>Ga0307414_10000049_pt1 | contig 130090 bp, 121 predicted proteins | sample DK1Ometagenome_FD_203804 | JGI IMG/M metagenome (GOLD analysis project Ga0307414, IMG submission 203804) | Maize rhizosphere microbial communities from greenhouse at UC Davis, California, United States - DK15-O-3 | ecosystem: Host-associated > Plants > Roots > Rhizosphere > Soil | place: USA...
ATTCCGGCAATGCTTTTTAATAAAGAGCGATTCGATTTTTACAATTCTCAGACTTTATTAAGAATTTATGTTAAGAATAATGAAGAGGTAAAATCAGTTTATAAAGAATTAAAAGCAAATAAAAATGATAATTATGAAGTTTATTTGGATAAAAAACTGCCAAAATATCTTCATTTCAGAACAAAAGATGATAAATACAATAGAATTGGGCAGATTCTTCTGATCCCGAAAGCTCCAAAAATATTCTTAGAAAAAGGAAAGAAAACTTCTGTTGGAAAACATGGTTATGATCCCAAAATAGTTCCTGAAATGAAAGCTGTATTTTACGCTTGGGGGCCAGAATTTAAAAACAATCTGGAAATTGGCGAATTTTCTAATGTGAATGTTTATCCTTTGATTGCTGAGGTTTTGGATTTAAAAGTTGAAAATAAGATTGACGGAAAGTTAAAAAAGTTGAAGAAGATATTGAAAAAATAAAGTCGCGAAAGGATAACTTATCAATAAATAAATTTCGGCGAGCCAAAGGCTCGCCGAAATTTATTGCCTAAAATCATTGAATCACAACGATTCATATTAATTATAAAACAGTATTCATATCGCTTTTTAGCATTCTTCGTAGGCTTCGTTAATATAGCAGATAAAATTTTAATTGTAAAATTCTTTTTTCTGATAAAACAATATTAATTTTAGTTTGAAAAGTTTTTTATCATCAATGAAATTCCAAACTACTGTAAAAACACAAGTTTTTAAAACCTCTTTCGGACAAATAGTAGCACTAAAAGAAAACGGAATAATTAAAGCAAAAAGTATTCGTTATGCATATTCTGAAAGGTTTAAAAAACCGGTTCCTATAAAACCATTGGTTTCAGAAATTATTTTTCCTGAAAAAACCCCGGTCTGTCCGCAAAATATCAGCCCGCTTCTAGAAAAAATGATCGGAAAAACAGATCTCAACGGTTTTGATGTTGATGAATCTACACAATATCTTTCTGTATATCGACCCGAAAAAATTATAGAAAACGAAAAGCTTCCCGTCATTGTCTGGATTCATGGCGGTTCTTACGAGATCGGATGTGGAGATTTGGCGACGGCTGATCCTACAGATTGGGTAAAAGAGCAAAACGTCATTATTGTTTCTGTCTCTTATCGTTTGGGTATTTTTGGTTTTTTAGGCGGAAGCGAAGAAAGACCGGCAAATTTAGGTTTATTTGATATTATTGAAGCTTTAAAATGGATTAAAAAGTACATTTCGGAATTTGGCGGAGATTCTGAAAACATTACGCTTTTCGGGCAATCTTCGGGCGGTGACGCAATTGCGCATATTATGATTTCCGAAGATGTGGAAGGTTTATTTAAAAGGTTGATTATTCATAGCGCGCCTTTGGGATTGCGGAAAAACAGACAAAAAATGTCTGCCGAATTGCTTAAAAACACAGAAATGTATTCAACTGAAACTGATGCTTTAGAAATTGTTGAAAACTATAAAAACCATTTCCCGTCATTTTTTAAATATGGCTTAAAAGCAGCGATGCCTTTTGGGACTCAATATGGTTTTCCTCCTTTGTGTGCAGAAAATGAAGCCGAAGAAAAATGGAAACAAAACGCCAGAAAATACGATGTTTTAATAGGAATTAATGATGAAGAAACTGCTTTTTATCTCAGAACTTCCGAAACAATGAATAAATATCTTCCGAAAAAGATCATCAATAAAGCAATCCGAAAAACTACTGAAATTATTTACGGAAATCCGGCACAGGATTTTGCTGAAAACTATGCTAAAGCAGGAGGAAATGTGTATTTGTTCAGAATACATTCAAAAATTAATGATTATCATTTTGGGTCGGCTCATGCTTTTGATCTTCCGTTGATTTTTGGGAACGAGTCTGCATGGAAAACTTCAGGAATGCTGAAAAATATTCCGTGGAAATATATTCACGAAAACGGACAAAAACTCAGATTACTTTGGACAGAATTTGCCCGAAACGGTATTATTTCAGATGAATTGGAAAGACCTGAAATTTTGGAACTTAGAAAGATTTAGTTATTTTAAAACACGAATAGCACGAATTTGACACAAATAGTTACAAATAATCCGTGCTATTTGTATTAGATAATTATTTTGGAATCCAAACACTTACATTTCCAGCCGGAACAGGGAAGTTTCCCCAACCATTTTCATCAATTGTCACTTTTTCTTTAAATCTTTTTAAAAGATCGACAAAAACTTTTCCGGAATATCTTTTACCAATTTCCATTGGTTTTTTGTAAGCATCTTTATTACTTAAAACCACTGCACAACCTTGATGCTCTTCATCTCCTTCCCGAATCCAACCTAAGCAATTGGCGTCTTCAAAATAATCTCTTTGAAGGCCGTAAGCATTATTCTTTCTGGCTTTTAATAATTCTTCAATACCGTCAACTTTATTCAAAAATATTTCCTGATCATTGCCTTCTTTGTCTTTATCAATATAATGAACGCCACCATATAAATCAGGATAGAAAACGCATGGATATCCTTTTTCTCTCAACAAAATCAAAGCATAAGCAAGAGGCTTAAACCAATGCTCAACAGGAGCTTCAAGATCCTGCAAAGGCTGCGTATCATGATTGTCAACAAGACTTACGGAATGTTCCGGGTTTGCTTCTGTGAGAGTTCCTTCAAAGATTCTTCTCAAATCGTAAGAGCTTCCTTCTTTGGATGCATTATGAAAATTGTTTTGCAATGAGCTGTCAAAAAGACTCATGCAGCCTTCGGTAGCGTCGATATATTTTTGAAGAAGATTCAGGTATCCCGGCGCCCAGTATTCACCAACTGCAAATATGTTTTTCCCTGTATTGGAGCGCAGGAGAGTGAGCCATTCTTTATAAAAATCAAAAGAAATATGTTTTAAAGCATCTAATCTTACCCCGTCAAAACCTGTTTCATCGAAATACCATTTTGCCCAGTTGTTGAGCTCTTCCCTTACGTGAGGATTTCGGTGTTCAATGTCATTAAACATCAGATAATCATAATTTCCTTTTTCATCGTCAATCATTTCTTCCCAGGTGTCACCGTATTCAGATTTTATTTTATAAATATGAGAATCCATGCCTTCTGCATAATCTACACCACTGAAACAGGTGAAATTCCACTCAAAATCAGAGTATTTTTTGCCTCTTCCCGGAAAAGTAAATTTGGTATAAGATTCTATTTCGATCTCGTCTGAGATTATTTTTTCACGATTGTTTTCGTCAACTTTTACTGCTTTAAACTTCTCAAGTTCATCACCGCCGCCTTTGTGTCCCAATACAATATCTACAATGACCTGAATATTTTCTTTTTTTAAAGCTTTAATAGCTTTGATGTAATCTTTTTTTGTGCCGTATTTTGTCGGGATGCTGTTTTTCTGATCAAATTCTCCAAGATCGAACAGGTCATACACATCATATCCTACAGAATTTTTGCCTTGCGTGCCTTTGTAAGCAGGCGGAAACCAAACTGATGTGATTCCTAATTTAGATAAATATTTAGCTTGTTTTTCGGCCTCTTTCCACAGTTTTCCTTCTCCTTCTGAATACCAGTGGAAAAATTGAATCATTGTTTCGTTCATAGTTTATTGAATTTGGTAATACAATTTAATGAAAATTAATCTTCAAACTCCTCAAACCGAATTTTGAGCTGTACAGAAACCTGTTTTTTTTCTTCAGTGTTGAGATGCGAAAGTGATAATCCCAATAATCGTACCGCTTTATCAAAAGGGCGCAGTTCCCAAAGCTTTTTTGAAGTTTTGAAATATTCTTCCGGCGAGCTGAAATATTCTTCCTTTGTAATGCTTCGTGTATACAATGAAAAATCTTTGTACTTTATTTTTAAAGTTAAAGATCTTCCCATAATATTATTTTTTTGTAAACGCTGATGCAGTTCTTTACTCAAACTTTCCAGTTTTTCGTTGATCTGTTGCTCATCAAAAAGATCTTCAAAAAATGTACGTTCTACGGCCACGCTTTTCTGTATGCGATGAGGTTTTACTTCAGACTTATGTATGCCTCGCACGACGTTGTAATAATATCCGCCCGATTTTCCGAATAGTCTTGTGAGCTCTTCAAATGATTTTTTCTTCAGATCTTTCCCTTTGAATATTCCTAAACTGAACATTTTATTGGCGGTCACTCTTCCTACACCGTAGAATTTTTCGACAGGAAGTTCTTCAAGAAAGTGTTCCATTTTTTCTGGATGAATAGTTTTCTGTCCGTTCGGTTTGTTGATATCCGAAGCTACTTTTGCTAAAAATTTATTCACAGAAATTCCTGCGGAAGCGGTAAGCCCTGTTTGCTCAAATATTTTCTGACGTATTTCTTTGGCAATCTGATTGGCAGATTCCATTCCTTTTTTATTTTCGGTAACGTCCAGATAAGCTTCATCTAAGGAAAGAGGCTCTACTAAATCGGTATATTCATAAAAAATTTCCCGGATCTTTCTTGAAATCTCTTTATAACGGGCAAAACGTGGCGGAACAAAAATAAGATGTGGACATTTTTCTTTCGCAGTTCTGCTCGGCATTGCAGAACGTACTCCAAATTTTCTTGCTTCGTAGCTCGCCGCCGAAACCACGCCGCGATGCCCGCCGCCTACAGCAATGGCTTTTCCTTTAAGTTCGGGATTGTCGTGTTGTTCCACGGAAGCATAAAATGCATCCATATCGACATGAATAATTTTGCGAACAGGAAAAGAAGAATCCATATCACAAAGATATGGATTCTGGTATTTTGTTGTTAATTCAGAGTTGATTATGTTTAAAGCAAATGTATTTTAACTCAGCCTTAACCTATTTCAAAAGTTTATCAATAGTCGCTTGTATTTCGGGATCTTCCGGTGAAATTGCATAATACTTTGCAATTTGAGATTGCTGATCAATGACCATATATCTCGGAATCCAGTTGAGCTCAATATAATTGTTGAAATCGTTTTTCCAGCCTGTAGAAAACCAATAATTTTCTTTCTCTTTCATGTTGAATCTTTCAATACTTTTGTCAAAACCTTCTTTTGAACGGTCCAGAGAAAAGAAAACAAAATCTACATTCGGGTTATTTTTTTCAAGTTCCAAAGCTTTAGGGAATGCTTTTAAACAATCCCTGCACCAGCCTGCCCAAAAATCAATTACTAAAATTTTTCCTTTATGCTGATTGAGGATATCCTGTATTGTTATACTTTTTCCGTCTTCATTCTCCAATTTCTGTGATAAAGCTTCCTTAGAAAATTCAGTTTTAGAAATGTCAGGTGTTTTCTGCGAACAACCGAAAGTAAAAATGCCCATCACTAAAATGGTCAACAGCTTTTTCATATTCATTTTTTTTACAAATCTAAACAATGAGATGTAATTTTACCATAAAAACAGGGTGGATTAATAAAATTTTATGATTGAAGAATTCTATTCCTATAAAAAAATCCGCAGTAAATTGCGGATTGGGTAAATGTTTTTATCGTTTTTTTGAAACATAATCTGAAATGATCTGGTTAAATTCTTCCTTTTTATCAATAACAACATTGATCGGCCAGTAATAAACCAAATCTCTCAAGTAATCAAAAGTTTTAAGGCGGACGTAATCTTTTTCCGTGGTAAGAATGAGCTTGTACTCACCTAATTTTTTATATTCTTCTACGATTTTTTTGATATCATCATCAGTGAAATTGTGATGATCCCTGAATTTCAAATGCTTTACCTTTTGAGAAAACCTTGATAAATGATCCAGCAAAGGTTTAGGGTTGGCGATTCCGGTGATCAGGAGAATGTCATAATAATTCAGATTGTTATCCGGTAGCATCTTGTCTTTAGCGTACACGTTTTCATCATACCCGATAGAGGAGAAAAAAACTTTTTGGTTGTAAGAAGGTTTTATTCTCGAAATATAATACTGCTTCGTTTCTTCTGTTAACACATCAGGGCATTTGCTTACCATAATGATGTCTGCTCTTTTTGCTCCGGCTCTCGACTCTCTCAAATCGCCTGCAGGAAGCAGATGGTCTTTAAAATAAGGATCATTAAAATCGGTCATCAAAATATTGAATCCTGCTTTTATAGCTCTATGCTGCATTGCATCGTCTAAAATAAGCACTTCAAGATCCATATCTTCGATCACCTTTTTTGCGCCCGGAACTCTTTCTTCAGATACGGCAATGACAAAGCGGTTTTTGAAACGCTCAAAAAGCTGCATGGCTTCATCACCCACGGTTTTATAATTGCTGTCGTAGTTGGTCACATCATAGCCTTTCGTCAATCTTCCGTAGCCGCGAGACAGCACGCCAGTTCTGTAATATTTTGATAAATATTTAGCCAGATACATTACCATAGGCGATTTTCCGCTTCCGCCCACAGATAAATTGCCGACGTTGATCATCGGTGTTTTAAATTTTGTAGATTTAAAAATTCCCAGATCATACATACTGTTGCGGATGCCCGTCACCATGTGATAACCGAGGGAAAAAGGATAGAGATACCATCTTTTCATACGACTGCAAAAATAAAGAATTTTCACAACTATTACGGTATAATCTTAATGACTTTAATTATTTCTGATCAGATAAAATCTGTTTCTTTGGTATCGTTTAATTAGATTATTTTTGCAGGATTATTTTATTGCTTTGAGATATTTTATAGAATTTTCGTACAACGGTAAAAACTATTTTGGTTATCAGATACAGCCGAAAGATATTTCTGTACAGGAAGAGCTGGAAAAGGCGCTCAGCACGATTTTAAGAGAAGAAATTAAAACAACAGGAGCGGGGAGAACCGATACGGGCGTGCACGCAAAAAAAATGTTTGCGCATTTTGATACTGCTCAGGTTTTAAGCGATCAGCTTCCGCATAAGCTCAACAGCTTTTTGCCTCCGGATATTTCTGTCAAGAGAATTTTTGAAGTAAAAGATGATTTTCATGCACGCTTTGATGCAACTTTCAGGACATATGAATATTTTATTTCTTTAGAAAAAAATCCTTTTTCACAAGATTCTTCGTGGCAGCACTGGAGAAAGCCTTTAGACATAAAAAAAATGAACGAAGCCTGTAAAATCTTATTTGATTACGAAGATTTTACAAGCTTTGCCAAGCTTCATACCGACAACAAAACCAATCTTTGTAAGATCTACAAAGCAGAGTGGGAGCAGAATGGCACAGAATTGAAATTCACTATTTCAGCCAACCGTTTCCTCAGAAATATGGTAAGGGCAATTGTCGGAACGATGGTAGAAGTAGGCTCAGGAAAAATACAACCCGAAGATCTAAGAGCAATCATAGAAAATAAAAACAGAAACTCCGCAGGAACTTCTGCTCCCGCACACGGGCTTTTTTTGGTGGATGTGGGATATGGGTTTTAATAGAAAAACTACCGAAAATTCGATGGTTTTCTATTTAGAGTACATCAGGTATAAAGTATCAATAAAGCTATCTTTTGAAATAACTTCGGCTTCTTTACCATAAAAAGAGAAATACTGATATTGAGGATTTTCTTTCTTTAAAATTTCAAATTTTTCTTTTCCAATATCTTTTCCATTGAAATAATAATAATCCGGTGGTGGGTTCTCTACAATAACAACCGCACCAATCTCAACACCTCCGTAATCAATTTGAAACTTTTTATTTTCTATTTTTTCCTTTCTTGAAAAAATTACTGACTGATTTCCATAGTCATACATACTAATGCTATCTCTTGCTTTATTCTCTTTTCTTATTATTTCATTAAGCTTATCAAAATTAAAATATAATACATTTTCAGATTCGATGAGATCATTAGGGATTTCAAATGAAAAATATCCGTTTTCATTAGTTGTGGTTTTTAGCAATGTACTTTTGTCAATAAATATAACTTCGGCATTAGGAATTACTTTTTGTGTTTCTTTAAAAACAAGTCGTCCGGATAATTTTGTAGCATCTATTTTTCTTTGTTCGGTATCGGAATTAAAGCTAGATTTAACTTGAGCCTGCGTGAAAGTAAGATTAGTTATTAAAATAATTCCTGCTGCAGTTTTGGCAAAAAGATTAGAAGAAGATATTCTTCCGCATATTTCTTTACCATTAGCATCATTGAAAATATCCTGAACTTCGTCATTTGTTTTATCCGTAAAATCTACTACACATTTGGAGCATTTGTCACAGAATTTCCCTTCGGGATAATCTTGCATGGCCTCCCAGTCTTCGGGGCAGGGGTTGTTTATTTTTATTTTCATTTTGTTTTAATTGGCTTTATCAATATTTTTAATTGTTGTACAGCATTTCGTTGGTCAAGGAAAATGATAAAGCCTCCGAAGAGGCTTAATATTACTGTTTTGTCAGTGTCATTTTATCTTTTGGCAGCAAGGAAACAAATGTGCTAAAGTTAGGACATTGTGACTGACTTGTTATAAGACCATCCTTATCCTGAGAATAATATAATGTCATCTGATTGGGATTACTAGGTAAAGTTTCTATAAAAACATCACCGGACTCTAAACAATCATAATTACCTACAAAATGCATTACATAAGATCTATGTTGAAAATTTTTACCCCAAAAACTAATATCTTCTTCGGGTTCTGATAGATTGTTATAAATAATGACTCCGGAACTATTCTTTACAATTATACGCCCAATAAGTTGATCCCATTTTACAGAATAATTTCCAAAGTTAAGTTTTTTTTCAAAGTGAAATTCGTAGCTTTTGCCTCCATAAGTTCCCTTCCAAATTCCTACAAACTGATTAAGTCTATTATTAATATCTTTCACAGAAGTAACTGTTTCGGGAATGCCATCATCAGACTTGGAATATTCATAAGCTTGTTCTAGCGAAATTGTTGATTGAGCTTTGCAAGAAAAACTTAGTAGTATAATAAATGTTAATATTATATTTTTCATTTGTTTAAGTTTAAATTATTGAGGACAATCGTCTGATTGTACATTATTATTGGAATTTAATGATTTTTTCTTAATAGTACCATTGCTTTTTATTTTATACAGTTCTATGCCCTGTACATTCATTTCATCTTTTAAAAAACGTAAAAATTTAGCTTCAAGTGTACCATTTTCCTTTTCTATATATTTAGCATATTTTTTTCTCCATGTCTCACCTTTAAAACCTGTTTTAATATCAGCCGCAGTTCCTGTAAATTTAATGGTATAATTTCCATAGCTTGACACCATTGTTCCATAGAGGTGACTGTAATCGCCATTGGTTATATGCCCTGCCAATACCATCAAAGTATTGACATCTGCAGGAGAAAACATCCTGATAGGGCTTTTTATTTCAGGGTTGCCATTTGCATCTGTATTTCCGGTTTCGTAATCATTCAGATGGGTGTGTATATATCCTTTAGTATCGGGTGAGTCAGGTACTTGCAAGCCATCTGATGCATCTGTAGACTCAGATTGCTCCAAGTCTGTAAATGTTCCGCTTTTGTTTTCAGAATATCCCGTTTCTTTCTTTTGGCTTAATACAGAATTTTTGTCTAATGATTCTATTTTAGCCTGATAATCTGTATTTGCATTTTGATCTTTCAGTCTCTGACAGGGAGTTATTGGTGTCGGTTGATAAGGAGTTCCACCACCTCCGCCACAGTTGTTATAAGGTCCGCATCCTCCCGAAGGCGGAAACTGGTAATCGGGATCGAAACCGTAGGGTGTACCCGGTGAAAGAGTAGGTGTAACTTCATTAGTCGGTCCGTTGATCGTTATCTCTTCTATCTCGCAGGGTGGCTCGCCTTCAAAGCCACATCGTTCGCCTCTGCTCATTGCGTTGCTCCTGGAGGCAAGCGAAAAAGCAGTAATGGCATTATCTACCATTTTGTTTCTCTCGGGGAAATAAAAAGATACATAATCGTGGTTGTTGTTTACCGAGCAGGCGACTACATATTTTACCTCATTACCTTTCATGAAAGGAAACAGCACATAGCGTGTAGAGTCTGCCCCATACAGCACCTGCGAGGCACGTCTGAAATCGATATGAAAATCTGAGCTATCAGCATCCGGTGCCTCCTCAGGATGATCTTTGTAGTAAGAAAGATACAGGTCTCTGAACCCTTCCTGATAAAACATAGACCCTCCTCTGCGGGCATATTGGCTGCTATGGTCTTTGAAAACCTGAAAGCTTGCGCTTTCGGTATTATTACGGTTTTCGGATACTACGGCTTCATCTTCTGTTCTGCAAGAATACAGCAAAAGACCGAAGGCTATAGATAACAATAATGTGAGAAATAAAGTTTTTTTCATGTGTAATTTTTTGTGTGTTCAGAATCTAAATATATAAATTTTTCTTTCATTGACAAAGATTGCGAAAAAAAATAAACTTTTCTGCCCGATTTTCGGGTATTGCTGCCCTGTTTTCGATGCATTTGTTTTTTATACTCATCCAAAATGGTTTATATTTGTTTTTATAATAAAAACAGGCACCGCAATGAACAAAACGATAGGGGAAAGAATAAGAAAGCACAGGGAAGAGAAAGGCTATTCGCAGGAAAACCTTGCCGAGAAGCTGCATATCTCACGCTCTGCATATCAGAGAATAGAAAACGGCGAAACCAACACCTGGGTAAACCACCTCAGCAGCCTGTGCGAAGAGCTGGGGATAAGTGCCGACGAGCTGCTGACAACAGATGAAAACTTTGTACAGGTAAATAATCACAACGAATCTTCTAATGATAATGGAAGCGGAGTAATTCAAAATCAAACGAACAATTATAATATTTCCGAAAAGCTTATCGAGCAATACGAAGAGCGCATCAAAGAGCTGAAAGACCAGATTGAGGAGCTGAAAGAAGAAAATAAGCTTTTAAGATCTAAAAAATAAAAAACTCTGCTCAATCCTGAGCAGAGTTTTTTTGTTTATTGTGACTCATTGTCGTCATCCGTCTTATTCTTCCGCGATGCATTCACCATTGCAATAAGGTTTTCGATCGTATATTCCGAAGCCTTCTGCTCGCCCTGGAAAACTATTTTCCCAATCTTGGCCACCTGGCTTATATAGCTGTACAGCTCGCGGTAGACGCCCTGGTTTTCAGACGAAAATGCTTTTCTCTGCTGCTGCAGGTTGCTCTGCTCATTGCTTTTGGCGGTAATGGCGTCAAAGGCATCCTGAAGCATGGCCTCGGTGTTTGCCTTCATTCCCGCTGAGGTGAGCAGGGTAGATTGTGAGGCAACCACTTCTTTTAAAGATTTAAGGTTTTTCAGCGTTCCTTCAAAATTTCTGCTGTTTACTTTTTTCAGCACATCGCTGGCGAGCGGGTTTTCCATTCCTGCTTTATCGAATACAATATTCAGCAGCTTCATAGGCTTTACAAGGGTGTTGCCAAGCGTATACAGCTCTTTGGTCGTCAGTTTTTGCTGGGCGAGGGTAGCGTCGCCGCTTTCTTTGGCCCTTACCTCGTCGGTCTTGTTTTGCATGGCAAGCAGATAGTCTGCATTGTAGAGGTGGTTTTCTGCTTCAAGCTGAGGAAGGTCTCTTCTAAAGCTCGCTAATAGTGCATCTGCGATTGGCACGTATTCTTCTTTTAATATTCCCATCATAATATGTTTTTAATTAAAATAAATATACAATTTTATTCAATTACTTTATGATTTTATATTTTTTTATTTTACTGTATGATAATTTTTTAATGATAAATCCTGTTTTTATTGTAGGAACTAAGAGATAATGTGTACTGTGCGGGAGGTGTTGCGCACTTCGTATGATCTTTATTGCTGTGTAGAAGAGATTTCGTCTGGTCCGGTACATTTTTGCTGTTGTGTACTCGGTCTTTTGTTTAGTCTAGTACATTTTTTGTCTGGTGTAGTGAATTTTTGTTCCAGTGTAGTTGGTCTTTTGTTTAGTCTAGTACATTTTTTGCCTACTGTAGTACATTTTTGCTGTTATGTACTTGGTCTTTTGTTTGGTCTAGTACATTTTTTGTTTAGTCTAGTACATTTTTGGCCTGGTCTACTTGTTTTAGAAAACGGTTAAGATGATTTAATCTGAATTCGGATAAAGAGAATTGTTGGAAAACGCAAAGGCGCAAGGTTTTGAATAAAATAATGTTATTAAGACGCAAGGAGACTTCGTGACTTCGTGCGAAGACCTTCACTTGTTGCCAATGTGAAATATTTTCAATAATCAACGTTGCCCATTTATCGGAGATAAAATCATTGCGCCTCAGAAAAGATTCAGATATTTTGCGCCTTTGCGTTTTCCAACAAGAATTCTGGAAAAAAATAGAGGAGCGACCTTCAGTTGTTGGCAATGTGAAATATTTTCAACAATCAACGTTGTCCATTTTATCGGACATAAAATCATTGCGCCTCAGAAAAGATTCAGATATTTTACGCCTTTGCGTTTTCCAACAAGAACTCTGGAAAAAAATAGAGGAGCGACCTTCAGTTGTTTCCAATGTAAAATATTTTCAACAATCAACGTTGCCCATTTTATCGGAGATAAAATCATTGCGCCTTAGAAAAGGTTCAGATATTTTGCGCCTTTGCGTTTTCCAACAAGAATTCTGGAAAAAAATAGAGGAGCGACCTTCAGTTGTTTCCAATGTAAAATATTTTCAATAATCAACGTTGCCCATTTTATCGGAGATAAAATCATTGCGCCTTAGAAAAGGTTCAGATATTTTGCGCCTTTGCGTTTTCCAACAAGAACTCTGGAAAAAAATAGAGGAGCGACCTTCAGTTGTTTCCAATGTAAAATATTTTCAACAATCAACGTTGTCCATTTTATCGGAGATAAAATCATTGCGCCTTAGAAAAGGTTCAGATATTTTGCGCCTTTGCGTTTCCCAACAAGAATTCTGGAAAAAATCAAAACAATTACAATCTGCAACAACAATACTTATCCTAAACTCAGATCATTTAATTGCTGATGTTATATAAGGAAAGAGAACAATCATTTGTATAGTAAATAATACATATCCGGAATTTTCTATTCAGGTTGTTCTGTCCGTCAAATTATAAAGCCGTATTTTTGCAGAGAATTTTTTCAAATTAATTCTTTTCGTCAATTCAAACAATGAAAAAACAAGATACCGGGCAAATTATAAAGAGGCTGTTTTTTATCGGGATGAAATTCCGTTCCTGGTTTATATTTACTCTGATAATTTCCATTATTCTTTCGATAGTTTCCACGTACAGGCCTTATCTTACGATGCAGATTGTAGATAATGACATCACTAAGCTTCAGGACAAAGCTTTGATGATGAAGCATATCTATATTTTGGTAGGTCTGGTGTTTGCGGAGACTGTTTTAAACTTCTTTTTGGTTTATTTTTCAAACTTTATTTCACAAAATGTGATCCGGGATATCCGGGAGAGGCTTTACGATAAGCTGATCTATTTCCGGACTGCATTTTTCGATAAAACTCCGATCGGGCAGCTGGTAACGCGCGCCGTTGGCGATGTGGAAACCATTGCAACAGTATATACCGATGGTTTTCTGATGGTTTTCGGAGATATCCTGAGAATTGTTTTTGTTTTGGTCATGATGTTCAATACAGATGTGCATCTGAGCTACATCACTTTGGCGATTTTACCTTTGATGGTGGTGATCACGAGGTTTTTTCAGAAGAGACTGAAGAAGGCTTTTGGTGATGAAAGAACATGGACGGCCACTCAGAACTCTTTTGTTCAGGAAAGACTGGCAGGGATGCCCATTATTCAGGTTTTTAACAGACAGAAAGCTGAATTTAAGAAATTTGATGACATCAATATCACCCTGAAAGGAGCGTTGCTGAGAACGGTTTTTATCTTCTCGCTGTTTTTTCCTGTTGTTGAATTGATTTCTTCACTATTTATAGGTTTTGTACTGTTTTATGGAGGATACATTACGATCAGTGCGGGGGTTGTGATCGCGTTTATTCAGTATATTTCAATGCTGATCCGACCGTTGAGGCAGATTGCCGACCGTTTCAACAATATTCAGCGTGGTATTGTAGGTGCAGAAAGGGTTTTAGGAATAATGGACGAAGATTTTGCCATGCCCAACACGGGTAAAGTGACAAAAGATCATTTTGACGGAAAGATCGAATTCAAAAATGTGCGTTTTGCCTATGACGATAAGCAGGAAGTTTTAAAAGGAATTGATTTTAAAGTAAATCCCGGAGAAACGGTAGCCATTGTCGGCGCAACAGGAGCCGGAAAATCGACGATTATCAGCCTCATTACAAGACTGTATGATATCAATTCGGGTGAAATATGCATTGATGATATAGAATTGAAGGATTATGAATTGTATAACTTAAGAAGCCATATTGGTGTCGTGTTGCAGGACGTTTTCCTTTTCCATGGAAGCATTTATGAGAATCTTGCATTCGGTGATGATGACATTACTTTGGAAAAAATAAAAGCCGGCGCCCGTGAAATCGAAGTGGATGATTTTATCGAAAGCCTTCCCGGCGGATACGAATATGTCGTAAGCGAAAGAGGCTCGTCGATATCTCTGGGCCAACGCCAGCTGTTGTCTTTCCTGCGGGCTTATCTGTCTGATCCTAAAATTTTGATTTTAGATGAAGCCACCTCTTCAATAGACCACGAAAGCGAAAAGCTGATCCAGAGAGCTACCGAAAAAATTACCAAAAACAGAACGTCAATCATTATTGCGCACAGACTCTCAACGATCGAAAAAGCCGACAAAATCATTGTAATGGAACACGGTAAAATCGTAGAAGAAGGCAAACACATGGAGCTTCTCAGCAAAAACGGCTATTATTCTACCTTATATAAAGCCCAATTGAGACATGAAGTGGAAGCAGAAGAAAAATCATAATCCGTAAGGAATAAAGCCTAAATCTTTTTTCCAGGTTTCGCCATACTTTTCCGTAAGAGACTTGGCAAGAAGCGTATTGTTTTGTTTTGCCTGTTGTGAGAGGAAAGGACTTATGACACAGTTTTGATAAAAGACATCAACTCCGTATTTGTTTTTAAAGCTTTCGTGATTTCGGGACATGATTCCGAACTGAATGAAGTGTGGTTGTTTTTGGTCTTGAGTTGTGATTTCGTTTTTCGCTTTTTTATCCTTTACCGTTGCTTTAATGTCGCCGCTTTTTTGAGCAGACATATAATTTGAGAATACAATAGAAGCAAGAATCAGGCTAATTTTAGAACTTTTCATAGTTGAAGTTTAAATATAGATTCTAAAACATAAAGAATGTTAAGAACTTTAAGCTAAACTTTTTCAAAACTGCAAAAGATAAAGTTCTGCACGGTATCAAAAGGCGTAATATGATCTTCGGTGAAACATTTTATTTTTTTAAAGCTCTTTTCAAATGCAGTTGTTAAAGAAAGCTCGTCGTATTGCTTGATCTCCAGTCCGCTGCATTTCAACGGTCCGTCTGTTGAAAACGTTCCTAAAACGATAAAATTGGCTACATTCTCTTCAGCAATCTCTGTATATCTGGAAATCTGCTTTTCTGTTGTCAGAAAATGGAATACTGCTCTGTCGTGCCAGATATCATACGTTTCTTCAGGCTTAAATTCTATAATGTCAGATACGATCCACTTTACTTTGTCTGCCTTTTCACCTAATCTGTTTTTTGCTTTTTCTAAAGCTTTCTCTGAGATATCGAGCACGCTGATGTTGGTATAGCCCAGATCAAGCAGATGATCAACAAGATTGCTGTCTCCACCGCCAATGTCAATAATTCTTGCATCTTTTTGTAGTTCGAAAGATTGGATAAGATCCAGTGATGTTTGCGGTGTTTTTTGTGTCCAGCTTACCTGATCAGGATTTTTTGTTGAATAGACGTTTTCCCAGTGAGATTTATCTTCTGACATACTTGTATTACTTTTGATGCAATATTAACCAAAAATTAAGAAGTGTTACGTTGAAACATCAGTTTGAAATGTGTTTATTCATATATAATTCATGATTTGTTAACATTTAATTAATAACTAACTGGATAGGTATAGTTTTTGTATTAAACAACAAATGTAAAAAAATAATCAAACCCTATTGTTATTCTGATATAAATTGCTAAATTTATTAAAAATTTGGTTCATCGTTCAAAATAATAGGGGTGATGTGAACCAAAAATTAGGATTTTAACTTAAAACAAAATATAAAGATGAATAATATTCAAGATGAATTTCAAGTCTTAAAAGAAGAATTGAAAAAACTAAATATCGATGTACAAAAAGTCGTAAAAGTAGGAAACGGAAGTATGGATTTTCATGAGGTATTTTACAAATCACCGAGATATGATGAGGTAAAGACCGTATATGTGCAGCGACATACTTTGGACAATGTAATTGAAAAATTCAAAGAAGCATACAAATAGCAAATCCGTTCTTATGAACGGATTTTTTTTATGATGCTTTAAAATCTATATCCCAACGAAATCCCGCTCCTGAAGCCTGCCCAAGGGCCATCTACATTTATTTTCGCTCCATTCGCATTAGTTTCTACCGTATAATCTACATAAGGAATGTCAAGGTTTTCAATCTCCTGTTTCAGCTGCGCCTGCATCTCCGGAGTCAGCACATAATCGCTGCTCAATATAAAATCACCTTTTCCACTTCCGTAATGTCCGCCGGCAATCCAGAAATCCAAAATAAAATTTTGCTCTTTATTAAGGAAAAACTGTGCGCCAACCATTAATCCGGCGCTGTTTCCATTGGCACTTCCGGAACCTTTCATCGGGATTTCAAATGTCGTTCCGCTAAATGTGTAATCATAATTATAATCAAACTGGTTTGAAGTTACTTTTGAATAACGGTAATACGGAGCGAAATAAAAGCCTTTTCCATAACCCTTACCGATGTAAAATCGTGGCTCTATCGTGAAATTGGTTGCTTTTACTTTAAGGTTCTGAAAATCCTGTTCCTGCTCGTCATCTAAAAAGACTTCAATAAAAGGAACTTTTCCTTCCGCCATTGTACCAAAGCCGACATTCAGAGAAAACCAGCGGTTGATCGATCTTTCGTAAGACAGGTTGATATTTCTGACAATATAGCCTGTGACATTCGTTTTGATGATATTCATCTTTTCTCTGGGTTCTGGGTTTATTTCCTGCGCATAAGTCTGAATCAGGAAAAAATATGGAATGATTAACAGATATTTTTTCATCGTCTTCAATTTTTAATTAATACAATTGTAAACTCGATCATGATGAAATAGAAGAACTTATAAGTTTTATTATGTTAAATCAAAAATTGTTCTAAAATGTTAAAATATCTGAAAATAATTTTATTTTTTAATAAACTTCACGCTTTCCGTTTGCGATTTTCCTGAAACCTCAATAAAATAAGTTGCCGGCGGCAGATTTGAAACCTGTATTTTATCGGATTTTATATCTGAAACTTTTACAAGTTTTCCGTCTAAACTGTAAATATTTGCTTTTGAATAGTTTGTAACTTCTCCTTGAATGTGAATAAAGTCCTGAGCAGGATTCGGATAAATTTTAAAGTTGTTCTTCTTCGCAAAATCTGTAACCTTTAAAAATACTTCATTCAGAGCCTGAGCTCCTTCAGTCGTCTGATTCATCCCGAGCGCGTTTATATTGGCTCTGGTAGAGCTCAGCAAAGGAAATTTATGAGTGCTGTCGTAGTAAACGTAAGTGGTATTGGTAATTGTTCCGACAGGTAATCCTGCTACTTTTAAATTAAAATTCTGAATAGATTTTATTCTCAAAACATTATTGTAAGTTTTCGTTCCGACGATTAAAGTTCCGGCTGCATCAGCAGAAATATTGATTGTACCGCTGAAACTTCCTGAAGCAGCCGTTGAGGTAAATGTTCCTTGCGCATCATCTGTTTCTGTATATCCGAAAGCGGCAGGATATGTGATAAAAGTACCGTTGTTGACAGAAAAATTCAATGTTGCATCTGGTGTAACAAGGCCAGTAATTTCAAGTTTGGATGCAGTTGCTTTGTAAAGTATCGTTGTATTTCCATTTACCATTTTAATGGTTGTATCGGGATAAGTACTTGTTTCAGAAGAGGTTGGGGTAGAATAGTTTGTTGTTGAGGCTGCACCTTGTGTCAAGCTTCCGTTTGAGAAGGTAGCTCCATTACCGGATGCAGAATTATCTACGGTACCATTCACATTGAAATTGTTGACAATATCACCAACAATAGGATCATTAAATGCTTTTGTAATGGTAGTTTGAGCCGAAAAAAAAGATGTTGTTGCCGCTAAAAAGAATAAAGTTTTCACCATGATTATTTTCCTTTAAATATAATCAAAAACTTATTTATTTACGCATTAATTTATTAAATTACTTAAAAAAAATAGTATTTTACTAAGTAAGTTAGAATTTTTTCCTAAATCTTCTTGGTGTTATTTTCTTAGAATTTTATCCATCGTTTTTCCTTTCGCCAATTCGTCAATTAATTTATCTAAATAACGGATGTTTCTCATCAGTTCGTCTTCAATTTCTTCTATGCGGTAGCCGCAGATCACGCCTTTTATCATGGAAACATTTGGATTCATGCGAGGAGCCTGCTCAAAAAATGTCTTGAAATCTGTTTTATTATTCAATATCTCCTGAAGTTCTTTTTCATCATATCCTGTTAACCAGAATATAATCTCATGCACCTCATCTTTGGTTCGGCCTTTCTTTTCTGCTTTTGTGATGTAATGTGGGTAAACACTGGAAAATGCTGTGGTAAAGATTCTTGTGTTCTGCATTTTTTTATTTTATTGGTTCATAAATAAGTTGTACAACTCCTGATTTAAAAGTATTGGTTTTAATTAATCTTAAATTTAACCTTTCTTTTAAGTCTTCAAATAAGGGTTTTCCGTTTCCTAAAGCAATCGGATGAACGGAAATTCTATACACATCAATTAAATCTGAATGGATAAACGTTTTAATTAAACTTGCGCCACCGTACAGCCAAATGTCTTTTCCGCCTTGATTTTTTATTTCTGAAACTTTTTCTGCAATATCAGAATTGATAAAAGTTGCATTTTCATCTTCTCTTTTTTGGCTTGAAAAAACGAATTTATTTTTTGAATGAACGGCTTTCCAAAGTTTTTGTTCTGCAGAATTTGCATTTTCATCGGGCTGGTAATTTCCCCAGGAATCATAGCTTACTCTTCCATAAAAAATGGTGTCAATACTTGAAAGAAAGCCATCAAAATCCATATCGTCATCCATAATGCACCAATCGATTTCTCCGTTTGGTCCTTCGATAAATCCGTCTAAAGTTATTGCTAAGTCTAGAATTACTTTTTTCATGTTTATTTATTGTGAATATGAATTTTAAAATGAATATTTAATTAATTGATAATTTCAGCATCTTGATTCTCGTGTAATTTTTCAAGTCTTTCTTTCCAGTTTTGAAGTTCTTCATCGGTCAGTTTTATCCAGTCTGTTATTTCGCCGACAATTTTTACGGGTTCTTTGCTGCGGTAAGATCTTGTAGGATTTCCGGGAAATTTTTTGTCTGTCACATTAGGATCATTCTCGAATTTTCCTGTAGGCTCTACGATGTAAATGCGTTCCCGATCGTCTCCTTTTGCTAATGCAGCGGCCAATCCGGCGCCATTTTGTAAGGCTGTGAAATAGATGTGATTCATTATTATTTCTGGATAATAATTTGATTCGAATCCGGCAGTCAGCAAATCTCCAATCTGCAGATCAGCTTTTGTTCCGTGGTAGAATGGTCCGTTGTCGAGAGTTTGTTCTTCTTTTTTGTTTTCCATTGTACAGGCATTTATTTGAGTTTTCGCCAAACTAATGTTAGTGATTGGCAGATTCTACGGTAATTGTATAAAACTTGCGCCAATTACTTTCAATGTTTCGTCAAAGCATTTCCAAACTCTAAAATAACGAAATTTTCCTTCTAATGGCGTTCCCGTCATTTTTCCTTTTGCAGTCATTGTTACGATTGAAAGTACTATGTCACCTGTTATTTTAATGTCATCAATTTCTGTTGAAGCCTCTTCAATAATCATTGTTTTCGCTTTGTGTGAGTTCAAGTCCATTTCTTTGGTTATCACTTGTCCTGTCGGTGCAATTGCAATCAAATCATCGTGCAATAGTTGATCAAGAATGTCAACATTACTTACAAGTTGAGCTGAAAAAAGTCTGTTTTCCACATCAACTACATCTTCTCTGTTAATTTTTGTATTGTCCATACTTTAATGTTTTTCTTTTTTCTAGTCTCTGCAATTTTTATGCTGTATCGTGGTTGAGAGGATTATTTTACTTTGGCGAAAATCTTTTCCCGATGGTTCACCCCCCAATCTTTCATAGCGTAAATAATAGGCGTTAAAGTATCCGCATAAGGTTCTAACTGATACAATATTTTTATGGGATACTCATCTATTATCACTCGTTTTACAAGTTCGTGTTGTTCCAAATCTTTAAGTTCTTTTGCCAACACTTTGGGCGTTAATCCCGGAATACTCTCTTGGATGTCGGTAAATCTATTATTGCCAACCCCAACTGAAATAATGATGGGTAACTTCCATTTTCCGTTAATCACTTCAAGGGTATCTCTTACAGGCTTTACAGTATTTAAGCACTCACAGAAAACTTTCTTTTTTGCCATATCAAAAATAATTATTTCGCTTTCCTTTGGGAAAGTACTATACAAAGGAAAGTGTTTTTTTGTAATTTTGCAAAGTATTATTAAAGAAAGTACCAATTATGAAAGTTGATAAACAAATGCTCATAGGACTGCACCTCGGCAACGGTTATGGTTCTCAACCCGGAGCGTGGCGTTTTCCGGGTGTTGACCCCGAAAGTTATACAAGTTTTGATGCTCGGGTAAAACAGGCACAAGCAGCCGAACGTGGTAAATTTCAATTTATATTTTTGCCTGATGGTCCGGGTGCTATTTTGGCGGATATTGAAACCGAAGCTCCTGCATTTAATCTGGATGTGATGATGACCTTGGCGGCTGTGGCAAGAGAAACAGAATATATAGGTTTGGTAGCAACGGGTTCTACCACTTTTAATGAACCTTTTAATTTAGCAAGACAATTTAAAGCCCTTGATGTTATGAGCCACGGTCGTGCTGGTTGGAATGCGATAACTTCAAGTGGAGAAGATGTTGCTGCGAATTATGGTAAAAAAATTCCATCGAGTGAAGACCGTTATGGTCGTGCTCACGAAGTGGTTCAACTCATTCAGGCACTTTGGGGCAGTTGGGGAAAAGATGCTTGGGTGCATAATCAAGAAACTGGACAGTTTGCAAAAAGAGAACAGATTGTATCTATTAATTTACAAGGAAAATACGTGGGTTCAAGAGGACCACTTTACATTCCGCCATCAGAGCAAGGTCAGCCAATTATTTTTCACGCAGGCGGAAGTCCGAATGCACACGAATTGGCGGGACGTTTTGCCAATGTGGTTATTGGTGCGGCATTTACAATTGAAGATGCCCGTGCCCAACGAAATGCTTTTAGAGCCGCTGCAAAAAGTTTTGGACGTGACCCTGATGAAATAAAATATGTAACTGGTTTGATGACAACCATTGCCAAAGACAGACGTACTGCACTCGACCGCCGCATTCAATTAACAGGAAATCAATTCCCTCAAAGAATTGGGTATTTGCAACAAATGTTGGGTATTCCACTAAATATAAATCAGTTAGACAAACCGATTTCAAAAACATTGTTGGAAAATGCCCGAGCTTCTCGCTACGACCCTCGCTCTGCTCACGCATTAAAAATTGCAAAAGAAGGTTGGAGTGTTCGTGATATTCTTGCACACGGTGTTATCGATTATCATCCCGTAATTGTAGGGCCTGGTATAGAAGCGGCAAATCATATGCAGGAATGGTTTGAAGCAGAAGCAGCCGATGGATTTTGGATTTCGCCAGATGTTAATTCAGACGGAATTGATGCTTTTGTGGACGAAGTCGTTCCTATTTTGCAAGAGCGTGGACTTTTTCATCAGGATTATGAAGGTAAAACTTTGAGGGAAAATATTGGTGCACCTGCGCAGTACGGAATTGACCCTCGTGTTTAATTTAAAAATAAATAAAAAATAGAATATGGAAATTGGAATAATTGGAACAGGAAATATCGGAAGTACACTTGCTGGATATTTGAAAGGTTTAGGTCATCAAGTTGAAATTGCAAATTCAAGAGGACCCGAAACATTAAGAGATGTTGCTGAAAAAACTGGTACAAAAGCCACAACAGCCGAACAAGCTGCAAATGCGAAAGACTTGGTAATTCTTGCCATTCCCCAAAAAGCAATGGTTAAATTACCGATTGATATTTTATCATCTTCGAAAGCTATCATTGTTGATGCAGGAAATTATTATCCTTCACGTGATGGGCAAATTGCAGATATTCAAAACGGATTGACGGATAGTGAATGGACTGCCAAAGTAATTGGACATCCTATCATTAAAGCGTTTAATAATATTGTTGCTACAAGTTTATCTTCAAAAGCTGTTGCTACCGGAAGTGAAAATAGAATTGCGTTGTCGGTTGCAGGTGATAATGAAGAACACAAACAAGTTGTAATAAAACTCATTGATGAAATTGGTTTTGATGCCATAGATGGCGGTTTGCTTTCTAATTCGTGGAGGCAACAACCCGGAGAGCCAGCTTATTGTCAGGATTTGGATAAAGAAGAATTGAAAGCAGCATTACAAAAAGCCGACATTACAAAACGTGCTGAAAACCTTGCTGCTGCTGATGAAATGGCAAGACCTTATTTGTAGATATTTCCTTTCAAAATTAATGTCCTCGTTGTGGAATAGTGGTGGTAGATAAAATTACCGCTAACGGTTCGGGGCTTGCCGAAGGCGGGGCAATCGAAGCACAAATGTTCAGTTTTGCACAAAAGTTCAATCGAAGAACTTCAGTTGAATTTTGCACTTCAGCCCCACTATTGCCAAACCGATGTTGGCGGTTCGTTGTTTTTCTCAGTTTTGTTTTTCAATATTTTTTATAATTCCTTTCAAAATTGTCGGCACAATTAATTTATGAAATGGTCTAACTGGAAGAAAATATAGTCGCCCAAACCAGTTGTTAAATTTTACTGTTGTCGAAATGATTAATTTTTTGTCAGTTTTGTTTTCATTTTGTTTGTCGATAAACAAAGAAACTCTAAAATTCAAATGTTTATCGTCTTCTCCCAAAATAATTTCATCATCTGTTTTGTCGAACACTTTAAAAAGTCCTATTCGTTCACCCTTTTCACCCTTAAAATTATCAAGCATTTTTTGTCTGTCACTTATTTTGCCCGAAGTTTTTAATCCAAAAAGTCCAACCAGATTATTTCTAAATGTAAATAATTTGTCAATCCATTTTGGTCCGCTCGAAAAAAAAGACTTCCCGATTTGTGTTATCTCAATTTTTTGAAACTTGTCGACAAATTGTCCTTGAAAACTGTCAATATAATCATAAGTCATATTGTGAGTATTCAAAAGTGAGTTTTCAGGGATTTCAGTTTTTGTAATAATCATTATTTCTAATTTTTCGTTTCGGTTCTGTGTCGTCCTACAATGACCGTCAACTCCTAAATTTACGCATTGTGTCAATCATAAAATTAGGTTCAAATTATGTTTTTACAATATTACTATTATAAAATAAACATTCAAAAAAAAACCGTTCCACAAAAGCAGAACGGTTTTAAATTTATATAGTCTCAGCGACACGCTGTTACATCATTCCTGGCATTCCACCTCCCATTGGCATAGCTGGTTCTGCGCTCTTAATTTCAGTGATTACACACTCAGTTGTCAATAGCATTCCAGAAACTGAAGCTGCATTTTCAAGGGCAACTCTTGTTACTTTCGTAGGGTCGATGATACCTGCTTCAAGCATATTTACATACTCGTCAGTTTTAGCATTGTATCCGAAGTCTCCGCTGCCTTCAGCAACTTTAGCAACGATTACAGAACCTTCACCTCCTGCGTTGGCAACGATTTGTCTCAATGGCTCTTCGATCGCTCTTTTTACGATTTTAATACCTGTAGTTTCGTCAGCATTAATACCTTCAAGATTTTCTAAAGCAGAGATTGCTCTTACAAAAGCAACACCACCACCTGCAACGATACCTTCTTCAACAGCTGCTCTCGTAGCGTTTAATGCATCATCAACTCTGTCTTTTTTCTCTTTCATTTCAACTTCAGAAGCTGCACCTACATAAAGTACGGCAACACCACCGGCTAATTTAGCTAATCTCTCCTGTAGTTTTTCTTTGTCGTAGTCAGAAGTAGTAGTTTCCATCTGAGCTTTGATCTGGTTTACTCTGCCTTTGATCTTGCTTTCTTCACCACCACCGTTTACAACAGTTGTGTTGTCTTTGTCGATCGATACTTTCTCAGCAGTTCCCAACATATCCAGAGAGATATTTTCCATTGTGAAACCTTGCTCTTCAGAAATTACCTGTCCGCCAGTTAAGATCGCGATATCTTCTAACATTGCTTTTCTTCTGTCACCAAATCCCGGAGCTTTTACAGCAGCAATTTTTAGAGAACCTCTTAATTTGTTTACTACCAAAGTTGCCAAAGCTTCACCTTCAACTTCTTCAGAAATAATCAATAAAGATTTTCCGCTTTGTGCAATTGGCTCAAGAACAGGAAGTAATTCTTTCATTGAAGAGATTTTTTTCTCAACTAAAAGAATGTATGGATTTTCAAGCTCAGTTAACATTTTCTCAGGATTCGTCACGAAGTAAGGCGACTGATATCCTCTGTCGAACTGCATACCTTCTACAACATCTACAGTTGTATCGATACCTTTAGCTTCTTCTACAGTAATTACACCTTCTTTACCTACTTTTCCGAAAGCCTCAGCGATCAAAGATCCGATCGTTTCGTCGTTGTTTGCAGAAACTGAAGCAACCTGCTTCACCATTTCTGTAGAATCACCAACTTCTTTAGACTGCTCTTTTAGGTTAGCAACAACAGCAGTTACTGCTTTGTCGATTCCTCTTTTTAAGTCCATTGGGTTTGCACCAGCAGCTACATTCTTAAGACCTTCTCTTACGATAGCCTGTGCCAGAACAGTAGCGGTAGTAGTACCATCTCCTGCGATATCATTGGTTTTGGATGCAACTTCTTTTACCATTTGCGCTCCCATGTTTTCTACTCTGTCTTCAAGTTCGATTTCTTTTGCTACAGAAACACCGTCTTTAGTAACGTGAGGTGCACCGAAAGATTTTTCGATGACAACGTTTCTACCTTTTGGTCCTAAAGTTACTTTTACTGCATTAGCCAATGCATCAACACCTCTTTTTAAAGCGTCTCTTGACTCGATATCGAATTTTATTTCTTTTGCCATAATTTTTATTGTTTTTAATGTACTTTGAACAATGTATTAATGAATTTTATATCCATGAAATCATTTAAATCATTTACATGAATACATTTACTTTTACAGATTCTTATCCAATAACTCCTAAAAGATCTCCTTCTTTTACGATCAAGAAATCTTTGCCGTCTAATTTTAATTCAGAACCTGAATATTTTCCGTAAAGAACTTTGTCACCTACCTGTACAGTTGTAGGCTCATCTTTTTTTCCTGGACCTACGGCTACTACTGTACCTTCTTGTGGTTTTTCTTTTGCGGTGTCCGGAATAATAATACCTGAAGCTGTTTTAGTTTCTGCAGCGATCGGCTCAATAAGCACTCTGTCTGCTAAGGGTTTAAAGTTTACTGACATAATATTTTTATTTTTTAATTATTTCTGTGTTGTAATTCTCTAAATGTGTGCCAATGGTCGGGAAGTAGATTTTTGGCAGATTTTTTTTAGAGATGTGAAATTTTGGCAGAAAAAAACCTCCGGAATTTCCGGAAGTTATTTGTGATTTATCTTAGACGTTCTTATTGTTTAAAGTTTTACTTTTTCTTTCCAGCAGCCTGCATTGGATTTACACGTCCGTTGGCGCCGCCTCGCACCGCTTTTTCCTGTTTTTGTTTAAACACCTGGAATTTTGAAGCTTCAGAATTTGCCGCATCATTACCCCAGAAATTATTTGAAGTGTCGATGTCTGCCGTTTCTCTCATCGGGTCAAGCTGAATAGATTTTATTTTTTTATCGAAATAATAAATTTTTGAAACCTTTTTTTCGTTGTGTCTCCAAATCTGAGCCGAAGATTTGTCCTGCAATTTTGTTCCGTCCTCAAAAGTAAATTCAAGAATAATAGGCATTACCAAACCACCTTTGTTGACGAAATCGATCTGATAAGCAGTAATGTTTTTAAGCTTTTCTTTGTCTTTTTTATCTAAAGCTTCCGTTCCTTCAAACTTAAAGGTATATTCTTTATTGGCATCTACCTTTTCCTGGCCACGGTCGTATCTGTAATAAAAATCCTGAAGATCTTTATCTTTTTCTACCTCAAAAGTGATGTTTTTATCTTCTCGGTTTCTGATTTTTGAGATATCTTCAAATTCGTTTTGCAAAGGCTTTTCTACATTGTATTTGGTTTCGCTTGAAGGCCTTGGGGCTGTTTCCAGATCAGGACTTGCAACGGTAACTTTGTCAATTGCGATGTCTACAGGATCGGTTCCGTAAAACCAACCTCTCCAGAACCAATCAAGATCTTCGCCGCTTGCATCTTCCATTGTTCTGAAAAAATCTGCAGGTTCAGGATGTTTGAAAGCCCATCTTTTAGAATACGTTTTAAAAGCTTTGTCGAAAAGCTCTCTTCCCATAATGGTTTCACGAAGGATATTTAAGCCTGTAGCAGGTTTTGCGTAAGCATTCGGACCAAACTGAATAATGTTTTCGGAATTACTCATAATAGGTTCTAGCTGATCTTTCGGAAGTTTCATATAATCAGTAATCGTCCATGCCGGACCACGTTTTGAAGGAAACTTGTTGTCCCATTTTTCTTCGGTAAGATATTCTGTGAACGTATTTAAACCTTCATCCATCCAGCTCCATTGTCTTTCGTCGGAATTGATAATCATCGGGAAAAAGTTGTGTCCTACTTCGTGAATAATCACACCAATCATTCCGTTTTTGACACCTTCAGAATAGGTTCCGTCTTTTTCCGTTCTTCCGAAATTGAAACAGATCATCGGATATTCCATTCCGTTGGAAGCTTCCACAGATTGCGCTACCGGATACGGATACGGAACTGTAAATTCTGAATACGTTTTTATGGTGTGAGCAACCGCTTTTGTTGAATATTTTCTGTACAATCCATAAGCTTCTTTTGGGTAAAAACTCATTGCCATTACTTTATTGTTATTTTCCGGAATTGTAACGCTCATTCCGTCCCAAACGAATTTTCTAGAAGCCGTCCATGCAAAATCTCTTACATCTTTAGCTTCAAAAACCCAGGTTTTTCTTTGCTTTGAACGGTTTTTCTCCGCTTTTTTCGCTTCGTCTAAAGTTACGATCTCTACCGGCTCATTAGAATTCTGCGCTTTTTTATATCTGGATAATTGTTCAGGAGTTAAAACCTGCTCATAATTTTTACATTCTCCTGTTCCGCCAATGATGTGATCTGCGGGAACATTCATTGAAACCTTATAATTTCCGAAAACCAAAGCAAATTCGCCTCTTCCAGTAAACTGATGATTTTGCCACCCCTGAAAATCGCTGTAAACACACATTCTCGGAAACCATTGCGTAATGGTATAAAGATCATTTCCGTCTTCGGGGAAGTTTTCGTAGCCGCCACGGCCGCCCATTTTCATACGGTTTGGAATATTATAATTCCAGTCTATTTTAAATACGAATTTATCGCCTTTCTTTAAAACTTTTGGAAGATCAATACGCATCATGGTTTTGTTGACCGTATATTTCAAAGGATTTCCTGACGCATCGGTTACTTTTTCAAGATTTACTCCGTAGCCATTGTCTTTTGCGGGCAAATCGCTTGCTTTCAGCTGTTGGTCCGTTACCGATTTCGGAAGTGTGGAAGAAAACGGGTAATCTGCTTTTTTTATACTTGACTGCTGATTTTCGTCAAGCTGAAGCCAGATGTAATCTAAATCATCCGGTGAATTGTTATGATAAGTAACTGTTTCGGAACCTTTCAGGTTTCTTTTGTCTTCGTCAAGATAAGCGGTAATGTCATAATCGGCTCTGTTTTGCCAATATGCCTGTCCCGGTGCACCCGATGCGGCTCGGTAAATGTTTGGCGTAGGAAGAATAGTTCCCAGCTGTTCAAATCTGTTTCCGTGGTTGCTTCCCGGATTGTTTTGAATGTTTTGGGCAGATACACCCATATATAGAAATACCGAAAGTGCAGTTACTTTTAGTTTCATATCGGAATTATTTTTAGAATTATCAAATATAATAATAAGTATCTTAAAACTTAGAAATGTTTCAGCTTTAAAAAGGAATTCTTTCTAAAGTCATTTTTAAGGATAAGGCAAACACCCCGGAAGAAACAAATAATATCCAGTCCTTTTTGTTGATTTTAAACAGATTTAAAAGGATAAATAACAGAATTAAAATTGCCAAGACAATCAAAATCTGTCCGACTTCCAAGCCGATATTAAAACCCAAAAGCGGAACAGCAATGCTCTGGCTTTTCGCGATCATTACTCTTGCGGTATTCGCAAATCCCAACCCGTGAATCAATCCGAAAAATAAAGCTAAATAATAATTGGTTTTATTTTGTGTTTGCTTCTTATTTTTCATTAAAATATTTCCCAAAGCTGTCAAAACAATTGTCAAAGGAATTAAAAATTCCACCCAATCTGAAGGCAATCTTACAATATCTAAAATACTTAAAGCGAGCGTGATCGAATGTCCGATTGTAAAAGCAGTGACCAAAATCAGGATTTTCTTCCAGTCTTTTGAGGTATAAACAGCTATCAACGCTAATACGAAAAGTTGATGGTCCAAAGCATCTGATGAAATAATGTGTTCCCAACCTAATTTTAAGTAAAATAGAAAATCCTGCATGAAAAAAAATAGCTTTTTAATTGTTAAATTGTAGTTAAATATTTTTTATTTAAATTTTTAACGAATTTTATTTTAATTATTTTTTAAATAGATAAAAATTGTATATTGTGGTTAATAAAAATCTTCACATATGAATTTAAAATTATTATTTACAAAAGTAAACATTCTGATTGCAGGAAAGAATACTTTAAGAAATGTATTGGCTGTTTTTCTAGGATTTTTTTCGTACGCATTATTTGGTCAGGTACAAAAACTGGATCATAGATTTGAAATTTTGCTACAAAACAGAGAAACGTTGTCAAAAGAAGGACTTATTAAGGAGCTAGAGCAACCCGAAATGAAACTGGACAAACATCTGGTTGTGACATCAGCAGGAGCGCAAACGATGTATTCATGTATTATTTATACAAAAACGCCCGAAAAATTAAAAGCTGAAAATATTCTCGTACAAAGTCAGTTGCCGAATTTTGCTACAGCATTAGTTACCATTGAAGATATTGAGAAACTTCTTCAACTTCCTTATGTAACGTCTATTATGGCTCCTACTTTTGATGAGCTTCATAATGATGTAAGCAGAGCCCAATCCGGAGCAAGTCTTTTACAGGATGGTGTTTTTAATAATACAGCATATGTTGGAAACGGAGTTTTGGTCGGAATTTTTGATTCCGGTATCGATTGGAAACATCCTGATTTTAGAGGAGCCACCGATCAAACGAAAAGTAGAATCTATTCGATTTGGGATCAGACTTTAACACCTCAGGGAACAGAAGCATCACCAACAGGATTTTCCACAGGAGTGGAATATACAAGAGCTCAAATTGAAGATGAATTAGATGGATCTCCTGCAAATTTTGTTCGTCAAAGTGATACAAATGGTCATGGAACACACGTTGCGGGAACAGCGGCAGGTAACGGAGCTGCATTTGCAGATAAAAGGCATAAAGGATTTGCCCCCGGTGCTGATATTGTTTTTGTAAAAGGAGGAAACGGATCGTTCCCAACTACAAATACGATTAATGCTTTAACTTATTTTCAAAATGTTGCAACTGCATTAAACAAACCGATTGTTGTCAACATGAGTATAGGTGGGCAAGGATCTGCTCATGATGGGATGAGTTCTCATGAGATTGCAGTAGATAATTTTACATCTTCAGGTCCGGGTAGAGTAGTGGTGATTTCTGCGGGTAATGATTATGGCGATAATATTCATAAAAAAGTAGATATTGCTTCAAATGCTAAAGGAACTTATACTTTTACTGTATCTAGTAATACTTCTGCATCATCCGTATTTTCATTTTTAATGTATGCAAATGATGATTCACCGGTAACAGCAATACTTACTGCGCCAGACGGGCAGCAATACACATCTAATATAACGACCACGAATACCTTTAATATTTTAGGAGGTGCATTAACGGCGAAAATGTATAATTATTGGAGTACAAGCAACAATAAAAGATATGTACAGATGATTATTAGTAGAGTAACCGGATCTACTACCGACTGCCAAGGTACATACACGCTAGAAATCACTAATAATGGAGCGCAGCCTATTTCCACTCACGGATGGCTCTACAGTGGAGATGTTGCAACTACTTTAGTAGGCGGTAACAATGAGTATGTTGTAGGTTCTCCGGGAAATGCGACGAGTGCGATTACAGTAGCCTCTTATTTAGGAAGGGCATCTTGGTATTCTTCTGCAGGAGCTTATCGTACAACTTCTACACAGGAATCAATTTCATCATTCAGTTCTCAGGGACCAAGAGTTGATGGCTTTCAAAAACCGGAAATAGCGGCTTCAGGGCAAAATGTTATTTCTGCGAGATCAAGTAATTCTACACCATCATCAACAAGTATTATCGATGGAACATCACATTATTTGAAAAATCAAGGGACAAGTATGTCTTCACCAGGCGTTGCGGGGGCTGTGGCATTATTGCTTCAGGCAAATCCTTCATTAACGGCAACTGAGGTGAAAAGTCGTCTGACCCTTAATGCAAGAAAAGATGGAGCAACAGGAAATGTTCCGAATACAAGATGGGGTGCAGGTAAATTAGATATTTATAAAGCTGTTACAGATGAAGTGAATTGTGTTGAATCCAACTCAGAAATAATTACTTATGACGGACCTTTTGTTAATGCAACCGATGAAAATGGCAACTATTTTGATAATACGGTGTTTGCTGTTCGCTTTACTCCGACATTAACCGGAAAGTTGGGAGGTTTCTCATTTCATACAAGCTCAACTACGATTCCTACTGATTTTGCTATAGATATTCAAGTGAGAAAAGTAGATGCTAATGGTGATCCTGGCGATGTAGTTGCTACTAAAACTATATCTTCTATCATAAATGATGTTCAGAGATATACTTGGAACTATATCGATTTGTCAGATTTAAATATTCAATCTGTAACAGGTAAAGATTTTTACATTACTATAAACGGACTTGGGGGAAGAATGTCATTAAGAAGTGAATCATTAGTTGTTGATGGCAGATCAAAAATTTCTACAAACGGAACTACATGGACTCTTAGGTCATCTGACCTGAAAATGAGAGCAACTATTTATGAAGATATTGCTGAAGTTAAAAATTTAGCTACAACAAATCAGACTAAAACGTCTGCGGCTGCAAACGGATATAATTATTTTGCAAACAATTGCCAGCTTATTTCAAGAGTGGAAAAAGAACCTGCAAGTACAGTTGCAGGAAATGTGACCTCAAAAGTTTGGGTTGATAATGCCCAGCCGAACTATGTTTCAAGAAGATTTGAAATTAATCCTGAAAATAATGCAACGACTGCAACAGGAAAAGTTACACTATATTTTACACAGGCAGAATTTGACGCCTATAATCTTACAAATACTGTGAAATTACCTACTTCAAGTACCGATAATGCCAACAAAGCGAATCTTATTGTAGAAAAATATGCAGGAACAAGCAACACGGGAACTGTAGCATCTTACGGAAGTACAGTCGCTACAATTACTCCGAATGTGAATGATATTGTTTGGAATAATACATATCAATATTGGGAAGTGAGTTTTCAGACAACAGGATTTGGCGGATATTTTGTAAAAACAAATTCTACAACATTAGGTGTAAGTGATACTAAAGAAAACTCTGATGTAAATGTATATCCTAATCCTGCGCAAAGTATTGTAAATGTTACTCTTGGTGGGGTTTCTAAAGCTTCCGTTGCTATATACGACGCTTCAGGTAAGCTTATTAGAAATGTAGATATTAGCTCTAATTCTAATAAAATAAATATTTCTGACCTTGTAAAAGGAACTTATTTATTTAAAATTACTTTAGATAACAATTCTACAGTTATTAAGAAAGTTATTAAAGAATAATATCAAAACAATTTTTTATAATTTAAGGTGACGGTTTATAACTGTCACTTTTTTTATATTTGTTAATTAAAAAAATGATTCAATGTTTTGGAAACTTAATCTATGCTTTTTATCGATTTTTCTTTTTTTCACAACCAAATTTCAAAATTTGGTAGCTGTTAAAGAATTTCACCCTTATCATGTAGGTTCAGTAGAAATCAATTACAATTCAAAATCGAAAACATTTGAAGTTACGGGACGTTTTTTTCTTGATGATCTCGAAAATGGTTTAAGTAAAAAATATGGCAAGTCTTTTCACTTTAATGATGAAAAATATAAAACCCAACTCAATGAAGCATTGAAAAACTATTGCGCAGAATATTTTAAACTAAAGTCTGACAATCAATTTTTAAAAATAAATTATATCGGTTACGAAGAAGACAGCGAATCTGTAAATGTTTTTCTGGAATCCGAATCGGTAAACAAACCAAAAAAAGTGGAAGCTGCGATAAGTTTTCTGTATAATTTATTTGATGATCAGATCAATATCGTTCATATTATTGTCAACGGAAAGAGGAAAAGCGAAAAATTGACGTATCCGAATCGTTATTTGTACCAACAATTTTAAAAAATTATTTTTGAAGTTGAAGCAAAGCATTTTCTGCTTTTGCATGTGCCAAAAGATCCGGAAAAAAATCATCATAACATTTTTGCAAAATATCTTTGTTGTCTAAAAAAGCTTCAAAAACCGGAATGTTTTTATCCAAATATTTTGCTTTATTCAAAACATTCTGAATACTGAATTTGATGCCCCAGTCTTCGCGATAATTATACAACCAATCGTCATGCTCCATTTTTACAAGCATTCTTTTAAAATTTTCGGATAAAAATTCTTTGTTTTCATTCAAAACTTTGTAAACTTTCAACGAATGTTGTTTCCAACCATTCAATGAATGCAGGCTAAAGTCATTAGCCAAAAAATAATCCATCGAAACATCCACAAAAGCTCCTGCATAAAGCCTTACGAGCGGACTGAAAACTTTTTTCGCCTCATGTATCGCGGGATGAGAATCTGTAAATGTATCAATTTCCCGATGCAATGTGATCCCGTCCTGAATGTCTTTCGGAAAAGAATACCGGTCTTTGTTTCGTATAAAATCTTCGAGAAACTGCCCGACAATTTGTCCGTCATTGAAAGTGAGAAAAGAGTGGGCGAGAAAGTTCATTTTTTTTGTTTGCTATAAATTTACATTAAAACAATCTTTCATGAAAATCCTCAACCTTGCTTACTTCTTCTATTTTTATCCCGAATTTTCTTTTTGGAATTTTATTAAGGTTTGAAACAAAAATTTTCTCGTAACCCAACTTTTCAGCCTCCGAAATTCTTTGCTCGACTTGTGCAATCGGTCGGATTTCTCCGCTAAGGCCAATTTCTCCTGCAAAACAAAAATGTTCGGAAATGGCAATATCTTCATTGGAAGACAAAATAGATGCAACAACTGCTAAATCTAAAGCCGGATCGTCGGTTTTTATTCCGCCGGTTATATTTAAAAAAACATCTTTTGCTCCCAATTGGAAGCCTGCTCTTTTTTCTAAAACTGCCAAAAGCATATTCAATCTTTTTGAGTCAAATCCTGTTGAGCTTCTTTGCGGTGTTCCGTAAACAGCCGTGCTTACCAAAGCCTGAATTTCCAGTAGCATCGGGCGGTTTCCTTCTAAAGTTACCGCAACAGAATTACCTGAAAGTTCCTCGAATTTCTTTGTGATTAAAATTTCGGAAGGATTTTTTATTTCCTTTAAACCTTGAGAAACCATTTCGTAAATTCCAATCTCGGACGTAGATCCAAAACGGTTTTTATTAGCTCTCAATAACCTGAAAAGATGATTTCTGTCGCCATCGAAATTTAAAACTACATCAACCATATGTTCCAAAACTTTTGGTCCAGCAATTTGTCCGTCTTTGGTAATGTGGCCGACAAGAAAAACAGGAACATTGTTTTCTTTAGCATATTTAATGATCTCATTTGAGCATTCGCGGATTTGAGAAACAGTTCCGGGCGAGCTTTCAATCAATTGAGATTGCAAAGTCTGAATAGAATCAATGATCACAAAATCGGGCTGCAGTTTTTTAGCTTCGTGAAGGATTTTTTCTAAAGAAGTTTCGGTGTAAAGAAAGCAGTTGGGATTTTTAACGTCCGTCAAGCGATCGGCTCTCATTTTGATTTGAGAAGCACTTTCTTCACCGGAAACATAGAAAACTTTCTTTTTCATTTTTAAAGCGAGCTGCAAAAGGAGTGTGGATTTACCAATTCCCGGTTCGCCTCCGATCAACGTGACAGAGCCTAAAACAATACCGCCTCCCAAAACTCTGTTGAGCTCATCGGAAGGAGTTTTTATACGCGGCTCTTCAAAAGTTTCAACTTCAATGATGTTGATGACGTGTTGTTTGTTTTTTGAAGAAGATAAACTTTTTTGTGGAGCTTTTTCTACAATTTCTTCTACCAAAGTGTTCCATTCGCCGCAGTTTTTGCATTGTCCCATCCATTGTGAATACTGCGAGCCACAGTTTTGACAGAAATATGCTGTTCTCAATTTTGCCATATTGCGAAATTATGAAAACTGTTTTGAAATATTTGAGAATTTTTTCGTATCTTAACATACATCAATTTACAATATGAAATAAACTTTTATTTTTGTAAAGTCATTTTAAGTAAAATTTAAAAATGTTTGGTTTTCAATTTAACCTTAAGATTAATTTTTAATCTATAATATGGCTGATTAATAATATTTAAAAAGGCAATAATTTTCATATATATAATTTGGTTTAGGTGAGGTTTCCCATTTTTTTGGGAAACCTTTTTTCATTTTAAAAAAGATAGATTCAGAGCTATATTAAAATTAAAATCACAACAAAATTGCTTTGCATTTCTTTTTCCCATAACTTTGCACAAACCTAATCTAATGAGTAAAAAGAATACAAAGTACATCTTTGTGACAGGAGGTGTAACTTCATCTTTGGGAAAGGGAATCGTTTCTGCTTCTCTGGGACTTCTACTAAAATCACGCGGCTTTAATGTAACGATCCAAAAACTAGATCCTTATATCAATATCGACCCGGGAACACTGAATCCTTATGAACACGGAGAATGCTATGTAACCGAAGATGGCGCGGAGACAGATCTGGATTTAGGTCATTACGAGCGTTATTTGGACGCTCCGACTTCTCAAAACAACAACGTTACGACAGGGAAAATCTATCAAACTGTAATCGAAAAAGAAAGAAAAGGAGATTTCCTTGGAAAAACAGTGCAGGTAATTCCTCATATTACCAACGAAATCAAACGTAGAATTAAAATTTTATCTAAACAGAACTACGATATCATCATTACAGAGATCGGCGGAACTGTTGGTGATATTGAATCTTTACCATACATCGAAACTGTTCGTCAGTTGAAGTGGGAATTGGGAGAGAAAAATTCTATGGTGATTCATTTGACATTATTGCCATATTTGGCTTCAAGTGGAGAATTAAAAACAAAACCTTCTCAACATTCCGTTCGTCAATTGATGGAAAGCGGAATTATGGCGGATGTTTTGGTTTGCAGAACAGAGCATAAAATCCCGAAAGATCAGAGAGCAAAATTGGCTCAGTTTTGTAACGTTCCTTTAGATAATGTGATCGAATGTAAGGATCTTGCAACAATCTATGAAGTTCCGATGTATCTTCAAAAACAAAACTTTGATGATGTAATTCTTAAAACATTAGATCTTAAAAGTGACAGGGAAGCCGATCTTAAAGACTGGAAGACTTTCCTTAAGAAATTCCAGAATCCAAAAAGAACCGTTGAAATTGCATTAGTTGGAAAATATATTTCTCTTCAAGATTCTTATATTTCAATTGCTGAAGCTTTCAAACATGCCGGTGCAGATCTGGAAACTGAAGTAAAAGTAAGATGGGTTTACAGCGGAGATCTTACCGCTGAAAATATTAAAGAAGCTTTTGCGGGTGTAAATGGAATTTTAGTTGCACCAGGTTTTGGCGATCGTGGAATTGAAGGAAAAGTGCTTACAGCTCAGTACGCAAGAGAAAATAAAGTTCCGATGTTGGGAATTTGCCTTGGAATGCAAATCATGACTGTAGAATTTGCAAGAAATGTTCTCGGATATTCAAAAGCCAATTCTATGGAATTTGATACTTCGACGGAGCATCCTGTGATTTCTATTATGGAAGAACAGAAAAACATTGTAGACAAAGGTGGAACAATGCGTTTGGGAGCATGGAAATGTGCTTTGAAAAACGGTTCTAAATTATCCGAAATTTACGGAGCTAAAAATATCTCTGAAAGACACCGTCACCGTTATGAGTTCAACAGTGAATATATTCAGGAATTTGAAAAGAACGGATTTTTTGCAACAGGTACAAATCCTGAAACAGGTTTGGTTGAGGCTCTTGAAATGCCGAGTCATCCATTCTACGTTGGTGTGCAGTATCATCCGGAATACAAAAGTACGGTTGCTACACCGCATCCTTTATTCAGAGCTTTTATCAAGGCTTGTACAAATAAATAAGGTAATTTAAAATTATAGGCGTCATATAATAAACTCAGACTGATGAAGATCAGCCTGAGTTTATTATATAGTAACAGAGTAAAGCATAGAGTTTTGATAAAAAAACAGTATTTTTGTCGACTCAAAAAGTATGGTATTGTTATACCTGTTTAAATTTAAAAATTTTAATTAAAATAAAATGCAACAGAACAACGGACTCGATAAAAGTCAGATTATCAGTTTTGCGGTTTTATGTTTGGTACTTTTCGGATTCATGTTTTATTTCCAAAGAAATAGCGCTGAAGAAGAAAAACTGAAGGCTGAACAACAGAAAACAGAACAGGTAAAAAATGCGGTAAAACCGACTCAAGCAACTAATATCAATCCTAATGTAACTCCGGGCGCGATTCAGGTTTCCAATTTGGGAAACAATCAGCTTAAAGTTGAATTTTCAAGCTTGGGAGGACAAGTTTCAAAAGTTGAGCTTTTAGAATACAAAGCTTATGATCATAAAACCGATACGGCAGATCTTCCGCTTTATCTGATCAATAAAAACAATTCAAGCTACGGTTTTCAATTTAAAGATAAAACAGGAAAAACGATCAATACTAAAGATTTAGTTTTTTCGCCAACTGTTTCCGGAAATGCAGTAACGCTTACGGCTAATTATAATGGAGCAATTATTCAGTTTATTTATACCTTATTAGATAAATACAGAGTAGATTTTAAAGTAAGAACGCAAGGTCTTTCAAAAGTCACTTCAGATACAAAAGCAGATTTTATCTGGGATTACAGTGTGAGAAACCTTGAAAAGGGTAGAGCTCAGGAGCAATCTCACTCAGAATTTTCTTATGCGTTTAATAATTATAAAGATTATGATTATGACGGAAGAACGACAATGGATGAGCCTGATGAAACATTGAACTGGATTGGAGTGAAGCAACAGTTTTTCTCTTCACTTATCGAAGCTAAAACCGGATTTACCCAAAGCAAAGGAAATCAGGACGCCATTGAAGAAGGTGAATATTTGAAAAAATTAAGCTATCAAGGCCAGGTTCAGATGTCCGGAAACGAACTGAATCAGGATTTCACATGGTATTTCATGCCTTTGGATTTGCCTTTATTAAAGTCTTATGATAAAAACTTTGATGAGATTTTACCATTAGGTTGGTCATTTATTGGGGGCATGAACCGTTATTTCTTCATGCCGATGTACAATATTATTGCATCTTGGGGAATTGCAGCAGGTTGGGTGATTTTCTTAATGACGATTATTGTTAAATTAATCTTATCGCCAATTATGTATAAGCAGCATAAATTGAGTGCGATGATGAAAGTTATCCGTCCGGAAATTGAGGAAGCTACTGCAAAATTAAAAGATCCGGATGCTATGAAAAAGCAACAGGTAACAATGGAAATTTACCGAAAAGCTGGAGTTAATCAAATGGCGGGATGTTTGCCGGCATTGGTTCAGATTCCTATTTTCTATGCATTGTTCCGTTTCTTCCCGAACTTTATAGATCTTCGAGGACAAGGGTTTTGGTTTGCAAAAGATTTGACAGCATATGATGATTTGATTAAATTACCATTTGAAATACCTTTCTTGGGAGATCATTTAAGTGTTTTTGCAATTGCGTGTACGGTTGTAATCTTAATTTATACAATAATGACTTCTGGAAATATACAGCAGCCGCAACAGGAAGGAATGCCGAATATGAAAGTATTGATGTATATCTTCCCGATCACGTTTTTATTCTTTTTGAATACATCGGCTTCAGGTTTATCTTGGTATTATTTTGTATCGAACGCGATCAACATTCTTATTATTCTTGTTATTAAATATGTGATTTTGGATGAAAAGAAAATTCATGCGCAGATTCAGGCGAATAAAGAAAAGCCAAAATCGGAGGGTAAATTCCAAAAGCGAATGCGAGAAATGATGGAAAAGGCTCAGGAACAGCAGAAATCGCAAGAGCAGCAAAAAGGAAAAAAGAAGTAAACTAATTATAACTCAAAAGAGAAGCAATTTATTGCTTCTCTTTTTTATTTAGAATGATTTCAAATTTTAAATGTTAAAGCCTTTAAAATAATAATCTAAAACTAAAATAACATTAATCATATTTTAACCTGAAAGACTGTCTGTGGTATTTTGTTGAACCGTGCTTTATAAGGGCTTCCTGATGTTTTTTTGTTGCATAGCCGAAATTAGTATTCCATCCGTATTCAGGATGTTCATCATGCAGTTTTATCATCAGTTTGTCTCTATAATTTTTAGCTAAAATAGAGGCTGCGGCTATTGATAAAATTTTCGAGTCTCCTTTAATGATACATTGATGAGGTATGTAATTGTAAGGGTGGAATTTATTTCCGTCGACTAAAATAAGTTCCGGTATTATAGTAAGTTTATCCAATGCGTGGTGCATCGCATGAATGCTGGCATTCAATATGTTATGTTGATCAATAAACTCTGGAGGCAATTCTGCTATCGCATAGCTTTGAACGTTATCCTTGATGTAATTATCAAGATCCATTCTCGTTTTAAAATCTAATTTTTTAGAATCATTTACCAAATTTTGTTCAAAACTATCATCCAAAATAACAGCTGCTGCAACCACTGGCCCACTCAAGCAACCTCTGCCTACTTCATCACATCCTGCTTCAATGTAGCTATTTGACCATTTTTTTAATAATTCCATAAAATTTTAACATTTTAAAGTCATCAAAATTAGCTAAAATATATTTGCTATGAAATAAATAACAATTTTTTCATTTTTTAAGAGTTTTTTAAGAAAAGTTTTCACAAATTTGTTCACACAAAATTAATATTAATTTATGAAGAGATTAACAGCAGGTGTGCTAATTGTAGTATTATCTTCTTCTTTGGCTGTTGCAAAAGCCCAAGAGACGAAGTCTGATACTTTAAAAACACAGGAAATCGAAGGTGTAGTAGTAACTGCATTGGGTATTAAAAGAGAAAAGAAATCTTTAGGTTATGCATCTCAGGAAATTAAAGCAGATGCAATTACAAAAGGAACTACAAACACAGGAAATGTTGCTTCACAACTTTCTGGAAAGGTAGCAGGTCTACAAGTGAATACCAATAATAACTTTGGAGGGTCATCCAACTTAGTAATTAGAGGGTATAAGTCTTTAAATGGGGGAGGTCCATTAATTGTAATTGATGGTTCACCAGTTAGTAATTCATCTCTGTCAGGACAATACGATTATGGTAACTTCTTATCTGATATAAATCAGGAAGATATTGAGTCTATTAATGTGTTAAAGGGTGCAGCTGCTTCTGCGCTTTATGGAGAGAGAGGTCTTAATGGAGTTATTGTAATTACGACAAAAACAGGAAGAGGTAAGGATGATAAAAAATGGGGAGTTACAATAAATTCTGGGGTGAGTATTGGAACAATTGATAAGTCAACTTTTCCTGAATATCAAAATCAATATGGTGGAGGATACGGCAATTATTTTAATGAAGATGGCTATGCTAATTTTGGTGACGATGCATCTTTTGGGCCAAAATATGACGGAGGTTTAATATATACTTGGGAATCTTTTGACCCGACTTCTCCATTGTATAATAAGCAAAGTCCTTATGCTGCTGGTAAACATACTCCTGTTGATTTTTTTGAGACTGCTACAACTTATACCAATACAGTTTCGTTACAAAAGTCTTCAGAAAAAAGTAGTATACTTTTAAATTATACCAATCAATTAATGGGGGGTATTTTGCCTAATTCAGATTTAAGAAAAAATACACTTTCAACTAAATTTAATTTTGATTTAACAGATAAATTGAAAGCATCTGTATATTCCAGTTTGACTTTACAAGATACAAAAGGTAGAAATGAAACTGGATACTCAGACAATCAAATGTCTTCTTTCAGACAATGGTGGAATGTAGATTCGGATATCTATGCATTGAGAGATGCTTACAAAAGAACTGGTCAGAATGTAACATGGAACTGGCATTCAAAAGATGATTTGACGCCGTATTATTGGGATAATCCATATTTCCAAAGGTATGAAAGCTACCAATCAGATGATAGAACCAGAGTTTTTTCATATGCAACATTGAATTATGAATTCACAAAAAAAATAGGGTTAACTACTAAATTGTCCTATGATCTAATGGATATGTTAATTGAGAACAGATTAGCGGTAGGGTCTGTACCTAGAGATTGGGGCGCCTCTGGTAATCCAGTTGGTTCAGGTTATTCAAAACAGAATATAAAGAATACTGAAGTTAACTTTGATACTTTTTTAAATTATGGCTTTGATATTACAGATAATTTAGATATTTCAGGTATCATTGGAGGTAATATTAGAAGGAACACAAACTCAAATGATTATATTTCTACAGAAGGAGGTTTAGTTATTCCTGGTTTATATTCCTTATCAAATTCAGCAGATAACATTAAACCTTTAACTGAAACTTTCAATAAAATTGTTACCGCAGGTGCTTATGCAACAGCTTCATTAGGATATATGAATACTTATTTTATTGATGGTACTTACAGGATTGATAAATCGTCTACTCTTCCAAAAGATAATAATGCATATGGCTATGGCTCTATTTCAGGTGCTGTAGTTCTATCCAATCTTGTTAAACAAAACTGGTTAAATTTTTGGAAAATTAGAGGTAATTATGCTGTAGTAGGAGGTGCAACTAGTGCATATCAATTGCAGAATACTTATACAACATTAGGTAATTATGGTGGAACTGTTTTATATGACACGCCAAATACATTAAAAAATAGCGAACTAAGACCCGAGCGTTCTAAAGAATATGAATTCGGTATGGAGGCTCAATTCTTCAAAAAAAGATTAGGATTTGATGTAGCATATTATAAATCCAAGACAATCGATCAAATTATTAGTTTGCCGGTTTCTAATGCAACAGCTTATGGGGCATATGTGTTTAATGCAGGTAGAATAGATAACGAAGGAGTTGAAGTAGCATTAAATTTGACACCAATTACATACAAAGATTTTTCTTGGAATATCAATGCTAATTGGGCGAAAAACGAGAATACTGTTGTTGATTTAAACGGTGTTGATAATTATCAGTTGGGTGCATATCAGGGGAGTGTTACTTTGAATGCTTCTGTTGGTCAAGCTTTTGGGACATTAGTAGGAACAGATTATGTTTATAACGAAAATGGACAAAGAGTAGTTACTTCTCCTAATGCTGCAGGTGTAGGAGGTGGGCTTTGGCAAAAGTCAGCTCCTAAGGTAATTGGTAATATTACACCGGACTGGACTGGTGGTGTTCGTAACACATTTAGCTATAAAGGACTTTCATTAAGCTTCTTAATTGATGTTCAAAAAGGTGGAGATACATTCTCAACAGATTTATGGTATGGCTATGCAGGAGGTTTATATGCTGATACTGTTTCACCTGAATGGAGAAGCCCTAGCGGAGTTGTATTATCAGGAGTATATGCTAATGGAAATCCGAATACAACCATTATAGGTGGTGTTAGAGCAAATGGGACTCCAGTATTAAACGAAAATAACTACTATAGTTATCAACCAGGTGGTTATACAAACGCACCTAATAGTCAGTTTGTATATGACGCCTCATATGTAAAACTTAGAGAGGCAAGTATTTCTTATTCTTTGCCGAAAACTATTTTAGCTAATACATCTGTAGATGATGTTACTCTTTCTTTAGTAGGAAGAAATCTTTGGATAATTCATAAAAATTTACCTTATGGAGATCCTGAGGCCGGTGTTGGTGGAGGATTAAGATCAAGAGGTAACTCTATAGGTATATTGCCTACTACAAGAGAAATAGGTTTTAACGTTAATATTAAATTTTAATAATTACTAAAATGAAAAAAATAATAAAGATCTTAGGTATTGCTTCTGTTGCTTTAGTAAGCTTCACATCATGTGAAAGAGATATTACTACTTTGAATGTTGACCCTAAGAATCCAAATGTAGTTCCAACTGAAAATTTGCTTTCTACAGTTTCGTATTATTTGACAAGTGCGCATGTTTCTGCTAGTGTAAATGAAAATATAACACGTTTTTTTACTCAGCAATGGACAGAAACAACATATACAAGCGAGACTAACTATTACTTTGATCAAAGGAATCAGAATCAATTCTTTTTTAACAATACTTACAGGGAGGTTTTGGGTCCTTTAGCACAGGCAAAAACTTTTCTTGAATCTGAAAAAGAAGATGTTAGTTATAGTCTTTCTGATCAAAATAAAATCAAGGCAAATAAAAGGGCTATATTAGAGATTCTTTCTATCTACGGCTGGATGAGCTTGGTTGATAGCTTTGGAGACGTTCCTTACACTCAGGCACTCACTGGAGATACTGGAAATGTTATTTTGCAACCCGCATATGATGATGCGCAAGTTATATATAATGATTTATTAAGTAGACTCGAGGCTGTGAATGCAAGTATTACTCCCAATTTACCAAGTTATGATAAAGACCCATATTACAGTGGAGATATGGGACAATGGCTAAAAGTATCAAACACAATAAAGCTTCAAATGGGATTAAACTTAGCTGATATTGATAATACAAGAGCTAAAAATCTTGTAGAATCTGCTGTTGCTTCAGGAGTAATTGATAACGAAAATGAAAATTTTCAGTTTGTTTTTGATAATGCATTATTTTCTAATCCTGTTTATTTGAATTTAGTTGCAAACGGAAGAAATGACTTTTTACCATCAGATGTATTTGTTAATTTTATGAAGACTAATAACGATCCAAGAATACCTCAATATTTTACAAAAGCACCAGATGGAACTTATAAAGGAGGGGTGTATGGATTATTAAATACTTATACTAACTTTTCTCAAGTTGCTGATAGAATAAAAGAAGCAACTGCTCCAGGTGAAATATTTGATAATGTTTCAGTAAAATTTATGTTAGCTGAGGCCGCAGGAAGAGGATATAGTGTTGGTGCTCCAGCAAACCAACTTTATCAAGAAGCTGTTACTGCTTCAATGGAAGAATGGGATGTTGCTACATCCGATATAACAACTTTCTTGGCAGCTCACCCATATAACGCAGCAAATTGGAAGAAATCTATTGGAGAAGCCGCGTGGATTGCAATGTACAATAGAGGATTTGAAGCTTGGTATTTTTGGAGAAGATTAGATTATCCTGTTTTAAATAATGCACCTACTGCTGAATTCGGTTTGGTTAGAAGAATGCCTTATCCAATAGGTGAAAAAAATAATAATACAACAAATGTAAATGCTGCTTCTGCAAAAATCGTTGGGGGAGATATTTATAGTTCAAGAGTTTTTTGGGATAAAAACTAATACTCAAAACCGCCTTCGGGCGGTTTTTTTTTGCATTAATGTCGCACTGTATTTAAATTGAAATACATAAGTAATTTTTAAATTTAAAATTTTCTATTTTTTTTAAAATTATCAGAAATTTATAAATATGTTAATATTTTTTCAGATAATTAATTATTTTATCAGATATGTTTTATAGAAATGATTGATTGTTAATTATTTTTAACAAAATGCTTGGTTGTTTTAAGAAAGTTTCACATATTTGCAACTAGAAAAAAATAATTAATAAATATGAAGAAATTAACAGCAAGTGTTCTATTAGTTGTTGTGTCTGCTTCCTTTGCATTAGTAGATGCTCAAGAGAGACGCAATGATACCATAAGAACAGAAAATATTGAAGAAGTTGTTTTTGTTCAGCCGGTAACTGGAAGACTTAAAGTGAGAGATGAGGTTACGACTGCTCAAACAATTATCAGTAACGAACAGTTAAAAGTAGCTAGTAATCCCAATGCTGTCAGTGCGATAGCTGGTAAAGCAGCAGGTGTTAGGATTAACCAAACAAATAATAGTGTTAATTCTTCACAGAGTATAGTAATAAGAACTCCGACTTCAATTACAGGTTCGGCTGAGGCTTTGGTTGTTATTGATAACGTGATTTCATCTGCAACAGTATTGTCACAGCTACCACCCGACCTTATAGAGTCTGTTAACATTATCAAAGGAGCGGCAGGTGCTGCTATTTATGGTTCGCAGGGAGTAAATGGGGTTGTAGTTGTAACTACAAGAAGAGGTACTGCAAGTGGGGGTATAAGAGTTAATTTTAATTCTGCTGTCGATTTCGAAAGTATTGCTTTCTTGCCAAAAAGACAAAGACTTTATGGGCAAGGTTGGTATGGTAATAAAGTACATGTTGAGAACGGTGCTTGGGGTCCTGCTTTTGGTGATCCTAATTTTGCAGGAACTATACAACCTTACGGGATTCCTTTGTATGATTTTGATGGTGATGGCGTTATTTCTGTAAATCCTAATAATAGTGCTCCTACAGGAGATGAAGGGGCTTCAGTTATGTCTACTTATGCTCCTTATGGTAAAGATAATGTAAGGGACTTTTTCCAAGCGGGTACTGTCTATCAAAATACGTTATCTATTTCTACAGGTAATAGAGATGGTTACTTTGGAATGAATATAGGAAGCTTAGAAAAGGAGTTTGTTATTCCAGGAGATAAATTGAGCAGATATTCGCTTTTGATAAAAGGCGGTACTAAAATAAATAAATGGTCTTTTGATGGTCAGATCAACTATATTAGAACGAAGACTACTCAGGCAGATGCAACTATTTACCATGATTTGATTCAAAGTTCTGCTGATGTTCCAATCGAGAAATTTAAAGATTATGGAGATAACGGCTATGCTTGGAATCTTTACTATTCAAGTCCATATTACAGATTAAAGCATGTTCGTTCAAATTCTTTAAGAAACTATTTCAATATTATAGGGTCTGTAGGATATGAGATTAACGAACATATAAAGCTTACCTATCGTGGAAATATGAACTTTACTAATTTACAAAGTAGTAATTTTAACGATGGCTATGTTCAACCACCTGTAATGAATAATATTGTGAGTGATATTCAATCGAATTACTTTGAGTCGAATGGAAATCAGCAAAATTATTATGGTGATTTATTATTAAATATGAACTATGATATTGCAACTGATTTAAATTTAGACGTTACATTAGGACATAACTACCAAGATTTTAGGACAAAAAATAATCAAGCGGGAGGTAGCGGACTATTAATTCCAGGCTTATATAATATTTCAAATCTATCAAATCCAGCCCAGCCTAGTTCTTTGAACAATAGAAGTTTTCATAATAATTCGCATGCATTTATTGGAAATGTAGATTTAGGATTTAAGAGATACTTGTTTCTAAATCTTGCTGGTAGATATGAAATGACATCTATATTAAAGCAATTGTCGGTAGATAACGATTACGCATATTTCTTTCCAGCTGCTTCCGTATCATTCGTTCCTACAAAAGCATTTGATATAGGAGGTAATATATTAAATTATCTTAAAGTTACAGCCGCTATTGAAAGAACTGCTAATACATCTAATATAGGTGCTTATCAGTTAGATCCTATAGCAAACTTAGGTGCTGGATATCCTTATGCATCTAATGGGGCTATTAGTTATATCCCTCAGACTTCGATTACAGATGCTCGTTTAAATCCAGAATTTGTTACAAAAACTGAAGTTGGCCTATCATTTGGCTTATTTAAAGACAGAATTACTTTTGATGGAGCTATATTCCAAACTAAAACTGAAGATTTGATTACATTCCAGCAAACTCCAACGCCATCTGGTCTTAACGGTCAGTTTAGAAATGTTGGTAATATGGAAGGAAAAGGAATTGAAATGAATATTAATTTTGTTCCATTTAAAACTTCTAGTGTTCGTTGGGACATTGGAGCAAACTTTACAAGTGCTTATTCTCAAGTTACCAGTTTAGCAGATGGAGCAAAAGAAATTGCGTTATTATCTAATGCTTTTTCCGGTGTATATGCTATAGAAGGAGAAAGATTCCCAGTCTTAAAAGGTACAACATATGTTAGAGATGATCAAGGAAGAATTGTTGTTGATGCAACGACGGGACTTCCACAGGTAAATTCTCAACTTGAAGTTTTAGGAAGACTGACACCTAAGTACATTTTAGGATTTACTACTGCTTTAAAAGTAAAAGGTTTTACACTTTCTGCAACTGCGGATTACCGAACAGGGCATAAATTCTTCTCTGGAACTAAACAATCTCTAGCATTTTCAGGACAGTTAGAGGAGACTGCATCTTTTGACAGAACAAAACCTTACGTTATACCTAATTCGGTTTATATGCAGAATGGTAGTTATGTTCCTAACACAAGTGTTGCAGTTTATAATAATACATTTAATGACCCTAATTCTCCTGGTTATAGTCCGACAACTGGTGTTGTAGAATATTTTGGAAGTGCTGCTTATACTCAAGTAGGAGAAAACTTTGTTTTGGATGCTACTGCTTTTAAAATACGTGAGATTGGATTATCTTATACATTCAGCAAAGATATGTTAGGAGAATCTAAAATTAATGAACTTACAATAGGTGTACAAGCAAGAAATCCTTTCACAAAATTTGCTAAAGAAAACAGAAACTATGATGATCCGGAATCAGGTTTCGAAGGAAATGGAGCTTATTCAGGATATATTAGTAGTTCTGCAGTTCAATATCCAAACTTGAGAACTTTCGGAGGTAATGTGTCTATTACTTTTTAATCTTTTTATATTAATTACAATGAAAAAATATATTTATATAGCGTTTGCAACATTATCACTGGTTTCATGTAAGCTAGATGATAACCTTAACGTAAATGATCCTTCTGTGGAAGTAGTTACACCAGATTTATATCTAAGTGCTGCTCAGTCTACCAATTATGATGTTGAAGTTTCAGATATCTTTCAATTATCGAATGTTTGGATGAATAACTGGGCAGGAAATGTTTATTGGTTTGCTTCTCCACTTAGTGCTGAGTATCAAATGCAGGTAACTTCTGCATTTGTTCCGAGTAATAACTATTGGAATAATAGCTATTTAGCAATGGCACGATATGCTAATATTTATAACCACCCTCAAGCAGATAAATATGCTCATCATTCGGCTATCGCAAAAATTTTGATGGCAAACAGCATGCAATATATCGTTGACTTTTATGGTGATGCACCTTTCTCAGAAGCTTTTAAATTTGGGGCTAATTTAACACCTAAATATGATAAAGGAGAAGATATTTACAAATCTTTAGTTTTAATGCTTAATGACGCCGTTCAAGATATTAACACAACTACTCCTGAAATTGCGGTAAGTTCTGAAGATATTATCAACGGAGGTGATATGCAGAAATGGGTTAAGATGGCAAATACAATTAAGTTGAGAATATTGTTGAGACAATCGAAAGTAACAGACCCAACGATAAGATCTTTTGTAACAAGTGAATTGCAAACTTTGCAAAATGCTTCATTTATTACAGAAACTGATGGTGATGTAACAATTAACCCAGGATATAATAATTCAAATGCTGCACAACAAAACCCATTGGTAAACAATTACGGCTATGTAAACTTTGATGCGTCTGCCATAAATACTAATGGATGGAGACTGTTAGACATATCAAGTCATTTTGCTGGACTCTTGAATGGAACCAATCCTAAAACCTCGGGAACAGTCGATACACGTCGTGGAATCATGTATTTACCTGCAGGAGGTACTATTAGAGGTATTACCCAAGGTGAAGGACAGGTTCCGGGAGCAACAGAATCTTCTTTCTCAAGAATGAGATGGCTTTTCTATAACATTGATGCGAATGGTAACAGTATTAATTCTGATGCAGATGGCTATGTTATGACTGTTGCGGAATCTGAGTTTTTACAAGCTGAAGCTGCAGAATTATATCCTGCAATCTTCACTAATGCTGTAGGACATTATAATGCTGGTGTAAGAGCTTCCTTTGATTTCTTTGCAGTACCGGCTACCCCTGCAAATCCAGATCCAGCTCAAACTTATTTAAATAGTATAAGTTCAAAACCTTACGGTTGGAATGGAGCTGACGGTCATATTGCTGCAATTCAGTATCAGAGAATGGTTGCATTACACTACGTTAAGCCACAGGAAACTTATATAAACTATCTTAAAACAGGTTATCCTGTAACTCCTTTGGCACTTACGGCTACACAGCCTAACAAGCCCTGGAGATTAGTTTATCCATCGAGAGAGTATAATACCAATACAGCAAATGTTCCTGTGATAAATCAGGCAGATGTTTTCGTTAAAAATCAATTTACTCCATTCTGGAATAGAAACTAATCTAATAACTTAGATTATTATACACAAACCGCCTTCGGGCGGTTTTTTTATTTCCGTATATTTGTATTTCAAAATTTAAAAATGAATATTAAAGATATCATAGAACATAAGCTTGCGGAAGTTATTCTTAACGTCTATCAGCTTAAAGATATAAAACTCGAAATTCAGGAAAATAAGACGGAATTTGAAGGAGATTTTACCATTGTCACTTTTCCTTTGGTAAAACAGTTGAAGAAAAACCCAGAAGGTATCGGGGTTGAGTTGGGAGAATCTTTAACAGCTCAAACTGATTTGCTTGAAAGTTTTAATGTTGTGAAAGGCTTTTTAAATGTTAAAGTTAAAAATCAGTTTTTTGTAGATCAGTTTAGAACGGTGAATGATCAGTTTTCAACTATTGAAAAGAAAAATTCTGCGGTGATGGTAGAATATTCTTCACCAAATACCAATAAGCCTTTGCATTTAGGTCATATCAGAAACAACCTTTTAGGCTTTTCTGTGGCGCAAATACTTAAAGAAGCAGGTTATGATGTGATTAAATCCCAGATTATTAATGATCGTGGAATTCATATCTGCAAGTCGATGCTGGCTTGGGAAAAGTTTGGAAACGGAGAAACTCCGGAGACAACTCATACAAAAGGAGATAAATTTGTAGGGAATTATTACGTAGAATTTGATAAAAACTACAAAAAAGAAATTTCTGAATTAGTTACCAACGGAATTCCTGAAGATCAGGCAAAAAAAGATGCTCCCGTTATGAAAGAAGCTCAAAAAATGCTTTTAGACTGGGAAAATGGTGACGAAAAAGTTAGAAATCTTTGGAGTGAAATGAATTCCTGGGTTTACAAAGGTTTCAGTGAGACCTATAAAAGACTTGGAGTTGATTTTGATCAGGTTCAGTACGAAAGCAATACTTATATTTTAGGTAAAGATCTTATTCAGGAAGGTTTAGAAAAAGGTGTTTTATTTCAGAAAGAGGATGGTTCAGTTTGGTGTGATTTGACGGACGAAGGTCTCGATCAGAAGCTTTTGTTGCGTTCAGACGGAACTTCTGTTTACATGACGCAGGATTTGGGAACGGCCGTTGAGCGATTTAAAGAAAATAATATTCAGAAGCTGATTTATACGGTAGGAAACGAGCAGGATTATCATTTTCAGGTTTTATTTAAAATTTTAAAGAAATTAGGTTACACTTGGGCTGATAATTTGTTTCACCTTTCTTATGGAATGGTTGAACTTCCGGAAGGCAAAATGAAGTCGCGTGAAGGGACGGTAGTCGATGCGGACGATCTGATGCAGGAAATGTACGAAACCGCAAAGTCTAAATCTCAGGAATTAGGAAAATTGGAAAATCTTTCTGAAGAAGAAAAAGAATCATCTTATGAAACGGTGGGTTTAGGTGCTTTGAAATATTTCATGCTGAAAGTTGATCCAAAGAAGAAAATGTTGTTCAATCCGGCTGAAAGTATTGAATTTAATGGAAATACAGGTCCTTTCATTCAATATACCTATGCCCGAATTCAGTCTTTGTTGGCTAAAGCTAATTATGAATATAAAGAAGTTTCTGAAGTAGAATTGAACACATTTGAAAAGGAACTGATCGTATTGCTGGCCAATTATAAAATGGTTGTAGAAAAAGCTGCTGAAGCTTTAAGTCCGGCTTTGGTTGCCAACTATGTTTATGATTTGGTGAAATCTTACAATTCGTTCTATCAAAGCAATGTGATTTGGAAGCTTGAAGATGAGAATCTGAAGCAGTTCCGTTTAAATTTATCTGATTTGACGGGTAAAATAATTAAAAAATCTCTAAGTTTACTCGGAATAGGAACTGTAAACAGAATGTAAAAATAAAACCTCTTGAAATATCAGGAGGTTTTTTAAATATTAAAAGTGACTATTATTCTGCAGATTTATAAACTCTAAAAGTCATAATCGAAAAAATCAGCTCAAACTTTGAGCTGATTTTCTTTTAATTCATTTATTTCTTGATAAATTTAATGACCTGGTTTCCTTTATCGGAATTAATTTTTGCAGTATAATTCCCGGAAACTAAATCTGACAAGTTTATAGAAATATTACTGCTGTTTTCAGAAACAGTTTTGACTAATTTTCCGTTGTAATCATAAATCTCAACTGATTTAACGGTTGCTTTATTTTCAATGTTTAAAACATCTGAAACGGGATTTGGATAAACTTTAGCGGTAATTTTTGTGGCTTCAGATGTTGATAATTGCGCTATATTTACGGTGTAGTCTGTCCATGTTCCGTAAGCATATGTTGCACAAGCTGAGTTGGCAGGAGTTCCGTCTCCCGAGTTGGCTAGCCTGTTCCAAACTCTCATTCGGTGATTTCCTGAAGCAGCGGAAGAAGGAATAGTGAAGCTTCCGGTATACACATTTGTTGAGTTGGCTATGTAAGCGGGTAAGAATAAAGATTCCCCGGAATCGTCAAAATCTCCGTCATTATTAAAATCAATAGCCATTCCACACGATATCCAGCCTGTTGTGGTCACATTAATTGTATAGCTTACTCCGGTATTTAAATTGACAATTACAGAAGTTCGGTCTCGTCCGGAAGTACAGGTTCCGGCTGCAAAACTGTTGGTAAAGCTTGCTTGAGGAATTGAAACTTCAGAAATTCTCCATGATGAGCATCCGCTTGGATAAGTTGGATTGCAGTAAGTTTGTGCGCTAAAAAGGCCGGAAATTAAAGATGCCAGCAACAATGCAAATGCTTTTGCAAAAATGTAGTTTTTGTTCATGTTAATTCTTTTTGATTGGTTTATTAACACGAAACTAATAATAATTTAATTAATTAGCAATTTATTTTGTAATTATTTAAATATTATACCATATAAATAAGTATTATATAATATTAATAAATCAATTATGAAAAAAACTATACACGACCTTTGCTTTGCTTTTCCCTAAAATTTCTTCTAAAGTTTCCAGATTTGATTCTTTAATCCTTTTTACAGATTTTAATTTTGATAAAAGCAATTCGATTGTTTTTTCTCCGATTCCGGGAATTTCTTCTAATTCGGATTTTATCGTTGAATTTGTTCGTCTTGTTCTGTGATGCTTTACGCCGAAACGGTGAGCTTCGTCGCGTACTCTTTGCAATATTTTAAGTGTTTCAGACTTTTTATCAAGATACAAAGGAATAGGATCTTCGGGGAAGAAAATCTCTTCCAGTCTTTTGGCAATACCTATAATTGTTATTTTTCCGTAAAGGCCAAGCAATTTTAAGCTTTTTACAGATGATGATAACTGCCCTTTTCCACCGTCAATTACAATCAGCTGCGGCAGGCTTTCACCTTCATCCAGCATTCTTTTGTAGCGGCGATAGATAACTTCTTCCATTGTGGCAAAATCGTTGGGACCCTCAACGGTTTTAGGATGAAAAACCCTGTAATCGGCTTTGCTTGGCTTTCCGTCCTTGAAAACGACACACGCTGAAACAGGATTGGTTCCCTGAATATTCGAGTTGTCAAAACCTTCGATATGTCTTGGCTCAACAGGCATTCTCAAAAGCTTTTGCATTTCTGCCATGATTCTGTTTGAATGTCTTTCCGGATCAACGATCTGTACTTGCTTCAGCTTTTCAATTCTATATTCTTTAGCATTTTTTTCGGAAAGCTCAATAATACGTTTTTTGTCGCCAACTTTAGGAACGATCAATTTTACATTCGGAATCTCAACAGATAAATGAAAAGGAATTAAAACCTCTTTAGAATCTGAACCAAATTTTTGACGAATCTCAATCAAAGCTTCTTCAAGAATATCTTCATCGCTTTCCTCGATAATTTTTTTTATTTCTGTTGTAAAACTCTGGATAATATTTCCATTCCTTATTTTAAAGAAATTAACATAAGCTGCGGTTTCGTCACTTGTCATTCCAAAAACATCTACGTCATCGATATTCGGGTTGACTACGGTATTTTTTACCTGATAATCTTCAAGAATGTCTAATCTTTCTTTAATCGTCTGCGCATTTTCAAACTGGAGATTTGTCGCATATTTTGTCATCTGATTGATGAGATATTTTTTTGCTTTTTGAAAATCTCCTTTTATGATACCGCGAATGGCGTCTATCTTTTCATCATATTCCTGCTTACTTTCTAAGCCTTCGCAAGGCCCTTCGCAATTTTTTATATGGAATTCCAGGCAGACTTTATATTTACCGTCGTCTATTTTGTTGGGAGCCAGATTAAGATTACAGGTTCTAAGCTTATAAATATGTTTTATGGTATCTAAAAGAATCTTTGCCGGACGTACTTTCGCATAAGGCCCGTAATATTCTGATCCGTCCTTGATCTTCGTCCGCGTTAGAAAAATTCGCGGAAAATCTTCGTTTTTAATGCAGATCCACGGATAGGTTTTGTCATCCTTCAGCATCACATTATAAAAAGGCTGATGCTCTTTTATAAGGTTGTTTTCCAGTAAAAGGGCATCATATTCACTGTTTACAATGGTAGTTTCCAGACGGTAAATTTTTCCTACCATTATTTTAATTCGATAACCGGGAAGGTTTTTATTAAAATAAGAAAGGACCCTTTTCTTTAAATTTTTAGCTTTTCCAACGTACAGAAGATTGTCGTTTTTATCATAATAACGATAAACGCCGGGTTCGGAAGGTAAAGTTTTGAGCTGTAATTCTAAAGAAGGATTCATAAAACAAAATTACGCAATCCTGCTCTTATTTAAAAGCATAAAAAAGCTGCAGAAATTCCACAGCTTTATAGTTTTATAATTGAAATGTTTTATCCGTTACTCATTTCGGTATATTCATTTACCAAAAAGCTGAAATAATCCCACTCGACAGATTTTTTAGGATATTTTTTCATGAATTCGGTGTTGTCACCAAAAAGGAAATCATAATTATCTTCAAAATCATCTTTGTGCAACCATATTACTTTATCACCTTTTTTTACGTAATAAGATTTTGTAATTCCCCCACTTACCTGCATCCCAAATCCTACCGTCATACCATTAGTTTCTTTAGCCCTGGGATCATGATATACTGAAATAATATCATTAAATTCAGGATTGATCAACTGCATCAAAAATTCTTTATCGTCTTTTTTATTTTTAAGAGAAACTGTTTGGTTTACAAAGTGAATGCGTTCTTCAGATACGCTTTTATTCATTTTTTTTCTGCTGATGTTATTCACTTTGGTTACAAATCTTGCAGCTTTTAAACCTTTTTCAAAATTGGAAGGCAGAATATACATTTCTTTCACATTTTCTGCCGCGAAGTTCATTTGTTTTTTTGTTGCGCTGTCTTTAAGGGAAATTTCGTAGATCTGCCCTTTTTTTGTTTCAATATCGTTGCAGTAACCTTTGTGGGTTGTTCCGTCTTTTAAAATTACAGTTGATATTTTCTTGGTTGATGGCCCGGAAAATCCTTCGTTAAAAAGAAATTGTTCCATTTTTTTGACCTGATCTTTGGTGTATTTTACTTTTTCCTGTGCAAAGGTTGAGATGCTCGCCACAAAAAGAGCCAATAATAAAGTTTTGAATTTCATAGTTTTTAGTTTTGTTAAGACGTAAAAATAGGAAATAATTTGATCCGGATAGAAAATAAATTTCATCCTGTGTTTACACCTGCAATTCCCTGCAAAATGTGTAATTTTATGCAAAATTTTTAAATGATTTACGGTATAGATACTTTCAGTTTCCATGATGTTTTGGAAATATGTAAAAGCCCCAATAAAGCCAAATTAAATAAGGCCGCAAAAGAACAGATTTTAAAATCTCAGAATAATGTAAAGAAAATTGTAGAGTCGGATCGATGTGTTTATGGAATTAATACAGGTTTCGGACCGCTTTGTGATACTAAAATTTCTGCTGATGAAACTGCGCAGCTTCAATATAATTTAATTATTTCTCACGCTGTCGGAGTTGGAAAGCCTATTGATAAGGAACTTTCAAAAATGATGATGATTGCCAAAGTTCATGCATTGTCAAAAGGTTTTTCGGGAGTTTCTTTGGAAGTGATCGAGCGTTTGATTGTAATGCTTGAAAAAGATATCATTCCTGTAGTTCCGGAACAAGGTTCTGTAGGTGCTTCCGGAGATTTGGCTCCTTTGTCGCATTTGGTTTTGCCACTTTTAGGGCTTGGACAGGTTTGGGCAGAAAATGAAATTTTTGAAACTGCTGAAATTCTTGAAAAACACAATCTTGAGCCTTTGGTTTTAGGGCCGAAAGAAGGATTGGGATTGATCAACGGAACTCAGTTTATTCTGGCTCATGCAATTAAAGGTCTGGAAAAATTTGAGTATTTATTAGACTTAGCAGATATGACTGCGGCAATGAGTCTGGAAGCGTACAGAGGATCTTCAAGTCCTTTCAAAAAAGAGCTTCATGAAATCAGACCATTTGAAGGAAGTAAAAAAGTGGCGGCAAGAATGTTGAAGTTTTTAAAGAATTCAGACAACCTGAAAGCTCATGAATATTGCGACAGAGTACAAGATCCTTATTCAATGAGATGCGTGCCGCAGGTACACGGAGCAAGCAGAAATGCTTTTGAGCATCTTAAAATAATGACGGAAACGGAACTCAATTCGGTAACGGACAATCCGATCATTTTAAGCGCTGAAGAATCAATTTCGGGTGGTAATTTTCATGGACAATTAATGGCTTTGCCTTTAGATTATGCAACTTTGGCGGCGGCAGAATTAGGAAATATTTCAGACCGAAGAAGTTATTTATTATTGGAAGGAAAATACGGTTTGCCAAGATTATTAACGGAAAGCTCAGGATTAAATTCAGGATTTATGATTCCTCAATATACTTCAGCAGCTTTGGTTACGGAGAATAAAACTTTGTGTTTCCCTGCTTCGGCGGATTCTATTCCTACAAGTTTAGGACAGGAAGATCACGTGTCGATGGGAAGTATTTCCGGAAGAAAATTTAATCAGGTTTTAGGGAATTTAGTCAATATTTTAGCAGTTGAATTGATGTTTGCCGCACAAGGATTAGAATTCAGAAGACCTGCAAAATGTTCAAAGATCATTGAAGAAAATTACACTATTCTTCGTTCAAAAGTTGAAAAGCTTGAAGATGACAGATTGATCGGAAAAGATATGCTGGCTATTGCTGAATTGATTAATGAGAGAAAATTTGTTGTAAATTAATTGTGAAAAAAAATAACAAAAGCTTCCAAATCGGAAGCTTTTAGTTTGAAAAATAAAGTTAAAGTGTCTAAAACTTTGCTTTCAAAAATAAACAATTACATTGTAAAATATTATCTTAGTTTGTCTTTAAAAGATTGAAAAAATGATATTCAAAAGAGTTGATTCTAGTGATAAAGATTTCCAAAATCTTGTACAATTATTAGATGCAGATCTAGCAGAACGTGATGGTGATGAACATGCTTTTTACCATCAATTTAATAAAATTGATATGCTGAAATACTGTATTGTTGCTTATTTGGAAGATGAAGCTGTGGCTTGTGGGGCTGTTAAACCTTTTGATGATGAGAGCGTTGAAGTGAAAAGAATGTATACGGATCCTCAAAAAAGAAAAATGGGGCTGGCTTCCGCAACCTTAAATCAATTGGAGCTTTGGGCAAATGAGCTAGGTTATAAAAAATGTGTTTTAGAAACCGGAATCAAACAACCTGAAGCAATTGCTTTGTATGAAAAATGTGGCTATCGGAGAATTCCTAATTATGGGCAGTATATTGGTATAGAAAACAGCGTTTGTTTCGAAAAAGGAATCAATCAATCTCCCAATTGATAATCCAGAGGAAGCATTTTCTCAATTTTATCTTTTGCAAATTCACCCTGATTGGTCAGCTGCCCCGGATTTGAAGTGTTTCCGTCGCTGTAAATTTCAAAAGTATCGTTTTCGGGATGAAGAAAAGACGTTTGAATAATAGGTATATTGCTTTTTACAAACTGTTTTTTTTCTAATTCATAATAAAACTTTTTGTAATTGATCTGCATCATATAATCATAATCCAAAAAAAGTTTATCACCTTTCTTTTTGGTATAGTCGGACTCAGGAATTTGGGTTTTTGTGATGGCTATTTTATATGGCGGCTCATTTCTTTTTCTGTTACCAATATCCAAAATGTCTTCAGGAATATTTACTGTGCCTTCTGATTTAAACATCAAACCAAAATCTTTCAGTCGCTGAAGTTCTTTTTCTGTCGGGTATTTTGAATTTGGAAATTTGGTAATCTGATTCACAATATAGCCTTCATCTTTCACCTTATTATTATAAACACTGCTAAAGAAATGAGTCTGGCTTCCCTCGTAAGCATTCATTCTGTTCAGCTTAATTTTGTTGGAGCTTTTTGTTTCTTTAAAAAAGCTTGTGCCTATAAAGCGTGTTGTTTTATTATCAAAATCGGCAATATAATCAATGAGATTGTAATCGATAATATAACCTAAATTTTTATTTTCAATCACTAAAGTTTGCGGTGCTTTTACCCGAAGAATTTTATTTTTTTTGTCATATGAAAACTTAAGTGAACGCTGGTTTTTAATTCTTACATTTTCTTTATCATATCCGATAAATGTATCAAGGAAAAAATTGATATAGTTTTTATATGCTTGTTCGGTGAAGGGAATAATCGTGACTTCTTCAATTTCCTGTGATTTTATTAAAACAACCTTTAATGTTTTATTCAGAACTTCAGAAACTCCAATGGTAAAAGTTTCATAACCATTCTTTTGAAAAACTAAGCTATTGTTATTTGCTGATGGTAAAGTGAGCGTAAAACTTCCATCCGCTGCGGAAATAGTTCCTGTTTTTGTCCCATCAAGATAAATATTGACATCAGAAATAGGTTTTTCTATATCATTCACCACCGTTCCTTTAATTATCTGCGCAAACGAAATGTAAAAAGGTAAAATAATAGTTAAAAGTAAAGCTGTTTTTTTCATGCTAAACAATATTACTAAATTTATAGTGATAAAAAAAGAATATGAATTTCTAATAATCAACATGCCCTTTATTTAAACAAACAAAAACAATATTTCACAAAATAAAAAGATCCGATGATTAATTCACCGGACCTTCAAAAACTATATTTAATTTACTATGCCTGTTTCACAAACTGCAGCTCGCCCGCAATTTTTACTTCTTCGCTCACCATTACGCCTCCTGCTTCTAATGCTGCATTCCAGTTCAATCCGAAGTCTTTTCTGTTGATTTTTCCTTCAAAAGAAAATCCGGCTTTTGTATTTCCCCAAGGATCTACATTGATTCCTCCAAAATCTACATCCAACTTAATAGGTTTTGTAATGCCGTTTACAGTAAGATTTCCTGTAACAGAATCGCTCAAGGCATCAGACTCGAAAGTGATTGCAGGATTAGCTTCTACATTGAAAAACTCTTCAGATTTCAAGTGATTGTCTCTGTCTGTATTATTGGTAAAGATAGAATCTGTCTGAATAGTAGCCGTTGTTTTTGCATTTTTAAAAGAGTCGTCTACCGATTCAATCTGTGCATCAAAAGTTCTGAAACTTCCTTTGATATTAGAAATCATCATATGTTTTACTTTAAAAGTAATTTCACTGTGCGTTGGGTCTAAATTCCATTTTGTAGCCATTGTATTATTTTTTGTTTGTTAATTATAATGCAAATTTAGAACAAGACATTGCTTCAAGACATTGATTTAGGATAAGAAATGATTTTTTAATTGTCATTGCGAGAAGCGTAGCGACGAAGCAATCTTGAATAATCTTAGTAAAATAATTTAAACTTAATCCTCCAAACCTTCAAATCCACTTTCAAATTGATCTTAAGTTAAGAATTTATTTTAAATCATCATTAATTTACATTTATGATTTAACATTTTTTAACGGCTGACTTTTATTTCTTATTTTTGAATGATTCAATTTTATACAATGAAATTATATAAATTCTCTTTATTAATGGTGGTTTTGGGCGGATCTGTATTTGCTCAGACTCAAAAATTTACGATGGCTGAAGCTGTAAATGGCTTACGAACTAATCTCGCCGTTAAAAATATCTCACAATTTTCCTGGTCTGATGATGGGAAATCTTACATTCAGGCTGTAAAAGGAGGTTATTTAATGACTGATTTGAAAACAAACAAGCAAGACACTTTAGTTTCTTTACATCAGCTTAACAAAAATTTTAGCGATAAAAAACTAAAAGGTGTTCCGCCGATTAAGTTTATCAGTTCTTCAAACGGTTATTTTAATGCAAATAACCAAATGTATTGGATAGAAAAGTCTGGAAATGACTGGAAAATAAAGCGTTCTTCATCATTGGAAGAAAATGCAGACAATATAAAAACGCTTGCTGATAATCAGACTTTGGTATATACCGTTAAAAATAATTTGTATATCAATAAAAACGGAAAAGCGATTGCGATTACCAACGATACCAACGAAAATATTATCAACGGACAAGCTGTTCACAGAAACGAATTTGGGATCGACGGAGGAATTTTTCCTTCTCCGAATTCTGAAAACATTGCTTTTTACAGGATGGATCAGACGATGGTTGCTGATTATCCAGTAATTGACTGGTCTGTGACGCCTGCTGTAAATCACAATATCAAATATCCGATGGCGGGAGAAACTTCTCATGAAGTAAAGCTGGGTATTTACAATATTAAAAATGCATCAACAACTTTCTTAAATATTGAAGGCGAAAAAGATCAGTATTTAACAGCAATTACATGGAGTCCGGATTCCAAATATATTTTCGTCGGAGTTTTAAACAGAGGGCAGAATCATTTGAAAATGAATCAATATGATGCAATTACTGGAAATTTTGTAAAAACTTTGTTTGAAGAAACTGATGATAAATATGTTGAACCGCAACATCCGCTTGTTTTTTTCCCAAATTCAAATACAGAATTTATCTGGCAGAGCCAAAGAACCGGCTACAATCATTTGTTTCATTACAGTTTAGAAAAAGGCTTAATTGCGCAGATTACAAAAGGAGATTGGCTGGTTACCGACATTTTAGGTTTTAATGAAAAGAAAAAGGAAATTTATTTTACGTCTACAAAAGAAACTCCTTTGGAAAAACATTTGTACAAAATCAACTGGACGAATTTCAAGATGCAGAGACTTGACAGCGCAGAAGGAGTTCACACGGGAGTTTTAAGCAAAGACGGAAACTATTTATATGATATTTACAGCAATGCAAATACGCCAAGAGTTGTCAATATTATTAATACAAATACATTGAAATCGACGAATCTTCTGACCGCAGAAAATCCGTTGAAAAATTATCAGAGACCGGAAATTAAAAATGTAACCTTAAAAGCAGATGACGGAACACCTTTGTATGGAAAAATTATTCTTCCGACCAATTTTGATCCGAATAAAAAATATCCTGTAATTGTTTATTTATACAACGGCCCGCATTTACAGTTGGTAACCAATACTTTTCCGGCTTCCGGAAATCTTTGGTACGAATATATGGCTCAAAACGGATATATCATCTTCACGATGGACGGAAGAGGTTCTTCAAACCGCGGAATGAAATTTGAACAGGCCGTTTTCAGAAATTTGGGAACAACAGAAATGAACGACCAGATGAAAGGAGTTGATTATTTAAAATCCCTGCCTTATGTAGATTCTGAAAAATTGGGAATTCACGGATGGAGCTTTGGAGGTTTTATGACGACCAGCTTTATGCTTCGTCATCCAGAAGTTTTCAAAGTTGGCGTTGCGGGCGGACCTGTAATCGACTGGAAAATGTATGAAATCATGTATGGCGAAAGATATATGGATATGCCGCAGGAAAATCCAAAAGGGTATGCAGCCTCCAATTTATTGGATAAAGTTCAAAATCTAAAAGGTAAATTACTGATGATTCATGGTGCTCAGGATGATGTTGTAGTTTGGCAGCATTCGGTGAAATTCATCAAATCTGCTGTTGACAATGGAGTTCAGCTGGATTATTTTGTTTATCCGGGACATCCGCATAATGTTATCGGGAAAGACAGGGTACATCTGATGCAAAAAGTAACAGATTATTTTGACCAGAACTTGAAAAAATAAAATTTAAAATCCAGTCGATGAGACTGGATTTTTCGTTTGTAAAAGTATCTTAATCATAGAATTCTTTAATCACATATTTATTGTTGTTTATTCTTTTCAACTCTTTTAATATGTAATATCTGTGCAAAAAGCCTGTAAGAACAACTATCTTTTTACCAGAAAATTTATCTGCAATTTTGTAAATATTCTTTGGTCTGGTTCCGGAGATCCCAGAATCCGGACATCAATTTAAAACCATCTCTGTAGCTAATCCTTTCACCGTTTGGTTTTACGACAAATCTCTCCGCAAATTCAGGTCTTGCTTCAATGATCTTTAAAAGCTCGGAATATTGGGCATTCTGTCTTTTTTCAGCAATTTGATCTGTGGTTGCATTATTGAAATTTTCAGGAGATAATTCTGCAATTTTGATTAATTCTTTAGTAGTATTGATGTAGTTTTCGTAAATAGTTATTTCTGATGGATCTAATTTTTTGGTCTTATAAAGGCTGTCAATTAACTTAACTGCCAAATTATCTGTAGGAACCATTCCTTTGTCTTTACGATATTGATTTCTTCCCTCAAAATCAAAAGAAAATCTTGATGTTCTGGGATACTTTTTTAAATAAGAATTGCTTGCCCTGATCTCATTTTCTGTAATATTTATACCGTTTTCATAGTTTTTCATCCCTTGGTTATCCACCTCATGAAGGATGATATCTGGTTTTATATTCTCCAGTATATCAAATAGGATTTTAGGATGATAGTTGGGTACGCTGTCATGGATGTTGCCAATGACATAAATCTCAGTTCTGTTTTGTGAAAGTCCCAAGCTAGCTAACAAAAGAAAGAAGGTGGTGATTATAAATTTCATGATAGATTTTATAGAAGGGTCAAATATAACTAAATAAGTTCTTATCATTGATCAATGTTTTTGAATATTGATTACCATAATTTTGTCCTAACTAAAATCAACAATATGGAATTAGGAATAGGAATGTTTGGCGATTTAGCTTTCGATCAGACAACAGGAAAATATAAAGATGCAGGTGTAAAAATCCGCGAAATCCTTCAGCAGGTAAAATTGATGGATGAAGTTGGAATTGATGTTTTTGCGATGGGTGAGCATCACCGTCCTGATTATGCAGTTTCGTCTCCCGAAATTGTTTTGGCAGCGGCTACAAGCATCACAAAAAATATAAAATTAGCAAGTGGCGTGACGGTTTTAAGTTCTTCTGAGCCGGTAAAGGTGTATGAAGATTTTTCAACATTAGATCTTATTTCAGACGGACGAGCCGAAATATTTGTAGGTCGCGGAAGCTTCATAGAATCTTTTCCTTTGTACGGATATTCTTTGAATGATTACGAACAGCTTTTTGAAGAAAAACTAGAATTATTATTAAAGATAAATTCTGAAGAAAATGTTTCATGGTCTGGCCAGCTTCGTGCGCCAATGCAAAATCAGACGGTTTATCCAAGAGCAAAAAACAACGGAAAGCTTCCGATATGGCGAGCGGTTGGAGGCACTCCACAATCTGTTTTGAGTGCTGCAAAATTGGGCATGCCTTTGGTGGTTGCGATCATTGGAGGAATGCCGATTCAGTTTAAAAATTTAATTGAATTCTACAAACAGGAATACCTGAAAGCCGGTCATGACGCTTCAGAAATGCAGATTGCCATTCATTCGCACACTTTTGTAAGCGATGATCAAAATGTTGTAGACGGATATTTTCACAATTATAAATCCCAAATGGATAGAATAGGGGCGACACGGGGCTGGGCTCCATACACCAAAATGCAGTATGAAGGCGGAAGAAATAAAGACGGAGCTTTATTCATCGGAAATGCAGATCAGGTTGCCGATAAAATCAATTATATGAAAGAGATTTTTGGTATCACAAGATTCATTGGACACATGGATGTTGGAGATCCTGCTCATGATGTTATGATGAAATCTATTGAATTATTTGGTGATAAAGTGGCTCCGAATGTTCGATAAAAAAAGAAACTCCATTGAACATCAATGGAGTTTTTGTTTGGCATTAAACTTGGCTTTTTCTTGATCGGCTTACCTGACGTTTAAATTCATTCAAAGTTGCGGCCAGCTTTTTAGCAGACATTCCATATGTATCAGGAAATGTGCCTTTTTTTGTGTCAAAATTTGAGCAAATTAAAAAATTTTCATCAATATCGAAAGTTACCTGTTGGTTAATGAAAATGGTTTTTGTATCAAAACCGCTCACTACAGCCCAAGAAATAAATGTTGAACGATGAAGGTTTTTCATTTCAATTCCTTTTTCGTCAATTTTCAGATACGAAGAATTAGGAATCATATTGATAATGAATGTAATAAGACATGATCCGAAAAAAACAATATTAAAAATTGCGATCCAGATATTTTCATCAATTAAGGTAATGCCTAAGATAATAAAAGCTAAGCTTACCAAAATCAAAAAAGCATATTTTACTTTACTTGGGTAAAGTATTATTGGGAATTTTTCCATAACATAAGTGTTTTATCAAATATAATGAAAATATTTTACATTTACAACATTTCTACTAAACTTCCTCGTTCTTCGTCTTTTGTAATATTCAGAGAAACCGGAATTTTTTCCTTCAACTCTTCAACATGAGAAATGATTCCGACAATTCGGTTTTCTTTCTGAAGACTCATCAAAGTTTCAAAAACAATATTCACAGATTCCAAATCCTGAGTTCCGAAACCTTCATCAATAAAGAAAAAGTTTTTTTCTGATTTTGCATTGGTCTGCACGCTTTCTGCCAAAGCTAAAGCCAAGCTCAGCGAAACTTGAAAAGATTGCCCGCCGGATAGAGTTTTTACACTTCGGCTTCGGCCTTCATTCAGGTAATCGATGATCTCAAAATCATTATTTTCATTAAGTTGTAAGCTCAATTGATTTCTCGTCATTCGATGAAAACGAATATTTGCATGATCGCATAATTGTCTTAAATAAATGGAAGAAACATATTGCACGAAACCGGCTCCTTTAAAGAGATTTATCATGACTTTCAGATTTTCTGAGCGTTTCTGAAGCTTTGCCAAGTCTTTTAAAAGATTTTCTTTTTTCTGAAATTCTTTTTCAAGTCTTCCAATTTCAGAAGTTATTTTCACCACAGAATCGTTGGCGGATTTCAAATCATTTTCTGCCGTTTTGAATCGGTTTTCAGCTAAAGAAAACTGTTCTTCATCGAAAGAAAAATCATTTAGCTTTAAAGATAATTCTTGAATGCTGTTTTTTAATGTTTCAAATTCAATCCTGAACTTTTGAATAAGATTTCTTGTTTGCAAAACATCAATTTCCTGCAATAAAATGGTTTGAACTTCATTGAAATCTACAAAATTCTGTTCTATTAAGGATTTTGTTAAAACATTTTCGTTATCAAAAATCTCTTTTTCAAGCTCCGAAATTCTTTTTTCTAACTGAATAAAAATTGTTTTTTGCTCGGCAAGCTTTGGCGAAAGCTCTTTTTCTTTTTTGATTAAATTCTGATAATTCTGCTCTGTTTCAAGATTTGAGTTTGCCAATTTTTGGTAAATTTCTTCAATTTCAGAAAGTGTTTTATCCAGGTAATCGTTCCAATCCAAAATTTTCAGATTAGATTCATTTGTTTTTATCTGTTCCTGTTTTTTTGCTTCATCCAGTCTGAAACCTTCTAAAGCTTTGCTGTATTTATCAAGATTTACGCGTTCATTCTCCAAAATTTTCTGTTCTTGAGAAATAATTTGAGTTATTTCTTCAATTTTATTTTCTATTTCAAAAGACCTTCGGCGCTTTTCCTCAAATTCACTTTCAGAATTAAATTCTTTCCATATAAATTTTTCCTGATGACTTTCAAGCTGATTTTTTATTTGATTTAAAGTTTCCAGCTCAAGTTTTAGCTGCTCTTCAAAAATTTTTTTACGGTCAAGGATTTTCTCAATTTCTAAAGATTTTTTCTGTATTTCCAGCTTTTGGCTTTCAATATTTTCAATTTGTTTTTCAGTTTCCGTGAGCTCAAAATTTACATCATCAAATTGCACAGCATTCGGATGTTCCAAAGCGCCACAAAGCGGACAAGATTCTCCATCGTGAAGCTCGCTTGCAAAATGTGATAATTTTTGCTGAACTTCCAGATGATTTCTCTTTGTTGAAAGCTCTTTTCTGCGAATTTCTAAAGCTTCGGTTTTAGTCTTAAAATCATTTTTAAATCTTTCAATATTGATGTTAAAAGGTTTTAATTCTTCAGAAATTTTTTCAATTTCCGTCTTTTTATCTTCAGTTTTCTTGGTTTGGTTTTGATGAGCTTCATTCAGTTTTTTATTTTCCGAAAACCAATTTCCGACACTCAGCAAAAGGTTTGAATCAAGCTTTTGTGGTTTTAATACATTTAGATTTTTAGAAAAATCATCAATTTTTTGCTGAATATATTTTTGCTTTTCTTCAACTTCTTTTACTTTTTCGGAGCCTTTTTCAGTTCTTTCTTTCAGTGTTTCAATTTCTTCGGAAAACTTAAGCATTTGCACAATGATGCTCAAATCATTTTCCTGAATTTTTGATTGATGCAAAGCTTCGAACTTTGGCTGAATTGCGGCAATATTTTCTTTTACAATAGTAAATTGAGCTTCAGTTTCCTTTAAAACATCAGCCTGATTCTCTTTGTCCTTTTGTTGACCTTCGATTTCTTTTTGAAGCTTATTTTTTTCAGTTAGTAACGGATTAAAAATCCTAAAAACTTTATCATACAATTCAGTTTTTGTTTCTAATGCATCGATTTCTTTTTTTTGAGCCGAAATTTTCTCGAAATTTTCTTTTTTCTGTTTCAAAAGCTCAAAATCTGCTTTTAAGTTTTGTAGTTGCTGATATTTTTCTTGAACCTTTCTGAAATTAGTTTTTACTTCTTCAAACTTTTTCTGTTCAAGCTTTAAATTTTCTTTTTGAGCTGAAATCTGTTCTTCATTTACCTCTTCAAAGCCTTTTAGCCGGCCTTCAAGCTGATCAAGCTCTGATCGGTTTTTAGCGTTTAAAACTGAAACATTATTTTGAAGATCAAAACGCTGAAGATTGAAGATTTCCTTCATCATATTGGTTCTTTCGGTTGCTCCTAATTCCAGAAATTCTTTAAATTGGCCTTGCGGAATGATGATCGTCCGTTTGAAATTTGCATAGCTTAAACCAATAATCTGCTCGCAATCAGAATGATCCGACGGAATCCATTGGTTGTTTATTTTTTCATAAAAAGTAACGGAAGACGGTTTTACATCGTCAAATTTTTTAGAATTTCTCTTAAAATCTCTCGCAACTCTGAATATTTTATTCTCATGATTGGTGAAATCAAACTGTATAAAAGAATAATTTGACTTAAGATTCATCATATTATATGCTCTTTTGTCGCGCATATTCAGGCGCTCGGTTTCTCCGTATAAAGCGAAAGAAATTGCCTCCAAAATCGACGATTTTCCGGAACCTACCGAACCAAAAATGCCAAATAATCCTGCTTCTGTAAGATTTTTGAAATCAATAATTTGGCGTTCCTGATAAGAATATAAGCCTTCGATAATCAATTGAATAGGAATCATAAATTAGGGATTTAGAATTTCGTTAAACAAATTGATGAGGTCTTCATTGGCTTCCTGGCCGCCGTTTTTAGATTTAAAATAATCTTTAAACAGAGATTGAATGTCTTGATTTAGATTAATATCTTTCAGTTGTTTTTCATTAAAATCCTGATTCTTAACTTTGGGAATGAGATGCACAATTCCGTTGTGAGATTGAAAGATAAGTTTTCTTTCTTCGGCTTTTAGAAAAGTTTCACTTTCTAAAGTTAATTCAAGCAAAGTATTTGAATTTTCATTCAGCCAATAAATGGTATTTTCAACTGAATCAAATGTTTTTCTGATTAAGCATTTTCCATTCTTTAAAGCAATTTTTTTGAAGGAAACGGTTTTATCGGGTTCTGCTTCAATTATAGAAACATATTTGGTCTGCCCGGCTTCGCTAAAGCTGTAACATAAAGGCGAAGATGAATAAACAACAGGCTTCTCTTCAGTCCCTATATTTTGAAAACCATGCAGATGTCCTAAAGCTGTATATTGAATTTGAGACGGAATAATATCTGAAAAAATCAGATCTGCATTTCCGATTTTAATGGGTTTTTCACCTTCAGGCTCTTCCAAAATCGGAGCTCCTTTTTTATTCATATACAAATGCGCGATCAAAAGATTGATACCATTTGGATCACAAAATTCATCGGCAATTTTTTTCCAGTTTTCGGCTAAAACTCTGTTGAGCTCTTCTTCTTTGTTTTCACCAAAATATTCTTTTAAACGAATTTCATTCGCATAAGGTGTGTGCAAAATTCTTACAGGAAAGTTGTGATGTTTCAATTGTAATTCTATAAAACCTTCAGTGGAATTTGATATTTTAAAATGTTCAAGCTCAAAAGGATTAATTTTCGCTTTTGGATGGCCAATTAAAATAATTCCGCATTCGCGAGCCAAAGGATCGGGTGCGTCAATGAGATTGGGAGAATCATGATTTCCTGAAATGGCGATAACCGGACGCTTTCCGTTTAATGATAAACGTTTTAAAGTTTTATAAAAAAGTTCTGTCGCTTCTACACTTGGATTGAAATTATCAAACAAATCTCCGGCAACCAAAACCAGATCAACATTTTGTTCATCGGCAATCTGAACAATTTCGTTCATCACCAAAACCTGTTCTTCCAATCGTGAAAAACGGTCGAGACGTTTACCCAAATGCCAATCGGCGGTGTGAAGGATTTTCATAATTTATTATGCTTCTTTTGCTTTAAAATCTTCTCGAATTTGTTTTAAACGTGCTTTTCTTTCTGCTTCCGCATTTTGTATTTTACGTTTTTTTTGATCAATTTTCTTTTTATTTTTTTTCCTGTTTGCTTCGTTATTCTTGCTCATATTTTTTTGTAATGAGTGATTTTAAGGTAAAAATTACCTTCATCAAAAATACTAAAGATTAAGAGTATAAACAATTTTAGTATTAAGTCTGATAAAATATTTAATTTTACTGCGCTATGGAAGAAAAATCAAAAGATCCTTTACACGGAAAACGTCTCGATGCTATTCTTGAAGAACTGGTAGAATATTATCAAGGTTTTGAAAAGCTTGGCGAACAGATCAATATCAAATGTTTTACAGATAATCCGAGTATTAATTCTTCTTTAAAATTTTTAAGGAAAACAGATTGGGCAAGAGGTAAAGTTGAAAGCCTGTATCTGTATGTTTTGAGACAGAAAAAAAAGAATGAAACAAAAAAGGATAAAAACTGAATATCGTTTTGAAGTTTTTCTTTTAACTGAATTTCGTTATTCAATGATTTCAAAAACAGTATATTTGTGCCGTTAATCGTGAAAAAAATCACGAAAAAAGAAAAAATATGACAATTGAAAACAATCATGTTGTAGCGGTAAGCTACATACTTCACACAATCGAAGAGGATGGAAGTAAGATTCTTGTAGAAGAAACAACGGCAGAAAATCCACTTACATTTTTATATGGTGTAGGAATGATGATTCCGAAATTTGAACAAAATATTCTTGGTTTACAAGCTGGTGATAAAGCCGCTTTTGTGATTCAACCGGAGGAAGCTTACGGCGAAAAAGATCCGGAAGCAATTGCGCAATTGCCGATAGATATGTTTAATGAAGCCGGAACTCCTCCTGTGGGAGCTATTTTGCCTCTAACTGATAACCAAGGAAATAATTTCCAGGCATTTGTAGTAGAAGTTACTCCGGAAGTTGTTGTGGCAGATCTTAATCATCCAATGGCTGGAAAAGTTTTAGATTTTCAGGTGGAGATTTTAAATACTCGTCTTGCAACGGAAGAAGAATTGGCACACGGTCACGCTCATGGAGTTGACGGAACTGATGCTCACTAAATTATAGCTAAGAATATCAAAGCTAAACAATATAAATGTCCGATTTTCGGACATTTTTTTATTAATATCAATGAGATTATTTATTTACAAAAACTCTCCAGACACATAATACCATCTTTCATTTACTTTTTGAAAAGTTGAAAATTCGTGGTGAATCTGTGATTTTCCTTCTTCATCAATATAAAATGCTTTAAATTCGACTTGATTTAATGTTGGCGTTTTTACGATTTCCAGTTTTGTCCATTGATTGATTTCACCCCATTCCTGCAAATCTTCTTTATTGTGAAATTTACGTTTTCCGGGAAGTGTCGTTTCCATTAAATATTCTCCATTCGGAATTGAGAATGCAGAAAATCTGGAGCGCATTAATGCTTCTGCAGTTGGAGCATATTTTTCTCCGACGTGATAAGGTTTACAGCAATCTTCGTAAGATTTTCCTGAGCAGCATGGACAATTCATTTCTCTCTAAGTTGAATTTTCAAAACGCAAATTTACACGAATATTTTTTGACAAATTCCTGTATATTAATTCTTTTATTATCTCGCGGATTTTGCAGATTACGCAGATGTTTGTGTTTTAATTTTTATTAATATCTTAAATCTGCGTAATCTGCAAAAATTTGCGAGAGATAATTTAAGTAAAAAAGATGTTTTACTGTAAACACAAAAGCATCCAAATTAATGAATGCTTTTAAAATTTATTTAATAAAACCTCTGTTTCTCAATAAAGGCTTAATATCCGGATCGTGGCCTGTAAAGTCTCTGAATGCCTGATTCAGATCCACAGAATTTCCTACCGAAAGAATATACTTCCTGAAGCGGTCGCCATTTTCTCTCGTCAGCCCACCATTGTTTTTAATCCATTCCCAAGCGTCGCTGTCCAAAGTTTCGGACCATAAATAAGCGTAATATCCTGCGGAATAACCTCCGCCCCAAATGTGGGCGAAATATGGAGTGTGATATCTCGGCGGAACAGTGGATAAGGTAAATCCGTGATTGGCTAAAGACTGTTTTTCAAAATCTAAAACCGGAATCAGCTGGCTTTCATTAGTTACCGAATGCCAATCCATATCCAAAGCCGCGGCAGAAACCAATTCAGTTGTCATATAACCCTGATTGAATGTTGCTGCTTTTTTGATCTTATCAACCAATGTTTGCGGAATAGGTTGTTTCGTTTCATAATGAATGGCATAATTCTTTAAAACCACAGGATCCAAAGCCCAATGTTCATTGATTTGTGAAGGGAATTCTACAAAGTCCCTCGGAACACTGGTTCCTGAAAGCGATGGATATTTCTGGCTTGCAAACATCCCGTGAATGGAATGCCCAAACTCGTGGAACATCGTAGAAACATCATCATAACTTATTAATGAAGGTTTTCCGGGAGCCGGTTTCTGGTAATTATAACAATTAACGATTACTGGTTTTGTTCCTAATAAATACGATTGTTCAACAAAATTGCTCATCCATGCGCCACCGTTTTTAGAATCTCTTGTGTAGAAATCTAAATAATAAATAGCCAAAGATTTTCCGTCGTGGTCAAAAACTTCATATGTTACAACATCAGGATGATAAACCGGAAGATCGGTTCTCTTTTTGAAAGTAAGGCCGTAAAATTTTTCAGCAGCGTAAAAAACTCCTTTTTCCAACACGGTTGTTATTTCAAAATAAGGCTTAATTTGGTTTTCATCTAAGTCAAATTTAGCTTTTCTCACTTGTTCAGAATAAAAATTCCAATCCCAAGGCTCTAGCTTAAAACCACCTTTTTGCTGATCGATCAAATCCTGAATGTCTTTTGCTTCACGTTTTGCAGTTTCTACAGCCGGAGTTGCCAATTGGTTCATTAGTTTTACGGCAGCATCAGGAGTTTTTGCCATCTGATCCTGCAATTTCCATTCTGCAAAACTTTTTTTACCTAAAATCTGAGCTTTTTTAAGCCTTAATTTAGCAAGTTTTTCAATAGTTTCTCTTGTGTCATTCGCATCATTTTTTTCCGCTCTCAACCAAGAAGCTTTAAATAATTTTTCTCTTGATTCTCTATTTTTTAAATTTTGAAGAAGAGGCTGTTGTGTTGTATTTTGTAAAGCCAAAAGATATTTTCCCGGTTGGCCTGCATTTTTAGCATCAGTTGCAGCTGCGTCTATTTCATCTTTTGAAAGCCCGTCAAGCTCTTTAGCATCAGAAAAGAAAACACCGCCTTGCTTTCTTGCTTCCAGCAATTTATTTGAAAATTGGGTAGAAAGTGAAGCCAGCTCCTGATTTACCTGCTTTAATTTTTCTTTATCGGCAGCAGAAAGATTGGCGCCTGCGATTTCAAAATTCTGCTTATAAAATTCGAGAAGTCTTTTACTTTCAGCATCTAAACCGTTTCCTGAAATTGATTTTATCCTGTTATAAAGGTTTTCATTGAGATACATTTTGTCGGAATGTGCTGCGAAAGCCGGAGCATATTCTTCATCCAAAGCCTGTAAAGTAGGGTTTGTATTTGCGCTTGTTAAGTTTGAAAATACAATGATAGCTCTTTTCAGGATTTCGCCACTTTTTTCTAATGCAACGATGGTATTTTCAAAAGTTGCGGCTTCAGGATTATTGGCTATTTTTAGAATTTCAGCGTTGTGTTGTTTTAGTCCGAATTCAAAAGCAGGTTTGAAATGCTCGTCTTTTATTTTATCAAATTCCGGAGCTTCATATTGAAGCTTGCTTTTCTTCATGAAAGGATTTGATGATAAAGAAGAATCCGGCACAGGAATTTCCTGTTTGATGTCGTTTGTTTTCATTGTAGTGCAAGAATAATTGAATGCTAAAGCAGAAATTAACAATACTGATGAAATGTTTTTCATATGCAGTTTTTATTATTTTAAATGTTAATGGAAATTTTAAATTGACAGACGAATTTCCTGATGATCAACTAAAATTCCATAAAAGTTATAAAGCATAAAGATATTAAAACTAATCGATAAATTTATTTGGATCAAATGTGTTTTAAATTAGTGTAAATAGAAAAACAGGCCTTATTAATTAAAGCCTGTTTTTGTAGAATTAAATAACAATTGAAATTACGGGTTTCAATATTTACGTATGTTTCGGTTGCTGGGTTTCAACAACTTTCCGTGACATTAATACAGCTACAATTTCGAATGCCCCCAAAATAACATGGGGCAGATAAACTTTTTCGCTGAACCCAAAAAGCCAAGGCGAAACAAGCAACAACGCTCCCGCTATAAAGTCGATTGTAAGATGCGTTTTAAATGGCAGGATTCTAGCCAAAGAATATTCATAATTCGTTATAAGGCTGTAAAGCAGGGTGGAAGCACCCAATGCCACAGGTACAATTGTTGCCGCGCTGTTGTCGGCAAATCCTAATAACCAGGGAGCAACAATCAATAATGCACCCATCAGGTAATCTAATACGGCGTGAACTTTTGAAGAAATCATATTTAATAATTTTTTTGGTTGGTGTACAAATTAATCCAATTCTTATACCGTTATAATAATTTTAACCTGCGTATTTTATTGATTTTAAGTATATAATGGAAAATCTTAATAGAATATGTAAATATTTTTATAGCATGAACAATTATTTATAATATGTAATATTTTTTATATATTAGTTGTTATCAATATATAGAATATTAATATTTAAAACTATAGCATGAAATGTACTGCAATTTTACTTTTTTCAGGGTTAGTTATCCTTTCTTCCTGTAATGATAAGGCTGAAAACAGCGACAAAAAAACGAAATGGCTTCCGGATGTAACCAATGAAGATCACGGTCCTTTAAAACAAAAAGAAATCAGCGGAGATTTTGACGAAATTGAAGTTTCTCAGGCCATTGAAGCCGAAATTATAAAATCTGAAACTGAAAAGATTGTAATTTCTGCACCCGCAAATATTATCGATGAGGTATTGGTCGACAGAACCGGCGGAAAAGTACACATTCATTACAAAAGAGGAATCAGAGTAATGAATACCAATAAAGTAACCGCAAAAATTTACGCCAAAGATTTTGTAAAGCTGATCGCCAATTCTGCAGCAAGTGTGATGGTAAAAGACAAATTTACTCAGGAAAAAACGGATGTTGAAGCGTCTAGCGCAGCAAGTATTTCCGGTCATATCGAAGCAAATGATCTTGAAATATCTGTAGACAGCAGCAGCAGTTTTGAGGGTGAAATCTGGGCTGTTGACCTTGATGTAGATGCTTCTTCCGCTGCGAGCATCACTATTTCCGGAAAATCTAAAAATGCAGATATGAACTCTTCTTCGGGAAGCAGTATCAACGCTAAAGGAGTAACGGTTGAAAATCTTAAAGCAGATGCTTCCAGCGGAGCAAGTTTGGAAGTAAGTGCAACCTCAACAGTTGATGCTGAAGCTTCTTCGGGAGGCAGTGTAAATGTTTTCAAAAAAGGAAATGTAACGACTGTGAAAAAAGAAGAAAGCAGCGGGGGAAGCGTAAATATTCAATAAATTAATTAATGGTCTCTTCATCGTCGTCTTCTGCGGCGGTTGAAGAGCCTTCCCAGTTTTTGCTGTTATTATCAAAATTGAGATTATCATAAGCCAGCAATTCTTCCTCTCGCTGAATGAGTTCTTTTGTAGTAAAAAGATGAATTTCATCATCATCTTTTGAACGTGCCAATTTCCGGATCGAAGCCTTGTCTATGGCCATGAATCTCTGCCCAAGGCGTCTTGCAGCGTATTTTCTCATTCCTGTTTCGTGAAGTACATCAACAGCCATATCCACGGCGGTTCCCAATGTTTCGCGGTAAATATTGTCAATTCCGTGATTCAGGTAAGAATAAGCGTCTATTCTGTTTTTAGCTCTTACAAAGATCTTCACATCGGGATAATTTTCGCTCACAAGATCGGCGATAAACATATTGTCACCGGAATTATCGAGACATAAAATCAAAATTTCAGCATCTTCAATTCCTGCAGCCCTTAAAATAGGAATTCTTGTGGCATCTCCGTAATATACTTTAAAACCATAACTTCTTAATAATTTTACACGGTCTGAATCTCTATCAAGAACCGTTGCCGTTACTTTGTTGGCTTTTAATAATCTTCCGACTGTGCTTCCAAAATGGCCAAAACCTACAATAATGATCTTTTTCTGACTTACGTTGCTGTCGAGAATATTAAATTCATTGTCTGCTTCAGGGATTTCTTTTATAAATCTCGGAATGATTAGCCTGTCATTTATAATCAATAAAAACGGCGTGATACACATCGTAATTGCAGTGACGGCCATCATTTGGGCATTTAATTCTTTATTGATGAGGTAAAGATCTGATGCGTAATTAATTAATACAAAGGCAAATTCACCGACTTGCGATAACGCAAAGGCATAAAATAAACTTTGAGGATTGTCTATTTTATAAAATTTACCAATAGAAAATAGAACTAAAAACTTCACTGCCAAAACAGTAAAAACAGTACTAAATATAAAAACAGGATCTTGTTGAATAACACTGAAATTCATCGTAGAACCCACACTTACAAAAAAAACGGCTAAAAGTAAACCTTTAAAAGGATCGATCTGTGCTTCCAACTCATGCCGGAATTCACTGTTTGCCAGCATTACACCCGCCAAAAAGGCGCCTAAAGCCGGCGAAAGCCCGACAGAAATCATCAGTTCTGAAACTCCGATTACCAAAAACAGGGAAGACGCCGTTAATAATTCTGTCATTCCGGATTTTGAGACATATCTTAAAAAAGGCACAAAAACATATCTTCCCAATAAAATAAGGACGACAACGCCCAAAATTACGGTTCCTGCCTGAAGCCATTCCGGTAATTTCTGTATTAAGATCTGTACTTCATTATCATTATGCTTTGCTTTATAATTAGCAATGATTGGTAATATCGCCAAAATAGGAATTACGGCAATATCCTGAAACAAAAGCGTGGAAAATGATGCTTCACCGGCTGTAGTTTTCAGATTGTTTTTTTCCTGTAATGTTTGCAGAACAATAGCGGTGGAAGAGAGCGCAAAACACATGGCAATGGCAATCGCCTTGTCGATCTTCCAGCCAAAGGTGACGAAAATAAGAGAAAGAAGAGAAATAGTGAGAACCATTTGTGTAAGGCCTAAACCAAGGATTTTCTTTCGCATTTCCCAAAATTTTCTTGGCTCAAGCTCAAGCCCCACCAAAAACAAAAGCATAATTACTCCAAATTCACTGGCATGCATAATGTCGTTCACATCATTTCCGGTAAGTTTCAGAATATTCGGACCAATGATAATTCCACCTAAAATATAACCGATTACAGAACTTAGCCCCATTTTTCTTACAAGCGGAACCATAATAATGGCAACGCCCAGAAAAATTAGAGTATTCATGGCTAAAGTAGATTCCATTTATTGATTTAAAAGTTCTGCAAATTTTTGTTTGTGTAAAATAATTTCTTTTTTTGACAACTTATTGGCTTCATAAACGATCACAATGTCTTTAATATTTGCTTTGAAGACCTTTAAAGAAACAATCAGTCCGCTTATCAATTCATCAATCGTGTATTGATAAGTGCCAGTTTTGCTGAAAGATCTTTCTTTGCCGCCAGTCGTTACCACAATATAAACTTCTTTGCCTTCCAGCGGATTATGTTCGCCTTCATTGAGCCAGGTTCTGTCGAAAACTTCATCAATCCACAATCTTAATAAAGGTGGCATTCCGAACCAAATTATCGGAAACTGAAAAATAAAACGTTCATATTCTTTAAGACGTTTTCTTTCGCGAAAAGCTGCAATATGGAAATCGGGATATTCTTCGTAAAGGTCGCGTAAAGTAAAATGCTGATGACGTACGTAGAAGTTGATCAACTCTACATTTGAGTTTGAGTGTTCCAAATAAGGATGCGCAAAAACCACCAGCGTTTTCTTCATAAAGCCTGTTTTCAGTAAATATAAAAAAAATCGCAAAAATATCGGTTGCTTTTGGAGTTTATAATTTTTGGTTTTGGAAGTTAATCATCATTTTTTTGTAAATCCTGAATACACTTTTCTCTAATTTCCCAGATTTCTTCTAAATTATAATCATTATTTTCTTTTATCCATTCCTGAAGAAAATTTCGATGAATTTCTATTTTTTTTGAAGCGATTTCGTCAAATTCAATTTCAGTTTCTACTAGAATTTTAGATTTAAAATCAGAATATTTTGCATTTGGTTGTGTAAAATCAAAATATTCGCTGTCAATTTTTAAATAATTGTGCGCTTCGGGAATGTATCTTAAATTGTGTTTATAAAGCGTGCTTTTTATTTTAGAAGTATAATTGGAATCCATTTCAAAAATTCCGAGTATCAATTTCACATTTTCCTGATTATTTTCAAGAGCTAATTTTCTTAAAGCTGCATGTTTTGTGCTGCAAGTTCCGCCGAAATCTTCAAATATGCATGTCAGATTGTTTTTATTGGAGTTTCTTTTATATGGTAATTCTGCAACAAAACGACAAGCAGAATTAAAATCTAAAATATTTAATTCTAAAAATTCTTTGGAAATGATTCCTGAACTTTCAATTTTGAAGTTATACAAAAGTAGTGTTTATAAAAATTATTTAAAACAGAATCACCATCCACCTGAAGCACCGCCTCCGCCGAAACTTCCACCTCCGCCAAAGCCACCAAATCCACCTCCTGAACTTCCGCCACCAAATCCGCCGCCGCCAAAACTGCCCGGGAAAGGAAAAAAACCACCGGGATAATTTCTGCGGCCTCTTCTTCCTAATATTATATCGCCGTCGTCATCGCCACCGCCTCTGTTTCCGAATATGACAACAAGTATGATGAAAATCACAAAAGCAATAAGCATCAGTTTTAAAGCTCCAGAATTACCTTTTTTTTCCTGATTGGCTAAAGGTTTGAATTTCCCCTGTACAGCATCCATGATCGCTGATGTACCACGATTGATGCCTTCATACCAACGTCCCTGCTTGAAATTTGGTGTTACAATATAATCTAAAATCTGTCCGGCTACGGAAGCTGTCAGATATTGTTCAACGGCTCTGCCTTGCTGAATAGACATTGTTCTGTCTTCTGTTGCAATCAGAAAAACCACACCATTATCTACATCTTTTTGTCCGATTCCCCATTTTTCGCCAAACATGGTGGCTACATAATTTACATCTTCACCTTTTGTAGAGGGAATGATGATAACTTCAATTTCCGTTGAGGTAGAATCGGCAAACTTGATGAGCTTTTGATTTAATTCATTTTTCTCCTGATGGGTCAACAAATTGGCTTCGTCATAAACAGGATATAAAACCGCAGGTTTTGCTGGAATAGCATATTGTGCTGATACAAAACTGTAAAAGCAAAGTAATAAAGACGAAATAAATATCTTAAGAGAAGGTAATCTCATTGGGAAGTTCGTTGTGATTTTTTCCGGTAATCGGAAAGTGTTTTTTTAATTCGAGACCGGTTTCTAGAATTGCACTTTTTAATGCTTTATAATAATTGCCTTTTGCAAATTCTGAGGTAATAAAATCGTGCAGATGATCCCAATACGATTGATGTACTTTTTCGTGAATGCCTGTGTCACCGATAATCGTAAGGTATTTCATTTCAAAATTGATATGAAAAAGTACCGCATTTTTTTCTACAGTTTTATCTTTGCAAAGTTTGTTGAAAACCTCAAAAGCTATTTCTGCATTATTATTTTCTGTCGTCGAATCGATATGCACCCTGATCTCGCCGGTAGAATGTTCTTCGGCTGACTGAATAGCTTCCACAAGGGAAGCTATCTGCTGATCTGTAAGAAAACGGCTCATTTATTCAGTAAATACTTCCGGCGCTTTTTCAGCTCCTGCTGCTGCTTTGAAGTATGGTTTTTCTTTAAAGTTGGTAAAGTTGGCCAGGATATTATTCGGGAAAGTTTTGATAGAAGTGTTGTAATCCTGTGCAGCTTCGTTATAATATACTGTTTCACTTCTGATGCTGTTTTCAATCGCCGTATATTCTCTTTGGAAATTGATATATTGCTGATCGGCTTTTAAATTTGGGTACGATTCTACAACCGCCATTAATCTGCTTAACGCTCCCGACAATTCACCTTGTGCAGCCTGGAATTTAGCCATATCTGCCTCGGTCATATTGGTAGGATCGATATTGATGGATGTTGCTTTGGAACGTGCTTCAACTACTTGTGTTAAAGTTTCCTGCTCAAATTTTGAATAAGATTTTACGGTTCTTTCCAAATTGGGGATAAGGTTGGCTCTTTTTTGATAAACCGTTTCTATGTTTGACCATTTGGTATTCACATTTTGTTCTTTAGTTACGAATTTATTGTATCCACTTTTTCCCCAGAAAAATAATACAGCGGCGATAATAAGTAAAGCAATACCGATGGTTCCGGCGCTCAGACAACCTTTGTTTTTCATATGCGAGTTTTTATTTTGTTTTTAATGATATAAAATCGCGTCATCATATTTGAGTTTTTCAGTAATGGCGATTTCATAATTTTAATCTTTTAATGCTTTTTGTGCTACTCAAATATACAAATTATGTGCTAATTTTGCAGAAAATAAAATGAAATGACAACAATAATGGTAGCAATGGGAGAGAAAAACGAAATAGGCTCTGATAACCAGTTGCTTTGGCATCTTCCAAAAGATTTAAAGCACTTTAAAGATCTTACTTCGGGTCATCCGATCATTATGGGAAGGAAAACTTTTGAAAGTATCGGCAAGCCGCTTCCCAATCGTACCAATATTGTTATTTCCAGGAAAAAAGACTGGTTTCAGGAAGGGATTTTAATTGTGGGAAGCATAAAGGAAGCTATGAAATTTGCTAAAAAAATAGATGAAAATATTTTTATCATCGGAGGCGGAAATATTTATGAGCAAACAATGGAAATTGCTGATAAACTTGAAGTTACTTTAGTGAAAGCCAATTTGGAAGCAGATACATTTTTTCCAAAAATAAATTCTAAAATCTGGAAGAAAGCCAATGAAGTCTGTCATGAAAAAGATGAAAAACACGATTACGAATTTTGTTTTCAGACTTATGAAAGAATTGACGGTTAAAAGTTGATGATTGATAGTTTTAAAAACATTATTTATCTTAGAAAAGCTTTAACTATCAACTGCAAACAATCATTTATCAACCAAATTTATTACCTTTGCACTTCTAAATTTTAATCATGAATAAATATATAAAAATCGTAGTTGCTGCACTTTTCATTGTTGCGGGCCTTTATATGATGATTTTCACCAGAGATTTAGGCTGGGGAATTGTTATCTTCCTTTTGGCTGCATTACCTATTTTTTTATTTTTCAAGAACGAATATATTCTTTTAGCGTTTTGGCAGTTGAGAAAGCAGGATATGATTAAAGCGTCTAAATTTTTGAATAAAATAAAAGATTATAAAACTGAATTGCACAAAAACCAATACGGTTATTATCATTATTTGCAAGGCTTGGTTTTAGCTCAGGAACATCCTACAAAAGTAGAACCGTTGATGAAAAAAGCTTTGGAATATGGTTTGAATATGAAACATGACCGCGCAATGGCGACTTTGAATCTTGCGGCAGGAGCAATATCCAAAGGCAGAAAACAAGAAGGACAAAGGCTTTTGGAAGAAGCAAAAAGACTGGACACCGCCGGAATGATGACCGATCAGATCAAAATGATGAAAGACCAGCTGAAAATGCCGACAATGCAAAAACATATGCATAATCCCAATATGAGAAACAGAGGAAAATTCTCTTAAGAAAGATAACTAAAAATAAAAAACGCACTCGAACGGGTGCGTTTTTTTATTTTGAATTTACATTTCGCTGCTTTCATAACCATAAAATTTAGGCATTTGCCAGTGATATTTTACGGCTAATGTTCGGATTGCAACAATTAATAATATAGTGAAAATCTGTATAAAAGTATAAGAAAGATTGGTGAAAGTCGTCAGTAATAAAAAGATAGATCCGCCAATGATACAGGCGCTTGCGTAAATTTCTTTCCTGAAAATCAATGGAATTCTGTTGAGAAGAATATCCCGGATAATTCCACCAAAACAGCCGGTAATTGTTCCCAAACCAATACATATTAATGGATGAATATCAAGATTTAAACCTTTCTGAACGCCAATAATTGTAAATAAGCCCAATCCGAAACTGTCAAAAATAAACAAGGTTACTTTAAAGTTTTTTTCTACAGATTTAAAAAACATAGAAAAAGCGCTTGTAGCCAGAATCAAGCTGCACAACAATAAATCATGCATCCAAAAAACAGGAATGTCAAGTAGCAAATCTCTTACGGTTCCGCCGCCTACAGAAGTTACAAAGGCGATAATCAATACCCCGAAAGGATCCAGACGCTTTTGCATGGCCGCAAAACTTCCCGACATCGAAAATGATATCGTTCCAAGTATTTCTATTGCAAAATTGATCTGTTCGTGCATGTTTTATAAGTAAGATTTTATTACTTATTGCTCTTTTCCTTTAATTCTTACTGCATCGGGAACCAACAATTCGTATTCGCCGCCGTGATTGATAATCTCTCGAACGATGCTGCTGCTGATAAAAGATTTTCCGGATGAAGTTAATAAAAATACAGTTTCAAGTTTTTTGTGAGCTAAAGTCCGGTTGGTATGAGCAATGGCTTTTTCAAATTCAAAATCGGCAGGATTTCTCAGCCCGCGAATGATAAACTGTGCATTTTTTTCAAAACAGTAATCAACCGTTAAGCCTTCAAAAAAATCGACTTCTACATTTGGAAATTCTGCAACGGAATTTTGAATAAATTCCATTCTTTTTTCCAGAGGAAACATATATTTTTTCTGCGAATTTTGACCGATCGCAATGATCAGCTTGTCAAAAAGTGCCGCAGCTCTTTCAATAATATCGTAATGCCCTAAAGTAATCGGATCAAAAGATCCCGGAAAAACAGCAGTTTTCATGCGCAATTAAAGTTATAAGTTATGAGTTATCAATTATAAGTTGCTTTTACTTTAATATCTAACTTCTAGTTTTTCTTTTGTAAAGCTTTTTCAACTTCATTTCCACAAAGGTCTTTTATAGAAATCCCATAATGTTTTGCCTGTTGCGGAAGGATGCTTGCCGGCGAAAAACCAGGATTGGTATTCATTTCCAGCATATAAGGAACACCATCCATTAAAATAAATTCGCTTCTTGAAAAACCGCTCATTCCTAAAGAATCGTAAGCTCTTTTTGCAATTTCTTCAACCCTTTTTGTGGTTTCTGCGTCAATTCTTGCGGGAGTAATTTCTTCTGAAGCACCTTCATATTTAGCTTCATAATCAAAAAATTCATTCTTCGGAACAATTTCAGTAATTCCCAAAACAATGGTTTCTCCTTTAAAATCAATCACGCCGACAGAAACTTCCATTCCGTTTAAGAAGCTTTCGATTAAGATTTCATCATCTTCTTTGAAGGCAATTTCTGTTGCAGAAATCAGTTCAGACTTATCTTTTACCTTAGAAATTCCCAAAGAAGAGCCCGACTGATTGGGTTTTACAAAAACTGGAAGCCCCAAACTGTCTATAATTTCATCGACATTAATATTTTCTCCTTTTCTTAAATAAATACTTTTTGCAGAAGGGATTCCGTATTTTGAAAGCACCGCTAAAGTATCTTTTTTATTAAACGTCAAAGCACTTTGATAGAAACCGCATCCTGTGTACGTTTGACCAATTGCGTCCCAATAAGCCTGTAAAATTCCGTTTTCACCGGGAGTTCCGTGGATAATATTGAAGCAGACATCGAATTTTAGAGCTTTATTGTCTAATGTTACCGAAAAGTCCCCTTTGTTGATAGGATGTTTGATCTCCTTTTCATCTAAAAAGTACCATTCATCTTTCAAAATGATTACCTTATATACATTGTAAAGATCTCTGTCTAAAGAATCATAGATCAATTGCCCACTTTTTAATGAAACAACATATTCGTCCGAATAGCCTCCCATAACTACGGCAACGTGTTTTTTGCTCATATACGTTTATTCAAGTAAGGCAAATTTAATGAAATTATATCATGCGGTAATTGAATTTTAGAAAAATTGAAATCAAAAACGAATTCTGCTAAATAAAAAGTGCATTCTAAAATTATTAGCTATATTTGCTGTTATAATTCAAGTATTTTTAAGTATGCTTAAATCACTTTTCAATTGGAAAGTTTTAGTTAATTTGTTAGTAGCAATCGCCATTTTTGTGGGATTGGTATGGCTTACATTTCGCTGGCTGGAATATCATACAAACCATGGCCAGGAAATTCCTGTTCCTAACGTTATTAATAAATCTGTACATGATGCAGTTAAAATATTGGAAGACTCAGGTCTCGACTACGAAGTAGACAGCGCTACCTATAATCCTAAATATAGGCCATTCCAGGTTTTGCAGGTTTATCCTTCGCCGGGTTCACGTGTGAAAGACGGAAGAGCGATTCAGTTAAGAGTAAATCCTAGAAACTGGGCGCCGGTTGCGGTACCTGATGTAGTCAATAAATATTCTGGGCTTGCCTTCCAAAGACTGGATCAGGTCGGATTAAAGGTTGGAGACACTATATTTGAACCGAGCATTCAGAAAGATGCTGTTTTAAGAGTTTTATTTAAAGGAAATGCTATAAAGCCGGGCACAAAAATCCCTCGTTTCTCTGTAATTGATGTTGTAGTTGGTTCAGGGCCAATGAGAAATATTTTGATTCCTAATGTTGTAGGATTGACCGTAAAAGAAGCAAAATCTGTCATTGCCAGAAATCTTTTTGAAGTAGGAATTGTAGAGCATGAAGATGGCGGGAATGATGATTCGGATATCGTTTATTATCAGGATCCTGCTTCAGGAGATGCAAGAGACCAAGGCATGCAGATTGACCTTTGGGCAAGTAAGAAAACACCTGCAGAACTTCGCGGAAGAATAGATCAGCTGAATTCTATCTATAGAATGAGGGTTGATACCACATTACCGCCGGTAAGATATGAAGAAGTGCCAAATTTCCAGGAACAACCAACGATTGAAGTGCCTGCACCTCCTGTAACTCCAAGTAAAGAAACTTCCAAAACTTCTGCAACATCCACAGCAAAGCCTGTTTCAAAAACAGATGCGAAGTCGAAAACGTCTTCAGCAAGCAATACTGATGCAGGAAAGCAGACAAATACACCTTCAACGGAAAAACCAAAAGCTAAAAAAGTCATAATAAACTAACGATAGCTTTATTATAAAATTCAGGCTTCAACTTTCAAACGTTGGAGCCTTTTATGTAAAAAAGATATGACAGAAGATAACGAAGATTTTTTAGATGAAGAATTATTAGATCCGGGCAATATTGATATTGATGAGGAAAATAAAGGTCTCTATGAGCATCTTAATATTACTGTTGATCCTAAGCAGGAGCCTTTAAGAATTGATAAATTCCTTTTTATATTTCGTCAGAATTCTTCACGGAATAAAATTTCTCAAACTTGTAGAGCCGGAAATGTGATCGTAAACGGTGTTGCCGTAAAACAAAACTACCGCGTAAAACCAGGTGATCAGATTTCTGTATTGCTGACTCATCCTCCAAGAGAAAATGTGATTATCCCGCAGGATATTCCTATTAATATAGTTTATGAAGATGATGATTTGGTGGTTGTAGACAAAGAACCCGGAATGGTTGTGCATCCCGGATTTGGAAACTGGGACGGAACTTTGGTCAATGCGCTGGCTTTCCATTTTAATAAAAAAGGAGAAAAATCAGATTTGGACAGAGTAGGATTGGTTCACAGAATTGATAAAGATACTTCCGGACTTTTAGTTATTGCTAAAAACGAATATGCGTTGAGTTTTCTTGCCAAACAGTTTTTTGAAAGAAAAACCAAAAGATTATACTGGGCTTTTGTCTGGGGAAATGTAAAAGAAGATACAGGCACAATAACGGGGCATATCGGAAGGCATCCAAAAAATAGAATGCAGATGTACACTTATGAAGATGGAAGCCACGGAAAGCATGCGGTAACCCATTACAAGGTTCTGGAAAGATTCAGATACATGACTTGGGTAGAGTGCAAGCTGGAAACCGGAAGAACGCATCAAATAAGAGCACATTTCAAACATATAGGACATACGCTGTTTAATGATGAAAGATATGAAGGAAATATTGCCCTTCGAGGAGTCAATATGCCTAAGTATAAGCACTTTATAAAAAATGTTTTTGAAATTTTGCCGAGGCACGCCCTTCATGCCCATACCTTGGGATTTATACACCCGACGACTAAGAAGGAATTGTATTTTGAAAGCCCAATGCCTCAAGATATGGCGGATGCTGTAAAAAAATGGAGAAATTATTTAGAAAACTAAAAATATATTGAGAATTTTTTTATATTTGTTGAATTGAAATCAAGATTTGTTATGAGAAAACTATATGCTATCGTATGTTTAGCTATTTTGTCGAATGCATACAAAGCACAAGAATCATTACCATACTATCAGCAGTATCTTTTGGATGGTGAATTCCTGTTCAACCCGGCACAATACGGTAAAACGGACTATGTTCAACTTAATCTAAACTATCAACAACAATTTTCAAAATTTAGCGAGTCTCCAAACGTACAGTCTGTAGGGATCAACGCTAATATTTTTGATAGAGTAGGTGCTGGAATCTCGGTTTTCAGAGATAGCAACGGACCTATCTCGGCAGGAGGTATTACTGCGGGTGCTTCTTACTTTATTCCCTTAAGCAGCGAAGGTGAGAGAAAAGATCAGTTTTCTTTTGGTACAAGTGTTAATTTTTATAATATGAATTTTGATTATTCTAAAATTAATACGGAAGATGGGTATGATCCCTTACTGGAAGGTCAAAATAGTATTTTTATAGCGTATGCTAATTTCGGTTTGGCGGCTACTTACAAAAATATCTTTGGTGGTGTTTCTGTTAATGATATCGCCTTAAGTAATGATGAAGCAATCGTAAACAATGTTGAGCCATCTCCAATCAAATTCTTCTTAAATTTAGGTTATGATTGGAATATCGCGGATAATATCGCTTTGACGCCGTCTGTATTGGTTAATTTAAATACGAATTCTACAAGAATGACAGATTTTAACCTTATGGCTACTTTCTCAAACGACATCAATGCATTCTCTTTTGGAGCTAGCTACAGAGCAGTGCAGAACAGATTTGATAATCAGCAGCTGAGTATTTCTCCGATTGTAAAAGTGAGATTCAACAAATTCATGATTGGTGCTACTTACAACCTTGGGATGTCTGATATTCAGACGTATGGAGGAAACAGCTTTATGATTGGTTTAGGTTACAACTTTGATAACTTTATTAATCATAGAGGATTTAGATATTAATCTGATATAATTTAAATAAATTTGAGCTCTGAATTTTTTCAGGGCTTTTTTTATGATTTACATTCACATTCCTTTTTGCAAACAAAAATGCAGCTATTGCAATTTTCATTTTTCGACTTCTTTGAATTTTAAAGACGAAATGCTCGCTGCAATGAAAAAAGAAATCTTTCTCAGAAAAGATGAATTGCAGAATAAAAACCTGCAGTCACTTTATTTTGGTGGCGGCACTCCTTCAATCCTTTCGGTTGATGAAATAAGGTTTTTAATTGATGAGGTTTTAAAATATTTCAGTTTCAGTTCGGATATTGAGGTAACTTTAGAAGCAAATCCCGATGATTTAGATAAAAATTTTTTAAAAGGATTGTCAAAATCTCCGGTAAATCGTCTTTCAATCGGTACACAAAGTTTTTTTGATGAAGATTTAAGGCTGATGAATCGCGCGCACAATGCATCTGATGCCGAAGGTTCTATCAAAAGAGCACAGGATTTTGGTTTTGAAAACTTAAGTATTGATCTTATTTACGGTTCACCCACATCCAATTTAGAGATTTGGAAAGAAAATTTAAACAAAACTATCGCGCTTGAAGTTCCGCATATTTCTTCTTACGCGTTAACTGTCGAACCAAAAACGGCTTTAAACGATTGGATTTTAAAAGGAAAAGTTACAAGTCCGAAAGAAGAAGAGCAAAACAAAGAATTTTATTACATGATAGATTTTCTAAAAGAGCATGGTTTTGATCATTATGAAGTTTCCAATTTTGCAAAACCCGGTTTTTATTCCAGACACAATTCTGCTTATTGGAAATATCAGGAATATTTGGGAATCGGCCCGTCAGCACATTCTTACAACGGATTTGATGTCAGAAGCTGGAATATTGCCAACAATCAGCAATATATTAAGAAATTAAGCTCAAACCTTTTGGCGAAAGAAACCGAAATTTTGTCTTCGCAAGATCAATTCAATGAAATGATTATGATTGGTTTGAGAACAATTTGGGGTGTTGATCTTGAAAGTTTGAAAAATAAATTTCCCGAAAATATTTTGGAGAGGTTTAAAAAAGATATTCAGCAAAAAATAGATCAAAATATCTTGATTATCGAAAAAAATCATATGAAAATTCCGGAAAAACATTGGTTTATGGCAGACGGAATTGCTTCGGATTTGTTTCAGGTTTAAAAATATAAAATCAAGAATCTACAATTTAAAATCTTTAAGTATTTTTGTACTAAATTTCACATCGTTTGAAAACTAAAAAACAGGATTATTCGCATCTTTCGCCCAAGCAGCCAATTGGTATTTTTGATAGTGGTGTTGGAGGTTTGACGGTTGCTAAAGAGATTAAAAGGCTTTTGCCTAATGAAGATCTTATTTATTTCGGAGACACGAAGCATCTTCCTTACGGTGAAAAATCTAAAGAAGCAATTATCGGATATTCTACAAAGATCACCAATTTTCTGTTGGAGCAAAACTGCAAAGCAATCGTTATTGCCTGTAATACGGCAACAGCAAATGCTTTAAATGAAGTAATGGAATCCGTTGCGGGTAAAGTTCCCGTAATCGACGTTATCAATCCGGTTGCTGAAAAAGTTTCTTATGAAATACACAATAATGTGGGTGTGATTGCTACGAAAGCAACGGTAAACTCAGGTTTATACAAGAAGAGTATCCGAAAACACAATAAATTTATTAAGGTTGACGAGCTGGCGACACCATTATTGGTTCCGGCCATTGAAGAAGGCTTTAAAAATCATCCGATTACACATGCTATTATTTACAATTATCTGAGCAATTCCAAATTGAAGAATATCGAAACTTTGATTTTAGGATGTACTCATTATCCGCTTTTAATTGATGAAATCAAACAATATTACGGAAACCGCGTGCGTGTGATTGATTCTCCAAACATTGTTGCCAATCACCTGACGATTATTTTGGATAAATACCATCTTTTAAATGATAACAATCCAAAACCCAATTACAAATTTTATCTTTCGGATATCACTAAAAATTTTGAAAAGATCTCGAAAAAATTCTTTGGCAAAACGATCGATTTAGAATTGAAAGTATTGTAAACCAATAACTGAAACATTTGTTTTATTCCGCTATTTCTTCTTGATTAGGACCAAAAAAGCTGAAACTCACATTTCCATATTTTCTGGTGTCTAATAAATTGGGATGATCAAGCTTCATTCGGCTTTGATGTTCTACAACAAAAACTCCGTTTGGCTTCAGGTATTTATTATTTAAAACTAAAGAAAGAAGCTCATAATATTTTTTCTCTTCCATCTCAAATGGAGCGTCGGAAAAAACGATTTCGTAAGATTTTTTATTCCTAAATTTTTTCAGCCAGTCAAAAACGTCACCACGCTGCACACTTACATTTATGCTAAACCCAAGCTCAGAAGCTGTAGAATTCAGGAAAGAAGTGTGTTTCGGATTCATTTCTACAGAAGTTATATCTTGGCAGCCTCTTGAAGCAAACTCAAAAGTGATCGAACCAATTCCCGCAAAAAGATCGAGCACAGAAATCGACTGCATATCGTAAGTATTCTCCAAAATACTGAATAATGCTTCTTTTGCAAAATCGGTTGTAGGTCTTACATCAAAATTTTTCGGGGCTGCTATTTTTTTGGCTTTCCACTTGCCGGCGATTATTCTGTACATAATTGAGGTTTTAGGTAACAGGTTTTAGGTGGCAGTAAGGAAATTATATCCTATAATCTGCATCCTGAAACCTAATTTAGTATGAAATTTTTGTTCGGAACGTTATCAAAAACAATCTTTAAACTCTTTACAAATTTCTGAAGTTCTGAAATGAAAGTTTCGTTTTCTGTAGTTTCCCCATACACGAAAAAGTTGGTATCGTTGATTCCGAAACCTATTTTGCTTAAAGTAAACATCACAAAATATAGAAAATCCACTTCCGAATTGACGTCCAGATTATTGTAAAGAATAACTTTTTTATGATCAATTGCAAAAAACTCGCATTGATTTTGATAAAGGTTGATATGAATTTCTTTGTTTGTCCTGTTTTGGATCGAATTTAAAAACTTTTCACCCGAAAAATTAAATCTTACCGGAATTGACAAATCTTTTATTTTGCGATAAAAACCTTTCGGAAAAGTATAATAAAACTGAACTTTAAACTTCTTGTTTACTGAAAGCATAAGCTCTTCATTTTCCTTGTCTACAGGCGCATTGAAGGCAATTAAATCATATCCGGATTCATGCTCGGAAAAACCTTCGGGCATTAAAGTGAAATGATTCAAAGCAGAAATCACAGAAACTTCGTCAAATCTTTGTTTTAATAATGCTTCTTCCAGCTTTTCGGTAATAAAATTTTCAGGAGATTCTTCATTCACGAGATAAGACTTTTCTTCCAAAACATTTTTATTTTTGGAAATCTGATAAACCAGTCCGTCTTTAGTAAAAAGTAAAGTAAGTACGTTCATATAACAATTACTGCAAATTTAGTGAAATTCTACCATTACCGCACCCGATTGGTGATGAAGTATTTCTTTGTTGTAAAAATCCAGATTGGTTTGGCTTTCAAGCACGTCCCAAACCATTTTTTGAAGCACACCTTCACCGATTCCGTGTACGATTTCCAGTCTTTTCAGATGATTTTTGCGACAGAAATTAATGGTTTGAATCAATTTTTCTTTTTGTAAAAACAATCTTTCGAAACTATCATAATCATTCGGATTTTTAACTAAATTATGAAAATGTAAGTCTAGAACCAAAGGATTTTTATCATGTTTTTTAGAAGTTACTTTTCTCGGCTCCGGTTTTTTTATCACTTGAATGTTTTCATAAAGCGAAGCATTTTTCAAAACTAGCTTTTCTTTTGAATACTGATAAGTAAAGCCATATTCATCTTTGAAAACCACGACATTTCCATTCATCGAAGTGACAACTCCGCTTAAATCTTCATCAACTACCGAAACTTTATTGCCAATTTTCATAATTATTTTTTATTTGTAACCTTTCACCGTCATTGCGAGCGAAGCGAAGCAATCTCTTAATAATTTTCACTTCTAAACTTTCGCTTAATGGTTCAAAAAATTTTACATTTAAAAAAAACTTTAAACCTGAAATTTTTAAACCCTTCCTCCCAATTCAACAACTTCCAGATCTTTTATTTCTTCATTATCAATCACAAATCGCATCATTGTTCGCATTTTATGCCAACCTTGTTTTCCGCAAGCTCCGGGATTAAGATGCAGTAATTTATTTTTATTATCATACATCGCCTTCAAAATATGAGAATGCCCTGAAATAAACAGCTTTGGAGATTTTTCAGAAATTTCTTTTTTTGCCAAAGGAGTGTATTTCCCGGGATAACCACCAATGTGAATCATCAAAACTTCTACATTTTCACAAATAAACCTTGATACTTCAGGGAATTCTGACCGGATTTTTGCACCATCGATATTTCCATAAACGCCTTTTAAAGGTTTTATTTTTTCAAGCTTTTCAATAATTTCAAAACTTCCAAAGTCTCCGCAATGCCAAATTTCATCAGCTTGATTTGCATATTCTAAAATTCTGTCATCAATATAAGAATGAGAATCGGAAAGAAGGAGGATTTTGGTCATCTAAAATGAAAGTTTCTTGAAATGCAAATTTACTCAATAATCCCGAATTGATTAACTTTGAAAAAATTTAAAAATAATGAAGCATCAATTTTCTCTGTTCTTTATTCTTTTCTCGTTAATCGCTTTTGGGCAGGTTGAAGAAAAAAAACTCGACCAATTAATTCAAAATACTTTAAAAACATTTGATGTTCCGGGCATGTCGGTTGGAATTGTAAAAGACGGTAAAACTATTTATTCTAAAGGTTTTGGTGTACGTTCTTTGACCTCAAAACAACCGATGGATGACACAACTTTAGTTGGGATTGCTTCTAATTCTAAGGCTTTTACTTGTGTTGCTTTGGCGATTTTAGCAGACGAAGGAAAACTGAATTGGGATGATAAAGTTTCAAAATATATTCCTGAATTTCAAATGCATGATCCGTATGTTTCCCAAAACGTGACGATTAAAGATCTGGTGACGCACAGAGCCGGTTTAGGTTTGGGACAAGGCGATTTGATGTTTTTCCCCGAAGGTGGAAATTTGACAGTAAATGATATTGTTCACAATGTAAGATATTTAAAGCCTGAAAATCCTTTCAGAACGACTTTAGATTATAATAATATCATGTTTATTGTTGCCGGTGAAGTGATTCACAGAGTTTCGGGATTGACTTGGGCTGAATTTATTGAACAAAGAATCATGAAGCCTGTAGGAATGACTTCAAGTTTCGGAAGCTACAGCCGTGCTAAAGCTGTTTCCAATAAAATTGATGCGCACGCTCCTGTAGACGGAAAAGTAATTGCTGTTCCTCACGACTGGAACGAAACCGCCAATGCCGCCGGCGGAATTATGAGCAATATCAAAGACATGACGACTTGGGCAGAATGTTTGCTGAATAATTTTACAACAAATGACGGTAAAAAACTGGTTTCAGATAAACAGATTATGCAGCTTTGGAATTTGCAGATCACGAGTCCGGTTGCAATGAAAAACCCTTATGATACAGGTTTTTATGGCTATGGTTTGGGCTGGTTTTTAAGTGATGTAAAGGGGCATAAACAAATTCAGCATACAGGAGGCTTGATCGGAACAGTAACGCAGTTTACATTAATTCCGGATCTAAAACTAGGAATTGTAGTTTTGACCAATCAACAGTCCGGCGCGGCTTTCAACACTATTACAAATACTGTAAAAGATTCTTATTTAGGAGTTGCCGACAGAAACTGGCTGAAAACATACGGCGACAGAATGGCAAAAATGAATACCGAATTTGAAAAGCAGAAAAAAGAAGCTTTTACAAAATCTGAAGCCTTTAAAAAAGAAAAAAATCTTCACCCAAAACCTGAACAGTTTACAGGAAAATATAACGATCAGTGGTTTGGTGATGTTGAAATTGTACAGCAAGCAAATACATACAGGATTTCATGTAAAAATTCCCCAAGACTGAAAGGTGAATTGCTTCCTTATTCAAATAATTCTTTCATTATTAAGTGGGACGACAGAAGTTATGATGCTGATTCTTACATTATTTTTAGTTATGACGAAACAGGAAAAGCGCAATCTGCAAAATTAAAACCTATTTCGGATATCACAGATTTCAGCTTTGACTTTGAAGATCTGGATTTAAAGAGAAAATAATTATCAATTTAAATATAAAAAAGAGGTTGCCAAAAGCAGCCTCTTTTATTTATGTTTAGAAAACCAGATTTATTTTTTTATAAATTTCTTTGTGATTTCTCCTATTTTAATGATATAATTTCCTTCGGTAAGCTGGCTTACATTTACAGAGTTTCTTTCAAGCGTTCCCGAATTGATTTGTCTTCCTGTTTTATCAAATATTTTGTATTCTTCTGATGGAGAATTGTAAACATTTAGGATATCATTTACAGGATTTGGATAAATTTTAACATTTTTGTTTTTTATGGAATTAAATTCTAAAACGGACAATGCTCCAAACTCCACTTTAAATACAGAACTTGCAAAAAAGTCCGTAACATACAAGATGTCATCGTGTATAGCCAATCCGGAAGGATAATCAAAAAGACTGGAAATTACCGCATCAGAAACTGTTGGGTTTGAATCTGCTGTGCTTATTTTTACAATTTTAGATGTTCCTGCTTCCGCAATGTAGAGTTGTTTTTTGTATGAGACAATACCTGAAGGCCTATCTAATCCTTGTACTACTGTTGTAGGAGTGGTGGATGTGCTATTAAGACTAATTTTCGAAATCTTTCCTGCAAAACTTTGCAATGGAACTCTTTCTGAAATGTACAGATAATCATCAACAGCCTCAATCTCAAAAGGTGCTGTAACATTTGCAACATCTATTAACTGTGGTGAAGCTTGTGTCACGTCTGCTTTAACAATTTTATTATCTGCCTCAAGTGCTATAAACAGATCATTTCCTACAAACTCTATCCCGATAGGTCTGTTTACAAAAGGTATTACAATCTCCGGTGCTAGGCTTGTATTTGCAAGATTCATTTTGGAAATTTTATTTCCCATAAATTCAGAAAAATACAACATATTATCTTTTATGGCTAATCCGTAAGGCCTGTTAACATTGGTTACAACATCAACTGGTGGAATACTAGGATCGGAAAGATTCATTTTTACAATTTTGTCAGAATAGTATAAACCTACATAAATATCATCTCCATCAATAATCATTGGGTTTGGAGTTGTTAAATTCCCCTGAAATAAGCTAACTGAATTTTGTGAATAAGTTTTGCTTCCCAAGAATAAAAAGAAGATGACGAATAAATAAAATTGATTACGCATAATTAAAATGTTTTGAATTTATTTTTTATTTAGAATAAATAAAATTTATGCAAATATAATTATTTTATTCATAATTGCAAATTACGCGTAAAAAGTAAATTTGATCAAAAAAAATAACACCAAGATTTGGTGTTATGATTTAAATAATGTTAAAAAAAATTACTTAATTAAAATAGTCTAAGCTAAATTTTGCCGGGCTCATGAAAAAAAAGTAGTTTTTTATTAGCTCCTTCAAATTGTGACCAAGATTCGCAATCGATTTCAAAGCCTGCAACACCGCAAGTCGGAAAATGGAAAATATTATCCGATAAAGAATTGGCAAAATTTGAAATACCATTATTATGTGAGAAAAATGCGACAGAATTCACACCGTCATCCAAATCGTAAATAACAGACTGAAAATTATTTTCCGATGGATTATACAATTTTTCGTTTGTAATATAATTGATCCTGTACGTTTGATTAAATATTTTACAAGTATTTAAAGCTCTCACAGCGGGGCTGGAAACTAAATGATCAATATGGATATTGCTGTTCTTTAAAAATTTAGACATCTTCAGAGCATCTTGCAAACCTTTGTCAGCCAATGGTCTATCAAAATCTTCGGTTTCTTCCGGCCAGTCGCTTTTTGCATGTCTTACCAAGATAAGTTTTTTCATAGTTTTGGATTTGGGAAAATAAAATTATAAAAAAAATCGTGTAGTAAAACAAGATTTATAAAAAAAACTACGTTACGAATAAAATCATTAAAATTTATTAAATTTGCAAACCTATGGAACAAATCCTTGCAATAGATTACGGAAAAGCTCGATGTGGCCTTGCAGCTACCGATGATATGCAGATTATTGCAAGCGGATTGGAAACCGTAGAAACAAAGTTTTTGCTTGAGTTTTTAAAAAAATATTTTAGCGAAAACAAAGTGGAAGATGTTGTTGTAGGACTTCCGGTTGATTTGAAAGGAAATCTGTCTGAAATTGAAACGGAAATTTTAAAATTTTTAGAAATTTTCAAAAAAGAGTTTCCAAATATTCAGGTTCATCGTTTTGATGAAAGATTTACATCAAAAATGGCTTCGTTTTTTATCTCGCAAAGCGGGAAAAGTAAAAAACAAAGACAGGAAAAAGGATTAATTGATAAAGTAAGCGCAACCATCATATTGCAGAATTTTTTAGAACAAAGAACAAGATGATTTTACCGATAAGAGCTTTTGGAGATCCTGTTTTGAGAAAAGTAGGAAAAGATATTGAAACAGATTATCCGAATTTGCAGGAACTGATCGACAATATGTTTGAAACCATGTACAGTGCAAACGGGATTGGGCTGGCTGCGCCACAGATTGGTCTGGATATTCGTCTGTTTATTGTAGATGTAAGCCCTTTGGCAGAAGACGAAGATTACGAAGATATTGCCGATGAGCTGAAAGACTTTAAAAAAGTTTTTATCAATGCTCAGATTCTTGAAGAGTCGGGGGAAGAATGGAAGTTTAACGAAGGTTGCCTTTCAATTCCTGATGTGAGAGAAGACGTAAAAAGAAAAAGCACAATTTTGATCGAATATTATGATGAAAATTTTGTGAAGCATACAGAAACTTTTTCCGATATTAGAGCCCGCGTAATTCAGCATGAATATGATCATATTGAAGGCACGTTATTTACCGATCATTTAAGCTCTTTGAAAAAGAAAATGGTAAAAGGTAAATTGGCGAAAATCTCTCAGGGTGAAGTATCAATAAGCTACAAAATGAGATTCCCAAAATAATTAAATAAGAAAATAAATAATATAAAAGTGAGTTTAACTCACTGATGAAGTAAAAAAAAATAAAGTTATGCTGTTAGAAAAAATAATTTCAATCTCCGGAAAACCGGGACTTTACAAATTAGTTTCTCAACTTAGAAACGGGTTTATCATTGAAGATGTAACGACAAAAAAGAAAATAAGCATCGGAAATTCGAGCCAGGTAAGTTTGTTAGATAACATTGCAATGTTCACATTCGATAAAGAAGTACCTTTATTTGAAGTTTTTGAAAATATTGCTAAAAATTATGAATACAAAGAAACCATTTCTCACAAATCTTCTGAAGAGGAATTGAGAGATTTTATGGCAGTTTCACTTCCAAATTATGATACTGAAAGAGTTTACAATTCAGATATCAAAAAATTGGCTCAATGGTACAATATTTTGCATAAAGCAGGATATATTACACCTGAAAGTTTTGTGAAAGCTGAGCCTGAAACTATAGAAGGAGAAAAAGCTGAAGATGATATAACTGCTGAAAAAGCGGCTCCAAAAAAAGCGGCTCCAAAAGCTGATAAGCCTGCAACTCCGAAAGTAAAAGCAAGTTCAGGAGCAAAGGCTGCTACGAAAAGTACACACAGAAAAATGGGATAAATTATTTATCTAAACCTTATATAAAACCTTGTCAGCAATGACGAGGTTTTTTGTTTGAATTTATTTGGTTAATCGCAAGACGCAATTTCAATTAATTATTTAAAGTTTATAACGCGAGGATTTTATCTAAGAAAATTAATTTATTTTGAATATAAGAAGCTTGTCTAAAATCTTTGAGTTTTGCGTCTTAAAGTGATATAAATTTCAAAATTTTGTGCCTTTGCGAATTACCAACCTTTTATTTAAAGTTAAAACAAGATTAATGATTAAATTTGTCAGACTTTTGAAATTTTAATATGAACACAAGACAGGAAAAACTCGAGGCTTTCGGACGACTTTTGGATATTATGGATGACCTTCGTGAAAAATGTCCGTGGGATCAGAAACAAACACTTCAGACACTTCGCCATTTGACGCTTGAAGAAACTTACGAGCTTTCGGATGCACTTTTGCAGGAAGATTTAAATGAAATAAAAAAAGAGCTTGGCGATGTGCTTTTGCATTTAGTTTTTTATGCTAAAATAGGCTCCGAAAAAGGAAGCTTTGATATTGCTGATGTTATCAATTCTTTAAATGAAAAGCTGATTTTCCGTCATCCCCACATTTATGGCGATACAGAAGTAAAAGATGAAGAAGAAGTAAAGCAAAACTGGGAAAAACTGAAGCTGAAAGAAGGAAATAAATCGATTTTAGGCGGAGTTCCGAAAGGATTGCCAAGTTTGGTAAAAGCCTACAGAATCCAGGATAAAGTAAAGGGAATCGGCTTTGAATTCCACGATGCAGAAGATGCATGGAAAAAAGTAGATGAAGAAATTGAAGAATTTCATGCGGAAACCGACTTAGATAAAAAAGAACAGGAATTGGGAGATGTATTTTTTTCATTAATCAATTATGCAAGAATTTCAGGTTTAAATCCCGATTCTGCTTTGGAAAGAACCAATCTCAAGTTTATTTCAAGATTCCAGAAAATGGAAGATTTGGCAAAAGAAAAAAACTTGAAACTTGAAGATATGTCTTTAGAAGAAATGGATGTTCTTTGGGAAAATGCTAAACTAATAAATAAAAACTAATGAAAATGTATATTTTTTGTGCAATGACTTCACTTTTTCTTGTAAGTTGCAATCCTAAAAGCCCGGCTGAACAGTCAAAAGAAGATACTTTAAAAGTAGAATTTTCTCTTCCCAAAAAACTCAAAGAAGTTTCCGGAATTACTTTATCGAAAGACCAGAAAACAATTTGGGCAATTGAAGATCAGGGAAATGAAAATGTTGTTTACGGATTAAACAGAAACGGAGATTTGGTTTCTGAAGCAGTAATAGAAAATACAGAAAATACAGACTGGGAAGACATTACAAGCGATCTTCAGGGAAACATTTATATCGGAGATTTTGGAAATAATGAAAACGACAGACAAGATCTTGCAATTTTAAAAGTTGATTTGAAGAATTCGTCTCAGGCAACAACAAAAGTAATTCAAACCACAAAATTTCATTATGAAGGACAAACAGAGTTTCCTCCCAAAAAATCAAATTTATTGTACGATTGTGAAGCTTTTGTAGAAAAAGACGGATATTTTTATCTTTTCACAAAAAACAGAAGTAAAGGCTTTGACGGAACTTTTCTGGTTTTCCAGATTCCGAATAAAGAAGGTAATTTTGAAGCAAAATTAATAGGGAAATTAAAACTGGAAGGCGGTTACAATGATGCTGCAATAACTTCAGCTTCCATTAATTCTAAAAATCAAATTGTTTTGCTGACACATAAGAATATTCATTTGCTTTCAGGATTTTCAGCGAACGATTTCAATTCTGCCAAAATCCAGAAAATATCTTTAAACCATAATTCTCAAAAAGAAGCAGTTGTTTTTGTTGATGATAAAACATTGTTGATTGCTGACGAAAAGGATAAAAAAACTGGCGGAAATATTTATAAATTTTCTTTAAAATAAATGATGAATTGCATTTGTCATTCTGACGATGAAGAATCTCAGCATTTTTTTGAGATTCTTTATTCCGCTTTTGAACTATATTCGTAGACCTCCAGTCAATATTCAGAATGACAAAATACGATTTAACTAAAGGCCAATGTCCTTAAAAACTCATTCCAACACCACCGGAAATCCTTCCGCCATCTTCGCCAACAAAGTAATCTAATCTTGCTGAGAACATTTCGAGAACATTCATCCAGAATCCGGCTCCCACACCTTGATGCCATTTATCCGACGCCTCATTATCCATCCAGACTCTTCCCAAATCATAGCCGACTAATATGCCCATGTTTGTAGGAACAATGTTATTTTTTACCCTTCCAAAATCCCAACGGATTTCAGCATTGTTTACGAAATAAGATTTTCCTACGAATCTTTCATTTCTATAAGCGCGCATTCCGTTGTTTCCACCGATTGCAGCGGCTTGATAAAATTCAAAATTATTGTTGTTGATAATCATTGCATTGCTTGAATTCGCAAATACAAATTTTCCTTTTTTATCGATTCGGTGAAATATATTTAAAGTTCCGTTATAGTTAGCAAAATTTTGATTGAACTCTGAAAGATTGGCTTTCCATCCCGCATTTAAAACCAATTCCAGCCCTAAAGTCGGGAAGGCTTTATTATCAAGATTTTTAAAGCTGAAAGTATAATTGGCGCCTCCAAATTGTTGACCATTAAAAACTTCAGGATTCACATCTGGAGAAACGGCAACAAAACGGTCTTCGTTCTGCTGTACTTTAGAATGCTCAAAATTCAACTGAAACTGATGCTTAAAGTTCAGCCAGCTTGTTTTTGAAACAGAAGGTGAAAATTTAAACTGAGAGATCCTTACTCTGTTGTAGTCTTTTTCTACTTCATCTTTATCATATTGAGTTTCATTTCCTAATCCAAAAAAAGTTCTCGCAAAAAACGGAGTCGTGTAGGAAGCGTCAATTCCGGCGTCCCAACCGGCAATTGCTTTTTTGAAAACTCCTTTATAGCCCAAATTGAAGCCACCGGTTGCGGTATATAAATTGGCGCTCAAACTGTGCTTTTGAGTAAACGGATCTCGCATAAAATTATTTACCGTATAATTTGCCACCAAACCTAAAATTATACCATCGTCAGGATTGTAATTTGCATTCGGATAGCCTGCGAAAAAATTGTATTTCGGATGTTTCCAATTGTAGGTATTGGTATCGTAATCTTTCGTGATATGTTTTGATGCTGTCTTTGCTTTATAAGTATTTTTCTGAGATTTAAAATCATAAATTTTTACTTTATTTCCGTTTTCCACATCATACGAATCATGATTATAACCGCCAATCAGACGGATATTTATTTTTGATTTTCCTTCACCTGAAACTTCGTAAATATCATCATCTTCCAAACCGTAGATCCAAAGTTCTTTGGTTTGTGAATCGTTGTATTTTTTTTCAAAAACCAATTCTTCGTTTTGATCTTTATTTAATTGATATTGCTTTATTTCTACAGAATTTTCACTTTTAATGATGATAAATTTATCTTTATTAACTGTTCCCGATAAAGGGACTTTCTCTTGCAAAACATCATAATACTTTACGGCATAATCTTCAAGCTTAGTTTTTCTCAGCTTCAATTTCTTTTGAATATCAGCAATGGTTTCATCTTGTACTTCTTTCGGTAAATTGTCGAAAGCATTGTCGATATCTGCATCCGTCAAATTCTCGCGAATGTATTTTGCCTCAGCGATCCAGTTTTCCTGATTTGTATTTTTCAGTAAAATTAAATCAAGCGGATAAGGCTCGCGATTCATCCATTTTACATTTTTTATTTCATCTTTAAAAGATTTCATGTGGCGGATTGCCGGAATATTCATAATGAATTTAAAAGCAGCACCGTCATATTTGCTGAATGCCTGATCTCTGTCTTTTGGAATAGGTTTGTAAATCACGCTGTTTCCGACCTGATATTCGGCCCATCTCCATTGATCGTCGTGGCGGTCCCAATCTCCGATCAGCATGTCAAAAATTCTTGCCCGCAAATATAAATCCTGATCTACAGAATATTTTTTTTGATCTTTTCTAAGGTTTTTGAGCAAATCATCGGTCGAAATAATGTCTTTTGCATCATCCAAAGAAGCTAAAGTTTTAGGATCTGCCGAAAAGCGTTCTTCAATCATGTATAATTCATCTCCGTAATTTTTATTGTATTCACCCAAACCTTTTTGTTTCGGAATATAATATAATTTAGGATTACTGTGATAAAGCCCGATTTTATCAGCCATATTATTCACCGAAAAAGCTGTAAACGGATGGCTTGTCGTATAAAAATCAAGTAAGAATCTTTCCGGGAAAGTGTTTTCCAGCTCGTTTCCGAAAGTGTTTTTTTTGAAAGCCATATTGTTGAGAAAGCGTACCGCACTTTTCTTTACGCCACGCATTACAAATTCCTGACCGTCTTTTGCTCTCAGACGCAAGCTGTTTGACTGGTTTCCGCCACCTTCACGAAATGGTGCATAACCGCCGTTGAGTTCAGAAATATTGGCAGTTTCAGCTTCAATCGGGATTGCATAATATTTTCTATAGTTGGCGCCCCAAAGCCATGTATAAAATTTGCCTGCTTTGGTTTGTCTTTCTGTATAAATGGTTGTTTTTCCTGTTGGAGATAAATTTTCGGGAAATGTATTCTTAAATTCTTCAGGCTTACTTAATAACGAAATATGTGTAAGTTTTTCAAGCTTATTATCTTTTGTTGAAAAATATTCTACATCTGAACTTTGATCTTTTCTTAAATTTAAAATTGCAAAACCACTTCCGCCGTAAGAAAAATCTGTTTTCTCGGCAATCGTTGAAGGATCGGTTTTAGAACCTGCACCGCTAATGATCTGCTTGATATTCCGCTCTTCGTGATACTGTAAATTGTGATCGTGACCGGAAACTAGAATCACGTTTTCTTTATCCTGGATAATACTTTTTATCCTGTTGGCAAAATCTGTGTAATGCTGATTGCTGAGATCTTCCATGCTCACGCCTGAAGAGCTTCTCAGTGTATTGATCAAAGTGGCAAGTCCCGGAACCGGAACTCTGCCTCTGAGCGCAGAAAGGTGAGATTTCGCAGAATTGAAACCTGCATGTACCCCCGAGCTTATTACCGGATGATGCAATGCAACAATAATTCTTTTATCTTGATTTTTTATAATTAAATCTTTAAACTCAGTATAAAAATCTTCTCTGGTTTTGATGTCGCAGCCTTTGTTGATTCCGGGATATTTGTCCCAATCGATTAGTGTCCATTCGGAATCTATAACAATAAGTTTAATATCTTTGGTAAGGCTGATATCATCTATCGGGCATGAATTTTTTGGAAGAAAAGATTTTTTGTCATTAAGGTAAGTCTTTACAAATTCTTCTTGTGCTTTTAGACCTTCCAAGCCGTGATACCAATCGTGATTTCCGGGAATAACCAGTGTTTTGCCTTTGAAATTCTTGGTAATTGCCAGCTGATTTTCCATTTTTTGTTTGGCTAAAGGATAATCTTTATGACTTTCTGGAGGCATTCCCAAAGGATAAATATTGTCTCCTAAAAAAATCAGCATTGAACTTTTATCGGCAGAATCAAGCTTGTTTTTAACGAAGTTTAATGTTTGCTGCGCTTGTGGTTCCTCGGCATTTCCGGCATCTCCAACCAGGAAAATTTTAAAATCATTATCGGATTTAATTTCAGAATTTTTAATTTCATGCAAGTTTTTTCCTTTTTGCACGTTATAGGTTGCACACGAAAATAAAAATCCCGAAATCAGCAGTGTTTTTGAACTTACAGCTAATATTTTTAAATAAGATTTTAAGGATAAATTCATACATTTACATTAAGAAAAATTCAGGATGAGCATTTTAGACAAAGCTAAAGATTATGTTGAAAACTTATTCAAAGATAAGTTATCTTCTGTATATTTTTATCATAATTTTATTCATACTACTTATACTGTAAATAAAGCTGAAGAGATCATCAAAAGCTCTGATATCTCCGATGGTGATAGAGAAAAAATCTTGTTGGCACTTTGGTTTCATGATGTAGGTTTTACAAATTGTAATGGCGAAGGTCACGAAGAAAAGGGCGTTGAAATCGTTACAGAATTTCTTCTGAAAGAGAATGCATCTCGTGAATATATTGATGAAGTTGCAAAGCTGATTCTCTCAACCCAAAAATATCATCAGCCGCTAAATCTTTTGGAGGAAATAATGAAAGATGCAGATTTCAGTCATTTTGCGAGCCCGTTTTATAATGATTCTGCGGAAGCTTTGCGCAAAGAGTGGGAGCTTACGGGCGGAATGTGCTTTTCTAATGATGAATGGAATGAAATGAATGTCGATTTCCTGAAAAACAAGCACAAATATTTTACCGATTATGCCAAAGAAAATTGGGAACCTCTTAAAATAAAGAATATAAAAAAGCTCGAAAAAAAGCTTGAAAAGGAAGAAAAATTAAAAAAAGAATCTTCTGATCCTAAAAAAGAAAAAGACCAGAAATCTGACAGAAGTGTAGATACTTTGTTCAGGGTTACTTTAAATAATCACACAAGATTGAGCGATATTGCGGACAGCAAAGCCAATATTTTATTGTCTGTCAATGCGATCATTATTTCGGTTTGCCTTTCGGTTTTGGTTCCAAAGCTGGATACTCCAAAGAATGCACATCTTATTATTCCTACTTTTTTTCTGTTGATTTCCAGTGTTTTAACGATTATTTTTGCCATTCTTTCTACAAAACCAAACGTTACGAAAACCAATTTTTCAAAACAGGATATTGCAGATCGCAAAGTAAATCTTTTATTCTTCGGAAATTTTAATCAGATGTTTTTTGATGATTACCAGAATTCTATGCGAGATCTGATCAAAGACAGGGATTATATTTACGATTCAATGGTTAAAGACCTGTATTATCTTGGGAAAGTTCTTGACAGAAAGTATAAATTATTGTCTGTAACGTATAAAATTTTTATGGCAGGAATTATTATTTCTGTGCTGTCTTTTGCATATGCTTTTTTAAGTTTATAAGCTGAGCTTTTTATTTTAAGCTAAAGAAACCCTCAAAGCAAGCAAGCCAGAAATTCCCTGAAGATCTTCAACTCTAAAAAATTCGACATCATTTTTCAGAATTTCTTTTTTCTGAAGCTTAGAAATGTATTGCAGATATTCGCGTTGGTTTTCCATTCCAAAATAGACAATGGTGATTTTTCCGGGACAAGTAATCCTTTCTGAAGAATCTTTGATATGCGCTTTTTCCACTCTTTTTTTAATGATTTCGTAATTGGAATTAAAGGCTCCGTCTATATCAAAACGTTTTTCATCCATTCGAAAACGGATATCTACTTTTTCATTATAAACAAAAATCAATGAAGCAATATCTAAAGGAATTGACAAATTTTCTTTGAAATTCTGGAATTCCCGCTCCATTTTACAAATGGTTTTTAGTTGCCAATATCTCAATTCACTCACAATTTTTGAAGAAAACAATAAATCCGGAGCAATATTCTGGCCTATAAATAAATTATGCTCAACGCCATCGGATTTAAATCTCTCAAAATAATGTGGAAATATTTCTTGGGCTTTCAACTGGTTTTCATCTAAAATATCTGCCAATTTTCTGTTGACCAAAGTAATAGAATCATCGAGACTTTTTCTGTTGGCGTAAAAAAGATCATTTTGTGTAAAAACCTGACTGAAATAATTTTTAATTTTCAGCTTCGTTTTTTCATCGGTTTTTATCTCAAGCTTTCCCTGAATAAAAGGATGAATCTCTTCTCTTAATAATCTTTGAAAACGTTGTTCGGTATCGGCATTTATTTCGTTGTTCAGTTCGTTTTCAAAAATATCTAAAGCCAAAACATATTTTTCAGATTCTGAAGTGTTAATAAGAGAAAATAGATCGTAAAGGCAATCAATTTGTTGATTTAGATCTTCAAGCATAAGTTTAAAACGCTTTTCAGAAGACGAACGAATATCCGAAAATGCAAACAAAGGCGTAAGGTTTTTAAACGAAATCTGCTTTAAAGAATATACTTTTTTAGACAAATAAGCGTTAAAATATTTTTCTGCTTCATTCCTGAATTTCCACATGACACTGTCATGAATCGTTGTGTATTCACGTTGGATGATCGCTTCGATCTCATTATTTCTTTCGTATGTGAAACGGTTGAGAGAAAAAATAATCATATCCGCAACGAATTCCAATTTTTTAAGTTTTAAACCATTTAAGCTGTTCGGAATAGGCGAAGTAAACTCCATAATGGCAAGCAGCTCATTGTCTTTCATAATCGGAATCACCATGAAGCTGTTGATATTATTATCTTTCAGAATACTGAAGGAAGGAAGTTTTTTTATTTCATCATCAAGTTTATCGACATTCGAAACCACGACCGGTTTTGAGTTGTAATTTATGTTTTCAAATGCCGTTTTTCTTATTTCATCATCAAAAGTATTGATCCAGAAATCGAGAATATAATTGGTGAAAAAGTTTTCATAAATCGGAAGCTTTTCAAGCCTTTGATTTTTATTATTAAAAAGCATTAAGCCAAAATTGAGATCGGCAACATCAAAATACGATTTAAATATTTCTTTCAAATTTTCATCGGGATCAAGATTTTGCGGATCAATTTTGATAAGACTTGATTTTAGGTCTGATAAAGCCACTTCTGAAGTACAATCAATCAAAGAAATAATGGCAAATCCGCTAAGAATCCAAGATTTTGAAGGGAAATATTTTTTCCAAAGTTGTGTATCATCCAGATTTTCAAGAAGCATTTCAATCACTTCATCAGACGGTATTTTTGCTTCTTTTGTAGGATAAATATCGCTGAAGTCTGAATTTACCGTTATTTTATAATGCTTCATAATTCCTTGTTTATTGGGAATATCATAATACAAGGGAAGCGTGGTTTTTACGTCTTTTTTTAAATATGTCTGTAAAATAAGACAGCAGCAGAAAACATAAAATTCATCATCGTTTATATTTCTGAATTCTATTTCAAAATCTTTTCCGGCATCGGTAAGAATATCCTGAAATCTTTCGGTATAATTAAAGGTAATATTGGAAAGCGGAATGCTTGCTGCTTTGATCTCGTTTTTGGTAAGACCCGTCGGAAAAAGATCGGCAAGTAAAGGTCTGATGAGATCTTTATGCTTTTCTAGCAAAGATAAATCCTGAAAACCGTCTCTTAATTCTTTAAAATTTTTAGTTTTTTCAATCAGAGATTCGGCATAGCTGGCGCGATATTCCAGCCTGTCGTTGTAACGGATATGCTCTAAAACATCCAAATATTTTTTGAATGATATAAAAACCTGAAAAGGACTGTCTTTTTTGTAAAGATTTGACAAAATGTGAAAAAAATTGTGAGGATAAAGGTATGAAAAAAGGTTTTTTAAAAGGGGAATGTAAAGAGAGAATTAATGTGAAATATTACCAGATTGTTTCGTCACTACACAAAAGTCGGGAGACTTTGATAACGCTTTATTTTTTTGGCTTTAAAGAAAAATTATCCACATATACTGCTTGATGCACTCCATTCAATAAAACTTTCAAGCCCAAATTTGAATCTTTTTTTAAAGAAATATCAAATGTTTTTTTTCCAGTCGTTATTTTTGAAGATTTAGCTATTGATACATATGATTTAACATCTGACGTGTTATTTATTGAGAACAGTTCTAATGCAGTTTCTCCGCCGTTATCTGAAATATCAAGTGTAAGTGTATATTTTCCTGCTTTAATTTTTGGCGTCACCAGATACATATTTTCTCCGGGATTGGTCATAGAATAGAAGACGATTTTTTTGTCACTGGCATAAAGCATTGCTTTTCCCTGCTTAGCAGTCCAGCATTTATTAATATCTTTCCATGCATCAAAATTTTCTGTAATTGTAGTTACAGTTTTACATTGTGCATTTGCTGTTAAAAATCCTCCGAAAGCGATTATTCCTGCCAGTACAATTCTTTTCATATCTTTTATAAATTATGGTGTAAAATTAGTTTAAAGAAGGTTATATCACAAGGTCATTGTTTAGAAATTCAAACATTTTAGTATGACTTTTTGGATTATTAAATACTTTTGTAAAGATAAAAAATGTATCTTTTATAAAACTAATAAAAATGAAGAATCAATTGCAGCAGCATATTGTAAAATTAATTCCAAGTTTTAAATATGAAATAGACAAAGTACTTGATTATTTTGAAAAGCAGACTTTTCCCACAAATCATATAGTTATCAATGAAGGAGATATTGTAAATCATTTTTATTTTGTCATCTCGGGTTGCATGCATATTTATTTTACAGATCATGAAAGACATAAAAATACCATTCATTTTGCGATCGAAGAATGGTGGTTGACCGAATACAATGCTTTCTTAGGATCAAGTGCCTCTAATTTTGGTATTGCAACGCTCGAGCCAACTGAAGTTTTAGCGATTAAAAAAGAAAATTTTGAACAACTATTACTCGATTATCCGTTTATGGGAATTTATTTCAATAAGGTGCATATGAGGGCTTATGGTGCTTCGTTGCAGAAACAGAAAACCTTCGCTACCACAAGTAAAGAAGATTTTCATAATTATTTCTGTACGCAGTATCCTGATTTGGTTAAACGTTTTCCTGATGATGTTTTTGCATCCTATATGGGGATTTCAATCGACGAACTGGCGATTCTTAATAAGAATTTTCATTCTTAAACCAGTTTAAGTTTTTCCAGACCGAAGTTGCTGACCTTTGTTTAATAAAAATTTAAACAATGAAAATAGTAATTATCGGAGGTACCGGTCTTATAGGTTCTCAACTTACGAATCTTTTAAAAGATCAGCATGAAGTGATTGTAGCATCTCCAAACACGGGAGTAAACACAATCACGGGTGAAGGTTTGGATGCCGCATTAAAAAACGCAGATGTTGTAGTGGATGTTTCAAACTCGCCTTCATTTGCTGACGATGATGTGATGAACTTTTTTAAAATTTCGACAACCAATCTTTTGGAAGCTGAAAAGAAAGCCGATGTGAAACACCATATTGCATTGTCTGTTGTAGGAACGCAGAAACTTGGTGAAAGTGGATATTTCAGAGCAAAGCAGGCTCAGGAAGAATTGATAGTAAAATCTTCCATTCCTTATTCAATAATACATGCGACGCAGTTTTTTGAGTTCGCCGGCGGTATTGCAGCTTCCAGTGCAAAAGAAGATGGTATTTTTGTATCTGATGCTTTTGTGCAGCCTATTGCAAGTTCAGAGGTGGCAAAATTTTTAGCAAAAAGTGTATTACAAAATCCGACGAATGGTATTGCTGAAATTGCTGGACCTGATAAAATGACGATGAATACTTGGATTGATAATTATCTTTCTGCAATGAATCGTCCCTCAAATACTATTATCCAAAGAGAAGCTCTTTACTTTGGAGCAGTCCTTGAAATGGACACATTGCTTCCTGAGAAGGCAGTTTTTGAAAGTGAGATTAAATACCATGACTGGATCTCAAATCCTGCTAATCAGAGATAAATGTGAGATCATGAATGGATTGAAACGTTTCGTAACGAGTTCCATTGGTAGAAAAGTAGTGATGGCAACTACTGGCTTATTTTTGATAAGCTTTCTGGTGGTACATTGTGCAGTTAATGCTTTGATATTTTTCGATGACGGCGGACAGACTTTCAATATTGGTGCTCATTTTATGGGCACCAATCCTGTTATCCGGACGATAGAAGTTGTGTTGATTATTGGTTTTTTGATTCACATCATTCAGGGTTTAATGATTTGGTGGCAAAATAAGAAAGCAAGACCGATAAGCTATTCCGTAAAAAGCGAATCTAAAAACAGCACATGGTATAGCAGAAGTATGGCATTATTGGGAACTTTACTTCTCTTGTTTTTAATTGTGCATACGTCTAATTTTTGGATTCCAAACCGAACCCATCAGTTTTTACATGGAGATGAGCTGCCACTTTATGAAATGATGATCGAGAAATTTCAGAATCCTTTTCAGGTTCTTTTATATGTTTTTTCATGCTTTCTCCTGTTTTGGCATTTGCTTCACGGCTTCAAAAGTGCATTTCAATCTTTGGGAATCAATCATCGAAAATATAATGCGCTGATCTTATTTCTGGGAGTTACGTTTTCTTATGTTATACCCTTTATTATGGCAATGATGCCTGTTGCAATTTATTTGGATTGGATAGGGGAGTAATATTTTTTTCATAAAATAAAAAAGCACAACAATTGTTGTGCTTTTTCTATATTTTTAAGTGGTTTCTATAAACCAAACTGTCTTGCAAATAAATCCGGAAAAACTCCTAAAGCCACGATTGAAGCGATAATAAGTATTGCAACAATATTGTAAGTTAGGGTTACTTTTTCAGAGGTTTTGAAAGTAGTTTCTTTAAAGAAGAACATTGCAATAATTAATCTTAAGTAATAAGCAATAGAAATTGCAGAACCTAAAACAGCAATGATTACCAAAAATGTATTGTTATCGTTGCTTAATGCCTGAGCAAATAAAGAAAATTTACCCATAAACCCAGCCGTTAAAGGAATTCCTGCCATTGAAAGTAAAGAAATCGTTGCAACAACCGCCAATAAAGGTTCTGTTTTTGCTAAGCCTTTGAATGCTCCGAAAGATGTTTCTCTTTTTATTTTTTCAACCCAAATCAAGCACATAAAAACTCCAACTGTTGAAAGCGAATATGCAAATAAATAAAATGCTAATGTATAAGTTGAAAGTGCATTCATTCCGAAAAATACCAACCCGATATATCCTGCGTGAGAAACTGACGAATACGCCAACATTCTTTTTGCATTGGTCTGCGCAAGCCCCATTGCATTCGCAAGAAATAAGGTAATAATTAGGAATACGCCTAAAATATTGATCCATTCAGCGGTAACGCCAGAAAATCCGATCGTCATTAATCTAAATAATGCATAAAACCCGGAGATTTTCACAACGCTTGCCATAAAAGCGGTAATCAATGAAGGCGAACCTGCATAAACATCCGGACTCCACATGTGAAAAGGCGCCAAAGCTACTTTGAATGACATTGCGCAAAGCATTAAAATAACTCCCAAAATCAGCATGATGTTTTTAGGATTGCTTACGCTAAATTCCTGAATTTTATATAAATCGAAAGTTCCTGTACTTCCGTAGATAAATGCAATACCAAACAGTAAAAACCCTGTTGCGAATGCACCCATCAAGAAATATTTGATAGAAGCTTCGTTGGATCTCAAATCTGTTTTGTTTGCTCCGGCCATTACATATAAAGGAATGGAAAGAATCTCAATTCCTAAGAATAAAGTAACTAAATTTTGGAAACCGAAAAGGATAATCCCACCACAAAGTGCGAAAAGCATCAATGCATATAATTCCGATTGGTGGCTTCTGTGATTGCTGAAGGCAAAACCTCCCAAAAAGAACAGCAGTAATGTCGTTACAATAGAAATTTTGGTGAATAACGCGGCATTAGCGCTGTATTCATACATATGCCTGTATTGCTCAAAAAATGAAGCTTCAGGTAAAAAGCTTACATAAAATGCAATGATTAACCCCAAAATTCCAATGTATCTTGCGAATTTCCCTTTTTCAAAAACTCCCGAAAATAATGCAGCAACTGCGGTTAGGAAAACAATAATTAAAACACTCATAATTTATATTTGAGATGAGAAGGTTTAAAGTTTTTAGTTTAAGGTTTAGTTCAATGTTTGAGTTTTTCACCTTGTTCTTCTTACTTTTTACCTCTTAATTCTTAATCTTTTTTACTATTTAAATCTTTTAATTTAATTAATCATTGAAGAATAAATAAACTTCAACGAGCTATTCACCATATCGATTACCGGCTGTGGGAAAATACCTAAAAGAATTACAAATACCGCAATACTTGCCAATACTGAAAATTCTACCGCCGATAAATCTTTTGCTGTACTTAATACCGCTTCGTCTCCTTGTCCAAACATTGCTTTTCCGTAGAATCTCAATAAGTAAACTGCACAAAGAATAACGGTAAGACCAGCAATAACGGAAGCCAATACATTAAAATCAAAAACAGATTTTATCAAAATAAATTCTCCGATGAAACCATTTGTCAACGGAACTCCCATTGAACCTAATATGATGATTAAAAACAAAACTGCAAATTTCGGAGCGACTTTCGCCAAACCTCCCATCTGTCTGATGTCTCTTGATTTAAACCTTTTATATAAAATATCTGCACAGAAAAATAAACCTACCACGTTGATACCGTGAGCAAATGTCTGTACCAAAGCTCCTTCGGCTCCTTCAATAGTGAAAGTTCCTCTTAAAGTAAGAACTGCGGAAGAGAAAATACCTGCAACCATTAATCCAACGTGAGAAAAAGAAGAATAGGCAATAATTCTCTTCATATCGACCTGAATAATAGCAATTAAAGCACCATGAACAATTCCTATAATCGATAAAATAATTACAATTTGCCCCGAAATTCCAAAGATAGCTGTTGGTGTAATCGGTAATAAATAACGTAGAACACCATAAATTGCCATTTTAAGCATAATCCCCGATAATAACATCGACCCTTGAGTAGGAGAGTAAGTATAGGTATCCGGTTGCCAAGTATGGAACGGGAAAACTGGAAGTTTTACTGCAAATGCAAAGAAGATAAACCAGAAAACAACGATTTGTTGAGTTTCACCCAAGTTTGCATTATACAAATCTGTTAAAGCAAAAGATGCTGAATGATTGTAAACGTAAATCAAACCGGCCAACATAAACAAAGACCCAACGAAAGTATACACGAAGAATTTTGTAGTGAACTCCAGTCTTTTGTTTTCCTGACCCCAAAGTGCGGCGATAAACCAGATCGGAATTAGAGTTACTTCCCAGAAAATGTAGAACAACAATCCGTCTAAAGCAGTGAAAACACCAACCAATCCGAACTGCATCAGCAAAATCAGACCGTAGAAAGAATTTTTATAGCTTACATTTTCGTTAAAAGATGATAAAATAATGATCGGCATCAAAATATTAGTCAACAATAAAAGAAGCAGGCTCATTCCATCAATTCCGAAATGGAGATTACTTTTTATAAATTGTGACCAAGGATAGTTGATCTCGTACTGCAATACGCTGTCTATAGTTGGATTAAAATCAAAATCCGAAACAACGTAAAATGTAAGCAGCATTTGAATCAAAGCAATTCCCAATGCCAGGTATTTGCTGGATGTATTTCTCCAAGCAAAAACCAATCCCGAACCTACAAGAGGTAAAAGTAATAATGTTAATAGTAAATAAGACATTATTGTAATATAAAGTTAACAATCAGTATAATTCCCACAGCTAAAGACATGATCAGAATGTAGTTTTCTACATTTCCGTTCTGTATACGCTTCATCGATCTTCCGCTGTCTTCAGCGCCTTCTCCTACGTAATCTACAATACGGTCTAAAACGCCTTTATCAAACATTTTTCCGCCACGTCCCAATCCTTCTACAGTTTTTACAATTAATGCATTGTAAAGTTCGTCTATATATAATTTTTTAGCAGAAAGCCTTTCCCATCCGGTATAATCTTCTTCAGCGATCGCTCTCTTTTTCTTATTAACGTACGTGTTTTTTACGATAAACCAAACCGAGAAGAACATCAGAACCGTTGCGCCCAACAAGATCATTTCAGTGGTAAAGTTTACACCAGAAAGTGTAGTTTCCATTTGTTTGTAGCTTTCCGGTGTTAAAACAGGTTTTAGCCATTCCATTAATTTAGCATAATGACCGTGACCGATGAAGTGAGGAAGATTGATAAAACCTCCGACTACAGAAAGCACTGCCAAAACAATTAATGGTAAAGTCATATTTAAAGGACTTTCATGTAAATGATGTTTTTGATCTTCCGTACCTCTGAATTCTCCATGAAAAGTCAAATAATACAATCTGAACATATAAGTTGCAGTTACAGCCGCTAAAACAAATAACATTCCCCAGTAAATAGGATTTTTAGAATATGCTGCTACTAAAATTTCGTCTTTTGAAATCATCCCAGATAGTAAAGGGAATCCTGAGATCGCCAAAGTTCCGATCAGGAAAGTTGCGTGAGTGATTGGAATATATTTTTTCAAACCTCCCATGAAACGCATATCCTGTTCGTTGCTCATTGCGTGAATGACAGAACCTGCACCCAGGAATAACAAAGCTTTAAAGAAAGCATGCGTCATTACGTGGAACATTGCAGTTGTATAAGCTCCCAAACCTAAAGCAATGAACATAAAACCAAGCTGTGAAACTGTAGAATATGCCAATACTTTTTTGATGTCGTTTTGACGAAGTGCGTAGAAACCTGCCAATGCTGCGGTTAAAAATCCGATTAATAAGATTCCATCCTGTACGGTTGGGGCTAAAGTAAATAAGAAGTTTGATCTTACCACCAAATAAATACCTGCCGTTACCATTGTCGCCGCGTGAATCAATGCAGAAACCGGAGTCGGACCAGCCATTGCATCGGGTAACCAAGTATATAAAGGAACCTGCGCAGATTTTCCAGTAGCACCGATAAATAAACTCGCTGTGATAAAGATGATGATCGTTCCGTCTAATTCAAATTTTCCTGCGTTTTGAGCTACTGTTAAATAATCAACAGCGTTTGTCTGAGAAGCAATCATGAAGATTCCAATCAACAAAGCAAGGTCACCAATTCTGTTCATGATGAAAGCTTTTCTTGCCGCTTTCCCATATTCTTCGTTCGTGTACCAAAAACCGATCAATAAGTAAGAACACAAACCTACCCCTTCCCATCCGATGAATAAGATTAAGTAGTTGCTTCCCATTACCAAAAGTAACATCGAGAAGATGAATAAATTTAAATAAGTAAAAAACTTATAGAAACCCTTATCATGACTCATATATCCGATAGAGTAGAGGTGAATTAGAGATCCGATTCCTGTGATGATCATCACCATCATTAATGACAGCTGATCGATCTGGAAACCGAAGTTGATTTGAATTCCGTTTACTCTAAACCATTCAAAAGCTTTTACGATTACGGGCTGGCTTTCAGAATCGAAATTCAGAAATAAACTTACCGCAATACAGAAAGATCCGAAAACAGCAATCGTTGCCAAGCTTCCAACAACTATTTTTGGAAGATTTTTCCCGAATAAACCGTTAATAAGAAAACCTAAAAGTGGTAAAAGTATTATTGCATAGACTAAATTCTCCATTCTTTATCCTCTTAATTTATTAAATATACTCACATCTACAGAACGGGTATTTCTATATAGCATCGCAATAATTGCCAAACCTACAGCAACTTCTGCAGCAGCAACCACCATAATGAAGAAAACTAAAAGTTGTCCGTCACTGTTCCCGTTGTACGCTGAAAATGCAGCAAGCAAAAGGTTTACAGAATTAAGCATAAGCTCCACACAACCCAAAATTACAATCGCGTTTTTTCTTAGCAATACTCCCAAAACCCCAAGACAGAACAATACTGACGAAAGGATGATGAAATATTCCAGAGGGACGCTTTGCATAAAAGTATTTACTTCTCCCATAATTTATAAATCTTTTTTACCGATTAATACCGCACCTACAATACCTGCTAAAATCAGGATGGAAGCAAGCTCAAACGGCAAAACATATTCGTTGAATAAAAGTCTTCCCAGATTCTTTGTAAGACCAACGCCTTTGTCTACATTTTCTACGACCAAATGTTTCTCCTGAACTCCTCTGAAAACACCTAAAACCCCAATTAATAAAAGACCGGCTGTAAAAACTCCAACAAACTTTAAAGTATTGTTCTTCTTACTTTCGTCTTCTTTATTAAGGTTAAGCATCATTAAGATATAAAGGAATAAAACCATGATCGCACCTGCGTAAACGATGATCTGTATGATGGCCAAAAACTGAGCATTCAGAAGAATGTACATTCCGGCGATTGAAAACATTGTAACAATTAATGACAGAATAGCGTAGAGAGGATTTCTCGCAAATACGAAGTAAACCGCACTTGACACTGCTAAAAACGCCACCAAGAAAAATAAAAACTGATCCATTATTTTACCGCATTTTTTTGTTTCTCGGACTGTCTTTCTGTGATGTCAATCCTTTCATTAATTTTTTCAACCAATTTATCTTTTCCATAAATGAAAGAACCTCTGTTGGTTTCTACATCTACCAAACGGTCTGTCAGATAAATTGCAGATTTCGGACAAGCCTCTTCACACATTCCACAGAAAATACATCTCAACATATTGATTTCATATACCGATGCATATTTTTCTTCTCTGTAAAGATCTTTTTCTTCTCTGGTTCTTTCTGAAGCCGTCATTGTAATGGCTTCGGCAGGACATGCCACGGCACACAAACCACAAGCTGTACATCTTTCTCTGCCTTCTTCATCTCTTTTCAGAACGTGCTGACCTCTCCAGATTTCGGTTCTCGGCTTTTGTACCTCAGGATAAGAATAAACTGCAGGCGCACCTTTCACAACTGTTCTCACAGCGTGCTTAAAAGTAATCCCCATTCCCTTGAAAATCGCCGGAAGGTAGATTTTCTCAGAAAAGGTCATCTCTTTATTAGAAACAACTTTTGATCTGTTCGTAAGTTTCATTTATTATCGATATTAGATGTTAGACATTAGATTTTTACAAATCCCGTCATTGATCTTAATTTTATTAATATTAATAGCTGATGATGAAAACCGTAAGATAAAGTTTTAAATTTTATCATCAAATTATCGCATCAACTTATTTCATTTTTCTTAATTTCCGAATGCTAAAATAACCGCACCGGTAATCATAAGGTTTAATAATGCCAAAGGAATTAGGGTTTTCCATCCCAAATGCATCAACTGATCGTATCTGAATCTCGGAAGCGTCCATCTGATCCACATAAAGATCAAAATTCCGACAACCGTTTTCGTTAAAAATGCTACGATGCTTAAAATTCCTGCAGCATTTTCTCCCCAATTCTGAGTTACCCATTCAATTCCCGGATAGTTATAACCACCGAAAAACAAAACAACCATGAAAGCGTTTGATATAAACATGTTTACATATTCTCCAAACATGTATAAACCTAACTTCATTGAAGAATATTCTGTTGAATATCCTGTTACCAATTCAGATTCGCATTCTGGCAAATCGAAAGGGTGGCGGTTGGTCTCTGCCAAAGCCGCAACGAAGAAAATTAAAAATGCCAAAGGTTGATAAAGGATATTCCAGTTTAAACCGTCTAATTCAAAAAGGCCCCAAAGCTTTCCTGAAGTCTGAGTTTCGGTAATTACTTTTAAATCTAAACTTCCCGTCATCATGATGATTGAAAGTAGTGCCAATCCCATTGCCAATTCGTAAGAAATCATTTGAGAAGAAGCACGAATTGCACCCAATAATGAATATTTGTTGTTGGAAGCCCAGCCTCCGATCATAATTCCATAAACACCAATGGAAGCCATTCCGATAATGAATAGTACACCAACATCAATATTGGCAACCTGCAGATCGTAAGAAATTCCGCCAAAATTTAAGGTTTTACCCCAAGGAATCACCGCTCCGGTAATCAGTGAAATAAACATTACCAATGCAGGTCCCAAAACAAAAAGGAATCTTTCAGCGTTTGCGGGAGTAAAGTCTTCTTTAAAGAAAAACTTTCCACCATCTGCAAGCGGCTGTAATAATCCGAATGGCCCGGATCTGTTTGGTCCGATTCTGTCCTGCATGATTGCCGCCACTTTTCTTTCTGCCCAGGTAGAGTAGGCTGCTATCGTTAATGATAACAGGAAAAGTGCCAGTACAAGTATTAATTTAAATGTAAGTAAATCCATTCTAAATTTTAGATTTTAGATTTTAGATTATAAATTCATTTTAAAATTTACAATCTAAAATTTATAATTTATTGTTATTTTTCGTCTTTTTCGCTGATTTCTTTCGCCATCGGATTGTCTAAAACTCTCAATTCGTCTTTAGGCTTTTCGTAATGGTTTAATGAAATTACCGAATGTCTGTCGATATGTCTTGGCCCTTCAATGTTCCAGTCGCTAAGATTTTTTCTTTCGAAACGACAAGTATCACAGATGAATTCTTCAACTTCTCCCCACTGATCTTTTCTAGCCGTAACTCTTACAATCTCGTCACCTTTCATATAAACAGTAGCTTTTCCTGAGCATTTATCACATTTGCAGGATGCATTCATTGGCTTTGTAAACCAGACTCTGCTTGAAAAACGTGCAGTTCTATCCGTCAACGCTCCAACCGGGCAAACATCGATAACGTTTCCGATGAAATCGTTGTCTAATGCTTTATTTAAGTAAGTTGAAATTTCGGCATGATCTCCTCTAAAAAGAATTCCGTGTTCACGCTCACCTGTCAATTGGTTAGCCGCCAAAACGCATCTTGCACACAAGATACAGCGGTTCATATTCAACTTGATGTTCGGACCAAGGTCGTCTGCATCGTATGTATTTCTTTCAAATTCAGTTCTGGTTTCGGGATTACCGTATTCGTAGCCCAAATCCTGAAGGTGACATTCACCGGCCTGATCACAAACCGGACAGTCTAAAGGATGATTTACCAACAAAAACTCGGTAACGGCTTTTCTGCCTTCCTGAGCTTTATCAGAAGAAAGGTTTTTTACTTCCATTCCATCCATCACATTTGTTCTGCAGCTTGCTACCAACTTTGGCATCGGACGCGGATCTGCTTCCGAACCTTTAGAAACTTCCACCAAACAAGTTCTGCATCTTCCCCCACTGGTTTCCAACTTGCTGTAATAACACATTGCCGGAGGAACAGATTTTCCACCGATTTGTCTAGCAGCTTCCAAAATAGAAGTTCCAGGCAAAACTTCGGTAGTTTGTCCGTCTATAGTTATTTTGAATTTTTTAACCTCTTCGCTCATATTTTTTCGCTTTATATGCGGTAAGCAATAGTTCTGTTTTATTAATTAAAATCAAATTACTTTGATCTTTTTGTTGTATTAAATGTATATCCAATTCCAAAATTTACCTGGGCAAAGGTAAAATCTTGTAAAGCTTTATCCGGCTTATCGTTCAATGTAGTTTTAATATCCGGCATATTGATGTAGCCAAGCTTTCCTTCCGCCTGTAAAACAATATGTTTGATAATCACTACACTTACTGCTGCTCTCGCATCCAATCCGAATCCTGCCAAATGGAATCTGTCGCTTCTTTCATTCCCCATCAATGTAACATTGGATTTTGGAAGTAAAGCACCAAGTCCGCCTCCATAACTCAGGAAAATACCGATATGCTTTTTATTTAAAACATTATGATATTTTTGAGCTCCAATATTTATATAATTAAGACCATCCGTATGTTCGAATTGTAAAAATTCTCCACTATTCAGGTCTACTTTTCCGTTATTTACCATTCCTGCATATTCAGGATTATCAATATATCCTTTAAAATCTACAATCTGGTTTTGAGGCATTACATATTTCATATGATCCATTCCTAAGCTAATTCCAAAATTATCTTTCGGGAAAAAGGTAATTTTATAATTTACCTGCGGAATCGTTATATAAGCCGGATTAAAATATATCCCCCAATCAAATTTCGTCTGCCTGTCATTGGCAACAACGTTATTTAACTGAAAGTCATATCCATTTCCTTTAAAACGAATATCAGATTTTGAATATTTTGCATTATTCCATCCCCAAAACAACATTACGCTTCCTTTTTTGAAAACTCTGCTGTTTTCCTCCTGTTTTTGTCCTTTTATATTAATTGAACTAAGTCCAATCAATAATAAAAGAACGAGTGTTTTTTTCAATTGTGTTTTTATTCTTTTTAATTACTTGCTGTCACCGGAATAGGGTCAGCATAATTTGCTAAGCCATAATTTTGAGTTAAACATAATTCAGGATTTTTCACATGCCATTCAAATTCATCTCTGAAATGACGAATAGCTGCTGCTACAGGCCATGCTGCTGCATCACCCAATGGACAAATCGTGTTTCCTTCGATTTTTCTCTGGATATCCCAAAGCAAATCGATGTCTTCCATTTTTCCTTCTCCTTTTTCTATTTTCTTTAAAATTTTGTGCATCCATCCCGTTCCTTCACGGCAAGGAGTACACTGTCCACAACTTTCGTGATGATAAAATCTCGCCAAAGTCATGGTATGTTCTACAACACACTGGTCTTCATCCAAAACGATAAAACCTCCTGAACCCATCATTGTTCCGGTAGCGAAACCACCATCAGCAAGAGATTCATAGTTCATGTATCTCGGTTCTCCGTTTACTGTTTTCAATAATAAATTTGCAGGAACGATCGGTACAGAGCTTCCTCCCGGAATACAAGCCTTTAATCTTTTTCCGTTCGGGATACCACCGCAATATTCATCAGAGTAAATAAATTCTTCAACCGTAATGGTCATGTCGATTTCGTAAACTCCAGGTTTATTGATGTTTCCACAGGCCGAAATTAATTTTGTTCCTGTAGATCTTCCAACTCCGATTTTGGCATATTCAGCGCCTGTAATATCAATGATTGGAACGATTGCCGCGATAGATTCAACATTATTTACAACCGTTGGTCTTTCCCAAAGTCCTTTTACGGCAGGGAAGGGCGGTTTTAATCTTGGATTTCCTCTTTTGCCTTCAAGAGATTCGAGCAATGCAGTTTCTTCACCACAGATATAAGCTCCACCACCTCTTTGAACATAAATTTCGCAATCGAAACCTGTTCCTAAAATATTTTTACCTAAAAATCCTGCGGCCTTAGCTTCTTCAATAGCTTCTTCCAAAATATCAGGAATCCATGAATATTCTCCACGAATGTAGATATAAGAAACATTCGAACCTAGGCAAAAAGATGAAATTAGCATTCCTTCGATCAAAAGATGAGGAAGAAATTCCATCAAATATCTGTCTTTGAAAGTTCCCGGTTCAGATTCGTCTGCATTTACCACCAAATGTCTTGGTACGCCTTCCGGTTTAGCCAGAAAACTCCATTTCATCCCGGTCGGGAATCCTGCGCCACCACGACCACGAAGTCCGGAAGCTTTTACTTCTTCCAAAATTTCATCGGGTGTCATTTTCAAGGCTTTTTCCGCCGCTGTGTAACCTCCCTGTTTACGGTAAGTTTCAAAATAGCGAATGCCCTCTATATGTGCGTCTTTAAGTAAAAGTTTTTTACTCATCGTATATTTTAATTAATCTAAAGCGATTTGTCCTTCTCTGCAAAGATCAAGGATTTCATCTACTTTTTCTATCGTTAAATTTTCATGAAAGAATTTCCCCAACTGCATCATCGGTGCATATCCACAAGCACCAAGACATTCGGCTGGCTTTAATGTAAACATACCGTCTTCAGTAGTTTGTCCGTCCTTAATGTTCAGTTTAGTTCTGATATGGTCAAGGATTTTTTCGCTTCCGCAAACCATGCAAGGCCCCGTTCTACAAACTTCCAAAACATATTTACCAACCGGCTTCATGTTGAACATCGTATAAAAAGTCGCAACTTCGTATACTTCAATTGGCTTTATACTTAATAATTCAGCAACATAATCCATTACCGGAACGTCTAACCAACCTCCAAATTCCTTCTGTGCAATATGCAGCACAGGAAGAAGAGCAGATTTTTGTTTTCCTTCAGGATATCTAGCGATAATTTTATCTACCTGCTGTAAACTTTCTGGTTTAAAAGCTATTATTTCGCTCATTTTTTATCTCTTAGATTAAAGAGTAAAGAACAGAGAAAAAAGATTCTCAGGTTCTATATTCTAAATTCGTTTTATATTGGACGATGAAAGTCTTTCATCTTTCATATTTTTCTAATATCTAAATTATGCGTCTAATTCTCCCGCAATAATATTCATACTACACATCGTAACGATGGCGTCTGAAATCACAGAACCTGTAATCATTTCAGGGTAAGCCTGATAATAAATAAAACATGGTCTTCTGAAGTGCAGCCTGTAAGGTGTTCTACCACCGTCACTTACCAAATAGAATCCTAATTCTCCGTTTCCGCCTTCTACTGCGTGGTAAACTTCTCCTTTCGGAACATCAGTTTCTCCCATTACAATTTTAAAGTGATAAATTAACGCTTCCATTTTATTGTAAACATCAGCTTTTTCCGGAAGATAAAAATCAGGAACATCCGCATGGAATGGTCCTTCAGGAAGGTTGTTGTAAGCCTGCTCGATTATTTTTAATGATTCCCAGATTTCCTGCTGGCGAACCATAAAACGGTCATAAGTATCACCTGCAGTTCCTACAGGAATGATGAAGTCAAAATCTTCGTAAGAAGAATAAGGTTCTGCAACTCTCACATCATAATCAACACCTGCTGCACGTAAATTTGGACCTGTAAAACCATAGCTTAAAGCTCTTTCAGCTGAAATTGCACCTGCTCCGATGGTTCTGTCCATAAAGATTCTGTTTCTTTCTAACAACTGGCCGAATTCTGCGAATCTTGCAGGGAAAGTTTTCAAGAAATCTTTTAATAACTCATGGAATTTTGGAGTGAAATCTCTTTCAAAACCTCCGATTCTTCCCATGTTTGTAGTCATTCTTGCACCGCAAATTTGCTCGTACATATCGTAAATACGTTCTCTTTCGATGAACATATAAGTCAATCCTGTAATTGCACCAGCATCCATCCCGGTTACCCCATTACAGATCAAGTGATCACCGATTCTTGCCAATTCCATTAAAATAACACGCATATAATCTACACGTTTAGGAACTTTAATACCGATCAGTTTTTCCACCGTCATATGCCATCCTATGTTGTTGATTGGCGCAGAACAGTAATTCATACGATCGGTAAGAGTCGTGATCTGAGTGAAGTTTCTCCTTTCAGAAATTTTCTCAAAAGCTCTGTGAATATATCCAACAGTCTGCTCAGCATGAAGAATCCTTTCTCCATCCATTGTGAGCACATTTTGGAAAATACCATGTGTTGCAGGGTGAGTAGGTCCCAAGTTGAGGGTATATAGTTGCCCATCAATTTGTTCCTTACTTTGGTGCTGGTTAAGTATATTAGATAATGAGTTATCTTTCATAATATTTATTGCAGATTTGATATTTAAGATTTGAAATTTTTAACTTCAAACATAAATATCGAATTTCAAATTTTATCTTCCGAACATTGCGTCGTCCTTATCCGTTCTTGTACCATCTTCAAGACGATATTCTTTCAGCATTGGATGATATCCAAGATCTTCCATATTTAAAATAGGCCTTAAATCAGGATGCCCTTTAAATTTAATTCCGTAGAAATCAAACGTTTCTCTTTCCATCCAGTTTGCTCCTGCATATAATTCGGTAAGAGAATCAACTTCTATATTTTCTCTTGACATAAAGACTTTCAGACGAATTCTGAAATTTGTCATCATATTTTGTAAGTGATAGATAACGCCTATTTCTTTTTCAGGAAATTCAGGGTAATGGATTCCACAAATATCTGTAAGGAAATTAATTTCTAAAGATGAATCCTTAAGGTAATGAATCACCTTTTTGATGTCTTCTTTTTTTATTTCAACAGTCAGCATCCCATACGGCTCTGAGCTTGAAATCACAGATTCCGGAAATTCTCTTGTTATTGCCTCTAATACAAATTCGTTCGTCATTTTCCGTTAGTTGCTAATGTTGTAAGAATCTAACAATTTTTGATATTCGGGCATATCTCTTCTTCTGATACTTTCGCTTTCTGCCAAAGCCTGCACCTGCATTACGCCTTCAATGATCTGCTCCGGTCTTGGCGGGCATCCCGGAACATAAACGTCTACAGGTATGATTTTGTCAATTCCCTGTAAAACAGAATAACTGTCAAAAATACCTCCGCTTGAAGCGCATGCTCCAACAGCTACAACCCATTTTGGCTCAGCCATTTGAGTGTAAACTTCTTTTAAAACAGGGCCTAGTTTTTTAGATATAGTTCCGCAAACCATCAACATATCTGCCTGTCTTGGCGAGAAAGAGTTTCTTTCCATACCAAATCTTGATGCGTCGTATGTTGGGTTTAATGTTGCCATAAATTCGATACCGCAACAGGAGGTTGCAAAAGGCAAAGGCCAGAGAGAGAACTTTCTTGCCATACCGATCACGCTGCTCAGTTTTGTTGCGAAAAACCCTTCTCCTTCAAATCCTTCGGGAGCGGGTGCATCTGTTCTTATTATTGGTTTTTGATCTGACATTTTGTTGTTTTAAGATTTTAATTTAGATGATAAATTGCCGTTTATGTTAACTTTAATTTAATTGCATTTATCTAAATTTCTTATTTAAAATTATAATGTTATTTATCCCAGTCTAACGCGCCACGCTTCCAAACATAGAAAAAAGCAAGGAAGAAAATCGCAACGAAAGTAAGCACGGCAAAGAATCCTTCGATACCAAATTCTCTGAAGTTTACGGCGTACGGATAAAAAAACACGATTTCAATATCGAATAGTACAAAAAGTACTGCAGTCAAAAAATATTTTATCGAGAATGGAGTCCTTGCATTTCCCTCAACGGCTACACCACATTCCCAACTTTGGTTTTTCACAGAATTCCCTTTTTTTTGCTTCGGCCCCAAAAAATGAGCTCCAAGTAAAGAAATAGCAACAAAACCTATGGCTACAGCTGCTTGTATGAGGATCGGAATATAACTTTCAGGTAAATTCATTTTTACATTATTATCTCAAGTTGCAAATTTAGGGAATAAACAAGAAAGCATGAAATTAATCAACTTAAAAGTATGATGAAATTGAGTAAAACCGATAATTTAGAATCAATAAAAATAATGATTATTTCTTCATTTTTTTTAACAGGATGAAAGCCATAAAAGCAATATAACCAAAAAGGACACTTGCATAAAGTATATTGATGATGGTATCTGTTCTGTCATCATCAACCTGAAAAAAGACATTGTATGAAATAAACCCAGCAATTAGAACCATAAAAAGTATAAGGTGTGGTTTCATATTAAAATTTTAAAGAATATGTTCTTCTTCTTTTGTGATTGACAGGATTGTAGTCTTGCCAAAGTACCTGCACGCTTTTATTTTCTTCCAGTTCAGGATTAGTTTCTGCATATTCTATTCCCATGCTGGTGAACCGTTCATAAATTTCTTTAAAAATAATGGCCGTTACACCACGTCTTTGGTATTCCGGGTGTATTCCGATCAGATAAAAATTGGCGCGGTCATTTTTCTTTTCGGCCTGTAAAAAATGCCACCAACCAAAAGGTAAAAGTTTCCCTTTTGCTTTTTGTAAAGCTTTTGAATAAGAAGGCATTGTGACGGCAAAAGAAATTAGTTGGTTGTTTTCGTCGACCACACAGATTACATAATTTTTTGCAATTAAAGGGAAGAATTTTTCGCGGTATGTTTTGATTTGTTCTTCAGAAATCGGAGTGTAAGTTGAAAGGTGCTTATACGTTTCGTCCAACAATTTAAACATCGGATTTATGAAAGGTAAAATCTCTTTTTTATTTTTAAACTTTAAGACTTTCAGATTGTATTTTTCGGCAATCAGCGTACTAAATTTTTCTACTTTCGGAGGTAGTATTTTTGGAAAATTCATTTCAAATTCTACCCATTCTTTTTCCTTTACCAGCCCAAGGTTTTCAATATGTTGAGGATAATATTCATGATTGTAGATCCCGATCATTGTGGCAATTTTATCAAATCCGAAAGTCAGCATTCCTGCTTTATCAAGATTCGTAAAGCCCATCGGGCCTTCGATATTATCTATTTGGTGATCTTTGGCAAAATTAATAACAGTATCAATTAAAGCTTTTGAAACTTCTTTATCATCAATAAAATCAATCCACCCAAAACGCACTTTCTTTATGCCGAGCTCTTTTTCTTCTTTATGATTGATAATTGCAGCAATTCTTCCTACAATTTTATTGTTTTTGAATGCAAGAAACTGTTTTGCTTCAGAATAATTCAACGCAGGATTTTCTTTAGGATCCCAAACCTTAATTTCATCATTAATGAATGAAGGCACAAAATATGGGCTGTTTTTGTATAATTCCATCGGAAATTTTACAAATTGTTTTAATTCGCTAGGCGTTTTTACTTCGAGAACCGAAACTTCAGACATAGTGTTTTTAGGTTAATTCAGCACAAATATAATTAATAAATGCCAATACTTTGGCACAATTTTTACATCTATTAATAGAATTATTTACATATTAAATTTCACAGAAATGACAGGTTATTATCTTATTATAGGAATCTCAATGCTTGTAAGCTGGCTAGTTTCCTCAAGATTGAAATCTAAATTTGAGTATTACTCCAACGTACATCTTAGAAATGGACTTTCAGGAAAAGAAGTGGCAGAAAAAATGTTGAAAGACAACGGAATCCATGATGTACAGGTGATATCAGTTCCCGGACAATTAACAGACCATTATAATCCCGCAACCAAAACCGTAAACCTTTCAGAAGGTGTTTATATGCAGAGAAATGCTGCAGCAGCAGCAGTTGCAGCTCACGAATGTGGCCACGCGGTACAACATGCGGTAGGATATTCTATGTTACAATTGAGATCAAAACTGGTTCCTGTTGTACAAATCAGCTCAAACTTAATGCAGTTTGTTATCATTGCGGGGATCGGAATTATGATAGCATCACGTTCCATCGATAATCCAAATGGGAATACATTGGTTTTGATGATTGGTGTTATTATGTTTGCTGTGACCACACTATTTGCTTTTATAACACTTCCTGTAGAATATGATGCGAGTAATAGAGCAATGAAATGGTTAAAAGACACCGGAACAGTAACAGCAGGAGAATTTGTAGGTGTAAAAGACAGCTTAAAATGGGCGGCAAGAACTTATCTTGTAGCGGCAATCGGATCTCTGGCACAACTTTTATACTGGGTTTCTATTCTGATGAGTAGTCGAAGATAAATTTAGTCTTTAAACTCGAAAGAAATATATTGCATCTCAGATAGTTTTTCTGAGATGTTTTTTTATTAATTTTCAGATTTTTATCTTATTGGTGACTCAATTGTATTTGATACTTTTGATAAACGTTAAAAAAATATGAATGTATAAAAAAGAAACGTCTTTGCTACAAAATCAACAAATTAAATACTTAATAAAGATAGTTGCTCTTTTTTGGTTTTTCACAAAATTATGGAGCTATAAAACTTGGATTGCGGAGAGAGCTTATCCAATAATTCCGCCCTTCGATTTTTTAAAAAATGTTTCAAATTCATTTCATGTAATTCTATTTGGGTTGTCGCTTTTAAATTTATTATTAGTTATATTTCTTAAGAGAGATAAATGGGTGCTAATCTCTCTTTTTTTTCTTGAATTGGTCAGCTGTTCGTTAGATACTGTAAGGTGGCAGCCTTGGGAGTTTATGTATATATGTATGCTTTTGATTGTTGTTTTTAATTTTTCAAGGCCTAAAAATATAATTTTGCTTTTTCATTTATTTTTAGTGGCAATGTACTTATTTAGTGGTCTTCACAAGCTTAATAGGAGTTTTCTTTCTTCTTTCTGGATGGATACTATTTTACAAAATTTTTTCGGTTTATCGCTGAATTTTATTTTAGAATTCAAACTGTTTTTTGTTGGTTTATTAATTCCTGTTATTGAAATCTTATTGGCAATTTCATTGCTTATTTTAAAATCGAAAAGAAAAATAAGTTTCATTCTAATTGCAATGCATATTTGTATTTTAATTATCATCGGGCCGTTTGGTTTAAGTTATAATTCTGTGGTTTGGTTTTGGAACTTGGGGCTAATATTTGTTTTATTTATTCTGTATTCTTCACCAGTAATATGCCTAGACAATAAAGTGCTTGTGAATAATTCTTATTGGTTTGTTTTATGGTTTTTGATGCCAATTCTTAGCTTTTTTGGATGTTGGTATCAATATTTTTCGTTTAATCTTTATTCTGGAAAAGGTTATCAAATGTACATTTGTGTCAATAATGATGTTGATGAGTTGAAACCTTACCTAGAGTTTGGTAAATTGTATCGAGATAAACCTTACCTTATATTACAAAGTTGGGCAATGTCTGAGATTAAATCTGCACCAATACCTGAACTTGAAATTTATAAAAAGATGAGTGATGAAGTAAAGAAAAGGTATGGTGATAAAAATGTGAGAGTTTTTCTATATAATACCCAAACAAAGAAAATTGAAGAATTTTAAAGGAAACCAAGAATTCCTTATTCTATAAATTTATATTTTATATATTGCATCTCAGATAGTTTTTCTGAGATTTTTTCTTTTTGGGCAGTTTTTAAAGCAGCAGTAAGAGTACAGTTTTCATCAGCGTCAAAATTCAGGACTTTTGCATCGAATTTTGAAAGCAGGGTAAAGATCGTATTCTGTTGATTAAAATTAAAATGAATTTCTATTTCAGTTTCCAGTTCTTTAATGATAATTTCTGCTTCCTCCAAAGTGATTTTTGCTGATTCTTTATAAGCTTTTACCAAACCCGAAACACCGAGTTTTGTTCCGCCGTAATAACGAACGACAACAACTAAAACATTGGTGATTTCATTAGCCAAAAGCTGATTGTAAATTGGTAAGCCAGCACTTCCGGAAGGTTCTCCGTCATCATTTGCCCTGTAATTTTCACCATTCAAGCCAATTCTGAATGCATAACAATGATGAGTTGCTTTTGGATGTTCTGCTTTTATTTTTTCTAAAGCAATTTTAAGTTCAGTTTCATTATTTACCGGATAAGCAAATCCTATGAATTTACTTCCTTTCTCTTTTAAAAGAATGTTTTCAACGGGTTGATTTATCGTTTTATATTCATGCATTTTACAAGCCTCTACATTGTGTTTTTATGAAATTCAATAATATTGTCTCTGAAATTTTTCGTTTCAAAAGGAATGTGTTCAAATTTCGGAGCTTTTGTCCCGTTTCCGATCATTAATTCTTTATTTTTTATGACAAGAGTTTCATCCCATAAACCAGCATTGATAAACTGTTGCAGTACCAAACTTCCGCCTTCCACAATTACAGATTGAATTTGCAATTCATATAGTTTTTTAAGGAGTTTTTCAATGAAATTTTCACGTTCGGTTTTTATGAATCTTATATTTCCTTTTTCAGAATTTTTAACGGAATTAAAAACCCAAGTTTCGGCTTCATGGTTATAAATATTGTAATCTTTAGGTACTTTCAAATCAATATCAATCAAAATTCTGATAGGATTTCTTCCTGTAATTTCTCTTGTTGTCAAACTCGGATTATCACGAAGAGCAGTCATTGTCCCGATCAGAATTGCATGCTCGTTATTCCTTAATTCGTGTACATATTGTTTTGTGAGAGAATTGCTGATTTGGTGCGGCTTGAAATCTTTATCCATAAATCCGTCATTGGATTGTGCCCATTTCAGAATAATATAAGGCCTTTTCTTTTCGTGATAAGTAAAAAATCTTTTATTCAACTCAATACATTCTTTCTCTAAAACGCCCGAAAGAACTTCAATTCCGGCGTCCTGAATGATTTTTTTTCCTTTTCCGTTCACTTTATCATGAGAATCCATCGCTCCGATCACGACTCTTTTAAATCCTAATTCTTTGATTTTTAAAGCACATGGTGGAGTTTTTCCGTAATGAGCGCAAGGTTCGAGCGAAACATAAATTGTAGATTCCGGAATCAGACTTTTATCCGCAACTGAATTAATAGCATTGATTTCAGCATGATTTTCTCCGGCTTTATGATGATAGCCTTCACCGATTATTTTTCCGTTATAGACGATCACGCTTCCTACCAAAGGATTCGGGTAAGTATTTCCGACTGCTTTTTGAGCCAGCTCGATACATCTTTTTATGTAAAATTCGTTCTGCATATGATGAAAAAAGCGAAGACAAATTTCTTTGCTTCGCCTTTATTTAATTGTATTACATTTTTAGTCTCCCGAGATAATATTATGAAGATTCTGTTTCAAAGTCTCCAAATGAGCCTTTTTGTCATCAATCGTATTATAAGTATCTCTTAACAAAGGATTTTCTCTTGATGGCTTATTAAAGAACGACAAATTATTCTCCAGTTTTACAATTTCGGACTCAAGATCTGAAATCTGATTCTTGATTTTTCTCGCCTTATCTGTTAACTGATTTTCAGAAAGCCCTTCTTCTTTCAGCTCAAGCTCATTGATTTTATTAAGCTTTAATTTTTCTCTTAAAGTTTTGTTGAATTCAGAATTGATGGCGATTTTATCTCTCGGCACCTTCCCGATATTATTCCACGACGTTTTAATGTTTTCTATCTTTTCGATGCTTCCTTCTTCGTCGGTAATCGTTTTCAGTTCTTCAAGAATGTCTTTTTTAAGCTTGTAATTCTCTTTCCAGTTATCGGTCGAAGCATTGCTTTTTTCTCTGTAATTATTAAAGAAAGTATTACACGCTTCACGGAATTCGTCCCAGATTTTATTGGTCATGCTTTTTGGAACGTGGCCGATCTTTTTCCAGTCTTCCTGAAGTTTTTTGAATAATGCCACCGCAATATCCCAATCTTCGGAAAGCATATTATCTTTAGCCGTCTGGATTAATTTTAATTTTTCCTCCAGATTTTCCTGCTGCGAACCTTTTAATGATTTGTAATAATTATTTTTTGTCGTATTGAAAGCTCTTAATATTGTTTTAAAATCGTTCCAGTTGTTGTTGGACAATTTTCTTGGAACACTTCCTGTTTTTAAAAATTCGGAACGAAGCTCTTCAACTCTTTTAATGGCATTTTGCCAATATCCGTGATTTGGCGTTTCCTTGGGCTCAGACAATTTTTTGATCTCGGCAATGATCTCGTTTTTCTTTTCAAGATTGGCATTTTGCTCAGATTCTATTGCTGCCGAAAGCTCAGATTTTCTTTCATGAATTTTATTGGAAATTTCTTTAAATTCTTCCCACGTTTTTTCACGGAATTCTTCAGATACAGGCTCGGCTTCTTCTTTCCAAAGCTTGTGAAGATATTGTAATTCGTTTAATGCTTTTTGAACGACAGGTTCATTTTCCAGTTCTTTGGCGCGGGCAATGATGTGTTGTCTTTTTTCAAGATTGTGGCTGTATTCCTGCTCTAGAAATTCCTTATTCAAATCAAGCATCTGATAAAACTGGTTCAGATGATGAAAATAATTATTATTAAGGATTTTAAATTCAGATTTGGGCACTTGTCCCGCTTTCGACCATTCTTCTTTGATCTCACGGATTGCTTTGAAAAGATTGATTCCCGGTTCAGAATTGGTATAAAGATTTTTCAGCTTATCAATAAGTTCTTGGCGATGTTCAAGATTTTTCTTTTGTTCTACTTCCTGCCCTTTTTGGTAATCGTCGTGTTTTTCTTTGAAAATATGAATCAGGGCAGAAAATCTCGATTGCAGAGGATGCTCGTAACTAAAGTTTTCAGGAGCATTTCCGGCTTCTGTATATTCGTGTTTCTTTTCTTCTATTTCGTCATGAATAGTGTGATTTGCTTTTTCCTTTAATGCATTGAATTTTTTATAATTTTCTCCTGCATTATTAGAATTAATGATCTTTTCCATTTCTTTGAGCACATCAGCGAGAGAAAGATCAGCTTCAACATGGTCTTCCGAATGTTCGGTTTCTTCTTCGGGTGTATTTTCTTCGTTTGAAGATTTATTTTCTGATGTTTCCTGTTGAGTTTCCTCCGGAGAAATTTTATTTTCTTCGTTTTCAGAAAGATTGTTTTCTGTAGTCATAGCAAATCTTTTATGTGAATGGCGTTAAATATCTTTAAATATAGCAAAAAAGCCAAATAAGGCACTAATTTATGCTATTTTTTTTTATTATTCCAAATTTCCCAAGCTTTTTCTGCCTGTTGTTCAAGCATGTAATATCCATTCACTGTTTTTGCTCCTTTTTCTGATGAATTAATGATGAATTTACTGTAATTAGGATTGTAAATAAGATCAATCACCAAATGCTCTTTTGAAAGACCGTCAAAAGGAAAATCCAGGCATTCTTCGGTATTTGGGAATGTGCCGACGGGCGTGCACTGAATGATGATTTTGTGATTTTTAACGGTTTCGATGTTTAAATTATCAAAATTAATTTCAGAGTTTCTTGAAACAGTTTTTGATGAAATTCCGTTTTTATCCAACACATATTTCACTGCTTTTGCAGCGCCGCCATTTCCCAAAATCAAAGCAGAATCCTGATGCGGTTTTTTATGGATCATTAAAGTTTTTTCAAAACCGTACGCATCAGTATTGTAACCTGCTTTTTTCCCGTTTTCAATTAATACGCAATTCACGGCTCCTATTTTTTTTGCCTCATCGCTTAATTCGTCCAGATAATCGATGATTTTTTCTTTATAAGGAATCGTCACATTAAATCCTAAAATTCCGGAATCTGAAAAAAGGTTTTCAACTTCATTGATTTCCTTTAGATCAAATATTTCGTACGAAAAATTGTTCAGCATCAGCTTTTGAAATTTATCTTCAAAATATTTTTTAGAAAAAGAGTAAGAAATATTTCTGCCGACAAGGCCAAGTTTTTTATTGGAATCCATAGATCAAAAATAAAAAAAAGACCGAAAAAACGGTCTTTAAATTTAAAATATTTTTATTTGATTAATCTACAATGAATTTTGTAGAAGTGTTATCGGTTTTAAGAATGTAAGTTCCTTTTTTAATTCCGTAAATATTGATTTTATCAGCTTTTCTGAAAGGACTTTTGATGGTCTGGATCAGCTTTCCTGAAAGATCATAAATTTCAGCTTTAAGGATTTTGTTCAGATTTTCACCTTTCACAAACAATTCGTGGTTTTTCACCGGATTCGGGTAAATGCTGAACGACTTTTCTTTTGCTGATTCTACAGCTCTTAATGTATTGTAGCATGTCCAGCTAAGATCATCAATAGCCACTCTGTTTCCACTGATAGGATTGATGAGTTTTATGATAACATTTCCTGGAACATTGATGTTGATTGTGGTTGTTGTAACCGTTGAGCTGTATGGAACTGTGCCTACAACTACACCGTTTATTTCAACATTAAGATTATTTGAGGATCCCGAATATTTTAATTGAGTGGTAACTGTCAAACTTTGGATACCTCCAGAAACTGTTGTGCTCGTAAGGTTCCCGTTTCTTATTGTTATTGCCTTTCCGTTGATTGTCTCATCTGTTCTTGCATCTGTGGCCGTCCAAGTAATATTATTGTTTGTCCATGTTCTTATTCCATAAGTGTTTCCTGTTGCCGGAATACTGGAAAAGTTTTCTATTCCACAACTTCCGTCACTAGGTACTGAAGATGTAGTTGCGGTAGCAGTGTTGCTTTGTGATGAAGTGTTTCCTGCTGCATCATTAGCAATAATACGGAAAGAATACGTTGTCGCCGGAGTTAAATTCTGAATTGTTGCAGAAGTTCCAGTGACTGTAGAATGCAATGTTCCGTTTACATAAATTGAATAGCTTGTTACTCCAACATTATCAGTCGATGCAGTCCAGCTTAATGAAATCGAACTAGATGTAGGATTGCTT
>Ga0307414_10000050_pt1 | contig 129279 bp, 103 predicted proteins | sample DK1Ometagenome_FD_203804 | JGI IMG/M metagenome (GOLD analysis project Ga0307414, IMG submission 203804) | Maize rhizosphere microbial communities from greenhouse at UC Davis, California, United States - DK15-O-3 | ecosystem: Host-associated > Plants > Roots > Rhizosphere > Soil | place: USA...
CGGGCTTTCCGCGCACGCCGGAGCGAAGCATGTCCGGAAGGGAAACCGCCGTGTCGCTCGCCACCGGCAAACGCAAGCCGTCCATCTTCGCAAACATTCGGAAGACATTGAGCACCGGCTTGTCGATCCCGTTGGTCGCGAGCGTGCGGAAGCCGGCGAAGTAGGGCTGGTCCTCGAACTCGAAGGCCCAGGTCAGCGCGCCTTCGAGATTCACGCCATGCTTGTCCGCGAGGTCGAGCTTCCGCGGGAAACTGGCGGCCGTGTAGCTGGAATACATCGTGCCATTGCGGTAGGCGAGATTCGGGCCCTGGCAGGCGGCGCAGCCCTCCGGATCGGACTCGCCGATCACGATCGGCTTGTCCTTCAACTCGGGATAGCGGGCAATCACGGAGAAGGCGCCATCGATGTCACGGAGGTGATTGGAGATGCCCATCTGCACCCGGCCGTCCATGTCGCGCGGCGAGCCTTTCGCATGGAAGGAGATGAAATCGATGGGCGTGCCCGTTTCCCCCGTTGCGAGGTTCTTGCCCTTCACGCAGTGGTCAAGGAAAGCCTTGAGGAAATCGCCGCCCGGACCGCCGGCGAGATCCGGACCACCCACCTTCGCTTCAGGAATCGCGCGACGGACGGCACGGATCGCATGATCGTGCAGCTTGAAGAACTCCTCCCGGGTGCCACGCCAATAGGAAATGTTCGGCTCGTTCCAGGTTTCCCAATACCAGTTGAGCACCTCGTCCTTGCCATACTTCTCCACGGAGTGCTTGGCCCATTGGTAGACGAGTTCCTCCCACTTCGCCCAATCCTTCGGCGGATAAGTCCAGCCCGCGTAAATCTGGTCGTATTTCGCAGTGGGCGTCCAATGGTGGCGGTAGGGCTCCGGCTTCACCGATAGCGCCTGCGGCATGAAGCCGATCTGCACATAAGGGCGAACGCCATTCTTCAGATACGAGTCGAAGATGCGGTCAACGATCGTCCAATCGTATACCGGCTTGCCTTGCGCATCCTCGGTGTAGGCATTCGTCGATCCCCACTTCAACGCGGGCGTGCCATCGCCGGTGACGAGCAGGCTATGAGTGCGGAAGAAAACCTCCTTTGGCTTAAGCGAACCCAGATGCCCCAGCAACTCGTCGCCATTCTTCATGTAGGCGTAGTTCGGCTCGTCCGCACCCAAGAAGCGCCAGATCGGCTTTAGGTCGGCACCGGGGCGTTCGGCGTCCACGCGGATGGTGACGGGAAATGAACCCGCCGCGGCGGGTTTGTCTTCGGCAGCAAAAGCAGGAGAGATGGTGGCCAAGCTGGCGGCGATCCACCGGCTGAGAGAGGGAGTCGATTTTTTCATGAAGCTAAGGAATTCGGATTGAAGAGTGTTCGGACGAGAGGGCTGGAATGCAGCGGGAGGAACCGTTTCACCGCTGAAGCTCGAGCTTTCTCAGGGATGCAGGTTCATCGAGCAACTGGATGACGGACGCTGGCCAGCAAGCCGAGAGCGATAAACGGACATCGGGGATTGAATGGGTTTTTCACGGGCTCGTTGGTTTTTTGGCAGAGGGATGACGCCAGTTCGCCCGGAGGCGAAGCCGGAAGAACTCACCGGAGGCGGGTTGACTGGTAGCAAAAGAGCTCTCCATCCCCCTGACCACAAGCCAATACTGATGTATCAGTATCGAGTCCCGACAAGGAAAAACTTCGTGGATGGAAATTCGCGTCTACTTGGGATCACCCCTCTTTGAAAACAAAGGCCCGGGGTCATCCGGGCCTTTGTCGTTTGGGGGCAACTCCCGCCGCCACGTCAGGGGCAATTCTCCCCAGAACAACCTGCGCTACCGGCTCATGGTGCGGGAACGTCCTGGACGGACTTCGGAGGTGCTGGCGCGAGGGCGGGTACCAGGTGGTGACTTCCAGCCAATGTGGTGAAGCCCGCGCCCCAAGTCTCGGTCGTGGTGGGGACCAGGATATCCGCCAAATAATAGAAGTCCGCTTGGACCTGCTGAGCGTTGACGGAGAGAACGAAGTAGCCATGTCGATCCAGATCCGCGAACTTCATGTGGGGGTTGTAATTGATTCCGGTCGGAGGAAAGGGGCTGTTGATGATGGACTCGAAGACTTCGGTGAAAAAGCTGCCTGTCTCTTCATCGAAATTGGCGGCGGAAAGGCTCGGCGTGACGAACTCCACCGCCACGGCACCGGCGCCGGTTTCGGGGTCGTAAGAGGCATTGCCAAGTACGGGATCCGCAACCTCGAAGGCGAAGCTGGAGTGAATGTCTCCCGTCAGGATCACGACATTGGCCACCTCCTCGGTAGCAATGAAGCCGACCAGCTCGGCCCGTTCCGCGGGATAGCCATCCCAGATGTCGAGGAACTGGCTTTCGAGGAAGGCCGGGGTGACCACCGGGTCGAGTGCTGCCGCGAATCCGACGTTGAACTCGGAGAAGATCACCTGATTGCCAATGACCTTCCATGTGGCGGTGGAGTCGCCGAGTTCCATCTTCAACCACTCCTTCTGCGTGGGACCGAGCATCGTGCGCGTTGTGGCGTAGAGCGCGGGATTGTTCACGTCATTGATCTGGATGTCCCGGCCTTCGATCCGGGTATCGATCAAGATCAGATCCATCAGCGGTCCGTAACTCAGCGCGCGAGCGATGCTTGTTCCCTGTTCCCGGATCGGCATCCACTCCAGATAGGCGCGGACTGCAGCTGCCTTACGGGTCCGCCAGCGTCCCTCGCGCGGCGGATTGTGGTTCTCAGCCCCACCGCGCCATGCATCGTTGGCGAATTCATGATCATCCCAGATGACGATAAAGGGATGCTGCTGGTGCGCACGGCGCAAATTGGGGTCCAAGCGGTAATTGGCGTAACGGGTGCGGTAGTGCCGCAAGGTCACGGTTTCGTTTCGCGGGAACAAGACACGCTCGTCGCGGATCTCTTCCGAACTATAGGAGTGGTTGTCCGGGTATTCGTAGATGTAGTCGCCCACATGGATCACCGCGTCGAGATCGGTGCGGCGGGAAATCTGTTCGTAGCCCGAGAAGTAGCCCCATTCGTAGTTCGCACACGACACGACCGCAAACTTGAGCTGTTCCACCGGGCCGCTCGGCGCGGTTTTCGTCTTCCCGGTAAGGGACTGCCGGCCCAATGCCGAGAAGGCGTAATAGAAGGTCTGTCCGGACGGCAAGCCGCGGACGTCCACTTTGACCGTAAAATCGCGGTCTGAAGTAGCGAAGGTACTGCCGCTGGCAACGACCTGGGTCAACGCGGGGTCGCTGGAGACCTTCCAAGTGACGTGCACGCGGCGATTGGTCGTGATGCGGGCATTGCCCGGTGGGGTCACCCTGGTCCACAAGATGAAGCCATCCGGCAAGGGGTCACCGGAGGCGATGCCGTGATAAAAGGGTGCAAGTTCAGGCTGATAAAGGTCCCTGATTCGGAAGGGCACCTGGGCCGGCAAAGGAAGTGCCAAGGCGGCCACCAGCGTGAGCATCAAAAGGCGCAGGGTTTTCATAATGGAGGGGGATGGGGTTTCAAATCGGCGAGGCCTCTGCACTACCAGCAAACGACATGCCTCGCTCACGTTCTCCGTGTTTCCCTACCGCTACGCAGACCGCTACCGATCCGAGTCCCTGCGCCCGGGGTGCCATGCGTGCCGATTGCCACGCCAGTTTGCAATTTGCTTTCCGCTCATGCCAGCTACTCCGGTCGTCAGGAAAAGCGAGCGCCAGTCATTCTTGGGACTTCGTCCCTTGGCTTCGTTTGATTTCCTCCATGACTTTTTCCGGGCTCTCGTCGCGCATCAGGTCGGCGAGGTCGTCATCAACTTCATCGGCCTCGATCCCGGCCTGCTGCGCCAATCTGGCAACCAGCCGTATCAGGCGGGTTGTCTCGCGTTCTGCAAGCAGGCTGATGTGGAGATGAAGATCGGAACGCTGGTCAGCGATCTCCTGCATCCGGTTCTGGGTGATCATGATGCAGGTCGCCAGTAGGATGGATTCCAGCGAGGCAAACACAGCGAGGTGATGCAACGATGGATCGAGGCGTGGCAGCTGGATCCAGCCCATGCTGGCGATGATCCACAGCACAAAGAATAATATGTGGATGTAGATGGAGGTCACGCTGCCCATGAAACGGGTGACCCTCGTGACCATCATCCGCGAGCGCGACTCCTTCTTTCTCTCCTCACGGTGCTGCTTGAGCAACAGCTCAATGTTCTCGACGACGACCTTCGAGACTTCACCGCTCTTTTCGGAGGCCACGGTTACGCTGTGATCTTCCATGATCCTCGCTGCTTCATTTTAACCGCGAATCTCACTTCAAGAGCTCGTTTTCCTCGCATACAGATTTTCCGAAAGCATCGCCCGAAGGTCATCGGGCTTCACAGGCTTGACCAGGTGGACGTCGAATCCCGCGGCTTTGGTCCGGCGCCGGTCTTCAGCCGAACCCAACCCGCTCAAGGCCGCGAGGACCACTGTAGGATACATGGCCCGGATTCGCGTCGCCGCTTCAAGCCCATCAATCCGCGGCATGCCGATATCAAGGCAGACAATATCCGGCTTGAACGACTTTGCTTTCTCAATCGCCTCTTCACCATCATAGGCGACCTCCGTCTCCATGCCTTCCAGCTGGAAGAACAGCGACAGGATCTCCACCGTGCTCCTTCCGTCATCAGCCACGAGCACACGGGCTTTCGGGAATTTCCCGGTCGCGGAAGCCGGAACTTGAGCGGCAACAGCCCCCTCCTCCGAAACCACGATGGGGAGGTGGAGGACGAACTCGCTCCCCTGCTCCAGACCTTTGCTTGATACGGCCACGCTTCCTCCGTGAAGCTTCGCGATCGTTCTCACCAGCGTGAGCCCGATCCCTAGACCATCCGCCGATCCATGTTGCCCTTGTTCGAAAAGGTCGAAGATCGATTCCAAAGAATCAGAAGCGATGCCCACGCCATTGTCAGCGACGGCAATTTCGAGAACTGCCGGGGTGACCAAGGTCGCTGAAAGCGTGACCAGCCCCCCCGGGGTGGTATATCTCGCCGCATTGGTGAGCAGGTTTGAAATCGCTTGCGACAAGCGGTGGAGATCAGCCTCCAGCGCGACCTCTTCCGGAGGCATCTTCAACACGAATTGGTGCCCCCTCCGTTCAATGACGGGCCGGGCGGTTTCGATCGATCTTTGAATCACATCGGAGAGCGAGACCTTCTCTTTCCGCAGCCCGATCTTACCCGTGGTAATTCTCGAGATGTCCACGAGGTCCTCGATAAGGCGGGACATCTGATCGACCTGGCGTCCCATCATCTCTGCGACCTGCACGATCCTCGCCGGATCATGGGGACACTTCAAAAGGATCTCCACCCCTGGGAGGAGAGGTGCCAGCGGATTGCGAAGCTCGTGCGCGAGGGTTGCCAGAAACGCATCCTTTTTTTTGATGGTTTCCCTCAGCTGTGCGGCATTTCTCCGATCGGTGAGATCACGCGTGATCTTCACGAAGCCACGGTGAACCCCATGCTCGTCGCGAACCGCGGTGATCAACACATTCCCCCAGAAGCGGGTTCCATCCTTGCGCACCCTCCACCCCTCATCCTCCGCGCTCCCTTCGCTCAAGGCTCTCTGTAGAAGCATCTGCGGGACTCCGGCAGCCCGGGCGTCGGGCGTGTAGAATTGCGAGAAGTGATGACCGATAATTTCCTCCGCTTCGTAGAGTTTGATGCGACGTGCGCCGGTATTCCAGCTCCTCACGTAGCCGTCGACATCCAGCATGAAGATCGCATAGTCGGAGACACATTCGATCAATAGACGGAAGCGTTCCTCGCTTTGCCGGAGCGCCTCCAAGGCCTCCTGTCTCCCGGTGAGATCGCGGGAGATTTTGAGAAAGCCCTCCACCCCGCCGGACGGGGAACGGATCGCCGTAATGGTGACGCCTGCCCAGAACCTATCGCCATTCTTCCGGTATCGCCAACCCTCCGCAGCGAACTGACCCTCCCTTGCTGCAATCGCCAATTCCTCCTCCGGCACCCCCGCCTCGATATCCTCCTCATGGTAGAATTTCGAGAAATGCTGACCAATGATCTCATCCGCAGTGTACCCCTTCAGCCGTTCGGCGCCTCGGTTCCAACCCAGGATGTAGCCGTCCCGGCTCATCATGAAGATCGCGTAATCCTGAACACCTTTGACCAGTTCGTCGAAGTGGGTTTTCCGATCCCGTAGCCACGCGCTGCCAAGCTGGTCCGCGACAAGAAGGTTTCCATCTCCGAGTGAAGCCATTGTCACTTGTCATAAGCTCTTCGCGAGAGCTGTCAAATAAAGCCGCCCATTTCGACCCCGAGGAGGTGATTGAATGAAATGCAATTGTAACGCAGCCGGACATTTCCCTCTCTGAGCCGTATCAAGCCGTTCTGAAAGGTCGCGGGGAGCGGGCTGACGTGTCCCGCTCCCCTTCATTCCTTCGTGTCATCCTGGAGAATCTCGTCGGAAGCGCGGAACCGCCCGCGCGAGAAAAACACGGGGCAGGACATCCATCGCCCTCATTTCGGAATACCTGAAATTTGCCCATCCTAACAAATCATGGTTAGGAGCCTTCGCCACCCAGGCGGTGAGGTAGAAGCCGCCCCGTGCAAGCGGGCAATCCAACGCATGCGGCTCCGCCTCAAACTGGTCCCCGTGGTAGGTAAACCGAATCACCCGTCGGGCTTGAATTGCCTCCTTGAGCTCTGCCATCGAGGCATATTTGAGGACGGCCATAAGCGGAACAATACGCACAATTCCGGGCCGTCAAGAGGCTTTGATAAGTAGGAAGGAGCCTCCCGGAAGCGAAACGGCCCTATGGCGCGGAAAGCGGTCCGACATCGCCATCAGCCGGACCGCCCGGGCAGGTGCCCGCTCCAACCGCACCATCCCATGAAAAGCTAGGCAAGCGCCCGCCACCTGTATCGAAGTGTCTTTCCTCGAGTTCCCTCGATCAGATAGTGGCCGAGCAGCTGAAGACCGGCACGCGGATTTCTCTCGTCTCCCCTTACCACCGCCAACTCCCGCGCAAGAGGTTCTCCATCGCCGCCGTGGAAGTCGCGGAATAGTTCAGCGTTTATAACCCTTCCATCCTCCGGGCCGCCGAAGAATTCCACTTGGGTGATCTGAGGAATCTTCATTCCATCTGGTTCGCAGTTCACGTGCCACCGAGTGGCATCGGAGATTTCGATTCCTGGCGCCGCCAGAGTCGGGGCGCAGCGCAACGTGCAGCGCTTTGCCGCGCGATTCGCACGACCTCCAATCCTCATACCTGTGGCTCCAGTCTGGCTCCCGAGCCACGCGAGCATCGCTGTTAGGTGGTGGCACGACCTATGCGAAAGCAGTTTCGTGAAAACAAACTCAAACCCTCGTCAGAAACATCTCGCTCCTGGCAAGATCGGTTGGATCCTTCTGTGGCTCCTCGGGATTCCGATTCCGGTGCTCCTCATTCTCTTCCTCCTTCGCGGATGCACCTGAGCGAGGATCAGCAAAATCTTATCCAAGCCTCTTAGCCTACCGACTCCTTCGGAGGAACACCGTTAGTGGAATGGACTTTCAGAGTGGCGCCGAGCGAGGGCCGACCTCGTCCGCCAGTGCGGCGTGCGCGTGGTTGCGACAGCGATCCCATCGCAAAACCACGTGCACTCTCTCGCTTGGCGATTGCCAAACTGAGCTGGGGTCGGTCGTTGGCACCGTTGAAATTTTAGACGCTGGTTCGGCGCGTCAGCAAACCGACGAGCCAAAGAACGAGGAACAAGACAAACGCTACCTTCGCGATGGTGGCGGCGGTTCCGGCAAGTGTTCCGAAGCCAAGGACGGCGGCTACCAAGGCGATGACCAAGAAAACAAGTGTCCAGTGAAGCATGATATTAGTGGGTTGGTTCACCTCTTCACTCGCAGAAGGAGTACCATCTTGCTTACGCCGCTCAGGAACCCCGTATGGCGCGTGGATGCACACCGGCAAGCCCGCTCCCCTCCTGTATAGAATGGAGCATTCCAAAGGAGACCCGGACATTCATCATATCGCGAGTTCTATTGGCGTTCCGCGGTGTCTTATGAAATCCCCGAAACCCATTTCAATTTGCGATGCCGGACGTGCAAAACGCGCCACTCGAAAAGGCCATCGGTATGAAATCCATCATGAATCCCGGCCCCGGGGACATGGCATGCAGATTGCGAATTTGTTAGGAATATGAATGTGGCTCCCACTCACCTCCGGCGCTACAAGGACGTCGCGCTGCTCTTCCTGAAATATGGAAACGGGCACGTGATTTCCCAGTCGGGTTTTGGCGACGACAGCTCGCTGGAAAAGATCGAAGCCACCAAAAGCGCCGAAAAGCTCGCCGACGACCTTGAAGCTCTCGGCCCCGCCTTCGTGAAGATCGGCCAGCTTCTCTCCACGAGGGGCGATCTCTTCCCCCCACCGTTCCTCGATGCCCTCAGCCGTCTACAAGATAACGTGGAGCCGGTGCCGGTGGAGGAAGTGGAAGAAGTCATCCAGGAAGAACTGGGAGTGAGGATTTCCAAAGCCTTCGAGTCCTTCGAGCGGAAGCCCCTCGCGGCCGCTTCACTTGGCCAAGTTCATCTGGCGACCCTGCGGGGAGGCCGGCCGGTGGCGGTGAAGGTCCAGCGACCCGGAATCCGAAAGCAAATCACCGACGATCTCGATAGCCTTCAAACAATCGCCGAATTTCTGGATGCCCACACCGAACTGGGAAAGAAGTACGAGACCTGCCGTATCATCGAACAGTTCCGCAGCACCATCATGCGGGAACTCGACTATCAGAGGGAAGCGGGAAACCTGACTGAGCTCCGGAGGAACCTGAAGGACTTCGAGCGCCTGCGTATTCCATCTGTGATCGACAACTATTCGACAGCCCGGGTGCTGACGATGGACTACATTCCGGGCACCAAAATCACGTCTCTTTCCGGTGCGGTAATGACCGATCTCGATGGCGACGCCTTGGCCGAGGAGCTTTTCCACGCCTACCTCAAACAAATCCTAGTGGACGGATTCTTCCATGCCGATCCCCATCCCGGCAATCTCCTCCTAACCCATGATCGCAATATCGCGATCCTCGATCTGGGAATGACGGGTAGGATTCAACAACGGCTGCGCGACCAACTGGTACATCTGCTGGCAGGCATCAGCGAGGGCAATGGAATCCAAGCAGCAGAAGCTGCCATGGGCATTGCGGAGGAGAAGGAAGAAGGGATCGACCGCGCTACCTTCATCAGTGCGGTCGAAGAGATCGTCGGCTCGGCAAAATCCCGTGAGATGGCCAACATCGACATGGGCACGCTGGTCCTGCAGGTGACGCGAGCCTGTGCGGACGCAGGGCTCCGCATTCCGCAGGAGATCGGCATGATTGGGAAGGCGCTGATGAATCTCGACCGCGTGGGTGGCGTCCTCAGCCCACGCTTTGATCCGCAAGAGGCGATTCGGCGGCATCTTGGAGACGTCAGCCGTGCGCGGATCAAGGACACACTCACCTCGGCGAACCTCATGGGAATGCTGACCGAGGTGAAACAGTTCTTCGGCCAATTGCCGCTACGCATGAACCGGATCATGGATCTGCTGGCTGACAACAAGATGAAGGTACGGGTCGATTCCATCGACGAGAAGGCCCTCATCCTCGGCCTGCAAAAGGTGGCAAACCGGATCACGATGGGCCTGATCCTTGCGGCGTTGATCGTGGGTAGCTCCATGCTGGCCCGGGTTGAGACGAGCTTCCGGATCTTCGGTTACCCGGGGCTTGCGATGGTCTTCTTTCTCGCCGCAGCTGCGGGAGCGATCACGTTGGGCATCCAGATTCTCTTCAAAGATCGGCAATGAGATTTCCAGCGCGGCTTTGAGTCCGCCTCCCTTAAAAGCAAACCAAGTGGTGAGGTAAAGGTGCTGACGGAGGCTCCTGCGCGCGCCTTCGGCTTCCGGTTCTGGATGCCGATGACGCTACTCCGACCCTCCCCCGTACGGGGGAGATTGTGAAGGGAGCAAAATCGGACGAAGGTGATGCGTCCTGAAAAACCCCAATCTCATGAACGCGATTTAAACGTCATGAACCCAAAAACCCACCAACGCTTGTCCAAGTTCATTCCCTGGAGCCGATGGCTTCTGGTCCCGGTCATCGCCTCGACCGCCCTTTCCCACGAAGAGACGGTTGAACCACTGGTTTCCGTGTACGCCGTCGATCCGGCGAACCCGCAAATCTCCTACGACGAGGATCCCTACGTCTACAGCCCGCCAGTGCCGGACAATCCGACAGTCGTCTATCCCAGCGGCGGGGGCGACACCGCTTATACAACCGATCCGATTCTTGCGGAGCAGCCCCGGGTGACCACGAGCAATGCGCAGCCGGACACCTACACTCCCAACCGGTCGCCTTGGAGCCGGTACGTTTATTATTCGCTCCCTGCCGAAAGCGCGGTGGTCGCCGCCGGGCCTTACCTGCAGACCGGTGTCCCCATGAAGTTTGACTTCGGCACCGCGACCAGCCCGGTGCAAACGGGCTACACGCGGGTCTCGGCAGCGACCCTATACAGCCCCACCACCGGCTATGGCTGGGGAAAATCAGGCGTGGCCGAGCGCGACCGGGGCAACGTCGGAACGCCGAATGGCGACGAGCGGAATCTCGAGCGTGATTTCTGCCTGCCGGGTGCTGGCAACGCGTTCTACGTGGACATCCCCAATGGGAAGTATCGCATTTCATTCATCGTAGGCGATAGCATCGCCAAGACCGGCATCACGGTGCGGGCGGATGGCATGCCGGTGGTCCCTGGCATGGGAGCCTCGGCCAACAATTGGGCGCGTGCATCGGTCCTTTTCCAATCCGGCCGGGATGCCGTGTCGCCCACCCGCTTGGACGCCGCCGACCGGCCTTTCCCTCAGCAGAAGAGCGGGCGCATCCGGTTCGAGTTCATCAGCAACCTGGCGGTGATCAATGCGCTGACCATCACTCCCGTTTCGGACGCCGAGTGGAATGCCAAGCCCACCATCTTCATCGCAAGCGATTCCACGGTTGCCAACTACGGCCAACCGGCCGGCGAGCCGCGGTATTCCACGGGTCTCACGTTCATGGGCTGGGGCCAGGCACTGCCGGATTATTTCACCAGCGCCGTGGCCGTCGACAACCAGGCGCTACCAGGACGAAGTTCGCGGAGCTACGTGGAAGAAGGCGTACTCGATGCCGTCCTGAATCGCATCAAACCGGGCGACTACTTCTTTGTGATGTTCGCTATCAACGACTCGGCTGACGTGGTCCCGAGCGCTGACAACCCCACTCCCTACAACAACCGGAACACCAAGCCCGAGAGTACGCACAAGGCGTGGACCCGGCTCTACATCAACGAGACCCGGAAACGGGGCGGCATCCCTGTACTGGTGACCTCGCAAATCAAGTGCACCTACGACAAGTTCGGCCGCTTTACCAATAGTGTTCAGGGTTATCCGCAGGCCGACCGGGAGCTGGGTGCCGAACTCGGAGTTCCGGTGATCGACTTGAACAAGGCGAGCATCGACTACCTCACCGCGCTCGGCCCAAAGGCTGACGATGGTGACCCGGCCACTGCTCCGCTGCCGGAAGGGACGAGGTGGTACCGGACGAACCCGGACGGAACGATGAATGACTACATTCACCTCTGTCCCTACGGCGCCAATCAATACGCGCGGCTCGTATCGCGACTCGTAAGGAGCACCCCGGGGCTCGAAGCCCTGGCTGCCCACGTCATCGCCCCGTCCCGGCCTCAGCCCGGACCGGTCGTTCGCTCCGCCTACTAAAAAGCCCACCGCCAAAAAACCATGAACCCTTTCTTTGCATTCGCCCGCCGGGTAGTGCGGTGGCATCGCGTGCTTCTCGGCTCCCTGATGGGGGCAGGCACGCTTGCATCCGCCCAATCGACCACGCTTTACGACAGCGCCGGCTTTGAGTCGCCGGTGTTTCTTTTGGAGCAGAATCTCGACGGCCAAGATCCAGCTCCGCCCGTAGGCTCGGGACCTTGGGCCCAGGATAACGGAACCGGTAGCGCGATCGTATCCGCTACCAACGCCATCGACGGGGCAAAGTCCATCGTCGTGACGCGCCCTGCCGGCACCACGGGAAACACCCGCTGGGGCGTGGTGAAACCGGCCGCGCCCGCCCTGCCTGACAATCTTGTCGACGTGTCCTTCGACATGCAGGTCGTTCAGAAAACGCTGGAGTTCGGCCCGCTGTTCGGAGTGGAAGCTTATGATGGCAGTGGAGGCACACCGAAGCTCATCGGCAGCCTCTTCCACGACGCGAGCACCGGCGAGCTGGTGTGCCAGCAGGCCGGCACGGGAGCTTTCGTGGGAACAGGATTCTACCCCGACCTGCGCCCGCACCAGCACTACCGGTTGTCGCTCGATTTCGCGACCAAGAGCTACTCCCTCTATGTCAACGGAAGGTTGGTCCACACCGAAGGGTTCGTGAATCCGGCGGCCGTTGCCTTCACGGATGCTCCGCTGGCGACCGTGGCAGCGGGCGATCCCACGGAAACAGGGAAGGCCTATTTCGATAACTACCGCATCGTCCAGACGACCAGCAGGCTGGACCATCTGCTCTGGACGGGCCTCTCTAACAATACCTGGGACGCGGGACGCACCGCGAACTGGTACGATGGACTCGGTCCGGCGGTCTTTACCCAAGGGGCTGCGGTGGTCTTTGACGACAGCAGTTCGGCACCGGCGATCCAGCTCGAAGGAACCCTGGAGCCATCGTCGGTGACGGTCAGCGCGTCTCGGGATTTTGAATTCGGCTCCACCGGCATCATCGCGGGCACCGGCTCGGTGGTGAAGGAAGGCACGGGCACGCTCACCCTATCCGGCACGCACTCCTACAGCGGTTCCACCTCTGTCAATGGCGGCGCGCTCCTTGTCACCAATTCCAATGGCAGCGCCACGGGAACCGGACCTGTCTCGGTCGCGACGGCCGGCACCTTGACCGGTGACGGACGCGTGGGCGGCGAAGTCGCAGTTTCGGCCGGTGGCCGCGTGGCACCGGGTGCCGGGGTGGGAACCCTGGCAATCGGCGGCAATCTCGTCCTCAACGGCGCCGTGCTGAAGTACGAGCTGGGTAGTAGCAGCGACCTGCTCACGGTCGGCGGTGACCTGACCCTCAATGGCGGTCTGGAGATCACCGGTACCGGCGGATTCGGCCCCGGCACCTACCGGCTGATCACCTACGGCGGCCTCCTCACGGCGGAATCGTTCCAGATCGCGAGTGCTCCGGAAGGCTATGACTACATTCTTCGGACCTCCACGCCGGGTGTGGTGGAAGTGATCGTCCAGCTCCCTCCGACCGCGCCGATCGAGCCCGATGGCTTGGCCGCGGTGGCAGCGGACCCTTCGGCCATCGACCTGACCTGGGCCGATCGGTCGGACAACGAGGATGGCTTCGTGGTCGAGCGATCACTCAGCGACCATGCCTTCGCCGAGATCGCCACTGTCGGCAGGGATGAGACCTCCTACATGGACAGCGGCCTCTCTTCCGGCACGACCTACTTCTACCGTCTCCGCGCCATCAATGCCGGCGGCTCCTCGGGATACTCGAATGTCGCCAGCGCGCGGACCCCGATCTCGCCGCCGGTCGCACGCTACGAGTTCGAGCTGAACCCGCTCGACTCCAGCGGCAACAACCAGCACGGCGCGCCCGTCGGCACCGTGCTCTATGGCGAAGGCCGGGTTGGCGACTACGCCGCGGCATTCAATGGCAGCGGCTTTGTTTCCATCACCCGGGTGGTTGAGGAGAGTTTCACCGTCTCGATGTGGATCAAGACCACCGGCACCGGCAGCGGCGGCCAGTGGTACAGCGGCATGGGGCTCGTGGATGGTGAGATGGTCGGCGGAGCCGCCGATTGGGGCTGCTCCGTACTCAATTCCAAGTTCGCCTTCGGCGTCGGCGCACCCGACACAACCATCCTGTCGAAGCGCAGCGTGAACGATGGCTTGTGGCACCACGTCGCCGCCACCCGCGACTCGTCCACGGGCCAGGTGAAGCTCTACATTGACGGCGCGCTCGACACCGTTGCCGGCGCACCCATGGGCCCGCGGACCGCGCCGGTGGAACTGCGCATCGGGGCCTCCCGCAACCCGGCACCGGTGTTCTTCGTCGGCGGCATGGACGAGCTGCAGTTCCACGCCGGTGTGCTCAATCCCGCCGAAGTGGCCGAGCTATCCGGCTATCCCGAACCGCCGCCTCCGCCGACGGGCGACGTGCTCAAGATCCATCCCTTGGGCGATTCGATTACCTGGGGTTACACCACAGCCAGCGCCGCGGACAGCCCGGGCGGCTATCGCGAACCTCTTTACCGCAATTTGATCGTCAATGGGGGCCCAGAGGTGGAGTTCCTCGGTGCCAACACCAGCAATCCGGGGCCGCTCCTGACGAGGGACAATCAGACCCGCCACGACGGCTACCCGCAGTATACCCTCACCGAGATCAGCAACAACCTCGATGCCAACGCGCCGACCGGGAAAACCCGCGGTAACAACGGCGGCTTCTGGCTCACCGGCGGTGGCGTGCGACCCGCCATCGAACCGGACATCATCCTGCTGCTCGCCGGTACCAACGACATCGAGGGGGGCGCGGACGCGGCGCTGATCGAGTCGCGCATGGACGCCATGGTAGCAAAGATCTTCGCGCTGCGACCCACGACGAAGATCTTCCTGGCAAGCATCCCACCTTACCCTGCCGACGCGGCGAAAACCGCCACGGCCGCCGAATACAACCGGTTGATGGTGCTCCACACCGTGCCAAAGTATCTCAGCAGGGGCTTTGATATCCGCTTCGTGGACCAGTACCGGAACTTCATCGCTGGCGATGTGGTGATCGCGGCGCTCTACGGCGACACGATTCATCCTAACGAGGCTGGTTACCAACTCATGGGCGATACTTGGGCCGCGGCCATCCTTTCCGATCCCCAGCCCTTGCCCAAAGACCCGTCCAATCTCGTAGTCGCCGAGGTCGGAGAAGAAGGTGTCACGCTCGAATGGACCGACGAATCGTCAAACGAAGGCGCTTTCCTCATCCGGCGTTCGGTGGATGGCGTGCACTTCGAGGTGATCGGCTACGTCGGCGCGAATGTGACCCGCTTCACCGATACCTCGATCCTTCCCGGGACAACCTACTACTACGAAGTGGTCGCACGAAATTCGAGCGGTGACTCGGGCGCCTCGAATGGCGTTTCCACCATCACGCTGCCCGAAGCAGAGTTCAGCGGTCGGGCATTCGTCGCCGGGGTCGGAGCGCTCGGCAACGCGTTCACCTGGGGAGATACCGGCGAGCTCCCTCCCGAAGGCGGCACGCAGGAGGCATCGATCCTGAAACTGACGCAGCCCGGCGTGATCGCGGCCGAGGTGGGTCATGCCTTCACCATCGGTCAGGCCGACCGCACCCGCTCGGAAGCGTCGGTGAGCGATGTGGTGATCAGTGCCGGCGGGGTTTCGGTGAAAGCGGGCTTTGCGATGTCCCGCGCCTTGGCAGTCTGGCAGACCGGAGGCAGCACCGGCGTCGCCGGAACCTCCGAAATCGGCGGCCTGATCGTAGCCGGATTCCCGGTCACCATCACTGGACAAGCGAATCAGACGATCTCGCTGCCCGGCGGCAAGCTGGTGGTCAACGAACAGATCACCACGCCCATCGGCATCACCGTCAATGCACTTCACCTCACGCTGCTCGACGGCAGCGAGGTGATCGTCGCATCGGCACGTGCCGGATACGAAAGCGTCCTTCAACCGCCGCCCTTGGGCGACGACCAGCTTTCCGGAGGAGGCTGGATCAGCGTGGGGACCGATGGAACGAAGGGTAACTTCGGCGTCGGAGGCGGCTACGAGGACGGCGTGCTGTTCGGTCACCTGACCTACAAGGACCAGAAGACCGGCATGAAAGTGAATGGCACCAAGGTCACCGCCTACCGGGCCGGGCCTACGCCGAACAGCCGCCGCATCGAAGGCACCGCCGAGATCAACGGGGCGAGCGGCTTCACCTTCGTAGTAGTGGCGGAGGACAATGGAGAACCCGGCGATGCCGACACCTTCAGCATCGACCTCTCGAACGGCTATCACGCCGATGGAGTGCTCGGTGGGGGTAACATCCAACTGCACGAACCGGGGGAGTAGTTCGGGCCGCCTCGTGGGTCAGTTTCCAAGCCCCGCTGCCACCAAGGTAGCGGGGCTTTTCGCGTGAAATGGGTGGGATCGCAGGTAGCGCCCCTCCGTCGGGCCTAAGCTGAAGCGGCTTAAGAGGTGCTTTCAGATACGCTCCGCACGAGTCCAGGATGACAAGCCTCGGTACCAAAGTAAGATGGCACGGCGGCTCGGGAGCCGCGCCGAAATAGGGGCCGGATGGGTTCGTCCGACAACTGGCTGGATCAAAGAAAATGATCTCCCGTCCCACCGATCCGCAATGGACTCGCCCATCTACCTTGGTAGATGGCTGTCTACACTGGTAGATTGACACCTTTGGAAATCGGAGGCATCGGGTAGGAAGGGGTATTACCTACACCCTCTCCATGGATCCCGAACCCGCCAGCCACCGCGTCAGCATGCGCGAAATCGCCAGCCACCTCGGGGTGAGCCACGTCACGGTTTCAATGGCGCTACGCGACAGCCCGCGCGTTTCCGCCTCCATGCGGGAAAGGGTCAAGAAGGTCGCGGAAGATCTCGGCTACCGGCCCGATCCGATGCTCAACGCGCTGGCAGCCTACCGGAACCGCAAGGCGACGGCCGGCATCCATTCGGCGGTGGCTTGGATCAACGCATGGGAGAAGCCGGAAGAACTCCGTGGCTACAAGGAGTTCGACCTTTACTGGAAGGGCGCGAGCGAGTGTGCGACGAAGTTCGGCTACCGGCTGGAGGAGTTCCGGATCGACAAGGAGATGACTCCCCAGCGGCTGCACCAGATTTTCCAGGCACGGAACATTCGCGGCATCCTGCTGCCGCCGCACGGTCCGGTGAAACCGCCATGGGAAGATTTCCCGTGGGAAGAGTATTCGGTCGCGCGCTTCGGACGTTCATTGAAATTTCCCCCCGCTCACCTGGTCACTGCCGATCAGCTCACCAATACGTTCGTCGCCGTGAGCAAGATGCGGGAGCGCGGTTACCCTCGCATCGGCCTGATTACCTTCGAGACCGATCTCGACCCGCGCGGACCGCATTTCACCGCCGGCTTCCTGAGCGCGCGCGAGTTGCTCGGCGATGCCGACTCGCTGCCGATCTTCCGCATCGGGGAACCGGTCACAAAAGATCTCGTCGCGCGCTTCCTCCAGTGGCTAAAGGAAGAAAAGCCGGACGCCCTCCTCAGCACCGTGGAACACAAGATCCTGCTCCGCGATGCCGGCCTTCGCGTGCCGGAGGACATCGCGGTGGCAGCCACCAGCATCCACGACGGCGGTGCGGACAGCGGCATGGACCAGCACCCGGAGGAGATCGGCCGCGTCGGTTTCCTGCTGCTGAATTCCCTGATCAACGACGGCGCGCGTGGCATCCCGACGATCTTCCGCCAGATCCTGGTGGAAGGAAGCTGGGTGGACGGCACCACCTTGCCGGACCGCCGAAAGCGGTGATGCGGCAGAGCCCTCTGCGGCTTAGATCCCCCAGTTTTGGGAAGCATGCGAGGCCACCGTTACCATGGAAACCGAGTGTCATGCGGAATCGCGCCGAAAGGCCCGTATACCCTTGGAACAAGACATCCTGAAACCGGCCCTCCTCGTCCCCGTTTCTGGAAAGCCCCGCCCCACCGGGCTCGCCTGCGCCTTCCTCCAATCATGAAGCTCCCCACCCGCCTGTTGTTCCCACTGCCTTTCCGATCAGATCTCCAAGTTGGAGCCATGAAACTTTCGCGGATGGTTCTGGCCCTGTTAGGCCTCGCCGTTTTCTTCATTCATCCGGCCCTGGCCGGGGATTTCATTCATCCCGGAGGACTGCACACCCGGGAAGACCTCGACCGCATGAAGGCCAAAGTCGCGGCGGAAGAGCATCCATGGATCGATGGTTGGAACGCGCTGGTCCGCGACCGCAAGGCCCAAAGCAACTACAAGGCTGCTCCGCATCGTCACATGGCCAGCCGCCAGCGTGCGCAAGACGACGCCACCGCGGCCTATCTGAACGCCATGCGCTGGGTGATCTCCGGCGAAAAGGAGAATGCCGAATGCGCTGCTCGCATCCTCAACGCCTGGGCCGACACGGTGAAGGAGGTTCCCCACGGTCCCGACCAGCCCGGCCTCAGCGGCATTCCGGTCGGCAGCTTCGCCCTAGCGGCCGAGGTCCTGCGCACCTATCCCGGCTGGCCCGCGGCCGATCAGGAGAAATTCAAGCGGATGCTGTTGGATTACCTCTACCCCGTTTGCCACGACTTCCTCACCCGGCACAATGGTGCGCGCGACTCCAACTACTGGGCAAACTGGGACACGTGCAACATGCGCGGAATCCTAGCCATCGGCGTCTTTTGCGACGACCGTGCGAAGTTCGACGAGGCGGTCGAGTATTTTAAAAACGGTCGCGGCATGGGTTCGATCCGGAATGCCGTGCCCTTTCTCTACCCGGGCGGACTCGGCCAGTGGCAGGAGAGCGGACGCGACCAAGCACACGTGATGGGCGGCATGGGCCTGCTCGCGGAGATGTGTCAGGTGGCGTGGAACCAAGGCCTGGATCTCTTCGGCCACGAGGACAAGCGCCTGCTCGCCGGGGGCGAATACACCGCGCAATACAACCTTTGGAAAGGCGTTCCCTACACCTTCTACACGAATAGCTCCCGAGCGAACCAATACTACGTCTCCCGTAACTACCAAGGCCGCTTGGCCGCCTCGCATTTCGAGCTGCTCTACAATCACTACGTCGTGCGCCAGGGTCTCACGGCTCCGCACGTCCAGCTATTCGCCGAGCTGCGCCGGCCCGAGCCTGGCGAAATCGATGTCTTCGGCTACGGCACGCTCACTTATACGCTCGACGCCGGGGCATCTCCCTTGCCCGCCGCTCCGCCGCCCTTCCCGCGCGAGGTCACGGCCACCCCGGGCCTCGACCGGGTGGAGCTGAAATGGTCGCCCTCCGGGGCCTATAGCGCGCACGGCTACGAGGTGTCCCGGGCCACGTCGAAAGGCGGCCCGTACAAGCCGATTTACTCGACCACCGTGTGGACGACTCCCGCCTACACCGATATCGAAGTACAGCCAGGCAAGACCTATTACTACACCATCGCCGCGCTCAACAACGCCGGTAAAAGCGATCCCTCCACTCCCGTCAGCGCCGAGGCCGCGCGCGGCGGCCCGCTGCCATCCGCGTGCAAGCCCGTGTCCGTAAACGGAGCGACTTATTCCGAGGCGGCGGGACGATCGTTCATCGTACCGGGCTCCGGCCGCGAATTGGACGGGAGCTTCACCGGGCTGCCGGTGGAAGGCGATTTTATCCTCACCGCAAGGCTGATCGATCGGAAGGGATCCGTAGGAATGATGGGCCTGACAGTCCGCGAGCAGTCCAAGAAGAATCCGAACGCCTTGGCCATGACACTCGGTGAAATTGGTGACCGCCAAGCCCGCTTCCGCTCTCGCACCGACGACAAGGTCCATACCCAGCTCGGCAACGATTACACCTGGCTGCCGGTCTGGTTCCGCATCCAGCGCGAGGGCGACGAGTTCACCGCCTTCCAATCATCCGACGGCATCGAGTGGTTCTCCGTCGGCAAGAGCCGGGTGAATCTGCCGCGCACCGCGCTGGCCGGCCTGCTGGTGAGCAGTGGAGGAGAGGATTCCTCTCAGGGGCTCTTCGATCACGTGACGATCGATCCATCGCCGTTGGCCCCACCGCCGGCACCAGTCGCGCTCACGGCAAGCAAAGCGGGCGAGGGCGTGGTCAGGCTCGATTGGAAAACTCCACCGTCTTCCACCCAGGCCGGCGTGAAGGTCGAAGCATCGCTGGACGGCGCACCGTTCTACGAAATCGCCGACCTCACTGCCGCAGCGCACCGCTTTGAGAATACCGGCATCAAAAACCCCTCCGCGCTCCGCTACCGCATCCGCGCTTACAACCGCGGCGGCTACTCGCCCTACTCGAGTGTGGCCCCGTAGACGTCCTGCCGCAGGTTGGGCGGCAAGCTCTTCCTAACAGGATTGAAACCATCCCCGGTCCCGCATCTCTGATAGGAGGATTCACCATCCAAGGTGCGGGAACCCACACGCCGGGGAATCCGGAGAATTGAATCCCCCGCTTCATCTGCTATACTGGTAGACTCCCCTTTCTGGACAAAGCAGTCCACAAGCTGCACTTGTGGACATCTGGCAGCTGATCCTGCCCATTTTCGCAAGACGATCCGCGGCGTGCACGTTGAAGTGTAATATGATCAAATGCCGGACGGCTCTTCTGTTCCTCGCCCTGGCCGTCGCCGGGCGTATGGCACCGGGCGCGGAACCGGAGCCGACGAAGGTCGTCATCGATCCCGCCTCGAGACAGGGAACCTGGCAGGGTTGGGGCGCCTCGCTGGCGTGGTGGGCCGCGGTGTTCGGCGACGACAAGGATCTGGCGGATGCCCTGTTCACCACCAAGGAGGTACGAATCAATAGCACCCCGCTGCCCGGACTCGGGCTAAACATCGTGCGCTACAATGCCGGGGCCTGCGGCTGGCGCGAAGCCGGAGGACGCTCGATGGAAGTGTCAAAAATCATCCACCGCTACCGCCAGATGGAAGGCTTCTGGCTGGATGACCGCAGTGCTGATCCGGAATCCGGGAGTTGGGATTGGTCGGTCGATGCCAAACAGAGGACCATGCTGGGCTTGGCCCGCGACCGCGGCGCGACCCACTTCGAGCTTTTCTCAAACTCGCCGATGTGGTGGATGACCCGCAACGGCAATCCCTCCGGTGGTCCGCGGCCGAGCGATGATAACCTTGCTCCGGCCCACGAGCGGAACCACGCAATCTATCTCGCCACCATCGCCCGCCGCGCGGCCGATCAATGGGGCATTTCCTTCACCACCGTATCGCCTTTCAACGAACCGCGCTCGGACTGGTGGTTCGCCAATTGCAAACAGGAGGGCTGTCATGTTTCGGCGCAGGCACAGGCTCGGGTGCTGGCGGTGCTGCGTGAGGAGCTGGACCGGCGTGGCCTGCAAAAGCTGCCGATTGCGGCCTCCGAGGAGACCTACTACGATCATGCGATCCAGACTTGGGAGAGCTTCGGTGAAAAGACGCGGGCCCTGATCGGCCAAGTCAACGTCCACGGCTATCAGGAGGCCAAGGGCGACCGGGCGAAGCTGCACCGGCTGGTGCACCGGGAGGGCGGCAAGCCGCTTTGGAACTCGGAGTATGGCGATGGCGATGCGTCCGGCCTGAACATGGCCCGCAATCTCCACCGCGACCTTGCGGAGCTGCGCCCGACCTCTTGGTCATACTGGCAGGCGGTCGACGGCGGTGCTTGGGGGCTGATTGCCGGCGACCTGCGCAGGGGCAAATTACAACGGATCAATCCCAAGTGGCACGTACTCGCCCAATACACCCGGCATCTGCCGCGAGGAGCCGTCGTGCTGACGACCGGCGAGGAATCGGTGATCGCCGCCTACGATGAAGGTCACAAGCGGCTTACCCTTGTCTGTCTGAACGACAGTGACCGTGAACGAGCCCTGCAGATCGACCTTTCCCGCTTCGCCGAGACGGACCAGACGGCCAGCCGCTGGATCACGGAGCCCAGGGAAAGGACGCGTTACCAGCCGCTGGAGAAGCTACCGCTCCATGGACAACTCCTCTCCATGAGCCTGCCCAAGAAGTCGGTGCAGACGATCATGTTGAATGTCCGGTCAAAGGAGCCGTGACTGCGATGGCAGGACCAAGGCCGGTCACCCGAGGCCGAACACGGATTCCACGGAGATTTCCGGATTCAGCCCGTTCTCGATCAACCAATCGTCGTTGTAGAGCTTCGACTGGTATTTGCTCCCGGAATCGCAGAGCAGCGTGACCACGGTTTTTCCGGGTCCCTGCTCCAGCGCATATCTCACGGCGCCGGCGATGTTGATGCCGCTGGAAAGGCCGAGAAACAGACCTTCTTCATGCAAAAGCTGATAGATGACCGAAAGGGCCACCTGATCCTCGATCCGGTAAGCCTGATCGACGCTGATACCCTCCAGGTTTCTTGTCACGCGGGACTGGCCGATACCCTCCGCGAAAGAGTCTCCATCGTCGGTGTCCAGATTCCCGTTGGTAAACCATGACCACATCGCTGCTCCGTAGGGGTCGGCGCAAATCACAGCCACGTCCGGGTTCCTTTCCCTAAGATAGATCGAGGTTCCCGCCAGGGTTCCTCCTGTCCCCACCGCGGAAACGAAAGCATCCACCGTGCCTTCGGTCTGATCCCAGATTTCCGGGCCGGTGGTTTTGTAGTGAACCTGGCGGTTCGCGATGTTGTCGAACTGGTTGGCCCAGAACCAACCGTTCTTCTCCGCCAATCCGCGGGCGATGTGGTTGTAATTGCCGGGATCGCTGTAGGGCTTCGCAGGCACGGGAATCACCGCCGCCCCGAGCGTCCGCAGTTGCTGGATCTTCTCCGGCGATTGGGTATCCGGGATCACGATCACGGTCTTGTAGCCCCGCGCATGCCCGATGACGGTGAGACCGATGCCCGTATTTCCCGCGGTGCCTTCGACGATCGTATCGCCGGGCTTGAGCAGCCCGCTCTTCTCCCCGTCCGTGATGATGCCGTGTGCAGCGCGATCTTTCACCGAGCCGCCGGGATTCATGAATTCGGCTTTCCCTAGAATCTCGCAGCCGGTGAGTTCGGAGAGCTTCTTCAGCCGGATCAAAGGCGTCTTCCCGACGTATTGATCGAGGGTATGGTAAACGGGACGGCTCATGGTGAAGGGTGTAGCAATCCGATGGACCAGAGCAAGCCCCCTCCGAGTGGCTCTTCGCTCATGAACGGGCACGCTGATTCCACGGGGCCTTCGCGATGAGAAGGCCCATCCCGCACCAATCCGAGATGCCGGCAAAAACCAGACCCGCGCCGACGAAGCCGGACAGCCCGAAAAATCCGGGGTGAACAAACCAACCTAACATTACCCCGGCAAAGACCAGCGAGCCTGCCGCGATGCGAACCTGGCGCTCCAAGCTGATCGCCTTTCGTTCGCCTCGTGTGACAGGAAGATTGGCTTCAATCCACGCCTGCGTGCCGCCTTCGACCACCACGACATTGGAATATCCTGCGGCAATGAATCGATCGGCGGCCTTGGCCGCACGTTGGCCGGAGTGGCAGAGGATGTAGATCGGCTCGTCCTCTGGAAGCTCGCCATTCTGAACAAGCCGCTCGGGAGCGAGGCGATCCAACGGGATATTCACTGCTTCGGTGACGTGGACCTCGTCGAACTCAAGGGGAGTCCGGACGTCGATCACGGCAAGCGAGGAATCCAGCCCAAGCAGACGCTTGAGTTCGGCGGGTGAAATGCTGCTCATGGCGATGGAGAATGATGCAGGAATGCAAGGTGGCAATCAGGCGCTTCGGATTTCGTAACCGATCGAGAGCCTCCAGCACGTCGGATGCTCACTCGCGCCGGATCACGCGCAAAGGTGGTTAGAAGACGGGTTGCATTTTCCCCGGGTGAGGTCACTCTGGCAGTTGTCGAATGGCCGTAAAATTCCGAGACTACTATGAGATCCTGGGCGTCCCGAGGGATGCCAGCCAGGATGACATCCGCAAGGCGTTCCGCAAGCTGGCGCGGACGCATCACCCCGACGTCGCGAAGGACAAGTCCTCCTCGGAAGAAAAGTTCAAGGAGGTCAACGAGGCCTACGAGGTGCTGGGGGACGCGGAGAAACGGAAGAAATACGATCAACTCGGCGAACATTGGAAGCACGCGGGCGAATTCGCTCCGCCGCCCGGTGGCGGGGGCTACGAATTCTGGCAAACCCGGGGGGAGGACGATGAAGGCGGGGCCTACCATTTCGAGGGTACCGGCTTCAGCGACTTCTTTGAAAACTTCTTCGGCAGCCGTCGGGCGCATGGCGGCTTCACCAACCGGGGTCCCGCGGGGAAGAGCAACGTCCCGCGCAAGGGCCGCGACATCGAGTCCGAGATCATGGTCACGCTCGATGAGGTCATGAACGGATCCGAGCGCCGTCTGGTCATCCAACCCTCACAAGGTGGAAAGCCCGGTGAAAGGCAGACGGTCACCATCCGCATCCCGCGCGGGATCACGGAGGGCCAGATGATCCGTGCCGCCGGGCTGGGCGAACAGGGCACCGCAGGCGGAGCGCCCGGCGATCTCTTCCTGCGCGTCCATTTGGAGCGGCATCCGGATTTCAGGGTGGACGGGCACGACCTCTACTACGACTTGCGCCTGGCTCCCTGGGAGGCCGTGCTGGGAGCCACCGTTCCTGTCTCCACACCCCACGGGACGACACGGATCAGAGTGCCCGCGGGCACCGAACCCGGCACGGAGTTCCGCCTTTCCGGAAAAGGGCTCCCGAGAGGCAAGGATGGCGGCTACGGAGATCTCTTCGCGGTGGCCGAGGTGGTAACGCCTACAAGGGCGACAGAAGAGGAGGCGCGTCATTGGAAAGCGCTCTCCGAGATTTCAAAGTTCAACCCTCGCTGAGCCATGACCTGTCCTCACGACGAGTCCCTTTCCATCCCGAGCATCGCAACGGATGAAATCTTCGACCTTGAAACGGCCGCGGAGCTTAGCGGGATGCATCCCGAGATGATCTTGGAATTTTGCCGCGCCCATGTCGTCGCGCTGCGCCGTCATGGCGATCAACCGCAATTCGACAACCTCGGGATCCATCGCCTGAGGCAGATCGAGATCCTCCGGCAGGAGCGCAGCATGAGCCTGCGATCGATCCGCTTCGTGATGGAACTGATGGAGCGACTGGACTCTGCGGAGCGGGAGCTGCGGACGCTGCGGGAAAGAGTTAGATAGGCCGGTCCCTCTCCGGGATCCCTACTTCCACTGGCGCGTGCGGAGAACAAGCACCCCACCTTGAATCCTCATCTTCGCTCCTCCCGAGCCACTGGTGATGGTCTGCACCGTATCGAGGTCCTCGCGAAGGACGAGGGGGTAAAGAAGCGAACACCAGACCTTCCCCGAACGAATGGAGATCTCCTGATCCGCCGTGATCCCTTCGACACCCGTGGCATCTTTGACCGAGACATCGCCGGTCACGGCGAAACGTCCGCAAGGGTGTCCCTCGAGCGCCTCCGTCACTTCATAAGTGAGGTTGACCTTTCCGCTGCTCTTTCCGGGGAAAAGGAGACCCAGCGAGTCGCCTGAAATCTCGAACTTGTCGCCCGTGTTCCACCGGCGCGTCGAAGAAAACCACTGGGTGCGGGGCAAGATCCCTTCGCTCGCCAGCACCGGAGGAAGGGCTGTTTGCAATTGCTTGCCCCAGAGCATGCGGTTGAAATCGACCGGTCCCTTCGAGTCCGGCAAGCGCCAGCCATTTGTCGTCTGGCGGAATTCGATCGAGGCTCCTTCCAGCCGCTTGGCGGCATCGTCCCGCACGCTCGCGGCATCTGCCACGGGAATCACCTTCTCCTTCCCGTCCTCTTCGGATGCCTCTTTCTCCACCACCCGGCCGGATTTCTCGATCTGAACCGTCAGTTGCGAGCCGGAGCGCTGGATATTGCTGATCGTCTCGTGCTTACCCGTCAGAGGCGCTTTCTCCGTACCGATCGCGGAAGTGTTCACGATGCGTGCTTCCTGAAAGGTGAGGCGCTCGACCGTTCGCACGGATACTTCGGTCGGGAACGGGAGATCCCTCCGGAAGCGCACCCCCTCGGCGGCGGAATCAACCTGCGAACCCAAATCCGGGTCCACCTCGCCCCCGGGTAAGACAGGTGCCGAGGGGTCTGCCCCCCGGAACTTCTCACGGGCCGCCGTGACTGCGAGCTTCGCCTTGTCACAAGACACCGAGGAAAGCCCCAACCCCGTGAGGAGAAGGGCTGCCGCAGCGTTTCGTAAGCGATTCATGATTATCAAATAACATACCGGAGTTCATCTGGCGACAACAAGGTTCGGACATTTCGCCCGAAAACGCCGCGAAATCGGCCATGTACCGAGGAAAGCTACCGCTCGGAGTCAAATGCAGTAGGTCAGCGGAGATGAAGTCTCCCCTCCCCGGCACCCGAGGCGTTGGTCCATCTCAAGCGCCGGCGCATCCTCGCGACTGACGCCTACGACCTGCGCGGGAACCCCCGCCACGGTCGTATGGGGAGCCACGTCGTTCAGAACGACGCTGCCCGCGCCAACCTTTGCGCCCTCGCCAATTTCCACGCGGCCGAGGATCTTCGCACCGGCTCCAAGAAGAACGCCCGAGCGTACGATCGGGTGACGATCGCCGGATTCTTTCCCGGTGCCGCCGAGGGTCACCTCATGCAGGATCGAGACATTGTCTTCGATGATCGCGGTTTCCCCGACGACGAAGCTGGTGGCATGATCCAAGAGGATCCCGCAGCCGATCCGTGCAGCCGGATGGATGTCCACGGCAAAGACCTCGCTCGCGAGGCTCTGGAAGTAGAGCGCCAGCTCACGCCTGCCGTTCAACCACAGGTGATGGGAGACGCGGTAGGTGGAAATCGCCATGAAGCCCTTGTAGAAAAGCAACGGGTGAAGCGGGGAATCGCAGGCCGGGTCCCGGTCCACGATGGCACGCAAGTCACGCGCAGCCGCAGCGACCAAATGCTCGTCCCCTTGGAGGATGCCCGCGAGAAGCGGTGCCAATTCCTCCCGGCTCATGTCCTCCCGGGCCAGCTTCCGGGCCAGCCGGACCCCCAGCGAGGCTCCGAGGCAGGGCCGGCTCAGGACGACATCCTCCAGAAGCGCGCGCAATTCGGGCTCGCGCACGACGATGCGGGCCGCGTCTTCGCGGATCCATTCCCACACGCCGACGACATCATTTTCCGCCGACTGACAGAGGCGAACAACCTTCGCGCTTCCGCCAACTTGCCCCGTGTGCTGCTTTGCCTCCATGCGCATTTCCCAAAAGCTCGACTATGCGTGCCGCGCGATGGCCCAACTGGCGAAGCGTCACGACGGGCGAACCATTACACGGCTGGACGAGTTGGCGCAACGGGAAGCCGTGTCGGCAAATTTCCTTGTGCAGATTCTCAACGACCTGCGCCGCGCCGGTTTGGTGGAAAGCCGCCGCGGGAAAAGCGGCGGCTACATGCTCGCGCGCAAGCCGGACACGATCCACCTGAAGGAGATCGTGGAGGCGGTGGAGCCGTCCCTGCTGTCTTTTTCCACCCATACCGAGGGTGAAAGCGGGGCATCCGTCCGCGCCGCATGGGAAAACATCGCGCTTGAACTCCGCAATCACTTGGAGCGCGTAAGCCTGCTCCAATTGGCAGAGCGGACGGAGGCGCCGATGTTTTACATCTGAGCGCCCGCATCCCGCGTCCAGAACACGAGTTCGTTTTCCACCTCGGCTCCCCCCGAGTCCACCTGCGGCCAAGCGAAGCGGGCTTTCAAAGAAGGCTGTTTTTCGTAGCCGCGCTTTGACCAAAAGACGTCATTCGGGCGATAGCCTGTGGGACGCATGGGATGGTCGTCCGGTCTGATCACCGAGCAAAAGCAGGTGCGGGGAAATCCGAGCTTTTTTGCATGCGCCTCCCTTTCATCGAAGAATCGATGACCGATCCCGCGGCCGCGATAGGCAAGATCCAAGACGGATTCTCCAAAATAAAACCACACTTCCGGCGGCAGGCCGGCCTCAAGGAAGGGCCTTTGGAACGACGCATCGGCATCCATCATCGGAAGTCCGGTCGAAACGCCGATCACCCGGTTTCCATCCATCGCCAGCACGAAGACGCTCCGCGGGCACTCGAGGTAGCTGGCCAGATAGTCCCGCTCCGCCTCTTCACGGCCATCGTACAAATACGGGAACTCACGGAAGACGGCGATGCGCAGCCGCGCCGCATCTTCCAAATATCCGGCGACCTCCTCTCCGGAAACGCTCAAGACCTTGATCGGCATGAACGATCACTGGCGCATCCGCACCCACCGCGCAAGGTCAGGACCTCTTCGGTCACCTCTTCTCCACGGGCGTCAAGGAGAGGGAAATCTCCTGGGTTCCCCGCTTCAACCGCACCGGAGTCGATACGCCCGGACGCAGGTAATAGAATGCATTCACCGCGTCGGCGTAGTCGGAAAGCTGCCGGTCTCCGACTTCTAATAAAACATCCCCGGATTTCACCCCGGCACTGGCGGAGGGCGAGCCATCCTTCACGCTGGTGACCTGGGGGACAGCAGCGTCCGGCCGCAGATTCAGACCGATCCAGCCACGGGATACCTTCCCCGCGCCCTGCACGTCGGCGAGAACGCGCTTCACCACGTCAACGGGCAGCGCGTAGCCGGTCTTGGCGCTCGTGGTCTGATGAGCCACGGCCACCACCGCACCGGTCGAATCCATCAGGGGCGTTCCCGCCCGGGGAACCGCCGCGGAGTATTCGATCTTCAGCAGGGACAGCGGCAGCATCTTGCCATTGATCTGTTTGATCCATCCGCCTGCCTTTCCAGTGCCCCCACCCTTTACCCGCAATTCGCTGCCGACGAGATCCGAGCCCGTGGCAGCCAAGGGCAGTGCGCGCTCGGCGGGACCGGAAACATGAAAAACCACCAGCCTTGAGACTGGGTCGACAAATACCTCGGTGGGCAACACCCGCCCGGACGAACGCAAACGCCCCGCATCCGCCTGCATTTCCGATAGAGCCACAGCCACAAAGAAGCGACCGTCCCCCACGGGAAAGGCTACCGACCCCGATTCTCCTCCCGGACCCGGAAACACCGCGTCCCAAGCCGACTGGGCATGCGCCGCGAATGCGGAAATGGACCATGCGACAACCAGTGCCAGCAGGCACCGCCAATAAGAGGAACTCATCCGGAATTAATCCTTCAGAACTCCTGCTCACCGGTGCTGCCCTGCGAAGAAGGACGCAGGTCCAAGGCATTGAGCTGCTCCACCGCGACGGGCTCGGCAGGGGCGACCTTGTAATTCACCGGAACAGGAGGCGCGGACTGTACTTGAGCGGAGTCCGGCGCGAGAAGGAACAGGGCCATGATCGTGGCGTAGGCCAAGCCTGCGCCGTATGCCCACTTGGAAGCCCCGAGACTCGAGAACCAGGCGGAAGCACGGCGAAGCCAACCCGACGGGCCAGCCTTCAACGCCTCTTCCTCCCGGCGGCGCTGGTGAAATTCCCGAAGGAAATCATCGAAATACCCCTCCTCAGGACGCTCGTGGCGCTTGAGGGCAAGCAGGGATCCGATCTCTTCAACACTCGGCTTCACGGCGATTGATGGTTAATAAATCTAAAATTTCAGCGCACTTTGCAAGGAATTTTTTAAATTCCTTACTCCCAGTAGTCCTGCAGCTTCGACTGCAAGTGGAGGTGAGCATAGTGCAGGCGTGAGCGCACGGTCCCTTCGGAAATCTTGAGGATTCGCGCGATTTCAGCATGCGGCATGCCTTGGATGTCGAACATCGTCACCACGGTTCTATGCGCTTCTGACAGGGAGAGCATCGCTTCGTTCAATCTTTTTTGAAGCTCGTGAAGCTTGCTCTGTTTCTCCGGATTCGCCATGTGGCTGGAGTCCACCAGTCCCGGATCCAACTGCGCCGATGAGTCTAATTCGTTGAGGCTCATCCCGCTCCGACGCTTTCGCTTCTTCAGGAAGTTCAAGGTCATGTTCACCGCGATCTGATAGATCCAAGTGTAGAAACTCGCTTGGCCCCGGAAGCGCGGCAACGAATAGTAAGCCTTGGCGAAGATGTCCTGCAGGAGATCGTTCGTATCCTCCTTGTGGGAGGTCATGTTGTAAACAAGGCCGTACAGCTTTTCGCCGTATTTGAGAATCAGGGCGTCGAATGCGCGCGTATCCCCATTACGGGCACGCGTCACAAGGTCTTCGTCCGGATCCGGCTGGAGGGGATCATCCGGCATCGTCGGGGTGGTCGGGGGGGGGTAGGGCGAACGCCGCGTATGCTACACGAACCCACTTTAGTGTAAAGCAAGGTCCTCGGCGGGGAACCGATTCCCCGATTGTTAGGCCCGGGCAAAACGCATTCCCGAAAGAATGAAATCGTTAACAGATCTTGAGGATTTTTCTGGAATCTGCCGCTTGGAACGGTTAGAACCGCGGTGCTGTCCCGCATCCCCGCCTCACGGCAATGCCACCCGCACCCGAGCACACGCACCATATCAGAATCCGCAACACCCAACTTGAAATGACCCCGGCAGGAGCTGCCGGTGCGCGTCAGGGTGAAGATGTCGAAGGAAAACTCCGCGCCGCACAGGAGCAACTGGAGCAACTCCAGTCCCAACGCGAGGAGCTGGAACGCCAGAAGCGCGAGGTGGAAGCCCTGAACATCCGCAAGCGGGAGTTCGTCAATGCGCAGGCGGAACTGACCGAGCGACTGAGCGGCACTCTCACCCGCATCGACCGCGAGGTCTTCGAGATGCGCCAGGAAATCGACGATCTGGAGCAATGCCGCAGCTGCTTCGCCGGTCACCTGACCAAGCTGGAGAAGATCAATCCGGATGGCTGGACCCGTGAGAACCTTTCCAACTCGATCGATCGTGCGATGGCCATCGCCGAACACGCGGATGATGAGTTCTCGCAAGCTGCGGAGCACTTCTCGCGCTCGCCGCGCTGCGGAAATATCTTCAACGGGGCCAAGGCCCGCCGGGTGGTTTCGGGCGACTTCGCCCGTCAGCTCCGGAACGGCTTTGCATTCAATCTGCCGATCATCGTGCTCGGCGGCATCGGACTCATCGTGTATCTGTTGAAATGAATCTCTCCATGCGCCTTTCCCGAACCCACCTAGACGAAGGGGATGCCGATCTCGAAGAGCTGAAAGCCCTCGAGGAACGGAAGCGCGCGCTGGAAGAACAAATTCAGAACGCGAGCGCGCAGCCGGAGAAGATCCTGCGCGAGGCCCAGGAGCTGGCCTCCACGCTGCCGCCTCCGGACGACCTCGCCGATCGTCGCCGCCTGCGCGAGTTCGAGGAGAAAGCGAGCCGCACGCAGATCCGGAATGAACGGAGGACGCAGGGGAAGAGCTTGCTGCTGTTGGTCCTGCTCCTGATCGCGACCGCGTGGCTGGTGTCGTGGGTGATCACGCTCTTCGTGGTTTGATCGGAAGCAGCGCGGCATCCGCACGTCGCGCCGAATAAGGCACGGGTTGGATCACGGGGTGAAGATTCCACTCGGGAGACCGTCGTAGACACGACGGGTTAGAGGCACTTTCGACGGCAATTCCTTCCTAGCCAGCAACACCAGGCTGCGCTATGGAGCGGATACCAGAATGATAAAAAGCCTTTCTCTCCTTTCCGCCTCCCTTTTGGTCGCGCACTCCGGATTCGCTGGAACGGCCGAGCCGATCACGACGACCATCACCGAAAGCACCGTCGTCGAGCCGAATCCACTGAGCTTTTTCGATGCCTTCCGCGTGAGCGCGTACGGGAACTTCGGGATGGAGTTCGACAACAGCCCGGGCGAATTGGATGCCTATCAGGTAGAGCTCAATACCTTCCTGAGCAGGCCGATTGCCCTCGGGGATTTCTCGTTGCTGCCGATCTTCCGCTACGAGGGCACCTTCCTCCGCTATGACGAGACGCCCGCATTCTTTCCGGTGGGTGATGAGGACCTGCACTCGCTGGAACTTCCTTTCTACCTGATCCACATGAGGCAGGGTTCGCCCTGGATCTTCGGCGCTTGGCTGCAGCCGTCCCTTTCCACCGATTTCGATCACATCGACAGTGATGACATCTTCGTGGATCTTGCCTTGGGAGGCGCCTACAAATTCAGCAACCGTCTCTACATCGGAGCGGGAGCAGCCGGCTTCGATCTCTTCGGCAACGAGTCATTCATCCCTGGCGCGGGCTTCATCTGGATGCCGACCGACGATATCCTGCTCCGTTTGATCGGTGCCTCCTTCGTCGCCGAGTGGAGAGCGACCGAGAACTGGATGTTCGGAGTCGATGTGCGCTCCGCGGGTGGCGTGTGGAACATCGACGACAACAACCAGTCCCGTACGCTGGACTTCACTTCCTACCGGGCCGGCATCCATGCCCAACGCCGCATCGTGGACACCTGGTGGCTGGAAGGCGGTGCCGGCTTCACCTTCGCAAATGAAATCGAGTTGCGCACGCCGAGCGGGCTCGGCCTGAACGAAGCCGTACTCGGCGATCTCGACGAAGGCGTGTATGGCTACCTCGCGGTGAAGAAAGCGGTGTGGTGAGCGGGGTGCAGCAGCGACTACCTCAACCTGAGGACCGGGCGGACTACTTTTTCTCCGCCAGCTTCTTCTTCAGGTCCGGCCACTGGTCGCGGCTGACAATGTAGCCCACGCAGCCCTTCTTTCCGCAGAGGCAGGGATGGTCCTCGTAGCACTCAACATCGAAGGCGTAGTCGAAGGTGAGCTCCTCTCCCGCTTTGATGTCGCTGAGGGAATGAATGTAGATCCGCTTGCCCTCGATCCATGCCTCACAATTCGGCTCACAGGAGTGATTGATCAGGCGCGCCGTGTTCCACGGCACGTTGCCATCGATGTCCAGCTTGCTGGTCAGCGTGAAGATATACACCGCGGCGTCCCCCGTTTCCTGGGACTTCGCATGCTGGGCCCATGCCCGGCGCTCACTCTCGTCCTTGTCGATGAGTTCGCCGACGTACTCGATGATCTTTGTCCCGGCAGGGATGTCCTGCGTGGCATAGACGCCGCGGCCGTGGATTTTTGACCCGCGCACCTCGCAGAGATCGCTCTGGCCGCGCTCCCAAAGCTGCTTGAGTTTTTTATACAAGGCCGCTTCCTCGGAGAGCTTGTTCGATTTCTTGCCCATGGTGATTATCCCGCCCTGTTTCATCATTGGTTCCTTCCGGCCTTTCGCTCGATCTGCGGCAGTACCATATTCTCCGGCAGTGTGATGAAGAGGCGGCGCAGGTCAGAAACCCGGGCGCCCGATCCATCGATGAAAGTCCAGTCGTTCTTGCCCTTGTCGGAGATGGCGACTTGGAAGCCATTGGTCGTGATGACCTCGACCCGTGGCGGAACCCCGCGTTCAGCGGGCCGGGTAACCCGGTATTCGGTCACGGTGGGAATGATGAGAAGCCACTTCTTGAAGATCATCTTTTCGACCTTCTTGCCCTTTTCCTCGACGATCTCCTTGCCCGGCCAGACTTCGTAGGCAGTCGGTTTGCTTGCCGGATCGGGGCGGAACGAAATCACCTGGATCCCCTGCTCCGTCATCATCCGGGAAATCTCGGCGAGCTTGGCCTCCAGCTTCTCCATGCCGCCGTCCTGCTTCGCAAGGGCTTCCTTCCAATGGGGATACATCCGGTCAATCGCCACTTGGTGGTGCCCGAGCACGACCTGCTTGCCGAGGTCCTGCACCGCCGCGACGGCAGATGCCGTGACCTCAGCAGGCGCCGCCACCTGTGCCGCCAACCGGCCTGCACCAAGGCAAATCAATACCGCTGAAAGGATCGCACGCATCACGGATGCATGGATGCCCGGCGCATTCCCCGGCGTCAAGCGTGCCGGAGGAGAAGAAATCACGAATCACCCATCTTCCCGTCACCGGGCCGCGGGCCGCTTCGCGGATCGATTTCCAAGGAGCACCATGGCGCGTAATTTTTTACGCGGCTTGCTTCTGATGAATCCGCAACATCGCGTTGTCCCAACCCGCAAGTCGTTACGTCCCAGCGCAGGATTCCGGTTTTTTTAGAAACGTTATTCACAACGGGTGAATCCGCTTTGCTTCCCCCCCGGTGTTTGGCAGGCTTCGCGCCCCATGTCGAAACAGGCACTCGGAAAAGGGCTTGGCGCCCTCATCCGCAAACAACCCGGCACTCCCTCCCCGCAAGACGCCGCCGCCCCGATTGTGGACGGACACGGACGCGCCCGCGAAGTCGCGATCGACCGCGTGGTGCCCAGTCCGCTGCAGCCGCGGACCCATTTCATCGACACCCCGCTGGACGAACTCGTCGAGTCGATCCGTCAGCACGGGATCATCCAGCCGCTGATCGTGCGCCCCGTGAACGGGAACTACGAGCTGATCGCCGGCGAGCGCCGCTGGCGCGCCTCGAAGAAGCTCGGCCTTTTGACCGTCCCGGTGATCGAGCGCGAGGCTTCCGATCGCGACGTGTTGGAGATGGCACTCATCGAGAACCTCCAGCGCGAGGATCTCAACGCCATCGAGGAAGCTGCCGGCTACGTGCGCCTCGCGAAGGAATTCGCGATGAAGCAGGACGAAATCGCGGCGCGAGTGGGCAAATCCCGAGCCAGCGTGGCGAATGCGATGCGCCTGCTGGATCTTCATTCCGACGTCCAGCTTCTCGTCGCGCAGGGCCGCCTGACCGTCGGCCATGGCAAGGCAATCCTTTCGATCAAGGACAAGGACGCCCAATTGCTCGCCTCGGACCAGATCCTGAAGAAGGGCATGAACGTCCGTTCCGCGGAGAAATTCGCCCAGACCTTTGACGCGAACACCGGCATTGACGAAAGCAAGCCGAAGGCGGCCGCATCTACCCCCGCCGCACCGGACGCGCACATGCGGGCGATCCAGAACAAGCTGCGTGACCGTTTCGCCACCCACGTCTCCGTTTACCACGGTGCCAAGAAGGGCCGGATCGAACTGGAGTATTACGGCGACGATGACCTGCAGCGGCTGCTTGATCTCCTGGGCGTGGAGGATCTTTAGTGCTCACGGTTCCGCATGGCGGAACCGCAGCCCAGTCCTCATCGCCCCGTGAAACGCGCCTCGCTCGTCCTGCTCCTGCTCCTCGTCGCCGCGGCGGGAGCTTGGTTCCACTTCAAGAAACCGGCCGAGTCTGAAACGGGAGCGCGTGTCGCTTTCCAAAACCTTCCCGCTTCGCTGGCCGACATTTTTTCCGGGGAGAAAGCGCTCGCACACGTGAAGGCGGTGGTCGATCTCGGCCCCCGTCCCCCGGCGAGCGAAGGTTACGAGAAGACGCTGAAGTATCTCGAGAGCGAGTTTTCGGGCATGGGCTGGATCACCACGCGCCAATCCTTCACCCGATCCACACCGAAGGGTCCGGTGGTCTTTACCAATCTGCTCGCGCGTCACGGTTCGTCCTCGGGGGATTGGACCACGTCCGTGCCGGTGGTGATCGGCGGCCATCTCGATAGCAAGGGGATGGAAGCCTTTCCCTTCGCCGGAGCGAACGACGGCGGATCCTCCACGGGCGTGATCATGGAACTCGCACGCGTGCTGGCCACCGATCCCACTTCGGCCGCCAAGGTGGAGTTCGTCCTCTTTGACGGCGAGGAAGCGATCCTCTCCTCCATCACCGAATCCGACGGCCTCTACGGCAGCAAATACTACGCGCACGAAATCTCGAAACGCTCCACCTGGCCATCTCTCGGCATCGTTCTGGATCTCGTGGGCGACTCCACCTATGAGTTCTACTTCAATCCCGAGACACCACCCGCTTTCGCCACGGCGGCGGAAAAGGCAGCAGAGGCCTCCGGCCTGAAATTGAAGCGTCCTTCCGGCCCGATCATCGACGATCACGTGCCGCTCCAGCAAACCGGCCTGCCTTGCCTGCACCTCATCGGCGATTTCATGAACATGCCTTACTGGCACCAGAAGGAGGACACGATGGAGATCATTGATGCGGACGCGCTTGAAAAGACCGGACGCACCACCCTGCGATTCCTCGCAACGGTGCCCGCGCCCTGAGGATTACACGGGAGAGGGACGAAGAATATCGCGCTTTGGAAGAGGGCGGATTACTTTGGATTTCCTTCAACTTTTCGATTGTCAAAACCCGGGACCCCCTCCTAAATCCCGCCCCGCCCCACACGGGGCACCCATTAAAGGCTCGGTAGCTCAGTCGGTAGAGCAGCGGATTGAAAATCCGCGTGTCGGCGGTTCGATTCCGTCCCGAGCCACCATCTCATCTTTCCATGAGTTGGTTTTTCTTTCCCAGATTGCCCTGACGCCGCTCCGATGCCGAGATGCAGATTGCGGCCAAGGACTGCCCGCGCTATCTGATAGATGGACCACGGAAAGGGAACGCATGAAGGATGCTGGCCAGGATCAGGGTTTGTCGTTGATCGATTGCGACGTGCACTGCGTGCCGGTGCAGGCGGAAGAGATCGTGGAGCGGCTTCCGACTTATTTCAGGACGCAGGGGCTGGTACTGCCGGGCGGACCGGGATTGCCACATCCCACGGGCGTTCGCCGGGTGGATGCGCGCGGGCCAAAGGGAGAGCCGGCGGGTTCGCTACCCGAAATGATGCGGGAGCAATTGCTCGATGCCTACGGCGTGGATTTCGCTGTGCTGATCGAAGCGAAAATCCTGACGGTGGGCGTGCATCCGGACACCCACTTCGCCAACGCGATCGCGAGCGCGCACAATGACTGGCTGCGGGAAAAGTGGCTGGCTGCCGATCCGCGCTTTCTGGGAAGCATGATCGTGAATCCACTGGATCCGCTGGCTGCGGCGCAGGAGATCCGGCGCGTGGCGGGCTCGGAGCGGATCGTGCAGGTGGCGATGACCAGCGCGACCCGCATCCCGCTGGGCGATCGCATTTATTGGCCGATCTACGAAGCAGCGTGCGAGGCCGGCTACCCGATTGCCCTGCACCCCGGGGCGGAAGGAAAAGGTGTGGCCGGGCAATTCTCCGTGGGGTTTCCCGCGAGCTATCTGGAGTGGCACACGAATCTGCCGCAGGGTTTCATGGCCCAATTGACGAGCCTGCTCTGCCGTGGGGCCATGAGCCATTTCCCCGACCTGAAGTTCGTGATGGTGGAGGGCGGCTTCGGCTGGGTGCCGCACCTGCTGTGGCGGCTGGACAAGAACTGGAAAGGCCTCCGCTCGACGGTGCCGTGGCTGGACCGGCCGCCGAGCGACTACGTGCTGGAGCGGGTGCGCTTCACCTCGCAACCGGTGGAAGAACCGCCCTCCCACGAGCAATTGCTCCAGGTGCTGGAAATGATCCATGCGGAGCGGACCCTGATGTTTTCGAGCGACTACCCGCACTGGGACAATGATTCGCCGCTGCGGGCCTTTCCGCGGTTGCCAGCGGAACTGAAGGAGCGGATCTTCTGGAAGAACGCGGCCGAACTTTACGGCCTCGCATGATGAGTGAGAAACGGGCCATCACGGTCTGCCCGGCGTCCGAGTTGCCGCCGGGAGAACGGAAAATCGTGGACACCGGCGACGGGCGATCGATCGGGGTCTTCAACGTGAAGGGGAAATACTATGCCCTTCGTAATTTATGTCCGCACGAGGGAGCCGAGCTTTGCCGCGGCGTGGTGACGGGAATGAATGAACCCTCCGGGGTGGGAGAATATCACTGGGTCCGGGAGGGCGAGATCCTCCGCTGCCCGTGGCACGGGTGGGAGTTCGACATCCTGACGGGACGCTCGATTTTCAATCCGAACGCGGTGCGGGTGAAGACCTATGAGACCACCGTGGTGGAATCCTTCGCGGTGAATGTGGACGAGGGCGGCATGGTGGTGGTGATGGTCTAGTTTCGACCTTGCCATAGGGATGGCGTGCCAAGGATGCTGGGGCGATGCCTCTGCCTGCTCTCACCAATCTTTTCGCACCCGGAAAGGGTCAGCCGGGAGAAGAGAACTTCACGACCCTCCTTGCGGGGCGACACTTCGAGTTCGAGGAGATCGTTTCGCGAGGTGCGGCGAGCCCGGACAATTTCTGGTACGATCAGGAACGGGATGAATGGGTGCTACTGGCGCGAGGGACAGCGACGCTCCGGTTCGAAGATGGTTCCCTGGAACTCGAAGCGGGTGACCATCTGACGATCCCCGCGGGACTGCGGCACCGGGTGGAACGGACTTCGGACGACGCCGTTTGGCTAGCACTTCACTTCCGAAGATAGCGGATGGGCACGCTGCGGTAGGACGGGCGTTTTCGTCCTCAACCCTTCAACAACTCCCCCGCCCTGACCGTGTAGCGGCTCATCCCGCCGAGCCCGTGCGATGCCTCCAGCCAACCAAGGTGCGTGGTGGTGATCCATTTCTGAGCAGCGGAGGGCAGGGCATGCAGCACCGCATTGCGACGACCCGGATCGAGCTCGCCGAAAACATCATCGATGAGATAGACCGGCAGGCTGCCGCGGACTTCCGCGAGAGCTTCGCCTTGGGCGAGCTTCAGCGCTAGGGCGACGGTCCGCTGCTGGCCCTCGCTGGCAAACTCGGCGGCGGAAAGTCCATTCACGGTGAGCAGGAGGTCATCGCGGTGCGGACCGACAAAGCTCTGGCGCTGACGCCGTTCCCGCTCGTGCGCTTGTTCCATCGCCGCACGGAGATCGGCACCGCCGGCAGGGCGATACTCCAGTCCGAGCAACTCGTCCTTCCCGCTGACCTCCCGCTGGGACGTCGAGGCCCGGGGCGAAAGCATGGAAACGATCCGGCTGCGGGCTTCGACCAGAGCGGTCCCGGCAGAGATCATGACTTCCCCGTAGGAGCGGATCTCGTCCTCGCGGGGTCGCGGGTCTTTCAGCAGGAGGTTCTTCGCTTTCAACGCGCGCCGGTACCGGGCAAGCGCAATGCGGTAACCCGGCTCGATCTGGGAGCCGATGAAATCGAGGTAGCGCCTGCGTCCCTCCGCCGAGCCCCGCACCAGGTCCAGATCCTCATTGCCCATCCAGACAAGCAATCCGCCATCCGCTAGGAAGGCCCCGGGCCCCTCACGGATTTCCCCATCCACGGCCAGCTCCAGCCCGCCCTGCCAGCGGATCCGGCGCTCCATTCCCCAAGCCTCCCCCGCGATGCCGAAACCGGATCCGCTCCCGATCCGGGTCATCGCGGGCATCCGGCGCGTGCGCGGCGAGTGCAGCCGGACGAGCATGCAGACCGCCTCCAGAATGGAGGTTTTCCCCTGGGCATTGTCGCCCGTGAAAACGGCACCGCTCTCCGGGATTTCCAGCGAAAGGCCGGAAAAACAACGGAAATCGACGGCGCGGAGGGTGCGGAGCATGGAGCGCAGAGCAGGGAGCGGAGAGGGTAGAGCCTGAAATTGCAAGGCGATCTCCCGTGCATCCCCGTCCCACCTGCTTTCTTTCTCCGCGCCCTCTGCTCCCCGCTCCGCGCGCAATACCCTTGAAATGCGGGTTTTGCCGTGCATCCTCGCCGCCCGCTCATGGCAGGGCCTCGTTTCCAAGCACTTCCCGGATTCCGCGACTTTCTCCCGAAAGACACCGCGGCCCGTAACTATTTATTTGAAACCTGGCGCTCGGTCGCCCGGCGCTACGGCTTCGTGGAATACGAGACGCCGTTGCTGGAGGACACCGCCCTCTACCTGAAAAAGTCCGGCGGGGAACTGTCCTCGCAGCTTTTCCGTTTCGAGGATCAGGGCGGCCGCGATGTGACCTTGCGCCCGGAGGTCACGGCCTCCCTGGCGCGTTTGGTCGCTCAGCATCAGCGGGATTTCCCGAAGCCGCTGAAGTGGTTCGAGATCGGCCAGTGCTTCCGCTACGAAAAGCCGCAGAAGGGCCGCGGTCGCGAGTTCTTCCAATTCAACGTGGATATCCTCGGTGAAGCCGGCCCTGCCGCCGACGCGGAGTTGATCGCGCTGTCGATCGACACGATGCTCGCCTTCGGCTTCCAGCCGGGTGACTTCGTCGTTCGTGTTTCCGACCGGCAGGCGTGGCTGGATTTCGCCATGAAGCGCGGGGTGAAGGAAGAGAGCATCCCCGATTTCCTGCAGATCATCGACAAGCTGGAGCGCGAAAAACCGGAGGTGACCGAGCAGAAGCTCGCAGCGCTGAGGCTAACCACGGAAGAGGTGACGGCCTTCATCGCGAATCCGGAGAATGCTTCAGCGGCCTTCGATACGATCCGTGCCGAGCTGACGGCTCGTGGCATGGGGGACTACCTTTCGCTGGATCTCTCGATCGTGCGCGGTCTGGCCTACTACACGGGTGTGGTCTTCGAGGTCTTCGACGCGAAGAAGTCGATGCGCGCGGTGGCCGGTGGCGGTCGCTACGACACGCTGGTGGAGACGATTTCCGACGGTGCCACCGCTATGCCTGCAACGGGCTTCGCGATGGGCGACTATGTGATCCGAAATCTCATCGAGGAAACCGCGAACGCGGACCTGCTGATGTCCGCCTGGATGCAGCGGAATGCGGCGGCCTGCGATGTCTATCTGGTACTCGCCGACGACTCCAAGCGTGCCGAAGCGCTGGAGATCCTCAGCGAACTCCGGAATGCCGGCATTTCCTGCGACCTTCCTTTCTCGCCTGCGAAGGTGAACAAGCAATTCCAGAACGCCGAACGTAGCGGAGCGCGCTTCGCCCTCGTGGTCGGCAGCGAATGGCCCGAACTCAAGCTCAAGGTCCTCTCGTCCCGATTGGAAGAAAGCTGCCATATCCTCGGCCTTTCCGAATGGCTGAAGGACCGCATCAAGGAACCCGACGGGCCTTTGTTGGCCTGAACCGCGATGAACGCGATCAATGTCATCGTTCCCTATCGATGGGAAGGCATGTGGGTCTTCGACGACGAGCGCGTTGGACTCGACAAGGAGCCCTTTGTCTCCGGTGCCGATAACATCATCGACAAGCTGGTGGCAGGGATCCCCGATGCAAAATCGGGCTTCCGCCTGATCTTCTCCGCCACCCCATTCCCCGGCGCGATGATCGAGCTGGATTGGAACCGCGAGGAGTTCGGCGGCAACTGGTACCAGGTCCCCGCCCTCGGAATGGAAGGCTGGCTCTGCCCGGCTCTCTTCAAATACTTCGAATCCGCACCACCCAAGATTTACGCCCAAGTCCGGCCCCGCGAGGCATAGATCTCACATTAGCAGCCTCGCATTTCACACGTTCCACTTCTCACTCATCCAAGCCATGCGCACACACCACTGCAACCAACTCCGTGCCTCTCACATCGGTGAAACCGTCACCTTGATCGGCTGGGTGAATACCGTGCGCGATCACCATGGGGTGATCTTTGTGGACCTCCGCGACCGCGAGGGGGTGACGCAGGCAGTCTTCCGGCCGGAGGAAAATGCCGAGGCCGCCGCCGCCAGCCACAAGCTGCGCGATGAAGATGTGGTGCAGGTGACCGGCGTGGTATCGAAGCGCCTCGAAGGCACGGCGAACGACAAGATCGGCACCGGCGAAATCGAGATCGTGGCCACGAAACTGGTCGTCGTGAACAAGGCGGACGTACTTCCCTTCCAGCTCGACAAGGAACTCTCCAACGAGGACCTGCGCATGCGCTACCGCTACCTCGACATCCGCCGCCCGCGGATCGCCCATAACCTGCGCACGCGCCACCGCGTGACCAAGTCCACTCGCGACTTCCTCGACGAGCAGGGCTTTTGCGAGATCGAGACGCCGATCCTTTCCAAGTCCACGCCGGAAGGGGCGCGCGACTTCCTGGTGCCTTCCCGCTTGCAGCCCGGCTCCTTCTACGCACTGCCGCAGGCACCGCAGCAGTACAAGCAACTGCTGATGGTGGGCGGGATGGAGAAGTATTTCCAGATCGCCAAGTGCTTCCGTGACGAAGACCTGCGCGCCGATCGCCAACCGGAGTTCACGCAGATCGACATCGAGGCCTCCTTCGTGGAGCAGGAAGACATCATCAAGCTGGTGGAAGGCCTTCTCGGCCGTGTCTTCAAGGAAGCGCGCGGCACGGACATCCCGACAAGCTTCGATCGCATCACCTGGCGTGAGGCGATGGACGTCTATGGCTCCGACAAGCCGGACCGCCGCTTCGGGCTGACCTTCGTCGATCTCACGGAGGAGTTGAAGGATTGCGAATTCCGTGTCTTCTCCGGTGCCGTCGCTGCGGGCGGCGTCGTGAAAGCGATCAACGCCAAGGGCTTCGCGGACATCTCCACGGGCCAGATCGACAAGCTGACCAAGCTCGCGCAAGCCGCGGGGGCCAAGGGCCTCGCTTACATCCAGGCCCGCGGCGAGGACCGCGAATCCTGGCGCTCGCCTTTCGTGAAGCGCATGACCGACGCGGAAGTGGAGGCGCTGCGCAGCAAGCTCAACATCGAAGCAGGCGACCTGATCCTCTTCGCCGCCGATCAGTGGGAACCGGCCTGCGACGTGCTTGGCCGCGTCCGTCTGGAATGCGCGGAGATGCAGAACCTTCTCGAAGGAAACGAAGAGCTGAACTTTCTCTGGGTCACCGAATTCCCGCTGCTGGCCTTCGATGAAGAGATCGGCCGCTACGTGGCGGTGCACCATCCCTTCACCCGCCCGCTCAAGGAGGATGAAGAGAAACTGCTCAAGGGCGAGCTTTCCACCGATCTCCGCGCGCAGGCCTATGACGTGGTGCTGAACGGCACCGAACTCGGCGGTGGATCAATCCGGATCCATGAAGCTCCGCTGCAGGCTGCGATGTTCAAGGCTCTCGGCATCAAGGAGGAAACCGCCGCCGAAGAATTCGGCCACATCCTGGATGCCTTCCGCTTCGGCGCTCCGCCGCACGGCGGTCTGGCGCTGGGCTTGGACCGCACCGTGATGCTGATCTGCGGCGAGGAGTCGATCCGCGAGGTCATCGCCTTTCCGAAGAACAACAAGGGCAGCGACCTGATGAGCCAGTCCCCGGCAGAAGTGGAGGCGAAACAACTCCGCGACCTGCGCATCCAAGTGGTGAAGAAGCCGGGCGCAGCTACCGCACCCGCGGTGCAAGGGTGATCCCCGCGACAATTCCAATCGGAAACGGCTCGCAGAGTTCCTGCGGGCCGTTTTTCTTAGCGGAGATCCTCGATTGGTGACCCGGCATTCCAAAGTCCGCCGCCGGAAGCGGGTGGCGCGGCGGGAAATTCCGGGTTAGAATCAGGAAACCCGACTGATCCCGCCATGGTCATTCCCCAAGAGTATCTCACCACCGTCTTTCTGCTCCCGGGAGGTTTCACCGCCTTTCCGGAAAGCTTCGCGATCATCACCGCGTGGAACCCGATGGACCGTCCGGCCACGCGGAAGGAAAACGAACTCGCGGATGAATCCCTGCGCCGTTCGCTTGAGCTACGGCAAATACCGTACTTGCGCGTTACCGGTTGCTCGCCCGATCTCTCCCACCGGGAGCCGGGCTGGGGCGTAAGGATGTCCAAGGAGGATGCCGTCAAGCTCGGCAAGCGTTTCGACCAACGGGCGATCTGGTGGGTGACGGGAGATGACGTCAAGGTGGTCCATTGCGAGGATGGCAGCGAGGAAGCGGCGGGCTCTTTCCGCTCGCGCATCCGGCCGATGCCGTAGGCGACCGTCCTGGCACGAAGACGCGGGGCACGGATTTTGCAACGGAAACGTTGATTTGCAAAAAAGGCTAATCTGTGAAGGATCGCGCGCGGCTATGTCCCGGCCATCCTGTCGCCTACTCTTTGTGCCGATCCTCGTTTGTCTCGCGGGTCAAGGCTTCGCCTCCACTTTTGGCACCGTCTGGCAGCTCGGCAGCGACGACGAAAGCCTGCTTCCTTTTACCCAGGAGAACTTCAGCGCGAACAACGCACCGGGCTCCGCCAACGCCAAGGATGACGACTACTACCTCGCAGGCACCTATCCCGGTGTCGGCACGGTGGCCACGGAGAACATCGCGAACTTCGAGCATGCGATCACCCAGGGAGACCCGCGCAATCGCGTCCATTTCCAGCTCGAGGCCGCTCAAGCGGCGTCCACGTCGCGGCTGCGGGTGACCGTCGATCTCCGGAGCGGCGGCGCTTGGGTGAACGGATCGATCCCCGGTTTCTCCATCCACGATGTCAGCGTAACCCTCAACGGCCAACCGGTTGGGTCGCGCAACAACATCACCTGGAACACCACGCTGACCTTCACGTTGCCAGCTTCCGCCGTGAACGCCGTGGCTGGAACGAACGTACTGCAGATCGAGCGCACCGGCGGGGGAAACGGCGGCTACATCGGCTTCGACTACGTGAAGCTGGAGGCTGATCTGGACGGACTCGCTGACGGCGATAGCGACGGCATGCCCCGCTGGTTCGAAGACACTTACGGCTTGAGCGATGCCACTGCGGCCGATGCGAGCGTGGACGGCGACGGCGATGGCAACACCAACATCCAGGAATTCCAAGCGGGTACCAACCCGACCGATCCCGATAGCGACAACGACGGTCTATCCGACTCTGCGGAAACCACCACCAATCCCCTGCTCCTCGACACCGACGGCGACGGCCTTGCCGACGGTGCGGAAACGACCACCAATCCCCTTCTCGCCGATACCGACGCCGACGGCCACCCGGACAACCTCGAACTCGAGCAAGGCAGCAACCCGAACTCCGCAGCCTCCGTCCCCTTCGATTTCCCCGGCGCGATCGGCCTGCAGTTCGTTTCCGAGTCCCTCGTTTCCGTCGCGCTGCCTCCAGGTGAAGCTGCCGGTTATTTCCGCCTGCCAAAGTGGAACGTGACCCCGGGACTGCCGTATTGGCGGGACACCGGCACCTCTCTCACCGGCAGCATGAGCGGGCTGAAAAACCACCGCGGCCAAACGACCACTGCCGCGGCATCCTGGAGCTATCATTACGCGAGCGAAGGTCTGAACAAGGGTCCAGGCAACGAGCGGCTTTTCGCCGGGATGATCCGCAGCGAGAACAATGGATCCACCGTCACGCCGGCCAGCATCACCCTCACCGGCATCCCCTACGCCACTTATGACGTGCTCGTCTATGTTGGCTACGTCTTTCCCAGCGATCCCGAAACCCTGAGCTACACCGGCTACGCACAGCTCAATGGGAACACCTCGACCCGGCGGCACTTCTTCAGCTCATCGGCGCCGCCCTTCCATGGGTTCACCGAAATCACGGCAGCAACCGAAGCGAAACGAGAGAATGGCAACTACGTCCGCTACCGGAACCTGACCGGGACCTCGCAGACCGTGAGCGTGGCGTCTTCCCTGCCAACACCGGTCTGCATCCATGGCATCCAGATCGTCGACAGTAGCACCGATACCGACGGCGATACGATGCCGGATGCACTTGAAGTCGAGCATCGCTTCAACCCGCTGATCTCCGACGCCAACACCGATGCCGATAGCGACGGACTCCCGAACATCGCCGAGCTTGCAGCGAACTGCGATCCACACGATCCGGATAGCGACAAGGACGGCCTCGCCGATGGGGCGGAGGCATCCCACGGAGCCTCGCCCACCAATCCGGACAGTGACGGCGACACCCTCACCGATGGCAGCGAAGCAAACGGTGAGCCGTTCGTCTCGCTGCCAAACGACACGGATAGCGATGACGACGGCCATTCGGACGCCAAAGAGCGCCTTTACGGCTCGAATCCGATGTCGGCCACCAACTTCCCGCCCTCCTGCCCCGTGTGGGATGCAGCTACCAATACTTGGCGCTGGCGTATCGATAACATCCGCCTGCTATGGAACCACTCGCAGTCGATGCTCGGTGCCCTGCCTCAAAACGAGGCCATGCTGTGCGAAGCCGTCGCTCAGATCGACGCGGGCGGATGGAACAAGGAGATCGCGATCGGCCTGCGCTACGTCAATGGCAAACTGGTCCACCGCTTCCGCTGCATCGAAGGAGTCTTCCATGTCGCCGGGCAGAGCAACTCCGGCTTCTGGGACAGCGATTGGGACGGCGCGACGGATCGCACGACGAGCTACGGCTTCAGCGGTTTTGGTGATGCCGATGACTCGAGGCCGCTGCGGATGGAATTCACCGCGGTCCGTGCGGCCAATGGCAGCAACTCGTGGACTCTGAATTTCCTGCTCGCCGATCTCACGAATCCCGGCAACCCCGTCACGCTCTCTTCCAGGACATGGACGAACGCTACCGCCGCCCAATCGTCCCTGATGAATGGCACGACCAACTGGACCAACGCAGCCGGAGTCGAGGATGCCTTCGACGTCCTGCTTGAGCCGGGCGTGAAGGCATTTATTACACCGGACGCCGTGGGTACTCCGGATGCCGACAGTGACGGAATGCCGGATACATGGGAGAGCACCCATGCCTTCAATCCGAATAGCAGCAGCGATGCCGCGCAAGATGCGGACACCGATGGCCTCCCGAATCTCCGCGAGCATCTCGCGGGAACCAACCCACACGATAGCGACAGCGATGACGACGGTGCTCCCGACGGCTTGGAGCTCGATTGCAATGCCGATCCGCTTTCCGCCGCGAGCACACCAGCCGGGTTTGATTTCACGGGCAGCATCGGTGATCTGAATGGTGATGGCCTTTCCGATGCATGGACACTCTGGGCCGGTGGCACGGCGCGATTCGCCAATGCGGACAACGACGGTGACGGCATGACGAATCTGGAGGAAAGCCAGGCCGGAACCGATCCTGACGATCCGGCCTCCCGCTTCGATCTGCTCGCATCGTGGTCCGGCGGTAATCTCGCCCTTTCGTGGACGGATCTGCCGTACAAGGCGCATTCCGTCGAGGAGAGCGGCAGCCTTTCCAATTGGCAACTTGTCACCGGGCTCCCCGCGCCAACGGCCTCCGGCGGACTCCGCCACCTCACGATTCCAGCAAATACGCTGACGCCCGGCTCAGGCTTCTTTCGCGCGACCGCCAATCCCAAGGATACCGATGGCGATGGCGTGGAGGATTGGGTAGAGGCAAATGTCACCGGCTCATCCATCAGCTCCACCACCTCCATGGGGCAAACGATCACACGTGCCAATGGCCAGGCGCTTTCGGGCGACGCCATCTCCCTGCTGGAGCGGATGCAAGGGTCCGCACCCAATGGCGGCAGCCCGGGAACGATCACCCCCGGGACACCCTCGGCGGTGAATGCCTCGCGTTTCCTGATGCAATCTACCTTCGGTCCCGTGCCGGAGGATATCGCACAAGTGCGCTCGCTTGGCTACGAAGGCTGGATCGACCAGCAGGTTTCCCTGCCGCCTTCCTACCTTTCTCCCTACATCCAGCGCATCAAGGAGGACGCGAAGGGGCCCCACATCGATCCGACCTACAATTACAACGAACTCGATAACTTCATCTTCGGCAACAACGTCACGACTCCCTTCGCTCGGAATGCCGTCGGCGCTCCCGACCAGTTGCGCCAGCGCGTGGCTTTCGCGCTCTCCCAGATCCTCGTCGTCTCCCGCCGCGATGCGAACCTCGAGGAAAAACCGGAAGCGATGGCGAACTACTATGACATGCTGGTCGGCCATGCGCTGGGCAATTATGGCGATCTCCTGTTGGGTGTCGCGATGCACCCGGCAATGGGTTGGTACCTCAGCCATGCGGGAAATCAGAAAGCGGATCCTTCCATCCCCCGCTATCCCGACGAGAACTTCGCGCGCGAGTTGATGCAGCTCTTCAGCATCGGCCTTTGGGAATTGAATGCCGATGGCAGCCGCAAGCTCGACAGCCACGGCGAACCGATCCCCACCTACGACAATGGCGACATCACGGAGCTCGCCCGCGTTTTCACCGGCTTGTACTTTGCCGCACCTTACGGATGGGGTGGAGGTGGCTGGGACGACGGGCATTTCACCCAACCAATGGTGATGTATGCGGACCGCCATGACTTCGGTGTCAAACAGATCCCCGGTGGCTTCGTGGTTCCAGCGCGCGAGCCCTCTGAAGCCAATGGCCTGCAAGACGTGCGGGACACGGTGGACGCGATCTTCCGTCATCCGAATACTCCCGCATTCGTCGGGCGACAGCTCATCCAGTTCCTCGTCACCGACAATCCTTCGCCCGCGTATATCGAGCGGGTGCACGATGTCTTCGTGAACGACGGTACCGGTACCCGCGGCAACCTCGCTGCAGTGATAAAGGCCATTTTGCTCGATCCCGAGGCGCGGTCGCAGCCTCTTTCCGCAAGCTATGGAAAGGTGCGCGAACCCGTGATCCGCACCATGCATCTGGGCCGTTTGTTTCACCTTGCCGAAGCGCACCCGGAGTTCGTCTGGTGGAATTGGCAGGAGAACTTCTACGGCCACACCAAACAAGAGCCGCTCAATTCCCCGAGCGTCTTCAATTTCTACACGCCGGTCTATCAAGCACCCGGCGATATCCGGAATGGCGGCTACGTCAGCCCCGGCTTCCAGATCGTCGATACCTACTCCTCGATCTCCTTCCCGAATCTGACGTGGAAGTATCTCCACGAAGGCTTCGGCGCGGGATGGGAATGGCAGTTCCCCTTGGATTTCGGGGATACGCTTCTCCTGGCGGAGAACTCGGTGGCTCTCGTCGATCACGTGAACCTTCTCGTCTGTGCCGGCTCGATGACCTCGCGCACCCGGGGCATCCTGCTCACGGAGATCTCCAATCCCGACCTGACCCCGAAGGACCGCGTCGCCCTCGCCGTGTGGCTTGCGATGACCTGTCCCGAAGGAACGATCCAGCGCTGACCTCACCTCTTATTTCATCCATCTCCAATGCGCACCCGCCGACAGTTCCTGGGAGAAGCCAGTTGCGCCGCGATCGGTTCGACATCCGTGCTTTCCACCCTGCTGAACCTGACGATGGCGAACCACGCCGCGGCACAGGGAGGCTTCGGAGGCCAACGCAAATCCCTGGTCTGCGTTTTCCTTTCCGGCGGCTGCGATACATTCAATCTCCTCATTCCACGCGATGGGAAGCATGCGGAGTATGTGGCCTCGCGATCGAATCTCGCCATTCCGCTCAACGACCCGGATCCAACGAAGAACGTGATCCCGCTGACGGGGACCAACCACGGCCTTCACCCGTCCTGTACGAAGCTGGCGGAAATGTTCAATGGCACGGGTGCCTTCACTGGCAAGAAGCGCGTCGCGTTTGTCTCGAACGTGGGAACCCTCGTGGAACCGATCGCGAACAAGGCGGAGTATCTTGGCGGCAATGTCGCTTTGCCGAAGGCACTCTTTTCGCATCGCGACCAGATCGAGCAGTGGCAAACTTCCGTGCCGCAAGGCATGCAGGTGCTCACCGGCTGGGGCGGCCGGGCGGCGGATGTGATCCACTCGACGCTCAATACCGAGCAGACCGGCGGCTTTTACATGCCGATGAATTTCTCGGTCGCGGGCAACTCAGCCTTTCAGATCGGCCAGAGCGAGGGACAGTTCGTGATCACGGGCGGAGGAGCGCTGGGCTTCACGGGCGCGGCAGGCACCTCCGCGGCACTCCAAGCAAAGGACCAGGCGATCCGCGATGTCATCGCCAGCCCGATCGAGGAGCACTACAGCAATCTCTTCCACCGCACGCACGGACGCATCACCGCAAATAGCATCGAGCGGGGCGCGGAGTTCCAGCAGCACTACTCTGCGCCTGGAACCTTGAACAGCCAGGATGTGGCGAGTGTGGTGGCAAATGCGCCCTTCCCCGCTCACTGGATCTCGGCGCAATTCCGGGCCGCCGTGAAGACGATCGCAATCCGCCAGCAGCTCAAGCTTGCGCGACAGACACTCTTCATCGAATTCGGCGGCTGGGATCATCACGCGGAGCTTCTCGATAACCATCGCGACATGCTGCTGGTCCTGGACAGCGCGCTCTATGCCTTCCAGTCCTGCCTTGAAACGCTGGGCCTGGCAAATGACGTGATCACCTTCACCTGCTCCGACTTCGGGCGCACCCTGCGCTCGAACGGACAAGGCACCGACCATGCATGGTCCGGCAATCAGTTGGTGATGGGCGGCTCCGTGGCGGGAGGAACGATCAAGGGCAGCTATCCTTCCCTTGTGATCGATGGGGTGGACGACATCGGCCGGGGCGGCCGGATCTTTCCGAAGGTTTCCGCGGACCAATACTTCTGTGAAATGCTCCGCTGGTTCGGCGTCACCGCGGGGGACATGGATCAGGTGCTGCCAAACATCACGAATTTCTACGACCCGCATAGCCCGACGAACCCGGTGGGGTTCTTGCTCTGACATCGGCTGACGTCTCTCCGGAAGGGGTGACAATTCAAACAGCTACCGATGAGTCGCACCCGCACATCGATCGTCCTCCTGCTGATCGCGGTCGCGATCGTCCTCGGGTGGAGATTCACCCATAAGACCCCGCCATCACCCTCGCCCGATACCGCTGGCACGACCATGAGCCAGCTCGACCCGAAGCCCGCATCACCGCCCACCGCCGCGGAGACACTTCTCGAAGGCTATGGCAATTCTTCCACGCCTCCGATCGAAGACCTGCGGAAAATCCATCGCGTCGTGACGGGATATTTCTCTCTGGTCAAAGACCCCGGCCGCAATCCCATCGGAGGAATCGCGGACCTCTCCGCCGCGCTGAGAGGTGAAAATCCCAACCGGGAGGTTTTTGTTAGAGAAGGCAACCCGATCTTCACCAGCGACGGTCTCCTGAAAGACCGCTGGGGAAGCCCCCTGATCGTGCATCCGGAAGCATGGCGGCAGCTTGAGCTTCGCTCCGCAGGGCCCGACAAGCGTCCCTACACGGAAGACGATCTGGTTCTCACGCCAACGGGCATGCAGCCACCCGGCAGGTAAGCGAGCACGATTCGCTCCTTTTCCCATTGATATGGACATGGCAACCCAGCGCCAGTCTTTCGCAAGGCCCCGGGAGCGAAGCGGATGGAGGACAGCTACGGTGCGTTCATGTCCGGATTACTTCGTCCCCGGTCCTGCGGCCTCGCCTATCGTCTTCAGGGGCCCACGCCCCGCCTGCTCAACCAGCTTTGCCATCTCGACGAGGGAACATTGGTTCTCCGCCAACAGGGCTTGAGCCTCGCCACCGTCACCAGCTTCGGACTCTTCGTCGCCAACGAACGCGGAGGATGGAATGTGCTTCGCGATGCCATCAGCGGATTGGAGATCGATTTGAGCCGGGCACGCCATGTCCACTTGTTCGCGGAGCCTGATGACGACCGTCCGGTGCTTTCAATGAATGCTCCGGGAAACGGGATCGAGCTCTCCATCCGGCTCGATCGACACGATTGGAATTCAAAGTTTGTGCGCGGCATCATCGGCACTTTTCAGGGCGTCTCCATCGATTCCCGCGATCGCTGCACGCTCGGTGCAGGTGCCTGGCTGGACGAATGGGATATCCCTTCATCCGGTGAAAGTGGCATTGTTTGGGACATTGCCACGGTCCTTGATGCCTGCCGTTGCCTCGAGGTAGAGGTGAAGACCGGCATGCATCGCGCGATTGCAGCGTTCCGGCCAGCCTTCCTCGATAGCGAAGGTCCCGTTCTCAGGATCGCTGATGCCTCGAGAAAGCATGTCGTGTTTGCCGACACCGCAGCTCCGGGCTTTCACTGGACCAGCCTCGCGCCCGGGCACTTGAGGATCCGGACCGAGCGCCTCGAAAACCACCTGGCGATGTCGATGCCAGCCGCTTGATGGCGGCTTCCTTCCTCACGGTTTGCTCAAGCGGAAGAATCTCTTCGCCGAAGTGCCCGGCACGTGGGTGACACGCCACATGCCGTTCGATTCCGAGGCCGTCGCCGTGGTCGCGGCCCATCCACCGGCAAGCTGATCGCTCTCCTCCAAGGTCCAGCCGCTGCTTTCCGTGACCGGCCATTCGATGACGATCTGCCCGTCGTTGTTGGAAAGAGCGAGCACCGGCGGAGCCGTCGAAGGCAGTGTTCCCCGCATGACGATCAACTGCGGAGCGTAGGCCGCAACCTCCCTCCCGATGAACTCCACGTTCATCCCCGGCTCGGCGTTCTCGATCTCCGGTCTCAACAGAAAGCCATAGTTCACCTTCGTCCCGGCCACCCATTCGGTGACGAGGAACGTGACATCCACTTCCACCCATACATTGCTCTCGTTGACCGGCATCACCGCGACCTTCTCCTGCGGCTGAAGATGACTCCATCGCAGGCCCACTTCATTCCAAGTCGCCCCCTGGCGATGAACCGCGACTTCGCCCGCCCGGAATGATCCGCCGTATTCCGACTGCGGCGGCATGGAATAGATCCTCAGTTTGGCCGATGCGATCTCTTCCGCCGGAATGCCCAGCGACGCGAGGTTGAACTGGATCAACGAATGGTTCGAGTGCTGCTGGTTCACCGACGAGTTCACATTGAGCGTGATCGAATTTCCAACCGTCATGTCGAGGTAGGAATAGACATCGCTGTCCTTCGCCGGCGTGAGCATAACGCTTTCCGCTGCAGCAGCGGCACAAAGGACGAAGAGACAGAGCATCGTTTTCATGATCGTAAAAATTCTCGTTAGAAGGTCTTCGTCACCGAGAGGCTGAAGTTCCTGCCGGGAGCGGTGGCGCGATCGGTCGTCGCATTGCCACCCAAGTGACCGTTGCCGCGGCGCACCGAGCCCCATGCCCAGTATTTCTCGTCGAAGATATTGTTGAAGCCGACGTGGATGGAGACCGTCTCCGTGGGTTGCCACCACGCGGCGAGATCCAGCGTGAACCACGCGGGCGGGCGGAAGAAGGTGCCCTGATTCGTCGTGTCGTCGATGCGATCGACCCCGGCAACATAGGTCCCGCTGAGACGTGTGCCGTAGCGTCCATCCGGATCTTCGTAGCCGACAAAGCCCACGGTTTTCCAAGGCTCGATCGAATTCAGCGGGACGTGGTCCGTGAGGTTATTGCCGATCGTCTTCCCCGTCGTGATGCCGACCTCCCAACCTGCCGCCTGATCCCACCAGTAGCCGAGGTCGTGGCTGCCCCCGAGTTCAAAGCCATAGATTTCCGCTTCACCACGGTTCACCGTGGTCACGATATCACGGCCATCGTCATCGAGCTCACCGGTCGGCACGCCGTTCTCAATGAAGTCGCGGTAGCGGGTATAGAAAACGGAAGCTTGGAAGCGGCCGGCATCGCCATCCGCCTTGAAGCCGAGTTCGAAGGCATCGCTCTGCTCTTCTTCAAGGCCCGGGTTTGGAATGGTGATCGAACCCGCGGGGTTCCCACCTGAGGGAGGATGATCGAAGACCATTGAAAGTTCTTCCGCCGAGGGATTCCGCACGCCGTGGGCGTAGGTGCCATACCACTGCATCCTCTCCACCGGCTTCCACGCGACGTTGAGCCGCGGGGACAGCGAGAAATTGTCGTAGTCCGTCGGCGGCTCTTGCCCGAAGCGGCCCAAGTCCTCCAGCCGCTCGATATAGGCGGCATTCGGATCCGGTTCGATCGCCTGCCAATCGAGCCGCAGGCCCGGAGTAATGAACCACCTCCTACGGATCTTGATTTCGTCCTGGAGGAAGACACCGGCACGCGTGGTGTCGGTCGGAGCGAAGGAGGTGCGGTTGTCGTCGTTCGGGCTACCGGAGTCCTGGCGGGTGTATTTGTTCTCGCTGGTTTCGAGCGAGAGATCGATCCCTGCCATGGCGGCATGCAGGATCCCATCCTCGCTGCCAAACTCCCTGCGGGCGACGGAAGCCAACTCGGCGATGCCGGTATCGAAATTGATGCGCTGCTGGCGCGTCCGCTCGGTCCCGGGGATGGGGATCCCTCCGATCACCAGAGGCTTCGAAGCCGAGTCATTGTCGCTGCGGCTTCCCGCATGCTGCCAGTAAAGATGGCTGTCGAGCTGATCGACCCAGCCCGCTTGCGGCGTGTAGAGCCATTTCAAGCTCGCACGCTGGCGATCGAGAAGCTGGTCGTTGTAAACGTGGTCCGTGAAAACCGGGAACGGCGACGTGACCGCACTGCGCACGTCCGTGGATGTTTCGCGGTCGAAGACTTCCAGCGCGAGCTTGAAGACATGATCCCCGACCGAGTGCTCCGCCTTCAGGAGGCCGGAGTTCGAAGTGAAGTCGGAAGGATTCGGCGGCTCACTGCCGTTGTTTGCCGTCTCCTCCCCGTGACGGCCCGCGTAAAGCAGCATCACGGAGGTATCCCCCTTCTTCACCGCACCGCCGATCTGGCCGGCGATGCTTTCATTCACGGAGAAGTACTGCGTCCGCAGTAGGCCGCCTGCGTTCCGTCCCTTCAGCAAACTTTCAGGTTCAGGCGTGGTGAAGGCGACCACGCCCCCCAGGGCATCGCTGCCATAGAGCGCGCTGGCGCCTCCTTTCAGCACCTCCACCAAATCGAACATCGCGGGATCGAAGTAGTCCCGGCCGATTCCCCCGGCCCCGTCTCCACTGCCCATGTCGAAGGAGGTGGAGACGTACTGCGGAGGTTGCCGCACTCCGTCGAGCTCGATGGCGATGCGGTTTCCCTCCGCGCCTCGGATATTGATGCTGCCATAGCCCGATTGGCCGTAGGCGAAGGCACCGTCCCCGCTGGAGAAATCAAAGGGCAACGTGACCGTCGGATCATACTTCGCGAAGCCCGAGAGATCCTGGCTTCCGGTGCGGAGCAGCTCTTCGGAATCGGCACGCAGCGTGGATCCGCTGGCATCGATCCAGCGCTGACCGGTGCGGGTGCTTACCACCACGATTTCATCGAGTTCCTGCACCACCGACCCCTCATCCCCGGCGGCGGAGTCCTCCTCAGGTTCCGCCGCCGGAGCGGGGTGCAGCGCCATACCGATGGCGGCCATTACCGGGAAAGCCGGATGAAATCGCATGTCTTGAAAGCGGGCGGGAGCCAGCCGGATTATTGCTTGGAGGCGTCCACCACGTAGGGCTTAAGCGTTGCGCGGATCTTGTCGATCCCAGGTGCCTTGCCGTCTTCAGTGTCTTCGACGAACTCGGCGACGACATCCATCAGGCGTCCCTCGCCCGCTTTGGTGAGCACCTTCACACTGCCATTCTTTGGGGAGAGTTCCTCCCAGACCTGGCGCACGTCCTTCCAGAAGATCGAAGTCTTGTCCCAGTAGGTATTCGCCTTCGCGAAGTCATGACCCTGGACACGGAGGTAGGGATTGAAGCCGATCTCGCGCACCAGGGGATACTCCGTACCATCGCGCTTCACCCACTTGGCATTGTCCTGCTCGTGGTACCAGCCTTGCGGAGTGATCGTGTGGCGATTCGTGACGACGAGCAGATCGTAGTCATCCCGCTTCTCTTCACGCCGCGGCTTCGGGCGATTCGCCAGAGCGGTCCACTCGCTGATCTCCTTTCCGTGAACCCACGCGGCGATGCCTTCGTAACGCGGGGAGTCATCCACCTGAGTCACACGCTGACTCCACTTGCCCTTCGCTTCTTCAGGCGAAAGTTTCTTGGTCGTCCAGATACGGTCTCCTTGGAATTCCAGAATCTCCGTATCCTCATAGGCCCAGATTTGCGCCCAGTGTTTCACAACCGCAGGCCCGGCCTGGAGGATGTGCTGGAGCACGATGCGCTTGCCCGAGTCTTCAACGACCTTGACGGTTTCGAAGGCCGCCTCCTTGTACGGCTTTTCCTCGGGCTTGTAGCCCGCGTGCAGCGAGAGGATTTCCTGGAAATGGAAGCCCACCTTGAAGTCTCCCGCCATGGAGAGGATCGCCTTGCGGTCCTTTTCGAAGGATTCTTCCGACGCGAATGCGGAGCTGATGAAAAGAACTCCAGCCAACAGCAGCGAAATGGTTCTCATGTTTTGCTATACGTGAAGTCTCAGCGGCGGCGGCGAACAAGCAGGCCAAGTCCCGCCACGAAGGACAGCAGCACGGCGGACGGCTCGGGGACCACGGCGAGGTCCGCGGCAAAGCCACTGCCGGAGTAGAGGGTATCGATGGTGAGATCGGTCACCGAAACCACGGAGCCTTCACCATTCTGCGCGCCGGTGATGTTCACGGTGTAGCTGGCGGCATTTCCCGGCAGCTCCCACTTGGTCCACCACTGGCCTTCGATGTCGGCGTTGGTTCCGATAATGTATTCCGGCAGGATGCCATCGATCGCGCCGAATCCGAATCCGTCCAGACCGGAAGTGCCTCCGAAAGCCGCCCCATTGAGGCCGACACCCTGGATAATGATCGTGGTGAATCCGGAGGAGCCCACCACACCCGAAGTCGGGATGGTCAGCTGAAGACCTGCCGCATTGATGCCGCTGACGGACGAATAGATGTTATTCGAGCCGGAGACGATGTCGTTGGAGCCGGATTGCGTCAGGAAAGAGGTGCCCGCCAAAGAGCCCGGATTGATCGACGGGGTGCCGTTGATGACATCCGGGATCACGGGATCGGGCGGAGTACTGTCCGCATTGCCGTCCCAAGTTCCGGACGACCATCCAAAGGAGGTGGTGTTCGCCTCTCCCCGGAAGGAGGGGCTGAAAAGACCGGTCGACTCCGCGATCACAAAAGCGGCGGAGGCTTGGGAGCCAGCCAGGATCGCGGCGAGCGCGGGAAGAACGAATAGGGGGCGGCGGGATCTGCGGGGCGATTTCATGTTCTGCTGGGGTTCCCGGCAGACGACCTGCCGGTGCACGCATCCTTCTTCCATCCTCCCTCTGCTGCTCCCGCGGGCTTGTGATTCGCTGGCGTCCGGTTGCCCTCCAGCGCCTGAAAACGCAACCAGCCGCCATCCCGCGACAACCGGCCGCCAAGCATAAATCTTCTTCTTGCGACTCAATCGCAATTAGAGCCGAATGGCGGCCGTCCCACCGATGTCCATTCCCCTCCACGCCACCATCCTCCATGAAGGAGCGGGCATCATCGTGACCGGAATCGACGTGGAACTCTTGCAGGCTGTTGATTGGAGCACGCTCTTGAAGCCGTCCTCCGGTCATCTGGTCCTGAATCTCGACGGACATGCGGTGATCTTGGGACTCCACATCCGCTTGGGGATTGTTCCGGGAACCGCCTCGTTGTTGCGACCGTCCGAAGGTGAAATGATCCACGCCAGCCGCCTGCCCGGCGGGAGCAGGCATCGCTTTGTAATCCTTTCCGCCACAAGCGCTTGGCTGGCCGCGAATTTTGGCGATTCCGCCGACTCCCTTCACCCCTTGCTCCAAGGTTCCTCTCACATGGGACAACTCCGCTCCATGACACTGGCGGAGAGGGATTTGTGCGAATCCCTGCTGCAGCCCCCGGTCACGCGAACCCTGCGCCCGGCTTGGTTCCGGGGGAAGGCCCTCGAATGCTTCAGCCTCTTTGGCGCGGCTCCGAAAAGCGGTAAATCCACGAATGATCCGCTTCGCCAGCGGATCGACGCAGCGACCCTCTGGCTAAGGGAACATTTCCGCGAGGATCTGGATCTCCACGCGGTCGCCCGCCACGTCGGCTGTGCCCCGCATTACCTCAGCCGCCTCTTCAAGCAGCACAGCGGCAAGACCCTGAGCCAAAAACTGCGGGAAATCCGGATCGACCACGCCGCCACCCTGCTCCGCGATGGGAGCAGCAACGTGACGGAGGCCGCCTTTGAAGTCGGCTACAACAGCCTCAGCCACTTCACAAAGGCCTTCGTCGCGGAAAAGGGCATGCGGCCATCCGACTGGAGGACAAGGTGACACAAGCAACCGCTACTTTTGAACCTTGCGACCAAGCGCAAACCGGGCTAACGACACCATGGACCTTTTCCTTTACTGCCATGAAAACGAAGAAAGCCATGCGCGCCTGCGAGGCCTGCGCCTTCTGGAACAAACTGGAAGATTCCCACGGCGAATGCCGCCGTCACGCCCCCCAAACGGTTGCCTTCGAGGTGGATGACGAGGTGAAATTCGAGTCAATGTTTCCCGTGACCGCCGGGGATGACTGGTGCGGAGACTTTGAAAGAGCGGACTGAGAATCAGCCATTTCGGCCTTCTAACGGTTGGTGAATTTAATTGCGAACCAGTCTCAATTGAGCTTCGTTCCTGCGCGTGCAGCACACCTTGCAGGAAATCGACAGCCTCCTTCTCCCTCTCGCCCCCGTTTTGGCCAAGGAAGCGGACGCCATTCTGGACCTGCGGGAGTTGCTTATGAGCAAGGGGCATCCCGGCAAGTGCGTGCGCTGCTTCTTCCAGCTTTTTACCGCTGCCGGTCGCGAAATCATGCCCCGCCTGGCCCCGCTGAAGGCGTGGATGGAGGCAAATCTTGAAATCTCGGTGAATGCCGATGGCCGGGAACTTGAAACCCTGCCGGTAAAATTGCGCCAAGGGGAGGATCTGGAGTCCTTCTGCTTCCGCTCGATCAAGCAGGTCCGCTTTGACCGCGGCTTTGTTGCCAAGCGTGTGAACCTCGCGTTCCGCTACAAGGCGGCAGCTTGAAGGTTCGGGCGCGTTTTGCGTCCTAAAACCGATTTCGTGCTCACCCGGCTTGCCCTCCAAAGGGTGGCAGCTAGCATCCAGCGCCTCCGCTAGCTTGTAGCCGCTCATGAACCGTATTTTCGTCGAGAAGAAGCCCGAATTCAACGCAGAGGCCCGCCACCTCCTGCACGATCTCCGCGAATCGCTCGACCTGAAATCGCTCGCTGGCGTGCGCATCGTCCAGCGCTATGACATCGATGGACTTTCCGATGCCGAGTTCGAGCAAGCGGTGCGGCTGATCCTTTCCGAGCCGCAGGTCGATCTCATCACGCCGAAGCTGACGCTGGCGCCCGACGAGCAAGTCTTCGCCGTCGAATATCTTCCCGGGCAATTCGACCAGCGCGCCGACTCCGCCGCGCAATGCGTTCAGATTCTCACTGGCAAGGAGCGCCCGCTCGTGGCTTCCGCGAAAGTGATCATCGTCTCCGGCAGCATCACCGGCGACGACTTGGCGAAGGTCAAAAGCTACGTGATCAATGCGGTGGATTCCCACGAGGCCCGCATGGATCAGCCCGAAACCTTGCAGCCGCAGATCAAGGTGCCTGCCGACGTGGCCGTCCTCAGCAGCTTCACTTCGAAGTCCCCGGAGGAACTCGCCACCTTGCGGAAGGAACTCGGCCTCGCGATGTCCGATGCCGATCTCGCCTTTTGCCAAGCCTATTTCCGCGACGAGGAAAAGCGTGTCCCGACCATCACCGAAATCCGGATGCTGGACACCTACTGGTCCGACCATTGCCGCCACACGACCTTCCTGACGAAGATCGATGAGGCAACCTTCGGGGAAGGCACCGAACCGATGCAGCGCGCATGGGAGACCTATCTCGCCACCCGCAAGGAACTCAGCCGCGAGGACAAGCCGGTGACGCTGATGGACATCGCTCTCATCGGCATGCGCGAGCTGAAGAAGTCCGGCGAACTCGATAACCTGGAAGTGTCCGAAGAGGTCAACGCGGCCTCGATCGTCGTGCCAGTGAGCATCGACAACGGCCCCGAGGAAGAGTGGCTCGTGATGTTCAAGAACGAGACGCACAATCACCCGACGGAGATCGAGCCATTTGGCGGCGCGGCGACCTGCCTGGGAGGTTGCATCCGCGATCCCCTTTCCGGCCGCTCCTATGTCTATCAGGCGATGCGTGTGACCGGCGCGGGTGATCCGCTGACTCCCTTCGCGGACACGCTGCCGGGCAAGCTGCCGCAAAAGAAAATCTGCCAGATCGCGGCGCACGGCTACTCGTCCTACGGCAACCAAATCGGTCTCGCGACCGGCCAAGTCTCGGAAGTCTATCATCCGGGCTATGTGGCGAAGCGACTTGAGATCGGTGCGGTGGTCGCGGCGGCCCCGCGTTCCCAGGTTTTCCGCGGGACGCCGGCACCGGGGGATGTGATCCTCTTGATCGGCGGTCGTACCGGCCGCGATGGCGTGGGGGGCGCGACAGGTTCGTCGAAGGAGCACACGGACACCGCCCTCGAAAACTCCGCGGAGGTGCAAAAGGGCGATGCCCCCACCGAGCGCAAGATCCAGCGCCTTTTCCGCAATCCAGAACTCACGAAGAAGATCAAGATCTGCAACGACTTCGGCGCGGGCGGCGTTTCCGTGGCGATTGGCGAGATCGCTCCGTCGTTGGAAATCGATCTCGATGCGGTGCCGAAGAAGTACGAGGGACTTGATGGCACGGAACTCGCCATTTCCGAATCCCAGGAGCGTATGGCGGTGTGCATCGATCCCGCGGACGCAGCCTACTTCATCGCTGAGTCCGACAAGGAAAACCTGGAGTGTGTGCGGGTCGCCACCGTGACCGATAGCGGCCGCCTCCGCATGAGCTGGCGCGGCAAAACCATCGTCGATCTAAGCCGCGCTTTCCTCGACACGAATGGCGTCCAGCAGACTGCAAAGGTCCACGTGGCATCGCCGGAAGGCATCTTCCAATCCGCCTTCAACAACCCGCAATCCGCGACGAAGCTGCTGGCAGATCTCAATCACTGCTCGCAGAAGGGACTCGGCGAGCGCTTCGACTCCTCCGTGGGTGCAGGCACCGTGCTGTGGCCCTTCGGCGGCAGACACCAGCTCACGCCGCCGGATGCCATGGTGGCGAAGCTGCCGCTGCTGCAAGGCAACACGGACACCTGCACCTACATGAGCTGGGGTTTCAATCCCTACCTTTCCTCATGGTCGCCATTCCATGGAGCGGTGTATGCGGTTACCGAGTCCGTTTGTAAGGCAGTGGCCGCCGGGGCCAGCCTTTCCGATATCCGCCTGACCCTTCAGGAATATTTCCCGAAGCTCGGCGGTGATCCTACCCGCTGGGGCCTTCCCTTTTCCGCGTTGCTTGGAGCCTTCCACGCACAGCACGGTCTGCGCCTCGCCGCCATCGGAGGAAAGGACTCGATGTCCGGTTCCTTCAACGATCTCGACGTCCCGCCGACGCTGGTGTCTTTCGCCCTTGCCCCGGGCAAGGCAAGCCTCGCGATCTCCCCGGAGTTCAAGAAAGCGGGCAGCACTCTATCGCTGGTAAAGGTGTCCCGCGACGACGACCAACTCCCCGATTTCGAGGAGCTCAAGCGGATCGCAGCAATCCTCCACAAGTTGAATGCCGAAGGAAAGATCCTCTCGATCAAGGCATTGGGTTCCGGCGGCTTGATGCATGGCATTGCCACAAGCTCCTTCGGCAATCGCATCGGCGCGAACATCACGGCCGATCTGGGCGCGTATGCGGAGCGCTACTTCAACTTCCTCATCGAGCACGACGCTGAGCTTCCGGAGTCATTGGTCGCCCGTATCCTCGGCGAGACAGTGGCGGAGCCCGTGGTCAACTTCCCTGCTGAAAGCTACTCGATCGATGAGCTGCAGGCCGCTTGGCTTGGCACACTGGAACCGATCTATCCGACGAAGGAGGATTCGACCGTGGCCACCACGCCCCACCTTTCGCTCGCCGCTTCTTTCTCTTCCCCGAATCACCGGGGCGCAGGGACGAAACACGCGAAGCCGAAGGTGCTGATCCCCTCCTTCCCCGGAACGAACAGCGAGTATGATTCCGCGAAGGCCTTCAACGAAGCGGGCGCGATCTCGGAAATCCAGGTCTTCCGCAATCTGACGTCACGGCACATCGAGGAATCGCTCGATGCCTTCGCGGCGAAGATCCGTGAGTCGCAGATCCTGATGTTCCCCGGCGGCTTCAGCGCCGGCGATGAGCCGGATGGTTCGGCGAAGTTCATCGCCACCGTGATCCGGAATCCCCGGGTGGCGGATGCGATCATGGATCTCATCAAGAACCGCGACGGCCTGATCCTCGGGGTCTGCAACGGCTTCCAAGCGCTCATCAAGACCGGTCTCGTCCCCTACGGCGAAATCCGCGATCCGCATGCCGATGCGCCGACGCTCACCTTCAACGACATCGGCCGCCACGTCTCCTGCTACGTCACCACCCGCATCGCCAGCACCATGTCCCCGTGGACGGCAGGCATGGCGGTGGGAGACCTGCACAGCGTCCCGGTTTCACACGGTGAGGGCAAGTTCCTCTCAAGTCCGGCAGTCATCGCCGAGCTCGCCGCGAAAGGCCAGATCGCGACCCAGTATGTCGATACGGATGGCGTCTACTCGATGGAGATCGATACCAACCCGAATGGCTCGCTTTTCGCCATCGAAGGCATCACCAGCCCCTGCGGCCGGGTCTTCGGCAAGATGGCACACACCGAGCGCAGCGGCACTCTCGTCGGGAAGAACATCCCCGGCGAGAAGCACCAGCCGATCTTCGCTGCAGGCGTGAAGTGGTTCGCGTAAACGTTGAGAAGGCGCAGCCCTTGGACTGCGGCAGCCTGCTGCGGCGGCAGGACGGGCCACGTTCGCTCTCCGCCAGCCGCCGTATGATCACTTGATGCCGAGAAGCTCGACCTCAAAGACGAGCGTGCTGTTCGGCGGGATCAGTGGGCTCGGGCTTTGCTCGCCATAGGCAAGATTGGCCGGAATGGTGAACTTGAACTTGTCGCCCTGCTTCATGAGCTGGAGGCCCTCAGTCCAGCCGGGAATGACTTGGTTCAGCCGGAAGCTGGCCGGTTGGTTCCGTTTCACGGAACTATCGAAGACGGTCCCATTCAACAGGGTGCCGTGATAGTGCACCGTCACCGCATCGGTGGCCTTCGGCGACACGGTGCCGGTGCCGCGTTTGAGAACCTGATACATCAGCCCGCTCGCGGTGGTCTTGACCTCGTCCGACGGAGCCGCGGCGGCGGCAGGCGCTGCGGGATCGGAGGGCGCGGCGGCATTTCCGGAAGCGGGAGCGGTCGGGGCGGGCACGGCATCAGCCGACTTTTCGACAGGCTTCTTGCAAGCCGTGAGCGAGAAGGCGGCAAGGGCGGCGAGAGAAATCGAGGTGAGTTTCATGATCGGTGGGTTGGACAGGTTCTACCTTTCCTTGCGATGCTTTCCCGGGTCAAGCCGCGACCGGACGGAGGCCGGTCGGTCGGATCCGATCAAAGCTCGTTGTACTTCAGATTGTTCCCCCGCGACTTCTCCGCCGGGTAGCGGTGCTCGTTCCGCTCGATCTTGGCCTCCATCACCTCGCCGAGATTCATCCCCAGGAGATCCGCCATCTCGAAAAGAAGGATCCCCACATCCGCGATCTCGGAGGCGATCTCATCGTGCTTCTCCTCCGCCCGGCGATCGACTTGATCCGGTTGCTGCCAGACGAAGTGCTGGAGAAGCTCCCCCGCTTCCGCGGCGATGGCGACGGCCATGTCCTTCGGATTGTGATACTGCTGCCACTCACGGGCGGCGACGAAGTCGCGGATGCGTGCGGTGAGACCGGCGATGGAGTCCGACATGCGCGGATCCAATACCGCCGCGGCCCGGACCGGAACTGCAAAAGCAGAGCCGTCCAGCCCGTTTGCGAAAATTCTCCGTGACTTGCACGCAACGTGCAAAAGAGCGAAGCTGTAACATGAATGCCAACATACCCAGCGCCCAGGACGACCCCCTGAAATGCCACGTGGGCGACTGGGTTCCCGCGTCGGCTCCGGTGGTATCGGGATGGAACAAGAACCGGGGAATTTATTGGTATCTGGTCGGCGGATTCATCTGCCGGAGGCTTCAGGGTGCCGGCCCGGTGAACCCCGCGACACCTTGGGGGTTCGAATTGAAGACGATTCCCGCGACAGGGGGCGAGGCATGGGTCCGTAGTTCGTGAGCGGGCGGGAATTGACCGCCCCCTTGCATCCTCTCCCTGCCATGCGTAAGTCTCCTCCGATGAAAACCGCTTTCGTGCTCGCCACCGCTGCCTTGCTCTGCGCCTGCACTGCGGAGGAAAAGGAAAAGACCGCCATGGAAACCGCACCTACCCCACCCCCGCAACCCACCGGCAAGGTCGAAAAGACCGATGAAGAGTGGAAGAAGATCCTGACCCCGGAGCAGTACCGTATCCTCCGCCAGTCGGGCACCGAGCGCCCGAACGGCGAGGTCTACAAGGAGTTCAACAAACAAGGCGCAGGCACTTACTACTGCGCAGGATGCGGCGCGGAGCTTTTTACCTCGAATGAGAAATTCGACAGTCATTGCGGCTGGCCTTCCTTCTACGACCCTTCGAAGGCAAAGAACGTCGTTACGAAGGACGACTACTCCGGCGGCATGGTCCGCACCGAGGTAAACTGCGCGAAATGCGGTGGTCACCTTGGCCATGTCTTCAAGGGTGAAGGGTTCGCCACCCCGACGGACCAGCGTTATTGCATCAACGGCGTGGCATTGAAGTTCGTTCCGGCAGGTGCGGCGAAGCCCCAAGCCAAGGCTGAGCCGAAGGCGGGGGAGAAAAAGTAGCGCAACCTTGCAGGTTGCGAAGGAGCGGTTGGAGCAAGCTCCTCGATGCCGCCCCCCTTTGAGGGCCTTTCGAAGGGGCGACTTGAAAAGTCGCCCTACTTCTTAGGCCGACTCCAGATCCGTCTGGTAGAGCCGCTCTGCTGCACGCCGGGCATCCATGCCCAGCGGGATACACTCCGCCCCTAGCGGCAGCGGAAGCTTGAGTTCGCGGACTTTGCGGAAGACCTCGCTATACCGGACTTCCCCGGTGCCCGGTTCATTGCGGTCGGGTGAGTCGGCAAATTGGACATAGCCGATCCACTCGCGGTGCCGCTCCAGGTTGTCCATGAGATTTCCCTCAAAGCGCTGCATGTGGAAGATGTCCCAATTCAGCCGCACCCACGGGGAGTTCACGGCCTTGCACAAGGCCACGCCATCCTCACTGCCGTAGAGGCAATGGTCGGGGTGATTGTAGGGGTTCATTGGCTCAAGGATGATCATCTTCCGCTTCGCCTCGAGCACCGGCACGGCAGCCCGGAGCTTCTCGATCACGGCGGCATGCATCTGCTCCTTGGTGAAGCCGGGAATGTCATCGCCACAGACGACGGTCATCAACTCGCATCCCGGAAGGAGCTCCGCGGCATCACAGGCAGCACGGATCTCCGCGACGAAATCCTCCACGGGGAAATCCGGATGATTGATCTGCTGGCCGAAGCCCCACGCGGTGAACTGCGTGGCGGTCATGCCATGCTTCCGCAGCGCATCCGCGCCGGCGACGAGGTCTTTGTCGCGCCAGGTCCACAGCTCGATCGCGGGAAAACCAAGCTCCGCGGCCTGCTCGATCCGTTCCACGAAGGAACCCTCGAACCACATCTCGATATTGACGGCAATCGGCGTCTGCGGCGTGCGGCCGGGCAATTCAGTCATGCGCGGAAGGAGAGATCAAACCGGTCCGGATGGCACGCGTGAATTGATGGGATTGGCACGAAGGGACGCCGAGATGAAATGACGCTGGATGGAAGTTTCTATCCTTGATGGAGAAACAACCCGACCTCGGCGGATAAGGGTGTCCGCCCTCCACAAGTCTCCGCACTTTGATCCGCTCAAACCACCGTGTCGCTGCCGGTGTCGTCGGTTGCGCCGTCGGCAAGAGCAGCGCTTTCATCGAAGTCCACTTCGCGGACACGCTTACGGTCGCGCCAGTATTCCACCTGCTTGCGCAAGGTCTCACGGAGGTTGTCGCCATCGGAAACAGCCCTGATCTCAATCCGTGGCTGCGAGCGGTCGGAGGTTTCAATGATCAACGTGGAAAGGCCGAACATGCGGTACCAGAAGGGACGCTCCATGGAAGTGTCCTTCACCCGGTAGAGTTCCACATCGTCCATTTTTTGGTTGAAGACACCCTGGTAGAGGCGGATGCGCTCGGTGGTGAGCTCATGCCGGATGCTGCGGGTCTCGATGAAGATCCAGAGCATCCACCCGAGCGGCAGCACAAGGGCCGCCCAAGCGGGCGGGAAAAAGATGCCTCCCACCGCGATGCCCGCAGCAACGAGCAGGGCCACGAGGTACTTGCCAAGATTCAGCACTTGGGACGGGCTGCCTTTCCAGAGGAGTTCTTCGCTCACCCTTGCAGGATGAATGATTTCGGGCCGGTTCAACAAGTGGAGAAATGATGCACAATTGGAATGTTGGATTTGAAAGGTGGGGCGCGGGTGCCTTGCCGGGCTTGGAGGTGGAAGGAAGGATTGGTCATCCCCTCCGAGATTGACGCTCCACCATGCCACCGACACTCTATCTCCGAGCTATGAAACCCCTCCCTTTCGTCCATGTCCGCAGTTCGAAGTTCCCGGCAATGCCGGGCGAAGAGGATGAGCTGATCAATCCCGGAATGTACGGGAAGGCGCTGGCGACCCACCTTCAGGAGCGTTTGCTCGAGAAGGGTTATGGATCGCCGCTCTATTGCTGCGAAGACTGGGGCTGGTGGGTCGCTGTGAAGCACGGCGACTTCTCTTCCGGGGTGTGCATCTATTGCATCCGCCAGAGTGAGAATGAGCAGGAATATTGCGTCTGCACGGGTTCCAAACCGGGTCGCCGCTGGAGCTGGAGGAAATTCCGGATGATGGATTTCACTCCCAGTGTGATGAAGCTGGATGGGGATCTAAGGCTGATTTTTGCAAGCGACCCGGAAGTCGAGGTCGTGGGCTTTCCGGAGGATATGCCTTTGATCGAGCAAGACTAGCATCGGAATTGCATGCGACCCCAGTATCACCTCAGGAATTCCGAGCGCGGACTGCTTGCTTGGGAAGTGCGCAGCTTGATCGAGCGAACGGTGGGGGTCGTGCCGTTTGATTTGCCCTTGGAGGAGATCCGCGAACTGGAGGAAACCTTCTGGTTCGAATATGAGGGCGATCGACCGACCTGCCGGAAAGTCGCGGAGCACGCGAAGCTGATCGCGGAAACGGACTTGAGCCATCCGATCATCCTCGATCCGGAAGGCCGGGTGATGGATGGCATGCACCGGGTGTGCAAAGCACTGATGGAGGGAAGGACGAGCGTGAAGGCGGTGCGGCTGGAGACGCTGCCGGAGCCGGACCATGTCGGGGTCGCGGCGGAGAATTTGCCCTATAACTGAAGCGCGCTACACAAGGCGCTTCTTCCGCACTCTTCGCGTGCTAGCCACCTTTCACTCGCCCGAAGCTTACGCCACTTTGCTCACTGCACACGAATCGGCTTCTCCGAAATCTCCGCTTGCTGACCCCGGAGGTGCTTGTCGAGGAAGAGCTTGATGCGGAGGTTCAGGTCATCGCTGTGGAAGCCATGGCCGGCACCGGTCATCTCAACGAGGTGGGTTTCGACGCCGGCTTTCGCGAGGGACTCGTTGATCTCCTTCGCCTGTGCATAGGGAACCAACGTGTCTTTGGTGCCATGCGCGGTGAAGAAGGGAGCGTCATCCTTCGTGATCCAAGTGACGGCGGAGGCTGACTTGGCATTGATGAGGACTTCCTCCTCCTTCGTACCGAGAAGCGCTCCGATCATCTTGGCATCGCGGATCTTCACGATGGAGGTATCGGGGCCATAGAAGGTGAGGAAATTGGTGGGGCCGAAGAAGTTCACGACGCATTGCACGCGGCTGCTTTCCTCCATAAAGCCCCCTAAGTCCCCTTCCAAGGTCGGCTCTCCGGCGCTGGTGCCGAGCACGGAGACGAGCTGTCCACCGGCGGACATACCCATCACACCGATGTGATCGGGGTCGATACCGTACTTGTCCGCATTCCCGCGGAGAAACCGGATCGCCGCCTTGCAATCGAAGATCTGCGCCGGCCAAGCGGCCTCTTGGGTCAGGCGGTAGTTGATCGTGGCCGCGACGTAGTCCCCGGTGGAAGCGACCGCGCGGATGACAGCGTGTCCGTCGTTCTTGTTTCCGGAGAGCCATCCGCCGCCGTGAATGAAGACAACCAACGGACGCTTCTTCGTGGCATGGTCTTTCGGGACGATGATATCGAGCTTCTGCCGCGGGTTGCCTTTGCCGACGTAGTCGATGTCCTTGAGTAAATCAGGCTGTGCCTCCGGTGCGGCAGCTCCGGCCGCGACCTTCAGGAACTCCTCTTGGGTCACAAGGCCGTCCCCGTTCGCATCGACGCGTTTGAAATGAGCTTGGGCCGGCCCGGGAACTTCCGTGAGCGCCAGTTTGCCGTCCTTGTTCTTATCGAGAGCGGCGAAGGGATCGGCTTGCTGGGCGAACGCCACGGGAGAAAGGAGAGCAAATAGAAGCCAGCGCATGCCGGAGAAAACACCCGATCAAGGCTGGTGTCGCGGGGAAAATAGGGCCTGCAAGGTAGCGGAAGAAAGTTCCCCATGGGGATTCGTGGGAACATTCGCCCGCCGAAATAAAAAAGACCCCGCGGTGGCGGGGTCTTCTCAAAAGGATCTGACGGATCGCCTCAGGCCGGCGCGCCATTCTGGATGATGTCCAGAAAGCTTTGCGGCTCCAGGGAGGCACCGCCGATGAGGGCTCCGTCGATGTCCGGGCAGGCCATCAGTTCGGCGGCGTTGTTCGGCTTCACCGAACCACCGTATTGAATGCGGATCTTCGCCGCGCTGTCGGCACCGAATTGCTCGGCGACGAGCGAGCGGACGAAAGCGTGCGCTTCCTGCGCTTGTTCCGCGGTCGCGGTGACACCGGTGCCGATGGCCCAGACAGGCTCGTAGGCGATCACGGTATCGAGCAAGTCGCGCTCGCTGAGTCCCTTGAGACCGGCGCTGACCTGCGTGCGCAGGACCTTCTCAAGCTGCCCGCCATTGCGCTCTTCCAGCGTTTCACCGATGCAGAAGATCGGCTTCATGTTCAACTCGCGGGCCTTGCGGACCTTCGCATTGATGACCTCATCGGTCTCGCCATAGATCGCACGGCGCTCGCTGTGGCCGAGGATCACGTAGTGGACGAAGAATTCCTTCAGCATCATCGCGCTGATTTCCCCGGTGTACGCACCGGAATCGAACTGCGAGCAATTCTGTGCCGCGAGGGCGATGCTGGAAACGTTGCCCAAGATCTCGGCAGCCTTGGAAAGCGAAACAAAAGGCGGGGCGATGACGATGTCACAGGGGAAGGTCCGGTTCTGGACCTTGGAGAGGAAACTGCGGGCGAAATCCTCGGTTTCCGAGGGGCCCTTGTTCATCTTCCAGTTGGCGGCAAAGATGGGCTTGCGAATCATGTAATAACGGATGCGTGCGGGATGAACAGCGGGAATCGGGCCAAGTCAAGCCTCGGAGAGCGCCGCCACGCCGGGAAGCACCTTTCCTTCAAGCAATTCCAACGATGCTCCACCACCCGTGGAGATAAAGGTCATCTTATCATCAAGGCCGTATTTGTTCACGGCGGTCACGGAATCGCCACCGCCGACGATGGTCACGGCGTCACTTTCGGCCATGGCCTCGGCGATCGCCTTGGTGCCTTTGCCGAAGCTGTCGATTTCGAAAACTCCCATCGGGCCGTTCCAGATGATGGTCTTGGCCTTGGCGACTTCCTTGACGAAGGCCTCGATCGCCTTGTCGCCGATGTCGATGCCTTCCCAGCCGTCCGGCGTTTCGCCGCCTTCTTCGTAGACGCCGGTGCACTTGGTTTCGGCCCCTTCCTTGAACTCCTGCGTCACGCGGGTATCGGCGGGAAGGAGAAATTCGACGCCCTTGGCCTTGGCAGTGGCAAGGATGTTCAGTGCGAGATCAAGCTTGTCGGCTTCGACGCGGCTGTTGCCGGTCTTGAAGCCCTGTGCCTTGCGGAAGGTATTGGCCATCGCGCCGCCAATCAGGAAGGCATCGGCCTTTTCCATCATCTTGGAGATGACCTGGATCTTGTCGGAAACCTTGGAACCGCCCATGATGACGAGGAAGGGACGCTCCGGGTTCTCAAGCTTGCCGTCGAGGTATTCGAGCTCGCGCTCCATCAGGAAGCCCATGGCGCTCTTGCCCACGAAATGGGTCACACCTTCCGTGGAAGCGTGGGCGCGGTGAGCGGTGCCGAAGGCGTCATTCACGTAGATCTCAGCCTTCCCAGCGAGGGCCTTGGCATACTCCGCGTCGTTCTTTTCTTCAGCGGGGTAGAAGCGGGTGTTCTCAAGGATGAGCACTTGGCCGGGTTGAAGCGCAGCGCGCAAGGCGGCCGTTTCTTCCCCGATGCTATCCGGTGCGAGCTTCACTTCCTGGCCGAGGATCTCGGCAAGGCGGGCAGCGGCGGGCGCGAGGGAGAATTTAGCTTCCGGGCCACCCTTCGGACGGCCGAGGTGGGAGGCAAGAACGAGCTTCGCGCCACCGGCGAGGAGATGTTTGATGGAAGGAACGGCTCCTTGGATGCGGGTATCGTCCGTGATAACTCCATCTTCCAGCGGGACATTGAAATCCACACGCATGAGGACTTCCTTGCCGTTGACGTCGAGGTCGCGGATCGAGAGCTTGGCCATGGGGGCGAAATGGCCGGGGACGCCTTCCAAGTCAAGCACCGCTTGGGACCGATCCTGTCAGAACCGAGGCATCCGCCACCACGTCGGGAATGGCACCGGGGATCACTTCCACCGCGACCACACAGACGTCGTCGTCGTGCTGCTTGCGTTTCTGGAAGGCGGCCACCTCGCACACGATCTTCGCCGGCATGGCCGCCAAAGGTCCGTCGAGCGCCTCGTCAAAGGTCGAGATCAAGCGCTGGATGCCGAAATCCTTCCCGGCCGGGTTCTCCGCCTCCACCACACCATCCGTGAAAAGCAGGAAAACATCACCGGCGCGGATCGGCGACGATGTCGTGTGATAGGTAGCTTCCGCCATCAATCCCAAAGCGGGCTGGCGTTGGGCGCCGGTCCAGAGGAGTTGCGGTGGATTTCCGGTGCTGCGGCGGGCGCGAAGGGGTGCCGGATGCCCGGCGACCGCCCAGATTGCCCGGCTTTCCTTCGTGTCCAGCACCATGAAGAATGCCGTCACGAAAAGCGTCTGGTGGCTGCGCTCGATCACCTCGTGCAGCTCGCGGTTGAGAATACCGAGGAATTTCCCGGGATCGCCGGCAGAGGCCACATGATTCCGCACCACGGCCCGCAAGATCGCGGTCACCAAGGCCGACCGGGCGCCGTGCCCCATCACATCCGCGATCAGGACGCCGGTGCGGTGATCGTCCAGCTCGATCAGGTCGAAGAAATCTCCTCCCACCGTGGAGGCCGGTTGATAGAAATGGGAGAAGCCGAGCCGCAGCGGATCCCTCACCTGCCCCGCCGAGTAACCGGGGGGGAGGGATGGCATCAGCGCCGTCTGGAATTCCCGTGCCATCTCCAGCTCCTCCCGGAGTAGCGAGGTCTTCGCGTCCACCTCCGCCTCCAGCTCGCGGTTGTAGCGCATGACCCGGGAAGTCATCACGCCGAAGTCGGCAGCCAGCTCTTCCACCTCGTCGCCCGTGCGGATCGCTTCGATGCGGGCCAGATCGTCCTCCGCCGTTTTCCGGAGGGCGAAGGCCTCACCATCGGAAAGCGTGGTATCCTTGCGGAGGCGGGCGGTGGCCGAGACGGAGCGGGCCGTTTGACTCAGCACCGAAAGCGGTCGCAGGATCTTGCGGCTCACCAAGGCGTAGCCGCCGAGCAAGCAAAGCCCCGTTGCCAATCCGGCACCGGTGCCGACCATGAGCACCTGGCGCCTCAGGGGCGCCACGACCTCGTCCTTCGGGGAGGAAAAGAGGACGTATCCACCAGCCTCGAATTTCTGCCGGTCCACCGCGCGGGACTGGATGGCGGCAAAACCGGTCATTCTTTCATGCTCCTCCCCCTCCTTGGTCAGCATCCAGCCATGGCGTCCGACCCGGATGCAGAGGACCGAATCCGGATCAAGGGGCTTCCCTTCTTCCCGATATCCCTCCGATCCCGTGCGCGCGAGCACCCGGCCATCCGGCAAAAGAATTTCAAGCTCGCCGCCGCCATCCTCCCGCGAACCGCGGAGACGCTGGAACATCGGGGTGACATCCAGCACCAGCTTCGCCACGCCCTTCAAGCTCCCCGCGCGATAAATCGGAAGCACCAGATCGAGCGAAAAGACGCCCGCGCTCTCGTCGAAATGAAGGGTGTCCGTCCACATCCCCTGCTCCGGCAGGGAACGGCCGATCTGCCACCACTGCTCGTCCGACTGATCATAGTCGGAGGTCTTGCCGGAGGCCGCAACCATTCGCCCGGCAGTATCCGCAATCAAAACTTCCGCCGCCTGCCGGTGCGCCTCGGCGAAGCGCACCAAGCTGGCCGATGCCGGATTTCCAAGGGTCGCCTGGAGAAACGGATCGTCCGCTGTCATCTCCTTCCACCGCGCTTCAATCGCCTTCGTTTCCTCCGGATTTGCCGTTCCGGCATCCACTTTTGCGACGAAATCCGGGATGGTCGGATCCGCTGCGATCCAACTCCAGAAATGACCCGCCTGCCCCTCGACCGAGCTTTCCAGGGAGCGGGCCAAGGCCGCCGCCTCGGCCTCTTGTTGCCGCCCCTTCGTCGCGAGGAGGTGCCGGAAGCCGAAGGTTTGCAGGACGATCAAGCCGACTGCCAAGGGCAGGAGCGCGGCAATGGCCAGCGCGGCGGCGAATTTTCCACGTAGTCCCATGGCCTGCATGCTCGTTCCTATCAAACTAACCCTCGCACCTTGGATTTTGCGAGAAGGTTTTCTACCGGGGCGGAGAAGACCGGGTTCGGGACGAAAAACGAAACGCCCGGCCTCCAAAAAGGCCGGGCGTCCGGGAAAAAACGGGATGTGGCGGAATCAGATCCCCTTCTTCACCACGTCGAACAGAAGGTCGATCACGCGGTTGGAGTAGCCCCACTCGTTGTCGTACCAGCTCACCAGCTTGAAGAAGGTGGAGTTCAGTTCGATCGACGAGCCGGCGTCGAAGATCGACGAGTGCTTGTCGTGGATGAAGTCGGTCGAAACCACTTCGTCCTCGGTGTAGGCGAGGATGCCCTTGAGGTAGGTTTCGGAAGCGGTCTTGAGCGCGGCCTTGATCTCGGCGAGCGAGGTCTCCTTGGTCGTCTTCACCGTCAGGTCGACCACCGACACGGTCGGGGTCGGGACGCGGAAGGACATCCCCGTCAGCTTGCCCTTCACCGCCGGGCAGACCAAGGCGACGGCCTTGGCGGCACCCGTGGTGGACGGGATGATGTTGATCGCGGCGCTGCGGCCACCCTTCCAATCCTTCTTCGACGGGCCGTCCACGGTCTTCTGCGTGGCGGTGTAGGAGTGGATCGTCGTCATCAGGCCTTCCTCGACGCCGAATCCTTCCTTGAGGAGGACGTGGACGATCGGGGCGAGGCAGTTGGTGGTGCAGCTCGCATTGGAGATGATGTGGTGGTTGGCGGGATCGTAGAGCTCGTCGTTGACGCCCACCACGAAGGTGCCGTCTTCACCCTGCGCAGGTGCGGAAATGATGACCTTCTTGGCACCGGCGACGATGTGACCCTTGGCCTTCTCGGCCGCGGTGAAGAGACCCGTGGACTCGATCACGACTTCCACACCGAGTTCCTTCCAAGGAAGACCGTCCGGAGTGCGGGCGCTCACGACCTTGATTTCATGGCCGTTGACCACCAGAACGTCGTCTTCTTCCAGCTCGGGCTTGGACTTCTTGGAGGAAACCGTGCCGTCGAACTTGCCCTGCGTGGAGTCATACTTCAGCAGGTAGGCGAGGTTGTCTGCCGGGACGATGTCACCGACGGCAACGACGTTGAAGGTGGTTCCGAGGTGGCCCTGCTCGACGAGGGCACGGAAGACGAGGCGGCCGATGCGCCCGAACCCGTTGATGGCGATGGTGGTCATGGTGGTAGGTGTTGACCGCGGGAAGCGGTCGGATTTCCCGGCAGGTCCTTCGCGCCGGGGGCGGAATTGTGCACGCGCTCCCCGGGGCGTCAATGCCCCCGTAGGTCAGGAAATTGGCACAATTCACCCGCAGCAGGCCGTGTGCCTTTCTCATTCACCGGCAAGGGAAACCGCAGACGGGCGTCACGGAGCGGACCCGCCCGCGCTATTTCGAAAGGGGCTCCACCGTCACATCCCGGAACTCGATCTTCATTTTCACGCCCGCATGGATCTGGAAGCCGAGCGGGCCCGGCTCGTTCTTGGCGGTGTCCGAGACATATTCGATCACCTGCTTGCCGTTGAGGATCACGGTGTAGGTGTCTCCCTTCGCCACGATCTTCATCTTGTTCCAATCGTCGGGCTTCAGGAGTTCCTTCACGCCAGCCGCTTCCTGCGGATATTTTCCCTTTGACCCGATGTAGGGAGAGCCGGTCATGTCCCGCTTCAGCGAGCGAGAGGTACCGATCTGGATCTGGTCGTTCTCATGGCGGAGGAAGATCCCGGAATCGATGTCTCCTGAGAAACGGAAATCGAATTCCACGGTGAAATCCTTGTAGCTCTTGTCCGTCCAGATCACGGAGGCCTGCTTCTGGTCATCGCTCTCCCCTTTCAACACCCCGTCCGAGGCCGTCCAGTAGGCCGGGCCCTTTACGGTCCACCCTTCGAGACTGCTCCCGTTGAAGATCTTTTCCGGTTCGGCAGTCGCGAGGCTAGAGAAAAGCAGGGTAACAAGGAGAAGGTGACGTTTCATCGCGGGTCTTACGGAGTTGTGTGACAGGTCTATCCGAAAAATGCGGCTTGTCACTCTGGGAAAGAGGCGAGTCGCAAAGACGTGGGTGCACCCCTTCCTTGCGCACCTGCGACACCCATGTCTAACGTGCGGACGATGAAACCCGCGCACCTGCTTGTATGTCTGTCCTCCGTGATCGCGACCTCGCACGCTGAGATCGAAGCCATTGGCATGGCGATGGACGCGCAGATCGCGGCAAAGGAAATCGCGGGCTCTGTCACGCTGATCGAAGACAAGGACAAGATCCTGCACCTCGGGACGAACGGCCTATCCGATCTGGAGAAGAAGACTCCGATGGCAGAGGACTCGATGTTCTGGATCGCCTCGATGACCAAGCCGGTGACGGGCACGGCCGTGATGATGATGCAGGAGGCGGGCAAGCTTTCGGTGGATGACCCGGTGTCCAAATACATCCCGGAGTTCAAAAATCTCAAGAATGCCGAGGGAAAGGAAGTGGTTGTCACGATCAAGCAATGCCTGACGCATAGCGCGGGCTTGAGCGAGGTGAGCCCCCAGGAGTCGGGCGATGTCACCACGCTGGAGGCGCTGATGCCGCTGATCGTGGCAAAGCCGGTGAAGTTCGAGCCGGGCAGCAAATGGGAGTATTGCCAGACTGGCATCAATACCGCGGCGCGTGTCGTGGAAGTTGTGTCGGCTGAGGATTTCCCCTCATTCCTTGAGAAGCATCTCTTCAGCCCGCTGGGCATGAAGGACACGACCTTTTATCCGAGCGAGGCACAGGCCCCTCGAATCGCGACGAGCTACGCCCGCACCGATAAGGGCGAGCTGGAGAAAGCCGGATTGATGTTCCTGGGCAACAAGCCCATCACCAGCCGCGAACGTTACCCGCGCGCAAATGGCGGGCTCTTTTCCACGGCGCAAGACTATGGAAAATTCGCCCGCATGATCCTGCGCGGCGGCGAATTGGATGGCCGCCGCTATTTGAAAGAGGAGTCGGTCAAGCAGATGACCTCCGTGCAGAGCGGGGATCTGCAGACGGGCTTTACTCCCGGAAACGGCTGGGGCCTCGGCTGGTGCGTAATCCGCGAACCACAGGGCGTGACGGCGTCCGTGTCACCGGGAACCTTCGGCCACGGCGGTGCGTATGGCACGCAGGCATGGATCGATCCGGTGAAGGGCAGGGCCTACGTGATGCTCGTGCAACGCGCGAACTTCCCGAATGCCGACGGCTCGGAGCTGAGGAAGGTATTCCAAGAGGCTGCGAAGTAGCACAAAGGTAGGATCGGACGCCCTCGGCCGACCGTGGGAAAATGCCTGCTTCACCCTCGTTCACACCCTCAAGAACACCCGCTTCTTCCACAGGAACCAAAGGAGGAGCCACTCGATGAGGAGGATGCCGAGCGTGATGACGACCTCTCCCCACGTGCCGCTGAGCCGGGCGATGCCGCCGAAGAAAAAGCGCGAAATCCCGGGAAAGGGAATGATGCGTTCGGCGAGGTAGATCGTCAGCGGGTTCATGCCGACCACCTGGAGAGGAAAACTCCAGTTCGACTGCGGCCTGAAATCCACCAGCAGGTAAAAGAGCACGAAGAGCCAGGTGCAAATGCCGCCCGCGAGGAGATTGAAGGTAGTGGTCCATGCCGCCTTGATCGGCGGGTAGCCGAGCTTCCAGCACAGCCACCCGGCGAGAAGCAGCCCCGCACCAGCCAGCAGCAAACGGCTCGCTGCGGTGTGCGATGGCTCGCCCCAGCTCTTCACGAAATCACCGGCAATCACGCCGCCCAAGGTCAATGCGGAGGCGGAAACGATGCAGAGGATCCCTTCCGGATCAAACACCACGCCATGCAAGCGTCCCGGCAAAAGCATGCGGTCAAACCATGCATTGACGATCCCATCCGGGGTCAGGACCCCTGCCCCGTGGCCCGGCACCGGGAAGAGCAATTGCAAGCCGGCGACTCCCGCCAGGATCCCGCCACACCACACCGCCCGTGATTTCCAAGTGCGGGTAAGCAGGAAAATGCTCGCCGCAATTCCGTAGGCCACTCCGATCTGCCCCAACACGCTCGCATAACGCTGCGTGGCAAATTTCAGATCGAGGCCGCCATTGTAAATAATGCCTAACAGGACGAGCACCAGCGCCCGGCGCCATACTGAGAGCAGCAGACCGCCGCGGGTCTCGCCGCGCTGCAGCTTCGGCGTCAGCGCGTAGGACACCGACATGCCGGAGGCGAACATGAAGAGCGGGAAGATCAGATCATAGGCGCGAAGACCTTCCCAAGGGACGTGTTCGAGCTGATGTGCCCAAGCATTCAGCCAGCCGACATCGACAACCTTCGCCAAGTGGAGGAAAAGATCCGCGAGACCGACGATCCACAGCATGTCGAAACCGCGCAAGGCATCGAGCGAACGAAGGCGCGGCGCAGGATTTCCAGAAGCCGTCATGAGCGGCAATAGGCTCCCGGAATCGTTAGGGATTGCAAGCCCCGGTGTTCCCGCAATTCCCAAGGCCTTGCAGGGCAACGCGCTGGACCTGCGGTAAGTTCCACGCCGTTTGATTCGACACGCTCCTCTCCGCCAGCGATACCGCGCGAATGAAAGCCACCCGCACGCTCGCCACCTGCCGTACCCCGGACGGCTCCCTCATGGTGCTCCAGGAGCACGACGGCCAGCACTACTTGAAAATCGGCGGAGTCCAGCTCATGAGCACCACGGCCTCCGCCTCCGAGCAAACGATGGCCGAACTTGCCTGCGCCGCCCTTCCCGCGAAGCCCCGCATCCTGATCGGCGGCCTCGGCTTCGGATACACGCTCAGGCGCGTCCTCGAATTATCACCGCCCGATGCCATCGTGGACGTCGCGGAGCTTCTTCAGGAGGTCATCGATTGGAACCGCGAGTTCCTCCAGGACGTCAATGGACTCCTCGTCGATGACCCGCGGGTGCAGATCCATCGCCGCGATGTGCACGAACTCCTGAGTGGGAAGGACCGCTACCACGCCATCCTGCTCGATGTGGACAACAGCCCCGATCCCCTCGTCCAGAAGGGGAACGCCCGCCTTTACAACCGCGGCGGACTCGTCCGCATCAAGGGAGCTCTCCATCCGAAAGGCCGCGTCGTCTTCTGGTCCGCGAACCGTGACAAACACTTCGCGGAATCGCTGGGGCGGATCTTCAAGAAGGTCGAGTGCGTCGGCGCGAAGGCCTATCCGCAGGCGAAGAAATTCACTCACACGCTCTTCGTCGCAGACCGCGAGTAAGCGGCCGGCCGACTCCAAGAGACGCCCGCCACTGGAATTCATCGGACTCATCTTTGGAGCAACGGTGTTCCAGGCAAGGGTGAAACACCGTTGCTCCAAGGAGGCTGCGCCGCTTGAGAACTAGCGCGACATCGTCAGACGGAAGAAGCGTGCCGCACCTTCCACACCACCATTCAGGCGGATCTTGCGTTGCGTGAAACCGCCGCCGAGATCTGTTTCGCTTACCACGACAAAGCTGGATGCGGGAAGTTCGGTCCATGCACCATCGAGACCTGATGCGACCTCCGGGGTATAGACCAAGGCAGGAACCTCGCCATCCATACGGATCTTGAAGGAGAGAACGATGCTGCTTCCCTCTCCGATGGCCTCGCGCACGCAGGACATGAGATTCGGGGCGGAGTCCGCGGCATTAGGATCGAGACCGTGGGTGAATTCTTCAAGGTTCCGGTAGCCGTCCCCATCCGGATCGGCCTCATCTCCCCAGACGCTTGCCTCGCTCGCCGGAGTTAGGGGAGCGAAGCGATCGTAGGTCCACTTGTCGTAAGAGGGAGCCGCCTGGATCGTGAGATTCACGATCACGGTATCGGCGCCACCTTGTCCGTCCGATACCTGAACGACAAAGGAGTCGTTGCCCGTGTAGCCATTCACCGGCTGATACGAGAGCGAGACACCGCTGCCGCTGGCCGGGGCTACCACCACCGCAGTGCCGTGACTTGCCGGAGAAGAGATCGACCACTGGAGCGGATTCGATTCCGCATCCAACGCTGTCAGGGAAAGGCCGAAGGCGTTGGGATAATTGTTCTGCGAAAGGGTGGCCGCCACCGAAGTCCCTTCCTGGATCACCGGCGCGGTATTCGGAGGCGGTTGGATCGTAAGGTTCACCGTGATCGTGTCCGTGCCTCCTTGGCCATCGGACACGCGCACCAAGAAGGAATCCGCGCCAGTGTAGTTGGTCGCGGGCTGGTAGCTGAGATTGACCGCTCCACCGCTGGCGGGTGCTACGATACCCGCCGTGCCGTGGACGGCGGCCGTGGAGATGTCCCACGACAGCGGATCGGCGTCCGCATCCGTCGCGGAAAGCGAAAGGCTGAAGGCGACCGGCGTATTGTTCTTCGAGAGCGTGACGGAGGCGGAAGTCCCCTGCGCGATCACCGGGGCCACGTTGGTGGGAATGAGGAAAGCCCGCATCACCGCCATGTGCTGCATGCCGGTGGCATCGCTGTCGCCCGACTGCACCGGCGACACAGCGGAGAGCGGCGTGTAGTCGCGGCTGTCGAAGACGAGACCGTTTGCAAAGGAGTTGTTGCCGATCACCAGCGGAGTCGACCGGGCGGCCAGCGACGAACCCGGCATCACCCAGTCATAGGGCTTGTCGCGACCCGCGTTGGTATCGCCATCGCCGTTCTGGTCCACCGGGTAGGGCGCGGAGGTCACCACGATCGACGAAAAGGTGGTGAGGCAGGATTCGCTCCGGCTCTGCGTGTTCATGTCGCCGCCGATCACCACGTAGTCGGAAGCCGGGACGTTGTTCTGGATGTAGGTGCGGAGATTGGTCGCCTGGGTGTTCCGCTTGGTGACATTGTCACTGCCGGAAGATGCTTTCAAATGCACGCTGACGGCCCAGAGGTGGGTGTCGCCCGGAATGTCGATCCGGGCCCAGACGAACTCCCGGTCCGTCATCTGGTCGTCGTCCCAGACACCCGAACTGACGATGGGGTAGCGGCTGACGATGCCGTTCGGAATACTTTTTCCGACCTCCACATGATAGGAAAAGGCCGTACCAAAGTTCGTGTTCACCCATGCGCGGTATTCGGCGGTGGTGTTATTTCCCACGTTCATCTCCTGCACCAGGGCGATGTCAGGATCGAGCCCTTGGAAGATCCGGTTTCCGTGGCCTTCGTCGTAGGACTGGCCGTTTCCGCTGGTGATATTTGCCGCCATGACGCGGACGACCTCGTCTGCGAAAGCCGACGAGGCGACGAGCCCGGAAAACGCGAGCAGAACTGAGGCGATCCCCGGACGCACGCCGCACGAAAGCATCAAACGGGCCATCAGAACAAATGGAGACATGTTACAATTCCAGCGGGTTTTTACGGGGTGGCGGGGAATGCAGATGCCCCGCCGTCCGATTCCCGGGCTTCCCAACACCGAACTTTCCCGCCATCGTCCCGCGCCAGACATGAAAACGCCGCTTCTGATCCCCCTGTCCGTCATCGCCATGCTTCTGGGCAGCTGCGCCCTCATCAATCAGCAAGGGCCGGCACAACCCGAGGATCCGCAGCTCTCCGCGCAGTCCTCGGTGATTTCCGCCCGCTTTTTCGAAGGACTGAAGGAAGGCCGTGATGATGTCTACTGGCCGCTGATGTCGCCGGTCCAGCAAAGCCCCGGCCTGAAGAAAGACTACAAGGAAATCGAGCCGGCCATGGCGGGCTTCATTTCGTGGACGACCCAGCCGAAGGTCTCCACGATGCGGAGCCTGGATGCCACGCCCCAGTTTCCCGGACCTTTCTACGTCGTGGAACGGATGGCGAAGTTTTCCGATGGCAATGCGTGCCTGATCGCCGTCGTCGAGTTCGACCGTGGCAACAACGGATTCGTGAGTTCGATCTACCGCGGCGAAACCGCTGCCCAGGCAAGGGCGGAACTCCAGCAGGCGCTCAACGAAGCGGGCTAAGGGCAAATATACGCCTTCTTCTGCACCTGAAGGGATCCCCGGTCACGGCGCGCCCAAAGCCTTGCGTATCGTCGCGAGGCCTTTCACCGCTCTGCCGCGATTTCACACGGCCGGGCGCGCCTGATTTTACTCCTTTCTGCCCCGCCCTCCAGGTCCCATCGTCTGCCCGCCGATGCTGCTGCTCGATCCCGCCAAACTCGCCGATCCCACGTCCAATGACGAGATCCTGAGCGCCTTCCTCGATTACCTGATCGAGACCAACGTCGAACCCTACGACCACCAGGAGCAGGCGATTCTTGAGCTCTTCGCAGGCAACAACGTCATCCTCAATACCCCGACGGGTTCCGGGAAATCGCTGGTCGCCCTTGCACTGCACTTCAAAGCGATCTGCCAGAACCGCCGCTCCTACTACACCGTCCCGATCAAGGCGCTGGCGAACGAGAAGTTCCTTTCCCTCTGCCACATCTTCGGCCCGGAAAAGGTCGGCATGATCACCGGCGACGCGACGGTGAATCCGGGAGCTCCCGTGATTTGCTGCACGGCGGAGATCCTCGCGAACCTCGCTCTGCGCGAAGGAGCGCAGGCTCAGGTCGATGATGTGATCATGGACGAGTTCCACTATTACTCGGACCAGTCCCGCGGCTTCGCCTGGCAGGTCCCGCTGCTCACCCTGCCCCAGGCGCGATTTCTCCTGATGTCCGCCACGATCGGCGAGACAGCCTTCTTTGAAGAAAGCATCACCAAGCTTACCGGCGTGCCCACCTCGCTGGTGAAGTCGGATCAGCGGCCCGTGCCATTGGAGTTCCTCTACAGCGAGACGCCGCTGGAAGAAAAAGTGGGCGAATTGGTGGAAGCGGGGAAAGCGCCAATCTACCTCGTACACTTCACCCAGCTCGCCTGCGCGCAGACGGCGCAGAACCTGATGAGTTCGAACTTCTGCACGAAGGAGGAGAAGCAACACATCGCCGAGGTCCTGCACGACGCGAACTTCCGCAGCCCCTACGGGAAGGAAGTCTCGAAGCTCCTGCGCCACGGCATTGGCATCCATCATGCCGGACTGCTGCCAAAATACCGCATCCTCGTGGAGAAGCTCACGCAGCGCGGCTTGCTGAAAGTGATCTGCGGCACGGACACCCTCGGGGTCGGCGTGAATGTCCCGATCCGGACGGTGCTATTCACTCAACTTTTCAAGTACGACGGAAACAGTACGAAGACGCTGGCGGTGCGCGATTTCAAGCAGATCGCCGGTCGTGCCGGCCGCCGGGGTTTCGACACCAGCGGCACGGTGGTCGCCCAAGCCCCGGAGCACGTGATCGAAAATCTCCGGCTTGAGAAGAAAGCCGCATCATCCGGGAAGAAGAGCTTCGTCAAACGCAAGCCACCGGAGAAAGGCTTCGTGAATTGGGACGAAAAGGCCTTTCGGCGCTTGATCGATGCGCCCCCGGAGAAGCTCAGCTCCAGCTTCCAAGTCCGGCACTCAATGCTCCTCAATGTCCTCGGCCGCGAGCACGACGACGGCTGTGCCGCGCTCCGGAAAATCATCAAGGACAGCCATGAGCCGCCCGCGAAAAAGAAGGCCCACAAGAAACGAGCCTTCCAGATCTTCCGCGGACTGGTGGAGGGGAACATCCTTCGCATCATTCCGAAGGACGAGCGGCGCGGCCCGACGAAGGTAGCGCTGAACGTGGAGCTTCAGGAGGACTTCTCCATGAACCAGGCGCTCGGGCTTTACCTGCTCGATACCATCCCGCAGCTCGACCGCGAGGCACCGGACTACGCGCTGAATGTTGTCTCTTTGGTTGAAGCCATTCTGGAAAACCCCGACGTGGTGCTGCGCCGTCAGGTGGATCTCTTGAAAGGGGAACTCATCGGCCAATTGAAGAACGATGGCGTCTCTTACGAAGAACGGATGGAGCGGCTCGAAGAGGTCGAATGGCCGAAACCGGGCAAGGATTTCATCTACGACACCTACAATGCCTTCGTCGCGGAGCGCCCGTGGATGAAGGAGGCAGCGGTGCGACCGAAGTCGATCGCCCGCGAGATGTTCGAGAACTGGCAGTCTTTCGAAGACTATGTGAAAACCTACGGCCTTGAAAAAAGCGAGGCCGTGCTACTCCGGCATCTCTCGGAGGTTTACAAGGTGCTTTCGCAAACCGTACCGCCGATGGCAAAGACGGAGGAACTGGTCGAGGCGGAGGAATACTTCGAGGACATCCTGCGCGGCGTGGACTCCAGTTTGCTCGATGAATGGGAGAAGCTGAAGAACCCGGACTACGTACCGGAAGCGGAAAAGCCCGCTGAAGAACGAAAGCACATCCCTTACACCCGCAATCGCCCCGCCCTGACCCGTGCGCTGAGGAATGCGGTCTTCACCTTGCTCAAGGCCTTCGCGGAGGAAAACACTTCCGCCATCCTTTCCCAAATCGAACCTGCCGATGCCGAAGGCGTCGCATGGAGCGCTGCGCGGGTGGACGGTTTGTTAGACGCCTACTTCGCGGATCACTCGCGCATCCGGCTCGACCCCGAGGCCCGTGCGGCCAAGCACCTGCGGATCGATGACAGCCAGCCGCGCCGCTGGGGAGTCGAACAGGTGATCGTGGATACGGATGAGCTGAACGATTGGACGCTAAAGCTGATCGTGGATCTCGACCGCAGCGACGCGGAGCACCGGCCGGTGCTGGTTTTGGAAGGCTTGGCCGCCGTGTAATGTAGCGGCGGGCTATGACCGTGGGAAACTGGCGGCAACAAAGCCGCATCGTGCGATCGCCCCGGCATTCTCCGCGCTCCGCTCCCGCCTGTTTCGATGTTCGCCTCCGCGGGGACCATTGGCGCAAGTAGATCCTGAAAATCCCCCATGCCATGCTCCCACCATGCCTACATTGCCAAATCTCCCCCCGGGCGGGCGCACTCCAGCAAACAAGGCGTGTCCCCTCTCCCCATGGCTTCGCCGGATGCCGAAGCGTAAGGAGCCGCGACACTCTTGTCGCCCGGGGGACGTTCTTGCCGGGGACAGGAGTGTCCCCTCTCCCCATGGCTCCGCCGGATGCGGGAGCATAAGAAGCGGCGACACTCTTGTCGCCCGGGGGGACGTGCTGCCGGGGACAGCCAACCCCAATGACACCCCCGGGCCATGAATTTTCACCTGTTCCTCACCTGCTTATCAGGTGGAACAGGTGAAGAAGCGGGACCGCACAATCCCAATCGACTGCCTACCGAACTCCCACTCCCCGCGAAGCGCACTCTGATTGATGATTGGCAGATTGATGATTGGTGATTCTGCCTTTTCCATAAACCGCCGCTACATTTTCTCATTGCGGCTGATCGCCTGTCGCTCCAAGCCACTGTGGACCTGTGACAAATCCGTCCAACCTTTCTCCCGCTTTCCCATCGCGACGCCGACTGCTCCTCGTCGGCTGGGACTCCGCCGATTGGAAGATCATCCACCCGATGATCGATCGCGGCGAACTGCCCGCCCTTCAATCCATCATCGAAGGCGGCGTCTCCGGAAACCTCGCAACGCTGGAGCCGCAGCTTTCACCGATGCTATGGACCTCCATCGCCACCGGGAAGATGGCTTACCACCACGGCGTCGCCGGCTTCACCGAAGTGGATCCCGCCAGCGGGCGCGTGGTCCCCGTTTCGGCAGCCACGCGGAAATGCCGCACGATTTGGGAAATGCTCGGCGACCACGGCTTGAAGAGCCACGTCGTCGGCTGGTTCGCCACGCAAGGCGAGCGCGACCTCAACGGCTGCATGGTCTCGAATCTTCACGCCCACCTGAAGGACGTGAAGCCGGACCAGGATCCCGCCGATTGGCCACCTCCTCCGCCCGGCACCTACTGGCCGCCTGAACTCGCCTCGGAACTCGATGAACTGCGGGTCAGCTCCTACGAGATCGATCCGGATGAAATCATCCGCCTCTTCGTCCCGCGCGCCCCGGAGGTGGATCAGACCAAGGACCAGCGCCTTGCCCTGCTCGCCGAGCGGCTGGCCGAAGCCTACTCCGTGCAAGCTGCGGCCACGTGGCTGATGGAACATCGCGCGGACTGGGATTTCATGGCCGTCTATTTCCGGGCCATCGACGAGCTCAGCCACGTCTTCATGCCTTACCATCCGCCGCGGATGGAAGGAGTGTCGGAGCAGGATTTTGAAATCTACCAACACGTCGTGGCCATGAGCTACCGTGCCCACGACCTGATGCTCCAGCGGCTGCTCGATCTCGCCGGTCCGGACACCGCGGTGGTGCTGGTGAGCGATCACGGCTTCCACAGCGATCACCTGCGCCCGCGTTATACGCCGAATGTGCCCGCAGGGATCACGGTATGGCACCGGAACCAAGGCATCATCGCGATGAAGGGAGAGGGCATTCAAAGCGACACTCTCGTCCATGGCGCGCGCCTTCTGGATATCACACCCACCGTGCTGCATTGGTTCGGCCTGCCGGTAGGACAGGACATGGAGGGCCGGGTGCTTGTGGAAGCATTCGCCGAGCACCGGCCGGTCGAAAGCCTGCCGACCTGGGAGCGGGACAGCGGTGAGCGACATGCCCGGAACCATCTCAGCGAGGACGAGAGCAAAGCGCTGCTCGATCAGTTCGTGAAGCTCGGCTACATTGATGAAATCAGCGCGGATTCCGATCTTGCCGCCATCGAGACCGCGCGGGAGAACGCATGGAATCTTGCCCGCGCCTGCCTCTATGGCGGACGTTTTGAAGAGGCGCTTCCGCTGCTTGAAGACTGCCACTTCGCTTTTCCGGAGCGCAGCGACCATGCCCAACTGCTCGCGCGCTGCCAGTTGGCGCTGGGGCTGCTGGACGAGGCGGAGGCCAGCGCCGCCACCGCGCTCGCCACGGCGGGGACCCAGGGTGCCGCGCGATTGATCCAAGCCTACATCGCGCTGGAGAAAGGCGAAAAGCGCCGGGCGCTCGATCTGCTGGAGCAAGTCCGGGCGGAGGATCCGGACGCACCCATGCTGCTGCACTATCTTTCGCTGGCCTACCTCACCCTTCGAATGTGGGACGAAGCCGGTGAAACGGCCCGCAAGATCATCGCGAGCGATCCCGCGAGCGTCCAAGGTCACCTCTCCCTGGCCCGGTGCCACCTTCACCGGAACCGCCCTGCGGATGCAATCGAGTCCGCATTGAATGCGATCGCTCACGATTTCTCCCACCCGCGCGGTCATTTCCTGCTAGGCACCGCCTTGTTCCAATCGGGCGATTGGGAAAATGCAGGGACCGCCCTGCGCCGGGCCATCGACCTGGGCAGGGGCCTTGACGCCGCCCCCGCGCACCGGATCCTCGCGATCCTCGCGAACCGCAGCGGGGATCTGGAGGCGTCCACCCGGCACCACTTGCAGGCCCGTCTCGTCCGTCAGGAGACAACGAACTCCGATCTGGCCACGCTCGCCCGTTTACGGACGGAAAGCGCTGCTCGCGGGGAAGCACGCCTCGCGGCGCGCCGCAGTCACAGGGAAAAATACCCGCCGCGCCGCATGGCCTCCGGGGAATCGCTCGAGTTCCTGATCGTCTCCGGACTTCCGCGCTCGGGCACCTCGCTCATGATGCAGATTCTCGTGGCGGGCGGCATCGAAGCGATGACCGACGGCTTGCGTGAAGCGGATCCGGACAATCCGGAGGGCTACTACGAGTGGGAGGAAATCAAATCCCTGCCCCGTGATCCCCACCTCATCGAGCGGGCGCATGGTAAGGTCACCAAGGTCATCTCCGCCATGCTTCCCCACCTGCCGCGCCACCACCGCTACAAGATCCTCTTCATGACGCGCCCCGCCGGGCAGATCGCCCGGTCCCAGCACGCCATGATCCGACATCGCGGCGAGGAAGCGGCGGATCCGGCAAAAATGGAGGCCTCCCTTCAGGCCCATGCAGAACACATCCTCTCCCGGCTCCGCGCCCTGCCGAATGTCGACCTGCTGGAGATCCCCTTTCCCGAACTTGTCGAAAACCCCGACTCCTGGGTCAGGCGGATCGCGGAATTCCTCCCCGGTATCTTTCTCGCCTCGCCGGGGACCATGGGGACCGTGAAACCCGCCCTTTTCCGGAACACCTGAGAAAATCAGGACACCCGGAATATTTGATTGATTATATCTAATATCGGAGCTGTTATGCGCTGCTTTTCACTCCCCATGACAAACTCCGAATCCTCCTCCAAACGCCTCCTTGCCTACGGAAGCCTCGCCTGCGGCGCGACCGCCCTGGTTTCCGGGAATGCCGAAGCCGCCACGGTCGTCGATGTCAACGCGACCAGCTACAATACCGGCCTTTCCGACATCGGGACCGTCGGGACCACTTTCAATCCCTCGGCCCCCTTCGGGCCCAAAGCCTATCTCACCTTTACCGCCGGCAGCGGCGTTTCAGCGCAACAGAACGGCTCTTACAATATTTTCAGTCGCTCCACTGACAGTAGCTCGCCGATGGGATTCCAAACATCCAGCAGCTTCCTCTATTCACTTAACAACGGTCCAAGCAATGGCGCGCTGCTCAATAGCAACGACAACTGGCTCTTCGCGAAGGGTGTAAACGACCCTAACCAGCAGCTTTGGCTGCAGCTCCAGTTCGGAGCCACGACGGGCAGCGGATTTTCGATTGTGAGGGCAGTGATTCCGAGCACTCCGGGCGAACTACCAACCGCAGCTGCCGCCTCCGCCGCAGTGCCGGAGACCTCTTCGCTTGCCCTTCTCTCGCTGGGTGCAGCCGGCCTGCTGAAGCGTCGCCGCCGCGCCGCCTGAGATTCCCGAGGCATCATGGGCAAGACTTGCTCTTGTGATTTGAGTTTCCGCCCGGCTTTTCCCGATGAGGAAAGCCGGGCGCACTATGTCGAGGGAGATCGACCCCGGGTGGGCAGGAGCGATTGGTTCCTCGCCCTGACAAGCGGCCCCGTGGAACGCATCGTCGGAACCATCCGCTACGGCCGCAGCGCGCCAGGCGCGGATGCGCCCAGAGGACTCGACTTCCGGATGACAGGAGGCCCGGGGGGCGAATTGGCAGGAAGGGAGCAAGAGTTCCTGACGGCCTTTGCCAGCTATCTGGAGGATTTCCGCGGGCGCTTGCGTCACCTGCCGCTCATTCGCGAGGACCATCCGTGGAACGACGCATTTGCCGGCGCGGGCTTCGAAATCCGCTACCGCGAGTATCACCTTGTCGCACCCGTTAAAGCCCTGGCCGCCCGGGTCGAGACAAGTCACAAAGCCCTGCAGCGCCATCCCTCCCCGCTCGCAGCGGGACGGATTGCTCCGGTTAGGGACTGTGAACCTGGTCCTGCCATCGCTCTCATCGAGGCTAACGGCCTCATGGATGAAGCCGCGATCCGTGCGATCTGGGAAACGGAAGAGCCCGGAAAGTTGGACCGCGATGCCTCTTCTTGCTTCATGCTCGATGACGAGTTGTTAGGTGTGGTTCTCGCGGCCGACGCCGGAGAGAATCTGAACATCATGGCGATCGCCGTGCGCGAGGACATCCCGGGCGCAAAGCTCTGGGTGACGCCGCACCTGATGCACCATCTCTTCCAGACGACCGCCTCCCGGAACTACGAACAAGCCTTCTTCCGGGCGAATGCCGACACTGCGCCCACGACCTTCAATTTCGCCACGCGGGCCGGAGGCAAGGTGGTCGCGGACCTCCGCCGCTGGGTGAAGGAAGTCGGCTGAAGCGCCGTGATTCCGTAAGTTAGAGGCAGCGGCCATGAGCGCCCGCCATTGCCAAACGGCGGCATTCCGGGCATACCGGAGGCGATGTCCGTCGCGGCCACTATCCGGAATTCCCTGCCACCCGATTACCGTCGCGGTGCTTGGGACGAAATGCTGGCGGCGGACGGCTCCGTGAACCCTTCGTGGTCGCAGATTTCCACTTGGCTAGGCGGCCTATCGCCGGAGCAGGCGATGGCCACCAGCAATGAGGTCCGCCGGCTGTTGCGCGAAAACGGCGTCACCTACAGCGTCCACGGGGCGCCCGATGGAGAACACCGGGCATGGCAACTGGACCCCGTGCCATGGGTGGTTTCCGAGCAGGACTGGAAAACGATCGAGGCTGGGTTGATCCAGCGCGCCGAGTTACTCGACCACATCCTGACGGACCTGCACGGTGAGCAGCGTTTGATTTCCGGAGGCTGGCTGCCACCGGAACTGATCCACGCCCATCGCGGCTACCTGCGCCCCTGCCACGGCATGCGCCTCGCCTCGCAGCGGCAGCTCATTCTCTACGCGGCCGATCTCGCCCGCGGTCCGGACGGCCGGATGTGGATCGTGAATGACCGGACCCAGGCGCCCTCCGGCTTCGGCTACGTGGTGGAAAACCGCGGCGTGATGACCCGCGCAATGCCGAAGCTTTTCCACCGCACCAGCGTGCGGCGTCTCGCGGGATTCTTCCGGACCCTGCGCGAAACGCTCGAGTCCTTTCCGGCTCATGCCGGAGCCCGTGAGCCCCGCGTCGTGATCCTCACGCCCGGCCCGCAGAACGAGACCTATTTCGAGCACGCTTTCCTCGCTTCCTACCTCGGCTATTCGCTGGTGCAGGGTGACGATCTCACAGTGAGGGATGGCAGCGTGTGGCTGCGCTCGCTTGGCGGGCTGGAGCCGGTGGATGTCATCGTCCGCCGTGTCGACGCCTGGTTCTGCGATCCGCTGGAGTTGAAGGAGGATTCGCAGCTCGGCGTGCCGGGCCTGCTGGAAGCGATGCGCGCGGGCAAGGTCGCGGTGGTCAACCATCCCGGCAGCGGCGTGCTGGAGAATCCCGGCCTGATGGCTTTCCTTCCCGGCATCTCCCGCCATTTGCGCGGGGAGGAACTGATCCTGCCCGCTGCAGCCACCTGGTGGTGCGGGGAAAAGCAGGCGCGGGAAACGGTGCTATCCCGATTGGACAAGATGGTCGTGAAATCGATCCACCGCGCCCCCACCTTTGGCACGGTTTTCGGCGGCACCCTGAGCAGCGCTGAACTTACCCAACTGCGGGACCGCATCCTCGCCAGTCCGGAGTGCTATGTCGGCCAGGAGCAAGTGGGCTTCTCCACGCAACCCTGCCTGAACGGCAGCAGCATCGAGGCGCGGCGCGGCGTGCTGCGCGGTTTCGCGACCTCCACCAGCGACGGGCGCTACATCGTCATGCCCGGCGGACTCACCCGCATTGCGGCAACCCAGGATGCGCTGGTTGTTTCCAGCCAGCTTGGCGGGACCTCGAAGGACACCTGGGTCCAAGGGGTCGACAACGAACCTTTCGTTAGCCTCTGGAGCGAAACCGAACAACTTCAGACCGAGCCGGACGCCCGCAACGTTCCCAGCCGCTCCGGCGAGAACCTCTACTGGACCGGCCGCTACGCCGAGCGCGCGGAAGGGACCGCGCGGCTGCTACGACGAGCCGTGCTAAGCTTTGTGGAGGCCATCGGCAATGACGAAGACCAGCTCTCTCGCCATCGTGAAATCCTGATGGGAGGGCTGCTCGGCGTCACGAATGCCGCGCCCATCCATCCCGAGGAATCCTTCTCCGCCGTGAGCGATGAAGACGAGGTCATTTCCCTGCTCACCGAGCTAAAGCGGCCCGGCTCCCTCACCGGCATCCTGCGTTCTTTCCGGAACTCGGCCTACGCGGTGCGCGATCTCTGGTCGCCGGATTCCTGGCGCGTGATCGAGGCAATCATTCGCGAATGGGTGGAAGACGGCACGCCCGGCGGCAGCGAACTCGACAACTTCACCGATCCGCTCAACCGCCTGATCCTCCACCTCACCGCCCTGTTGGGATTGAATCTGGAGAGCATGACCCGGGATGCCGGCTGGCGCCTGCTCGACTCAGGTCGGCGCATTGAACGCGCCCAGTACCTTCTTTCCGTCATCCGGAATTTCCTCGTGGAAAGCCGGCCACCCGCGGAAGAGCAACTCGTGATGGAAACCGTCCTCGCCGCGTCGGACAGCCTCGTCACCTACCGCAAGCGCTACCGCACCCACCCGCGCATCGAGCTGGTGCTGGAGCTTCTGCTGCTGGAGCCAAATAACGCGCGCTCCCTTCTCTATCAGATCCAGCGGCTCGCCGGAAACATCGACGGCTTGCCGCGCCAGGAACAGGGCGCTCGCCTCACACCGGAGCAGCGCCTGCTGGTGGACACCACAAGCCGCCTCAGGCTCGCCGACATCTCGCAGCTGGTCTTCGTCACTGGAAGCCGACGAAGAAAACTCGAAAGCTTCGTCGACCACATGGGCACCGCACTCTATCAGCTCTCGAACGCCCTCACCCTGACGTATTTCCGCCACGCCGACCGGCCGCACTTCCTCAGAGGCTGAGGAAGTTGAAAGTGAATAGTGAATAGCGAGGAATGAACTATTGATGAACTGACGCCATCGACGCCGCCCCTGCCTTCCAATATTCATTTTTCACTCCTCACTATTCATTCCTTCTCGTGCAATACCGCATCCGTCACCGCACGCTCTACCGCTATGATGTGCCGGCGAACCTCTGCCACAATGAAGCACGGCTGCGGCCTCTCGATCTGCCCGGCCAGCGTTGCCTCTCGTGGAAACTGAAGATCGATCCGGAGCCGGAGTTTCATCGCAGCAGGCGCGATTCTTTCGGCAATCACATCGACTATTTCTCGATCCAGCGTCCGCATCCGGAGCTCATCATCACTGCGGAGAGCGAGGTGGAAGTGCTCTCCCATGGGCAGCTTTCGCTTGAAGCGGGAGGACCTTGGGAAGAGGTGCGCAGCCGGCTGCTCTCATCGAAAGATCCGGCTTCGCTGGATGCCCGCGCGTTCACCCTTTCCTCGCCACTGATCCCGGTTCTGCCATTGCTCGCCGAGTTTGCGGCACCCGACTTCCCAAAAGGTCGCTGCATCATTGAAGCGGTGTCTGCTTTCAATTCCCGGATCTTCCGGGACTTCAAGTTCGATCCCGATTTCAGCACCGTGGCAACCCCGGTGGAGGAGGTGCTGGCGAATCGCCGCGGCGTTTGCCAGGACTTCGCACAATTGATGCTCGCCTCGCTCCGTTCCCTCGGACTTCCGGCGCGCTACGTCTCCGGCTATCTGGAAACGCTGCCGCCCCCGGGCAAGGCGAAGATGGTCGGTGCGGATGCCTCACACGCCTGGGTCTCCGTCTTTGTGCCGGGACAAGGGTGGATCGACTTCGATCCCACCAACAACATGCGCCCGGCGGAAAGGCACATCACCGTCGCCACGGGAAGAGACTATCGCGACGTGTCACCCTTGCGCGGTGTGACGGTGGGAGGCGCGAGCCATCACCTGAAGGTTTCCGTGGACGTAATGCCACTGCAGTAGCGTGTCGCGGAAGTAGCGCGGCTTTCCAAGCCGCGTGGTGAGAGTAATCCCCGTCGCAAAGGCAATCGATTCACCTCACGTCGTTCCGGCCGCCCCACACGCGACTTGCAAAGCGCTACTTCTCCTCCGCTTCTTCGAGCGACTTCACCAACTCCGCAAACACCTCCGGCTCCTTGCCGCGATCCGGTGACCCCTTTAGGCAGCTCGCAAACCACTTCTGGAGCAGAGCCCGTCGCGCCGGTGGAAACGAGCGGACCAGACTATCGTGCTCCATCACCTCAAGCGCTGCGGCATCCCGCTTGCCATGTGCCCGGGCAAGGATGCCCCGATGCCGGATAAGCATCGAGTCTAACAAGACCCACGAGAAATTCAGGCTTTCCGGCGGCCCCACCACCATCGCCTGGCCATCGCCTCGGATTTTTCCAAGACCTCCGCCGATCACCCGGAGCTCAGGCAACGCGCCGCCCTTGAAAAAGGCCACCGTGCCTCCTCCTAAAGCTCCAATCACTGTCCCCGCTCCCAAGCTGTGGACACCTACGCCTAAATCGAAAACCGCACCGGCCGCACCTCCAGCCACCGCTCCCGCTGCGGCAAGTTGCCAGCGGCTAAGGCCCCACTTCTGCCAAGTCTCCGCCATTGCGAGGTTCAAGCCCGCGTGGCGCTCGGGATCCACGTCCAGCTTGATAAGATTATGTCGGTAGATCTTCAGCAGCTTCTTCAGGCATGCCATCTCAAGATCGGATAGCTTCTTAAAATAGCGCTCCTCCAACTCCGCTTTCTTCTTCTCCGAACGCGAGGGCACGCTGCGGTCGCGAACGTCGATCGGCTCGCTGACCCGCAACGTCAGCGACTTTTCGAGGAAATCCAGAATGGCCTCCGCCGCCTCCTCGCGACGATCGTCCATCTCGTTCTCCATCGCCTCGATCACCCGGCAGATGTGCGACGCATGATGTTCCTCGATCTGGAGCAAAGCCTCTAACAAGCGCTTCCGCTCGTCGAACCGCGCTTCATGCGCGTGGAAGGTGCGCACGAGATTGAAGGAGGTTCCGAGACGTTCCCGCCACTCGCGCTCCAGTTCCGGGGCAGACTCGCCTTGCGGATTGAGAAGTGCCAGTCGCGGCCGGCCGGTCCACCGCAGGATTTCGATCTCCGCGAGAAAGGAATCCCGTAAGGGCTTGCAGGGATCCACCACGTAGATCACGCCCGCGCCCTCGACCAGCGGCTCCAGCAAGCGCGCCTCATCCGGGAAGCGCTGGCGACACTCCTTGACGAATCTTGCGATCTCCGCGGGCCCCGGCACTCCGCTCCCCGCGAGTCGCTGGATCTCGCGCATCGCTTCCACCGGCTGTTGGAAGCCGGGGGTATCGAGAAATCGCAAGAGTTCCTCGCCATCGTACCGCACCGGGAGCGGCAGCACATCGGTTGTTTCGCCAGGAGTCGCGCTGATGCGAAGCAACTCGTCGTCGTCGATCTCCAGCAGGGTCGCCAGCGTGGCGCTCTTGCCCGCATTGACCCGGCCGACGACGGCGAAGGCAGGAATCTCGTCGCTCAACCAGGTGCCCATGTGCGATCCTCCTCGTGAATGCTGAGTTCGACCTCAAGGCCCTTCTGGCTATCGAGGAAAGCTTCCCACGCAGCGCGCTCGTCCGGCTTCACCTCGCGCGGGCGGCCTTCCTTGTCGAAGTCCGCCACATGAATGACCACACGCCGGCCGCCAAGGGCGTCGGTCACGCGCTTCAGTGTTTCTTCCATGCGGCGCGGGGCGAGCGACCATCCTTCCGCAACGAGGATGACACCGGCCGGTGCCTTGGCCAGCGCTTCATTCGCAGACGCCTCGCGACCGGCATCGAGGACGTCGAGCGTCTCCCAAGCCACCGGATTAAGCCGCAGGTGACGCAGGAAAAACGGGCGCAACGCCTCGCGATCCGGCGAGATGCCGCCGAGGTCGATGACTAGCGCCCCATCGGTGGGCCCTTGTGGATCGCTGCCTCGACGGACGCCGGTGAGCACGCGCCACAGCTTCCGGTGCAGCGGCGCTTGGAAGGCAGGCGATTTCAACACCCGCCACTCCTGCACCTGCGCGAAGCCTTGAAGAATCCAGCGGGGAAGAAATCCCCAGAATGCGAGCGCGAGGATCAAGAAAAGCACCCAGCTTTCTCCGCCGCCTTCCCAGCCCGCGCCGCGCCGCGTTCCAACGACATTCGGGATGAACTTCGGAGCGATCGGCCCCCACGGCAGGGATAGCAGCTTCACCGCACCTTCCAGAACGCTCTGCATCGCCGTCTCCGTGGTGGTTTCCCAGAAAAAGCCGACGCGTCGGAAGAATACGAGAGTGGCGAGTCCCAGCACCGCACCAAAGTGAAATTCCGCGGCCGCCCCCTGGGTCTTCGCCGCGATTCGCCAGCCGAGCGCCTTGGCAAGTTCGGGATTGCCCTCCACGCGGGCCATGACTTCGCGGCCTTTCTCGCCGGAGAATTTCGCGGCCAGCTTTTTCAGCAGTGCCCCGGCCACACCCGCCTTATCGGAGCGAAAAATCCACGCGCTCAGCCCGCCGAGCAAAATCAGCCACGGAACAAACAAGGTAACCGCAAGGAAGATCACCACGTGCACCCCTTCACGCTGGCGGTCGAAACACCCCCAGGCCGCGCCGAAGCCGGCGACGATGGCCGCAAATGCGAGCAGGCGCCCCGCCCAGTTCAGCGCGGAAACCCATGACTTCCCGGGCCCACCGGTGGCTTCGCCCTTTTTCCAGGCTTTGAAAACTTCACTGCGGGACTCGGTAGCGGGCAACTCCTCCGGGCGCGATGATCCGTCCCAGGCCGCCAGCGCGACCTCGAAATCGATCAGTTCTTCCAATTTCCAACGCTCGCCGGAGCCGCGCATCGCTGCCACACTTTCTCCATCTTCAGCCTTGGGCCAAGGGGGAAGTTCGCTCGCGGAGGCCTAGTGCGAGCCTCCGGCTTGCAAAAGTCCACGCCGGAGGCGCGCGCAAGGATCTGCCTCAAATGGGTAGGTGCATTCGGCGACAGGATTTGCGAGCGTGGGACGTCCTGATAGGAACATTTCATGAGAAAAACCCTGCTTTTCTTCTGCCTCGGGCTGCCGCCGTTGCTGGCGAATCCCCTGCTGACCTACGAAAACCGTCCGCTCGGCGCTCCGGATGCGCCACTGGTAATGAGCACCTATTTGCCCGATCCCGGCTTGAATCCGGCCGTCTTCTCCCATCACCACAACAGCGCTCCCGCCCCGAAGTATAATCCGAGCAAGGGTGAGGACGTCCCCGGCGAGGAAAAGCCGATCCCCGCCGTCGTGGCGGGCCTCGCGGTGAGTTTCGGGCCCTCGCTCGCCTATGTTTTCGACACCACGGAGTGCCGCCCGTTCTACGCCTGGCAGGGCGGTTTTCTCGACTTCACCCCTTACTGGGGGGATCAGAAGCGCGGTTCGCGTGTGTCCTTCGACTATATTCCCCGCTTGGTGGGAAATCTCTTTCACAAGGCCGCCGGGAAAAATCCGGTGCATATCGATGGCAAAAGCGTGGATGACCTCGGAGGGCTGGAATATGTCGGCTACTCGCTGCTGAAAGGCGTGCCGCGCTTCGAATACAAGGCCGGCGGGCACCTGGTGACCGTGATGATCCAGCCTTCCGAGAAGGAGTTGTCCTTCGATGCCGAGGTGACCTGCGACCCACCCGCTCCGATAGCGTGGAAAGAGGGTGACTTTTCCGCGGAAGGGAACGGCAAGCTGTCCTTCACCTACACTGGCAAAGCGCTCGGCAACTATCAAGGCTACAAGCTGAAGGTGGATCTCCGGAAAGCGAACAAGGAGGCCGGCGAAACGCTCTACAACAGCTACGGCTGCATCGCCTGCCACTCGACCGACGGCTCGAAGGGCCACGGCCCATCCCTCGGCGGACTGGCAGATGAAAAGGTCGAGCTCGAAGGCAGCGACAAGCCGGTGGTGGCGGACCGCGAATATCTGCTGGAATCCATCAAGACCCCGAACGCGAAGATCGTGAAAGGCTACCCGCCGAACTACATGCCGCCCTTCGGCCTGCCCGATGTGGAATACGATTCCCTGATCCTCTACATCCAATCCCTTTCCAAGCCCGAATGAAACCCTTCACTTCTTCCTCCATTCGCGTGAATTCGCGTCCATTCGCGGTCAAATGCTTTTCCGCCCTTCTGCTTTCGGCCGCGATCGCTCCGGCCGTTGACTTCGACGATTGCTACAAGGTCGAGGACATCAAGCTCCCGGAAGGGGCTCCGCCGGAGGTGGGCGGGATGGACTTTGCTTCCGATGATACGCTGTTTGTCGTACTTCGCCGCGGCGACGTCATCAAGGCGAAGCCATCCGGTAATGCCGGCAATTTCCAGTGGGAGCTCTTCGCCACCGGCTTCCACAATGGCTGCGGCATCGACGTCGTGACGCCCTCCAAGGTCCGCATCACGCAGATGGCGGACATGACCGAGGTGGAGGACACCGATGGCGATGGGAAGGCCGACCGCTTCATGCGCTTCGCCTCCGGCTGGGGCCTCAGCGGGAACTACCACGAGACGAATACCCTGACCAAGGACGGCAAGGGCGGCTACTACATCTCCGTGGGCACGGCCTCCCACGCGGGGCCCACCTTCGAGCATGTACTGGGCGACTACTCCGCCGCCGGCCGCCGCGGACGGAACTACGCCTCCGTGAAATGGAAAGGCTGGATCCTCCATGCGGACAACAAGGGCAAGGTCACGCCCTTCGCCAGCGGCTTCCGCATGGCTAACGGCATCTATCAAGATCCCGATGGCAATCTGTGGGCTGGGGATAACCAGGGAGATTGGAAGGCGATCACCCCGCTTTATCACGTGGAGCAAGGGAACTTCTACGGTCATCCCAGCAGCCTCGTGTGGGATAGTGCATGGAAGGGCAAGGACCCGCTCGCGACCTATCGCAACGATCTGGATGCCTACAACAAGCATCGCACGAAAGCCGCGGTGGAGATGCCGAACAAGGAAATCAACCGCTCCGCCGGCGAGCCCTACGAGCTACCCCGCGACGGCTCATTCGGCCCCTTCGCCGGACAGCTGGTCGTACCCGACAACAACGGCGAACGCATTTCCCGCGTGATGCTGGAGAAGGTAAACGGCAAGTTCCAAGGCGCGGTGACCCAGTTCATCCAGAATCACGGCCTGCGCTCGGGGAACCATCGCATCCGCTTCTCACACGATGGCAAGCAGATGTATGTCGGCCAGACCGTCCGCGGCTGGGGCAGCCCGGCCGAGGGCTTGCAACGCATCACGTGGAAGGGCGGCGTACCCTTCGACATCGAGACCTTCAAGATTACAAAGAAGGGCTTCAAGGTGACCTTCACCAAGGACCTGCCGGACGAATTGAAGGAAAAGAAGGCTTGGGACTTTTCTTCCTTCACCGTGCAGCCGAAGTGGACGTACGGCAGCGATCAGGAAAACGAACGCGAGCACGACGTGAAGGCCCTCAAGGTCACGGACAAGCGGAGCGTGGAGATCGAACTGGAGGACTTTTCCGCCGGGAAGATCTACAAGCTGGAGCTCCCGAAGAAACTGAAGTCGGCTGACGACGAGTCACCGCTGCAGAATCGTTTGGCGTTCTATACCGCGAACGAGCTGCCGAAGTAGGCCCTGCCTTCACACAACAGCAGACGGATTCGTAGCGGGACGGCGGTGTGTCGTTCCGCTACATCGCCTTACCTCCGCTCGTTCCATGCCTTGAGCACGGCGACCTCGCGTTCGGCGTTGAGCCCCGCCCGGAGTTTCTCGCGGCGTTCCGCAGGCAAGCCGTTGAACCACGCAAGTGTATCTGCGGCAGTCGTCTCGAGCGGGCGAAAGGTCAGGCCTGCCTTCCCCGCACGCGTATTGCTGGTTCTAGAAAATCCAGCGGTGTCCCCCTGCCCCGGCACCCATCCCGGAAGGTCCCGCCACGGCATGACCTTTTGTTCTTCGAGGAACTCCTTGGTTACCGGAACCAGCTTTGCCTCCGATTTCACCGCTTCGCGGATGCCTTCCAGCATGACTCCCATCGAAAGTTCCTTTTCCGGGCCACAGGCATTGAAGGCACCGAAGGCACGCTGCTCCACCATGCGGATGGTCCACTCGGCGAGGTCACGGGCATCGATAATCTGCACGGGGTCATCGGCGGGTGGCGCAAGCACCTCGCTGCCTTTCGCGATCCTCACCGGCCAGTAGGTGAAGCGATCGGTTTCATCGCCGGGACCTACGATGAGCCCGGGGCGGATAATGGTGGTAATTCCGGGAAAGTGCTTCTCCGCCTCGCGCTCGCTCTCGGCCTTCAGCGGACCGTAGAGGTTCATGTTTGCGCCGAGGGTCTGGCGCGTTTCGGCCATCGCATCGGGGCCCTTGTACTCTTCCAGGGGTGTCGATTCATCACGGCCGCGCTTCGAGGCATCACTATAAACGGAGATCGTGGAAATGAAGACGTACTGCTTCACCTTTCCCGCGAGGACCTTGCCGGCATCGCGCACCCAAGAAGGGAGACCAGCGGGGTTGTCGATGCAGACATCCCATTCGCGTCCCCCAAGTGATTTCAGGTCGCCCTTGTCACGATCGCCGGTGAGTTCCTCTACTTCCGCAGGCCACTCTTGGGGGCGGCGGCCTCGGTTGAAGAGGGTCAGCTGGTGGCCACGGGAGAGGGCGTAGCGGACCTGATAGGGACCGGTGAAGCCGGTTCCACCGAGAATGAGGATTTTCAGGGGGCGCGGTTTTTCCTGGGCCATCAGTGGCGCGGAGGCGACCGAAATACCTGCGCTGGCAGCAATCTTCAAGGAGTCACGGCGGTTCATGAAGGAAAGCGGAATCGCAAGGGGTAACGCTAGGCGGCGGGAACGGATTGCCAAGGAAACCGTGACGCAACCCGGCGATCGGGCCTGCGAAGAGGTCACCGGGCATGAAAAGAGATCGCTCGAAATCTGAGAACGCGGAAGATTGGCGAAGGCTTGGACCCGATCTGGACACTCCGCAAGAGTGGACCGAGGGGCCCGAAGAGGCTGGCAGAGCCCCGAGCCAAGCTCCGCCCCGCTGAATGTTACCTCTCGGCAATCTTTTCCCGGGGCGGGCAGTCCGCCGCCGCCCCCCTCCTGCCTCGTTCATATGGAGGTTCGCTCGACGGGGCCCACCGGTAAATGTGGAGCATGAGGATTCCCCATGGCATGCTGCCACCCCATGCCTTCATTGACAAAATCACTCCCGCGGGCTCCCCCGTGCCGGCCCCCCGCACCTTCTCACCGCTCGACGGGCTATCAGCAAGCCGACCCCGATGGCAAGCCCGAGCCAGCAAGTTTCACCTGTTCCTCACCTGCTTAACAGGTGAGGAGCTCAATGAAGAAGCGGAACCGCCGGGAGGCCGCTGGGTTCTCCCGGTCCGTTTGCGCGGCCCACGGCGATCGGTCCGGCTCAGGGCGGCTACGACTCAGCTTAAACCGCTCTAGCTCTCTCCCCGCTTAAAATCTCCCATCAACGCATCCTGATACGACGATTTGTTTCTTGCGAAATCGTCTGCCAGACCTAGCCTTCGCGCATGCCGCGACCCGATCCCACGGCCGAACTCCAGCAAGCTCTCCGCCAGCGAATCCTCGTGCTCGATGGCGCGATGGGCACGACCATCCGCACCTATGGGCTGAATGAAACCGACGCCCGCGGACCTCGCTTCGCCGATTCCAAGAAGGACCTGCTGAACAACGGCGACATCCTTTCGATCACCCGCCCGGACGTGATCGGGGACATTCACAAGCGTTTCTATGAGGCCGGTTCCGACATCTGCGAGACGAACACCTTTTCCGCGACCTCGATCGCACAGAGCGAATTCTTCGTCGATGACCCGCGTGAACACGGCGGGATCAAGGACCCGGAATTCTTCCAGAAGATCATGGAGAGCAGCATGCTCCGCGATCTTGCTTGGGAGATCAACGTCGAGTCCTCCCGCCTCTGCCGAAAGTGGGCCGACAACATCGGCAGCGACACCGGTATCAAGCGCTATGTCGCCGGAGCCATTGGTCCGCTCACCGTCTCCCTGAGCACTTCGCCCGATGCCAACGACGCGGGCTTCCGCACCGTGACCTTCGATCAGGTGAAGGAAGATTACACGCGACAGGTCAGAGCGCTGATCGAGGGCGGCTGCGATATCCTGATGGTCGAGACCATCTTCGACGCCCTCAACGCCAAGGCCGCTCTCGTGGCGATCCAGGAAGTCTTCGATGCCGACGGACTCCTCCTTCCCATCATCGTCAGCGCCGCTGTCGGACGTGGGGGTGAAACAATGATCTCCGCCCAGAAGGTAGAGGCGATGTGGAACGCCGTGGCGCATGTGAATCCGCTGGCCGTGGGCCTGAATTGCTCGCTGGGTCCCGACCTCATGAAGCCTCACCTCGAAGAGCTGGCGAAGGTCTCCGCGAGCCACATTTCATGCTATCCGAATGCAGGCTTACCTAACCCCCTGGCACCGACCGGTTTCGATCTGGAACCGCAGCATATGAACGCCTACATGAAGGAATTTGCACTAGATGGCTTGCTCAACCTCGCGGGCGGCTGCTGCGGGAATACGCCCGAGCACGTCGCTGCGATTGCAGAGGGTGTGAAGGGCATCGCACCGCGGGAAGTGCCGATTGTGGAGAATTGACCGCAGAGACGCGGAGGTCGCAAAGGGTCGAAGAGCATGAGCGAGGAACTGAACCTGCTGAGTGAACAAGTCATCGGTGCCGCTATCGAGGTGCATCGGGAGCTTGGTCCCGGTGTTCTTGAGCATTCCTATGAGGCCACCCTGCAGCACGAATTAATGCTTCGCGGGATCTCCTCTCTTCGTCAGGTCCTGCTGCCCTTAACTTACAAGGGCCTCGTCATCCCGGATGCTTATCGAATCGATCTACTGGTCGAGGACAAGCTCGTGGTTGAGTTGAAAACGGTCGATGCCCTGAAGCCCGTTCACACCGCCCAAGTCCTCACCTATCTGAGAATGAGCAAGAAATCCTTGGGCTTGCTCATCAACTTTCACGTCCCCCTCCTGCGAGACGGCCTGAAGCGCCTCGTCCACAATTTTTCCGAATAGAATCTCTGCGATCCTCCGCGACCTCTGCGGCTCCGCGGTTACCCCTTCCGTCCATGTCTACGATTCCCCGAGTTCTGCGCCTTTCCGGGTCAGAGGCCTATAACCACACGCCGGACAAAAACTTCCTGATGATCGGCGAGCGAACGAATGTCGCTGGCTCCCCGAAGTTCGCGAAGCTGGTCCGCGAGGGCAAACTCGACGACGCCCTTGAGATCGCCCGCCAGCAGGTGGAGAGCGGCGCGAACGTCATCGACATTTGCTTCGATGACGGCCTGATCGATGGCAAGGCGATGATGGCGCGCTTCCTTCAGCTGGTGCAGAGCGAGCCTGCGATTTCGAAGGTGCCGATCATGGTCGATTCCTCGAAGTGGGAGATCATCGAGGAGGGCCTGAAATACCTCCAGGGCAAGGGCATCGTGAACTCCATCTCGCTGAAAGAAGGCGAGGAAAAGTTCATCCAGCAAGCGAAGCACATCCGCCGCTTTGGTGCCGCAACGGTAGTCATGGCCTTCGACGAAAACGGCCAAGCGGCGACTTACGAGGAGAAGATCCGCATCTGCGAACGTGCCTACCGCGTGCTCGTGGACAAGGTCGGCTTCCCGCCGGAGGACATCATTTTCGATCCGAACATCCTCACCGTCGCTACCGGCATCGAGGAGCACAACAACTACGCCCTCGATTTCATCAACGCGACCCGCTGGATCAAGACCCACCTCCCCCACGCGAAGGTCTCCGGCGGTGTGTCGAACATCTCCTTCTCATTCCGCGGCAATAACGTCGTCCGCGAGGCGATGCACTCGGCCTTCCTCTACCACGCGACGAAGGCTGGCATGGACATGGGCATCGTGAATGCCGGCATGCTCGAAGTTTACGACGAGATCCCGAAGGAGATGCTGGAACACGTGGAAGACGTGCTGCTGAACCGTCGTCCGGATGCGACCGAGCGCATGCTGGAATTCGCGGAGCGCTTCAAAGGCCAAGCTGGCAAGAAGCAGGAGGAAGACCTCTCTTGGCGCGAAGCCACCGTTGAAAAACGCCTCGAGTACGCGCTGCTAAAGGGCATCGACAAATTCATCGACGAGGACACCGAGGAAGCCCGCCTGAAATACGGCCGCCCGCTCAAGGTCATCGAAGGCCCGCTGATGGATGGCATGGGTGTGGTCGGCGACCTCTTCGGCGCGGGAAAGATGTTCCTCCCGCAGGTGGTGAAGAGCGCCCGCGTGATGAAGAAGTCGGTCGCTTGGCTGACTCCTTTCATGGAAGCGGAGAAGGCGGAGTTCCTCGCGGAAGATATCGCCGGCATCCTCGCGGAGAACCCTTCGATGACGCGGGAGGAAGCGATCACGCTGGCGGGTCGCCGCCGCTCGGCCGGCCGTTTCCTGATCGCCACGGTGAAAGGCGACGTACACGACATCGGCAAGAACATCGTCGGCGTGGTGTTGGCCTGCAATGGCTTCGAAGTGACCGACATGGGGGTGATGGTGCCCTGCGACAAGATCCTCGCGAAGGCGAAGGAAATCGGCGCCGACGTGATCGGGCTTTCCGGCCTGATCACCCCTTCTCTCGATGAAATGATCCACGTCGCGAAGGAAATGGAGAAGGGCGGCTTCAAATTGCCGCTGCTGATCGGCGGTGCGACGACTTCTTCCACGCATACGGCGGTCAAAATCGCGCAACACTACTCCGGCCCCGTGGTCCACGTGCTAGATGCATCGCGGTCCGTTCCCGTCACCACTTCCCTTCTCTCGCCGGATCAACGGGAAACGTTTATCGCGGAAAACAACGAACGCCATCGCAAGGCGCGCGAGGCTTTCACAGGCGGCCCGAAGAAGGAGACCGTTGGCATTGTCGAAGCGCGGGCTCTGGCACGCCTGACCGATTGGTCGAGCTATGCGCCGCCGGTGCCGGAATTCACGGGCACCCGGGTAATCGCCAATCAATCCTTGCGGGAGTTGGTGGACTACATCGACTGGACGCCGTTTTTCCACGCGTGGGAACTTCGCGGTGTGTGGGACCGTGATGCGCGCGTGCTCAAGACGAAGAACGAGGAAGGCGCGAAAGAAGCAGCGAAGCTCCACACCGAGGCGCTCGATCTCTTGGAGAAGATCATCGCGGAAAAGCGCTTTGTCGCCCGTGGGATCTACGGCTTCTTCCCTGCCAATGCGGATGGCGATGACATCATCGTATGGAGCGATGAATCCCGCACTACCGAGACGACCCGCCTTCACACGCTGCGGCAGCAAATCAAGAAGGAGTCAGGCAAACCGAACGAGGCCTTATCCGATTATGTGGCACCCCAAGGCGCAGGAAAGGATTATGTCGGCGGCTTCGTGGTAGGCATCCACGGTGCGGACGAATGGGCGGCTGAACTGGAAAAAGCGCATGATCCTTACAACGCGATCATGGCAAAGGCGCTCGCCGACCGGCTGGCGGAAGCTTTCGCCGAGCTACTTCATCACCGGGCCCGCGTGGCGTGGGGATACGAAAGGCCGAACGAGTTCGGCGCGAATGAACTCATCAAGGAACTCTACCGCGGCATCCGCCCGGCCCCGGGCTATCCCGCGCAGCCGGACCATACCGAGAAACCGATCCTTTTCGATCTACTAGAAGCATCGGAGAAGACCGGCGTGGAGCTGACGGAAAGCTGCGCCATGCACCCCGGTGCCGCCGTGTGCGGTCTCTACTTCAGCCATCCCGAGAGCCACTATTTCGGGATCTCGGAGATCCAGAAGGATCAGCTCGAAGACTACGCCCACCGGAAAGGTATGAGCGTGGAGGAAGCGGAGAAGTGGCTCGGACCCTGGCTGGGCTATCAGTAAGGCAGGCCTAGGCGACGCCGCGCTTCAAATCCAGATAACGCCGCATCGCCGCGATCCGGTTTTCCACGCCGAGTCGCTGGAAGACGGCTTCCAAGTGCTTCTCCACCGTCCGCGGACTGATGCCGAGAATGATCGCCGCCTCGGCGCTGGTCTTTCCTTCCGCGATCCAATCCATGATCTCGCGCTGCCGACGCGTCAGGATCGACATCTCCTCCTCCCCGGCAGGCTCGCTTCCGGGCACCAGGTACATGAGAATCGCCTCGCCGTTGAGCTTCGGCAGGACTTGCGCCGAAATTTCTCCACCACCGAGGTCCAGCTTCACTTCCTTCATCTTCGCGGTGACAGGGTTCTCCCAAGCATCGTCGAGCTCTTTTTCCAACTCTTCAAGTCTCTGAGGGTTAATCTGATAGGTTGCCTCGTCCGCCCCCCACCAGGTCTCGGTGAGCGCCACGGCCGCATGATTCAGGGGGAAGATCTCTCCCGGACCTTTCGTGACAAAAATCGCCATGTGCGAACCAGTCCGCGCCATAAGCAACTGCTGACGAACGGCCAACTCCACATTGTGAGCCTCCATGCGGTCGAGCACGCCACGCGCGGTGAGCAGAATCGCGTCGAATCTCTCCCTCGCTTGGAAGGCATAGGTCCGGTTCCGGAGGTAGCAATTGATGTATGCTTTCCGCCGCACACCATGCACAAGCAGGCCGAAAAGGACGTCGTTCATCGCCAATTCCCCGAAAACCTTCTGCACGAACTCGCTTTCGCGATATTCGGCGGGCGCGAGGTAATCGCTCATGGCGAAGCCGAGATCGCCAGGATCGTCGAAATCGACCTTGCTGTAGATCGGGTGGCCCGGCGCCAGGGCATTGACCGTTTCGAGCCGATCCAGCAGCCGTCTTGCGATCGGCCCGTGGTCCGAAATCCGGCGTATTCCGCTCATCGGGGAGGCTTCCATGACCAGAACCTCGTCCGCCCCGATCAAATGGGGAAGTTTTTCGACAAGGAGCACTACCAGATCGTCAAAGCTGGCGGCCCGGTAAATTGCCCCGGCGAGGTCGAAGTAAGATTTTCCGAGCACGGTGATGGGATGCGGTCTCGAGGGGAGAGGTTACGTAATCTCCCGTAAGTATCAACACGCATTGTTTGGAAGGCGCATCCATGGCATTACATTCTCATCGGAACGGCGACCCCAAGCCCGCATAACGTCCGATTTTGCGAACACTTTCTTACTTTCCCTGGGGGGGGAAAAGATGGCCCCGTCGGTCCTTGTGATCGGCGGGGCCATTCACTTGAATCCCGCGGCACTTCTCCGATGCTCCTCGCGTTTTACAAGCCCTATGGTGTGCTGAGCCAATTCACGCCCGACCAACCGGGACAAAGGACGCTGGCGGAGTTTGGATTCCCGAAGGACGTCTTTCCCATCGGCCGGCTGGATCAGGATTCGGAGGGTCTCCTGTTGTTGGGAAACGAGCGCCCGATCGTGAATCGCCTGCTGGATCCCAAGCATGGGCACCCGCGGACCTACCACGTGCAGGTTGAGGGGCTTCCGGATGCCGCCGCGCTCCACCGTCTCGCAGCAGGCGGCCTCGATTTGAAGGGCCACAAGACCCTTCCCTGCCGAGCGGGACAGCTTGAACCAGCGCCCGAGTTTCCGCCTCGCGATCCTCCGGTCCGCTTTCGCAAAAGCGTGCCGGACTCTTGGATCGAATTGATGCTCACCGAAGGAAAAAACCGGCAGGTGAGGCGCATGACCGCCGCAGTGGGATATCCCACCTTGCGATTGATCCGGGTCGCGATCGGGAATCTCACCCTTCAGCCCTTGGAGCCGGGCACATGGCGCGAACTCACACGCCAAGACCGCGCTGACCTCGGCTGAAATCTCAGGGGAGGAACTCGACCCTCAGGCGGAGAGGCCTTGCGACCTCCGGAATCTCCATTTCCAAGGGGATCTGCACCGCTACCTCCGTGCAGCCGTCCTCCAGCCTGCGCCGTGACACCTCGCCCGTGCCAAACCAAGCATCCCGACCATTTTTCCGGGCGATTTCCACACGGGCACCGCTCTCGGTCATTAGGTCCACCACGTAAGAAATATCCCGGGGAATCTCCGGTGGCAGGACGAAAATCATCACCGGCTCCGGCGGATCGCCGATAAACGCCAGCGAGGGAAGCTTGTCCCAAGCGTCCGGGTCGTTCATCGGAGCCAAATCGAAGGCATAGGCCATCAAATTGGTGATCCCGTCCGTATCAAGGTCCGCATCCGGCTCGGCAAAGACGCCGAGGAGTCCGTTTGCGCCCGCCCAATCGAAGTAGCCGCCTTCACCTGCCGCCGACGCGGGGACCAGGCTGGCGAAAAGCAGCCCGCAGGAGACGACGACGGATTTCCAAGACATGAGGGAGGCAAAGATAACTTTTCGGAAAACTCCGTCCAGCCCCGAATCCGGCAGCGGACGGCACTGGGAATGAAGGATTTAACCTCCTAAGAATGAGGGAGGACTCGGAAGAAATTCATCTTCACTCCGCTTTTTCCCCATAGTGGACCTTTTCCAGATACAAGCCGTCCGATGGCGCGCAGTGCGGGGACTTTCCAAAGGGAAGGCCGGGCGCTTGGTCAAGGAAGGCTGCCGCTTCATCGAGCCTCAGCCTGCCTTGGGCCGCTTGCACGGCGGTTCCGGTCATCAAACGGACCATTTTGTAGAGAAAGCCATCGCCGGTATAGGTGATCCGCCAGCCCCACTCGATAGGCTCCAAGGTCACGCCTGAAATGGAGCGCACGTAGCTGGTTTCCTCCGTCTCATAGCCCCGGCGCGCGCCAAAGGCCTCGAAGTCGTGGCGGCCCACGAAAAGATCGAGCACCTCGCGCATCATGAAGGGATCGAGCTGCCGCGGTAGATGCCAAGCCCGACCGTAGCGGAAGGGCGAAAGCACCGGCTCGGTGGAGAGATCGTAGCGATAGGTTTTCGCCGTCGCCGAATAGCGCGAATGGAATTTCCGCGGGACCTCCTCGCAGGACATCACGCGGATCGAGCCCGGAAGCTTGGAGTTTAGCGCGGGAACCCAGTTGAAGGGGTTCATCGTGATTTCGTCGGGGGGCTCGAAATGAGCCACCTGCGCAATCGCATGCACCCCCGCATCCGTCCGTCCGGAACCATGGAGGCGCACCGGCTTCTTCGCCGTCTCCGCGATCGCCTTTTCAAGGATGTCTTGGACCGTATTCCCCCCCGCTTGGGATTGCCAGCCGCCGATGCCCTGGCCGTCATACGCGAGAATCAATTTCAACCGCACCGCCCGAGCCTGCCTGCCCGGCAGATGGCGTCAATGACCAGCAACCTGCTTTCGAATTTGTAAAGAGAGAGACTCCTGTAGCATTGCGGTTACCAAAGTCGGGTTGACGGGATTGACCTCCGGTCCACTCCAAGTTGCGGCTTCGCTGATGAATGATTGTCGCTAGCACTCCCGCCGACTTCGCTTCAAAGCGGAGAGATCACAGGATGACCTTTTGAATGGTCGGGGTGGCGGGATTCGAACCCACGGCCTCTTCGTCCCGAACGAAAAGCGCCACCTCGCCGTCAACCCCAGATGCTCCAAGGGAAAACCCGCCAGATCCGCGGAAGCAGGAGAGCTCCCCCACCCGTTTTGCCCCCCTTCCGACTCGCAAACAGTTGAACTGCAATTGGTCACGTTGCGTCTAAAAGGGTCCGGCTCGGTCGGACAATGCCGCGTGCGGTCGAATAGCTGATGGGGCTTCGTCATTCGCGCACACACAGTCCCGCCGACTATTCCCATCGGATCTCTGAAATCAGGCTGTTCCTCGATCACGCGTGGATGAGGTTCCAGGCGATTCCCAGGGCCGCGCAGCAAGCGAGTGTCTGGATCACCCCCACCTTGAAGCGCTCCATCGCGATCCATGCGCCGATGGCAACCACGGCGACGAACCAGTCGATCCTGCCGCTTCCGGGGTGCAGCGCGTGCCACGCGAACCAGATCGCGAGATTGAGGATGACACCGACCACCGCCGCGGTGATTGCGGTCAGGGTGGATGCCAAAGCAGGCCGTTCGCGCAGCCCTTCCACATGGGGTGCACAAAGGAAGATGAAAAGGAAGCACGGCAAGAAGGTCACCCAGGTGGTGATCGCCGCTCCGATCGCGGCGGCGTGCAGCGGTGCCATCTCGCCGGGATTCTGCCAGGCGGCGACGAAGCCGACGAATTGCAGGACCATGATCAAGGGGCCCGGGGTCGTTTCCGCGAGGCCGAGCCCGGCCATCATCTGCCGCTGGCCGAGCCAGCCGTGATGCTCCACCGCCATCTGGGCGACATACGGCAGCACGGCATAGGCACCGCCGATGGTCACCAGCGCCGCCTTGCTGAAAAACAGCCCTTCCTGGAAGTGGATCCCCTTCCATCCCCACAAGAGCCCGCAGGCGAGCACCGGCAGCCACCAGAGGGTAAGGCAGAGCGCGGACACGACCAGGGTGCGGGGCCAGCTTCCCCGCGGTGCGGGTGGCAGCACGACGAAGGGGGCGTCGCCGACATTGGCTTTGCCGTGACCTTTGCCCGCGGGGAACTGTTTCGGAAACCGCTTCCCGCCGACATATCCGATCAACGCGGCGCTCAGGATGATGACGACGAAGTTGATCTTGAGGAAGAAGATCGCCACGAAGGCCAGCAGCGAGAGCGTCCACAGCGCCGGGGTTTTCAGGGCCTTCGACCCGATGCGCTTCACCGCCGAGACGACGATCGCGATGACCGCCGGGATGAGGCCGTAGAAGATCCCCTGGACCCACGTGATGTTTCCGCCGGCCATGTAGAGCCAGCTCAGCCCGAATAGGATGAAGACGGACGGGATCACGAACAGCGCCCCCGCCGCGATGCCGCCGCGCGCGCCGTGGAGACGCCAGCCCAGGTAGGTCGCCAGCTGCTGCGCCTCCGGCCCTGGAAGGAGCATGCAGAGATTCAGGGCGTGCAGGAAATGCTCTTCGGTCAGCCACCGCTTCCGCTCGACGATTTCCTTGTGCATGATGGCGATCTGCCCGGCGGGACCGCCGAAGCTGATCCAGCCGAGCTTGATCCAGAAGCGCAGTGCTTCGCCGAAAGTGGGAGCGGGTGGAGGCGTCATCGTTGGGATTTGAGATACTGGTAAAGCGCGTCGAAACACGGCAGGCCGCGCGCGAGGATCTCGTCGTCGCTCACGCCGAGCCTCGCCCAGCCTTTGAAGACACGATCAAGCCCGAAGGCTTCCACGGTCTGAAACTTGCCATCTTCCAGATCGGCATCGTGGATCATCGCGGCCAGCTTCTTGAGCGTGCGGTCTTTCAGGTCGAAGCGCTTCAGCAAGGTTTCGAAGGTGCAGTCGTCGCCGTGGTGGGTGAACTCGACACCGGTCATGTCGTAAGGGATCGCGCCGGGATGCAGGGCTGGATCGGTGGCGAAAACGAAACGGGCCTTGGCATCGATGTAGCGCAGGATCAGCCAGGCCGATCCGACGCGGTCGATCGCCGGCTGCGGACGGGTGAGCCAGACCTTCCCCGTGAAGCGTTTCGCCGACAAGATGGCCGCCGCTTTGCCGGGCTTGCGACTGTCCGGCAGTGCCGCGGCCCGCTCGATCAATATCGCCACGTCGTTCCCCGCGGGACAATCGAAGAAATCGACCTCGCGGATCTCGACGAAGCGGCGGCGGAGTTTCTCCAGCTCGGGCGACCAGCTCTCGTCGGGCTTCTTGCGGCGGCGGGAAACGAGTTCGTTCAGCGGGCCGGACAGCTCCGCGTAATCGGCGGCGCGCGCCTCGTTGAACTGGCGGATCATGCTCTCGCGGGTGACGCCTTCGAGGTCCGTGACAAAGGCGAGGGTCGCCTCCCCTCCCGCGTCCTTCACCTGCTGGGCCAGCCATTGGAAACGCTCGACGAGGTCGGGCCGGTTCGGCAGCAGGTAGGCGGAGGTTTTGAATGGCAGGGCACCCGACTTCTTCAGCTTCCGCCAGACGCCCACGCGTGCCGTGCCGCTTCCGGCGGGCAGGGTGAAAAGCAAAAGAAGCCACGGGCTTTCGTTCATCTGTGACAGGTGTTACGTCCGCGACTCAAGTGTTGCAAGAATTGACTGGACGGGATTTGCACTCTGGGCCATCGGTGTCCGCTATGAATGGAATCCACCTAGTTTCTCTCCTGGTCGTCCTCGCCAGCGGAATCTCCCCGGCACTCGACCAAGCCAAGATCAACGAGGTGACCGGACTGACCGGCACCTACAACGAGGATGAGAAAGTCTTCAAGGTCACCGTCCCGCGTGGCGATCTCGGGATCTCGGTAGACGGCTGGAAAATGCCCGCATTCATGGGCCTCACCACGTGGGCCGCGTTCACCGATGGCAAAGAGAAAGAGGCCATGGTGATGGGAGACCTCGTCTTGCTTCAGGATGAGGTGAATCCCGTGATGAGCGCGCTACTCGACGCGGGCATTTCGGTCACCGCCTTGCACAACCACTTCTTCCACGACGAGCCCAAGGCTTACTTCATGCACATCAGCGGCGAAGGCAGCGCGGAGCTGCTCGCCAAAGGCGTCAGAGCCGCGCTCGACAAGGTGAAGGAAATTCGCGCTGCCTCTTCTGAGCCGGCAAAGAACTTTGGCGGAGGAATTCCCGAAAAAAGCGCGGTCGCCGCCGCGCCACTGGCCGCGATCCTTGGTGGCAAACCTCAGGAAAAGGACGGGATGGTGAAATTCGTCTTCGGCCGCAGCGCGAAGATGCCGTGCGGATGCGAAGTCGGAAAAGAAATGGGGGTCAACACTTGGGCTGCCTTCGCCGGGACGGACGAGAACGCCGTCGTCGATGGCGACTTCGCTTGCCTCGAAGGCGAACTGCAAGGGGTGCTCAAGAGCCTGCGCGCCGGAGGCATCCATATCGTCGCCATTCACCATCACATGACGATGGAAGACCCTCGTTACGTTTTCCTCCACTATTGGGGCCGGGGCGACGCCGCGGGCCTTGCCACGAAACTGAAAGCCGCACTCGACACCCAATCCAAATGAAATGGATCACCCGCGAGCGCCCAAAGATCGACCGCGTGGCTTGTCCGTGGCTGATTGCCCGCTTCATTGATGACGCGCCGGAGTTTCTTTTCGTGCCGGCCTCCGAGGTCCTACCCAAGGCGGCGGAGACGGGTGCGATCCCTTACGACGTTGAAAACGTCGAACTCAGCCACGTCGGCCCCTTGTGTTCCTTCGATGCCTTTTTGGAGAAGTATCGCCTCAATCATCCCGCGCTTCATGAGCTGGCCGTGATCGTGCGCGGAGCCGACACCGACCGTCATGACCTTTCGCCGCAATGCCCGGGTTTGTTCGCGATCTCGCTCGGGCTTTCGCAGCTCTTCAGCAACGACCACGAGCAGCTCCGCCACGGCTTCGTGATGTACGACGCCCTGTATGCGTGGCTGACCCGGGCGCGCGGTGAAACACACCAATGGAATCCCCAATCAGACCCGGCCAACATCGCAGCGGTCGAATGACCCGACTCCCGGGAGTGGCATTGGGGTCTTCTCAATCGGCTGAGTCCTTCAGCAAGGAAGGAGCCGCGACGGCCGTCAATAGAGCGGCGAAAATCCATGCAGTGGTCGAGAAGCCCAGTGCGGTGGTGAGATAGCCGGCAACCGGATAGGTGATGCCCCACCCGGCGTGACTCAGGGCAAAGTGGGCCGCGTAAATATGGGAGCGCTCTTCGGGGCTGCTGTGCGTGGCGAGATACTCGCTGCTGCGGATTCCGAGGATGCTATAGGCGGCTCCGGCAAGGAACCATGCGCCGATCACAGTTGCGTAAGCCGGAAAGGCCGCGACCGCCACGAGTGCGGCGATCATGATCGGGCCCCCACCGCGGACCAGCGCCCGGCGAAGCCCTTCGACCTTTCCATAGGTCACCGCGCCCAGAACCGAGCCTACGCCAAACGCTCCCATGGCCCAAGCGTAGGCCTGATCGGAAAGAGCCAGCTCGTTCTTGATAAAGTCAATGGTCGCCACAATGACGAACGCGCCGCCAACGCTGGTCTGAAGCGCGAGGTAGATGGACCTCCTGAGAGGTGCCCGCTTGATCATCGCAACCATCCCATCCTTGGACGAGAATGAGGAAGCCACGGCTTTGGAGGCTTCCGCCGCCAGCCTGGGCAGGCCGATCAACAGAACCGCGCTCCCCAAGAAGGTGATCGCGTCGATGATGAAGTTGCCCCGGAAGCCGAACACGGCAATCACGCCGGCGGCGAGGCTGGGGCCAAGGATATTGGCGGTATCGTAAGCCACGGAACCGATGGCCAAGGCGCGGGGATATTGCTCCGCCGTCACGACGCCCGGAACAACGGCCCGATAGATGGGCGTGAAGAGGGCCGAGCCGAGATTGAGAAAGACCGCGAGCGCGTAAATTTGCCAGACTGAATCCACGAAGAAGAACCCGACGACAACCGCTGCCCGCAAGAGGTCGCTGGCGACCATCGTTTTCCGAGGGCCCATGGCATCGCCCAACTTCCCGGCCCACGGCGAACAGAGCACGATCACCACGATTCGAATCGCTAGGGTGAAGCCTAGGACCGAGGACGCCGAAGCTCCGACGAGTTGATGGGCCAGCAGGCCAAGCGCCACGGAAGTCAACCCGCTGCCGAGCAAGCTCAGGGCATGCGCCCAGAATAGCTGTTGGAAGGCCCGATGCCTCCAAAGAGAACTGCTGGTTTCGTTAGGGATCATTCTGATGCGATTTTTTCGTCAGGGTGCCCGACCGGCCGGCCACAACGTCACGCGCACGGGGCGGCTCGCCGAAGCAAGCCGCCCCGTCCTCTCACTTGATGGGCTTACTTCTTCTCGTCCTTCTCGCCGCACGAGCAGAGCCATTCCGGGCTCTTGCACTCGCCGCAGACCTTCGTGTCGTATTCGAGACGCGCGGTGATTGGCTTGGCGTCGGCGCTATCCTTATACTGGACGATCAGCCATTCGCCCGCGCCGGGAGCGGCGACGGTGAAGCCCTTCTCATCCTTGGCGACTTCGAGCTTCACCGGCTTCTCACGGGTGCCGGCGGTGGCGGTGAGGCTCTGCGCCTCGACCTTCACGGGCTTCATGTCCTTGTCCAGAACGGCGATGTGCAGCTTGCCTTCCTTTGTCAGCGTCACTTCACCATGCATGGATTCGTTGGTGCTGAATTCAAGGATGCGGCCTTTGTTGGGTCCCAGTTCGATGTCGCCGTGACCGAAGGCGAAGCCGGCGGTGAGAGCGAGGAGCAGGGTAGTCAGTGCTTTCTTCATGTTTGCTTTTGGTTTCGGTTGCGTTTCAACGGGCGGCCGGAGCATCCAGCCGCAAAGCCTTCTCCGCCGCCCTTTTCCCGATCAGGAAAAAGACGGCCGGGGTGACCACGAGGTCAAGGAGGGTCGAGGAGACCAATCCGCCGACGATGGCGACGGCCACCGGGTGGAGGATCTCCTTGCCGGGCTCGCCGGGGGCAAGCACGAGTGGGATCAGTGCGATGCCGGCGGCGAGGGCGGTCATCAGGACGGGCACCAGGCGTTCTTGTGTGCCGCGGGTGATGAGATGGACGCCGAACGTTTCGCCCTCGTGTCGCATCAGGTGGAGGTAGTGCGAGATCATCATGATCCCGTTCCGGGCCGCGACACCGCCGACGGCGATGAAGCCGACCAGCGTGGCGATGCTGATGTTGTCGATCTTCCACCACGTGAAGGCCAGCGCCCCGGCCAGGGCGAGCGGAAGATTCAGCATCACCTGCAAGGCCAGCGAGAGGCTGCGGAAGTAGCCGGCCAGCAGCACCACGATGACCGCGGTGATGATGCCGAAGAGGATTAGTATCCGCTTCGATGCCTCTTCCCGTGCGAGGTATTCGCCCTCGAAGCGGAGCGTGTAGCCGTCCGGCAGCGGCATCACTTTTTGATCCACGGCTTCCTGCCAGCGCATTACCAGCGACTGAAGATCGCGTTCACCAGTATTGGCACCAATGACGATGCGGCGCTGGCCGTTCTCGCGGTTGATCACGTTGGGGCCGTTCACTTCCTGGATGTCCGCGACAGAGGAAAGCGGGATGCGGCGTCCGTCGGAGATCTCGATCAACAGGCTGCCGATCTTGTCGGGCCACTTGCGCCAGGTCTCGGGCAACCGCATGACGAGTTCGACGGTGGTTTCTCCCTCGCGGAGTTCGCCAAAGATGCCGCCACCAAGCAGCTTCGAGACCTGTGCGTTGATCTCGCCCGGGGCGAGGCCTTCGGTGCGGGCTCGCTCGCGGTTCACTTGGATGCGGATTTGCGGGATCGGCACTTGGGCTTCCAAGTTCACGTCGGTGAGCCCCTGAATCCCTTGGCCGGCCTCCTTCACCTTGGCTCCCAGGTTTCGCAGCGTTTCGAGGTCGGGTCCGTGGATCTTCACGGCGATTTTGGCGGAAACGCCGCTCAGCATGTGGCTGAGGCGGTGGCCGATGGGCTGGCCGACATTGACGAAGGTGCCGGGAATACCCTTCAGCTTCTCGCGGATCTCGGCGAAGACTTCCTCGCGATGACGTCCGCCTTCGTGGAATTCCACGTCGAACTCGTTCACCGATACCGGCATGACGTGATCATCGCGTTCGGCGCGACCGGCACGACGGCCGACGGATTTGACCTCGGGGATTTTCAACAGCAGTGCGACGGCTTTCTCCCCGACCGCATTCGATTGGGTTAGCGAAGTCCCCGGAGCGCTGGCGAAGGAAATTGTCGCGCTGCCCTCGTTGAAGGTCGGCAAGAACTCCTTTCCCATGCCGGGGTAAAGCATCGCCGCGGCGACGACCAGCATGACGGCCACGCCGACAACGGCAAGCGGAGCGCCGAAGGCCGCGCGCAGGAAGGTCGCGCGGGTCACGGCTTTTAACGCACGAACCAGCGGTCCGTCGCGGTGCTCCTTGCCTTCCTTCGGCTTCAGCAGCAGCGAGCAAAGAACGGGGATCACCGTGAGCGAGACAACGAATGACGCTGCCATGCTGACGATGGTGGCGATGGCGATGGGATGGAACAGCCGCCCTTCCAAGCCCGCGAGACCAAGCAGCGGGACGAACACCAAGACGATCAGCACTGTGGCGTAGAGGATGCTTGAGCGGACTTCGCTCGACGCCGTCGCGATGACCTCCAAGCGCGGCCGTGGCGTTGGCAAGGCGGCGTTCTCCCGCAATCGGCGGAAGACGTTCTCCACGTCCACGATGGCATCGTCCACCACCATGCCAATGGCCACAGCAATACCGCCGAGGGTCATGCTGTTCACGCCGGTGCCAAACCATTTGAACGTGAGCAGGGTGATCGCAAACGACAGGGGGATGGCAGTCAGGGTTATCAGAGTGGTCCGCACGTTCAACAGGAAGAGGAACAGGATGATCGTCACCATGATCGCCCCGTCGCGGATGGCTTCCTTCAGATTGCCGACGGCGTTCTCGATGAAATCGCCCTGGCGGAACAGGATGCCGGCCTCGACGCCGGGCGGAAGCGATGGCCGGAGTTCTTCGAGCGCCTTCTCGATCTCGGCGGAGAGCTTGAGGGTGTCGAAGCCGGGGGCCTTGTCGATGCTCAGCACTACGCCAGCGGCCTCGCGCTTGTCGCCCTCGAACGCGATTGCCGCGTCACCGCGCATCGTGGCCACGCCGTATTTCACCGTGGCGACGTCGCCGATCGTCACGATGCGACCGTTGGCACGCTTGATGGCGGCGCCGGCGATCTCCGCCGGATCGGCGGTCATCGCTAGGTTCCGCACCATGACTTCGCGCGGGCCGGCTTGGAGATAGCCGCTGGTGGCGTTGCCTGCCGCGAGCGAGACGGCTTTTTCAAGCTCTTCGAGGGTAATCTCCTCCGCACGGAGCTTCTCGGGATCGGGTTCCACGTGGACCTGCTTCACGCCGCCGCCAATGGCGAGGACCTCGGCCACGCCGGGAATGCTCTGCAAGCGGCGCGCGACGGTCCATTCGGCAAAGGTGCGCAGATCCATCGGCGCGATCGAGTTGTCCTTCGATCTCAGGCCGACCAGCAGGATCTCACCCATCAGGGAGGAGACCGGCGTCATCCCCGGATTCGCATTCGCGGGCATCGACTCGGCGGCCATTTGCAGGCGCTCCTGGACGAGCTGACGCGCCCGGTAGATGTCGGTGCCCCATGCGAATTCGACGAACACCAGCGACAGACCGACGTCGGAGTTCGAGCGCAAGCGGTCGAGCCCCCCGATGCCTAACAGGGCGTTTTCCAGCGGTCGGGTGACAAGGATTTCGACCTCTTCCGGCGCGAGTCCGGAGGCCTCCGTCAGCACTGTGACGGTGGGCTTGGTCATGTCCGGCAGCACTTCCACCGGCAGCTCGGTGCCGGTGCGGATGCCGAGCAGAAGCACCAGCAGCGCCACGGCGATGACCAGTGCGCGGTTCTTCAGCGAGAAACGGATCAGGTAATTGAGCATGATCGTCAGGCTTTGGCGCGTCCGCGGAGGACGAAGGGTGAAGCCAGCAGTAGCATGAAGAGCACGCCGCAGGTGATGGCCAGGAAGAGCGTGAGCGGGCTGTTTGCAGCGTGCGCATGACCGCGGGCGTCTCCACCACCGGCGAGGGAGGCGGCTTCTTCTTTGGACATGTCCGATCCGTCCTCCTTGTGAGGGTGACCGTGGGCGGCATCGAGCGCCTCCTTGAGCGAGGCGCTGCCTTTACCGGCGAAGGATAGGGAGTAGGCCCCGTTGGTCACCACCTCATCGCCCGGCAATAGGCCCTTGGTGATTTCAACCCGCTCGCCATCCATCGAGCCGGCTACGACCGGCACGCGCACGAAGGCGTTTGTGAGTTCGTAGTCTTTGATGAAGACGAAGCGGTTCGCGCGGTCACCCTGCACGGCGACACGCGGAACGCTCAAGACGCCGTCTCGCTTCGAGGAGACGAGCGACAGCTCCGCCCGCATGCCGGGCCGCAGCTTGTTGCCCGGGTTGGGAAGCTGAAACACGGCATCCACCGTGCCGGTGGCTCCATCGGCCTTGGATCCGAGGCGCAGAAAGGTCGCGACTTGCTCTTCCTTTCCGAGCGCCGGGACGTGGATTTTCGCGGTAAGGCCTTCGGCCAGAATCGAGGCGTGCTGCTGCGGCACCCTCGCGACTGCCCAGACCTGGGACAGATCGAGGATTTCCATCAGCTCCTTGCCCGGCTCGACGGGGGCACCAAGGTGAACTTCGGAGCGGGTCACCAGCCCATTCGCGGGGGCCTTGAGTTCGATCACGGGCGGTGGATCGCCGGGTTGGAGACTTTCAATCCGGGCGACGACTTCGCCATTCTTCACGAGTTCGCCTTCGTGGATGCCTACCTCGATGACGCGTCCTGGAACGCGACTGGAAAGGACACTGTGGTTCTCACAGATGTGCTCGATCTCGCCGAGTGCAAACACCGTGGATTCAAAGGACGTCTCTTCCGCCTGGGCGGTTTCTATGCCGAGGTTTGTCACTTCATGGTCTTGAAGAACGACCGTGGTCTCATTGCGTGCCGGCTGTTCGGCCGCAATGGCGGACGCGACGAGGACGGCGAAAACTGGAATGCGGGAAAGGATCATGGAAAAGTAAGGGTCAAGGGTGGCCAATGGCCGCTTCGTATCGGACGCGGGCTAGGTGGAACTCGCGCAGCGCATCGACGCGCGAGGCAGCGAGTTGGAGGGATTGCTCCCGTGATCGAAGCACCGATTGGAACTCGCCTTGGGCGGCTTTCCACGCGGTCTCCGTTTGTTCGGTTTGCTGTTTTGCGAGGGGCAGCAGCTTGGAGTCGAGTTCCTTGATCATCGCCGACCACTGTTCCATTTCCGCGAGCGCAGAGGCGGCTTGGTGGCGGATGCTCGCGGTTAGTGCGGCGATCTCCTTATCCTTGCGCTCCTTGCGCGCCACGGCTTCGTCGATCGCGCCCTCGTTCTTGTTCCAGAATGGCAGCGGGAGCTTGAAGCGGATGCCGACAATGGCCTCGGTGTCGAGACCTTCGGGAGCGTCTTTTGAGCGCTCGGCCGCGGCGAAAACCCCGGCTTCCACGTCCTCGCGACGCTTGGCCTGTTCCAGTGCAATGCCGCTGCCAGCGCCTTTTGCTTCGAGCCGCGCGGCATCAAGATCAGGACGTCGGATCGCCTCTCCGCCACTCGGCAGGACAGGATCGCCGAGGGTGCCGGAGAGGTGGACGCCGGCGCTCGGAGACATCCCTAACAAGGCCTTCAAGGAACCCGTGGCAGCGGCTTCCTCGGCATCGAGCTTACGTGCTTCGGTCGCAAGGCGAGCAGCTTCGAGTCGGGCTTGGCCGGCATCGAGAGGAGAGCCTTCACCCTTCTCCGCGGCGGCGGCGCTGGTGTCGGCGAGCTTTTCAGACAGTTCCCCCTGGCGCTTCAGCAACTCGCGGCGCTGGCGGATGGCGAGCACGCGGACGAAGGCTTCACGGGCTTCTGCGAAAAGACGCCGCTCAACATCACGGACCTCGGCCTCAGCAGCTTCCACTGCGGCGAGCGAGATCTGCTTTTCGAGCTGCAAGCGTCCCGTCACGGGGAACCGCTGCGAGAAACCGATTTCAAGCCGGCCCTCGCGGAAACGGGAGTCGTGCTCGAACTCTGTTTCGAGTTCGGGATTGGCGGGTCGGCCGGCTTGCTTCATCCGCCCGAGCGCCTCCTGGATGCGGAGACGGGCGGCAGCGAGGTCGGGGTTCGAAGCCCGGACGCGGCCTGGCAGGCTAACATAGCTGAAGACCTCGGCGCTTTCCGCCGAGAGGTGGAGCGGGACCAGACAAAGCAGGCCCGCAAAAATGCGTGATCGCATGAACGTGAGGTGTGGGGCTGGCCGTGAAGACACGGTTTAGCCCGGGAAATTGGACAAATACGGAACAGAGAACCGCCGCGGAGAAACGCGGGGAGACGGCAGGCCGGAAAAACGGCGAGCCGGAGCGTCTAAAAAGCGACGCTCAGATTAACGGGGGCTTGTCCAAGGCAAACACCGGCTCGTCCGGCGGCAAGGCCGCGAGCCATGAGACAGACAGCCGGACATGATCCGGCGTCAGCAGGCGATGCTGCGATATTTCCGCTCCAGCCAAGGGAGCAGGTTGGTAGCAGGTGTGCGTGTGCTGGTGATCGTGCGTTCCCGGTGGGAGACCTTCGTGGGAATGATCGTCCGTGGGCTCGTGATCATGGTCATGATGGTGATCATGACCGTGATGGTGGTCATGGTCGCTCGAATTGGCGGTCTGCACCTTGGCCTGAGGATACTCCAGCGCAACGACACGGCAGCTGAGTCCGACGATCACGCCGAATACCAACAACCATGACAGAAGGCCACGCACGGCAACGAAAAAGCGCTAGTTCCAAGGGCTCTGCAAGTGGAATCTGGCCAATTGATGTGATCACAAGGTCTGGTTACCAGGGGGTAGGATTCTCATAACAGCGAGCGTGAAATCGCTGATGCCAGGCCCACCGTAGGGCAGCTCACTGAGACGATCATCGCGCCACCCCTCTATCCGTCTCGACCCGGTGGATTAAAGAGCATGACCTGGGAACTCCTCAACTGCGGCGGAACGAAAAAATCGCACTTTTTACTACGTGGATTTACGCGTTTTGCCAACTTCGGGTCAAAATGGGCAACTTATAGGGGAGGCCCACCGATCCCAATGCCATCCACACCCCAAGAATCAGCCTCAGAATTCGTCAAGATCCCGCAAGTCACTGGTCTTTATCGGAATACCAGGACCGGGAAATACTACGGGGCCAAGAAGGTCAACGGGCGGAGAAAGGAGCGCAGCCTCGGCACGACCGACCGGAAGATCGCCGAACGACGGCTGAAGGACTGGATTGCCAGCCTCGACCGGGTGGACCATGAGGTGGAGAAGACCACCCTCAAGGTGCTGAATCAACGGTTTCTCGCCGTCTGCCGAGGCAAGTCAGACAGCACCTATACCATCACCTCCGGAATTCTGTGCAGTTTCGAGGAGTGGTGGCCGTGCGGGGGCAAGATCGAGGTCCGAAACATCCGCACCTCCCATCTGGAGGAGTGGCTCGCCACCTTTGAACGGCGGCTGAAGAACACGAGCTACAATCGCTACGCCGGGGTGCTGAAGCAGCTCTTCGAGATGGCTGTGAATGACCGAATCATCTCGCAATCGCCGTTCGAACGAGTTCGGACACGTTGGAAGCGTCCTCAGACCCCCCGACGGGTGATTCCGACGCTTAGCCAATTCGACGCCATCGTCGCTGAGATTCGGACATCTCGTTTCTCGCCATCTGCCAAGGAGAGCGCTGACTTCGTCGAATTCCTGGGTTTGGCCGGACTGGGGCAGGCAGAGGCCTCGGCATTGCAGTGGAAGGACGTGGATTTCATTAAAGGTCGAATGTCGATCCGTCGGCACAAGACGGATCAAAGGTTCCATGTGCCCCTCTATCCGCACCTCCGTCCCCTAATGGAGCGACTCCACCAAGAATCCGGGCTAAGAGTCGATCCCGAGCAACTGGTATTCAAGATCGGGAATGCCAGGAAGTCCTTGGCTGGTGCTTGCACTCGCTTGGGGCTGCCGAGGTTTTCCCAACGGAACCTCCGCCAGTGCCTGATCATGCGCCTCTGGAAGTCGGGAGTGGACAAGAAGCTGATTGCCAAGTGGCAGGGCCACCAAGATGGCGGCCAATTGATTCTGGACACCTACACCGAGGTCTTCGGCTCAGACGATCAGGAATACGAAGCCCAACAGCTCGCCAAGCTGGAATCGGTGCACCCCAAGAACGATTCCTTGGACGCCTGATCGCCACCCCAAGAAGCAGGCCAAGGATTCGGGCAACGCCCAAAAGGGACCGCCAAATCCTCGGAAATGGTCAATCCGTTCAAACCTGGGGACAAAGTCTTGGCGATGCGCAAGGGCGTCGAGATCGCGGCGACCGTCCGCACAACTTGGAATCATGAGGTTCAGATCTTCTCCGACACCGGCGAACTGCTGTGGCGGACGATGAAGACCATTCGCATGGCATCTGAGGGAGAATCTGAACCAGTTACCGAGGCTTCTTCTGAAGAACAGACGGCCCCAGAAGAGACTCACCTTCCAGAGGACCAATCTCCGGCCCAGGCGGAGACCGCTGAAGCCGAGTCCGCGGCACCAGCTCACGAGTCGGAAGCTACGCAGGAGGATCTCTCCGCGGAGGACGAAGCAGCCTCCACCGAAGAAACGCCGGAAGTGGCCCCGGAAGAGCCTGCCACGGTCGCCCCCAAATCAAGGGAGAGGAGAAAAGGTTCCCATGGCGAGAAGGGCCGGACGAAGCGTTCCCGGAAGTAATGTAGCCCGACAATTCCGTGCCAAAGCGCCGACCGCACCGTCGACTCGTCATGAAGCTCGAACCTGTACTCGCTCCTTCCCTCCGAGGCACTCGCTCGGCAGACAATGCAGTTCACAAGGAGAACTTGAGGCCTGCTGTTACTTACGACCCTGCCGTACCGCTACTGCTCAAAACGGCAGAAGTGTGCCGAATGTTGGGGGGTATCCATCCGCGGACGCTGACTCGCCTTGAATCACGCGGACTCATCGGTCCTGTCTCGGGCCTGCTCCGCCATAAACTTTACGCGCGTCGCGACGTTGAGGCCCTCGTGGAAAGCCTCAGCTCCTGGAAGCCACGAACCAGTGCAATCAACTCAACGCGCAAACGGGCGGGACGATCAGCGAAGGACAGCCCTCAAGAGAAGCGGACGCATCACCACCCTGAGAAAGCTGAAGCAAGCTGCTAACCCATGCCAAAGCGTCAATTGCATCGTCGATTCCCCGCCGGCCATCAAGTGGCAACCCCCAACGCGATGGAGGCGATTCCCCTGTGTGACATCCTCACCGCCCTCGTTCGACACTTCCGGTGTGACTGGGGAGACGCGGATGATGAGGACTGGGAATCCAACAATCTGGCTCTGGACGAGGGCACCCGGCTCTTCTCCGTGTACCACTCATCCAACGGGGTGAAGTTCTGGATCATCACAGAAGCTGACCGTTCGGCGACGACGGTGCTCCTTCCAGAAGACTACTGAGAATCGCTAGTCTCGCCCGAGCGAGAAGTGAAGAGGGATCGAGGCGACGGAACCCGTGTCGGTCGGAACGCAGTGCCATCGGTTCATGCATCACTAGTTCTTCGATGACAGCGGCGGGGCCTTCAGAAGCACTCCGCCAGTTTGGGTCAATCACGACCAGACTCATCGATCACCCGCCTCGGCTCACGTTGACAGATCAAGTCGAGGCACTGACCAAGTTAATCCCGCGGCCGCAGAGCCTCCTGGGCTTCCTCACTCTTCGACCCTAGGTCGGACAATGCATTTCTCGCTGCTGCGCCTTGGTGATGATTCCGGCAAGATGCTTGCCGGAAGGTGCCTGCCGAACAAGGGCTGGAACAGTCTTACCCCCCTTTCCAGTAGGAATCCTAGCAAGTCCGACGATCCCAGGAGAGCATGCCGACAAGCAGGTCGCCCTCGGCTACAAGCTTCAGGTCCCGGTCACGAGTGACGTTCCGCTCGGGGTCGTAGTAGGCAATTCGTTGCCCATCGGTATCCCGGAGGAGACGAAGCCCGTCGGATCCACACCAGACCTCTCCGATCCTGCGATTGTTCCCATCCCTCAGGACGCGCTCCAGCTTCATGATCAGCTAGGATTTGAGGGAGGCAGGAGAGGTTGGCTGGATGCTCGGATTCATGGGGCGCAATCCGGCAAGGGAACTTCCCCAGGATAAGCGCGTTTACCTTTACTTTATGTAAAGGTAAGATCGCTCGAATCCACGTGGGAAAACGTGGTGTGGCGATCCGCCGTAACAGAGCGAGCGAGCTGGCGAAGCATCCCGCCGAAGTCGAATCAATCCTCGTTGTTAGACGGAGCACCTAGGGCTCGCCGCAACAGGTCCTCCGGCGACACGTCGAGGGCGCTGCACAGCCGAAGGTAAGTCGCAATGCTTGGGCTATTCACACCCTGCTCGATGAAGGACACGGTCTGAATTGCCACTCCCGCGCGCTGGGCCAGTAGGCTTTTCGACAGTCCGGCGGACTCCCTGGCGCGCCCTAGCTCCTCTGCTAGAGCCGCGCTGATTCGGGTGATGTCCTCGTCACGAAGCACCCGGGGATCATCCAAAGGCCAGACCCTGGGACTGCTGCTAGAATTCTAGAAATCCAGCTTGCCACCCATGGCGTTTCCTTGCTCAAAACCTAGCCCGCCTCTGTGAACTGTTCACCGTGGGCATTCAGGCCAACTCCATCGCATTCTTCACAAATAAGATTTCATGCACGAAAGCGTCTCTACCGATCCCTCGTCCGCCCCTGCCACCCCTCCAGAAATCCGCAGCTCGACCCAAAAATCCGGACTTGTCGGTGCACTAGCGGCAATTGCGACTTTTGCGCTTGTGGCATCCGGATGTGGCGGAAGCACGAAATCAAAGTGGCTGATTATCCGGGAGTCCAAGAACGCGATCAATCTTGCCTCGGTCACCCGCATCGGCTTAGGGGAAGCTCCTACCAACGGCCCAATTATGCTGCGCAGGAGAGGTTACCAAGAAGGGGCGCGGATTCAGTTGTGGTTTGATTCTAACCGTCTTGAGTTGGAATTCGAGTCAAACGAGATGGCGGCACGAGCATATGACCAAATCGACAAATTCCTCACTAACAGAAGCACCCGCCTTGAAGTATCCTTGGGTAATACAAGGTGACGCCGCAGCTATCGTATAGTCGCCGGGTCGCGTTCGATCATTCCAACATCCAAGGATCACTCCACCCCGCTTGCGAGCGGAAAAGCTAGCAGCTCATTTTATCCATCGAAGCCAATCGACCCCATAACGCCTGCCATCATGACCACGAAGACCGTCTCTTTGATCCTAGTCTCGGCATTTCTAACCGGCTGTCAGATCTCCCAGAAACCGACTCCGACAGCCGCACCCGCCCAATGGGAATCCTACACTAACAATCGCTTCGGATTCCGGCTCACTTATCCATCGTCGCTTATCGGAGGGCGGGACCCGCAGAACGGCGCAGGCAAGTCCTTCGCCAGTGCCGACGGGGACTTTGAAGTGCATGTCGAAGGGCATTTCATCACTGATGGGCAAACGCTCCATGACTACTACTTGGAAAACCTTGCAGCCCGGAAAGGCACGATCACCTACACCAAGAAAGGGCCATCCTGGTATGTGATCTCGGGCACGAACAAAAAGGGGTACGAGTACTACGAGAAATTCTTCGTGAAGGATGGAAACTGGGTCGATCTCCATATGGTGTATCCACACAGCAAGGCCAATGTTTACGATTCCTGGGTCGAAGCCATCGAAAACTCCTTCGTTCCCTTTCTAGAAGGCGATTTTGATCGGCCGGTTGAGAACTAGTCCACCACTATCACCCGCTGTCTCTTCAGTGGTCTAGGACCACGTTGCAGGAGAATCAGTAACGCCTAGAGCCTAAATCCTTCCGCCAGACATTCTCTTCACCGATGGGGCAACGCATGCTAAGCGGTAAGCCTGCCGCATACCCATGAGTCCTTCCTCGGTCTGCGAAGCGAAGTCCTTAAAGCGGTCCATTTGCGGTGCCTTGAGGCGGATCGAACACGACTTGCCTGTCGTCTCGACCGTCATGTCCTCATGGAGAACCGCCGCAAAAGATTCCGCCACCACTCCAAGGTCTGAAGACAGAAACGGGGTCTGGAGGTCCACCGTCCCCGTCGCGAGTTTGTGGAGGATCGTGAAGCCCGATGGGAGCATCCCGCCGCGGAAGTCGATCCAGTCCGAGCCAGCAGGCTTCGAGATCGGTTCTGACATCAACAAGTCTGGGAAAAGTCCCTGCAGGGTCTCCCAATAGCCCCTCCAGAACGCGGTGACCCGTTCGTCATGCTTCGGGCTGTAACCGCGGCGGTTCTGCTCAATTGCCTGCAAGAGCATCTGACGGCGAAACGCGGACCTCCCGGCTCCAACCTCCACCGTTCCCAGTTGGTCATGGATCCATTCGTAGGCCACCTGGGCATCGTATTTCCGGGCATCCCCGGTCCCGCCCAAGTATTTCAGAGGGGCGATGATGCAGGTGGAGAAGGAGTGCCAATCCCCGGAGTTGATTCCGACCTCCCCTCTCCTCCAGTAGCGCAGTGCTTGGCCTGGTTGAGCTGGCGCATCGACCTTGTTCTCGATGAGAAGCGCATGACGCCGGCCATCGGCAGAAATTGCCACCGCAATAAGGTCAGACTCTCCGAGCGAAGGATGAACGACGGAGTGCCAGGCACCGCCAAATGTCCACTCCCCCTGCAACGACGGGACCGCGCCGGATATGAAGCTTCGGGAGAATCCTTCGTTCGATAGCAGCTCTTCTAGAATCAGGAGGTCGATGTCGCGCTCGGTAACGATCTCAAGGGGAAGGCTCGGAAGCATCCTCGCTTCTAACCGTCACCGGCACTAGTGGCAATACCAGCTGAAACCTCCTACTCCTCCCGCCCTCTAGGGGCCATCAAGGACACTGCTATTAGGCTCCTATGTCCGCCTTGCCCGTTAGCCTCGATCCGCTGAAAACCTGAAGGTTCTCAGCCGTCAGTTGCCCTTGGAAAATCCGCTGGCCTTCGTGGCGGAAACTCGTGGATGATTTTCGGCGCTTCTAATGGCATGGACCCACGAGTCGCCGTCTATCTCCGCGTCAGCACTGACACCCAGATTCACGACAGCCAGGAAGCCGAGTTGTGGGACTACTGCAACCGGAGGGGCTGGACCGACATCGAGTGGTTCCGGGACAGGGCGTCTGGTGCCAAGCAGGATCGGCGCGGGCTGAGCGATCTCATGCAGAAGGTTCGCAGGGGCAAGGTGGACATTGTCCTGGCCTTCAAGCTCGACCGGCTCGCCCGCTCCCTCAGCCACCTGGCGCAACTGATCGCAGAATTGCAGGTCCATCGTGTGGCCCTCGTTTGCCCCAGCCAAGGGATCGACACTTCCAACAGCAATCCTGCGGCTCACCTCCAGCTGAACATCCTTGCTGCGGTCGCTCAGTTCGAACGAGAACTGATCACGGAGCGAGTTCGAGCAGGAGTGGCAGCTGCCAAAGCTCGTGGAGTCAGGATGGGTAGGCCGGCCACTTCGGACAGCCGGAAGAGCCAAGTGCTGGCTTTGGCGGAAACGGGGGCGTCTAAGCGGAGCATCAGCGAGCAGCTTCGGATCCCGTATTCCACCGTCACGCAATTGCTGCGGCAGGAGCGCGATTCCAGCTCGGCGGACTAGCGCAAACCCGGCTTGAGCCGTTATTTCGCTGCTAAAGAGAAAAAAAAAAAAAAAAAAACTTGCCGATTTCGCTACGTGTTATTACGCAAAACGCCAACTTTGGGTCTCCGGAGGCAAATTATATACGATGGCTATTAACACCATCGCCGGACACATCGAAGTATTCCCCTCAGCAACCGCTCTGCCTTGCACCCACAACCCGGATTGCATTGTGGTTATTCCCAACGGGCCGGGGAGTTGGACACGCAAGGAGCCCTACCCGTTCGCTTCAATTGTAGCCTTGTCTGGGGGAGAGCCGATTGGCGCACGTCCTCGAAATTGCATCCATGTAACGTTCGAGAATCAAGAACTCTACATTCGAAACGGACTGATTGCCGTCGAAAGGTTTGCTCCATTGCTCGTTTGCCGGACCCCTTTTCCAGAACTCTCCGGGCAGCTTCAGAATAAACCGGACGGCCTTTCGGACCTCATCGAGGTTCGACCGCACGAGATGCCTTGGGCGAGGGTCAAGAGCTTCCATCAAGGCGACTCGAATTTCGTGATCGACGGAGCCTGCATCGGTCCGTGCGCGTCGTTCAACGCTCTCGTTGGATGGAACCGGTTCGAGAAGGAAAAGTGGAAGTGGCATAAGCGTGTAGATCACGTTTTTGGACCTCAGAACGGGAACCCGTCGTGTATTGCCGCAACCCAGAAGAAGCTCGAACGATTCTGTAAAGCCCTTGGTCTCAAGCGAGAGAAGATGACCTCTTTTGGAAGTCAGGAGCGCGAGCTGCACACCTGCATCGAGATCGCCCTCCTGGTAGCTCGCGAGAGCGCGGCCATTTAGCAGCTTGTCAAGAAAATCGCCGGACATTTGTCGCCTGACTGTGTCCGGCGGTTTTCTGGGAATTCGTGCGCCGTGGGGGAAACGTTGGCGCCGATATGCAACACGAAGCAACGCAAGCGGATCGCCGAGGGGCTCCTAAGTCGACCTCGCGCCAACACGATAATCCATCAGTCGGTGGACCGGACTCTCCATTGCTCGTGAAGAGCAGGGAGGTCTGCCGCCTTCTTGGGAACATCAGTCCTCGCACGTTGATCCGCCTGGAACAGCGAGGCCTCATTCGTCCTGTGGTGGGGCTTCTCCGCCACAAGCTCTATGCCCGTCGTGAAGTTGAAGAGCTCGTGGAGAACCTAAGCGCCTGGAAGGCATAAATCTCGGATCGCGGGAGGCTCAATTCCATCAGCCGATCTCCCCGCCCATCAATCGATCTCGATCAATCCGTCGATCAATCCGTCGATCAAAACAAAAGAAATTCCTCCATCACGCCGACATGAAGACGCCATCAAACAAATCCAAATCAGGATCCAAATCTTCCGCACCATTCATTCGCCGAACCAATAGCAAAACGCTCCCCCAAGAACACAATCCAGCTTGCCTCGCTATCTGCTACCATCCCCCAAAGTCTTTTCCGCTCCAACTGCCACAGCATTTCGCTTCCATTACCGAGGGCGGGCCGGGCGAGCTCCTCTCGCATAGGGAGCGCGCCGCGCTTCTCGTTATGACCAATGGCGACGAGTTGTCCTTCAGAAGCGGGTCCCTCCTACCAGATTCCCAGTATGACTCCGTCCTCATTCCAAAAGTTGCCTTTCCAATCATGGCAAGAGAAATTCGCCACACTCCTTTCTACGCAATTTCTGAGCCGCACCAATACATGTCTATCGACAATTGCATCGGTCGCAAAAGCCGCTTCGGCAACCACGGAATGGATGATGCTTGCAGGGCCTTGCAGGTGCTAAGTGTCTGGGATCAATTCGAGTATCACGATCTGAGCTGGGAGAGCCGCAACCGTCTGCTAAACCGCGGCTTCGACACCTATGACACGTTGGACGACTTCAAGAAAGAGTGTCGACGCCTGCGGCTCAAATTCGGAAAGAGGAGTTCACAGAGGAGGCAGTTGAACGCCCTCGTCAATTGCTTGGACGTCCTTGAGAGTGCTTTCTGGGAAGAAGTCCAAAGTATGGCCAACTCCGCCCTTCAAACGGTAACGAAACACGTCAAATCTCGCGATACTTCACTCGGCCGAATCGTCTATACGAAGCCCCCCGCGTCTCCACTCGCCCGTCTTTTGAGGCCCCTGGGGCATGCTTGAAGTCGGGCTCTGGCACCGAACTCTAGAGATTGCCACGACGGCTCTTCAACATGCCGCTGAAAGAGCCTGAGCTCGGGTATCTACGAGCAACGATTCGCAGCAAATAGCGGTCCGACATGGTCGGGCCGCTCTATCTCCAGCAGGTCCCGATACCGCTACAAAGGCTTCAATGAACGACACTAAGATCGCTCTGAGCGCGATAAAGTTAGCTCAGTTCCAAGAATGCTGTTTGCCCGAAGAACTGACAGCCATTCGCAATTCACTCTCCGCAGCAGGGGTCGAATCCCCTGCTGTGGGAAGCCGGATCGATTGTCCCCACAAGCACCGCCACACAACAAGCGGGTCCGCCCACAAGGCTCTCATCCTTATTGATCCCAATTCTTACCCCTACGCCTTCCTTCACTGCTCAGACGAAGAGTGCCGGAGCGAGATCGCAGATACCAACGCCCTGATCCTTGAGCATTTCTACGGGCTCAGGTCCGACAGCCATCGCCCCCGAAAGCAAGCTGCCGACTCGGCTCCGATTCCCTCGTTGGAGGAGATCGTCCGCCTGCATCCATGGACGCGGGATGAGATTGCCGCCGATCCCCTTGGGAAGGTGACTGAAGAGTGGAAATTTCACTACATTCTCATCCTGCTTCTGTTCCCAAGGTCGGATCGCCTCTGGACGGGAACCAACGAATGCCAGACCGGCTCGCCTGACCACGCTTCGCGGTTCAGGCCCGTCAGCCAGTGGGCTGAGAGACCCAGATGTGACGACACGTTGATCTGCCCGAATCCGTTCAAAGTTGGCCTATACAGCCGGAAAGCGGCGAACGTAAGCGAGAGGAGATTCTTCGTCGTTCGCTCTGACACGCTTCCACAGGATCACCTCTGCTCGGTGTTCCGGTGGTTGGAAGCCACCGGGCACACACTCAGAGCAGTCGTGGAAACCGAGGGGGCCAGCCTAGAAGCATGGTTCGACTATCCGCCGCGCCGCTCTCCGCTTCTGAAGATGCTGACGAAGGAGAATTGGGAAGCTCTCCAGTGCGATCCGAGGATGGCGTATCCAAGCACTCCCTGCCGCCTTCCAGGAACCATGCACAACGGTTCCAAGCAATCCCTCATTTACTACAAACCTAATAGCAATTATGACCAATAAACAGCCTAATGAACCGCCACACTCAGTCCCGCCGTTCCTTGACCCGGCGAGCGAGGATACGGACGCTGATCTGGCGGAGATTTCGCTTCCGCCCTGCCCCGTCCAGCCGTGGATGCCCTACTACGATCAGTCTCGCAAGTGCTACGTCTATGAGTCGAACCCCGGGCACTACATCGAGATCGACTCGAAGTCCCTCGAAGCTCAGTACGCCGCTAAGTCGGACCGGCTTCCAGTTCACCTCCGAGACGACTTCACCAAGTTCCTCGCCTACATCCAAGATCGGAACTCGGTGCATTATGTCGGTCCCCTGGCGGGCCGCAAAGCAGGACTCGTCGTTATAGGAGACGAACGATTCCTAGTGACTTCGCAGCCCAAGTTCATCGAGCCACGCCACGGAGACTGGAGCATGTTGGGGGGAATGCTGGAGAGAATGTTCGGCCCTCATCAGCTCCTTTTCATCTACGCCTGGATCAAGATGGCGCTCCTGATGTTCACTCAGCAGAAGTGGATCGCTGGACACGTGCTGGCGCTTTGCGGTCCTCCACGGTGCGGAAAGAACCTCTTCTGCGAAATTCTCGGCTGGTTATTCGGCGGACGGGAGGCAGGGCAACCTTACGAGTACATGGCTGGTAGGACCACCTTCAATAGCGATTTCATGGGTCGCGAGCTACTGACGGTCCATGACAAGGCTTCACTGACCCACAAGCAGGACCGCGCGAATCTTGGTGCCAAGATCAAGGATTTTGCGGTAAACCGCGTTCAGTGGCTCCATCGAAAGCATTGTGAAGCTCGGAATGTAACGGTGTTCCAACGGCTGGTATTCACGCTGAACGATGACCCTGACTGCCTCCTCGTCCTTCCGGGCCTTGACGACCACATAAAGGACAAGATGATGCTGATGAAGTTGGAGTTCCATCCGATGCCGATGCCCACGACGACACCGGATGAGCAA
>Ga0307414_10000051_pt1 | contig 127567 bp, 90 predicted proteins | sample DK1Ometagenome_FD_203804 | JGI IMG/M metagenome (GOLD analysis project Ga0307414, IMG submission 203804) | Maize rhizosphere microbial communities from greenhouse at UC Davis, California, United States - DK15-O-3 | ecosystem: Host-associated > Plants > Roots > Rhizosphere > Soil | place: USA...
CGGTTTTTGGAAAGAACAATTTGATGTTGAAACCAAAAACACACTGCCGTATATGTGGGATTTGTATCATAACGATGAGATTTCGCATGCCTATAAAAATTTTGAAATTGCAGCCGGAGAAAGTAAAGGAACTTTTAAAGGACCTTCATTTCATGACGGTGATTTCTATAAGATTTTTGAAGGAATGGCAGCAACATATGCCGTTACAAAAGATAAAAAACTAGATCAGGAAATGGACAAAGCCATTGCGCTTTTCGCGAAAGTACAGCGCAAAGACGGCTACATTCACACACCGGTTTTAATTGACGAACGCTGGGGAACTTTAGGCCCGGAGGAAGTTAAAAAACAATTGGGTTTTGAGAAATACAATATGGGACATTTAATGACTGCAGCCTGCATTCATTATCGTGCGACCGGAAAAACGAACTTTTTGAATATTGCAAAAGGTGTTGCCGATTTCTTATATAACTTTTACAAAAAAGCTTCTCCCGAATTGGCCAGAAATGCGATTTGCCCATCGCATTATATGGGAATTGTCGAAATGTACAGAACGACTAAAAATCCGAAATATCTGGAATTGGCCAATAACCTAATTGACATTCGCGGAACCACTAACGACGGAGCCGATGACAATCAGGACAGAATTCCTTTTAGACAGCAAACGACTGCAATGGGGCACGCCGTAAGAGCGAATTATCTTTATGCCGGAGTTGCCGATTTATATGCCGAAACCGGAGAGAAGAAATTACTGGATAATCTGGAATCGATTTGGGATGATGTAACCTACCGAAAAATGTACATTACAGGAGCTTGCGGTTCTTTGTACGATGGGGTTTCACCAGACGGAACTTCTTATAATCCGACAGAGGTACAAAAAATTCATCAGGCTTACGGAAGACCTTTTCAATTACCAAATGCAACGGCTCATACCGAAACCTGCGCCAATATTGGAAACGTTTTATGGAACTGGAGAATGCTCCAAATTACAGGCGATGCCAAATATGCCGATATCGTAGAGTTGGCTTTGTACAACAGCGTGCTTTCTGGAATGGATTTAGAAGGAGAAAAATTTCTTTACAACAATCCCTTGAATGTTTCTAACGATCTGCCGTTTCAACAGCGTTGGGGAAATGAACGCGAAGGTTATATTGCACTGTCAAACTGCTGCGCTCCAAATGTAACCAGAACCGTTGCCGAAGTTGGAAATTATGCTTACAATCTTTCCAAAGAAGGTTTATATGTCAATTTATACGGCGGTAATCAATTGAAAACAAAATCTTTAAACGGAGAAGAAATCGAAATTGAGCAGCAAACCAATTATCCTTGGGATGGAAAAATAACTTTGAAAATTATAAAAGCGCCCAAAGATTTGCAGAACTTCTTTTTGAGAATTCCGGGTTGGAGTCAGAATGCTTCAGTAGCGATTAATAATGCAAAAATTAATGATCAAATTACTTCTGGAAAATATTTAAAATTGAATCAAAAATGGAAAAAAGGAGATGTTATTGAATTGAATCTTCCTATGCCGGTAGAATTAATGCAGGCCAATCCGTTAGTAGAAGAAGTTAAAAATCAGGTTGCTGTAAAAAGAGGACCTTTGGTGTATTGTTTAGAATCAGATCAGCTTCCGGCAAAGACCAGTGTAAATGATGTTGCCTTGGATATCAGTTCTAAATTTAACACCAACTTTTTTACTTTAAACAACAGAAAATTATTAAATATTGAAGCCAATGCTATAATTTCTGCAGATAATTCATGGACCAAAACCTTATATAAACCTCTTTCATCCAAAGATGCTACTTCAGTTCCGGTAAAATTGATTCCGTATTTTGCATGGGGAAATAAAGAGAAAGGAGAAATGACGGTTTGGATGTCGCATTGAGTTGAGGTTAATGTTGTTAGATCAATGGATTTTAGGGTTTTAAAATAATTCATTGGTCAGAATTTACCTTTTAAAAGATTTTTTTTTAATATTCAATTTGTAAAAATTATATAACTATCCTTCGAAGTATTTGTAAGTTTTTTATTTTGAAAAAGCAGTTGTTTTTAACTTGCTTAAAACTTAAAAATATAAAATACTACTTCAACCTAATAAATTCTATATCAGGGATCAACTTCTAAATTTTGAAAAATAAACAGCTTAAAGGAAGTTTTGTTTTGTTTTTTGTTGTTTTATGTTTTAAAGAGCTTAAAAATTTAACAAAAACTCAAAGCAACTCTTTCTTTTTTTTGTTTCGTGTATTTTTTCTTTCCTATTTTTATTAATATAATTTTTTTAGTTGTTTTTTTTTGAGATTATACGATTCATACAGGATAGAACAGGACGGTTGTAATGTAGCGTCGTTATATTTTTGGAATACAAAAAATAAATGTGTTTTTGACATTTAAACAAATACTTTAAGATTTATTTAAATATTTTTTATCTTGATAGACCCATAATTTTTTCATGACTAAACTAACAATCTAATAACCTAACCAAAAAAAACAATTTATGAAACAAGCACTTATAAAAAGATGTAGTTTTCTTTTGTTTACACTGATGAGTGTATTGAGTTATGCTCAAAACTCAAGCACTGTAACAGTAACAGGAGTAGTTACTGATAATGTATCAGGATTGCTTCCAGGAGTGAATGTAACGGAGAAATCTACAAAGAATTCAGTTACGACTGATTTTAATGGTTCATATTCAATTAAAGTTAAAGCAAATTCAACTTTAGTTTTTTCTTTCATCGGAATGAGAAAACAAGAAATAGCCATTGCAGGGCGCACAATTGTGAACGCTAAATTAGCAGAAGATTCTAATGAATTACAAAACATTGTAGTTGTAGGTTATGGCGCCCAAAAGAAAGAGAAACTTACCGGTGCTATTGCTACAATAAATGCTTCAGATATTCAGGAGCTTCCGGTTTCAAACTTATCAGATGCATTAAGAGGTCAGGTTCCTGGTTTGAGCGTTATCGATGGTGGTGGACGCCCTGGTGATTCAGGTTCATTGGAGATTCGTCAAACCTATGGTTTCTCAAAAGATGGTAGTTCAAAAACACCATTAATTGTAATTGATGATATGATTCAGATCGATCCTGTTACAGGTAGAGCTTCTTTGGAAGCATTTAACAGATTAGATCCTTCTGAGATAGAAAGTATGACTGTTTTAAAAGATGCTTCTGCAGCTATTTATGGTTCTCGTGCATCACAAGGAGCAATTGTAGTTAAAACGAAAAGAGGAAAAAGTGGAGTACCTTCAATTAACTATTTTAGCCAGTTTGCTGTAAACGATGCTGTTAGTCATAGTAAGACAATGAGTGCATATGATTATGGTGTTTTCTCTAACAGGTTTTTTACAGGAGGGAACAATATAGGTACAAACGGATCGAATCTTTTTACTCCAAGAGAATTAGAAGAAATGAAAGGTCTGGATTATGACTGGCTAGAAGAAGCATGGAAACCTGCAATTCAGCAAAAACATACCTTAAGTGTAAATGGCGGTACAGAAAAAGCAACTTATTTTGCAGGTATCAATTATTTTACACAAGGAGCGAATTTAGGAAAACAGGATTATACCAAATGGAATTTCCGTACGGGTATGACAGCAAAAATAACAAATTCGTTAGATTTTTCTGCCGCAGTTTCCGGAAATTCAGGTGATATTGAAAAATCGTTTACCAAATCTTCATCAGGTATTAATGATAGCAGTTATGCTTCAGCATCAGGTGGTGAACAGGCAGATTATGGGTTTTTACTTCATATGCCAAAATATATCCCTTGGGAAACTACTGTAAATGACAAGCAATATTATATGTCACCATTTGCCCGTACAGATCGTACATTGGGTAGTGCAAATGCAAGTAATAATATTGCAGGATATAATTATTTTGCCTCATTAAATAGTGGTTCTAAACAAATCTCAAGTGACTTCTCTTATAATGTAAATATGTCACTTAACTGGAAAGTTCCATTTATTAAAGGATTATCTCTTAAAGGAACTTACTCAAGAACACAAAATTCAGAAAGTACAGAGCAAGTACAATTACCATACGATTTGGCAAGAATAATGGGTTATGAAAAATTAGATAGCCACTTAGCAAGCTCGGCATTGCCAACAACTGAAAATAATGGAGTTGATAATTATTATTCTATTGAAACTAATACTCGTAGTGCCAGAGTATATTATGATAGTTTTAATTCAAAATCTATGCAGGCCAATTTCTTTATAGATTACAACAGAACTTTTGATAACCACGAAGTGGGTGCTATGTTTTCTGTGGAGCGTTCAGAAACAGAATTTAACAGCACGCGTTTAGCGTTTGAAAATACCGGTAAAGATTATGCAGGCTCTTACCAAACGGCAGGTACATTAACAACAAATTCAACGGCATTAAAGGGAGAACTGGGAACATTATCATATTTGGGACGTTTTAACTATAGCTATAAGTCCAGATATATGCTTCAGTTTATTTTCAGAAGTGATGCATCTACAAAATTTGCTCCTGAAAACTATTGGGGATTCTTCCCTTCACTTCAGGCAGGATGGATTGTTTCTAAAGAAAGCTGGTTTACTGATAACGTATCATGGATTGATTTCCTAAAAGTACGTTACTCAATTGGTAAAACCGGAAATGACAATATTGGTCCTTGGAGATGGATGAAATTGTATGATGTAAATGCAGATAAAGGATTTCAGTTTGGATCAAACGGCGGAACGTTTGGAGGTTCTGTAACACCTAGAGTAGAACCAAATAGAAATGTTGGATGGGATACAACACTAAAAAACAACTTAGGTCTTGATGTAGCTTTATTAAAAAACAGATTGTCTTTAACAGCTGATTTTTATTACGATAAATCAAAAGAAATGCTAACAACTATGGCAGGTGTAGTTGGAGTGCCGATTTCTGTAGGTGGTGGATTTGCAGAAGAAAATTACGCAGCTGTTGATTCCTGGGGAGCAGAATTCAGTTTAGGGTGGAAAGATAAGATCAACCAAAACTTCACTTACAATGTTGGCGTAAACTTTGGTGTATCTGATAATGAAGTTAAAAAATATCCTGAACCGGCTTTAATGCACCCATCAAACAATCTGACACAAGCGGGTCAGTCAACATTTTTTCCACAATGGGGATTCAAAACATGGAAAGGAACTTCATCAGGAGATGGTATTTTACGTACAGATGAAGATGTTGCTAACTACTGGTCTTATTTGACAGAGCGTGCAACTGCCGTAGGCGGGGCGCCAAATTATATGGGAATTTCTTCTGTAGCAAGTATGAGACGAGGAATGTTAGCTTATGAAGATGCTGGAGGACAATTCAATGATAAAGATGGTACTCAGGCGGGGCCAAATGGTCAAATTCAAAAAAATGAAGATTACGTAAAATTAGTTAACAAAAACAGAACGTACGGTTTTACTACAAATTTAGGAGGAAGATATAAATCGTTTTTCTTCAAAACGCAAATTGCGACATCTTGGGGTGGTTATCGTGCAATAGATGTTGTAAAACAAGGAACAGGTTCTACGCATAATATGTGGGCAAGAGAAACTTTCTGGAACGATATGTACGCAGATGATAATGTGGATGGAAAATATCCTAATCTGGCTAATCAGGAATATTTAGCAGTTCCATCTGACTTCTGGCAATTAGATACTTTCCGTTGTACGGTAAGAAATTTAACTTTAGGATTTGATATGCCAAAAGAACTTTTGGATAAAATTAAAATTTCAAAATGGTCAGTTGGTGTGACAGGTAATAATCTTTGGGATTTATACAATCCTTATCCGGATCACTATCGCAATATGTATGATTCTTCTTCTGAGAATTATCCAACGCTTAGAACATGGGCCGTTACTTTAAACATTACATTCTAATTTAATTAATACTGAAGATGAAACTAAAAATTAATAAATATATAACTATAGCACTTGTTGCAGTGCTTAGTACTTCTTGTAGTGATAATTTTTTGGAAGAAAAGAAAAATTACGGAAGTGTAGATGACTCATTTTATCAAAGCCAGGAAAAAGCTACCTGGTACGTTAATAATGTTTACTTCGATTATTATTCGGCTTATAAATCTCCGAATCAAAGTTTAGTAGGTTCTTTTACAGACGTCTATTCTAAAATGACCGAAGAGGTGGGCGGAATACAACCTCTTATTAATCCAACACTTACATTTGTAAATGCTGCAGATGGATCTGGTTATTACGGAGGTAAACTAGAAGATAAAATTAATAATGTTCCTTATAACAGAATTAGAGATTGTAACTCTTTTATCGCAGATATTGATGTTAAGGGAGCTAATTTAGATAAGACATTCCGCGATCAGGCAAAAGGACAATTATATTATTTACGCGCTGTTCAGTATTTTGATCTGATGAAAGTTTATGGAGGAGTTCCAATTGTTACAGAAGTTCAGACACCAAGTTCAGTAAATACTGAAATCAAAGTGCCTAGAGCCACAGTAACTCAGGTCGTAGAACAAATTGTAAAAGATTTAGACATGGCAGCAAGTTTGTTGCCTCCAAATTGGCCAGGAGAATATGGACGTGTTACAAAAGGTGCCGCCCTGGCAGTAAAATCAAGAGTATTACTAACATACGCAAGTCCATTGTTTAATAAAAGCTGGGATAGTTCTAATGATCGTTGGGAAGCCGCATTAAAAGCTGGTCTGGAAGCAGAAACTGCATTGTCAGCTGCTGGGTATGGGCTTTATGGAAATTCAGCCAAAGACTGGCAAAATATGTTTTCACTTGGCGCAAATGCTTTTTGTTCTGAGGCTATTACGACGCAGCTTTTAACTGTGACTAATTCTAATGTAGCTATGAATAACTCCTGGGAGAAAGCTATTCGTCCTATAAGTCAGGGCGGAACAGGAGCAATGGAAGCTCCAAAAGAAATGATAGATTTATTCCCAATGAGTGATGGTAAAAGACCAACAGCAGGTAATGGTTATAATGACTTTCTCTTCTTTCTTAATCGTGACCCTAGATTTTACAGAACATTTGCTTTTTCAGGTGCTAAATGGGATTATAAAGAAAATGCTAAACCTGTTGTTTGGGCCTATCGTTGGTTAGATAATTCAAAAAAAGCTTATTATAGCGATTCAAATAATGAAACAAGCCCTGCACTAGTTAGAAAAATGACCGATGTTACAGCTACTAATGCCAGTAGTTTTCAATATTCAGGAAACGATATTTTAGAGTACCGTTATGCAGAATTATTATTAAATATTGCCGAATGTTATGCCGCCTTGGGGCAGACAGGTAATACTACAGCTTATCTTGGAAAAATTAGAAAAAGAGTAGGTATTAGTGCTGCAAACAATTATGGAATAGGAACATTAACAGATAAATATGCAGCAATCGAAGCTGTATTATACGAAAGAAGAGTTGAACTAGCGTACGAAGGAAAACGTTTTTGGGATATTCAACGCTGGATGCTCTATGATAATACAACACTTCCTGGAACAACTAGCGGAGGTACTATTAGTAAATTAGGTTTACAGCCAATAAACGGGACACAACGTACAGGGAATTATTTGCAATACAAAAATACGGCAACAAGTGCAGATCCTTTAACAGCTGATCGTGCTGGCATTTCAGTAGATCCGGATGCAGCTGATGCAACTTTCAAAGCGCAGTTGGCAACTTTAGCAACATTTTATACTAATAATTTTGTATTTGTAGCTCCGCCAACTCCTATGGATAATGTTAATAATGCACCAGTTAAAATTAAATTCAATCCAAATTATTACATTATGGGCTTACAAGGCACTGTTTTATCTCAAAATCCATGGTTAACACAAACCATTGGCTGGAAAGATGCTTCAGGTGGAGAAGGAACTTTAAATTATCAAGAATAAAAATATATCAAATGAATTAGTATATAAACTTTTCACCTGTATTCGTAAAAAGATACAGGTGATTTGTTTAAAAAGAATTACCATAATTACAAATTAACATGAAAAATTCTGCATTATTTATTGCAACGCTGCTTTTTTTTGGAAGTGTCAAGTGTTTTGCCCAATATCCAAAAATCAGTCCTGAAGTTCAGGCACAATCCAAAGTTATTATGGATGCAGCTGAAAAACGTTCTGATGAGGCTTGGGAAAAAGCTCTTGTGATTATCGAGGAAGAAGCTAAACACGGCAAACCTTTTATTCCATGGGCATCAAGACCAAATGATTTACCACAGGCAGATATTCCTGCTTTCCCGGGTGCGGAAGGTGGTGGAATGTACACTTTTGGTGGTCGTGGCGGAAATATCTATACCGTTACAAGTCTTGAAGACAGCGGCCCGGGAACTTTACGTGAAGCGTGCGAAAAAGGCGGAGCCAGAATTATTGTTTTCAATGTTTCAGGAATTATCAGAATCAAAAGTCCATTGATTATTCGCGCACCTTATATTACTATTGCGGGGCAAACTGCTCCCGGAGATGGTATTTGCGTGGCGGGAGAATCGGTTTGGATTAATACACATGACGTAGTAATCAGACATATGCGTTTTCGCAGAGGAGAAACTTTCGTAGGCCGTCGTGATGATGCAATTGGAGGAAATCCTGTTGGGAATATCATGATCGACCACGTTTCTGCAACTTGGGGATTAGACGAAAACATGTCTATGTACAGACATATGTATAACCCTGGAGCAGGTTATCCCGATATAAAAGTAGGGACAGTAAATATTACTATCCAAAATAGCTTATTTGGAGAAGCATTAGATACCTATAACCATGCTTTCGGAAGTACTTTAGGAGGAGAAAATTGCGCTTTTATTAGAAATATGTGGGCAAATAATGCCGGTAGAAATCCTTCAATTGGGTGGAACGGTATTTTCAATTTTGCCAACAACGTAGTTTTTAACTGGTACAACAGATCTACAGATGGTGGTGATTATACAGCCAACTACAATATAATGAACAACTATTACAAACCGGGACCGGTTACAGATCTTACTCAGCCAATTAGTTATAGAATTTTAAAACCGGAATCAGGAAGAAGCAAATTGCCTTATATGGTTTTTGGAAGAGCTTTCGTAAACGGAAATATTGTGGCTAACAATGATAAAGTAACCAAAGACAACTGGGATGGCGGTATTCAGCTAGAGAATAAAAAAGGAGAACTAATGGCATATGATGAAGCAAAAGAATACTTCGCTAAAATGAAAGCCGACAAACCTTTTCCAATGCCTTGGTTCCGTCCATTCATGAAAGCAGATGAAGCCTATGAATTTGTATTGAAAAACGTAGGTGCAACTTTACCAATTAGAGATAAAGTAGACGAAAGAATCGTAAGAACAGTAAAAACAGGAGTTCCTGAATATGCAAAAGGATTAGAGAAAAAAGAATTTTACCAATTCGAACACAGACGTTTACCAATGGATTCTTATAAAAAAGGAATTATTACAGATATTTCTCAAGTAGGAGGGTACCCGGAATACAAAGGAAAACCGTATGTTGATACAGACAAAGACGGAATTCCGGATGCATGGGAGAAAAAATACGGATTAAACCCAAATGATCCATCTGATGCAAAAGGAGATTTAAACGGAGATGGCTATTCTAATATCGAAGATTATATCAACGGTTTAAATCCGGCAATCAAAGTAGACTGGAAAGATTTGGCTAATAACAAAGAAACTTTGGTTAAACCTTTATTAGATTTAAAATAAGGAATAATTTTTGAAAACATTCTTGTTGATTTTCAGATGAATAAGAATGTTTTCAACTAAAATAAAGATGATGTCATTAAAAAAAATAAGTATCAGTTTTTTAGCGTTGGTTTTTTCATTTTCTGCCATGAACGCCCAACAGCATCTGGATCCGGAATATGTTAAAGTTACCAACGAAAGAGCAGCAAAAATCGTTACCAAATTAGAGTTGAAAAATGCTGAAAAAGAAAAAGCAGTTTCAGACATTATTGCACAGCAATTTAGAGATTTAAGCGAAATTCACGATGGAAGAGATGCCGCAATCAAAAAAATAAAAGACGACAGCAGCTTAGCAAAAGAAAAACAAAACGAAAAAATTGACAAACTGAAAGCAAAAGCAGATGAGTCAATTACAAAATTGCATAAATCTTATCTTAAAAAATTAGGTAAAGAATTATCAGAAGACAAAATTACTGAGGTAAAAGACGGAATGACTTATGGTGTGCTTCCAATAACAGTTGCAGGCTACAATGATATGCTTCCTAATTTAACCGCAGAGCAAAAAGATTACATCTACAAAGCTTTAGTAGAAGCCAGAGAACATGCCATGGATGGTGGTTCCTCAAAAGAAAAACACGGCTGGTTTGGTAAATACAAAGGAAGAATCAACAATTATTTGTCCAAACAAGGTTACGATCTAAACAAAGAAAGTAAAGACTGGCACGAACGTGTTGAGCAAAGAGAGAAAGCTAAAGCTAATAATAAATAGCCCCGAGTCCTTAGAGATAAGTCTGTAGTGAAGAGTAAGATTCAAATACTAAAGACTAATCACCAGAGGCTACTAACTACTAATTACTAAGAACTACACTAACACATGCAAAATATTTTCCCCAACCGTACTTTAAAAAGAACATTACTGGCATTTTCATTTTGTTGCTTCTTTTCATCGGCCTATGCCCAATATCCCGTAATTCCAAAACCAGTTCAGGAAAAAGCCGATGCAATTTTGGCTGACGAAGAAAAAAGATTAGCCGAAATCTGGAATGCGAATTACAGTACCATTCTGGCTGAAGCCAAACAAGGAAAACCGTATTTACCCTGGGCATCTTACCCAAAAGATTTTGTTCAGGCAGATATTCCTGCTTTTCCTGGAGCTGAAGGTGGCGGAGCATTTACACAAGGCGGCCGTGGCGGAAAAATATTTGTAGTTACCAGTTTAGAAGACAGCGGAAAAGGAACTTTTAGAGAAGCCTGCGAAGCAGTTGGAGCGAGAACAATCGTGTTTAATGTTTCGGGAATAATTCAATTGAAAAAAAGAATCAGCATGCGTGCGCCTTACGTAACCATTGCGGGGCAAACTGCACCCGGTGACGGAATTTGTATCGCTGGCGAAACACTGGAAATCGACACGCATGACGTCATCATCAGACATGTGCGTTTTAGAAGAGGTGCAACCGAAGTGACAAGAAGAGACGATGCCTTAGGCGGAAACCCAATGGGAAACATTATCATAGATCACTGCTCCGTAAGTTGGGGATTAGACGAAAATATCTCACTTTACAGACATCAATTTGCAGCCAATGCAAAATCGAAACTCGAGAAATTGCCTGCTTGTAATATTACCATTCAAAATACCATTTCATCAGAAGGTTTAGATACGTACAATCACGCTTTCGGAAGTACAATCGGCGGCTTAAACAGCACTTTTATGCGCAATTTATGGGCAGATAACATCTCCAGAAATGCTTCTATCGGAATGTATGGCGATTTTAATTTTGTAAACAACGTCGTCTTCAATTGGTGGAATCGCACGCTGGACGGAGGCGATTATCGTTCGATGTTAAACATCATCAATAATTATTTCAAACCGGGACCAATTACTCCTGCAGATCAGCCAATTCGTTACAGAATTGTAAAACCGGAATCAGGTTATATTCAGCCAAAACAATACGGAAGAGCGTATGTTTCGGGAAATTTCATGGTTGGATCTCCGGAAGTTACAGCAGATAACTGGAACGGCGGCGTACAACTGGAAGATCTCCCGGAAGCGGAAAAGAAATCATTTTTAGAAACGATCAAACAACCAAAACCATTCTCAATGCCTCCCTTCAAAATTATGAAAGCTGAAGAAGCATATGAATTTGTTTTGAATAATGTGGGAGCAACAATTCCAAAAAGAGATGCCGTTGACGAAAGAATTATCAAACAAGTCCGCACCGGAAAAATTGAAGTAAAAGACGGTTTAGAAAACGCAATTGGAAAGGAATTTATAAAAAGAAGATTACCTGCAGACTCTTATAAAAAAGGAATTATCACACATCCTGACCAAGTTGGCGGATATCCGGTTTACAAAGGAAAAGCCTATAAAGATTCGGATAATGATGGAATTCCGGACGCATGGGAAAAGAAATTTGGATTAAATCCAAACGATGCCTCAGACGCCAATAAAGATGCCAACGGAGACGGATATACCAATATCGAAAAATATTTTAACGGAATTGATCCGAAATCTAAAATAGACTGGACAAAAACAGAAAATAACACCGATACATTGGCTAACTTAAAAGAATTATTACAATAAAGTCTTAAATTAGTCAGTCAACAATATTATTTAAACGTATCCTAACAGGTTTCCAAAACCTGTTAGGTATTTTAAAATATAGATTAAAATTAATTTCGAAACAAGACCGTATAATTAATACCTAACAGGTTTTGGAAACCTGTTAGAATAAATAACAAAATATTTTTAAAGTGAATTTTAATCAGCTGAAAAATATAATTTCTCTTCAAAAAGATAAAATAATTTTGTCTGTTTTTGCGATGCTATTAAGTATTAACAGCACAACAGCACAAAATAATTTCCCGGATATTATCAAAACAAAAGAGGGGAAACTTTCTTTTACAACCGATAATGTAGGAAATCAAATCCCTGATTTTTCGTTTGCCGGTTATATGAATTCTGAAAAAGCAATTCCGAATTTTGAAAACAAAATTTTCGTTTCACGACAAGAAGAAGATGCCACTCAAAAAATTCAAAATGCTATTGATTATGTCAGCAATTTAAAGCCGGATAAATTAGGTTTTAGAGGAGCGGTTTTGTTAGACAAAGGAACTTTTAAAATCAGTGGAACTTTTTACATCAGAAAATCAGGAGTAGTTTTAAGAGGAAGCGGTAATAGCGAAAACGGAACTGTTCTTTTGGGAACCGGATTAGAAAGAGAATCCCTAATTAGAATTTTAGGTGTAAACGATAAGGTGTACAAAGATAGTTTTGAATTCAATAACGCTTATACTCCTTTAGGAACTCAAAAAATTCAATTAAAAAACACTTCAAAATTAAAAGTGGCTGATGAAATCGAAATCAGCAAACCTTTAACGGATAATTTTATCAAGGAATTAAACATGCAGGATTTTGGAGGCGAAACCTCCTGGATTGGCTGGAAAAAAGGTGCGTGGGATATGACATGGAATCGTGTGGTAACCAAAATTAACGGTAATGAAGTTACGCTAAATGCACCAATTACCATGTCTCTTGATGATGTTTTCGGAACATCAAAAGTAACCGTATATTCATGGGCGGGCAGAATTGAAAATAACGGAATCGAAAATATTCTCATAAAATCAACTTTTAATCCATCAAACTTAAAGGACGAAGAGCATCGCTGGCAGGCCATTAGCATTGAAAACACCAGAAATGCGTGGGTAAAACAAGTTAATTTCAAACATTTTGCAGGCGGAGCAGTAACCATATTAAAAACTTCACAGCAAATTACCGTTGAAGATTGTATTGCAACAGAACCAATTTCTGAAATCGCATCTTTTAGGAGACATACTTTTTATACCGAAGGGCAGCAAACACTTTTCCAGCGTTGTTATTCTGAATTCGGATATCATGATTTTGCGGTTGGCGGATTTGGTACCACCGGGCCAAACGTTTTTGTACAATGCGAATCGCATTTGCCGTATGAGAATAGCGGAGCGATAGGAAGCTGGGCAACCGGAGTTTTATTTGACATTGCTAATATCGACGGAAAGGCGTTGAGTTATAATAACAGAGAACAAGGCGGAAGAGGCGCCGGATGGACCGCAGCGAATTCTGTAATTTGGGAATCATCAGCATCAAAAATAGAATGTTACAGTCCGCCAACAGCGCAGAATTGGGCTTTTGGAGTTTGGGGACAATTTGGAGGAAACGGACACTGGAAAGATGTAAACGGACACATTAGCCCAAGAAGTTTATTTTATGCGCAGCTAGAAGCAAGATTAGGAAAACTTCCGGTTCAGTCTTTTATTTACGATTTAGGTTCAGAACCTTCGTCAAGTCCGACAATGGAAGTAGCGGCAGAATTGACAAAAAATTCAGCAACAACTGCAAAAAGTTTACCGGAATGGATTGCAGAAGTTTCAAAATTGAATCCGGTCAACAGCAATAATTCAGGATTGAAAAATGCTAATGATTTAAAAATTGCAGAAAATAAAACAGTAAAAAATACATCAAAAATTAAAATAGAAAATGGTTTATTGATTTTTGAAGGAAAACTAATCGCCGGAAAAGAAACGAACGTTGCATGGTGGAGAGGTGATTTAACCGATGATTTTGTCAATAAATCGACACCGCATATAACGCGTTTTGTACCGGGAAGAACAGGAAACGGACTCACCGATAAAGTACAGGAAACAGTAGATTATTTAACGAAAAATAATATTGTTGCCCTGGAACACAATTACGGTTTATGGTACGACCGCAGAATGGACGATCACGAGCGTGTACGCCGAATTGATGCCGATGTATGGCCTCCGTTTTATGAACAGCCTTTTGCGAGAAGCGGACAAGATTTGGCCTGGGATCATTTGAGTAAATACGACTTAACAAAATTTAACGATTGGTACTGGAATCGCTTAGCTGAGTTTGCCACGCTTGCAGAACCAAACGGACAATTGTTAATCAATCAGCAATATTTTCAGCACAATATCTTAGAAGCGGGAGCGCACTGGTCAAGTTCGCCATGGCGTTCAGCAAACAATATTAACAATACCGGATTTCCGGAGCCGCCACCTTACGCAGGAGACAAACGTATTTTTATGGCCGAGCAGTTTTATGATATTACAAATGCGGATAGAAGAAAATTGCATCAGGGATTCATTAGAAAATCGTTAGAGAATTTTCAGGAAAACAGCAACGTAATTCAGCTAACAAGTGCCGAATATACTGGTCCGCTTCATTTTATGCAATTTTGGTTAGACGAAGCTCAAAAATGGAAAGACGAAACGCATAAAAACGGAATCATCGGCTTAAGCGCCACAAAAGATGTTCAGGATGCTATTTTAAACGATGCCAAAAGAGCCAAAACAGTCGATTTAATTGACATTCGTTATTGGTATTATAAAGAAGACGGATCTGCTTACGCTCCGCAGGGAGGTGTAAATTTAGCACCAAGACAACACGCCAGAAAACTCAAAACCGGAAAAGAAACCGACAATCAGGTGTATAGAGCCGTTCGGGAATACCGTGAAAAATATCCTGAAAAAGTAATTTTATATTCAACCGATGGATCTTCAAGATTTGGATGGCCGGCTTTAATGGCGGGAGCTTCACTGGCCAACATTCCAAAAATCGAACTGCCTGAATTTTATTCCGCTTTAAGCGAAATGAAATTGGTGGAAGGAAATACGTTTTCAGACAATCTGTGGAAATTAGAAAACAAAGGAAAAAGTTATCTTTTCTATTTAAAAAACGATCAGGAAATTTCAATTGATTTATCAAACACAAAAGGAACTTTCGAAGTTTACGCCATAAACGCAGCAACGGGAACTTTTACAAAAAAAGCAAACATAAGCGGAGGAAAAACAGTAGTAATTCCGCAATCGGAAATAAAAGAGAAAGTGCTTTTGGTAGTAAAAAAAAGTTAGCCACTGATTAAAAAGATTACAGGATTAAAAATTAGAATTATAATCAGCTGAATCTGCGAAATCTGCGAGAAAAATTTTAGACAAGCTTTGAAAAATCAATTAAATCAGAATAATCTGTGGCAAAAATAAAACACAATTCAAATAAAACCAAAATGAATCTGAAAAGTAAGTATATAGACGCCCTCAAAAATTAAAAATCTGTGGAATCTGCGTGAAAAATTTAAAATACAAGCTTGGAAAAATCCATTAAATCAGAATAATCTGTGGCAAAAATAAAACACAATTCAAATAAAACCAAAATGAATCTGAAAAAGTAATTATCTATACCACGTCCAAAAATTAAAAATCTGCAGAATCTGCCTGAAAAATTTAAATACAAAGCCTGGAAAATCCATTAAATCAGAATAATCTGTGGCAAAATAAAGAACACAATTCAAAATAAAACCAAAATGAAAAGTAAATATCTACACGCCCTAGCTCTAAGCTTTCTGCTAATGGTACAAAGCGGATATTCTCAATCTGCAGGAAAAGGCGCTTTGCCAAGAATCAAAGTCTCTCAAAATCAACATTATTTTGTAACCGAAAATGAGAAACCATTTTTCTGGTTAGGAGATACCGGCTGGTTAACATTCGGAAAACTGGACAGAGCAGGAGTAGATCAATACTTTAAAGACAGAAAAGAAAAAGGATTTAATGTAGTTCAGGTCATGGTTTTGCATAGCATTAATGCTGTAAATGTTTACGGAAGTGCCGCTTTGATTAACGAAGATGTATCAAAACCTTTTATTACCGCCGGAAATAATTTCAATAACAAAAAAGAATACGATTATTGGGATCACGTAGATTATACTTTAGAAGTAGCCCGCAAAAACGGAATCTATTTAGCCATGGTCCCGGTTTGGGGAACCAACGTTTCTAAAGGAAATAAAGTGAGCAAAGAACAGGCAATAGAATATGCAACATTTTTGGCCAACCGTTACAAAAACAAAACCAACGTAATCTGGTTAAATGGAGGTGATACACACGGAAATGAATTTATGGACATCTGGAACGCGATTGGAAATACTTTAAAAACCAACAATCCAGATCAGTTAGTGACATTTCACCCTTTCGGAAGAACCGATTCTTCAGAAAACTATCATAACGCAAAATGGTTAGATTTCAACATGTTTCAGTCAGGTCACAGAAGATACGATCAGGATTCAGTGAAAACCAATTTTAAAGAAGACAATTATAAATTTGTTTTAAGAGATTTCGAATTAAAACCCACAAAACCTACGCTGGACGGAGAACCATCTTACGAAGGAATTCCACATGGTTTGCACGACACTTTACAGCCAAAATGGACGGATAATGATGTTCGTCGTTACGGGTATTGGTCGGTTCTATCAGGCGCTGCCGGTTACACCTACGGACACAATGCGGTAATGCAAATGTTTAGAAAAGGCGACAAACCAGCTTACGGAAACAAGGAATTATGGACATCGGCAATTAATGCACCGGGAGCAAAACAAATGGTTTATATTAAGAAGTTGATGTTGCAATTTCCGATTTTAGAAGGAGTTCCGGACCAAACCTTAATCGCCAACCAAGGATCCGGGTATGATTATTTACCCGCCATACGAGGACAAAATTACGCTTTGATTTACACCTACAACGGAAAGAGAATGGAAGTGAATATGGGGAAAATCGCAGGTGATAAAGTAAAAGCCAGCTGGTACAATCCAAAAAACGGAAAAGAAATCAAAATTGGAATTGTTAACAATACAGGAACGAAAGAGTTCCAGCCCCTGGGAATCAAAAAAGATGGTAATGACTGGGTTTTGATTTTGCGATCGAAGTAAAAACATTTAATCGAGCAGTTAGTCATCCTGAGGAACGAATGATCACACAAGCAGCTCGACAAAGAAACTCAACAAAGATTGGCGAAATACTGTGCGGAGTTTCTTGCGTGGTCCTTCCTCCGTCAGGATGACAGAAATGAGAAAACAACAACAACAACTATGAGAAACATTATAATATTACTATTCTTCATCACAGGATTCAACACCGCTTTCGCGAACGACGGCTGGCTGAATATCCTAAACGAAGGAGGAAACAACAAAGGAATTAAATGTACAGAAGCCATTCAGAATGCCATTGAAAAAGCATCTAAAAATGGTGGTGGAACAATATTTTTCCCTGCCGGGGAATATTTAACCGGAGCATTAAAACTAAAAAGCAACATCACGATTTATTTGGATTCGGGTGCGCTTTTGAAGTTTTCAGACAATTTTGACGATTATCTTCCGTACGTAGAAATGCGTTATGAAGGATTGGTAATGAAATCTTTCTCGCCATTATTCTATGCCAAAGATGCCGAAAATATCACCATAAAAGGAAGAGGCGTAATCGACGGACAAGGAAAAGCGTGGTGGAATGAAGTGTACAGAATTGAAACGGCAAAGGGACCAATTCCGCAAACGAAATACCAAAAAATGTGGGAAGAACAAAATCAGGGCATTGTCTATTCTCCTTATTATAAAAGAACGATTGACAAGAAATTTTTCAGACCTTCTTTCTTTCAGGCCTATGGCTGTAAAAACATTTTAATTGAAGGCGTTACGTTTCAAAATTCACCTTTCTGGACAATCAATCCGGAGTTTTGTGATAATGTAAACGTAACCGGAATTTCAATTTTTAATCCGCATTCGCCAAACACAGACGGAATCAATCCTTCGTCCTGTACCAATGTTCATATTTCGAATTGCCACATCAGCGTAGGCGACGATTGTATCACCATCAAATCAGGTAGAGATGCAGACGGCCGTAAATACGCAAAAGCAACAGAAAATGTAACCATTACCAATTGTACCATGTTAAGCGGTCATGGTGGTGTTGTAATTGGAAGTGAAATGTCTGGCGGAATCAAGAAAATTACGATTTCAAATTGTGTTTTCGACGGGACCGATCGCGGAATCCGTATCAAATCAGCGCGTGGTCGTGGCGGTGTTGTAGAAGATATTCGTGTCGATAATATCGTCATGAAAAATATCAAGGAAGAAGCCATTATTTTAGATTTATTCTATGATAAAGATAATGCTGCAGAACCGGTTACAGAACGCACACCCATTTTCAGAAACATTCACATTAGTAATGTTACAGGCGGAAATGTAAACAAAGCCGGATTTGTTCGCGGAATTTCTGAAATGCCAATTCAAAATATTTCCTTCTCGAATATCAATATGGATGGCAAAGAAGGTTTTACGGTAAATACCGCAACAGATATTGAGTTTCACGACGTAAAAGTAAACGCGACCATTGGTTCGTCTTTTAAAATATCAGATTCAAAAAATCTTATTTTAGATAATGTAGGTTCATCGACACCCATAAAAGGAGTTCCGGTAATCAAAATTGAAAATGCTTCGAATATCATGATCAATAATAATTTTCCATTTAATGCAACCGATGTTTTTATCGAAGCTGATGGAAAAGAAACCAAGAATATTTTCCTTAAAAATAATGTTTTTAATAACGTTACAACAACAGTTAAAAAAGGAAAAGACCTTGATAAAAAAGCGATTACAGAATAGCAAATAACAGAACACCGATTTCACAGATTTGCACGAATTTAATTTGTGCCAATTAGTGAAATTAGTGTTTAACTTCAAAAGCATGAAAAAAATATTCATCATACTAATTCTCTTCTTTTTTGCGGTAAGTTATTCGCAGAAAACAAAAGAATTATACCTTTTTACGTCGTTCAGAGAACCGGCAACCGAAGGTTTGTATTTGGCTTACAGCGAAGACGGCTACAACTGGAAAGGTCTCGAAGGATCGTTTTTGAAACCCGAAATCGGAGCCAGCAAAATCATGCGCGATCCATCCATCACAAAAGGAGCAGACGGAACCTACCACATGGTTTGGACCACAGACTGGAAAGGCGGAAACGGTTTTGGATATGCCAGTTCTAAAGATCTAATGCATTGGTCACAACAAGAATATATTCCGGTAATGAAAAACGAGCCGGAAGTGGTAAATGTTTGGGCACCGGAAATTTTTTATGATGATGTCAAAAAAGAATACATTATTATTTGGGCTTCTACAATTCCGTTTCGATTTGAAAAAGGAGTGGAAGAAGAGAAGAACAACCACAGAATGTACTATGTAACCACTAAGGATTTTAAAACGTTCTCGGATACAAAATTATATTACGATCCGGGTTTCAGCGTGATCGATTGTGTGATTGTAAAGAAAGCGAAGAAAGATTATGTTTTGGTTTTGAAAGACAATACAAGACCCATGCGAAATATAAAAGTAGCTTTTGGGAAATCGCCTTTAGGACCATTCAAAAAAAGTTCGGAGCCTTTAACAGAATATTTATCAGAAGGACCAACTGTCGTTAAAGTTGGAAAAAATTGGTTACTGTATTATGACAATTACGGGTCAAAAAACTATAAAGCTTTAAGCACCTCAGATTTTGTTCATTTTGAAGATGTTTCGTCAAAAATAAGTCTTCCGGAAGGACACAAACACGGAACGATTACAACAATCTCGCCAGCTATTTTAAAAGGATTACTTGAAAAAAAATAAAAAGATAAGGCCACAGATTTCACAGATTAAAATGATTTTTTTAGCATTTAAAATTAAAATCTGAAAAATCTGCTTAAAATATTGTAGGAGTTCAAATAGAAATCATTTTAATCTGTGAAATCTGTGGCAAAAAAATAAAATACAAATGATTACTTTCCAAAACATAAAAACCAACATCATAACCACAGCTACAATTTTATTGGCTTGTACAGCTGTAAATGCGCAGAACGACACCGTGCGTTATGTTGGTAAAACACTTTCAAATGTCGATTACCATCACGGGCAATTAAGTCCGGCGGTGGGAGTTCATGCGACGCAGATTATGCGCGCAAGTCGTGAACATCCGGAAAAAGCCGATGGTTTTGGATGGACATACAATCACCAGCCAACCATGGCGTATTGGAACGATACTTTTTATCTGCAGTATTTAAGTGATCCTGCGGGAGAACATATTCCGCCGAGCCAGACATTGATTATGACTTCAAAAGATGGTGTGACCTGGAAAATGCCCAAAGTAATTTTTCCGATTTATCACATTCCTGACGGATGGAAAAAAGAAGGCGTTGAAGGCGTTGCTAAAAATCTCGATGCGATTATGCACCAAAGAATGGGCTTCTATACTTCAAAAGACAAACGACTTTTTGCTTTGGCGTATTACGGAATTGCCATGGATGAAAAAGACGATCCCAACGACGGAAAAGGAATTGGACGTGTCATTCGTGAAATCAAAAAAGACGGAAGTTTTGGCGAAATTTATTTCATCAGATACAATAAATCCTGGGACAAGTCAAAATCGGCTTTTCCTTTTTATACGCAGGCAAAAGACAAAGGTTTGAAAAAAGCCTGCGAAGAAATTCTTTCAGATCCTTTGATTTTACAGCAATGGGTGGAAGAAGCCGATCGTGATGACGAATTGATTCCGCTAAAAAAACCTTACAAAGCGCTTAGCTCGTATCATTTACCAAACGGCGATGTAGTAGGTTTATGGAAACACGCTTTAACGTCGATCAGTAAAGACGGCGGAAAGTCATGGGAATATATGCCCCTTCGTGCGCCTGGTTTTGTAAACAGCAACGCTAAAATCTGGGGGCAAAAAACATCTGATAATCGTTATGCAACCGTTTATAATCCGTCAGAATACCGTTGGCCATTGGCGATTTCAACCAGTGATGATGGTTTGAATTACAAAGATTTATTATTGGTTCATGGCGAAATCAGTCCGATGCGTTATGGCGGAAACTACAAATCTGCAGGCCCGCAATACGTTCGTGGAATTTCTGAAGGTGACGGAACTCCGCCTGACGGAAAACTTTGGGTAAGCTATAGCGTGAACAAAGAAGATATTTGGGTAGCATCGATTCCCGTTCCGGTTACTGCTGTTGTAAATGAAAATGCCAATGATGTCTTTAATGAATTGCCTGACGGACAAGAATTAAAGTTATGGAACACCTACGATTTGGCTTGGGCTTCGACCAAAATCGAAAAGAAAGACGGTAAAAAATGGTTAACTTTAAGAGATCAGGATCATTTTGATTATGCCCGTGCAGAACGTGTTATTCCATTTGCAGAGAAAATGGAAGTCACTTTTACCGTTAAACCAGAACAAAATAATCACGGTTTATTGCAGGTTGAATTTCAAAATAAACAAGGATTGCCTGCCGTAAGATTAACGTTTGATGCTGACGGACAATTGAAAACAAAAACCGGAGCGCGTTTCAATACCATTGCCAAATATGAAGCCGGAAAAGAATACAAAGTAAATCTGAAACTGAACGTTAAAACACGTTCGTACACGATAAAAGTAAACGACGAAAAAGAATCAACAAGAATATTTTATGCGCCGGTAGAGGGTTTTGAGCGAATTATGTTCCGCACCGGCGAACAAAGATATTCACCAAATCCGGACACAGCGCCAGACACAGACGATTACGACGATTTGCCTCAAACCGGAAAATTAATCCCGGAAGCGGTATTTAATATTCAGTCGTTGATTACAAAGAGAAATTAAATTGATAATTAAAAATTAAAAATCTGCGGAAATCTTTTGACTCTGTGGCAGTGAATAGAACGCGGATGACACTGATTCGCTATCGCGAAGACGCAGATTGACACAGATTTTTTATTCTAAATAATATAATTAAAAAATCCGTTTTTATCCACGTTTTTACAAAGTAAATCCGTGTCATCAGCGTTCAAAAATCTCAACAATACGAAATGAAGAATTTCAAAAATATAGTATTAGCAATTTGTCTCTTAGTAACGCTCGTTTCTAAAGGACAAATTTCGGCTATAAATTTAACAACAGAAATGGCAGAAAATCCATTGGCTGTGGTTCAAAATCAGCCCAGATTTGGCTGGCAATTGGTTTCAAAAGAGTCAAATGAAACTCAAATAGGCTATCAGATTTTGGTTGCTTCATCTGAAGAAAAACTAAAAATTGACGAAGGAGATATTTGGAATAGTTTGAGAATAAATTCTAATGAAAACCTCTATATCTCTTATGGCGGAAATCCGTTAAAAACCGAAACCAAATATTTCTGGAAGGTTAAAGTATGGAATCAGGAAGGCAAAGTTTCTAAATGGAGCAAAACCGCTTTTTTTAGAACCGCTTCGTTAGAATCAAATCTAAATCCGGTTTGGATAGGTGCGATTACAAAAGCCGAAAGTCATTTGCCCGAAGGCAGAAATTTTCACTCGGCAACTTATAAAAGAGAGAAAAAAGAAGCGATCATTAATGCTTCAGATTCATTGTCACGCAGAAGTATTATGCTTCGTAAATCATTTTCGGTAAAAAAAGAAATCAAAGAAGCGGTTGTTTATATTTCAGGTTTAGGGCATTACGAATTAACGCTCAATGGTGAAAAAGTGGGCAACAGCGAATTTGCTCCTTTATGGACCGATTATGATAAAACCGTTAATTATAATACTTATGAATTATCAGGCAAAGAATTGCAAAAAGGCGAAAATGTAATTGGCGTACTTTTAGGAAACGGCATGTACAACACGCTCGCAGAAAGATATACCAAGTTTTTTGTGAGTTTTGGTCCACCGACGTTGTTCTTCAAAATGAAAATCACGTACAAAGACGGCTCAGAAGAAATCATAAAATCAGACGAAAGCTGGAAGTACAGCAAAAGTCCAATTACCTACAATAGTATTTTTGGAGGAGAAGATTACAATGCCAATTTAGAGCAAAAAGGCTGGAACAGCAAAGGTTTCAAAGATTCGGACTGGAAAGAAGTTGTAATTCAGGAAGCGCCAAAAGGAGTTTTAAGACCACAGACCGCATCGCCAGTTACGATTCAGAAACAATATGAAATAAAAACGGTAAAAGAACTGAAACCCAATTTTTATGTTTTTGATATGGGGCAGAATCTTTCCGGATTTCCAACCATAAAAGTAAAAGGAAAAAAGGGACAGACTATTCGTGTCTGGGTAGCCGAAGGTTTAAATGAAGATGGAACGATTGCGCAGGGAAGATCCGGAAAACCATATTATTACGATTATACGTTGAAAGGGAAAGGCACCGAAGAATGGACGCCAAAATTCAGCTTTTACGGTTTTCAATATGTTCAGATTGAGAACATCAATTATAAAGACGCTAAAAACAAAGAACTTCCTACGGTTGTTGATTTAAAATCGAATTTCGTTTACAATTCAGCTGGAGAAGCGGGAAGCTTTGCATGTTCCAACGAAATTTTTAATAAAACGCACGAGTTAATTAACAACTCTATAAAAAGTAATTTCCAGAGCGTTTTTACCGATTGTCCGCAGCGTGAAAAATTAGGATGGCTAGAAGAAATTCATTTGAATGGACCGGGCTTAATGTTCAATTACAACCTTCAAACTTTTATTCCTGCTACGATGCAGAATATTTCTGATTCACAAAGAGATAACGGTTTAATCCCGACCATTGTTCCTGAATATGTAATTTTTGGAGGCAATTTTACCGATTCTCCAGAATGGGGCGTGACGGGTGTAATTCTGCCCTGGATGTATTATGAACATTACGGAGACGTTTCTTTATTAGAGAAATACTATCCGGTAATGAAAAAGTACGTAGATTATTTAGAGACAAAAGCTACAAACCACATCGTATCGCACGGATTAGGCGATTGGTACGATTACGGAACACACGCAGCAGGATATTCAAAAAACAGTCCGATTGCACTTTCTGCGACAAGTCATTATTTTTATGGAGCAAGTTTAGTGGCAAAAGCAGCAAAATTGTTGAACAAAACAGATGATATTTCGAAATATGAAACTTTGGCTTTAGATATAAAAAATGCTTTTAACAAGGAATTTTTCAATCCAGAAACCAAACAATACGGCACAAACAGTCAGTTTAGTAATGCTGTTCCGGTTTTTATGGATCTCGTAGAACCGCAATACAAGCAAGCGGTAATGCAGAATTTAATAGCTGATATTAAAGCAAAAGGAGACAGATTAACAACCGGCGATGTTGGAAACCGTTATTTGTTTCAGGCCTTGGCACAAAATGGCGAAAATGAAACGATGTACAACATGCACAATCATTATGATGCGCCGGGTTATGGTTTTCAGATTAAATTTGGTTTAACGACTTTAACCGAGCAATGGGATCCGAGAAAAGGAAATTCATGGAATCACTTTATGCTGGGGCAAATTGAAGAATGGTTTTATCAAAGTTTAGCCGGAATCAAATCCGACCCGAAAAATCCGGGATTCAGGCATTTCTTCATTCAGCCGGAAGTTGTAGGCGATATGACTTTCGCGAAAGCGGACTATCAATCGGTTTACGGAAAAATTGTTTCGTCCTGGGAAAAGAAAGAGGGTAAATTTATTTTGGAAGTTGAAATTCCTGTGAATACATCGGCAACCATAAAACTGCCTGTAGCAAAAGATGCAGAAATAAAAGTAAATGGAAAAGTAACTAAAAACCTGAGATTCGGATCAGGAAAATATTTAATCGAATGCAAAATATAGAACGCGGATGACACGGATTCGCTATCGCGAAAACGCAGATTTACACAGATTTTTCTTTTTGTGATAATTAAAAAAATCCGTTTTTATCCGCGTCTTTACGAAGTAAATCCGCCTCATCAGCGTTCAATTTAAGCCAGTTTAATACACAATAAAATGATGAAAATTAAAATATATATAGCTTTATTCTTTGCAGTAACCTTTGCCAATGCACAAAGTACCTCTGACACTAATTTTAGAAAACCAGTTTCAGAAACTTTAAAGAAAATTGAAACTGTTTTTAACGTTACCGTAAACGACGACAGAGGTTTACTAAAAGGAAAAGAACTCGATTATGCCGACTGGAGAATTGAGCCCGGAAATCTGGCTATTTCGTTAACTAATATTCTCGCTCCGTTTGAATTGATGTATTTCAAACAGCCCGACGGAACGTACATTATAAGAAAATATGAAAACCACAAAGTTTCTGTCGATAAAGGAAAAGAACGTTTGTTTTATTTGGAAAGCCTTTATTCCACTAAAGAACAATGGGAAAAACGTAAAAAAGAGTTAAAAGCGTGTATGATTATGTCATTTGGTTTAGACAAGGCGCCCCCAACACCAAAGTCTAAGCCACTTTTAACTCCAAAAAGGATTTACAAAGATTACAGCGTTGAGAATATTGCCCTGGAGATTTTGCCGGGAGTTTATGCAACAGGATCGATTTACAAACCGTATCCGCTAAATAAAAAAGCAGCAATTATTCTAACGCCAGACGGACATTTCGGCGACGGAAGATATAGAAAAGACGAGCAATACCGTTGCGCTATAATGGCAAAAATGGGAGCGATTGTAGTAAGTTACGATTTATTTGCGTGGGGCGAATCATTATTGCAATTTCCGGAACAAACACACAGAAACAGCATTGCATCGACCGTTCAGGTTTTGACTGGCATCCGATTATTAGATTATTTGGCAACAACAAAAAATGCTGATGTTTCGAGAGTGGGTGTAACGGGCGGTTCCGGTGGAGGTTCGCACACGATGTTTTTGGCGGCTTTAGATGACAGAATCAAAGTTTCGGCTCCGGTTGTCATGGTTTCTTCTCATTTTTCGGGAGGATGTCCGTGCGAAAGCGGCCGCGGCATTCACCTTTGTGGCAACGGAACCAATAATGCAGAAATCTCAGCCATGATGGCGCCAAAACCACAATTGATTGTTTCTGATGGAAAGGACTGGACTCTGGCCGTTCCGGAATTAGAATTTCCTTTTATTCAGCGAACGTACGAATTGTACGGAAAGAAAGATTTAGTCGAAAATGCTCATTTTGCAAAAGAAGGACATGATTTCGGAGTATCAAAACGTATGGTTTTGTATCCGTTTATGGCAAAGTATTTAGGTTTGGATTTGAATAAAGTGAAGAATGAAAAAGGCGAAATCGACGAATCGACTTGTGTAATTGAACCTTATGAAAAGTTATATGTTTTTGGAAATAAAGCAGAAAATCTGCCTAAAAATGCTTTGAAAGATATCGACAAATTATATGAAATGTTTGGCGAGAAGAATAACAAGATTTATGAGGTTAAAAAGTAAGAAGCAAGAAGATAGCAAGAATTCACGAATTTTATTTTTTCTGCCACAGATTAAAATGATTAGGAGGATTTATTTTAATATCGATAATTTCCGTAATCTATGAGAGTAATTTTTTAAGCAGATTTTAATCAGTGAAAATCCGTTAATCAGTGGCAAAATAAATTAGAGTAATTGCAATAAAAATCAAAAGAAATTAGTGTCAATTCGTGTAATTGATGTCGAAAAATAATACTATATGAAGTTAAGAAATAAAATAACGGCAATTTGTTTGGGAATTTTTTCCTTTACAGCAACAGCGCAAAACAGCGACCTGAAACTTTGGTACGATAAACCCGCTGCCATCTGGAACGAAGCTTTGCCTTTAGGGAATGGTCGTTTGGGAGCGATGGTTTTTGGAGATCCGGCGGTAGAGCGTTTGCAATTGAACGAAGAAACCATTTGGGCAGGTTCTCCAAACAGCAATGCCCATAATAAATCAATAAAAGCATTGCCAATTGTCCGCCAGTTAATTTTTGACGGAAAATTTGATGAAGCGCAGGAAATGGCAACGCAGGAAATTATGTCGCAAACCAATGACGGAATGCCGTATCAGACATTTGGAAGCGTTTATATTTCATTTGCAGGACATCAAAAATATACGGATTATTACAGAGATTTAGATATTACCAACGCTACAGCAAAAGTAAAATACAAAGTAAATGGCGTGGAATTTACCCGAGAGATTTTAACAGCATTTTCAGATCAGGTTATTGCGGTGAAACTTTCGGCAAGTAAACCAGGACAAATTACGTGTAATGTTTTCATGAACAGTCCGATTGATAAAACAGTAGCTTCGACAGAAGGAAACCAAATTATACTCGCAGGTTTGGGAACTAATTTTGAAGGTGTAAAAGGAAAAGTAAAGTTTCAGGGGCGACTTACAGCTAAAAATAAAGGCGGTGAAATAGATGCCAGCAACGGCGTTTTAAGCATTAACAAAGCCGATGAAGTAACCTTATACATTTCGATTGCCACCAATTTTAAAAATTATAAAGACATATCGGGCGATGAAATTGCCAAAAGCAAGGATTATTTGGCTAAGGCCGAAGTAAAAGATTTTGGAACCATTAGAAAAGCACATGTCGATTATTATCAAAAATTCTTTAACAGAGTAGCTTTAGACTTGGGTTCAAATGATTTGGTGAAAAAACCAACAAACGAAAGAATCAGGGATTTTTCGAAACAATTTGATCCACAATTGGCTGCTTTATATTTTCAGTTCGGACGTTATCTTTTAATTTCGAGTTCACAGCCGGGCGGACAACCAGCCAACTTACAAGGAATTTGGAACGATATGGTAACACCGCCTTGGGATAGTAAATACACCACAAACATCAATGCCGAAATGAATTATTGGCCGGCACAGGTCGCCAATCTTCAGGAAATGCACGAACCTTTTGTTCAAATGGCAAAAGAACTGGCTGTTACGGGTGCAGAAACAGCCAGAATGATGTACGGTGCAAACGGTTGGGTTCTACACCATAACACTGATATTTGGCGCGTTACGGCTCCGGTAGATTCGGCAGCATCTGGAATGTGGCCAACAGGCGGTGCGTGGGTTTGTCAGGATTTATGGGAAAGATATTTGTATACAGGAGATAAAAAATATCTGGAAGAAATTTATCCCATCATGAAAGGAGCAGCAGATTTTTTCCTTGATTTTATGGTTGTAGATCCGAATACAAAATATTTGGTAGTTGTTCCGTCGAGTTCGCCTGAGAATACACATGCAGGCGGAACTGGAAAAGCAACAATTGCATCTGGAACTACCATGGACAATCAGTTGGTTTTTGATTTGTTTACGCATGTTATCGAAGCTTCAAAATTGGTTTCGCCAGATGCTGCTTATGTAAAAAAAGTAAGTGAAGCTTTGGCAAAAATGGCTCCAATGAAAGTAGGAAAACACAATCAGTTACAAGAGTGGCAGGACGATTGGGACAATCCGAAAGACAATCATAGACACGTTTCTCACTTGTACGGATTGTATCCGAGTAACCAGATTTCGGCAACAAAAACACCTGAATTATTTGAAGCAGCAAAACAATCGCTGATTTACAGAACAGACGAATCTACAGGCTGGTCAATGGGCTGGAAAGTGAATTTATGGGCCAGATTATTAGACGGAAATCACGCTTATAAATTAATTCAGGATCAGCTGCATTTGGTAACGGCCGACCAAAGAAAAGGTGGCGGAACGTACCCGAATATGTTAGATGCGCACCAGCCTTTTCAAATTGATGGAAATTTTGGATGTACAGCCGGTTTTGCCGAAATGCTGATGCAGAGTCAGGAAGATGCCATTCATTTATTGCCGGCTTTACCGAGCGTTTGGAGAGACGGAAGCATAAAAGGTCTGGTTACGAGAGGCGGATTTGTAATTGATATGACCTGGAAAAATAATAAAGTTTCAGAGGTAAAAATTTATTCTAAAATTGGTGGAAACTGTAGATTGAAAGTAGAGAATACCTTGAAAGGATCTTCGCTTAAAAAAGCAAAAGGCAAAAATACGAATCCGCTGTTTTATGATGTTGAGGTGAAGAAACCGATTATATCGGATAAAGCGAATTTGAAGAAAGTTGTGTTGCCAAAGTATAATGAATATGATGTTCAGATGAAAGCTGGACAGACGTATACTTTTTATGGGAATTAATTATAAAATATAAGATTATAACGCTTGACAATGCGTGAGAATAAAATGTTAAACCTACAAGGTTTTGTCCCGAAGTTTCGGGATTGTAGGAGTGGGAACCGTTAAGGAGTGGGAAAACGTAAAGTTCTCTCGCGTGAGTGATGGAAGTGGAGCTCTCCCGATTTTTCATCGGGAAGCGGGAACGGACAGCACGACCCGGAGGGGCACGCCCAAATAATTGATTTGATATTAATAATTAAAGAATATGTTACAGATTAAATACAAAATAATAGCTTTTATAATCTTAATTTCAACTTTAAATATAAGTTGTAAATCAGGAATAAATGCTTCTAAAAAAAGCACAGCTGCAATTTTAAAACAAGAAAATTTTAAACATTATGTTGATTATTTCAACACGATGGAAGATGAAAATTTAAAATTCGCGATTCCGAATGATTCGGCTTGGACCTGGATGGAAAAAAATATTCCGTTGTTTGAATGCCCGCAGCAAAATTTTGAGGAAATCTATTATTTCCGCTGGTGGAGTGCGAGAAAACACATTAAGAAAACGCCGCAGGGATTTGCCATTACCGAGTTTTTGGTAGATCGTTCGTATGCCGATAAATACAATATGATTAGTTGTGCGTTGGGGCATCATATTAATGAATTTCGATGGGTTCATGATCCGCAATATTTGGAGCAGGACGTTCATTTGTGGTTTAGAGGGAATGACGGAAAGCCAATGAAAAAATTGAGAACGTTTAGCAGCTGGACGGCAGATGCTTTGTATAACAGGTATTTAGTGAATAAAGACGACAAATTTTTGCTGGACATGTACCCAGATTTGGTTTCGGAATATAGTGCTTGGGAAGGCGACCGAAAACGCAAAGACGGTTTGTTCTGGCAGTTTGATGTAAAAGACGGAATGGAAGAATCGTTGAGCGGTGCCAGAAAATTTAGAAATGCGCGCCCCACAATCAACAGTTATATGTTTGGAAACGCAACTGCTTTGGCGAAAATTGCAAAGATAAAAGGCGACGCAAAACAAGAAAGTTATTTTGAAGCAAAAGCAGATACACTGCAAAAATTAGTAGAAACAAAACTGTGGAATTCGAAAAGTGAATTCTTTGAAACCTTTACAGAAAAAGATACTTTAGCGCAGGTTCGCGAAGCAATCGGATTTATTCCGTGGTATTTTAATTTGCCGCAGAAAAATAAAGGTTTTGAAAAGGCATGGGAACAGATTAAAGATGAAAAAGGATTTTCTGCACCGTTTGGTTTGACAACGGCGGAGAGAAGAAGTCCGCGTTTTAGAACACACGGAACAGGAACCTGCGAATGGGACGGCGCTGTTTGGCCTTTTGCAAGTTCGCAGACGTTGACTGCTTTGGCCAATGTTTTGAACAATTACGATCAGAGTTTTGTGGCAAAGCCTGATTATTTTAAGCAGATGAATTTATATGTGGAATCGCAATATTACCGAGGGAGACCTTATGTGGGCGAATATCTGGACGAAACGACAGGATATTGGTTGATGGGCGACAGAGAAAGAAGCCGTTACTATAATCATTCGACTTTTAACGATTTGATGATTACAGGTTTGGTAGGTTTACGCCCAAGAGCAGATGAAAAGATAGAGGTGAATCCGTTGATTCCGCAGGATAAATGGGATTGGTTTTGTCTGGATAATGTTTTGTATCATGGCAATATTATTACCATTCTTTGGGATAAAACAGGAGAGAAATATAAAAAAGGAAAAGGTTTCAGGATCTTTAAAAACGGGAAAGAAATTGCGGTTTCTGAGAGATTGGAGAAGTTGGTTTCGGAATAAATTATCAAAAGCTTCGGAGAAGCAAAATATTTATAGCAAGTATACACCTGAATGATAAAAAAAGCTCCAGCGGAGCGACACAGATTAGGAGTTATTCCGCCCCGCTGGGGCTTAACGAACTTACGAATATAAAATCTATAAATATATAGTCCCTCTGGGACTTACATTGGTTAAATAAAAATTATGAAAAAGTTTTTTTTACATACAACATTCATCATTATAATACTGATTTCTTTTTCGGCGCAAGCTCAAAATAAAATCAGCGTTACAGATTTAAAATGTGAAATGCTGACCAATCCGGAAGGAATTGACGTTTTGCAGCCAAGATTGAGCTGGAAAATAAAAGCAAACGTAAATGATGTAAAACAAACTTCATATCAAATTTTGGCTTCTTCATCGTTAGAAAAACTAACTGCAGGAAATGCAGATTTATGGGACAGCGGAAAAGTGCAAAGCGATGCATCTGTAAATGTACTTTATAACGGGAAAAAGCTAAAAGACAGACAAGATATTTACTGGAAAGTAATTGTTACTACGAATAAAGGCGAGGTTAAATCTACAGAACCAGCACATTTCAGCATTGGGATTCTCACCTATGCCGACTGGAAATCAACCCGCTGGATTGGCTATGAAAAAGCTTCTCCGGGTGATAGTATTTCGCAGTATTCGAGATTATCGGCGAGATATTTACGAAAAGAAATCAATCTTAAGAAAAAAGTTAAGAGCGCCAAAGTCTATATCATGGGTATGGGCTTGTATGAGTTGTACATTAACGGAAATAAAATTGGCGATCAGGTTTTGGCGCCCGTTCCTACAGATTATACCAAGAATGTAAAATACAATGTTTTTGATGTGACTTCGCAATTGCAGGAAGGTAAAAATGCGCTGGGAACAATTTTGGGAAATGGCCGTTTTTTTACCATGCGTCAGGATTATAAACCTTATAAAATCAAGACTTTTGGGTATCCTAAAATGGCTTTGCAATTGTTTGTAGAATATACGGATGGAAGCAAAGATGTAATTCGCACAGATGATAGCTGGAAAATTACGACAGACGGTCCTATTTTATCCAACAATGAATACGACGGAGAAGAATACGACGCCCGCAAAGAAATGAAAGCGTGGAATACCACGAATTTTGATGATAAAAAATGGTTTTCGGCAGAATATGTGCAGGAACCAGGCGGATTTTACGAAGGTCAGATGTCGGCTAATATGAAAATAAAAGGCGAGGTAAAACCTATTTCGATCACAAAAACTCTGAAAGGAACTTATATTTTGGATATGGGTCAGAATATGGTAGGCTGGCTGCAATTGAAAGTAAAAGGAAATGCAGGGGATAAAATCACGATGAAATTTGCAGAATCTTTAAAGCCCGACGGTTCGCTATATATTGCCAACCTCCGTGATGCAAAAACGACCGATATTTATACTCTAAAAGGAGAAGGAGAAGAAGTTTGGGAACCACGATTTATTTTTCACGGTTTTAGGTTTGTTGAAATTTCAGGTTTTAAAACAAAACCAGGTTTAGAAAATTTTGTTGGTAAAATCGTTTACGACGACATTGCCACAACAGGAACTTTCGATTCTTCTAATCCGATTATGAATCAGATTTTTAAAAATGCATGGTGGGGAATCAGCGGTAATTATAAAGGAATGCCAATTGATTGTCCGCAGCGAAATGAGCGTCAGCCCTGGTTGGGAGACAGAACAACGGGAGCTTATGGCGAAAGTTTTTTATTCGACAATCAGGCTTTGTACGCCAAATGGCTGGATGATATTAAGAACGCACAAACTATAGATGGCGGAATTCCGGATGTTGCGCCCGCCTTTTGGCGTTATTACGGCGATAATGTAACCTGGCCGGGAACGTATATTACAGTTGCAGATATGCTCTATCATCAATTTGGAGATATAAAAGTAATTGAAAAACAATATCCGTCTATGAAAAAATGGATGGATTATATGGAAGAAAATTATCTGGTTGATGATATTATGACCAAAGATAAATACGGTGATTGGTGTGTTCCGCCGGAATCATTGGAGTTAATTCGTTCTAAAGATCCGTCTCGTTTAACGGATGGTGAATTGATTTCGAGTGCCTTTTTCTATCAGCTTCTAAACATTATGAAGAAGTTTGCCGTGATCGCACATGCTGAAAAAGATATTGCACATTATGATGATTTGACCTTGAGAATTAAAAAAGCATTCAACGATAAATATTTTAATGCGGCAAAAAACAATTATGCCAATAATACGGTAACGGCTAATTTACTGCCTTTGACTTTCGGAATGGTTCCGGCAGAATTGCAGCAGAAAGTTTTTGAAAATTTAGTTCATGAAGTAGAAGTGACTAAAAATGGTCATGTAAGCACAGGAGTAATTGGAACGCAGTTTTTAATGCGAACGCTGACTAATTTTGGGCGAGGAGATCTGGCTTTCAAATTAGCATCCAACAAAACCTATCCGAGTTGGGGTTATATGGTCGAAAATGGCGCAACTACAATTTGGGAACTTTGGAACGGAAACACCGCAGATCCTGCTATGAATTCTCAAAATCACGTCATGCTTTTGGGCGATTTGTTAATTTGGTATTATGAAAATATGGCCGGAATAAAAAGCAATCCTGAAACTCCGGGTTTCAAACAAATCCTTATGAAACCAGATTTTAATGCCGGTTTAACGTATGTAAACGCTTCATACGAATCTATTTACGGAACAATTAAAAGCGACTGGAAAAAATCTAAAAGCAAACTCGACTGGAAAATTACAATTCCTGCAAACAGTTCTGCGTTGGTTTATCTGCCCGCTTCTGAGGCTTCTGCTGTTACCGTAGACAATCAAAAATTAGACAAAGCTTTTTCAACTTCTTACAAATTAGACCACAATTTTATTGTTTTAAATTTGTCATCCGGTTCTTACTCTATTGCTGTTAAGCGTTAATTTTAAACAATTCGGGACAGTACAGGATACATCTTTAATTTTTTAGTGTCATTTTTACATTTATTAAATAATTTTGTGCGAAAAATTATTAGGAATGTATTTATAATCAAAAATTTTAATTCATAATAAAATTAAGAATGAAGATAGCAAAATTGACATTTGTCTTGTTTGGACTGTTCCTTTTAGGAAGTTGTAAATCGGCTTTAGAAAAAAAGACCTGGAAAGAGGGTATTTTAGTAGATGAATTTATTTATGATAAAGCACCTTATCCGTCTTGCCACGCAGTTACAATTGTCGAAACAACAAATGGCGATTTAGTTTCATCCTGGTTTGGAGGAACAAAAGAAAGACATCCGGATGTTTGTATTTATGTAAGCATCAAGCCAAAAGGAAGCGACAAATGGGGCGAAGGCGTTAAAGTAGCCGACGGTGTTATGCCAGAAGGCCCAAGATTGCCAACATGGAATCCGGTTTTGTATCAAATTCCGGGTGGCGATTTAATGCTTTTTTACAAAATAGGACCAAAACCATCGGAATGGTGGGGCGTAATCAGAACTTCATCTGATGGCGGAAAAACCTGGTCTGAAGCCAGAAAAATGCCAGATGGTTTCTTAGGGCCAATCAAAAATAAACCGGTTTTATTAAGCAATGGAACTTTACTATGTCCGTCAAGTATAGAAGGCGATGGCTGGAGACTTCGCATGGAATCGACTCCTGATTTCGGAAAAACCTGGGTAATGGGCGATACGCTTCCGAGAGGAAAACAAAAAATCAATGCCATTCAGCCCAGTATATTATTCCACAAAGACGGTAGTATTCAAGCCATTGGAAGAACAAGAAACAGAGCTATTTTCAGTACTTTCTCAAAAGACAACGGAAAAACGTGGTCTGATGTAGAATTGATCGGACTTCCAAACAACAACTCCGGAACAGATGCCGTAACCCTTAAAAACGGAAAACATTTATTAGTGTACAATCACGTTTTGCCTCCCGGAAAAGAAGCAAAAGGCCCAAGAACGCCTTTGAATGTTTCTATTTCTGATGACGGAATTAACTGGAAAGCCGCTTTGGTTTTAGAAGATTCAAAAATCAGCCAATATTCTTATCCGTCTATGATTCAGAGTTCTGACGGAATGGTGCATATTGTTTATACCTGGAGAAGAGAAAAACTGAAATATGTAAAAGTCGATCCAAGCAAACTAAAAGCATTTCCTATCAAAAACGGAATCTGGCCTGGTGATGAAAATAAAGTTGTAACGGCTGTTAAGGCTGAGGAAGAGTAAAAAAGATATTAGCCACAGATTAAAGGATTGAAAAGATTTTTTTTCTAATTAATCTCCAAAATCTGCGAGAATAAATTTTTCACGCAGATTTAGCAGATTTTTCTAATCCGTTTAATCCTGTAATCTGTGGCAAAAAAAATAAATAATTATGAAGCCAATCAATATTCAAAAAAACTTAATTATCGCATTATTAGTTGCTCTGTCAACAACATTCAACAGTTGTGCAACGGCTCAGGCATCAAAAAACGAACAACAATATAAAGTGGCAGTTTGCGACTGGATGATTTTAAAAAGACAAAAATTAGGTGCTTTTGGTTTAGCAGCAGAAATTAAAGCTGACGGAATCGAACTGGACATGGGAGGATTAGGAAATCGCCCGACTTTTGAAAGTAAATTGGGAGATCCGGCAGAACGACAAAAATTCCTTGATAAATCGAAAGAAACAGGAGTTGGAATCAGCTCCATTGCGATGTCCGGATTTTATGCACAGTCTTTTGCTAAAAGAGAAATTACCCCAATGATCGACGACTGCATCAAAACTATGAAGGATATGAACGTAAAAGTAGCATACCTTCCGTTAGGCACTCAAAGTGATTTGATTAAAAACCCGGAACTACGTCCGGAAGTGATTAAGAGATTAAAATGGGCAGGAGAACAAGTTGGTAAAATTGATGGCGTTATTGCAATTGAAACTTCATTAAGCGCAAAAGAAGAGAAAAAGCTTTTAGAAGAAGTGGGTTCAAAATATATCAAAAGTTCGTTCAATTTTGCAAATGCGGTCGATAACGGCAGAGATATTTCATCAGAATTAAAAATTTTAGGCAAGGAATATTTAGCGCAAATTCACGCTTCAAACACCGATAATTCGTGGTTAGAAAACGACAAAGCGATCGATATGCAAAAAATCAAAAAAACACTTGACAAAATGAAATGGAGCGGCTGGCTTATTGTAGAGCGTTCTCGCGATGTTACGCAAGTACACAATGTAAGAGCCAATTACGGCGCAAATGTGGCCTATTTAAAAAAGATTTTTCAGAATTAGAATAATAGTGAGCCACTCCCGATAACTATCGGGATAAAAATTAAAAAGATCTTTTTTAATCTGTGAAAATCTTTTTAATCTGTGGCAAAAAAGCATCTCATTTTTGTCATCCCGAGGAACGAGGGAACACACTCGAACTCACAAAGATTGGGTGATTTTCTGTGAGGAGTTTCTAGTGTGATTTCTCCTTCGTCGAAATGACAAACCAGATCGATAAGACTCCAAGAATAAAAACACAATACAATGAAATATTTAAGCTTACTTTTTTTAGGTTTCTGCGTCACTTTCGCGACAGCGCAAAATGTCACAATCGTTATTGATGCCAATGCGCCAAGAGCAAAATTTGGAGCCGAAAAACTATCCGAAACACTATCTGCCAAAGGATTCAAAATCAATACTTCCAACAAAATCACAAGATCAAAAGATCAGGTAATTGTTATTGGAGAAAAAGGAACTGATTTTTGGAAACAAAATGCAAAAAGCGCGAAAATCGACGATAGCAAACTGACAAAAAAAGAAGGTTTTCAAATTCGCAGTCAAAAAAATATCATTTACATTGAAGGAACAGATGCGACCGGAGCGCTATATGGCGCAATGGAATTAGCAGACCGAATTAAAGATTCTGGAAAACTTCCATCAGAAATCAATATCGAAGACAGTCCCGAAATGGTTTTGAGAGGCGCTTGTATTGGCGTTCAAAAACCAATTTATCTTCCGGGAAGAGATGTTTACGAATATCCGTACACGCCGGAAACTTTTCCTTGGTTTTACGATAAAAAGCTTTGGATTAAGTATTTGGATATGCTGGTAGAAAACAGAATGAATTCTTTGTATTTATGGAACGGGCATCCTTTTGCTTCCTTAGTAAAATTAAAAGACTATCCGTTTGCGTTAGAAGTAAGCGAAGCCGATTTTAAAAAGAATGAAGAAATCTACAAATTCCTGACCGAAGAAGCCAACAAAAGAGGTATCTGGGTAATTCAGATGTTCTATAATATCATTGTCTCCAAACCTTTTGCAGAACATTATAATATAAAAACGCAAGATCGTTCGCGACCAATTACACCAGAAATCGCCGACTATACCAAAAAATCTATTACAGCATTTATAGAAAAATACCCAAATGTCGGATTATTAGTTTGCCTTGGCGAAGCCATAAATACCATTGATGACGATGTCGAATGGTTTACCAAAACCATTATTCCGGGTGTTCAGGACGGCTTAAAAACACTGGGAATCAAAGAAGAACCACCAATCATTTTGCGTGCTCACGATACAGATGCACCTTTGGTTATGGAAAAATCACTCCCGTTGTATAAAAATCTGTACACGATGCATAAGTATAATGGCGAATCATTAACGACATACACTCCGGGCGGACCTTGGGGAGAAATTCATAAAAAATTAAGCTCGTTAAATTCCGTACATATTTCTAATGTACACATTTTGGCCAATTTAGAACCTTTTAGATACGGCTCACCAGAGTTTATCCAAAAAACAGTTCAGGCGATGCACAGCGCGCATGGAGCCAACGCATTGCATTTATATCCGCAAGCGTCCTATTGGGACTGGCCTTATACAGCCGATAAAACTAAAACCGGAGAACGATTACTCGAAATGGATCGCGACTGGATTTGGTACAAAGCATGGGCGAGATATGCCTGGGACAGCAAAAGAGACAAAAACGAAGAAATTAAATTTTGGGATAAAGATTTGGCGGCTAAATACGGAACCGATTTAGAAGCTGCAGACAATATCAAAAAAGCATACGACGAATCTGGAGAAATTGCGCCAAAAACCTTAAGACGTTTCGGAATCACAGAAGGAAACCGCCAAACGTTATTGCTAGGAATGTTCGAAAGCCAATTGGTCAATCCGGCAAAATGGCGTGTATATCCCGGATTTCACGAATCGTGCGGACCAGCGGGAGAACTGCTTTTAGAATATGCTAAAAAAGAATGGAACAAGCTGCCGCATTCAGGCGAGCTTCCAACCCAGATTATTGCCGAAATCACAGAACACGGAAGATTGGCTGTTGAAGCAATCGACAAAGCCGAAAAAAGTGTAACTAAAGACAAAGAAGAATTTCTTCGTCTAAAAAACGACATTCATGCCTATAAAGCTTTTGCCGATTTCTTTTCAGAAAAAGTAAAAGCTGCGATCTTGGTTTTACGATACAGTTATTCTAACGATATTACTGATCTTGATAAAGCAATGCCTCATCTGGAAAAAAGCATCCAGCATTACGAGTTATTGGTAAATTTAACCAAAGATAGTTATCTGTATGCCAACAGTATGCAAACTGCACAACGCCGAATCCCGATTGGAGGCGACGACGGAAACAACAAAACCTGGGCAGAATTGTTACCACATTACGAACGTGAATTAGCCAATTTTAAAAGAAATTTAGATTTGCTTAAAGCATCAAAAGATGGTAAAATCGAAACCAAAGAAGGAAAACCATGGCAACCCGTTGATGTAACCTTACTAAACGAAAGCATAGGAACTTACGCCGTAAAAAATGGCACGAAAGTATACGGAACCCCAATTTCAGAATTGGTTAAAGTGGCTCCGGAACTGCAAAACTTAAAAGGAATTGCGTTTGAGGAAACAGAACAAAATGAAAAAGGAACGCATCTGAAATTTAAAAATACCAAACCTGTAAAACTGGTTGTTGGTTATTTCAATTCAGATCAAAAGCGATTTTTATTTCCGCCGAGTTTAGAGACAGATGCGGCCGGAAATGCACACGGTCAGGCTGAAGTAATTTTGGCCAGCGCCATGAATTTAAAAGAGTTACCACGTGTAAATATTCATACCTATACTTTTCAGCCCGGCGAAAATAAGCTAGATTTGGGCAAAGGAAGAGTTTTAATTTTAGGATTCATAGACGCCAATCAAACCGTTACGCCACGCGATGTGGGTTATATCGATGCAGGAGAAAAAGGTGCGATCGACTGGTTGTTTTATTAATAAGAATAATTTGGGCGTGTCCCTCCGGGTCGGGCTGTACGTTCCCGCTTTTTTTGAGGCGAAGAAAAATCGCCTCAAAAAAGAGCTCCACTGCCATCCCTCACGCGAGCAATACGTTAACTTAGACCTGACAGGTCTGTTTTAAGAATATAAACACAATCTTGTCATCCTGAGAAACGAAGGATCACACAAGAAATTCAATACAGTAATTCGCCAATCCTTGTCGAGTCCCGAGTGTGGTTCCTCGTTCCTCGGAATGACAAAAGTGAATGTTTAAAAATATGAAAAAAATAGTTTTTTTTATTTTTTGTTTTTTTTCAAGCCTTTGCTTTGTTTGGAGTCAAAGCAAAAGTTCAGTCCGTAAAGAAATTTCGCTGAACTCGTCTTGGGAAACCGTAATGTTGGATAATCTTCCGCTGAAAGAAGAAGATTTTGTAGAAAATCCAAAAACTGATTCCAATTGGGATAAGGTAAACGTGCCTCACAATTGGGATCAGTATTATGGTTTTAGAAGAACAAAACACGGCAATCTACACGGTACAGCGTGGTACAAAAAGACATTAAAGCTAGAAAAAAAAGACAGTTCAAAACGCTTATTTTTATATTTCGAAGGCGTAAGCTCTTATGCAACAGTTTGGGTAAACGGTAAAAAAGTGGGCGAGCACAAAGGTGGCCGAACCACTTTTACGCTTGATATTACAAAAGCCGTTTCTTTCGATACAAACAATACAATTTTAGTTAAAGCTGCGCATCCGTCCTTTATTGCAGATCTTCCTTGGGTTTGTGGCGGCTGCTCAGGCGAGTGGGGCTTTTCTGAAGGTTCTCAGCCCATGGGGATTTTCAGACCGGTTTCGCTGGTCGTAACAAATGATGTTCGAATCCAACCGTTTGGCGTTCATATCTGGAATGACAAATCAGTTTCAAAACAAAAAGCGATTTTGCATACCACAACAGAAATCAAAAATTACGGAAAATCAAATCGCGATTTAACGATTCAAAATACACTTTTTGATGCTGCAGGAAAGCAAGTTGCTATAAGTAAAAGCGAGATCAAGACTGTTTCCGGAGAAACAAAAGAAATAACACAGACACTTCCGGAAATTTTAAATCCAAACTTATGGTCTCCGTCAAGTCCGTATTTATATGAGTTGGTGACTTCCATTTTCGAGAATGGAAAGAAAATAGACGAACTAAAAACGTCTTACGGAATCCGCTGGGTCAGCTGGCCGGTGAGTCGTGACGGAAAAGACAATCGCTTTTTCATTAATGACGAACCGTTATTCATAAATGGAACCTGCGAATACGAACATTTAATTGGAAACAGCCATTCATTTTCAGACGAAATGATTCATTCGAGAATCGAACAAATAAAAGCAGGTGGATTTAATGCCTTTCGAGAAGCACATCAGCCACATAATTTATTATATCAAAAAGAATTAGACGAAAACGGAATCCTATTTTGGAGTCAGTTTTCAGCTCATATTTGGTACGATACTCCGGAATTCAAAGAAAATTTTAAAACCTTATTACGCGAATGGATTAAAGAACGCAGAAACAGCCCGTCGGTTGTCATGTGGGGATTGCAGAATGAAAGTACAATTCCTAAGGAATTTGCAGAAGAATGCACCCGGATCATCCGCGAAATGGATCCGTTATCGGCTTCACAAAGAATCGTAACCACTTGTAACGGAGGAGAAGGAACAGACTGGAATGTAGTACAAAACTGGTCCGGAACGTATGGCGGTGATCCTTTAAAATACCATCTCGAAATGAGTACGCAGTTGCTTAACGGCGAATACGGCGCATGGCGTTCAGCCGATTTACATACAGAAGGCGAGTTTGACCAAAAAGGAACGTTGAGCGAAAACCGTTTTTCGCAATTAATGGAAATCAAAGTCCGTGAAGCCGAATCGGTAAAAGATAAAATTGCGGGACAATTCAACTGGCTTTTTGCTTCGCATGAAAACCCCGGAAGAGTTCAAAACGGAGAAGGTTTTAGAGATATTGACAAAGTTGGCCCTGTAAATTACAAAGGACTTTTTACCATTTGGGGCGAACCTCTGGATGCGTTTTATATGTACCGTGCCAATTATGTTTCCAACAAAACGAATCCGATGGTATACATTGTTTCACACACTTGGCCAAGCCGTTGGGATTCGGTAGAAATTAAAAACGGAATCGATATTTATTCTAATTGTGATGAAGTAGAATTGTTTAATGATGTCAATAAATCTTCACTTGGAAAACTAAAAAATCCCGGAATTGGCAAGCATTTTCAGTTTAACAATGTCAATATTCAGTACAACGTTTTGTATGCCGTGGGTTATGTAAACGGAAAAGCGGTTGCCAAAGATTATATTGTTTTGAACACGCTTCCAAAAGCACCAAATTTAAATGCTTTAACTGCTGACAAAGCCGATATTTTAAAAGCAAAAAAGGGATACAATTATATTTACAGAGTAAACTGCGGTGGTTCTGAAATGACAGACAGTTTAGGAAATACCTGGTTTACCGATACACATAAAAACGGACAATATACGTATGGCTCTTTATCATGGACAGATAATTTTGAAAAATTACCGGATTTCTTCGCGAGCCAGAGAACCACTTTTGACCCAATAGAAGGTACAAAAGATCCTGAATTATTTCAGAGTTTTAGATACGGAGTTGACAAATTGCACTATGAATTTCCGGTAGCCGACGGAGAATATTTAGTAGAATTATATTTCACTGAGCCTTGGTATGGAACAGGAGGCGGAATGGATTGCAAAGGCTGGCGTTTGTTTGATGTTGCCATAAACGAGAATGTAGTTTTAAAAGATTTTGATATCTGGTCAGAAGCCGGACACGATAAAGCGTTGAAGAAAACATTTTTAGTAAAAAGCAAAAACGGAAAAATTGTGATTTCGTTCCCAAACGTAAAAGCGGGACAGGCGATTATTTCGGCAATTGCAATCGGAACAAAAAAGAGATTTGAAAAACCTGCAAATCAATCTCCACAAAACATTCAAAATCTGGTTTTAGATTCCTATGATAAAACAAACAGAGTAGCTTCGTGGCTGGATATTAATTCAAAACAATTTTCAGATGCTGATCTTGTTTTTACCGAATTGCCAGCGGAACTATTTGGTGCAGATTATGTACAGTTTTCATCAAGTTCTAAAAATAAAGGTTCGTTTACAGTAAAAGAAGAATCTACAATTTTTATATTGGTTGACATTAAAATCAAAGAATCTGCTTCGTTATCAGATTATAAAAAAATAGAAGAAAGAGCTAAAAACAGTAGTCGAACAGAATTTTCTGTTTATACGAAAAAAGTAAAAAAAGGAGAAAAAATTCTTTTTGATAATTCCCAATCTATAAGTACAATTGCAGTAGTGCCAATTTATGACATGGGCGAAAAAGACGACTCGAGACCAATCGTTATTATCGACGCAGAAAAAGCTAAAACGACAGGAACCGGAATCGAAAAAGGAAATTTCAAAAAAGCCGATTATATTGAGTTCACCAAAAAGACAGCAAACAGCATTGAGTTTGAAGTAAAACCAGGAGTTGCCGGAATTTATTTAATGCGTTTCCGTTTTATGAATAAAAATGAAACGCCATTAAAAGTCAAATTCAAAATGGAAGATGCCTACGGAATTTTAATGCGAAACGACACAATTGAGTTCTTTCCTTCATCAGAAAAATGGAAGGTTTTAAACACAACTTCCGGCGGTTATATTAATGCCGGAACCTATAAAATTACGCTCGAAGGTGATGATTTGAAAGGATTGATGTTAGATAATTTTGAGTTTCAATAGGTTTTTTTTGAGGGGCAAAGGGGCAAAGGGGCAGAGGTTCAAAGGTTTTTACAGGTGCAAGCACAATCTTGTCATCCTGAGGAACGAAGGACCACACAAGAAACTCCGCACAGAATATCGCCAATCTTTGTCGAATCCTGAGTGTGGTCCTTCGTTCCTCAGGATGACAAAGCGAGACGTAAATAGAAAGAATAAAAAATAATTGTAATGATTAAACATAAAACCATTTTACAAAATACCGTAATAGCTTTATTAATATTGTTTACTACGACAACTTTTGCACAAAAAAAACAACCCAGAATAATTGAAGACTTCAATAAAAACTGGAACTTTAAATTAGGAGATCATCCAACGGCAATTCAGGCAAATTTTGACGCAAAAGATTGGCGAACATTACAATTACCACACGACTGGAGCATTGAAGGCGCTTTTAACAAAGACAATAAAACAAAGCAGGCACAAGGATTTTTGCCAGCAGGGAAAGGCTGGTATCGCAAAGTTTTTACTGTTCCTGCCAATTGGAAAAACAAAACGGTTTCGGTTGAATTTGATGGTGTTTTTAGAAATAGTGAAGTCTTTATCAACGGAAAATCTTTAGGAATTCGCCCAAATGGTTATATTTCATTTGGATATGATTTGTCGCAATATTTAAATTTCGGAAAAGAGAATGTTATTGCCGTAAAAGTAGATAATGATGCACAGCCCAATTCACGATGGTATACAGGTTCAGGAATTTATAGAAATGTACGCTTAGTAGCCACTGAGAAATTACATGTAGGGAAATGGGGAACTTTTGTAACGACTCCCGAAGTTTCTGCAGAAAAATCAAAAATACAAGTAGAAGTTACGATTGACAATGATAACGCTGATGCAAAGGAATTTAAATTGGTTACTTCTATTTTAAATGCGGAAAATAAGGAAGTGGCCAATTTTACTTCAACAGAAAAAATCGGAGCCAAAACTTCAGAAAAAAAGATTCAGGATTTGGCTTTGAATCAGCCGAAATTATGGAGCACAGAAAATCCGTATTTGTATAAAGTAGTAACGAAAGTGTACGAGAAATCGAAATTGGTTGATAATTACGAAACTCCGTTGGGTTTTAGATTTTTTAGTTTTGATGCGGAGAAAGGATTTTCTTTAAACGGAAAACCAACCAAAATATTAGGAGTTTGCCTGCACCATGACAACGGAGCTCTGGGCGCGGTAGAAAATATTCATGCGGTTCGCAGAAAATTGACTTTGCTGAAAGAAATGGGAGCAAACGCCATTAGAATGTCTCATAATCCGCATTCGTTGGAAATGATGCAATTGTGCGACGAAATGGGTTTCATCGTTCAGGACGAAGCTTTTGATGTGTGGAAAAAGAAAAAAGTAACCAACGATTACCACAAAGACTGGGATGCATGGCACAAACAGGATCTGGAAGATTTTATCAAAAGAGACCGTAATCATCCATCGGTGATGATGTGGAGTATTGGTAACGAAATTAGAGAGCAATTTGACTCGACAGGAATTGCAATTACCAGAGAATTAGCTAAAATCGTAAAATCTCTCGATACAACCCGTCCTGTAACTTCGGCTTTGACCGAAAATATAATTGAGAAAAATTTTATTTACCAGTCGGGAGCTTTGGATCTTTTGGGCTTCAATTACAAACATGAAGATTATAAAGATTTTCCGGTTCGTTTTAAAGGGCAAAAAATATTGGCTTCAGAAAGTGTTTCGGCACTTCAAACGCGTGGACATTACGACTTACCCGACGGAATCAAGGCCTGGCCAACCAAACACGGCGCTCCGTTTGACGGTAATGCCGATTGGACGGTTTCGGCTTATGATCAGGTAAAATCGTATTGGGGTGCAACGCATGAAGAAAACTGGAAAACGATCAAAAAACAGGATTTCATGGCCGGAACTTTTATCTGGACGGGATTTGATTATATCGGAGAGCCAGATCCGTATCCGTACCCGGCAAGAAGTTCGTATTTCGGAATTATCGATTTGGCGGGACTTCCAAAAGATGTGTATTATATGTACCAGAGCGAATGGACGACGAAACCTGTACTGCATGTTTTTCCGCATTGGAACTGGAAAAAAGATCAGGAAGTCGATGTTTGGGCGTATTATAATAATGCCGATGAAGTGGAATTATTCTTAAACGGAAAATCTCTCGGAAAAAAATCAAAACAAAGTGATGATCTTCATATTTCATGGCGTGTTAAGTTTGAACCAGGCACTATAAAAGCCATTTCAAGAAAAGATGGAAAAGTAGTTTTAGAAAAAGAAATTCACACCGCTGGCGAAGCTGCTAGGATTGATTTAAAAGCAGATAAAACCACGATAAAAAATGATACTTATGATTTGGTTTATGTAACGGTTTCTACGGTTGACAAAGACGGAAATTTTCTGCCGAGTGCAACAGATTTAATTGATTTTGAAGTTTCCGGAGGAGGAAAACTGGTTGGTGTTGATAATGGCTATCAGGCTAATCTGGATTCTTTTAAAGCGAATTCCTGCAAACTTTTTAGCGGAAAATGTATTGCGATTATCCAATCGAATGGAAAGAAAGAAAAGATTCAGTTGAAGGCATCGACTGGAAATGGAATTCCGGGTTCATCTCTTGATATCAAAGTTAATTAAATATAAAAATCTTTTAATATTGAAAAAATTATATACCGATTTTTGTAATGCAATATTTCTATATTAGCAATTGTAAAAACTATATAAAAACCAATAATCATAATGGAAACATTTAAAATTAAATCTGGCGGATTTGATGAAATAAAAAAGCAATTAATAATAAAATCAGTGTCACTTCTATTAATTTCAATAAGTTTTGGAATTGGAATTGTCTTTTTTAATTCTGAGAATAAGGAAGATGTACTGGATATTCTGCCATTTATGTTTCCAATTATTATTTGCGCTCTTACATTTGGAATTTTTAACGGTTTGAAAAGACAGAAAATGTTGTTTGAAAGCTACCAGTTAATATTCTCAGAAAACAATGTAATCAGAAAACAAGTAAATACTCCAATAGTAAATATTCAATTTGACGATATTAAATCAATCGTAAAAAACAAAAGTGGAGGTTATACTATTAAAGGAAAAACCGCTATTGAAACTATTTTAATTCCAGCTCAAATTGAAAATCATGAAAATTTGGAAATTTTATTTTCTAAAATTAAATCGATTGAAGAGTTTCAGAAACTTGCATTTGATGAAAAATATAAAATCCCACTTATAGTAATAATACTGGGTTCTATGGCAACAGTTTATGTTTCAACCAATAAAATTCTTGTTGGAATTTGTGCAGTACTCTGTTCTATACTTTTGATTAGGTCTTTTATTGAAATTAGAAAAAATAAGAATATAGATCTCAAAACGAAACGAATTAGTTATTATTTGCTTTTTGTTTTGTTATCTGTTATTGGTGTCACAGTCATGAAGCTTACATCTGATTTTTGTATATAATACATTTTTATTGCTATAGCTAAGTTTTACTCTACTTGAATGATGAAAGGTTTTATCCAAAGGTTTGTTTCTGTAATGTTTAAAAATGTAAATAAAAAAACTCCTTAATTTTCGTAAGGAGTTTAATAAATACTTCTAATACATTTTACTCAAGATTCAAAAACTGGATTCCGCCTTTTAGGTCAGTTGAAACAAGCTGACTTTCATCTTTTGATACTTTTAATTTATTCACAGTTCCTTTGTGATCGGTTAATGATTTTAAAAGCACGCCGGTTTTTTTGTCCCAAATTCTTATAGAACGATCTATACTGGCTGTAAATATTTTATTTTTAGCAAATTTTGCCGTTGTGAGATTCATGCTGTAATTGTCTTCATATACTTTGCTTTCGTCTTCTATATCATGCGTTATCCAATTAGGATGCTTTAACTTAAATTCAGATTCATGCGTATTGCTGTTGTATTTGGTACATTCATTATAATTTAAAGAAAGAAAATTTCCTTCATTATCCATGTCCGTAAATTTCTTTAAGTCAACTACGATTTCTTTTTGTACTGTATTGTTGGTCATATTCCAATAAACAACCTTGTTTGAAGTCACAATTATCGCCACATTTTGTTTGTCAATTTTGACAATATTTCCTTTTGGAAAATCAGATGGCAATATCAATTCCTGGTAATTTTTGGTTGCATCCCAAACATATTGGTTTTTTTTCTGATCCTGAGTAACTAAATAATTAAAATTATCAGAAAAGAAAACAGCAATGGACCAAGTAGTTTTTAAAGGCAGTTTTTTTATTATTTTTCCATTTTTCTCATTAATTATAAGAATGTCATTTTCTAAAGTCGCAGCTGCAATTTCTTTTCGTTGAGGATGGTAAGCCAAAGAATAAATTTCATCATCAATTTTCGCAACAACTATTTCTTTTGGGTTGCCGTTTATTCGTTTTGAAATACGTCCACTAAAAGTCGAAACAAGAACCGTGTCTTTAATTCCGGTATATACCACATCTGTATAAGATACGGGGTTTATATTTGTTAGTTTCGGAATAAAAATGTTTTGGCTTCTGCAAAAGATCGCCATAAAAAATAAAATGACTGTGTATAGAATTTTATTATTTTCCATTTTCATATAATTTTACATTTTTATCATTCTTCTTCAAATTTACATCTGCGCCCTCATCACTTGTAGATAGCGTTATTGTATTTTTTCTATCGTGACTATTTAACATTATTGCCGCGGCACCTTGTGGCTCTGAAAGTAACAATAACTGCATTTGTGTTTTTGAGTCTAAAGACAAAAATGCATTTCCTAAATTATCATCGGTGACATAACCTCCTCTTTCCTGTCCTTCTGCATCATAGAGCATAACACCCGAAACGCCAAGCTTGCCTCTGGAATTTAACCTGCTGCCATAAGTACTCAAGTTAGGTTCAGGCAAATGTGAACCTATAATAACACGCTCAACGCCAAACGAATCCACGACAACGATACCTCTCACTTTTATGATCTTATCCTGAAAATCGACAACTTTATTATTGTCCATTTTAGAAAATGAAAAGAGATAGAAGCTAAAAGCTAACAGATTGCAAATACTTAGTACATAAAAAATTTTTGACTTCATTTGGTTTGGTATTTAAATTTATAATTTGCGGGTTATTTTTAAAAGTTATAGCAATAATTTGAGTCTGTAAAGTTAGGTTGGTCAGCCTATTTAGCAATGAAATATGAGCAAAAAAAAATCCTTAATTTCTTAAGGATTTTCTGTTTTTGAAAAGGTTATTTTCCTTTTATTATTTTTTCAAGATATTCGACTTTTTCTTTTTCGGCCTGAACTAAACGTTCGTAAAGTTTTATTTGCTCTTCGTGAGCTTGAATTAATTTATCCAAAGGATTAAAAGTACAACCGTAGTTAACTGCAGATGAATTATCCACATTATAAGTATTGCCAATAATATTTAAAACAGCTTCTTCTGAAAAATTTTTAATAGCTTCTACTGTTACACCTAATGCTTTTGCAATTTCTGCCAGTTTTCCATCTTCTATAGTTTCACTATTTTCGATAGCAGATATAGTCTGTTGGTTTGTTCCTAAAGCTTGTGCCAAAGCTTCTTGTTTCATGTCGCGAAGTTCACGAATACGGCTGATTTTTCGCCCTATGTGATTTGGTTTTATTGCTGTGCTCATAGTTCAAAGATATTTAAAATTTCTCAGAAATTTCCTGTTTGGTAAAAAACAGGTTTGAAATTGTGAGATACAATAACATAACAAACCCGACAGGTTTTAAAACTGCCGGGTTTGAAATTCATTAATTTTGTCATTTTGACCAAAGGGAGAAATCGCACTAGTAATTCCGCAATCAAATTCGCCAATCTTTGTAGAGTTTCTTTTGTGATTTCTCCCTTTGGTCGAAATGACAAATACTTTGCGGAAGAAAAATAAGCAATAACAAAAACTCCTTAATTTCTTAAGGAGTTTTTGTTTTTTGAAAAGAGTTATTTTTCTTTTATTATTTTTTCTAGATATTCCACTTTGTCTTTTTCAGCCTGAACCAAACGTTCGTATAATTCTACAACCTTATCAAGTGGATTAAAAGTTGGCTGTATATTGATTGCATTAAGTGTTGAGCTGTCATGGCTATTAAAAGTATTATTGATAACACTTAATATAGTTTCGTCACTATAATTTTTAATTGCTTCTACTGTTACACCTAATGCTTTTGCAATTTCTGCAAGTTTTCCTTCTTCTATTGTTTCACTATTTTCAATAGCAGATATAGTTTGCTGGTTTGTCCCTAAAGCTTGTGCCAAAGCTTCTTGTTTCATGTCGCGAAGTTCACGAATACGGCTGATTTTTCGCCCTATGTGATTTGGTTTTATTAATGTGCTCATAGTTCAAAGATATTTAAAATTTTTCAGAAATTTCCTGTTTGGTAAAAAACAGGTTTGAAATTGTGAGATACAATAACATAACAAACCCGACAGGTTTTTAAAACCTGCCGGGTTTGAAATTCATTAATTTTGTCATTTTGACCAAAGGGAGAAATAGCACTAGTAATTCCGCAATCAAATTCGCCAATCTTTGTAGAGTTTCTTTTGTGATTTTTCCCTTTGGTCGAAATGACAAATACTTTGCGGAAGAAAAATAAGCAATAAAAGAAACTCCTTAATTTCTTAAGGGTTTCTTGGTGGAGTGTCAGGGACTGTAATCGAACACTTAATCCAAATTTTGATGTTTTTCGAAAATATAAAATAAGGGGAACTCTAAAATATCCGCCATGTCATACAGGTTATTTTTGAACCTTATGCTTATGATCTGTCATTTTTATCAGAATGTTACTTTTAATTTGTAGGTGCTGCTCCAATTTGTTGCAACAATGCTAATAAATCAGGTTGACCATATTCTTCTATAATCTGATTATCAATAAGACGATAAAAATTAGTGGCTTGTATTTTAATGCTATTTCCAGTTGGAGGGACTCCAAAAAAAGTTCCTTTATGCGTACCAGTCATTGTAAAACGAACAGCAGATTTATCATTTTCTGAAATTATTTCTTCTAAATACCATTGGATATCAGGAAATCCTTTGCGCATCATCAAAATAGTTTCCAAATATCCTGCCGGACCAATAAGAGGCTCTACTTGACCTGGCGCATAAAATTTTGCTGTGGGATTAATAAGTTGTTGTGCTAAATTTTCATCAGCAGTATTAATGAATTCAACAAATTGCTTAAAGAAATTTTTGTGATTAGTCATTTTTCCATTTTTAAAATTTATAAGTAAATTTACAATGGTAATTTGCAATCAGCTATTAAACAATCTTAAGAAATTGTCTTAATATAAGTTAAGAGTAAAAACTATTTAATATGTGTTTCACTACGAATTTTACTAAGAAATTCAGGTGTAATACCAAGATAAGAAGCTATTTGAGTATTAGGCAGTCTTAATGCGAGTTGTGGATATTGTTCTAAAAAATCTAAGTAACGTTGATTTGCATTTGAGCTAATATTTTGTAATAAACGATTTTGAAGCTCAATGAATTTTTCTTCAATAATAACCCTGAAATTTCGATCAAACTTCCGCACATTAACGAATAAGTAAAGTAAGTCTTGTTTTTCAATTTGCAGGATAAAAGAAGGTTCAACTGCTTCAATAAATAGTTTACTTGGTTTTTCTGAGTAGAAGCTCCCTAAATCTGCTATCCACTCATTTTCGACCGCAAAACTAATATTGTGTTCAGAGCCTTTTTCATCTACGCTATACATTTTAAAACAGCCCCTAACTACAAACGTATAATGTTTGCAAACAAAATTTTCCTGTAAAATCATTTGTCTGCGCTTGATTTGTCGCTGTGTCGTCCTTTTGTCTAATAATGAGCTTTCTTCTTTATTTAACGGAAGATAATTTTTAAAACTCTCTATAATGGGCTGTGCAATCAATTTCTTTTTTTTTTGTTTTGATCTTTTGCTTGTCACAATAACATTAGGCTTGTCCAAGTAATAAATTTAGAGATAAAATCAGTATTTCTGCCCTCATTTGACAAATTTTATTAGGCAGCTGTTTTTTTTTAATCTTCTTTAATTCACTCAAATTTACAGATTAAAATATTTTATTTTTCAATGGATTGGATTATTTTTCAAGGTCGTTTAAATATACAATACTGCGGATTTTCAATCCGTACTCACAACGGGAGGATGGAAAAATATAAACATAAAAAAACTCCTTAATTTCTTAAGGAGTTTCTTGGTGGAGTGTCAGGGATTTCAATCGAACACCTTGTGTCTATTTTGATGTTTTTCAAAAATATAAAATGAAGTATTTCATTACATTCCGAAGCTTGGCACCGATAGCGAAAAGTATGGAAAAATGTAATAAGAATAAAATATTAGGAGTGAGTGTTTCCAAGAAAGACCAAGTGAGTTATCACACCAAATCGCTGTTATAGGCTGGCGTTAATCTTTATCATCATTGAAGTCTTTTAATAGTAAAACATGGATCTTTTTATATGTCATTTTCGTTAAAATATAATTTACACCATCATAAATAACTTCATCTTGATAGATTTTTCTAAATTCCCATCCTTGAGGTAATTTACCAATATCCCAACAAATAACAAGATTGACATGTTCCATAGCTTTTACATTGTTGTTTACATCTTCACAAAACTTATCTAAAGTCAGCTTAAATTCAGCAAAAGAGATCATATTAAATTGTTTTGCAGTTCTTCCAGCGCTCTTTAGATAAACTTCACGAGGATTCTTACCAATATTATCAATACTAGTTTGGTATTTAAATAAAATATCAAAAGTATTATATTGACTAACTAATAGAGTTTTGTATCCATTCAAAACTTCCGCTCCTAACAATTCATGGAATATAGCAACAACGCTTTGTTCATGCCTTGGAATCTTTGCAAAAGGAATTTTCTTTATTGAAAGATCTTTAGTTTCTCTTGCACGTTCTTTTATTTGATCTAAACCAGCTCCTTCTCCAATAGCATCATGGGGAACTCCAACAAATTTATCAGCGTATTTAATTACATCTGAAAAAAATGATTTGATCATCCTTCTAATATATTCAGCGTTTTCTCGTGTTATTGTCTTTCTTCCGGCGTCTAACGTAAATCCTGTTCCTTGTATGACAATATGAAAGTTAGTGTAATAACCAGCATATCCTAATCTGGGTTTATTAATTTCAACACTAGTTGGGCATCCTTTTATTGATACGACAATATCGTCAGGAAATCTATCTAAGCCAACTATTTCACCAAATTTTTTGTAAATATCAACTTCTGCAAAAGTTAAATAAATTTTATTTTCATAATCTACTAGACGTAAAATACCTCTAGGGTTTTTTGCAATTTCAGTTTCATCAACAATCCATTTTTTATTTTTACGACTATATTCAGCATCAAATACAGGATAAAATCCATCTACAAGTTCATCTAAATGTAAATATAGAAAGGGGATTTTTTCTGAAACTGAATCAATATTGATTCCTTTATAATGAACGTTTATATCAATTTTTTCGCGCTCTTCTTCATCAAGAAATAAGTTATTTGTATTACCTATCGCGGTTTTTGTTCTTAGAATGTACTTAAAGAATTCAAAATTGTCAATGTTAATATCAACTTTAGAAATCTTAACTCTGATTAAGCAATAACTTTCACCTATTTCTTTTTCAGTAGTATAATTTAATTGAGGGACAGTTTTGTTGTGAATTGAATCATAGGCTTTTTCGCATGTGGCAATGATTTTTATATTATCTCTACGAGATTCAATATAAAAGCTATCACTTATACCAAGTATAAATGAAGCTCCAAGCCCTTTCTCCCCAATTGAATCCTCTTCATCAGCTTTATTTGTATTTCCTAATGCAAAAAATTGTAAATCCGTTTCAGATAATCCCACACCATTGTCTCGAATTTCAATCAATTGGTCTTTATGATCAAATGAAACTTTAATGCTAGGGTATTTAACACCTGCTTTTCTAACACTGTCAACAGAATTTTGAACAAGTTCGGAAAAGATATCATAGTAATTATGGTAACTATCTAAGATACCTCTCCAAAGATGCGGTATATTTATATATTTTGCTAAATCGAAATGTTTTTCTGATGACATAGATTGAAATTTATTAAACAGTAAATGTAAAAATTTTTACTCATCTTTTGTGTCAAGAAATTAGATTTTGAAATTAATGAGATATTCTTGCCTATTGATTTTTTTAGTAAATTGAGAAAGTAAAAATTAACCTAAGCAAATTGTGAAGTATGTTAACAAAAAACAACGCCATTGGAATCCAATGGCGTTGTTTGTCTTTGTGTGGGCGATGAGGGGTTCGAACCCCCGACCCCCTCGGTGTAAACGAGGTGCTCTGAACCAGCTGAGCTAATCGCCCTATTTTACTAGGTTGCTATCGTTTGTGATTGCGAGTGCAAATATACGCTAGTTTTTGAGTTCTGCAAAGAAAATCAAATAAAAAATAAAACTTTTTTTGAAATAGATTATATCTTGCTGTTTATGAATTTGTTATTAAAATGATTTTTTTTCAAATAGTAAAAGCTTTTACAACAAAGGCAATTCTGCTACTACAAAAGTGCTTCCGCCAACATAAATAAAATCATTTTCGCCAGCAATTTTCTTCGCTTCAATAAAAGCAGCTTCTACAGAATCATATCTTTCGCCTTTCAAATCATATTTTTCGGCGGCCTTTTGCAGAATCTCTGTATTTAAACCTCGGGAAGAATCAGGCCTGCAAAAATAATAATGAGCTTTTTTTGGAAAAAGTGGCAAAATAGAATCCAGGTCTTTATCGTTTACGACTCCCAAAACAATATGAAGATTTTCAAAAGTCTCCTTCTGTATTTGGTTCATTACAACCGCAAGACCATGTTTGTTGTGGGCAGTGTCACAAATTATTTTCGGATTTTCGCCTAGTTGCTGCCATCTTCCTTGTAGACCTGTATTTTTGACAACACTCAATAACCCTAATTTTATATTTTCATCAGAAACTTTAAATTCACTTTGATCATTTAAAACAACGATTGTCTGCTGAACAGTTTTCTTATTATGAAATTGATAATCGCCAATTAAATCAGACGGAAAAACTTCTGAAATTAATTCTGACGCAAAATAAATCGGTGCATTTTTTTCTTCGGCTTTAGCCAAAAATACCACTTTTGTTTCCGGAATATATTCACCGATAACAACCGGAACATTTTGTTTAATGATTCCCGCTTTTTCTCCTGCAATTTCCTTGTGGGTTGTACCCAGAAACTGCGTGTGGTCTAAGTCGATATTGGTAATAACAGAAACCAAAGGTATTATGATATTAGTAGCATCCAGTCTTCCGCCCAGGCCAACTTCAATTATCGCAATATCTGTTTTTTCGGAGGCAAAATAATCAAATGCCAAACCAACAGACATTTCGAAGAAACTCATGTCATTTGCCTCAAAGAAATCTTTGTGTTTTGCGATAAACTCACACACAAAATTTTCTGAAATCTCCTTTCCGTTTATTTTAATTCTTTCTCTAAAATCTTTTAAATGCGGAGAAGTATATAAACCCACCTTATATCCTGCCTCCTGTAGAACAGATGCCAGCATATGCGATGTAGATCCTTTGCCGTTGGTTCCTGCAACGTGTATGCACTTTAAACCACGCTCAGGATTACCAAGATGCTCCGCCAGCAATTTAATATTGGTTAAGTCTTCCTTGTAAGCCGAAGCGCCCTGAAGCTGGTACATTGGCAATTGATTAAACATCCAGTTTGTGGTCTCTTGATAGTTCATTGATTTTAGATAAAATAGTTGCAGATTGAAATAATTTTCGATTTTTTTAGTTTATTATTACAGTGAAAATTATCTTTAGTGCAAATTTCAAATATTTTTTAGAATTAATTATTAAAAACCAGAATTAATATATGTTTAGTTTTATTCAATTACAAACAGATACAATCGCACAAGCCTCAAATGTTGTTATACAAAAGATAGCACCTGAAACAGAAATTTCAATGTTTGGGTTTATTATGAAGGGTGGAGTTTTCCTGATTCCGATTGCGATTTTATTGTTCTATACTATTTACGTAATCTTTGAGCGTTATATGTATATAAGCCGGGCATCAAAAATTGATAAAAGATTAATGCAGGATGTTGGAGATAAATTGAATTCTGGTCATATTGAGCTGGCAAGAACAATTGTAGAAAGAAGCAATACTGCTGCCGGAAATATTCTTAAAGAAGGAGTTTTGGTAATCGGCCGCCCAATTGCAGAAATCGAATCAAACATGGACCGTGCCGCCGATATAGAAATTGGTGAAATGGAAAGACATTTAGGACATCTTGGGCTAATTGCAGGTATTGCGCCAACATTAGGTTTTATCGGAACTATTTCCGGGGTTATCAAGATTTTTTACAGCATTTCAGTTACAGAGAATATTAGTATCGGAAATATCTCAGGAGGTTTATACGAAAAAATGATCAGTTCCGGTTCGGGATTAATTGTAGGTATTATTGCTTATAGTGCCTACCATTTACTAAACGGAAAAATTGATGATTTTGCTTTAAAGATTCAAAAACAGATTTTAGAATTTGTCAATATAATTCAAAGAGCATAAGATATGTCTATTAAGAGAAAAAGAAGATTTCATGCCGAAGTAGCAACTTCGTCGCTAAGTGATATTATGTTTTTCCTGTTGTTGTTTTTCTTAATTATATCAACACTTGCAAACCCTAATGTTATTAAGATGACTTTGCCAAAAGCAAAATCAAATGAAAAAACCAACAAACAGCTTATAAGCTTATCGGTTACAGAAGATAAAAAGTTTTTTATAGATAAAGAACCAGTTGATTTCGAAAATCTGGAGACTTCTTTAATGTCAAAAATTGGAGCAGATAAGGAACAAACAGTTGTTGTCAGAATTCCGTTTAATTTGCAGGTACAGGACTTAGTAGATGTATTGCAGATAGGAGTGAAGAACAATTTGAAATTTGTGATTGCTACGAGCCCAAAATAAGAATAATAATCAGGGCGTGACCAGAATAAATAAAATGGGCTAATCAGCTAGATGTTGATAAGCCCATATTTTTATTCTAGTCGGGCTATCCGCGCTACTTCGGTAGCCAGCTTCTATCCCTCACGCAAAACACGCACAATCCGTCATTGCGAGGAACGAAGCAATCTCACTAGAAGATGAACAACCCAATTAATGCGATTGCTATTTTCCCCGCACTGACAAAACGAAAAAGGCTTTCTGAAATATTTCAGAAAGCCTTTTTTGTGTTCTTTATAATTAGTGTAAATCTGTGAAATTGGTGTTTTAATTCAAACTAAAATTATAAATAATCCTACCAACTTGTTTTGCAGGAGCGTTATCGTCAGATTCCCATTTTGTATTCATAGCAGCTAATTTTGCCTGATCCAATAAACATCTGGCAGTATTTGTTGTTCCTTTTATTCCCGGAGTTGCGCTGATTGTTTTTCCATTTTGGTCTACTGTAACTTCAACCACCACTTTTCCTTCTTCGTTACAAGTGTATTTTGGTGCAGGTTTCGATAATGCTTTTCTGGTTCCTAATGAATATCCTGAGCCACCACCCGAACCTCCGCCGCTTCCGGCTCCGTAACCGCTTCCGGTGCCAATTCCATTTCCTGTCCCGTTGCCGCCGCCGGTCCCACCGCCAGAGCCACCAGAACCATAATATCCGTTTGAGCCTAAACTACCGTTTGCTTTTCCTTTATTTCCGGCTGCTTTATCATCTCCGTCACCGCCTTTCTTAGATCCTTTTAAAATACTGGACAAGGCATCATTGGTAGAATTCGAAACTTTAGGTTTTTCAGGAACAGGTTTTGTAACAGGTTTTTCTACCGGAGCAGGTTTTTTCGGTTTTTCTTTGGTCGGAATAACTACATCATTTTCAGAAGTTGTATTTTCCTGAGTAATGATTGCTTCATCCGGTGTTGCTTTTGCAGGTGTTTGTTTAGCTTCATTTTTTACATTCAGCACTTCACTTTTATAATTTGCTCCGGAGCCTAAATCGCTGTCACCAAAATTTACAGTCACACCGCCACCGCCTCCACCGCCATCAACTAGTGCAACGTTGTTTTCTGGATTGTAAGGAGGCCAAAAACGAACAAAAAACAACAGTAAAATCAGCATCCCGAATATAATGCTTGTCATTATAAGAGATTTCTTTTTGTCGGAAAGAGAAGATTTTAATATAAAGCCAAAAATCAATCCAAAAAAAAGAAATGTAAGACGGCTAATATTTCTTGACGTAACGCTCATTTATTCTGTAATTTATTATTTCAATTTAAACGTTTAAAAGTACTAAAAATTGTTTAGAATTAAAGGAAGAATTTAACCGCAAGTTCGCTAAGCTGTTTGCTTTTAATCTCACAAAATTACGAAGTCGCAAAAAAAATTTAAAAAGAAAAACTTTGTGACTTCGCGACTTTGCAAGAAATTAGTTAGCGAACTTTGCGTAAATCTTTGCGAACCTTGCGGTTAAGAAAAAAACGAGCTAAAAACTAATTTAGCCCGCTTAGAATAGTGTATAAAAAAATTATACTAACTGTTTTAGTGCAATCTCAAAAGCAGTTGCACTAATATTTGTTTTTGATGGATTCAAAGCATGAGCTTTAACAATCGCATTTTTTATAATATCCGAAGTATCATTAAAGATCGCTTCATCTGTCATTTGAACTTTTTTCTCCATAAAATAAGCAAAAACTCTTGCCATTCCGCAATTCGAAATAAAATCAGGAATCAAACTTACTTTATGGTCTACTTCTTCCATAATAGAACCAAAGAAAATTTCCTTGTCAGCAAAAGGAACATTCGCTCCGCATGAAATTACTTCTAATCCGTTTGCAATTAAACTGTCAATCTGAGTTTGGGCAACCAATCTTGAAGCCGCGCAAGGCGTGAAAATTTCGGCACCAATAGTCCAGATTTTAGAATTGATTTCTTCAAACGGAATCATGTTATCAGCAACCAATTTGTTTCCGTCTTTGTTTAAAAACAACGTTCTGATTTCTTCAAAAGAAAAACCATCTTCTTTTATTAATCCGCCATCGCGATCAATAATTCCGATTACTTTTGCGCCCATTTCGGCCAAATAAAAAGCAGCAGCAGAACCCACATTTCCAAATCCCTGAACGATTGCTTTTTTACCTTTAATATCGCCGCCATAAGTATTGTAGAAATGACGAACTGCTTCGGCAACACCGTAGCCTGTAATCATATCAGCAACTGTATATTTTCTGGTTACGTCTGGTGAGAATTTTGGGTTTTCGATTACTTTAATAACACCTTGGCGCAATTGACCAATTCTGTTGATTTTATCAGCTTCTGTTGGTTTAAAATGCCCGTTAAAAACGCCTTCCTGCGGATGCCATACACCACATTCTTCGGTCATCGGGATAACTTCATGAATTTCATCAACATTTAAATCACCGCCGGTTCCGTAATAACTTTTTAGTAAAGGTGAAACGGCTTTGTACCAACGCTGCAAAACTCCTTTTTTGCGCGGATCGTTGGGATCAAAATTAATTCCGGATTTAGCGCCTCCAATAGCAGGACCAGAAACTGAGAATTTAACTTCCATAGTTTTGGCTAAAGATAAAACTTCGTTCATATCCAGGCCTTTTCTCATTCTTGTTCCTCCACCCGCAGCTCCTCCACGAAGTGAATTAATTACTGTCCAACCTTCGGCTTCTGTTTCAGAATCTTTCCAGTTAAAAACAATTTCAGGTTCTTTATTTTCAAATTGCTGTAATAAATCTTTCATTTTGTTGTGATATGTTTATTTTGCGTAAAAGTATAAAATAGAATAATGCGAATAATGTATTTTGTATCAATTTTATAAGACAAAAAAAAGAAAGCCGAAAACATTGCGTTTTCGGCTTCAAAATATATATCTGAAACTAGAAAATTATATTCCTAATAAGTTTTTCTTTAATGTTTCGTCAACCGGTTTGTCTGAAAGCCAGATTCCGAATAATGCTTTTTTGAAATCAAATCCCGGAACTTTTCCTTTCAGGACTTCATTTTTGTAAACATTTATTGTTTGGTCAAAAGGATTGTAAGCCAAAACAAAAACATCTTTTTCTGTTATAACATCGCTCAAAAGCTTTTTAAAATCTTCAATTCTTGGTCTTAACTCTTCAAGGTTGCTTCCTGCCGATTTCTCAAAACCGGTATTCATCGCTTTTGTCAGCTTGTTTGAAGAAACCATAGACGAAGTGATTTCGATCCTGATTGCCATTTCGGTATCACTGTCAATAATAAATTTTGGATCCTGACTCAACTGTGATAAATATAATGCCTGAACATAGACTTCAAGCCACATTTTTGATCTTCCGCCGGCACCATTTAATTGTAAGGTTTTGTTTTGGAATTCAATTTTCCTCGGTACTGTAACGCCATTAACTTCTAATGTAGTCTGGGCAGAAACGGTCGAAAATTGTAAGCCTAAAAGGATGGTTAATACAAGTAAAATCTTTTTCATACGCTATCAATAATTTATTTTTTTAGGGCAAAAATAATCTAATTTATAATTTTTGACTATTTTAATTTGATGTTTTTTTTAAAAATTACGCTATTTATTAATTTGTACGATATTCATAATCATAATAGTAAGAGTTGTTTTACGTACATATACGTGTTTTTGTGCGATTTGGTTTTTTTGAGATTATAATAATTTAGCATTTTTTAGAGAACAGGTTTTTACCGATAATTTTACTCTTAAATTTTAAAGAAAACATTGTCAATTTGATGTTTGGAAGTCAAAAAATCAGTAAAATTACGAAAACGTTATCGTGATTAATGATAATATCTTAAAATTATATGCGCGCATTGTTAATTCGCATTTAAAAATTATCTTTGGAGGCCCTTATTTGAGCACAAAAAACTTCAAAAAACAAAAACAAAAAATATAAATATGGATTTCAATCTTACCGAAGAACATTTAATGATTCAGCAAGCTGCCCGAGATTTTGCTCAAAACGAATTGTTGCCAGGTGTTATCGAACGTGACGAAAAACAAATTTTTCCGACAGAGCAAGTAAAAAAAATGGGACAATTGGGTTTCATGGGAATGATGGTTGATCCTAAATATGGAGGCAGCGGTTTAGATGCTATTTCATATGTAATTGCTATGGAAGAAATCTCTAAAGTTGATGCTTCTGCCTCGGTGGTAATGTCTGTAAACAACTCTTTGGTTTGTTGGGGATTACAGGAATATGGTACAGAAGAACAAAAACAAAAATATTTACCAGGCTTAGCTTCAGGAGAAATTCACGGGGCTTTTTGTTTGAGCGAACCAGAAGCAGGCAGTGATGCAACTTCGCAAAAAACTACAGCCATTGATATGGGTGACCATTATTTGGTAAATGGAACAAAAAACTGGATTACAAACGGGAATACTGCATCTGTATATCTGGTAATTGCCCAAACGCATCCTGAATTGAAACATAAGGGAATCAATGCCCTGATTATGACCAAAGATATGCCTGGATTCTCTGTTGGACCGAAGGAACAAAAAATGGGAATTCGTGGTTCTGATACACATTCATTAATGTTTAATGATGTTAAAGTCCCTAAAGAAAACAGAATTGGTGAAGATGGTTTCGGGTTTAAGTTTGCAATGAAAACTTTGGCAGGAGGCCGTATCGGAATTGCTTCTCAGGCCTTGGGAATTGCATCCGGAGCTTATGAACTGGCTTTGAAGTATTCTAAAGAACGTAAAGCTTTTGGAACAGAAATCTGCAATCATCAGGCAATTGCTTTTAAACTGGCAGATATGGCAGTTAATATTGAAGCAGCCCGCCACTTATGTATGAAAGCAGCTTGGGATAAAGACCAACATAAAAACTATGATGTAAGTGGTGCAATGGCAAAACTATTTGCTTCGCAGGTTGCTATGGACACAGCCGTAGAGGCAGTTCAGATTCATGGAGGAAACGGTTATGTAAAAGAATACCACGTAGAGCGTTTTATGCGTGATGCTAAGATTACGCAAATTTATGAAGGAACTTCTGAGATCCAGAAAATCGTAATTTCAAGATCAGTTATCGCAGGATAATTTTATCAATATTAAAAATAGAAATGACCCTTTCAGCTTTTTTGGCTTCGAAAGGGTTTTTTTATAAATATTTTTTTTACTTTCATAACATTATACATAAAACCACTTTACTTAACTTTTATATTTTTAATCAAAATCTTTTATGAAAAAACTATACTTTCTTCTGCCGTTTATTCTGTTAGGATGCAAATCAAATACTTCTTCTGTAAGTGATAAATCTTCAAAAGAAAATTCTAAACCTGTTGAAATTGCTTATAAAGTAGCACAGACTGAAGTTTCTGATTTTTTAAAGTATCTTTCTTCGGATGAATTAGAAGGACGCGAAACGGGAACAAAAGGGATAGAAAAAGCAGCTGAATTTTTAGAAGATTTTTTAAAGAAAAATGATGTAAAACCTTATTTTAAAACCTATCGTGATACATTGACTAATTTTAAATCGCCAGCTTTTAATATTGTTGGGGTCATTGAAGGAAGTGATCCCAAACTTAAAAACGAATTCGTAGTTTTGAGTGCACATTACGATCATATTGGTGTAGAAAAAAACAAAAAAGAAGATGTTATTAATAATGGTGCAAACGATGATGCTTCCGGAGTAACTGCTGTGGCCGAAATGGCAAAATATTTTGCTCAGACAAAATCGAACAAAAGAAGTATTCTTGTAGTGTTTTTTGCCGGAGAAGAAAAAGGATTATTAGGTTCTAAAAGTCTGGTTCAGAAACTTAAAAAACAAAACTTCAATTTATATGCCCAGTTGAATATCGAAATGATTGGCGTGCCAATGAAACGTGATTATCTGGCTTATATTACGGGTTTTGATAAATCAAATATGGCTGATAAAATTAATGAATATACAGGCAAAAAAACAATTGGGTTTTTACCAAAAGAGGCAGAATATGAATTGTTTTACAGATCTGATAATTATTCATTCTACGAAGCTTTCAAAAAACCCTGCCAGTCTATAAGTACTTTTGATTTTGAAAATTTTGAGTTTTATCATCACCCTTCAGATGAATTCAAACTAATGGATATTCCGCATATGACTTCATTTATACAGGAATTTTTACCAGCCGTAACGCAAATCGCGAGTTCTGATGCGCAGGAAATTACCATGAATAATTAACGGTTCTTTTTGAGCGTTTTGTTTATTTTTGCTTCATGAAAAATATTATTGTAACAGGAACAAGCAGAGGTATTGGTTTTGAATTGGCTTTGCAGTTCGCAAATGCCGGAAATCAGGTGTTGGCTATTTCCAGAAAAATTCCGCAAGCACTTTTAGAACATAGAAATGTAACGTGTTTATCTGTTGATTTATCAAACGAATCAGAGTTGTGTCAAGTTGAAGATTTTCTTTCATCTGCATGGAAAAAAGTAGATGCCTTGGTTCATAATGCAGGTGCTTTATTGCTAAAGCCTTTTGCAGAAACAACTCAGGCAGATTTTGAAAGTATTTATAAGGTAAATGTATTTGCGGTTGCGAACTTAACCCGTGTCTGCCTGCCTTATTTAGATAAAGGAAGCCACGTAGTAACAATCAGTTCCATCGGTGGTGTAAGAGGAAGTTTAAAATTTGCAGGATTAGCGGCTTACAGTTCAAGTAAAGGGGCAGTAATTACTTTAACAGAGTTATTGGCAGAAGAATATAAAGAAAAAGGAATTTCATTTAATGTGCTTGCTTTAGGCTCAGTTCAGACTGAAATGCTGAATGAGGCTTTTCCAGGTTATCAGGCGCCAATTTCAGCCGAAGGAATGGCAACCTATATTTATGATTTTACCTTAAACGGAAATAAATATTTTAATGGAAAAGTGTTGGAAGTTTCATCTACCAATCCTTAATAAATTATGAATTATTGTTGTCAGGCTGCGGAGTCGAAGCCGTACTTCTAACTTTTAACAAATAACTTTTTACCTAAAATTGAGCGATACCTTAGCAAAATATATACCCGAACATGCTGTAAAGCCTGTTTTTGAATTGATTGTTGCCAATCAGGTTCATCTGAAAATTGTAAATGAGCGCCAGACGCGTCATGGCGATTACAGACGTGGTCATACTGGTAAGCATGAAATTACGGTAAATGCAAGTTTAAATAAATATCGTTTTTTGATGACGTTGATTCATGAAATTGCACATTTAGTTGCTTTTGAAAAGTTTGGCCGAAACATAAAACCACACGGAGAGGAATGGAAATTTACTTTTCAGCGATTAATGGTTCCTTTTATTCGTCCTGAGATTTTCCCGGGGCATTTATTGCCATTATTAGCCAGACATTTTAAGAATCCATCGGCGAGCAGCGATACTGATACAACACTATCTTTGGCTCTAAAGCAATATGATAAAGAAAACGATAAAAATTATGTTTTTGAGATTCCTTACGGAAGCGTATTCAGAATTAAAAATGGTAAAATATTTAAGAAGATCGCTGTGAGAACAAAACGTTTCGAATGTTTGGAAATCAGTTCCGGAAAATTGTACTTATTTAATCCTAATGCTGAGGTAGAATTAATTAATCAAAAGTATCAATAAAATTAAAAATCCCAAACTCCAAGATAAGTTGGAATTTGGATTTTTAATTTAAAATATTGTTATTTGTCTTCCTAGCCTTTCAAATACGCTTCTCTTACTTTTTTGAAGAGGTTAGAAGAATAAACAAATTTCACAATGTCTTTATTGTCAGTTCTAAAGATTTCTTCTTTATTTCCCTGCCATGCCTTAAGTCCTTTTTTTAAGAAAACAATATTCTCTCCAATTTCCATAACAGAGTTCATATCGTGCGTATTGATCACGGTTGTAATATTGTATTCTCTTGTAATTTCCTGAATCAGGTTATCAATCAAAGTCGATGTATTTGGATCCAGACCTGAGTTAGGCTCATCACAAAATAAATACTTAGGATTGTTTACAATAGCGCGGGCAATTGCGACACGTTTTTGCATACCTCCGGAAATCTCAGAAGGTAACTTTTTATGTGCTTCGACAAGGTTTACTCTTTCCAAAACAAAATCTACGCGTTCTTTTATTTTAGCTTTATTATCGTTGGTAAACATCTTTAATGGGAAAGCCACATTTTCTGCTACTGTCATCGAATCAAACAAAGCACTTCCCTGAAACACCATTCCAATTTCAGTTCTTAATTCACGTTTTTCATCGCGGTCTAAATCAGAATAAACCCTTCCGTCAAATTCGATAGTACCAGAATCAGGAGTATGAATTCCCAGTAATGTTTTTAATAATACCGTTTTTCCAGATCCACTTTGTCCAATAATAAGGTTCGTTTTTCCGGTTTCAAAAACTGTCGAAACACCTTTTAAAACTTTACTGTCGGCAAATGATTTTTCTATGTTTTTTACTTCTATCATTATCCTAATAATAATTGGGTTAATATATAATTAAAAAGAATGATACAAACCGATGTCCATACAAATGATACCGTACTGGCTTTACCAACTTCTAATGCTCCGCCTTTCATATAATATCCGTGAAAAGATGGTATTGTTGCCAATAACATAGCAAAAATTAAAGTTTTGATAAAAGCATAAGTAATATGGAAAGGAATAAATTCCATTTGAGCACCCTGAATAAAGTCCTGACTGGTTGAAAATCCACCGTATGCGCATGCCAGCCAGCCTCCAAAAATACCTAAAAACATACTTATTCCTATAACAAAAGGATACATCAATAAGGCTACTATTTTTGGAAAAACAAGATAGTTTAAGGAATTAACACCCATAACCTCTAATGCATCAATTTGCTCAGTAACACGCATAGTTCCTATACTTGAGGTGATGTAAGAACCCATTTTTCCTGCCATAATAACAGAAATGAAAGTTGGGGCAAACTCCAAAATTACCGATTGACGAGTAGCAAAACCAATTAAATATTTAGGAATTAAAGGATTGGTTAAATTTAAAGCGGTCTGAATTGCTACAACTCCTCCAATAAAGAAAGAGATAAAGCATACAATTCCAAGAGAGTCAATAATAAGATCGTCGATTTCTTTTAAAATTAAAGTTCTCATAACAGGCCATTTGGTCTGTTTGTTGAAAATTTCCTTCAGCATTAAAAAATATCTTCCTACTTGGGATAAATAACGAATTAACATCATAGTTTTTACAAATATTGGCTAAGGTAAAAAGAAGTTACGAGTTTTGGGTTATGAGTTCAGGTTTTTTCGGTTGTTTTACCAATCAAATTAACTTTTGTTTCATTTTTTGCAAACGATAATTTCTAATAAATTTAGCTTGTTCAGGAGTTACTAACAACGGGGTTTTAGCATTTTTGGCTTTCAAGAAACCTCTGATGTAATCAAAAAATAAAAATGGTTTTTTCTTCATCATCGCCAGTTTTGCAGATGCAATGGCGGTAATCCAAAAACCGTAACCAAGTGTGTAAAAAGCTTCTCCCTGTTTATAACGGGCTGTTTTGTTGTAGTTTGCGCCAGTTGGCTTAAGGTGTTTTACATGCAGGGAAGTATCTGTAACTATTTTCCAGTTGTAAAATTTGCAAAGTAATTCATCGACAGTATCCCAGCCCATCGCAGGTTTTAAACCTCCAATTTCGTGAAATGTTGCTGCACGATATGCTTTAAGGGCTCCGCGAATATGATCCTTATCGGTAAGATTTTCTAAAACCCATTCTCCATTTTTTTCGATATAACAAAAACCGCCTGCCATTCCGATTCGCGGATCCGATTGAAAGTGGTTAATTATAGTTTCAAAATAATTTGGAGGAAAAATCAAGTCACCATCTATCTTTACAATAATGTCATAATTTGAATCCAGTGTTTCAAAACCTTTCTGAAATGCCTGAATCACTTTGCTTCCCGGCATATGTATGGCATCAGAAGTTTTGTTGACTACAGAAATGTATGGATTCTCTTTGGCAAAACCCAAAACGATTTCTTCGGTTTTATCGGTAGAATTGTCATTTACAACAACGACTTTTGAGGGCAAAACTGTTTGAGAAACAAGAGACTGCAAAGTCAGACCAATAAGATCTTGTTCGTTATGTGCAGGAATGACGATGTAATACTTCATAAATTAATTCCAGGTTTTTAAATTCCAAATTCCAACAAGTTGAATAAACTTCAATCTTTTAAATTCCAAATTCCAATTTAAAACTGCTTTAAATTGGAATTTGGAATTTATTTTTTGGAGTTTCCTTTAAGCTTTTTCAGCATAAACGATATAATATCTATTGGTAAAGCTGCGAAGAAATGGTCTCAAGCCAAATTTCTTTACAGGATTGGTCCATTTTTGTCTGTCTATAATTTTCCAGCCTGTTTTTTCTAAAAGCCAGTCTAATTGCCAATCTTCAAATTCGTGATAATGTCTGTCCCACATATCTGTTTTGCTTCGGTATGCCGGAGAAAACCACAAACGCATCGGAATTGAAATTACAAGTTTATCAGATTTAATTTCATTCAAAATCGTAAACGGATTCAGTAAATGTTCAAATATTTCGAACGCAGTTACAACGTCTGTTTTTTCATTTTTTAAATTATCCTGATTTAAATCTAAATCTTCGCCAGTTGTGTTTTTTACTGAATATCCGGCTTCTTTCATGATTTTTGAAAATGGATTTTCAACTCCTAAATCTAAAATAGTTTCAGACGTTTTGATATGTTTTTGTAAAAATTCTAAAGTAAGTTTGAATCTTTTATTGGGAAACGTTTTTTCGTACATAGTCATTGCGAGGAACGAAGTAATCTCTCGTTCTTGATTTATATTAGGTCGCAAATATACAAAGATTACTTCTTTTTTGCGTTTTTTTAATTGGAATGAAAATGAAAATCCGCATTTAAAATATTGTTTTTAAATGCGGACTTGTATAATTTTTATGCTCCATCGGAGCAATATTTTTATTAAGCTAAGATGCAGCCCCAATGTGGCTTTTCGAAAACTTAATTGGGTATTCTATAAATATATGTTCCAATGGGACTTAATTAATTGGGTTAATGACGATATACAAAAGCATTAACGTTCATTCCGGCTCCAACTGAAGCAAAAACAATTACATCGCCTTTGTTGATTTCGTGATTTTCAATTTCTCCTTTTAAAATCAAATCGTATAAAGTTGGGACTGTTGCCACGCTGCTGTTTCCTAAATCATGAATGCTCATTGGCATAATGTCTTTAGGAGCTGTTTTATCATATAATTTGTAGAAACGCTCGATAATTGCTTCATCCATTTTTTCATTTGCCTGATGAATTAGGATTTTCTTTACTTCGTCGATTCCAATACCACTTTTGTCTAGGCAGCTTTTCATCGCACATGGAACCTGACTCAAGGCAAATTCGTAAATTTTGCGGCCATACATTTTAATGTATTTAATATCCGGATCTAAATCTGGATTGTATGATTTTCCGAAATATAAAAAGTTAGCCTCTTCGTTTGCAAAAGTAGCACTTTCATAAGATAACAATCCTGATTCATCACTTGATAATTCCAGAATTGAGGCACCGGCACCATCAGAATAAATCATAGAATCGCGATCATGATCATCGACAACTCTCGAAAGTGTTTCGGCACCAATAACCAAAACTCTTTTGGCCATTCCTGATTTTATAAAAGCATTAGCCTGCAAAACACCTTCAATCCAACCCGGACATCCGAAAAGAATATCGTAAGCAACACATTTTGGATTTTTAATAGCCAATTTGTTTTTTACACGGGTTGCCAGACTTGGTAAAATATCCGTTTGATGTGTTCCCGTTTTTACATCGCCAAAATTATGGGCAAAAATAATGTAGTCCAGGGATTCCTTATCGATATTGGCATTCTCTATTGCTTTTTCGGCAGCAAAAAAGGCTAAATCAGATGCGGTGTATTGATCTTCGGCATAACGGCGGTTTTCGATTCCTGTTATTCCTTTAAATTTTTTTATGACAACTTCATTCGGGTAAGCAAAAGGAGATCCGTCTTCATTCAAAAAAACATGTTTGTCAAAGTCAGTATTGCTTACTTCTTTATTAGGAATGTAACTTCCTATACCAATAATTTTTATTTTCATTATTCCTTAATTATCCGATAAATTTAATGCTAAAGTATAAATAATTTCATGATAACTATCATAAAAAATACTATGCATGCATATAATTATGGAATTAAAAAATTTTATCCTTTATTATTGGTAATTTTTTAATGGAATTAAGATTTATCTGAGATTTCAAACGTTTGAGGTTAAAAAGGCACAAAAGTTTTTTTTAAAAGAAGAGCCACATTATAGTGGCTCTTTCTAATTATTTGATGTTTAATTTCTCCAAATGAAGATTTATACTTTTTAATTTTTTATCATATTCTAACAATAAAACATTACCAATTTTAGCAGGCAAAACCCTAAAATCCTTACTGTCACTTTCCAGATAGATTTTATCTTCGGTTAATTTACCTTCATCATAAATAATGGTTTTAAAAGCATTTTTATTTTTCTCACCTTTTATTCTTTCATAATCTATAAAACAAGCATAAAATCTGTCATTTGCTTTATCAACCTGAGTGTATTCATAATCAAATGCACCGTAGGATTTTAAGGCGTGAGCATTTAATTGCGGGCTGCCAAAATCTGTTAAACTTGGCGCTCTTGATTTTCCTTTTTCAAATTCCTGAATTCCAAGTAATTTAAAATCAGGACTAAATTTAAAAACAACAGAATTTGTAATGGTAAGTTGCGTAACACTATTTCCGCCTCCTAACGCCGCCATTGCTATTCCGCTAGCACTAGCAGTTCTTTTGTAGAATTCCCCGATAGCATAGTATTCATTATTGTGGGTTCTTACGATATTATGAAAATAAATATATCCCTTATCCTGAACATAATTCCCATCAACTTTTGCCATTTTAGCCACATCATCTTTCCAGCTGATAAAATTTTCATGCAAAGTTTTTCCTGTTGCGTCTATAACTTCAGTTGATAATCCTAAACTTTTATCATCAAAAATATTATCGCCTTCTTTAAAATATTCACCCATCAAAAGAAGATTGTTGTCTTTGTCAAGGAAAGCATTAGTTATTAATTTTGGCTTACTTTCTTTGCTGTATTCTTTTTGAAATAATAATTCTCCTGTATTGATGTCAAGAATTTTAGTTCTTATTGTAATTTTTCTCGACAAGGCTCCCGGTCTCGCCATTTCTATTGCAACTACATATTTGTCGTTTGCTTCGATAGGGTTTATTGTTACAATTTCTTTAGAATCTTCAGGAGAATTGTACTCCCAGGCTTTTCCTCCATCTGTAGGATAATATTTTAAAGAGTAGCCAATTTTTTTGTTGTCTTCTAATTTATTAAAAATGAATCCTCTGTTTTCAACTGGAAAAATGATGTTAAAATCACCAGTTTGCTGCAGATATTGAATATAGCGAACCTCTTTGCTTTCCAACGGAATATCGATAGTTGGCATTTGTTCTGCTTTTTTGTCAAACATCAAAAGGCTAATCTTTTTTTCTTTATAATTAGCCATTGCAAACATGATTTGCTGATTGTTAAAAGTACTTTTCATTAAAAAAGTATTTTTATTGTCAATGTATGTTTTTTGGGCAACTTCGGTTAAATTTTTATCCAGGATCTTGATTGCAAATTCACGATCTCCTTTTTTTAGTTTATCCATTTCATAGAAAAAATAATAGCCATCGACATTATTTTCTTTATTCAAAATAGAACCTGAATTTTTAATCTTAAAAGTATTGACTTGCTCAATCTTTTTTGTCTGGGCAAATGTTAGGTTTGCGAGACAGAGTAACAATAATAGACTTTTTTTCTTCATTTTTGTTTTTGGATTTAGTTTTGATTTAATTTTTTAAAAAAAGTGAAATTATCCTGAAAAATGGTATTGTCCTTAAATGCGGTTTCATTTTTTTGACAATAATAATAGCCTATTTTTCTAATGTTTTTGAGTTCAATATTATTTAAGAACAATCTTATTTCGTTTAGATATTTTTCTTCAGAAAAGGGATTTACCTGCCCTATATATTTGCCGAAAACATGTGTTTCTTTAAAAATATATACTTTTCTAAGAAGCGAAATAATTGCTTCATTAAAAGAAGAATCGTCAATTTCTCCTTTTTCATGCAAGGATAATAATTGGTATAGGGCGACATCCAGCTTAGAAGCATCCAAATAAATTTCGATACTGTTTTCTGAAATTCTTTTCTTTATGAGTGCAAGATCTTCAGTTCTGGATTTTGTATTTGTTAATTTATTGATTTTAAGTATGGTTTCTATTCTTAGAGGAATGTCAGGATGTGTTTTAATAGAATCTTTATTTAATTCAAAATCATTAGCACTTTCCTTTATGTCAAATAATTTGTCATCTTGCAGAAGCCAGTTTTCCTTGAAAGGATAATCATTAAAATTAAATACATGCTTTAGATTTGTGGGAGAGCTAAAAATCATTCCGTCGGAGAAATCTAATTTTTTCAATACATCGACATAAGCCTGCTTATTATAGGCTGTTTTATTGAACAATACAAATCCGAGAGAATCAGCCTGAATTTCATCTTTTCTGGAATGATCCATAAAGTTGAACTTCAAGTCTTTCATAATTGTGGCTACAGCTGCTCTTCGGCCATATTTTAAGTTGGCAGCAGTATTGATTTTTTGTTTTGTTTGTTTAGAATTAAATGTTTCCAGATACGCTTTTAAAGCCCGGTCATTATGTTTAAGAATATAATGAGATAACTCATGACAAATTACGGCAGCAATTTCGTCATCGCTTTCGGCAAGATTAAACAAGCCCAGGTTTACAGTAAAAATACCATTTCCGTAACAGGCAGCATTTGGAATAAGTGATTTATTGATGAGGAAATAAAAACCGGAATGATCAATCTGTGGGTTTGATTTATATATTTGAGACAAAAGGTTTTGAAGATATTTATCAATTTTTTTGTCAAAAATAAAAGTACTGTCATCTATACTTTTTAAAAAAGTTTTTTTCCTTTCGAGAAGAACTTCCTTTGCATCTTTTTGCTTAGCGGCTTCAAACGTTTTTATTTTATTGTTGGTCACATTAGAAATATAGTTTTCAAGCGAATCCATATTACTCGGATTATAGGTAAATCCTTTGTTCTGTGATTTGGCAATACCGAAGTGCAATAAAATTGCCAGGCAAATTATTTTTTTCAAGATGGACTATTGTAAGATTTGTTTTGGACTACAATAGTAATAAAAATGTCCCGACGAATCGAGACATTTTTTAGTTTTTTTTAACATTTTTTTTAGTTTTCCATATAAGCTTCGATAGGAGCACAGCTGCAAATTAAGTTTCTGTCACCATAAGCATCATCTACACGACGAACAGATGGCCAGAATTTATTTTCAGCAATATATTCTAATGGGTAAGCTGCTTTTTCTCTAGTATAAGGGAAATCCCAAGAATCAGTAGTTAACATGGCCAATGTGTGAGGCGCATTTTTTAATACATTGTTTTTATCATCGGCTGTTGCAGCTTCAATTTCTTTTCTAATTGAAATAAGAGCATCACAAAAACGATCTAATTCTGCTAAATCTTCAGATTCAGTTGGTTCGATCATTAAAGTTCCTGCTACCGGGAAAGAAACCGTAGGAGCGTGGAAACCGTAATCCATTAAACGTTTTGCGATATCACCAACTTCGATTCCGTTTTCTTTAAACGCACGACAATCTAAGATCATTTCGTGAGCCGCTCTTCCGCATTCTCCGGTATAAAGAATAGGGTAGTGACCTTCAAAACGGGCTTTCATGTAGTTGGCATTCAAAATAGCATGTTCCGTAGCACTTTTTAATCCTTCAGCACCCATCATAGTGATGTAACCGTAAGAAATTAAACAAACTAAAGCAGATCCGTAAGGTGCAGATGAAATCGCTGTAATAGCCTGATCACCACCAACTTTTAAGATAGGGTTTGTTGGTAAAAAAGGAACTAATTTTTCGTTCACACAAATTGGTCCAACTCCAGGTCCACCACCTCCGTGAGGAATAGCAAATGTTTTGTGTAAGTTTAAGTGACAAACGTCAGCACCAATTGTAGCTGGATTTGTTAATCCAACTTGCGCGTTCATGTTTGCACCGTCCATATATACTAATCCGCCATTGTCGTGGATTAATTTCGTGATTTCAATAATTGAAGATTCAAAAACTCCGTGAGTAGAAGGATACGTTACCATTAAACAAGATAAATCATCTTTATGTTCAATCGCTTTTTCTCTTAAATCTTCTACATCAATATTTCCTTCCGGAGTCGTTTTAGTAACAATAATTTTCATTCCGGCCATCGCTGCAGAAGCAGGATTTGTTCCGTGAGCAGATGAAGGAATTAAACACACATTACGGTGACCTTCGTTTCTTGACAAATGGTAAGCACGAATAGCCATTAAACCTGCGTATTCTCCCTGAGCTCCTGAGTTAGGCTGTAATGTAGTTCCGGCAAAACCGGTAATAACATTCAATTGCTCTTCTAACTTTTTAAGCATGGTGATATAACCTTCAGCCTGCTCAACTGGTGCAAAAGGGTGAATGCTGTTCCAGTTTGGCATTGATAAAGGCAACATTTCCGAAGCTGCGTTTAATTTCATCGTACAAGAACCTAATGAAATCATCGAATGATTTAATGATAAATCTTTACGTTCTAATTTTTTGATATAACGCATGATCTGACTTTCAGAATGATGATTGTTGAATACATCATGCGTTAAGAAAGAAGACGTTCTTTCTAACGAAGCCGGTAATTGACTTGCAGCAGTTAATTCAGAAACAGTTAAAGTTTCTTTTCCTAAAGCTTCAGCAAAAATGGCAATAATTTGGTTGATGTCGGCAATTGAAGTTGTTTCGTTGAATGAAATAGAAATCGTATCAGCATCAACATAAAAGAAGTTTACTTCGTTTTTCTCTGCTACAGCTTTTACTTTTTGAGCGTCTGCTTTTACTAAAATGGTGTCAAAGTAAGCAGTGTTCGTTTGATAAACTCCTAATTTATTTAAAGCTTCAGCAGCAGTAACTGCAGATGCGTGAACTTTGTTTGCAATGTATTTTAATCCTTTTGGTCCGTGGTAAACCGCATACATTCCGGCCATAACCGCTAATAAAACCTGAGCGGTACAAATGTTAGAAGTTGCTTTTTCACGTTTAATGTGCTGCTCACGAGTTCCTAATGCCATACGTAAAGCTCGGTTTCCGTTTACGTCAATAGAAACTCCAATAATACGACCTGGCATAGATCGTTTGTATTCATCTTTAGTTGCGAAAAAAGCAGCGTGAGGACCACCATAACCCATTGGAACACCAAAGCGTTGAGTAGTTCCAACAACAACTGCTGCTCCCATTTCTCCCGGAGAAGTTAAGGTAGCCAATGATAAAATATCAGCAGCAAAAGCTACTTTGATTTCGTTTTCTTTTGCTTTAGCAACAAACGCGCTATAATCGTTTACCTGACCGTATTTTCCAGGATATTGTAAAATGGCTCCGAAGAACTCATTTGAAAAATCAAAGTTTTCGTGGTTTCCAACAACCAATTCAATTCCAACCGGAGTTGAACGTGTTTGCAGGATCGATAACGTTTGTGGCAAAATTTCTTCAGAAACGAAGAATTTATTTGTATTGTTTTTCTTTTGGTCACGCGTACGAACGTCAAACAGTAAAGCCATAGCTTCTGCAGCAGCAGTACCTTCATCCAATAAAGATGCATTAGCAATTTCCATTCCTGATAATTCAATTACAGTAGTCTGGAAATTTAAAATAGCTTCAAGACGACCTTGAGCAATTTCTGCCTGATACGGAGTGTAAGCCGTATACCATCCCGGATTTTCAAAGATATTTCTTTGAATTGGAGCCGGAACAATCGTTGGGTGGTAACCCAAACCAATATACGATTTAAAAACTTTATTTTTCTTTCCAAGTTCCTGAATATGGTTAGCAAACTCATATTCTGTCATAGCTGGATCTAAGTTTAAAGGTGCTTTTAAACGAATATCATCCGGAAGGGTTTCGTAAACAAGTTGTTCAATCGATTCCACTCCAATAGTCTTTAACATGTGTTGAAGATCTGTTTCTCTTGGGCCAATGTGTCTTAAAGCAAAAGCATCTGTTCTCATTTGTAGCTATCTAGTTTTTTAGGCAATGCAATTTACAAAGTGTATTTTTCAGCTAATTGAGTGTTTACACGACGTTTATTACATTTTATAGTAAATGTGTTGTTTTTTTGTGGCGCAAAATTAAGTATTATTAATAATTTAATAGGTATTTTTAACTTCAATTTTTATGAAATTTATAATCAAAGAGTTGATTTGTTAGTAATTGATTAGATTTAAAGGATGAAATTATTGAAGCATATATTAGATTTTTATCTCAACAGCAGTATTCATGTGGCTTTATCGTGTTATGCGTTGGTTCGGGTTACATTTCATGTGTTTAATATTCAATATGATGAACCTATGGCTTTGTTCGTTTTTTTCGGAACAATTGTGGGGTATAATTTTGTTAAATATGATGCCTTGGTTCGCGTGCAGCAAAAACCAATAGGATTACAACTCAAAATTATTGCTGTTTTGAGTTTTATTTCGGTGATTCTGACGGGTTATTATTTCTTTCAATTGCAGCGAATTACTCAAATAGTTTCCTTCGCAATTTTTGCAATTACAGCTTTGTACACACTTCCGTTTTTTCCCAATAAAAAAAATGCCAGAAATTGGGCCGGAGTAAAAATATATATTGTAGCACTTTGCTGGGTAGGAGCCACCTTGGTTTTGCCTTACATCAATGCCGAAATTCCGTTTACAACTAATTTCTTTATCAAATGTCTTCAGCGTTTTGTATTGGTTTTTGTACTGATTCTCGTTTTTGAAATTATAGATCTAACTAATGACGATCCGCATCTCCAAACCGTTCCGCAGACTATTGGAGTCAGGAAAACTAAAATTTTGGGCTTCGTATTATTGATTCCGTTTTGGATTGTCGGGATTCTTAGTTTTACTTTTCATGATCTCATGATCAACCTCATCATGGTTGTCATGCTTATGTTGTTTATCGTTTTTGCAAATCCCAATCGGTCTAAATATTATACATCTTTTTGGGTCGAAAGTGTTCCGATTTTTTGGTGGCTGATGATAGTATTATTTTAAAGGAAATAATTTGGGCGTGCCCCTCCGGGTCGGGCTATCCACTTCAAGTCCTCGCACTTCCTTCGTCAGGCTGCGGGCTATCCGTTTCTATCCCTCACGCAAACCGTGCAAAAAGAAAAATCATTTTTAAATCAATATTGAAAATGATTAAAAAAAATCTGTCACTCGAGCGACAGCGAACAGGCGAAGCAAATCTGCTGAATCTGCGTGAGAAAAAAATATATAATGCCAGAACTTAGTTCCTGTCAAAATTCTATTTACAGTTTTTTAGTGCAGTCCTTTTTCAGAAACTTCTTTTAAAGTTTTATTTCGCTCTAAAAGAAAGTTCATAAGATGTTTTTCGAGAAATAAAATATCAAATAATTCTCCAAAAATCCCAAACGGAGTTTCATATTCTAGTTTGTCCTTCATGACCGTAAATCCGTTTGTTTCTTCAAAAAGATGTTGATGTTTAAAGGATTTAAATTTACCACGTTCCATTTCATCTACAAAATGATCGTGCAGTTTCATTGCGGTAATCCGGCTTTTGTGTGTGAGATAAAAACCAAAATGTTTGCCGCGCCAGGTTACCGTTTCGTTTAAATTTATTAGACCAGAAGTTATACCAGCGATTGCTTTTTCTTTTGAAGAACTTGCCGATTTTTGGTGGATATCGATATTTCTTGAAGCATCAAAAACGATTTGTTTTGGTGCTTTTATTTTTGTTTCTAAATATATAGTTGTCATGATTAATTGTTGTGTTTTCAAGTCCCGGCGGGACATCATATTTATAGATTAGCAGGTATTTAGTGACAAAACCCCAGCGGGGTGAAATATGCTAAGAGCAATCAGAAGGCAAAAGTATCGCTCCGCTGGAGCTTAAATGAATGATGTATTTTTTATATTTTCTATAAATATTTTGCTCCGCTGGAGCTCCAGATCAATTTCTTCAAATTTATCTTTGAAATGATTGACTAAAACTTGCCCTAAAAATCCTGTTCCGGCTGCTATGATGAGTTTTTTCATTTGAATGTTTATTTAAACCTAACAGGTTTTTAAAACCTGTTAGGTTTCGTGATGAAATTATGCTTTAAAAACCAATCTTTCTTCTGCCTGAGCTTCTTTTGCTTTTCTTTTTCCTCTAAAAAAGAAATACAAATTAAAGAATAACATTATACCAAGATAGATAGAAAAGCCTCCAATTTTATAACTCAAATTTTCAATTAATTCTTGATAACTGTCGCGGTATAGCTGCATTTCTAAAATCATCAACGCAAAACCAATATTTAATAAATAAAAGCCCGTTTCAAAAAGTTTGTTGGTCGCTTCTGCAATTTCTTCCCTGCCTTTAAAAATGTCGAGCATGAATATTTTTCCATTTTTAAAAAGTGTTTTAGAAACGTAATAAGTCAGAAATAATGCAACTGGTAAATAAATGCTGTAACCGATTAAAATTTTTGTAGTTTCCATAATATTAAAGTTTAGTGTTATTTAATTAGTTTTTGAATGTATTTGGTAAGTATGAAAATATTTAGGTAATGCAAGATTGAAATGATAAATATGATAACGGCCGTTCTGACTCCTATCGTTTCAATAAGTTGTGCTGCAGATAAAATTTTCTGCCAGGAAATCAAAGTCATGGCACAGTACCCAATGTTTAAAAGATAATAGGCCAGTAATAAAACCCGATTGATTTTTTGACAAATTTCGGTATGGTCCGGAATTAATTCTGCGACATAAATATTGCCGTTTTTGTAACAGATTTTCCCAACTTTCATGATGATAAAAATCGTAATACCGAGGTAAATAAAATATCCAATGATATTGAAATTCATGATGATTGTTTTTAGCGGTTAATATTCATGGCTTAAATCGCTTTGTCGAAAAAGGCCTGCTGTTTCTAGTTTGTTTTTGTTTTTTACTTCAATTGCTGATCCCCTTGCAAGAAAAACGGAAGTTGGAACAGCCGTTTCTAAAAGCTCAAAGTCATAACCATAATTTTCTTGAAAATCAATATCAATTTTGTGATTTAAAACTTTCAATTGTTCCCATCTGGGATGTTGAACTTCGTATTCAAAAGTAGTTTCGGTATCGATTTTTGTATATCCAAAATAATGTTCCGTAATAAATTCAGCTTCAGAATCAATTTTGATTTCTAATGATTCTTTCTCAGTTTCTAACTGAATTGTATTCCATTTTTCTTTGTTTTTCCATTGATAGACTAAAGTTTGCGTACTACCATCTTCAATAATTTCATGTTTCATTTTTTGAGTTTCATAATGTTCATTATACAAAGTATTGGCAATAAAAGTGATGGCTTTTTTAGGAACAATTTCTTTGATAAAAACTACACCGCGTTTCCATTCGCCGTTTTCAAATCGTTTTACATAGAATCTTAAATTGATTTCTTCAAAATTTACATGAAACGGGACTTTTACTCCCAGAACTTTTGTGTTTTTAAACATAAAACCAACCAGACTTACATAACATTTGTTGTTCCAAATATCGATTTCAGTTCCTGCGGGAATGTATTTTTCTAAGATTTTAGGATCAACTTCATAATTAAAAATTGCTAAGTTTTTCCATTCTGCATTTAGAAATGAATCAGAAGTAATATTGGCTGTCAGAAAGTAGAAGTAAGTTGCTATTAGCATTGGAAACAGAAAAAAACTAATCAAATTTCCAAAATCATTATCAATGATACGATTGCTGAGTATCAATAACAAATCAGTCAAAACTAAAAGCCAGTAAAGTCGAATCTTTCTCTTTTTTTCTTTGCTGAGTTCCTTCATTTTTAGGAGTATAATAACTCCTATTGTGAGTTGTACAATACCTAATATGATTTGAAATAGCATTCCAAAATAAATTAAAAGATAAAGCCCAAGAGTTGTGAAATAAAATATTTTGTTGATTTTATGTAATGTGGTAAATGTCATGACCTATATATTTTGAGAAATAATAATGAAAATTTGAATTTTTTAGATTCTAAAGGCTGATCAATTTCTAATTAACGAAGCCTGTTTTTTGTATTTAATTAATATTCTAAAAAAATAAATGGCAGTCAGATTTGGTGTTATTGTTACAAAAAACACTTGCAAAAAGTCATTCCACATGATGAAACTAAAGAACCAAAACAATATAACTATATTAATAACCGTAATTGACCAATAGATTTTGAGCTCGTTTTTAATAGTTCTATTTTTTGGTTTTGAAAAAATTTCGATGCTGAGTATGATTGCAGAAATCAGCTGTGTTGTTGTTAGAATGGCTTGCCCGGCAAATCTGAAATAACAAGTTAAATAGAGCACAAAACAGATTACAAAAGCATAAATATTAATTTGTTTTAGTGTGATCATGGCATTTTAAATTTTATGAATATGAAAAATTGTTCTGATTGCCTGTTAAAAACCAAGAGTCATTTTTTTTGATATATTAATAAAGAAAGATAAACAGCCAGTATAAAAGGAATTGGAAATAAGACGTAAGTTATTAAGTCATTATAATCCATTAGATAATTTACCAGCCAAAGCCCAAAAAAGAAAATAACGCCTGACATGTAAATCTGTAAATTCCTGTTTTGTGGATTGTCAATCAATAGTTTAACTCCTATAGAAAATTGAAGAAAGCCTGTAATCATAGTTGATAATGCAGCAAAAAATAAGGCACCCTCTGTAAAAATTGGATATGTGATTGCAATTGCGAGTGGAAGTCCGATAGCAAATGTGTTGATGTTTTTAATGGTTTTCATAGTTATTGATTATTTTAAACTTTCAGAAAAAAATGAAAGTTTTGGTTAAATTTTTTTATTTCATGATTTTAAGAACCAGGCGTGCTAACCAGTTTTCTTTAAATTCGGTCATTTTGTCTAATATATTATCAGCTTTCAAAACAAAATCATACAGTTTATTGGTTTGATCGATAAAGTGTTTTTCTTCTGCTGAATCTTTGGGTGAGATTGACGAGACTTCTTTTAGAATTTTTAGAGCAGGCTTTATTTCTCTTTTGCTTCTTTCTCTAGCAATTTTTACTGCCAATTCGTCCAAATCTTTTTCGGCAGTAAAAAATTCTTTTCTTTCTCCCGCCTTATATTCTTTGTAAACAATTCCCCAATCCATTAAAGCTCGTAAGTTCATGCTGGCATTTCCGCGGGAAATTTGCAATTCCTCCATAATGTCTTCCATAGAAACAGCTTCGTTTGAGACCATTAACAAAGCATGAATCTGTGCCATGGTTTTATTAATTCCCCATTGCGAACCTAAAGCTCCCCAAGTCTGAATGAATTTATTTTTTGCTTCCTTGAATTCCATAGTTCAAATGTAAACAAAAGTTTTTAAACTTTCAAAAATAAATGAAAGTTTATTTCAAAAATAAATTTTAGTGAGAATTTTATAAATGAGTGCCAGCGTAAATACATCTTTGTAACTTCTTTCTTATGTTTTGTAACAAAGAATTTCCGTCTCGTACCATTTTCTGGTCTAAGTCTATATGTCTGATATAATTTTGAAATAGAAAAATGAAAGAAAATCAATGCCCATTTAGATCTCTTTAGAAATATTCAGATCTGGAAAAACAAAATCAAACAAGTGGAGCAGAACCCACTTAAAAAAACGAGGCGAAACCTGAAAAGCCTTAAGAGTAAGGAAAATAAATCAAAAAATTATGTCAATACCTGCAAATCAATGTACGGTTTTTGTCCAAGTTTGGGCAGATATCAATTCACTTAAACAAGGAACTACCAGCGGATGTTATGCTGTTAGTAATAAAAGTCAACAATCTACCGGAGAAGGGACAGCCAATTTAACAACTCAAGTAATTACTGGAAGCAACGTATGTTGGTCAGTTTTACCAATCGATCCACAATTTAATGGTGATTTTACAATTACTCAGGTTGGAGCTCAATCTGGTTGGGCAACTCCACCAGCTCCGGTTGTGGGATTTCCTAATTTGTTTACAGGACAACTTACAACATCTACTGTTGGCGGCAATGTGAACTCTAATATAGTATTTAGCTTTAACGGAGGAGGAAAATCTATAACAGTTACATTACCTGTTACAATCGTACCAGTTTCAGCATAACAATTAATTTAAAAAATAAGATTATGAATAATAAAACAAATTTAGCATTTAGCGCAGGTCCTGTAATTCCGGCAAGAGTAATTAACATTGCGGTAGACACAGTATTTTTATATAGCCAAACTTCTGGTCCATATTCAGGAACAGGAATATATATGATGGATAACAATGCAGCAGGTGGTAGTAACGGAGAAGGCGGACTTGAATTGTCTTCACAAGTTACTGCTGGTTTTGGAATCGCATTTAATGCTTTCCCTATTGATGCAGCCGGACAACAAGGAGATACAGTTGAGATTGTTGGTTTTGAAATCTCTGATGGAATTAATATTTTCGGAAATTGGGGATGGCCTGCACAACAACCAACTACTTCATCATACCAATGGTTAGGAACTGCTATGCTTCAGGGGCACTGTACTTATCAAATTAAAATTGGAGTATCTGTGGGCGGGGCACCGATGCAGTATTACTGGTGGGATCCGTTCTTAACATGTACTGCATAATATTTAGCAACAAAACTTTGAAAATTAGTGCTTCCAAATTCTTCGGAGGCACTAATTATTTTGTTGGTGTATTACTTATACAGTAAACAATGCCAATTCAGCAAAATAGAAATTAACAGTGTAACTCAATAAATTAAAAAATGTGATTAACAGTAATATAAATATGGCGAAGTCTAAAATACAACCTCCAAGCTGTACTGTTTTTATTCAAATATGGGTAGATGTTAATATGTTGGCAACTGATAATCCTGAAAAAGGGTGTTATGTAGTTGATAACAAAAATAAATACTCAGAATTTGAAGGTAGCTGTCAATTACAAACTAATGTAGTCTCAGGAACTAAAGTCTGTTGGAGTATATTACCTGTTGATCCGCAATATCGAGGTAAGTTAACTATAAATTCAATTAATGTAGAATTTGCTTATAATGATCCTCCTTTGCCTTACAATGATAATTTAGATATTTGGACAGGAGTTGTTGCAATTTCCACTTCCCTTCGTGGCATCCCAAAAAATCTCACTTTTAGTTATCATAACGGTTCTATGAGCCGTTCTGTTACTTTACCAATTGCTGTAAATCCAGTCGTACGAACTTAGACTGATTTTGAGTTAATTTCTTTCTCGTAAAGCTTCTTTTTATAATCTTATAACATCTGTTGTCCAGGTTTTTTAAGAATTATTCACTTCAATGAATTTCAAAGATGATTAAAAAGACAAAAATATTTAGGTCTTTTTTTCTTCATGTCATCTTTTTCCATTCTCATGACAAAGAATTCCCGTCTCATGACATTTTCTTCCTTAAAATTATCAATCTAATCTAGTTTTGATAAAGAAAAATAAAGGCATCTAAAAGCTGCATTAACAGGAAAATATAAAGCTTACATCATGGAAAATTTATCAGAAGGTACAATTGGAGATTTAGAAACGCCAGGTGCACCAGTAGCAACATTTAGTTTAGTAGTAATACCGTCAAAAAATTCAGTTTCCGGCAGAGTTTTAATCAAGCAGGCACTCAATACTCCCGATGGTGATATTGATATAAAGGTTGAAGGAAAAATACACGCTACGGGATTTGGTAATTTCACAAAAGTAGTAAGCCTGCACGGTCAGTACGACCAGTCATTTCCTTCTGAAAAATTTGGTGCTTTTCTGGCCGATTTTGACGCTCATTTTGTTGTTGATGATGAATGGAACGGAACAGGAGGATTTTCCTTTTACAAAAACCAAATTGAAAATGTACCAGTTGAGGCGATAAAAAAATTAAAAGAGGAATTGGTAGGATAAACTCTTAAGCGATTCGGGGAATATTAAATATGTGCAATATTCCTGGCTCATATCTAATTTTATTGAAAGATCGCCCCGCCAAGGCGGTCTTTTTTAGTATCAGTTAAACTTAAAAATCTATACTTCAAACCTAATAAAAATATTTAATCCTTGTACTTATGAATGATTTAGTTGAAACCAGAAGTTGCTGTTGTTCTGTCAAAGAACAAAAAGAGATTGAAGAAAAACCAATATCCAAAACCCGAAAAACGCTTAGGACAATCCCATCAATGCTGTTGAGTGTTTTTATTGCTTTTTTTCCAAAATGCCCGGTTTGCTGGGCTGTTTATATGAGCATGTTTGGCAGTCTTGGTTTGGCACGTTTGCCCTACATGGGATGGCTGTTGCCTGTATTGCTGTTTTTTCTTGCCGTTCATTTATTTATGATTTACAAAAAATCGGCATCTAATAGTTATGTTCCTTTTCTGCTGAGCCTTACAGGAGCTGTTATAATACTTGTTGGAAGATTTTCTTTTAATAATGAAAAATGGCTGCTAGTATCTGGTATGGTCTGTCTTATTTCAGGATCATTATTAAGCCAATTCCCGGCTCTTAGAGTTCACTTTTTTACACCAAAACACGATAACATTTAAAAAATATAATTATGTCTGCTACACAATTAAAAATTAGAAAGTCAATCTCAGTTATACAAAGAGATTATGAAAATGGAAATAAAAACGAGTTAGAGAATTTAATGCGCGCATGGAAAGGAATAAAAGAACTTCCGGCAGAAGATCCTCATTCGTTTTTTAAGTTGGGCGGTTTTCATGGAGAACCTTTCAGAGGTGCAGGATGGGGAAGTGCTGCATATTGGGGAGGATACTGCAATCATGGTAATGTATTGTTTCCTACCTGGCATCGTGTTTATATTTTAAAAGTAGAAGAAGCACTGCAAAGCATAAAAGGATGCGAAAATGTTATGCTGCCTTATTGGGATGAAACAGATGACGAATCATTGCACAAAGGGATTCCGTCTTGTTTAACAGATGAATTTTTTGAACTGGATGGCGAAAAAATTCCAAATCCGCTGCGTTCGTTTGTATTTCCTAAAAACATTGTAGATAATGTTCAGGGAGATAATAATCTTTATAACAAACCAAAAGGGTATGAAACAGTTCGTTACCCGTTATCGGGTTTGGTAGGATCAGACGAAGACAGAAAAAAAACGAAAGCACATAATGCGAAATTTCCGAATTATAAAAAGAATGTAGAAATATTGAATGGTAATGTTTTAAACTGGCTCAATTCTTATATCATCGTTAAAAAGAAAAAAATTGAAACGAATGTAAATCAAAAGTTTAAAGACTGTCTGGAAGCACCAAATTATACAGTGTTTTCAAATACAACTTCTGCTGCCGAATGGAATATAAATTTAGAAGAAGGCAGTCTTCCGGTTGTCTCTCTTGAATCTCCTCATAACAGTATTCATCTTGCTGTAGGCGGGTGCGATTTGCCTACCTATGATCGTTCGCCTATTCCCGGAGCAAATGGAGATATGGGAGAAAATGATACAGCAGGGTTGGATCCTATTTTTTACTTTCATCATTGTAATATCGACCGTATATTCTGGCTTTGGCAGAAAAAGCATGGTTTTACAGACCATCTTGAAATTTTTCCGGAATATCCGGGTACAAATACAGTCGATAATCAGGGACCAACTCCAGGAATGGCGCCTAATTCCTGGCTTGATTTAGAGAGTCCGCTCAATCCGTTTAAGATAACTGAGAATGGAAAAGAAAGACCGTATAATTCTTTGGACTGTATCAACATCGAAAAACAGCTTGGAATAACGTACAGCAAAGGATCACTGGATCAGGTTTCTGAAGCAAAACTTTTAAAAACGGAAAATGAGGATGCAAAAGTGATTAAGGTATCCAGAATTAATAAAGCTCCCATAAGAGGTTCTTTTATGATTTCTGCCTTTGCAACAATCGAAGGGAAAAAACAACATCTGGGTACAGAAGCTGTACTGAGCCGCTGGAATTCTCAATATTGTGCTAACTGTCAGACACATCTCGAAGTAAAAGCATTTTTTAAACTACCGGTTTTACCAGAAGTTTCAAAAGATTCATTAAAGGCATCTTTAAAAAGTGTTGAAATAGAAATACACGGTCGTGATGGAGTTTTAGGAGGGAGTGATGCCGGCAACAATGATGCAAACCTTAAGAAAACAACAGCATTAAAAAGCGAAAAACCACCAGTAACTTTCCATGTAGAGATTGTATAACATGCTATTTAAAATAAAAAGAATAAATATTCTTCATTTAGAAAAATAAACCCAAAAAACAACTATCATGAAAAAATTGAATATAAGAACAGCAGCTATACTGATGGCAGCGCTAATAATCATCTTTTTGGGATGCAAAAAGAAAGATTTGTTAGCTACAGCCGATTCTGAATATCTTCCTCAAGATGTAAAACAATCTTGTATTGTTTCTGAAACAGAATTTGATTCCTGGTTCAAATCAGGAAAAGTAACAGAAAACGGATTAGTTGAGCCTGCAAATAGTGTTGCATTTCCACATAATAACAATTGTGATTTCTACAAATGGTCGCAACAAATGTTCTTATGGATTACTTCGCCGGCTTCAGGTTCGTATGGAAATAAAGGAACAATTTTAGAATCTCCTGTATTCTATAATGTATCTCCTCAGGATCCCGTTACCAAAAAACGAACATTAGAAGCTCATAAACCTAATGTTTTGCTTCGTGCTACGGGGAGTATAACTCAGGATGGCCCAAACAGACTTCCTGTTATTATAGATAAATCCGGAAAAATGTTTGAGGTTGAAGCTCAAAAAAATGATGAGAAAGTTAAAAATGAAGTAAATAAACTGGTTGTGGTAGGCCGTGTAGCGACAAATACAAATGGTGTCCATGTATTTTTTGACACAAAAGGGGGAATTATCAAAAACCCTAAGCCTGTTATTGAAAGTGAAATTAAACCATCAGAAGTGGTACAAGAATTCAAAGTGGGCAATAAATCTATTTTCCTTGATTCTAACGGAAATGAGGTTCAGTCAGAACAAGGACAAGCTGGATCGGACGGAGTTTTAATGGGAGAAAATAAATCATTAGTATATTATATCACAATGGTTAATGATGTTTATGCTTACTTTTTAACCGGAGTAAACGAAGGTAAATTAAACGGAAATCAATTTCCAACTACTGCAAGTGCAAGAGATAGTATTGTTGCTTATGCAAAAACAAAAGGATGGGCTGCTCCACCTGATCCTAATGCGCTTGCAATGGAATTAAAAACTTCATGGGTGGAGGTTACAAATCTGCCAAATGCAGATACTTATGTTACGATCAAAGCCATAATTCCTACTTACGATAAATCGAATCCAAATAAATGGGTAGAAAACGGGCAGCGAACTGCAAAACTAGCTTTGGTCGGAATGCATATTGTAGGAAGCGTGGCTGGGCATCCCGAAATGATCTGGGCAACTTTTGAGCATGAAAAAAATTCGCCAAATGCAGCATACTCCTATGTAGATAAGAATAATAATGTCAAACAAGTTCCGGCAGATACAGGAAAGGGATGGCTTTTTAATGCCAATGCAAACAATACAACCGGAGCGCAGAATATTCAGAATATGACGGTAAGCGGTGATACGATTTTGGTTAAAAATCCTTCTCTGGCTAGTCCGACTGCTAGAAGAATTATGGCGTGGGGTGTTGCATCAAATACAGTTCCGAATGGAGAAGATAAAACCCCTGCAGATTCAAACAGTGAAGTGATTTCTATAAATAATGCCGTTCGCAGTATGTTGATCGGTAATGATGTGAGAAAAAATTATTTGTTGATAGGGGCTACCTGGACTTTTGGAGGTGCCGGACCAAACGGGAACGTTTATCCATATGGAGCTGTCAATGATTCAATTCCTCATGGAGATGCAATTGGCACAGGACAATTGTCAAATAGTACCATGGAAACTTATGTACAGGCTCCATCATCGGCATCAACAGAACAAAACGCTGTTTCGTGTTTCTCTTGTCATAATGACAATAATGGTATAAAACCAAGTGATTTGAGCCACGTGTTTGAAGACATTATATCTTTGCCGCCAAATACAGATAACAAGAGAATTTTAAAAGAATAATTAGAAAATTGTTAATGCAAAATCCAGAACTTCCTTTTAAGTTCTGGATTTTTTATTAAGGTAAAAACATTAGCGCTTATCTTCTTTAGAATAATTAGATTCTCCGTTAATGTTGATTTCATCACCCAAAAAACGAGGTTCACGATTTCTTAAAACATCAAAAAAGGATTTAAAAATAGAACCATATTCTCTAAAACAAACATAATTATATCCCAGGTATTGGCCATTATTTGCAGAGAAGCCAACCGATTTTATACCCAGTTTATTTCCTATATAAATTGCACGGTTTAAATGGTATTTCTGAGAAATTAAAGTGGCCCTTTTAATTTTAAAAATATGTTTTGCACGATACATTGTCGAATAAGTATCAAAACCGGCATAATCGACAAATATTTTAGTAGTGTCAACGCCATGTGTATAACAGTAATTTTTCATAACCGTTAATTCATCATATTCTTCACGTCCATTATCACCCGAAAGTAAAATTTTATTAATTCGTTTCATTTTATACAATAAAATTCCGGCGTCAAGACGGTCTTTTAAATATTTGCTGGGCTGATTTCCATTAATTCCTGCACCAAAAATAATTCCGACATCATTTTTTGGGAATTTTTTTACCGAATAATAAATACGGTTTTTCGTAGAAGATTTTACATAATAATTTACAGCAACAATAGATGCCAATCCAATAATTGCAAGATAAAGGAAGAATTTAAAATATTTTTTCACGGATGATTTTGTAAAATTAAGAATGTGAAGATAAGTAAATTTATCTGTAGACAAATCAAATAAAAAACCGGAACATTACTGCCCCGGTTCTTAATATCTAATATCAGAATAAGTCTAAACGCTATAAAAGTCCCGCTCTTTTTAATAAAGCTTCTGGTTTTGGTTCCTGACCTCTAAAACGTTTGTACAAAGTCATCGGGTGTTCTGTTCCTCCTTTTGAAAGGACATTGTCTTTGAATTTTTTGGCTACTTCTTCATTGAAAATACCTTTTTCCTGAAAATATTCAAAAGCATCTGCATCCAGAACTTCTGCCCATTTGTAGCTGTAATATCCGGAAGAATATCCACCTTGAAAAATATGAGAAAATGAGGTACTCATAGCATTTTCCTTTACATCAGGATACAATTGTGTGTTAGCAAACTGCTCGGTTTCAAAAGCCTTTAAATCTGTAATGTTAGTCGGATCTTGCCCATGCCACGCCATATCCAATAATCCAAAACTCAATTGGCGCATTGTTGCCAAACCTTCCTGAAAACTGGCACTTTCCTTAATTTTCTGCACATATTCAATCGGAATGACTTCTCCTGTTTCATAATGATTGGCAAACAAAGCCAAAGCTTCCGGTTCGTAACACCAATTTTCCATGATCTGGCTTGGTAATTCTACAAAATCCCAGTAAACAGAAGTTCCCGATAAACTAGGGTAAGTGGTATTGGCCAGCATTCCGTGTAAACCGTGTCCAAACTCGTGAAATAAAGTGGTTACTTCATTAAAAGTTAATAAAGACGGTTTTGTTTCTGTTGGTTTTGTAAAATTACAAACGTTCGAAATATGTGGTCTTTCGTTTACGCCACCTTTTATAGATTGTGATTTGAATGAAGTCATCCAGGCACCGTTTCTTTTTCCTTTTCTTGGAAAAAAATCAGCATAGAAAATCGAAACCAAATTGTTTTCAGTATCTCTTACTTCATACGTCGTAACTTCTTCGTGGTATTTATCGATGTCAAAAACTTCGGTAAACGTTAATCCGTATAATTTTTTGGCAATAGTAAATGCTCCTTCTAAGACTTTTTCTAACTGAAAATAAGGTTTTAGTTTTTCATCATCTAAGTTGAAAAGCTGTTGTTTTAATTTTTCAGAATAATAAGCGCCGTCCCATTTTTCTAATTGTTCAATTCCGTCTAATTCTTTCGCGAAAGCGGTTAATTCAGCAAATTCTTTTTGAGCTGCCGGTTTTGCTTTTGCCAATAAATCATTCAGGAAAGTAAAAACTTTCTCAGGACTTTGAGCCATTCTTTCTTCCAGAACAAAATGTGCGTGTGTTTTATAACCTAATAAATTGGCTCTTTCATAACGAAGTTTAGCGATTTTCAGTACGTTTTCCTGATTGTCAAATTCGTTATTCTGAAAAGCTTTTGCACCAAAAGCAATGGCCATTTTTTTGCGCAGTTCGCGATTATCAGCATAAGTCAGGAACGGCACATAACTTGGGTGATCCAGAGTAAAAATCCAGCCTTCTTTTTCCTGGCTTTTTGCCAATAATCTGGCAGCTTCAATAGTTCCTTCCGGTAAACCTGCCAAATCACTTTCATTTGTTAAGTGCAATTCAAAAGCATTGGTTTCTGCCAAAACATTTTCACCAAACTGCAGACTTAATTTTGATAATTCTTTATCAATTTCTCTAAGTTTGTCTTTTTTGTCTTCTGGTAAATTAGCTCCGTTTCTGGAGAAACTTTTATATTTTTTATCTAAAAGAGTCGTTTGCTCCGGATTGAGGTTTAAAGTCTCTTTTTGATCGTAAACCGCTTTTATTTTGGCAAACAAAGCTGCGTTTAATGTGATGTCATTTCCAAATTCAGACAATAAAGGCGAAACCTCCTGAGCGATTTTTTGCATTTCGTCATTAGTTTCTGCCGAATTCAAATTAAAGAAAATGCTGGAAAGACGATCTAAAATGTCTCCCGCAAAATCCATAGCTACCACTGTGTTTTCAAAAGTTGGCGCTTCGGGATTGTTTACGATGGCATCAATTTCGGCTTTAGCCAAAGCAATTCCTTCATTGAAAGCTGGAACATAATCTTCTATTTTAATTTGCGAAAAAGGTGCAGTGTTGTGTTTGGTGTTGAAATATTGTGTTAAGACGCTCATGTTACATTTTTTTATCCTGCAAGGTTTTTAAACCTTGTAGGTATTTTTGAAGTTTTTAAATTCGATTGCTATATTATACCTACAAGGTTTAAAAACCTTGCAGGAATCGCAACTTCTTATTTCTTTAAACCTTCTGCAGCTTTATTAACTGCAGTTTTCAATTCTTCTTTGTATGAAATAATGGTATCAAGCACTTTTTTATCATGACTTCCAATGATTTGTGCGGCTAAAATTCCTGCATTTTTTGCTCCGTTTAGAGCAACTGTTGCAACAGGAACTCCGCCCGGCATTTGCAAAATCGATAAAACCGAATCCCAGCCATCAATAGAATTGCTTGATTTTACAGGAACTCCAATAACAGGCAGCGGTGACATTGAAGCAACCATTCCAGGTAAATGTGCTGCACCTCCCGCACCGGCAATAATTACCGAAATTCCGCGAGTGTGTGCATTTTTACTGAAATCGAATAATTTCTCAGGTGTTCTGTGTGCCGAAACGATATCTACTTCTACTTCTACATTAAATTGTTTTAATATGTCAATGGCATCCTGCATGACTGGCATGTCTGATATGCTTCCCATTATGATGGCTACTTTGCTCATTTGTTTTTTGTTTTTTTGTTTCAGGTTTTAAGTCTTGAACTGTGATTGAAAACTGCTAATTTGTTTATTATAGTTCTGGAATCATATTCCAAATGTCGATTTTGAATTCTTCTTGAATTACCCTTAAATATGATACCTGTTTTATATCTTCTTCAATAAGTATAGAAAAAAAGTCTTCTGGTGAAACTCCGAAACTATCTATTTCTTTTCTTTTTCTAATGATAAAATTACGTCTCTGTTCAATTTTTTCAGGAATGTTTAATTCTAATAAATCTATGAGGTTTTTAACTTTTATGTCTGAACTTTCCTCAAAACGATATTCACCAACTATATATACTAGTTTTTCTTCGAAATCATTTTCACAAGGTTGTAAGATGTCATCAAAAGAGATGTTCTTTTTTTTAAATTCTAATTCTTTTAATCTTTTTCGAAAGTTAACTTTGTTTTTAACTTTGAACCAATTCGAATATAAATCAAAATCAGAACATTTTAAATTTGGATTAAAATGTTCAATATCATTAGCATCACTAATTGGGTCTATAAATTCTTCCGAATAGGCGCAGAAATTTTTTTGTTCTTTCAAAAGAGTATTACCTAATACACTGTTATTTGCTCCTCTTCTACAATTGTATTGTAAAGCATCAGTAATAATTTTAGAATTATTGTAGTCTTTCTTGATTTTTTTCATCTAAAATAAAATTGTACTGGTTGCCTAACTTAGAAGCTTCTAAAAGATATTTTTTCTTTAACTCTTTATTGGTTTCGGATTTTACTTTATCTAATAATTCTATGTATTCTTTAAATTTATCTTGTACATCATCGTTATAATAGTTTACACCGAAATCATTAAAAAGAATGTCATTGGGGTCATCTCCAATAGGAGAAATACCTCTACGGACTTCTACTTTTCCTTCTTTACCAAAATATAAAATAAATCGTTCTTCTGGCTCAAACGAAGCTGCAACAAAAGGTGAGTGTGTAGCAACGATAAATTGTGCATCAGAAGCAAGTTTTTTGTAATAATCCATTATTTCCATTTGAATATTTGGATATAATGATCGTTCAGGTTCATCGATTAAAATTATTGAATCTTTTGTTTCTAGTGAATATAGCGGCAATGATGTTAGCAAAAGTTGCTTAGTTCCCGTACTTGTATCTTGAAATGGAATAATTTCATCTATTCGCTTGTTTTTTATAGGTACTGAATATTCTGTGTTTACTAAGTCAACTTCTAAATTTAAAAGTTCTAGAATATAGTTAAATTCTTTTGCAAATGATTCTAATCTATTTGGATTATCCTTTTGCCATTTGTTAAATTCTGAACTCAATTTATTTACATCATTAATAAAACCTTTGTGGATTAATTCAGACATTTTTTGAGTAAAATTTTTTCGATAGTTTAGATAATCAACTAAAAGATGAAGCCATATTTTAGTATCTACATCACCATTAAATAATAGACCATAATTTTCATTAAATAGAAAGCTATCTTTATCTCTATATTGGTAATCTTTTTTTATGTTTTGAAGTTCATTACTATGTTTCTCAATTAGTTCAATTGGATTGGTTGAAAGAAAATCTATGTTTTTATCTGATACTAAATTTGCCTTAAAATAAAAAACATCTTTTCTGTCTTGTTTTGGTATTAATGATGTTACAGAGCCACCATTACTTAAATCATTTTTATAAGTGCGATTTTTAAAAAACACTTCACTGTTTTTTAAATTGAAAATATCATCACCTATTAAAAAAGTAACTTCACCTTTGTTGCGAATACGATTTTTTAAATTCCATAAGCTATTACCATTTAGTATTTCTAAATTTAAAGTGTTAACTGAATATTCATAAATTAACTCAAGTAAACCGGTTTTTCCAGTAGCACTTTGCCCAATAAAACATATTTTATCTAATGGTTTTCCTCTTTTTTCTTCAATATGGAAATCTTCAGGATAAGTAAAATCAAAATCTAGATTCCCTAAATGTCTAAACTGATCGATATGTAATTTTGAAATTTTCATGTATTGAATTTTTACAAAGCTAATTAAAAAATGATAGCTATTTTAAACTGTGACTGGTACTGAACACTATTGAGAAATCACTCTAATAGTATTCTTAACTTCCTCTGCAATTCTTCTGGCTTCCTGCATGTTTTCATTTACGATTGTCACGTGACCCATTTTTCTAAAAGGTCGTGTTTGTTTTTTACCGTAAATATGTGGCGTAACGCCGTTCCATCCTAAAATGGTTTCGATATTTTCATAAACAACATCTCCGGAGAAACCTTCGGCACCAACTAAGTTTACCATAATTCCGGCAACTTTGCTGTCTGTGTTTCCTAGCGGAAGATCAAGAATCGCACGTAAATGATTTTCGAATTGTGAAGTATAACTTGCTTCGATAGAATAATGACCCGAATTGTGCGGACGCGGTGCCACTTCATTAACCAAAATTTCATCTTCGTTGGTTTGGAACATTTCAACTGCTAAAAGACCAACATGATTAAATTTTTCAGAAACATTCAAGGCAATTGCTCTCGCTTTTTCGGCTATTTTTTCATCAATTCTTGCAGGACATATTACATATTCTACCTGATTGGCTTCTGGGTGAAACTCCATTTCTACAACCGGATAGGTTTTTATTTCTCCCGATGGATTTCTTACCACAATAACCGCCAATTCATTTTTGAAGGGAACCATGGTTTCTGCAATACATTCTACATTTGGCAAGTCATCTAAATCAGAAATATGACGAATCACTTTTACACCATTTCCGTCATAACCAAATTGGGTACACTTCCAAACAAAAGGAATTGTGATTTCGTTATCCCCAACAGATTTTGCCAAATGCTCGTGACTTTCAAATCTTAAGTAAGCGGCTGTCGGAATATTACTTTTAGTATAAAAGTCTTTCTGAACACCTTTATTCTGAATTCCTTTTAAAGTTTTTGGAGACGGATAAACTTTTACGCCTTCGTTTTCCAGTTGCGTTAAAGCTTCAAGGTTTACCAATTCGATTTCAAAAGTTAGAACATCGACTTGTTTTCCAAAGTTATAAACCGTTTCATAATCCATTAGATCACCCTTAAAAAATTTGTTGCAGGCTATTTTACTAGGTGCTTCGTCACTAGGGTCTAAAACATAAGTTTGTATATCAAATTTTCTGGTGTCAGACAAAAGCATTTTGCCCAATTGTCCGCCACCTAATATTCCTAATTTAAAATCAGAAGAAAAATAATTCATTTTGTGCTGTGTTTTTGCAAAGATACCTTTTAATCTTTTTTTAGCCAAAATTTAGTTTTTTGCCACAAATTATACGAATTCCATTTTTAAGTTTTGTCACAGATTAAAAGATTAAAATGATTTTTTTTGTAACTAAAAACTATTTTATTTTCTTCAAAACTTCTTTAGCAACTGCTTTATAAGCAGCAGAATGGTCACTATAATCCTTGTCCAGAATAATTTTGAGTTCGGGATGAATCCAGTCGTAATAATTACCTAAAATATATAAAGATCTTATAGAATATGCTTTTGTGGCTACTTTGACATCGTTTATTAACCAGTCAAAAGAAGTTTCGATACAGTTTTGTAAATTTTCTTCTGTTAGAAAAATACTGTTTTCATCTTTTTTATAATGTGACTTTATTAAAAGCTGAACCACTTTTGCGATCGGACGAATTGCACTTTCGTCTTTTAGGATTTTAAGATTTGAACAGAAAAAATCAAGATGTGACTGTAGCCAGTTTAATTCTTCGTAGCATACAAATTCGAGTATCCAGCAAGCCTTATGATTGTTTTTGTTTGAAGGCAAAAAACAAAGGGAAATTAACTCCTCAAAGAGATGCTTATTTTCTAAAATTTCCTGCGCGACCTTAAGGCGATTTTCTCGATACGCATTTACATAGTCTAGTTTTGAATGAAGTTCAGAACACATTCTTTTTGGTTTTGATTTTATATGCAGCATCTAAAATAAATAATTTAATGAAACAGTACCATAATAATTTACAGGAAGCCCCGGATAATAATATCTTGGTGCTGTATTTCCTGAGGCTATTGCGTTTGGTAAAATTAGTGTAGCATACTTTTCATTTGTTACATTGTTTATTCCGAAAGCAAAATGTGTATTTAGCTGAGGAAGAATTTCAAAACGATAGCCTGTCTTTAAATTTATAAGTGAATAAGAATCAGAATAAGCGGAATTAGCATCGTTTAGTGGAATTTCATCTACAAATTGATAATCTGCAGAAAAATAAATTCTCAAACGGCTATTGAAAAGTAATCCGGCATTTGCTTTGTTTGCCGTAACTCCCGTCAATTTATTTCCTGAATAATCATTTCCGTTATCAACAAACTCCTTAAATTCATAATTTCCAAAAGAACCCGAAATATATGAGCTCAAAGTAAAAAATGAATTAATTGGCCAATTGTGATTTAATGCAATTTCGATTCCTTCATGAAATGTTTTGCCGGCATTTACACCTACATATTGATCGTCACCAACTCTTTTGGCTACTAATAAATCTTTTATTTCCATTCGGTACAGGCTTAATTGAGTATAAAGTTTTTTGTTGAAAAAGTATAATTTTCCCCCAACCTCAAAATTATACCCATTTTCAGGTTTTATATCAGGATTAATAGTTCCGGTGCTTGTGAGAGTTTCTTCTGTAGCCGGCAGTGAAAAACCGTGGCTAGCAGATACGTATATCGTTTGCTCCTCATTAGACTTGAATAACACAGATAATTGAGGCGAAAAAATGCCATCGTAACTGTATTCCTGAATATAATTAAGATTGTAATTTTCTAATTCAAATTTTGTTTTATTATAATTTATTCCGGCCTGAATCTCAAATTGTCTGGAAAGCAAAGTTCTGATTTGTGAAAAAATATTATAAAAATTTCTTTTCTGACCACTTTCAGTTAGCTGATTTCCCTGCAGGCTTCCCTGGCCATTATTTTGCTGGTATAAGTTTTCGAAAGTATTGCCTTTATAATGATCTGAAAAATATTCAATTCCGGCTATAAACTGATTTTTAGTTTCCTTAATTTTAAATTTGCCGGTAAACTGGGTTCTTACCCCGCCAGAAAAGGTATATTGACGAAGTATATCAAAAGGTCGTGGTTCGTTACTGTCTTTGTAATTAATAAAAACGGAAGTTGAATTATCAAGATTTTCATTGATCTTTAAATCATAAGCCAAACCGCCCAATGCCGATTTATATTCTTTGTGTCCTTTTGAGGCAACCCAGGTTGGCGCACCGGACTTTGGATTGTTATCAAACATAGTTTTATTAATCGAACTCGGAATATAAGATTTCAAATACGTGTAGTTTGAAAGATATGTCAGTTTACTTTTTTTCTTTCTAAACAATTCTCCCGCAAGTGTAATTCCTTCACGGTTATAATTACTATTTTCTCTCCAGCCATTTGTTTCCATTTTGTGATAACTCAGGTTCAGACTTCCTGTTTTTTTATTTAAACTATAATTCAGGCTGTTTTTTAACAAACCAAAAGAACCAACAACAGTACTGATACCAGTGCTTTGTCCATTTATTTTTGAAAGTTGTGGTGAAATTAATATAGCTCCGCCCAATCCTGCTCCGTAAACACTTGAAAGCGGACCTTTGATAATCTCAATCTGGCTGAGGTTTTCCAGATCAATATCGTCAATAACAGTTTCGCTGTTTCCAGAAGTGAGCGGAATGCTGCCATAGAAAGCCCTGATCTTATTAGTTCCGTAAGGCGTTCTTGCGCCAATGCCACGAATCGAAATCCGGCTTGTCGTAAAGTTTGCAGATTGCATATAAACTCCAGGGATCGTGTTTATTACAGTACTAATATCGGTAGTGTTATTTTGTAAAAGTTGTTTTTTGGACAAAAGACCAATAGAAGCAGGCGTATTTTGAATGTCCTGATTTATGTGAAATGAGCTGATTACAACTTCCCGAAGTTTTTCTGTTTTAGAAGAATCAATAGTTTTTTTCTCTTCATCCTGTGCCTGAATATTTTGAAAAAATATCAATAGAAAACAAGGAAGGAAATATTTTTTTAAAGCCATAAAAAAGGGAACATGATTTTTTAACACACAGAAACATAGAATTCGTTGAGGCAAAAAAGGTGTTTCACTTTTTTAGATTCTCACAACTGTGTGAGAAATAGGTTTTTCTATTAAAAAAACAAAGCCTGTGTTTCTATGTGTTTAAAATTGTTCAGTAGAATTAAATTGAATTTTATTGAGCACTAACTTTCCAAATTGTATTACCGCTATCATCATTTACAAGAAGTGATCCGTCATCCATAACTGTAACGGCAACCGGACGGCCATATACTTCTGCTTTTTCTTCATTTGAAACAAAACCGGTCAAAAAATCTTCGGGTTTTCCCGAAGGCTTACCGTTCGCAAAAGGCACAAACAGAACTTTATAACCTGATATTTTAGAGCGGTTCCAAGAGCCGTGCTGACCAATGAATATCCCGTTTTTGTATTTAGCAGGAAATTTATCTTTAGTATAAAAAGCCAATCCCAGAGATGCTGTATGCGGACCAACCGGAATATCAGGAACAATTGCTTTTTCAACAAGATCTTTGCGCTCTCCCTTCATTCTCGGATCAGGAATATTTCCAAAATAAGAATAAGGCCAGCCATAGAATCCATCTCTTTTTACACTTGTCACATAATCAGGTACCAATTCATCTCCCAATTCGTCACGTTCGTTTACCGCTGTCCAAAGTTCGCCATTTGCAGGATTCCAATCCATACCAACAGGATTTCTAAGTCCCGAAGCATAAATTTTTTCACCCGTTCCGTCAGGATTAATTTCTAAAATATCTGCTCTTCGCAGTTCTTTATCAATACCATGTTCGGCATTATTACTTCCTGAACCAACCGAAACATAAATTTTTGATCCGTCTTTGCTTGCCAGCAAATTTCTTGTCCAGTGATTGTTGTAGCCTCCTGCAGGAAGCTCCAGTATTTTTGTTCCCTGTGTTTCTAATTTCAGAGGATTATTTTTATAAGGATAACGATAAAGTCCGTCTGTGTTTGCTATATAGAAATAATCTTTAAGAACCAGCATTCCAAAAGGTTTGTTGAGGTTCGAGATAAATACATTTCGGGTTTCAAATTTCCCATCCTTATCGGCATCCCTCAAAACCGTGATCTGGTTTTTACTTGCTCTGGTTCCGCTTTCAACAACAAAAATATCATTGTTTGGCGCAATATAAGTCCAACGAGGATTTACAAGATCACCGGCAAATTTTGTTACAACAAATCCCTTTGGAGCTGTAGGTGTTTTACCTTCCGGCCAGCCAATAACTTTACTAAAACTGGTTTTAGATTCGGTTGCATAAGGAGGAGGTAAGGTAATAGTGCCAATTGCGGTTTTTACAACATTACCAGGTTGTTTGGACAAGGTCTCTTTTTCTTCTTTTTTTACCTGTCCGTTGCAGGATGTAAGTATCATTAATAGCGATGCTAAAAATGTTTTTGGGATTGCTCTCATCGTGGTTTGGAGTTAAAAGTTTTATAAACAACAATTTACTGAATTCTAAAAATAATCAAATTATAAAAATGTAAACATTAACTGATATTTAACATTAATAAAAAATTGAAGTTACTATATAATTTGTTAATCACAGTTTGGTTGTAATTCTGTATCTTTGCGCATTATTTTAAACATAAAAATAATGATACAACTTCACGATAAACAATTTGTTCCGTTTATTTCGGCAAAAGAAATTGATTTTGCTTTAACGAAAATAGTTGCACAAGTAGAAGATGATTTTGGGGATGATTTGCCTATTTTTATTGGAGTTTTAAATGGTGCTTTTATGGTTGTTTCTGATTTCCTGAAAAAGTATAAAAAGCCATGCGAGGTTTCATTCATCAAAATGGCTTCTTATGAAGGAACAGAATCGACAAATTCTGTAAAAGAATTAATCGGGATAAATCAGGATCTGACAGGCAGAACGGTAGTTATTATCGAAGATATAATTGATACCGGAAATACAATCGAAGAATTAAAAACAATGTTTAAAGCACAAAATGTAAAGCATTTTAAAATTGCAACATTATTTTTTAAACCGGAAGCTTATAAAAAGGACATTAAGATTGATTATATCGGAATCAGAATTCCAAATAAATTTATCGTTGGTTACGGTTTGGATTATGACGGATTAGGAAGAAACCTGACCGAAGTATACAAATTGGCAGAATAATTTAAGAAACACACACAACTATATATTCATTTTAAACTTCTCTGAAAATTAGGAAGTAACAACACTCACTCATATTATGATTAACATTGTTTTATTTGGAAAGCCAGGGGCAGGAAAAGGAACTCAGGCAGAATTCTTAAAAGAAAAATACAAATTAACACATCTTTCAACAGGAGATATTTTTCGTTTTAATTTGAAAAATGATACAGAACTAGGAAAAAAAGCAAGAGTTTTTATGGACAATGGAGAATTAGTTCCTTGTGAAGTAACAACTGCAATGTTAATTGATGAAGTGAAAAAACACCCAGATACAGCAGGATTTTTATTTGACGGTTATCCAAGAACTTTAAATCAGGCAGAAGCCTTAGATAAATTTTTGCCAACAATCGGTTCAAGCGTTACAGCGACAATTGCGTTAGAAGCAGATGATGAAATTCTTGTAGCACGTTTATTAGAAAGAGGAAAAACAAGCGGAAGAGCTGATGATCAGGACGAAGAAAAGATTCGTGTAAGATATCAGGAATATAACGAAAAAACAGCTCCGCTGATTGGATATTATAAAGAACAAAATAAGTTCCATGCCGTAAACGGTATCGGAACTATAGAAGAAATTACAGAGCGATTAACGTTAGTTATAGATAATTTGTAGAAGCTTTTCGAGCTGTCGTTTCATCCCGGTATTGGGATATAAAACTATTTTTCCACACCATAAATCAAGCTATTCCGAAGGTATTTTGGAGGGCAGTTTTCTGGCAGGAAAAATTAGTTTTTTTAGATACAGACATGTTCAGAGTCACAATTGGAATGCATTGTAGGTTACAAATTATATTTAACGACTATTCAATAACGAATAAATAACAAATTGGAAATACTAATAATATTTTTTCTGATACTATTAAACGGAGTTTTCTCTATGTCTGAAATAGCGCTGATTTCAGCAAGGAAAAACAGATTGGAAACAGCTGCAAAAAAAGGAAACAAAAGTGCCAAAATAGCACTTGATTTAGCGAATTCACCAAATAAGTTTTTATCAACCGTACAAATCGGAATTACCTTAATTGGAATTTTGACCGGTATTTATTCAGGAGATAAGATTACAATAGATGTTGAAACATTTGTGAATGGATTCGAAGTGCTAAGACCCTATGCACATTCAGTTGCTGTCGGGATTGTCGTTGTTGTATTAACGTTCTTTTCTTTAGTTTTAGGAGAATTACTTCCGAAACGTATTGGGTTAAATTATCCGGAATCAATTGCCAAAATGGTGGCAATGCCAATGAAAATAATTTCAATTATTACCGCGCCGTTTATCTGGCTATTGACTAGTTCTACAGAGTTTTTATTGAAGATTTTTCAAATAAAACCAACCGCAGACGGGAAAGTTACAGAAGAAGAAATCAAGGCAATTATAAAAGAAGGAACAGAAGTAGGCGAAGTACAGGAAATAGAGCAGGATATAGTAGAGCGTGTTTTTCATATTGGAGACAGAAAAGTCAGTTCGTTAATGACGCACCGAAAGTCAGTAGATATGTTGCCTTTAAATTCGGATAAATCTAAAATTAAAGAATTGGTTTTGCAGGATTTGCATACCGTTTATCCTGTTTACAGTGATAATTATGATGATATCGTCGGAATTGTAACTTTAAAGAACATCTTTGCCAATATTGAAAGTGATCATTTTGATTTGTCTGCAATTATGGTAGATGCCCCTTATTTAATGGAGCAGACAACTGCCTACAAAGCGCTTGAGAATTTTAAAAAAACGGGAATTCATTATGCTTTGGTTTCAGATGAATATGGTGTTTTTCAAGGTATTATTACCTTAAACGATATATTGGAAGCCCTGGTTGGTGACGCATCAGATTTTTATAAAGATGAATTTCAGCTTATAGAAAGAGAAGATGGTTCTTGGTTAGTTGACGGGCATTATTCTCTGCATGATTTCTTAACGTATTTTGAGCTTGATGAGTTGACAAACGACTATGAAGTGAATACAGTAAGCGGAATGATTATGACTGAGCTTTCTCATATTCCAAAAGAAGGAGAAAAATTGATATGGCAGAAATTTGTGCTGGAAGTATTAGATATGGATGGTGTAAAGATTGACAAAGTACTTGTAAAAGCACTAAAAGAGTAAAGAGAATTTGTTTCAGGTTTTTTTCGTTTCAGGTTTCAAGTTAAGTGCATTGCGCCAACTTGAAACCTGAAACTTTAAACTTTAAACTATACATAAACAAAAAGAAAATGACAGAAGGAAATTTTGTAGATTATGTTAAGATATATGTTTCTTCCGGAAAGGGAGGAAAGGGATCTACACATTTGCACAGAGAAAAATTTATTGAAAAAGGAGGCCCGGACGGAGGTGATGGTGGTCGCGGCGGACATGTATATTTAGTTGGTAATAAAGGGCTTTGGACATTATTCCATTTAAAATTTGCGCGTCACATTAAAGCGGGTCACGGTGGAGACGGTGGAGGAGATCGTAGTACTGGAGCTGACGGTGAAGATAAATTTATCGAAGTACCTTTGGGAACTGTTGTAAAAGATAAAGAAACAGGAGAAACTTTATTTGAAATTACAGAAGATGGAGAAAAAAGAATCCTTTCTAAAGGAGGAAAAGGCGGTTTAGGAAACTGGCATTTTAGAAGCTCAACAAATCAAACTCCAAGATACGCACAGCCAGGTTTGCCGGGCGTAGAAATGGATGTTATTCTGGAACTTAAAGTTTTGGCTGATGTTGGTTTGGTGGGATTTCCAAATGCAGGTAAATCAACTTTATTATCTGTTTTAACTTCAGCAAAACCCAAAATTGCCGATTATCCTTTTACAACCTTAAAGCCAAACCTTGGTATCGTTGCTTACAGGGATTTTCAATCGTTTGTAATTGCAGATATTCCCGGAATTATAGAAGGAGCTGCAGAAGGAAAAGGTTTGGGTCATTATTTCTTACGCCATATCGAACGTAACTCGACCTTATTATTTTTAGTTCCTGTTGATACTCCCGATATTAAGGGAGAATATGATATTTTGGTTAATGAATTGACAAAATACAATCCGGAAATGCTGGACAAAGAACGTCTTTTGGTAATCTCAAAATGTGATATGCTTGATGACGAACTTAAAGCGGAATTGAAAGCAGAATTAGATGTTTCTTTCAAGGATATTCCTTATATGTTTATTTCATCTGTTGCTCAGCAAGGCTTAACAGATCTGAAAGATAAGCTGTGGAAAATGTTGAATGAGTAAAACAATAAAAAAATCTTTTAAAAAGGTGTTCAGGTAACTGAACACCTTTTTTAGTTTCAAGAATGTTAAATTCGTAAAAAATCACTAAAAATACATTAAGATATATAATTTTAAGAGCTTATGAGATTAGATAATTATGAAAATGAATTATATTCGCAGTACTTAAACAAAATAACATGAAAAAAATAGTTTTATTCTTGACCATGTGCCTAATGGCTTTTCCTGTAAGAGCCGATGAAGGAATGTGGTTTTTGATGTTTATCGAAAGATTGAACCATAGAGATATGGAAAAAATGGGACTGCAGTTAACAGCTGAAGAAATCTATAGTATTAACCACCATAGTTTAAAAGATGCAATTGTACAGTTTAACGGAGGTTGTACAGCAGAGATTGTTTCTAAGGAAGGTTTGGTTTTAACCAACCACCATTGTGGATATAATGCTATTGCAGAACTTTCTACAGCAGAACAAAATTATTTAAAAGATGGTTTCTGGGCAAAAGATAAAAGTGCAGAAATGAAACCAAAATCTTTATATGTGCGTTTCTTTGTTCGTATGGATGATGTTTCTAAAAGAATTTTATCTAAAGTAAATGATCAAATGACTGAAACTGAAAGAAACAAAATCATTCAGCAGGAAATTAGTTTAATTGAAAGTGAAAATAGTGAAGGTGGTAAATATACTGTTTCTGTTCGTCCTTTCTTTCAGGGAAATGAATATTACTATTTTGTTTACCAGGATTATACAGACGTTCGTTTAGTAGGAACGCCACCAGAAAGTGTAGGTAAATTTGGAGGAGATACAGATAACTGGGAGTGGCCTCGTCAAACAGGGGATTTCTCTATGTTCAGAGTGTATGCTGATAAAAACGGAAATCCTGCAGCTTATTCTAAAGACAATGTTCCTTTACAGCCAAAACATTACTTGCCTGTAAGTATTAAAGGAGTACAAGAAAATGATTTTGCGATGATTTTGGGTTATCCGGGAAGAACAAACCGTTGGATGCCAGCCGGAGGAATTGAGCAAAACATTAAATATGCTTATCCTGCATGGGTTGAAGGTGCCAAAACGGGAATGGATCAAATGAAAAAGTATATGGATAAAGATGCTACGGTACGTTTACAATATGCTTCTAAATATGCTTCTACAGCCAATTACTGGAAAAACCGTCAGGGAATGATTGATGCCCTTACAAAAGCAGGAACAGTTGATGCTAAAACGGCACAGGAAGATAAGTTCTATGATTGGGCAAGCAAACCGGCTAATAAAGACAAGTACGAAAATGTAATTCCTACTATTAACGATTACTACAGAGAAACAAACGTAAAAGCGCGTCATGATAATTACTTAATGCAGGTAATGCGTACTTCTGCTTATGCAACTGGACCGGCAAATTTAGGAAACGCTTTGATTGCTTACTATAACGAGAATGAAGCAAAGAAAGCAGAAATGTTGCCTAAGATCAAAACTATGATTGATAACATTTATGGTGATTTTTATGCGCCTCTTGAAAAAGACGTATTAACTGCTCAGTTAAATTTATATGCATCTAAAGCTGATGAATATGGTTTAGCTCCGCAAATTGCCAAAATGAAATCAGTTAATAAAGGTGATTTTACTGAGGATGTTACAAAAGCAATCGAAGTAAGTTATTTTGCATCTAAAGAAAGAATACTTGCATTTATGGCTGATCCAAAGCCATTGGCGATTGTACACGATCCTTTGTATATTATTTCTAATGATTTGATGACTAAATACCGTGCAAAAACAAATGATCAGACAAAAGCTGACGATGGTTTTGCAATTGCATACAGAAAACTAGTAGAAGGTCTGAGAGAATCAAAATTAAATACGATCCAGTACCCGGATGCTAACTCTACTTTGAGGCTGACTTACGGAAAAGTTCGTGCTTTACCTGCAGACCCTCGTAATGATGCTAAAATCAATAACTATACAACTATGGAAAGTATGGTGAAAAAGTACAAAGCAGGAGATCAGGAATTTGATTTGCCATCTCGTTTGTTAGAATTGAACAAAGCAAAAGATTACGGACAATATGCAGACAAAGCCGGATACATGCCAGTAAACTTCCTGACAGATAATGATATTACCGGAGGAAATTCTGGTTCGCCTGTTCTTAACGGAAAAGGAGAATTAATCGGAATTGCTTTTGACGGAAATATCGAGGCTATGGCAGGTGACGTTATTTTTGATCCTAAATTGCAAAGAACTATTAATGTTGATATTCGTTATGTACTTTGGATTATTGATAAATATGCCGGAGCAAAAAATATTATTGATGAATTGACTATTACTAAATAATTGAGTTGATTTATAAAATTAAAACCCGACAGATTTTTAAATCTGTCGGGTTTTTTATAAGCAGACTTAACAGGTTTTAAAAACCTGTCAGGTCTTTTTTATACGCAGCTTTTACTTAACTTTTACACGAATTCCTTTTGTATGACTGGAAAATTCAGGCGCATACATACTTTGGATTGTTGTAATTCCGTTGGAGAATTCACCGCTGTTATTAATGCGGATGTCATATTCTAAAACATAAGTTCCCTTATTGATGTAGTCAAAGAATAAATGTGTTGCCGTATCTTTTGTACTCATATAATAACCCAGGCCATCTTTATATTTATATTCTGAAAGTACATTTACAGGCTCGAAACAGGAAGCACGCATGTCTTTCAGATGTACATATTCGGTATCTTCTTTAGAAGTAATAATTAATCTTACAGTTACCAAATCTCCGATTTGTAACATGTTTTTTGAAGTTATTTTTTCTAATTGATCTCCCTTTAAAGTGTTTTTCTTAAGATATAATTCTTTTGAAACCGATAAAACGCCTCCTGAATTATTTTTAATTTTATCCAGATCTTCAAAATACTGCCAATAAACACCACCAAAACCCGGAACTTTTGATTTGTTTTCAATGCTTATTGAGGCCATTTCTTTTTTGATTTCATCGGCTTTCCAATTAAGTTTAATATAACCGGTTTCAGCTTCTTTTTCATTTTCGGTTAATTTTTTGGTCATGATTTTCTCATCGCCCAATTTAATAATAGTATTGTCTTTTACAGATAACCAATCGGTTCCCTGCATCAATAAAGCATAAATAGCTTCTGTAGTAGATTTGGTTGTTGGCCAGTTTTTGGTTTGCTTGTTTTTTAACAGCCATACTTTCATAGCATCTACAGCTTTAGTATCATTACTTACTTCAGCAAAAGCCTCAATTAATAAAGCCTGAGTTTCAATTGGCGCTTCATACCAATACCAACCCGATTTATTGACAATCCAGTACATTCCCCAGTCCTCATTTAGAGATGAAGTTTCTTTTAGGCTTTCTATTATTTTTTTTGCAGTTTCCTTTTCACCATAGCGATTCATTGTTAAGGCGGCCAGTCCTTTTTCGTAAAGAGAATAAGCCAGCCAGTCTTTTTTGGCCGATTCCAGATATAATTTAGAAACCTTTTTTAAAGTATCTGAAAGCGGATATTTTTCTAAGTAAAAGCTTCTGGCATATAGAGCATGCAAGTCCACATTGGCTTGAAGCCAAATTAGTTTGTCTCCTTTTTTTAGGTTTTTGGTTCTTGTTTTATAATATTCCAAAAACTTTTGATCCAAATACGGAATTCCATTTTTGGCAATTTCATTCACTTTATCGAGATTATCAGGACTTTTGTCCAATTTAGCCAAATGCCCCAGACCTGCCAGAATATGTCTTGTGATATATTCGCTTTCGTAACCGCCGTCAAACCAGCAAAACCCTCCGGATGCTTTTTGTTTCTGTTTCAATTTATTGAAAGCGGCTTCCTGAGAAGTTTTCATTTTCTCTAAATCAAATAAAAGGCCTAAGTTTTTCTTTTTTTCATCTTCGTCTTTTGCATCATTAAGCCACGGTGTTTCAGCAAGAATTAATGATTTTAATTCTTCATTTGTTTCCAGTTTAGAATTTAGTTTTCCGTTTTTTCTCCAGTTTTCAAAAACCGTCGCAATTTTTGGATTACTTGAAATAATTGCCGATGCCAAACTATTAGCATAAAATCGTGCAAAAGTCTGTTCAGCACATTCATGTTCATATTCTATTAAATAGGGTAGAGATTGAATCGCAATCCAGGAAGGATTTGATGTGTATTCAAATGTGAACTGATGGTTTTTTAAACTTGTTGAATTACTGTTTTTAAGATTCTCAAAAGTGTATTCTTTTTTAGAATTCTCGCGAACCCAAATCGGAATGCTTTCTGTAACCAGCATATTGTTTGTTAAAACCGGGATTATATTTTCTTCTCCGTCAGTAAAATTGCCGGATTTCGAAACAACTTTATATTGTACACCTTGCAGACCTTCGGGTATAGCAATTGTCCATGATGCAGTTGCGTTTCCAAAAGAATTAATAGTGAAGTTTTTGATGTTATTTGCATTCAGCATTTCAGCATCAATTGGTTTCATTGTGACAGCATCAAAAAACTGTAACATCGCAATTCCTGTTTTAGCCTCATCAGTCATATTTGAGATTTTTGCAGTTATTACAATCGTGTCTTTTTCTCTAAAAAAGCGAGGAAAATTTGGCAGCATCATCAATTCTTTTTGAGTAACAATGCTTTTTTCTAAATAACCGGAAACAGCATTTTTGTTATGTGCCAATAAACGGAGTTTCCACGAGGTCAAAGCTTCCGGCGACGTAAAAGTAAAACTTACATTTCCTCTGGAATCTGTTTTTAAGTCAGGAAAAAAGAAAGCGGTTTCTGATAAATTCTTTCTTGCCTTTACCTGAGTCAAAGCCTCCATTGCTTTTTTTGTTGTAATTATAATTGCACCATTTGCACCTTTGCTTCCGTACAAGGCTGTTGCTTTGTCTTGTTTTAAGATATCCATAGAAAGAATATCCGATGTTTTTATCATTTTAACAGTTTCTTCTGATGCGATTTCTCCGTCTACAACATATAATAATTGTTGATTAGCGTTGTTTGACGCTGTTCCGCGAATAATTATTTTATCCGAAGGTGACGCAGTTATTTCGATTCCGGCTGCCCTTCCGGCCAAAATTGATGCGGTGCTGAGACCCAGGCTGTCATTTTCACTATTGGTTATATTTCCTGAAATTTTTAATTGTGAAACAGATGCGCTTACAGACATTTTTTTCTGCATTCCATAACCTGTTACAACAACTTCTTCCAGCTGACTGGAATCCTCTTCAAAAATAATATTAACCACTCTTGTATCCGTTGCTTTAACAGATTGTGGCTTAAAACCAATAAAAGCGAACACCAGTACTTCACCTTTCGCAGCTTCAATTTCATAGTAACCATCAAAGTCACTAGACGCAGATCTTTTGGTGTCTTTGATAAAAACACTACAGCCGGGAATCGGTTCGCCCTTTTCATCTGTAATGACGCCCGAAACCAATTTTGCATCTGTAGGTTTTTTGATTTTTTTGTTAAGCTGTTTTATATATTGGTTTTGCAGATAAACAGAATTTTGGTTGTTAAAATCAAAACCAAACCACATCAGGCTGATTGATTCATTATCAAATTTAACTCCTTTGATATAGGAGTTTAGGTTCCTAAAAGTTGTATTTGTATTCTGGAAACCAATTTTAGATTTGTTGTTGGCATAGTTATAAGTATATTTTTCTATTTGTAAACCATTCCAGTTTTGTGAAGTAAACTGATCCAGAGAACTATCATACATAGAAGCCAAAACTTCGGCTTCTTTTTTAGCATTGTTGCCCGTAAGTTGAAACGACCATTTTTCATCACTTCCGGGTTGTATTTTATTTCTAAAACTTTCTATTTTCCATTCCAGTTTTGGCGTAATGTTTTTAAGCATTACAGTAAGATCTTCGCGAAAAGGCTGGTTTTCAAAAATGCTTTCAAAACCTAATTTTACCAATTTTTCGAATTCATTTTTCAGGGGAATTTTTACAATCGTTTCATGGTTCTCAAGATGAGAGGTTACATCAAAAAACATATTATTCTCATAATGTCCTGTGACCGAAATATACAGTTCGGGAATTACAGATTTTAATTTTATCTGAACAAAACCATCTCTTTTAGGATCCTGGTTAATTTGTTCTGCTGTAAATAATTTACCTGTATTAAACTTGTCCTTACTTTGTATAAGTTTAAAATTCTGAACTGTTTCAATTGGATTATTAAAACTGTCATTGGCGCTAAAAACAATTTTATAACTGCCCGATTTATAATCGGAGATAAAATCTAATGGAATTTTTTTATCTCTTTCTGTGTTTACTTTTTTTGAGTAAACTAAAATTTCTTCCGGTTTATTTAATGGATTAGAATTGTCTTCAAAAGGGAATAATTTTTCAAAATCAGCATCAGAAATGGTTTCTATCTCTGGTCTTGGCCAAACTCTCTTTTTAAATTTGTTTGGAAACGGCTGAACATAATAAATTTTAAGTTCGCCTTTTGCAGCTAAAAATTCGCCATTCAGATTAGTACTGCTCAGCGTAATTTCGTTTTCGTTTTTAGTTTCAATTTCATTAGGTAACGAAGCGTTGAGTACCAGATCATGATAACCTACTTTTATGGTAGTGGTAGCATTATGGGTTTCTCCATTAATATCAGTAACAGAAACTTCAATTTCATAATTAAAAACAGGTAATTGTTCTTTGACGGAATTTGAAGTCGGCTCGGCAATAAAATCAATTACAAATTTGCCCGATGCGTCTGTTTTGGTTTCACCAACAGCCAGTTCTTCATTTTCTTCACGGCCAAAATAATTTCTAAAATAGCTTACAAAACGTTTTACGGTGTACGTTACTTTTGCATCAGAAACAGAACTGCCCGCAAAAGCTTTGGCTGTACCATTTACTTTAATAGGTTTATTAACCTGAAAACTTTCTTTTTTTGCGTCAAAAGTTACTTCAAATTTAGGGCGTTTGTATTCTTCTACCCTAAAATCAAGATATGAGTTTTCAAAAGTTACAAAATCCCAAAACGGATGTTCCTCTTTTGTGGAATCATATGTAGCATCTTCCTCATAATTCATAGGTTTTTCGGCCTCAATTTTAAAAGTGCCTGTTAAACCATCTTTCGGCAGTATAAACTCGCCCCAGAAAGAACCAAATTCATTTGTGGTTACATTAAATGTTTTGGTATCACCGTCAGGACTTTCAATATTAATCTCAAAAGTCGTTTTAGGCACTACGCTCGTAATATTGTTGTTTTTTTGAAAGGCAATACCTTTGTAATAAACCGTTTGGCCGGGGCGATATATGGCACGGTCCAAATAAAATTCTACCTTTCCGGAGAGTTCGTTCTTTTTTTCTGTTTCGTAATCCTTATTATATTGAACGTAGTTTTTAGTAATCAGGAGCGTATCGTTTTCTAAAAACAGTTCAATATTTTCGTTATAATTATCATTTTTTTTCTTGTAAGAAGCAATGCCATTTTTATTGGTTTTAATGTCGAAATTAGTCGATTTTAAAGTAACATTTTCAACTGGCTTTCCTGTTTTTCGGTTCAAGACCTGAAAAGTTTCCCTTGCATCATTTTGTGAAGCTAATATCGAAAAATCTGAAGTCGTAATAGTTTCATAGGCAAATGCCTTTTTACCGGCTTTATCTGACTCACTTTCAAAATAAACCAAATAGGTACCTGTTTGTAAATTTGGCAATAGTACTTCTGTAGAATAATCGAAATAATCGTTTTTGTGTTTTAGGTCATAAGATGCTGAAAAATCGGGAATTTTATTTCGAATAATTTTGGAAACTATAGTATCTCTCTCAGCATAAGATTGATTAAAACCAGCCAATTGCTTGTTACTTATTTTAAAAAATGAAACCTTTAGCTGGTCAATATTTTTGTACTGAATATATGCTCTCGTATTTTCGTTATTGTAAGTGTATTTCTGAAGTTGAATATTTAGCGATTTTGCAAGAATACCTTGTTTCAGAAGTAATGCTGATTTGTAAGCATTAGAGCGGTTACTAATTGCTAAAATGCTGTCCAGAATCGAAATAGCTTTGATTTTATAATTCGGATGCGATTGTTTTGATGCCTGTTGTGACAAAAAAGATGCCTTTTCTAACTGTATTTTCTGGATTATAATTTTATCTGCTGTGCTTTTTTGAAGTTTGACCAAAGCATTTCTGTAATCGTCATCATTTTGGAATAAATTGTTTTTGCAAAATTCTATACGCAAAAACTGATGGTCTGCAGATTCATTGTTTATTTCTTGTTTTTGGTATAAAGAAAGTACCAATCGTAAATACTCATTTTTTATAAAATCTAAATTCAACTGAGTAAATTCAGCAGATTGACCATAAAGTTCTTTTTGATACTGCAGAAAACTGTTTTTTTGAATTTCCTGATTGTATATTTTTGGAGTATAGAATGTTATGTTTTCTTTTAAAACATATTCAAATAAATTCCCGGACTTAAATTTATCGATAGAAGAATAGTCAAAAATAGATTCATAATTTGACAGTGGCGTTTTTTTTAAAAGATTTTCGTTTTCAAGCGTAACCTTCATCGCCTTATTGATCTCGTCAGTAAAGTTTTTCTCAGACCAGGTCAAAAAATCACTGCTTACTGTGTCAATATTAGTACGCTGTTTTATTTTGTACTGATTTCGGGTCAGACAATCGTTCAGGCATTTTGCATAAACCAAATTCAGGATGGTCTTTGAAGGGTTTGAAATGCGATTGATTTCATTTTTTAAATTATTTATAATCTTAGTCTGTGCGTTTTCTTCGAGAACCTGAATGTACTTTGACTGATAAAAAAAACATTTTATAATCTGCACATCGTCATGGTCTGCGATTGCATTTTTATAAATTTTAGCCACAATTTCAGAAGCAGACTTTATTTTGCCTTCAGTTTCCAAAGCCACAACTTCATCCCATCTTTTATCTGTTTTTTGTGCAAATAATGTTGTCGAAAGGAACAAGAGTACAAATAGTATATTTTTCATTCGTTTGTTTTTATACATAGAGTATAATTTTAATAGAAAGGTTGGGAGCAGTTAAAAATATTTTTCGTACAAATTAGTAATTTATATCTAAAAGCAAATTATGCATTCTATATTTCGCTATTTTTGAGTTATGAAACAACTAACAGCCCTTTTCTTGTTTTTGCCATTCCTGCTATGGTCGCAATCTGGTTTGGAGAAAGGAGAGAAATTGTTTCAGGCTAAAAAGTTTGACGAAGCACAGCTTTTTTTTGAAGATGTTTTAAAAACGAAACCATCAGACGCAAAAGCAATAGAATACCTGGGTGATATCGCTGCACACAAAAAATCCTGGCAAAAGGCGATAGAATATTATAAGAAGCTGAAAGAGTTGAAACCGGCAGAGGCAAATAATTATTTTAAATATGGAGGAGCTTTGGGAATGCGGGCTTCAGAAGTTAATAAAATAAAAGCTTTGGGAATGGCCGATGAAATAAAGAAATCTTTTGAAAAAGCAATAGAATTAAACCCTAAACACGTCCAGGCCCGCTGGGGTTTGGTCGAATACTACCTTCATCTTCCGGGTATTTTTGGCGGAAGCGAATCCAAAGCCATTTTCTATTCAAATGAATTATTAAAACTATCACAAGTCGACGGTTACTTGTCCAGAGGCAAAATTGAAGAGTATTTTGACAGATATGCTTCGGCGGAAAAATATTATATAAAAGCACACGAAATTGGCAAATCAAAAACCACATTTCAAAAATTATATAATTTATATTTGAACAAATTAAAAGACGCTAAAAAAGCGCATGAACTAAAACAAAAATTTGAGTCATCATAACCAAATTGTAACTGTTATGGTTAGTAATTTTGGATTTTTATAAAAATTAGAATTTAAATGAAAACACATTTCATCGCCATTGGCGGAAGTGCTATGCATAATTTAGCCTTAGCATTGCATAATAAAGGATATCAGGTCACCGGAAGTGACGATGCTATTTTTGAGCCATCAAAATCAAGATTAGAAAAAAAAGGAATTCTTCCTGCTGAAATGGGATGGTTTCCAGAAAAAATTACGGCAGATCTTGATGCGATAATTTTAGGAATGCACGCAAAAGCTGATAATCCTGAATTGCTCAAAGCGCAGGAATTAGGTTTGACAATATATTCGTATCCGGAATTTTTATACGAACAATCTAAAAATAAAACCCGTGTTGTAATTGGAGGTTCGCACGGAAAAACGACAATTACCTCAATGATTTTGCATGTAATGCATTATCACAATATTGCAGTAGATTATATGGTTGGGGCACAACTGGAAGGTTTTGATACTATGGTACATCTTACAGAAGAAAATGATTTTGTGGTTCTAGAAGGTGATGAATACTTGTCATCTCCAATTGACAGACGTCCAAAATTTCATTTGTATCAACCCAATATTGCTTTAATTTCAGGAATTGCCTGGGACCATATTAATGTGTTCCCAACGTATGAAAATTACGTAGAGCAGTTTGAAATTTTTATCGAAAAAATTACAAATGGGGGAATCTTAGTTTATAATGAAAACGATCCTGAGGTAAAACGCGTATCAGAAGCCGCAACAAATCCTATTCGTAAATTAGCCTATCATACGCCAGAATATACAGTTAGTGATGGTGTTACGCTATTAAAAACTCCGGAAGGTGATATGCCAATAGAAGTTTTTGGTGCACATAATTTGAATAATCTTGCCGGCGCAAAATGGATTTGTCAAAATATGGGTGTTGATGAAGCTGATTTCTACGAAGCGATTGCAAGCTTTAAAGGTGCATCTAAGCGTTTAGAAAAAATTGCTGAAGGAAAAGGCAAAGTAGCTTACAAAGATTTTGCACATTCGCCAAGTAAAGTGGCAGCAACTACAAAAGCAGTAAAAGAGCAATATCCGAACAGAACTTTAGTAGCCTGCTTAGAACTTCATACATATAGCAGTTTAAATGCAGAATTTTTAAAAGAATATGAAGGAGCCTTAGAATATGCTGATATTGCAGTTGTTTTTTATTCCCCCGATGCTGTAAAAATTAAGCAATTGGAGGAAGTAACTTATGAGCAGATCGCCAATGCATTCAACAGAAAAGATCTTGTAATTTATACAAACCCAACCGAATTCAAAGAATATTTATTCAACTTGAATTTAGATAATTCAGCACTCTTATTGATGAGTTCAGGAAATTACGGAGGATTAAATTTTGATGAAGTTAAAGGATTGATTAATTAGAGAATTAGTCAATTAGCCAATTAGAAAATTAGAAAAGTGCCAATTACTGTTTGTAATTGGCACTTTTTTTTAATTTTAAATAGTCATTATCTAATTTTCTAATTGACACATTTTCTAATTTTAAATTAGGTAATATTTATTTGAAAGATTTTTCTTCTTTTTAATATCTTCGCTCCTTGAAATTTATATTATGGAACAACCTCATTTTCCCATTAAAAACTGGTCTGATGATGACAGACCCAGAGAAAAACTAATGCTTAAGGGAAAAGATGCTTTAAGCGATGCCGAATTAATTGCCATTCTTATAGGTTCAGGAAGCCGTAATGAATCTGCTGTAGATTTGAGCAAACGTATTATGCTCAGTGTCGATACTCTTAATACGCTGGGTAAAATGTCGATTTCACAGTTAGTTAATTTTAAAGGAATAGGGGAGGCAAAAGCAATAACCATTATTGCTGCTCTCGAGTTAGGGCGCCGCCGCAGAGCAGAGGATGCTGTAGAGTTAACTAAGATTACTTCCAGTAAAAATGTTTTTGAGATCATGCAGCCTATACTTGGCGAACTTGCACATGAAGAATTTTGGGTGCTTTTTCTTAATAATTCGAACAAAGTGATTTCTAAATCTCAATTAAGTAAAGGAGGGATTGCAGGGACAATTGTAGATACGCGTATGGTTTTTAAGTTAGCCTTAGAAACGGGTGCTACTAGTCTGATTTTATGTCACAATCATCCTTCAGGGGCCTTGCATCCAAGCGATGCAGATAAAGCAATTACAAAGAGATTAAAGTTGGCAGGGGAAAGCTTAGATGTTAAAATTTTGGATCATTTGATTATTACTGAAACAAAATATTATAGTTTTGTAGATGAAGGAATTTTTTAATTATGAATACCAACATTACAGATATATTTTTCGATCTAGATCACACGCTTTGGGACTTTGATAAAAATTCACAAATGGCTTTTGACCGTATTTTTAAAAATAATTTCAGAACAATTAAAATTGAGGATTTTATTGCGAAATATATTCCGATAAATCATGAATGCTGGCGATTATACCAGAACGATCAAATTACCCATCAGGAATTGCGTTACAACAGGCTCAAGCTTTCTTTTGATGCTTTGAATTATTCGATGTCTGATGAAAATATTGATCAGATTGCCAATGATTATATTGAGTTTTTAACAGACAATAATTACCTTTTTGACGGTGCTATTGAGGTTTTAGACTATTTAAAACCAAAATATAAATTACACATTATCACTAATGGTTTTGCTGCCGTTCAGGATAAAAAAATAAATAATGCTTTACTTTCAGGTTATTTTAGTACTGTAACAAATTCTGAACTGGCTGGTGTGAAAAAGCCAAATAGTATTATCTTTGATTATGCGGTTAATGTAGCTCAGGCATCTAAACAAAATAGCATTATGATCGGCGATGATCTTGAAGCAGATGTAAACGGAGCATTAAACGCCGGATTAGACGCTATCTTTTTTAATGTTAGAAATATTGAAGCGCCAAAAAATTACAAACAAATAAATCACTTATCAGAACTTAAAAAATATTTATAATTATGAGAATTAAACTTTTATTGATTGCGCTTTTAGTTTCTTTTGTCGGATTTTCGCAAAACATCAATGATTATAAGGCAGTCATTGTACCATTAAAGTATGATTTTTTGAAAACTGACAATCAGTACAGATTGGCAACAATGACAAAATCAAATTTAATTAAAGCGGGTTTTCAGGCTTTTTATGTAAATGAGGAAATTCCGGGAGATTATGCAGATCGCTGTCAATTGCTGTATATTGATGTAAAAAGAGATAATGGCTTTTTAGTGACCAAACTCTTTGTTGAGTTTAAAGATTGCTACGGAAAAGTGGTTTATACTTCTGAAGTAGGAAAAAGCAAAGAAAAAGATTATGAACTGGCTTACAGAGAAAGTCTTGATTTAGCTTTTTTATCTATAAATAAACTGCATTATAAATATAGTGGAAATGCTGTTGCCTCTACATCAACTAAAGCTGCTTCCAGTGTATCGACGACTGCTGTTGTTGCCACAAATAGCGTTGCTGCCACACCAATAGCTGATGTTTCTGATCCAAATTTATTATATGCACAGCCAACAGAAAACGGATTTCAATTGATTGACAAAACACCTAAAGTAGTGATGAAACTTCTTAAGACATCACGTCCGGATTCTTTTATTGCCATAAAAGACGGGATTCAGGGATCTTTAAATGCTAAAGATAATCAGTGGTTTTTTGAATATTATCAAAATGATAAACTAGTGTCTGAAAAAGTTTCAGTTAAATTCTAAAAATACAAATTTGGTTTAATAGCCATATTTATCTTTCCAACGGTTCTTTAGGAATTCGCGGTTGCTATTCTCTCTTGAATTGCTTCCCGGATTATAAAGAACCGTTTCTTTTATGGCATCAGGAAGAAATTCCTGTTCTGCAAAATTATTGGCATAATCATGCGAATATTTGTAATCTTCACCATAACCCAATTCTTTCATAAGTTTTGTCGGAGCATTACGCAAATGAATTGGAACTGGTAAATCTCCGGTTTGTTTAACTAATTGCTGAGCATTTCCTATTGCCATATATGAGGCATTGCTTTTTGGAGATGTTGCAAGATAAATGGCGCACTGGCTTAATATAATTCTGCTTTCGGGATAACCAATAGTCGAAACCGCCTGAAATGTATTATTTGCCATTATAAGAGCGGTAGGGTTAGCATTTCCGATATCCTCACTTGATAAAATAAGCATTCTTCTGGCAATAAACTTTACATCTTCACCACCCTCAATCATTCTGGCTAACCAATAAACAGCACCATTTGGGTCACTTCCGCGAATTGATTTTATAAAAGCAGAAACAATGTCATAATGTTGTTCTCCGGTTTTGTCATACAAAACAGTATTTTGCTGTACTAATTCTAAAACCCGATCGTTTGTAATAACTATTTCATCACTTGCAGATGCATTTACAACAAGTTCAAAAATATTCAATAACTTACGCCCGTCTCCGCCAGAAAGCCTTAATAAAGCCTCAGTTTCTTTTAAAACAATATTTTTTGAAGTCAGTTCAACATCCGTTTTCATAGCACGATGCAATAGTGCTTCAAGGTCATTTTTGGTAAAAGCATTTAAAATATAAACCTGACAGCGCGATAATAATGCAGGGATGACTTCAAAGCTGGGATTTTCCGTTGTAGCACCAATTAGTGTGATCCAGCCCTTTTCTACAGCGGCTAAAAGTGAATCCTGCTGAGATTTACTAAATCTGTGAATCTCATCAATAAACAAAATAGGGTTTTTGGCAGTAAATAATCCTCCGCTTTGTTTTGCTTTATCGATAACATCACGAATATCTTTTACTCCAGAATTTATGGCGCTTAAAATATAAAAAGGCCTTTTTGATTCTTGTGCAATAATTTGTGCAAGTGTTGTTTTTCCTGTTCCCGGAGGCCCCCAAAAGATCAAAGAAGGAATTATTCCTTTCGAAATTTGTTGCGTCAATGAACCATTCGGGCCAACCAAATGACTTTGACTTATATAGTCTTCTAATTTTTGTGGGCGAATACGCTCTGCTAAAGGTGCTTCCATATTGTAAAATTACTATTTTCAGATTTATTTAAACAAATTTTATATCGTATTAACTTTTAGTTTGATAATTAGTTACGATGGCTGACAAATTATCAGTAAATTATATTTGGATAGTTTTTTGATGTTAATCCTTTAAATTAATTGTTTTGTTTATGAATGAGAAGGACTTTAAATTTTCAAATTCCGTAGTCGGGCTTCCGGCTTTTTTTGTGCTTTTTCTATGGATAATCTATTGGTTTCAAATTAGGTTTAATTTCGATTTCTATCAAAACGGAATCTACCCACGAGATTTTTCAGGTCTTCAGGGAATTTTATTCAGTCCTTTTATTCATGAAAATTTAGAGCATTTATATAATAACTCAATTCCGCTTTTGGTATTGCTGGCCGCATTACGCTTCTTTTATCCAAAACAAACTTTTCCGGTTATTATTTATGGAATCTTGTTTTCGGGTTTGATAACGTGGATAATAGGACGCGAAAGCTATCATATTGGAGCCAGTGGATTGATTTATGTTTTAGTAAGTTTTATTTTCTTTAAAGGGATTCAAACCGGGTATTACAGATTGGTAGCATTATCTTTTTGTGTTGTCCTTCTTTATGGCGGAATGATTTGGTATGTTTTTCCAGAGGTTAATAATGCTATTTCCTGGGAAGGACATTTGGCAGGATTTATAACCGGGTTTGTACTTACATTATTTTATAAATCTCCCGATTATGCCCGACCAATAATATATGAATGGCAAAAGCCGGATTTTGATCCTCAGGAAGATGCTTTTATGAAGCACTTTGATGAAAATGGAAATTTTGTCAACACTGAAAAACCTGAAGAAGAAAATGAAGAAATCAATTTTAATTATTTCAATTCAGATATGGAGGTTAATTACATAATTCGTAAAACAAATGAAAATGATCAAACGCTATAACTGAGTCTATTATAGAAGTTATTATAAAATAAACTATTTTTGTATTAATGATTTGATTATTAGCACTTTGATTATGAGAAATATAGTTGTGTTATTTTTAGTTTTATTTGGTTTTCAAAGTTTTGCTCAGTGTGATATTAAAAGCAAAGTGCAGGCTGATGACTCGATGTTGTATTTTATCAAATCTGCTACTTTTTACAAAACAAAACAAAAATCATTAAAAATCGGGATCGTAACTGATAAAGAAAATTATTTTATTGCTTTGCAGCCATTACCGTTTCCGTTAAAAAAAGATAATAACATAAAGGAAGACTTAGTTATTGAGCTGTCTGATAGAAATAAATATAAATTGGAGCATTTTGATACACGTTATATTAAACATGATTCAGTTATGGAAGTTCTTTATCTCATTGATAAAAAAGACATCAAGTCATTTTCAAGTTTTGAAGCTATAAATGCTGATGTAAACATTCCAGGTACAGAATTTATGGAGAATTATACCTTTAAGCTTCATAAAAAAGCTATCATGAATCAGTTAAACTGTTTTCTGAAAGAAGAAAAATAGTTATTCGTCTTCTTTTGAGATTGTTGAATTATCCTTGTGAAAGAGTTTATTTTTGACGTTTTCAAACAGATTATTAAATGTAAGAGTCAAAGAAGCAGCATTCACAGTTTGAGTTCCTTTATTTCGAGAAAGTATTTCGTTTACATATATGGCTTCAAGCTGAATGTCGTCATTAAATAAATATCCTGCACCAATATTAAATCGATTACGATCAAAAAAACTTTCTCCTGTTACTTTTGCTCCGGATTTAAAAAACAACTCATCAGAAATTATTCCATAAACAACTCCTTTACGAAGCACTTTACTATTTATTGGCTTTAAATATTTGATTTGTTGTCTGTATCGAAAAACATTTTCATAATCCTTATCTTCGTTTCTCAGATGCCTAATTTCTAGTCTGGAACGCGTGCTTAAAGTATAACCAACCTTATGAAAATAATAAATACCCTGTAAGGCAAACCGCCATTCAGGAGATTTAAACTGACCAATTTCAGGAACATCTTTGTTGTCATAATATGCCAAAAAAGCAGAAGTTTTCCACCTCGGGCTTAGATAATGGTGTCCCCAAATCCTAAATGACCTTTGCACATTATTTTCAAACATGTTAGAAGATGATTCTGTGCTGCTAAATGAATTTGCTATATCTAATTCTGCAGACCATTTTTCATTTATTGTTTTAGTAAATTGAACTTCACTCCAGAATTGATTGTAGGTGGTATCTTGTCCATAACTAGCAAAAGTTGTTATGAAGAAAAGTAAAAGATTCTTTTTAATCGATATGTTTGAAGGTAAGTATGAATGCATTTGTTTTTAAAATTATTCATTACCGATCTAAACGTATAAAAACTAACTTCTTTGTCTCACAGTTTCATATAAAAAAGCGCCACATGCAACAGAAACATTTAAGGAGCCAATTGAACCAAACATTGGTAGTTTTGCTTTTTCATCAACAATTTTAAGAACCGATGGATTTATTCCACGATCTTCAGAACCCATTATAATTGCAACCGGTTCGTTTAATGATACGTCATAAATATTTTGTTCTGTTTTTTCAGTCGCAGCAACAGTTTTAATTCCAGAACCCTGAAGATAAAATATTGCATCCTTGATGTGTTCAACTTTACAAATAGGCACATTAAAAACAGCACCTGCAGAAGTTTTAACAGTATCACCATTAACAGGAGCAGATCCGGCCTTTTGTACTATGATTCCATTTACTCCAGTACATTCTGCAGTACGAATAATGGCACCAAAATTTCTTGCATCTGAAATTTGATCTAAGATAAGGAATAAAGGTTTTGCACCTGATTCAATAGTAGATTCCACCAGATGTTCCAAATCAATAAAACCGATAGGAGATATTGTTGCTACGGCACCTTGATGATTATTTGGAGTTAGTCGATTCAGTTTTTCTACCGGAACGTAAGAGAAATTAATATTAGCGCGTTTCATCACTTTCATTAAATCCTTCATTAATTCACCAGAAATTTCTTTTTGGATGAATACTTTATCTACTTCCTTACCTGCCTGAATTGCCTCTATTATGGCTCTGATTCCAAATATTTGATGTTCTTTTTCCATGAGGCAAATATAGGGATAATGTTTATATAAAAAAAAACCACCGACATCGTCGGTGGTTTTAGTTTCTATTAAAAGAATATTTTATCTTTTAAGAATATTTAGTCAATAACAACAGGAGTTGTTGGTTCTGCCAGGTGTAATACTCCTTCTTTATAAGAGAATGATAATTTTTGGCTTGTAGTACCAGCTACTCTGTCAGTAATTTGGATTAAACCGTAGTAAGTTACATCTTGGAAATCTGGCTCATCATCAGATCCTAAATTTACATTTCTTGTAACTTTATAAAGAACTACATCGTTTAAAACTAGATTATTTAATCCTGAAACTTTAGTACCAGCGTTAAAAGCAGCTTCAGCTTGTAACAAAGTAGTAGTATTGAAATTCAGCGCATTAGCTTTTACGAATTCAATTCTAACGTCATTTGAAGATCTTACGAAACCAAATGGGCTTGTAAATGTAACTTCAGTATGAGCTGTATCAGCTCCGTCATAATTTAAGCCAGTTTGGAAACTAAATTGGCTTGTAGTATCAGAGTTAGATAAAGCACCATCTTTAGCACCATCAAAAACTTGTTCAGCATAAGTAATTTTTGTAGTAATAGCATCAGTTTGAGTTCCAGCTGTTACTGTAAATTTAAATGTTACTACATCATCTGGTTGTACACCAGCACCAATGTAATCCAAACCAGCCACATCAATAGTTTGTTTGCTTGTTGAGAATGTCAAGCCTGGAATTGGGGAATAAGCACCACCATTTATAGACCATTCACCTTCTACTTTGTCAACTACAGTTCCTGTATTTGAAACAGTAGCATAATGTATGTTAACTGGTGTAGGGTCGTTGTATAATACCGCTGTTACTCCACTTGTAGAAGTAGTCGTATTTGTTGCACTACCGTGATCATCAGCTTTCCAAACAATTCCTTTAGAAACAGTAAGTCTGTAAGGAGCTCTGGTAGATGATCCATCAGAATATGATGTAAGAATTGCTAATACTAAAACTCCAGTTTTACCATTTAATGTTACAGTACCATCAGTTTGAGTTACTGGAAATACATCAAAACTACCTAATGTAGAAGTGTTAAAAGTAGCCTTACCGTTGGCAATAGTAGCATCAGCAACTTTAGGTCCAAGTTTTATTGGATCAGCTGTTGTAGCGGCAATATTTTGGTAAATTTCAACTTTAGTTGCAGTTACACCTTCTTTAGTAAAAATAGCAATAGGTAGGTCAAAGTTTCTATCTAAACGACTAATCGAAGCCTGTGGTACTGCATTACCTCCTACTTCTACGAAGTCCGTACCATCTTCTTCTGATGAACAAGAAGCTAAGACTACTGCTAGTGCAAGAGCAGCAAATTTTATATATTTTTTCATGTTTTTATTTTTTTATTATTTTTTATCCCAGAAAACTTTAGTAATACCAATGTTCGTTCCGCCAGATTTAGCTATTGCAGCTTGTACATTTGTAGCATTGATAGTTTGTTCTTTTACAGGGTAAGGGTAGCTTTTTGGAACCTCTTTAAGGTTGTTAAAAGTGATAGCTGGCGCAGCCAATACAGGATAGTCTAATCTTCTGTAAGAAGTCCAGGCTTCAAATCCTCTGTTGAAATAAGAGATCCATGCTTGCTCACCGATTTTTTCTTGCCATGTTGGAGCTGCAGTAGCATAAGCTACATCAGGTCTTCCTAAATAAGCAACAATATCAGCAGATGCTACACCCCAATCCTGCATAGAAGCAGTTATGGCAGCATTATAGTGAGAAGCAGCACTTCCACTAACTGCAATTCCTCTTGCAGCAGCCTCAGCTAATAAAAACTCAACTTCAGAATAAGTAAATAATACTCCAGGATAAGTTGGCTCTTTAATAGTTTCAGTTAAGTGAGAGAATGAACCATAAGTATTTAAAGCTCCATAAACTCCACCTTTATAAGTACCGTCATCATATAAAGTGAAATACTTAGGTCTTCTTGGGTCACCAAGAGCATTCATCTTATTAACAAAAGTATCAGCTGGTAAAAAGTCATTACGACCTGACGCAACTAAATCAACATATAATGGGTTTGCGTTTGGCTGAGTTTCAGCGTAAGTCATGTAAGTCCCATCTGCACTTGAAGTCATTAAACCATCAGCCTCGGCAGCTAAAACTTGTGCAGAAGCATAAGTTGCGTCAACGTCATGCATATTAATTGCCATTCTTAAACGTAATGAATTAGCAAATTTTGCCCATTTACCAGTATTTCCACCGTAAATTAGATCGGCAGCTCCAAAGCTTTCTACGCTTGTATCTAATGCATCAGATGCAGCATCTAATTTTGCTAGTAAATCTCTGTAGATTGTTTCAGCATCATCATATTTTGGTAGAGGATTACCACTAATATCCAATGCTTGAGTATAAGGAATATCTCCAAATGTATCTACCAAAGTATTATAAGCATATGCAGAAAGAATGTCGATAACTGCAATTTTATTATCAATAATAGCAGCTTCTTCTGCGTTTGCGTCTGCTTTCAGTTGAGTTAGCAAACTTTTTGCTTCTTTGAAATCTCTTAGTACATCACGGTAATATACGTTCCAGTGAGTATCTGGAATATTACGTGAAAAGTCATACTGACTCTCTTGTGGATATTGTACTTCTGTCCATTGTTGGGCATATAATCTGAAAACGTTTACGTTTACAGAAGTACTTGTAACCTGATCTACTAATGCATGTTCTGCGTTAGTAAATAAATAGGTTGCGTCAGTCATGGTTGGACGTTTTGTGTCCGTATTCAATCCTGTAATGTCATCAGTACATGATGCAAACATGGATAAAATTGGTATTAATATAAGAAGTCTATTTTTCATAGCTTAGAATTTTATTGTTAAGTTGCAACCAATATTTCTAGTGGTTGGTAAAGACCCGATAGATAAACCTGAAGATCCTATGTTAGACCCTAAACCACTTTCTGGGTCAGCATCTGGAAGATCTTTATCAATTATCCATAAGTTTGATCCAATAATAGATATTTTCGCGTCAACTAATTTTATTTTTTGTACTAATGAAGTTGGCAAAGTATAAGTAATGTTTACCTCTCTTAATTTGATAAAACCAGCATCATATACATAATCTTTTCTAGCTCCATTTCCGTAAGCATTTGTAATAGCTCCACCTGTAACATATGCTGTTCTTGTTGTATTTGGAGTACCGTCAGGATAAACACCTGGAAGGATTACACCTCCACCAGTAGCAAGTGAATTTCTTTTAGGGTATCCTAAATCATTGTTACCTACTGTATTTTCAGTTAAACCTGTACCTTGTCCATACCATTGGTCAGTAGAGAAGATGTCTCCACCTTTTTTCATATCAATCAAGAAGCTGAATGATAAACTTTTGTATGCGAATTTATTACGAATACCACCAATCCAGTCAGGATTAATATCTCCAATAATGTTGTTTGCACTTGTGTTAAGTAAATAAGTTCCGTTTGCTGGGTTAACAACTCTTTGGCCGTCTGCAGCATAAACGTAATCTGTACCTTTTAAAATTCCAAATGGTTTTCCAGCTACAGCATTTAATGTAACACTTCCTGGGTAAGTTCCACCAATCACTAAGTTCTCTAATCCTGGAGCAAGAGCAGTTACCATGTTCTTGTTTTTAGACCAGTTTACTGTAATATCCCAAGAAAAATTATTTGTTTTGATTGGAGTAGCATTAAACTGAACCTCGATACCTTTATTTTCAATAGTTGCAGCATTTATGTACTGGAAGCTATATCCTGTAGCACGAGAATATTCAACTGGAATAGCCTCACCTTCGTTAACGTTTTTGTATAAACTCACGTCAAATCCAACTCTTTTGTTTAAGAACTGCATCTCAAGACCAATCTCTTGTGTCTTAGTTTTGATAGGCTCTAAGTTAGAATTGTTTTTTGTTCCGTTTACAGAATATTGTTGTTGTCCGTTAAAAGCGTTAATTTTTGTATAAGTATCAACTAAAGCTAATGTTGGTGTTCCAAGTGGGCTTTCAGAATAACCTCCTCTTAATTTACCAAATGTTAACCAGCTTGCATTTGCAAGTTTAGTGAAAACCCAGCTACCAGAAATAGAGTTACTGAACAAAGAGTTGTTTCCTTCTGGTAATTGAGAGAAAGCATCTCTTCTTGATGTTGCGTCAACAAAGAACTGATCCATATATCCGATAGAAGCAGAAACGAAGTAACTGTTTACTCCAGTTTTAGTTTCTCTTTCGTAAGGGTAAGGGCTTGATGATACAGAGTTATCTAAACTGTAAAGACCTGGATTAATAAGTCCACCTTCAGTTGAAGCAGTAATTTGATTGAAATAATTTCTTCTTATTGTTCCACCCGCAACTCCTGTTAAGTTCCAGTTTTCACCGAAGTTCTTTTTGAAGTTAAGTAACAAATCGTAGTTTTGCTCAGAGAAGTTACCATTGTAACGTTGGTATCCTGACATTTCAGTAAAACCATTTACACCAAAAGTTTTTCCTACTGAACCTACAGCTAATCTTTCTTCACGGATTTCAGAATATGTATCAGTAGATATTTTTGCAGTTGCAGATACCCATTCAGCAATTTTATAGGTAAAGTTTGCGTAACCTACAAAACGGTTTCTGCTGTCATTTTGATAGTTTTTGTAACGATCAAAATAAGGGTTATTCCAATATGCAGGGAATCCATCGTCAGCACCAAGTCTGTTCCAAGTAAGGTTTTGACCACCTGAATTATTGTAAGCTTGTTGTTGTTGTTTAATATCAACGTTAGTTTGCCACCATTGACGGAAACCAGACACTAAGTTGTCGCTATATCCTGTCATGTTTCTACCTATTGTAGATTGATTTGAGAAGTTAGCAAAAGTACTAAGTGAAAGTCTATCAGAAAATTGGTGATTTACTTTTACACTGAAATTGTTTTTATTTAATTCACTATTTGGTAAAATACCTGTTTGTTTGGTATTTGAATAGTTGAAAACCAAATTAGTTTTGTCGTTAGCATCTTCAAAAGATATACTATTTACCAAAGATAAAGAGTTTTTGAAGAATGAATTAGGGTCGTTTTTAGCAGCTGTCCAAGCTGATTTTTTACCAAAATTAGGATTTCCAGGATAATCCGAGAATGAATCCCATTGGTAAACATTCAAAGAAGGATCAAAAGCGTTACCAGTAGAAGAGTCATCACCCATGTAAACTACTCGGTCATTTACACCATCACCATCAAGATCGGCACTAGTGTCAAAAGAACCACCATATCCAGCTCCGTATTGTTTTTGATATTTAACAAAAGTGTCTTTATCTGGAGAACCAGTAACTACTTCAGAAGAAACAGTAATTCCAAGACCTTTTTTAGCTCTACCTTTTTTAGTAGTAATCATTAAAACCCCGTTACCAGCTAAGTATCCGTATAGTGCAGATGCAGCGGCACCTTTCAATACGTTCACACTTTCAATATCTTCTGGATTAATATCCATACCGTTATTTCCGTAGTCATAACCCTGAGCACCTCTTAATTGTTCTGAAGTACCATCGTTAGTGTTGTTAGCGTTGTTAATTGGCATACCATCAATAACGATAAGCATCTCATTACTTTGGTTGATAGCTTTAACACCACGAGAGATTGCACTTGTAGAACCACCAAAGTTAGTGTTTCTTCTTACGTTAACACCTGCTACTTTACCAGAAAGTTCATTTAAGAAGTTTCCACTTGAAGTACCAGATTTTAAATCTCCTGCTTTTAATTCCTGAGTTGCGTAACCAAGAGATTTTTTCTCTCTTTTAACACCTAAAGCTGTTGTTACTACAACACCTTCAAGCTCTTGTGCATCACCTGCTAGTTTTACGTTAACAGAAGATGAACTTGCAGCTATTTCCTGGGTTTTCATCCCAATGTAGCTAAATACCAAAACTTGGCTTGTTGATGCTTTGATAGAGTATTTACCATCAAAATCAGTTTGCGTTCCAGATTTCGTTCCTTTTACTAATACACTTACACCTGGCAAAGGCATACCTGCATTATCGGTAACGATACCCGAAACAGCTCTTTCTTGCGCAAAAGTTAGTTGCGCTACTAGTACTAATAAAAGCACTAAGAATCCATTGAACTTTAGTTTCATTTTTAAATATTTTGAATTAGTATCGCAAAACTCTTAATAATTTGTTAACTATCCTAATAAATAAAAATCTTTTTTTGTTAAACATTAAAATTTAACATTATAACATATGTTTATGATAGTGTTATATAATTGTAATTCGTTAATGTTCTGTCCGCCGTTTGTAAGAGTAATTTTTAATAAACCATTTTTAGTTTGTATTGCTGTTCCTGCTCCGATTCCTATTAATTTTTTTATTTTATTTTTTTCAAAAGAGCTCGTCAAGTCTTGATATAGCCCATAATCTGTAATAGAATTAATATATAGGTTTTTAGAAGCAAAATATCTGTATTCTGTAAGAATTAGAGAATTGAAATTGGATTGCAGGCTATTTTCCAAAAATCCTCGAATAGAATTCACTCCTCCAAAACGATATAATTCATTAGAAATGTAATTTTTGCTATTCAGATAAAAATTTTGTGAATTTATGTTAAAATAATTCCTCTTGTTAAATTCAAAATTATAAGAAGCGTTAAGATTAATGTAAAATTGTTTGCTTGATCCAACAGTTTCGGGATTATTATTGGTGGTTCTTTTTCCAAATCCTGTAATTAGGTTTAAGTACACTTTTCTTGGAGATAAATCGTTTGAATTGTCGTTTTTTCTATATTCTACAGATGTAGTAAGATAAGAGTTGTTGAAATCGCTAATAGTTGAGTTATTTGTATTTTGGATGTCACTGGATTCTGTAGATTGATAGCCAAGATAGATTTTTGAGTTATAGTTAATATAATATCCCAGATTAATTGCTGTTTTAGTGTTCTGAAATGTGCTGTCTTGCTTGAAAATATTTAATTGTGCTTTTATTCCAAGTGAAGTTTGGAAAATATAAGGAATTTCTAATTTGGTATTGAAAGTCTTTTGTTGATTCCCATCACTTTTCCAATATAAAGAAAATTGTTCTCCAGAACGGAGAATGTTTTGAAGCGTAATGTCAATATAGCCGTTTACATTTACTTTGTCGTTTTCGTCATTCGAGAATCCAACATATCCATCAAAGTTGTTTGCTTTTCTTTTTTCAATGTAAGTATATATTTTGGTGGAGTCGTTTGTGAATAAAATTTCAGGATATTTTGGTTGTGTAATAAATTCAAAACTATTGATGTCATCATATAGTTCTTTTACTGTATTTTGATTAAAAACTTGGTTGATGTATTTTTTGTTTAGCTGTTTTAAATGCCCCTTAGGGAAAAAGTCAGGATTATTGACATTTATATAATTAATGATAATTGAATTTACAACGCGTTTTTTTTCAGATTTAAAACTTAAGTCTGCATATATTGTCAAATTCTTTCTTTGAATGTTTTCAAGTTTTATCTTGCTTAATGCAAAACCTTGTTTTTCTGCATTAATTATTTTTTGATTTAAATAATTTTCTATGTTCTCATAAGGTAGAATTAAGGTGTCGTTTTTAATTTTTGAGGAATCAAAAAAAATATTATTTCTACCTATATATATATGTATGTTTTTTATTTTGTTTTTTAGGCTTATTGTCGATATATAAGTACTGTCATTTATTTTATTGGTACTGAATATGCTATTGTCTAAATATCCTTTTTTTGTCAATCTTTTTGAAGTGTTGTTTATCTCGTTAAATAATGATTTTATATTTTGATGTTGTGTTGTATAATTTAGTGAATCTATTGTTTTGTTCTCACTCAAATTGTTTCCATTTATTTTTAAATGAAAAGTTTGAGCTTTACAACTCATGCCAATTATGAATATGAATATATTTAAAAGATGTCTCAAGGCGAGTTTGGTGTTTATTAAAAGTATTGCAAATATCTATTATTTGTTTGTAAAAGTTTAAGCTTAAATAATGTTATTGAAAATTAATGGATTAACGTTTGTATAGTGAAAATTATTTTATACATTTGCAACCCCGTAAAAAGCGGGAATTTAATATACATAATAAATTTTTAGTATTAATTATGCCAACAATTCAACAATTAGTAAGAACAGGAAGAACTCAGATAACTAAGAAGAGTAAATCGGTTGCTTTAGATTCTTGTCCTCAAAGAAGAGGGGTTTGTACGCGTGTTTACACTACTACACCAAAAAAACCAAACTCTGCAATGCGTAAAGTTGCGCGTGTACGTTTGACAAATGGTAATGAAGTGAATGCTTACATCCCTGGAGAAGGACACAATTTACAAGAGCACTCGATAGTATTAGTTAGAGGCGGAAGGGTAAAAGATTTACCAGGTGTTAGATATCATATCGTTCGTGGAGCGCTTGACACGTCAGGAGTTGCAGGAAGAACGCAAAGAAGATCTAAGTACGGTGCTAAACGCCCAAAAGAAGCAAAAAAGTAATTTAAA